>OJQW01000001.1_pt1 | contig 435367 bp, 420 predicted proteins | sample 1599041 | NCBI WGS metagenome assembly OJQW01 (sample SAMN03922518, study PRJEB24848) | human gut metagenome | isolation source: stool sample | host: Homo sapiens | place: Germany | collected 2010-02
TGTCCATCATGGACTGGATGCGCCAGTTCTCCGAGGACAAGCGCGAGAGCTACCTCAGGCAGTTCCTCGGCCGTATGCTGTTCTCCGGCGACGAGGTGTACAAGCCGGTCAATGTCCTCTCCGGCGGCGAGCGCGTGAGGTGCATGATAAGCAAGCTCATGCTCTCCGGCGCGAGCGTGCTGCTGCTCGACCAGCCCACGAACCACCTCGACCTCGAGAGCATCGCCGCGCTGAACAACGGCCTCGAGGCCTTCGAGCACAACATAATCTTCTCCAGCCACGACCACCAGCTCACGCAGACCGTGGCCAACAGGATAATCGAGATAAACTCCGACGGCTCCATCACTGACCGCATGTGCACCTACGACGAGTACATGAACATAGCCGAGCACGAGAGCTCCGCCGAATAAGAGGTAAAGGCAGAATGTACGACGAGCTTACAAAAGAGGACATCAAAAAGATGGAGGAGGAGCTGGACTACCGCACGCGCGTGCTGCGCCCCCAGCTCATAGACGACGTCAAGGTCGCGCGCGGCTTCGGCGACCTCTCGGAAAATTTCGAGTACAAGGCCGCAAAGCGCGAGAAAAACCGCAACGACAGCCGCGTGCGCTACCTTGAGCGCATGATAAAGACCGCGAAGGTCATATCCGACAGCAGCGCCTCGGACGTGGCGGGGCTGTACGACAAGGTGACTATCCGCGCCGAGGACGACAACTCCGAGCGCGTCATAACCCTCGTCACCACGCTCCGCCAGAACGCGCCCCAGGGGCTTATCAGCAAGGAAAGCCCCGTCGGCAAGGCGGTCATCGGCCACAAGGCCGGCGAGCGAGTGTACATCAAGCTCAGCGAGGACGACGGCTACTGGCTGGACATCCTGAAAATCGAAAAGGGTTCGGACGACGGCAGCATACCGATACGCGGCTATTGAGACGACAACGCCCCTTGCAATCCGGCAGGGGGCGTGTTATTATGGACGGTGGTTAGTATAGACTAATTAAGGAGGTGTGAGCTATGAAGAAAATAACCGTCAATATCGGCGGCATGATGTGCGGCATGTGTGAGGCGCATATAAACGACGCGCTTCGCAGGGCGTTCAAGGTCAAAAAGGTAAGCAGCTCGCATGCGAAAGGTAGGACGGAGATAGTAGCCGCAGAGGACATCGGCGACGAGGAGCTCAGGGCTGTAATATCGGCGACGGGTTATGAGTTCATCTCCGCCGTGCATGAGGAATACGTCAAAAGGGGGCTGTTTGGCTAAGCATAGACGAAACGCATGGAGCACGATTCGATACAGGTATTTGCAAACTCCGGGATCAAGTGGTAAGATATCCTTGTTTAGAAATATACTTACGGAGGTCTGCAAATGCTTTACAAGGACTTTAAGGGCTTGCAGCTCAGCGAGCTGGGCATGGGCAACATGCGTCTGCCGACCATAGGCGGCGATGACAATCAAGTTGACACGGAAAAGGCCGTGGCCGTCATACGCGGCGCGTATGAGCGCGGCGTGAACTACTTTGACACCGCCTGGGGCTATCACGGCGGCAACAGCGAGACCACGGTGCGCGAAGCGCTGAGCGTTTACCCGCGTGAGAGCTACTACCTGGCCGACAAATTCCCCGGCTACGACCTGGCGAACTTCGGCAAGCAGAAGGAGATATTTGCCGAGCAGCTCAAGCGCTGCGGTGTGGAGTACTTCGACTTCTACCTGCTCCACAACGTGTGCGAGCTGAACATAGAGCAGTACCTCGACCCGAAGAACGGGGTGCTGGAATACTTCCTGGCAGAGAAGGCCGCGGGACGCATAAAGCACCTCGGCTTCAGCTGCCACGCGGAGCTGCCCGCCCTGCGCCGCTTCCTCGAGGCCTACGGCGAGCACATGGAGTTCTGCCAGATACAGCTCAACTTCCTCGACTGGGAGTTCCAGCACGCGGACGAGAAGGTCAAGCTGCTGGGCGAGCACAACCTGCCCGTGTGGGTCATGGAGCCCCTGCGCGGCGGCTCGCTGCTGAGACTGCCCGAGAGCGCCGAGGCCAAGCTGCGCGAGGCCAGACCGGGCGAGAGCAACGCCGCCTGGGCGTTCAACTTCGTGCGCAGCGTGCCGGGCGTGACCATGATACTCTCCGGCATGAACTCTACAGAGCAGCTGGACGAAAACTGCGCCCTGTTCTCAGCCGATGCGAAGCTCAATGACGCCGAGTTCGAGCTGTGCGCCGGGATAGGCCGCTCCATGCTGTCCGGAGGCGTGGTGCCATGTACCGCCTGCCACTACTGCGTCAGCCACTGCCCGCAGGGGCTGGACATCCCGCGCCTGCTCGCGCTGTACAACGAGCACGCCTTCAGCGGCGGCGGATTCATAGCGCCGTTCGCCGTCGCGGCCATAGAGCCGGACAAGCGTCCGAACAACTGCATTTCCTGCCACAGCTGCACAGCCGTCTGCCCGCAGAAAATCGAGATACCCGAGACGCTCGCCAAGTTCAGCGAGATGATGGGTCTTTAAAAAGAATCTCCCCGCCGGGATGCCGGCGGGGAGATTTTGATTTATTCGGGCAGCTTGGTGACATCCACCCACTCGAGGGCGTTGGAGTACTTCCACAGCTCGTCCAGGTTCAGCTCTATGGCGCTGGAGCCGCTGCCCACGGCGGGGAAGACGGTTTCAAAGCGCTTGAGGCTGTCGTCCAGATAGACGTCGACGCCGTCATTGATGCCGAAGGGGCAAACGCCGCCGACCGGGTGGCCTATAAGCTCCAGCACCTCGTCTGCGGTGAGCATCTTGGCCTTGTAGTGGAACTTATCCTTGAACTTGTGGTTGTCTATGCGTGCGTCGCCGGCTGCGAGGATGAGTATGGCGCCGCCGTCGGGGCGCTTGAAGCTGAGGGTCTTGGCGATCCGCGCGCCTTCGACGCCCAGAGCTTTGGCGGCGAGGTCGACCGTCGCGCTGGACACGTCGAACTCAATGACCCTGTCTTCCATCCCAAACTGCCGGAAGTACGCCCGGCCTCTCTCTATGGACAAATGGTATCACCTGCTTTATAAAACTTCCCAGTCATTATAACGCAGTCTTCCGCCCGATGCAAGGCTTGTTTTACCGGTATTTGGACAAATCCGGCGCGATATATCGCATTCGGCTGGAAAGTGTACACGCATGGGCGGAATATAATTAGGCATCACATAAAAGGTGGTGCTGAAATGCTCAGTGGAGCATACCTGCTGCTGCTTTCAGGGGCGTTTTTGGCGCTGAGGCTGTCCGGAAACGCCGGAAGCTTCCCGCGCCCTCTCTCGGCGGCGGCCGAGCGCGAGTTTGTAGAGCGCTCCATGGCCGGCGACCTTGAGGCGAGAAACCGGCTCATAGAGCACAACCTCCGGCTGGTGGCGCACATAATAAAAAAATACTACACCTCCGCCGAGGACACGGAAGACTTGATATCGATAGGCACGATAGGGCTTATCAAGGGCGTGAACACGTACCGACCCGACAAGGGCGTGCGCCTGGCCACGTATGCCGCGCGCTGCGTGGAGAACGAGATACTTATGTACTTCCGTTCGCTGAAAAAGTCCAGCGGCGACATCTCGCTCTCGGAGGCGCTGGACACGGACTCTGAGGGGAACAGCCTGTCGCTGATGGACGTCCTCTCCGAGCCGGACGACATGGCCGAGCGCGTGAGCCTCAAGGAGGCCTGCATACGCCTGCGCGAGTGCGTGTCCACCACCCTGGAGCCGCGCGAGGCCGAAGTCATACGCCTCCGCTACGGCCTGGACGGCCGCGAAGCCCTGACCCAACGCGACACCGCCGCGCGCCTCGGCATATCCCGCAGCTATGTATCCCGCATCGAGAAGCGGGCGTTGGAGAGGCTGAGGGAGGCTATGGCAGAATAGAAAGGCCGGGACGAGGAGGCTCGTCCCGGCTTTTATGTACTCAGAGTATGTTCATGAGCGTGTCAAGAAATGCGTCTTCACCTAAAGTATTCATCTTGAAGAACATGGCGTTGCTGCCGCCGGAGGTTATGGCCGACAGCGTGAGGTGGTTGCCCTCGCCAAAGAGGGTGAGCGTCATGCTCAGACGGTTCCCGCCCGTCCAGCTGTAGCGCTCATATACGCGCACCGCGCATCTGACGTCGCCGCAGCTGAAGTCGCTGCCGTCTTCGTAATTGGCGCTCATGCTGCCTGAAAGTATGCCCTCGTCGAGCTTGGAGAGCACAGTGTCAAAGTCGCCGCGAAGTTGCTTTTCCAGCTTTGCCATTTTACCAGCCTCCCATTAAGCGAACACTTGTCCGCGTATATGTTGAGTATACCACAATTGGAAGTCGAATGGAAGCAGAAAATGCGACAATTTGAGTAAAATCCGCGGCAAAAGCACGCTGCGGAAAGCGCGGCCGGCTCAGCTTCGCTGCCGGAGCAGGTTCTCGAACAGCTCGCCCCAGGGCAGGCAGGCCGGCAGGGGGGAGACGGAGCAGACCGCCTGAGCCAGCTCAAGCGCGGCGGCCTCAAGCTCCTGCGATTCGTCCGCAGGCTCGTCCGGCCCGGCAGTAGGCTCCGGCTGATTCTCCTTTTCGGCCTCGATGGCGGCTATGCGCTCCGCGTCCCAGGCGGCAAAGGCGTCGCACAGCTCGCCCATGGCGTCAACGGCGCTGTAGCTGCCGCGTGTGAGGATGGCTATGAGGAACGGCTCGTCCGCGTACACGATGCCTGCGACGGCGACGTGCAGCACCTCGTTATAGGTCTCGTAGCCGTACTTCTGCGCTATGTCGCAGTCCAGCTCGCCGCTCTCCAGGTACAGATCCGGCTGAGCGAGCAGCATGTGGCCTATCTGCGCCTCAAAGTCCTCGGAGTTCGTGTACAGATAGTCGAGGATGTTCAGCACCATGCGCGCGGTGAAGGCGTTGTCGTAATAGTAGTCGCTCTCCAGCTCGTCCTCGCTGTAGCCGGTATATGGGAGAATGAGCCGCTTGTACTCGGCATATCCACCGAGGTAGTTGAACATTGCCTCGGAAATCTGATTGTTGGAAAACTCAAGGCTGTAGTAGTGGCACTGATCCAGCGTCATCCCGCCTATGAGCGTGTCCGGGTCTATCCGGCCGGAGTTCTCCAGTTCGTAGAAGTACATGTTCAGGGGCAGCTTATACACGCTGGCGACCTTAAAATACTCCTCGGCGTTATAGAGCCAGGTCTCTCCGTCGTACATGCTCTTGAAGGCGATGGCGTAGTTCCTGTCGCTGATGTAGTGTTCGGACATTATTTCCGGGACGAATTCGTCCGGGGAATCGGCAAAATTCTCCCCGTCAGCCAGGACGGGGAGGACGATGGTTGACATGAGTATCAGCGCCAGGGTAAGTGCGAGGGGGCGCTTCATTTTTCGACGTACACCATGTCGGGGACTATCTCGGCGAGGGAGTGCGCGCCGCACATGGTCATGGTGTCGATGAGCTCGGCCTTGTACTTGGCGAACAGCAGCTTGGCGCCTTCGGCCTCGCCGCCGTAGACCGCCGGGACGAAGGGGCGGCCGATGAGCACCGCGTCGGCGCCCAGGCCGAGAGCCTTGAACACGTCCACGCCGGAGCGGATACCGCCGTCGACGAAGATGACGCACTTGCCGCCGACCGCGCGGACTATCTCGGGCAGGACGTCCGCGGTGGCGCGGGTCTGGCCGAGCACGCGGCCGCCGTGGTTGGACACGACTATGCCGTCGGCGCCGGCCTCAACGGCCTTCTCGGCGGCCTTGGCCGTCATGATGCCCTTGAGGATGAACGGCATCTTGGCGTAGTTGATGATCTCGTGCAGCTCGGCCACGGTCTTGCTGCCGGCGTTGGGGTTCATGGCCTTGAGGAAGGGGAGACCCGCGCCGTCGATGTCCATGGCCGCGGCGAAGATGTTGTTGGCGTTGAGGATGTCGAGCTTCTCCATCACGGCCTCTACGTTCCAGGGCTTGATGGTGGGGACGCCGACGCCGCCGACCTTGTTCATGGCGGCGACGGAGCGCTTCATGACCTCGGGGTCGACGCCGTCGCCGGTGAAGGCGAGGGAGCCGCACTCGGCAGCAGTGGGGACGAGGATGTCGTTGTAGGCAAAGTCGTCATATGCGTCGCTGTAGTGCATGGGCAGCGCGCCGATGGGGGCAGTGAAGACGGGCAGGTCGAATTCACGGCCGAACAGGGTGAACTTGGTGTTGGGGACGTCGTGGGAGCAGATGGTGTCCATGTTCACAAAGACCTTCTGCCAAGCGTCGTAGTTGCGCGCCGCGCCGTTGCCGGGGTTCTTGGAGCCGGGACCGGGCATGGAGTTGCCGCAGGCGCGCCCGTTGCACACGGGACATGCCTTGCAGTAGGAGCCGATATTGGTGCGAGCCTTTGCAAGCACTTCGTTGTAATCCATTTTGTTTTCCTCCTAGCAGATGATATATATGTTGCCTGGAATAGAAGATTAAGGGAAGCTATTGTAGGCCGGTCAGATCCCACGCGGGTATCAGTTCGTCCCCGCTGGCGTCCGGTTCCTGATAATATCCGTCCTCAATGCCTTTGTCAAGCAGATATTCATACAGCATCTGGGCAATGGCCGGGTCGACAACGCGCGCCAGCTCGGGAAAGCGCGCCTCTATGCCTGGCATGGGCGTGTACTGGCTCATGAGCGAAAAGAGCACGCCGCCCATCGGGAAATGCTCCGCCACCCAGTCTATACAGCCGATGGAGTTGTCCGTCCAGCCGGGGAGGATGAGGTGGCGGATCAGCACTCCGCTTGTAAGCATGTCGTCATCGTCAAGGCGGAACGGTCCTGTCTGCCGGAACATCTCCAGTATCGCGGCGGATGCGGCCTCCGGATAGTCCGGCGCGGCGGAATACCTGGCCGCGGGGACGGAGCTTGAATATTTGTAGTCCGGCATGTAGATCTGCACCAGACCCTCCAGGCGCCTGAGACTCTCCACGCTCTCAAAGCCGGAGGAGTTCCAGGCCACGGGGATGCCCAGCTCGAGTCCGTCGAGCGCTTCGGCGATGGGGCGCACGAAGTGCGAGCCGGTCACCAGGTTTATGTTGTGTACGCCCCGGTCGCGCAGGCGCAGCATCACGTCGCGCAGCTGCTGCACGGTGAGCTCCACGCCCGGGGAGCCGGGTCGGGAGATTACGGCGTTCTGGCAGTAGACGCAGCCGAGGCTGCACCCGGTGAAGAAGATGGTCCCGCTGCCTCTCGTGCCTGAGATGCAGGGCTCCTCGCCGTAGTGCGCGGCGGCTCTCGCCGCGCGGGGCAGCTCACCGGAGGAGCACACGCCGCGCGCGCCGTCAGCGCGGTCTGCGCCGCACATGCGCGGACAGTCATAGCACGCGCTCAAAGTCCTATCAGCTCCTTCGTGTGCGTGTACGGCTCGCGCGCCACGCTCATGGGGCGCATGCGTCCGCTGGTGAAGCCCTTTGCGGCCAGCGTGAGCATCTTCTTGAGCGTGTACTTGCTCTCGCCCGCGAAGCGCTCGGCGCGGTCATAGCTGACGGTCTCGCACTTGAAGCCCAGCCGGGTGATTAGCCCGCGCAAAAAGAGGTCGTCCCCGTGATAGAGCGCCAGCGCGTCCAGAGCGTCGGGATCCATGAGCCGGAAGTCAGCGTGGTCGTAGATGAGGCTGGAGCCGAGCATCTGCATTATTTTATAGTAGGCGCGCGCCGTGTTGCGCTTGAGGAAGGTGTCCGTCTGTCGGGACGCGCGCACGCCGCAGACTATGTGCGCACCGGCCGCGTGCTTTTCCGCCATCTCTATTATGGCGTTCACGTCGTCCTGAAGGTCTGCATCTATTGATACGCTGACGGCGCGCTTGTCCCTCGCGCACATCAGCCCCTCGGTCAGCGCGGTCTGATGCCCGCGGTTGCGGTCGAGGCAGAGTCCGGCAAAGCGCTCGTCTGCGGCATTGGCCTCCGTTATGATCTCCCACGTCCTGTCAGCGGAGCCGTCGTTTACAAATAGAACCCTGCTGTCGGGAGAGGCGAAGCCCCGCTCGACCAGTGTGGTCAGGCACTCGCCCAGGCGCTTTATTGTCTCGGGGAGCACTTCTTCCTCATTGTAGCAGGGCACTATGATGAAGTATCTGTCCATTTTGACCTCCTCGCGGCGCCGCCGGCGCCGCTTCCTGCGAAATATTATAATCTAAACTCGCCGCAGTTGCAACATTTGAGACGCCGGAAAACGGTGATTTGGCGCCAAAGCAGCCGCACTGCGCCGCATTTGACGGCGTTGAAGGGCAGTTAGTTGCACATTTTACAAAAAATTTATGAAAAATCTTGATTTTACGGCATAATTGGTATTGTAATCTTTCCAGTAAGGTAGTAAAATGTCCATGCGAAAAAATTAGCAAGGAACGTCACAAACGTATGTGACAAGTTTGGAGGCCGGTGAATGATAGACATCGTGCTGGTCGAGCCTGAGATACCCAACAACACCGGAGCCATCGCCCGCACCTGCGCCTGCACGGGCGCGAGGCTGCACCTGGTGAAGCCGCTGGGCTTTGACATCTCGGACAGCGCCGTCAAGAGGGCGGGACTGGACTACTGGTATCTCGTGGATTTGACCGTTTATGAGAGCCTGGATGAGTATTTCGAGCGCAACGGCGACGAAAATCTCTGGCTCACGACGACCAAGGCTCCCAGGAGCTACGCTGACTGCGACTGGAGCGGGGACGTCAAGCTTATGTTCGGAAAGGAGACCGCCGGGCTGCCGGAGTGGCTGCGGGAGAAGTACCGCGACCGCTGCGTTCGCATCCCGATGGTTTCTGAGGCGAGGAGCCTCAACTTATCAAACGCCGCCGCGGTGCTCACCTATGAGGCGCTGCGGCAGCAGGGATTCAAAGGTTTACTCGATTATGGCCAAATGAAACAGGAGGAATGAAGCATGAACTACAACAAGAAGACCGTACACGACTTCGATCCCCACGGCAAGAAGGTGCTGCTCCGCTGCGACTTCAACGTGCCGCAGAACAAGGAGACGGGCGAGATCACCAGCGACAAGCGCATCGTCGCCGCCCTGCCCACCATCAAGTACCTGCTTGAGAATGGCGCCGCCGTCATAGCCTGCTCCCACCTGGGCAAGCCCAAGGGAGAGTGGAAGCCCAACCTGAGCCTCAAGCCCGTCGCCAAGCGCCTGAGCGAGCTGCTGGGCATGGATGTCATCATGGCCGGAGACATCGTCGGCGAGGACGCCAAGGCCAAGGCCGCCGCCCTGCAGGCCGGCCAGATAATGCTGCTTGAGAACCTGCGCTTCGACAAGCGCGAGGAGAAGAACGACCCCGAGTTCGCCAAGGAGCTCGCCTCCATGGCCGAGGTCTATGTGTCCGACGCCTTCGGCACCGTGCACCGCGCCCACGCCTCCACCGCCGGTGTCGCCGCCTTCCTGCCCGCCTATGCCGGCATGCTCGTGGAGAAGGAGATCTCCGTCATGGGCAAGGCGCTGAGCGATCCCGCCCGTCCCTTCGTCGCCATCCTCGGCGGCGCCAAGGTCAGCGACAAGATCGGCGTCATCAACAACCTCCTGGAGAAGGCCGACACCATCATCGTCGGCGGCGGCATGGCCTACACCTTCAAGCTTGCCCAGGGTCACACCATCGGCAAGAGCCTGCTCGAGGCCGACCGCGTCGACTACGCCAAGGAGATGATGGACAAGGCCGCGGCCAAGGGCGTCAAGCTGCTCCTGCCCGTCGACCACGTCTGCGCTGCCGAGTTCAACGCCGACGCCGAGCCTGTCGTCACCGGCGAGGACATCCCCGACGACCTCATGGGCATGGACATCGGCCCCAAGACCGTGGAGCTGTACAAGGACGCCGTCAAGGGCGCCGGCACCGTGGTCTGGAACGGCCCCATGGGCGTTTTCGAGTTCGCCAGCTTCAACAAGGGCACCTTCGCCATGGCCGAGGCCGTTGCCAACTGCGGCGGCGTGACCATCATCGGCGGCGGCGACAGCGCCAGCGCCGTTGAAAAGAGCGGCTATGCCGACAAGATCACCCACATCAGCACCGGCGGCGGCGCTTCCCTTGAGTTCCTCGAGGGTCTGGAGCTGCCCGGAGTTGCCTGCCTGCTGGACAAATAATAGGGAGGAGCCCCGCATGAACAGAAAATACCGCAAGACCGTAATAGCCGGCAACTGGAAGATGAACAAGCTGCCCAGTGAGGCGCGCCCCTTCGTGGATGACCTCAGGAGCAAGATGCCCAAGACCAAGACCTGCGACACCGTGCTCTGCGTTCCGTACCCCATCATTCCGGCTATGGCTCGCGCTATCAAGGACAGCCGCATAGTCTTCGGCGCACAGGACGTCTCCGTCCACGACAAGGGCGCGTACACCGGCGAAGTCAACGCCGCCATGCTCGCCGACCTCGGCTGCCGCTACTGCATCGTCGGCCACAGCGAGCGCCGCGCCTATCACGGCGAGACCGACTCCGACGTCAACACCAAGGTCGTCAAGCTGCTGGAGCAGAACATCACCCCGATAATCTGCGTCGGCGAGAGCCTGGAGCAGCGTGAGAAGGAGCTGACCCTCGAGTTCATCGAGTACCAGGTCAAGGCCGCTCTGGCCGGACTGGAGCCCAAGCAGGTCAAGCGCTGCGTCATAGCCTACGAGCCGATCTGGGCCATCGGCACCGGCAAGACCGCCACCGCCGAGCAGGCGGCCGAGGTCTGCTCCGCCATCCGTGCGGTCATCCGCGGCATGTTCGACGCCCGCGTCGCCCGCGCCGTGAGCATACTCTACGGCGGCAGCATGAACGCCTCCAACTGCGACGAGCTGCTCGCCCAGCCGGACATCGACGGCGGCCTCATCGGCGGCGCGTCCCTCAAGCCGGACGACTTTGCCCGCATAGTCAACGGCACCGTTCAGGAGTGAGCGTATGTCTGAAGTCAAACCTGTAGCGCTCGTTATCCTCGACGGCTACGGCATCGGCGAGAAGAATGACGGAAACGCCATCTGGCTCGCCAAGACCCCCGTCATGGACGAGCTGCTTAAAACCTGCCCCAATACCCGGCTGTCCGCATCCGGACTTGACGTCGGACTGCCCGACGGCCAGATGGGCAACAGCGAGGTCGGTCACACGAACATCGGCGCAGGCCGCGTCGTGTTCCAGGATCTGCCCAAGATAACCAACGCCATAGCCGACGGCAGCTTCTTCAAGAACCCCGCCTATATCAAGGCGATGGACGACGCCAAGGCCAACGGCGGCGCGCTCCACGTCCTGGGTCTGCTCAGCGACGGCGGCGTGCACAGCCACATCACGCACATCTTCGCCATCCTCGATATGGCCAAGCAGCGCGGCCTTGAGAAGGTCTACGTACACTGCTTCCTCGACGGACGCGACGTCAACCCCACCTCCGGCGCCGGATTCGTGGAGCAGCTCGCCGAAAAGTGCGCCGCCCTCGGCAACGCGAAGATCGCCACCATCCAGGGCCGCTTCTGGGGCATGGATCGCGACAAACGCTGGGAGCGCGTGCAGAAGGGCTACGACGCAATCGTCCGCGGCAAGGGCGTCATGGCTTCCGACCCCGTGCAGGCGGTCAAGGACAGCTACGCGGCCGAGAAGACCGACGAGTTCATGGAGCCGACCGTGATAGACGCCGAGGGCGTCATCAAGAGCGGCGACAGCGTCATCTTCATGAACTTCCGCCCCGACCGCGCCCGCGAAATGACCTGGGCTCTCAATGATTATCTGCCAGAGGGTCACACCATGGACACCGAGGAGCTCTCTCTCAGCTATGTCTGCACCGCGCAGTACGACGCCGCGCTGCCCCTGCCCATCGCCTTCCCGCCCGAGGAGCTGGAGGGCACCATCGGCGAGTACGTCAGCGACAAGGGGCTCACCCAGTACCGCGTCGCCGAGACCGAGAAGTACGCCCACGTCACCTTCTTCCTCAACGGCGGCGTTGAGAAGCAGTACCCCGGCGAGGAGCGCGAGCTTATCCCCAGCCCGAAGGAGTTCCCGACCTACGACCTCATCCCCGAGATGAGCGCCGAAAAGGTCAAGGACGCCCTCGTCGCGCGCATGGATAAGGGCGGCTGCGAGCTGTACGTCTGCAACTTCGCCAACTGCGACATGGTCGGCCACACCGGCGTCATTCCCGCCGCCATAAAGGCAGTGGAGACCGTGGACAAGTGCCTCGGCGAAGTGGTCAAGGCCGCGGAGCGCAACGGCATCATCCTCGCGGTCACCGCCGACCACGGCAACGCCGACCGCATGGTGGAGCCTGACGGCAGCCCCAACACGGCGCACACCACCAACCTGGTTCCCTTCGTCATCGCCGGCGCTGGCGAGCTGAAGCTCCACGAGGGCAAGCTCGCCGACATAGCCCCGACCCTGCTCCAGCTCATGGGTCTCGACAAGCCCGAGCAGATGACGGGTTCCTCCCTGATAGGCTGATTATAAATCCAATCCCCTAAATCTTATTAAGTTAGGAGTTTTAATCATGAAAGAGTACTTTGAGATCGTTGATGTCCAGGCCCGTGAGATCCTTGACAGCCGCGGAAATCCGACCGTTGAGGTCGAGGTCACCCTCGACGACGGCACCGTCGGCCGCGCCGCCGTTCCCTCCGGCGCCTCCACCGGCATCCACGAGGCCTGTGAGCTGCGTGACGGCGACAAGAGCCGCTACCTCGGCAAGGGCGTTACCCGCGCCGTGCAGAACGTCAACACCGAGATCGCCGAGGCCATGCTCGGCATGAACGTCCTCGACCAGCCCGGCATCGACAAGCTGCTCATAGAGCTTGACGGCACCCCCAACAAGACCCGCCTGGGCGCCAACGCCATCCTCGGCGTCTCCCTGGCCTGCGCCAAGGCCGCTGCCGCCGCGCTGAACATGCCCCTCTACAACTACATCGGCGGCGTCAACGCCAAGACCCTGCCCGTGCCGATGATGAACATCCTCAACGGCGGCGCCCACGCCACCAACAACGTCGACATCCAGGAGTTCATGGTCATGCCTGTCGGCGCCACCAGCTGGAAGGAAGCCCTGCGCATGTGCGCCGAGGTGTTCCACACCCTCAAGAGCGTCCTGAAGGCCAACGGCACTCCCGCCGCCGGCGTCGGCGACGAGGGCGGCTACGCCCCCAACCTCAAGAAGGATGAGGACGCCTTCAAGTGCATCGTCAAGGCCATTGAGGAGGCCGGCTACAAGCCCGGCGAGGACTTCATGCTCGCCATCGACGCCGCTGTGTCCGACTGGTACAACCCCGAGGACGGCACCTACACTCTGCCCAAGGCCAAGAAGACCATGACCCGCCAGCAGATGGTCAACATGTGGAAGAAGTTCGCCGACAACTACCCCATCATCTCCATGGAGGACTGCATGGGCGAGGACGACTGGGAAGGCTGGGCCATGCTCACCAAGGCTCTCGGCGACCACGTCCAGCTCGTCGGCGACGACCTGTTCGTCACCAACGTTGACCGCGTGAAGATGGGTCTCGAGAAGCACGTCGCCAACGCCGTCCTGATCAAGGTCAACCAGATCGGCACCCTGACCGAGACTCTCGACACCATGCAGCTCGCCAACCGCGCCGGCTACACCACCATCGTCAGCCACCGTTCCGGCGAGACCGAGGACACCACCATCGCCGACCTCGTCGTGGGTCTGAACGCCGGCCAGATCAAGACCGGCGCCCCCAGCCGCACCGACCGCGTCTGCAAGTACAACCAGCTGCTCCGCATCGAGGAGGAGCTGTTCGACGTCGCCAGGTACGCCGGCAAGGACGCCTTCTTCAACCTGAAGAAGTAAGCTTCAAGCCAACTGAATAAAACAAGACCCGGGGCAACCGCCCCGGGTCTGTGCGTTTCTAAGCGGCGTCAGCCGCGCTTGACTATGCTGTTTTCGGACTTGTATATGTGCCCTTCGGGTATCACGCCGCGCACACTGCTGGTGGGGTAGACGCTCACCCTGCGGCCGAGCACGCAGCCGGGGTTCAGCACACTGTTGCAGCCGACCTCGACGTGGTCGCCGAGGATGGCGCCGAACTTCTTCAACCCGGTCTCGATGCGCTCCTCGCCGTTTTTCACGACCACGAGCGTCTTGTCGCTCTTGACGTTGCTGGTTATGCTTCCGGCGCCCATGTGCGACTTGTAGCCGAGTATACTGTCGCCAACGTAGTTGTAGTGCGGGGTCTGCACGTTGTCGAACAGCACGGCGTTTTTCAGCTCCACGCTGTTGCCGACCACGCAGTTCTTGCCAACGATGGCGCTGCCGCGTATGAAGGCGCAGTGGCGCACCTCCGCGCCGTGGTCTATGATGCAGGGCGCGCCTATGTACGCGCTGGGGAAGACCGTGGCGTCCTTGGCTATCCACACGCCCTCCGTGGGGTTGTCAAACTCCTCCGCGGGGAGGGTGGGGCCTAAGGCGAGGATGAACTCCTTGATGCCGCCGAGCACCTCCCAGGGGTAGTCCTTGCCCTCGAAAAGCGGCGCGGCAATGGTGTGGGAGAGGTCAAGTAATTCGCTTATTCTGTACATTATTTCACCTTAATCAAGTGCCCGCTGGCACGCATTGCGTCAATTATTTCGTCCACGGCGGCCTCGCAGCGCTCGTCGGTCTGGGCCTCGGCCATGACGCGCAGGACCGGCTCCGTGCCGCTCTTGCGCAGGAGGACGCGGCCGGTGCCGCCCAGCTCGCCCTCGACCCTGGCAACGCTCGCGGCGACAGCGGGGTCGGCCATCGTGCCGTCCTTGTCGTCGACGATGACGTTCTTGAGCACCTGCGGATAGATGGTCACGGGAGAGGCCAGCTTGCTCAGCGGCAGCTTGGTGTCCAGCATGACCTGCATGACCTTGATGGCGGTGATAAGTCCGTCGCCGGTGGTGGCGTACTTGGAGAAGATGATGTGCCCGCTCTGCTCGCCGCCTATGAGGTGGCCGCCTGCGCGCATGTTCTCCCAGACGTACTTGTCGCCGACAGCGGTCTTTTCGTACTTGATTCCGGCATCGTCGAGAGCCTTGTAGAGACCGAAGTTGCTCATGACCGTGGTGACCAGCGTGTCGTTATCCAGCCTGCCGCGCTCGTGCATGTGCTTGGCGCACATGTACATTATCTCGTCGCCGGACACGGCCTTGCCGTTTTCGTCCACGGCCAGGCAGCGGTCGGCGTCGCCGTCGAAGGCGAAGCCCACGTCCAGGCCGTTTTCGCGCACCAGCGATTGCAGCGCCTCGAGGTGGGTGGAGCCGCACTCGACGTTGATGTTCAGGCCGTCGGGCTTGTTGCCTATGACATAAGTGTCCGCGCCCAGGGCGTCGAACACGCTCTTGGCTATCATCCACGTGCTGCCGTTGGCGCAGTCGAGGCCTATCCTAACGCCCTTGTAAGAGTGGGTGGAGAGGCTTATGAGATAGCCGATGTAGCGGTTGCGGCCTGCGGAGTAGTCCACGGTGCGGCCGATGTCCGCGCCGGTGGCGTGGGGGAGCTCGGCGATCTCGCCGTCGAGGTAGGCCTCGATCTGGTCGAGGACGCTCTCCTCCATCTTTTCGCCCTGGCCGTTTATCAGCTTGATGCCGTTGTCGTGGTAGGGGTTGTGGCTCGCGCTTATCATTACGCCGCAGTCGAAGTCGTCGACGCGCGCTATGTAGCTCACGCTGGGCGTCGTGGTGACGTGCAGCAGATATGCGTCCGCGCCGGAGCTGGTGAGTCCTGCGGAGAGGGCGCACTCGTACATATAGCTCGAGCGGCGGGTGTCCTTGCCGATGACGATGCGAGCCTTGTGCTCACGCCCGTAGTACCAGCCGATGAAGCGACCAATCTTGAACGCGTGCTCGGCGGTCAGGTCGACGTTGGCTTCACCCCTGAAGCCGTCAGTTCCAAAGTATTTTGACATAGTTTCCTCCAAAAACAAGACCGCACGGCCTTGCAGTTTATTCTCCCTTTTCCTACAGCTCCGCCGCCGCGGCCTCGTCCGTGAACAGCTCCGCGTTCAGGTGCAGCTGCATCAGCGAAGCCGGCACGGAGATGTGCGTCCGCCCGGCGACGGCCTTGTGCACGGCCTCCGCGCGCTCAGACCCCAGAGCCACGAGCAGCGCACGGCGGCAGCGCATGAGCGTGTGTATGCCGACGGTGACGCCCTGGGACGGCGGATTGGCGCCAAAAGCGGCGCACTCCTCCTGCTGGGCACTCTCGGTGAGCTTCGTCACATGCGTCGCCGAGTCGAAGGCCGCAAGCGGCTCGTCGAAGGCTATGCGGCCGTTCCGGCCTATTGCCAGCAGCGCCAGGTCTATGCCCCCGGCGGAGGCGATCTCGGCCTCGTATCCCTCGCAGTCGGCCGCGTCCGGGCAGTGCACGCGGCTTATGTGCGCGCCCGAGAGGAGTGCAGCCTCCAGCTTTGCGCGCCGGGTGAGGCTCGCGTCCTCAACGTTCACGAACTCCTCGGTGAGAAAGACGGTGCAGCGCGAGAAATCCGCCCCGGATTCTCTCAGCGCGGCGTAGACGCCGTCGAGCTGGGAGGAGGCGGACAGAGCCAGGACACAGTCCGGCTTGGTGCGAACAAGCGACAGTACGGCTTCGGCGGCCTTGTTCAAGGCCGCCTCGGCACTGCCGGTGAATACTTTCATGATATCGCCAGCTTTACAGTATTTTTTTGATGCGCTCTATGGCCTCGCGGGTGTTGTCGGCGTCGCCGAAGGCGGTCAGGCGGATGAAGCCCTCGCCGCTCGGCCCGAAGCCCGCGCCGGGGGTGGTGACGACGTTGGCCTCGTGGAGCAGCCGGTCGAAGAACTCCCAGCTGCCCTGGCCGTCGGGCGCCTTGAACCATATATACGGCGAGTCGGTGCCGCCGTAGACCTCAAGCCCGGCGGAGGTCAGACCCTCGCGGATGACCTTGGCGTTGTTCATGTAGTAGGCGATGAGCTCAGCCACCTGCTTCTTGCCCTCGTCGGAGTACACGGCCTCGGCGGCGCGCTGTATGACGTAGGCGGTGCCGTTGAACTTGGTGGACTGGCGGCGCATCCACATGTCGTAGAGGCTCTCGCCGTCGCGCACCAGGCTGCGGGGGATGACAGTCCAGCCGCAGCGGGTGCCGGTGAAGCCCGCAGTCTTGGAGAAGCTGCAAAACTCTATGGCGCAGGTCTCGGCGCCGGGGATCTCGTATATGCTCCTGGGCAGCTCCGGGTCGGAGATGTACGCGCGGTAGGCCGCGTCGTAGAGGATGACGCTGCCGTGTTCGTTCGCATAGTCCACCCACACCTTGAGCTGCTCCTTGGTGGCGGCCATGCCGGTGGGGTTGTTGGGGAAGCAGAGATAGATGAGGTCGGGCACGCGCTCGGGCAAGGCGGGGAAGAAGCTGTTCTCAGCCGTGCAGGGCATGTAGACTATGTTGCTCCACTTGTCGCCTATGTAGTCTCCGGCGCGGCCGGACATGGCGTTGGCGTCTATGTACACGGGGTAGACGGGGTCGCAGACGGCGACGACGCAGTCTTCGGAGAAGATGTCGCCGATGTTGCCGCAGTCGCTCTTGGCGCCGTCGGACACGAAAATCTCGTCGGGGGAGATCTTGGCGCCGTAGGGCAGATAGTCGTTGGCCGCTATGGCCTCGCGCAGGAATGCGTAGCCCTCATAGGGGCCGTAGCCCATGAAGGTGGCCTTGTCGGCCAGCTCGTCGGCGGCACGCTTGAGCGCGTCCACGCAGGCTCCGGGCAGGGGCAGGGTGACGTCGCCTATGCCGAGCTTTATGAGCCGCTTGTCGGGATTAGCCTCGGAATACGCGGCGGTGCGCCGGGCTATCTCAGCAAAGAGGTAGCTTCCGGGGAGCTTTTTATAGTTTTCGTTGAGTTTGAGCATCTTACACCTCGTAATGCTTATATCTTGAGTTCGCCCTCGTAGACCTCGACGGCGGGGCCGGTCATGTAGATGAGGTTCTTGTCGCGATCCCACTCGATCAGCAGCTCGCCGCCGCGGAGGATGAGCTTGGCGCTGTTCTCGCACCTGCCGTTCACGACGGCCGCGGCCAGCGCGGCGGTGGAGCCGGTGCCGCAGGCCATGGTCTCGCCGCTGCCGCGCTCCCATACGCGCATCTTGAGCGTGTTGCGGTCTATGACCTGGACGAACTCGGTGTTCACGCGCTCGGGAAAGAGCGGGTGGTTCTCAAAGAGGGGGCCGATGTTGGGCAGATCCATCCAGTCCACATCGTCCACGAAGACAACCGCGTGCGGGTTGCCGACCGAGACGGCGGTGACGTTCCAGATGTTGCCGCCGACCTCGACGGGCTGGTCTATGAAGGCCGTGCCGGAGGCGTCGACGGGGATGCTCGCCGGTTCAAAGGTGGGGGTGCCCATGCAGACGCGCACGCTCTCGACCACGCCGTTTTCGACGTTCAGCCAGAGCGTCTTGACGCCCGCGCCGGTCTCGACGTCTATGACGGTCTTGTCGGTCATGCCGTGCTCGTAGACGTACTTGGCGACGCAGCGTATGCCGTTGCCGCACATCTGCGCCTGAGAGCCGTCGGCGTTGTACATGTCCATCATGAAATCGGCCTTGTCCGAGGGGCAGATGCAGATGAGCCCGTCGCTGCCCGCACCGAAGTGCCTGTCGGACACCTTGCGGGAGAGGGCGGGACGCTCCTCCGGAGGCAGATTTTCTTCAAAGCAGTTCACGTAAACATAGTCGTTTCCGCAGCCGTGCATCTTGGTAAACTTCATTGTTATCAACTCCCACGTATCAAACTCGCCGCGCGTCGCGCGGTGTGGAACCATACATGGTAATTATATACGAGTTTTACGTCACATGCAACAACATTTAAGCGGATACGCAGACGTCTGCGCCACAAAACTGCGCGGAGAGAAAGACCTCCGCTGCGCTTTTATGTTGATTTCAGCGCCGGAATGGGGTATAATAAATTGATATTCTGTGGGCACTGAGCGCGATGGGAGCTTCCGTACAGACGCCGGAAGCCCCCTATATAAAGGCATCGCCCGCGCGCGGCGCCGCCATACCATCTTACGTGCCCGGCATGTACGCCGTTACGGAGGTAGACCATGATAAAAATCGCGCCATCGATTCTCTCGTCCGACTTTGCAAACCTGGCGTCGGAGGTTGACGCAGTGCGCTCTGCCGGCGCGGACTGGCTGCACGTCGACGTTATGGACGGGGAGTTTGTGCCCAACATAACCATAGGACTGCCTGTAGTAAAGAGTCTGCGCGCGCACACCGACATGTTCATTGACGCCCACCTGATGATTGCGCGCCCCGTGCGCTACGCCGCGCGCTTTTGCGACGCGGGCGCCGACATGGTCTGCGTCCACGTCGAGTCGGACGAGCCTCAGAACATAATCGAGGCGCTGAAGGACATACGCGCCCACGGCTCAAAGGCCGGACTGGCCGTCAAGCCGCGCACGCCCGGCAGCATCATACTGCCGTACCTGGAGTATCTGGACATGGTTCTTGTCATGACGGTGGAGCCCGGCTTCGGCGGACAGAGCTTCATGCGCGACATTCTGCCCAAGCTGCGCGGTATACGCGCTCTGGCCGATCAGTACAAGCCCGGGTGCGAGGTCGAGGTCGACGGCGGCGTCACTGCCGAGACGGCTCCGCTGGCTGTGGACTGCGGGGCAAGCGTGCTGGTCGCCGGCAGCGCCATCTTCGGCAAGAGCGACCGCGCCGCCGCGCTGACGGAGCTGCGCATGGCGTCGGACGTAAAGGCGTAATAACAGTTAATAAGTCGTAAGGATTGTTTGTACATGGCATCGTTTTTCCCAACTGCACTGGAAAATCTCATAGATAAGTTCGCAATGCTGCCCGGAATAGGGAAGAAGAGCGCGCAGCGGCTGGCCTTCTTCGTGCTCGGCCTGCCCGAGGGCGAGGCGGAGAGCTTTGCCGACGCTATTATTCAGGCTCGCGGCACCGTGCACACCTGCAAGGTGTGCCAGAACCTCACGGACGCGGAGGTCTGTCCCATATGCTCCAGCGATAAGCGCGACAAGGCCGTCATATGCGTGGTGGCCGAGCCGCGCGACGTGGTGAGCATAGAGCGAGGACGCGAGTACAACGGCGTCTACCACGTCCTGCACGGCGTGCTCTCCCCGCTGAGCCACATAGGCCCCGACGACCTGAAAATATCAGAGCTTGTCAACCGCGTCGCTGCAGGCGGCGTGGAGGAGGTCATCATGGCTCTCAATCCGGACACGGAGGGGGAGACGACCAGCATGTACGTCTCAAGGCTGCTAAAGCCCTTCGGCGTAAAGGTCACGCGCCTGGCCTACGGAATACCCGTCGGCTCCAACCTGGAGTTTGCCGACGACGCCACCTTGCAGCGCGCCCTGGAGGGCAGGGTGGAGATGTGACGGCCATGCCGGCAGGCGCGGACGGACAGGGCTATGGAGTTTATCCCTGTGCACAGCGGTTATAATGAGTATAGCCGTAGACATAGAAACATACATATAACTTAAAGGAGAACTAAATGGCAAAATTAAAAATCATTCCGCTCGGCGGTCTTGGTGAGATAGGAAAGAATCTCACCGTGTACGAGTACGGGCAGGACATTGTCGTCGTGGACTGCGGCCTCGGATTTCCGGACGAGGAGCTCTACGGCGTTGATGTCGTTATACCCGATATTGCGTACCTGAAGCAGAATAAAGACCGCATCAGAGGCATAGTAATCACTCACGGACACGAGGATCACATCGGCGCGCTGCCATATGTGATGCGCGAGCTGGACGTGCCGATCTACGCCACGCCGCTCACGGCAGGCATAATCGAGCTGAAGCTTGAGGAGCACGACCTGCTGTACAACACGCAGATATTCACCAAGCGCGCGGGAGACAAGTTCCGCCTCGGCTGCTTCGAGATAGAGTTCATACACGTGAACCACTCGATAGCCGACTCCGTGGCGCTCGCCATACGCACGCCTGTGGGCGTGGTCATCCACACCGGCGACTTCAAGATAGACGTCACCCCCGTGCAGGGAGAGATGATAGACCTCGCCCGCCTCGGCCAGCTCGGCAAGCAGGGCGTGCTTGCGCTGCTGAGCGATTCCACCAACGTGGAGCGCCCCGGACACACGGAGAGCGAGCGCAAGGTCGCCGACAAGTTTGACGAGCTGTTCAAGGGCTGCGACAAGCGCATCATCGTCACGACCTTCGCCTCCAACGTCCAGCGCATACAGCAGATAGTCAACGTCGCCGCCAAGTACAAGCGCAAGGTGGCCGTCACCGGCCGCAGCATGGAGAACATGATACGCGTCGCCATGGAGCTGGGCTACATGGACATCCCCGATGGCGTGCTCATGGACTTGACGCAGATCAAGGGTCAGCCCAAGAACCGCACGGTCATTATCTCCACCGGCAGCCAGGGCGAGAGCATGTCCGCGCTCTACCGCATGGCGTTCTCAGAGCACAAGCAGATAAACATCGACGCCAACGACCGTATAATAATCTCCGCCTCCGCCATCCCCGGCAACGAGACCACTATTTCCCGGGTCATCGACGAGCTGTTCCACAAGGGCGCCGAGGTCATATACGACCGCCACACCGACCTGCACGTCTCCGGCCACGCCTCGCAGGAGGAACAGAAGCTGATGCTGGCGCTAACCAAGCCGAGGTTCTTCATACCCGTGCACGGCGAGTACCGTATGCTGTGCAAGCACGCGGAGATAGCCCACACGATGGGCATCAGCCCCAACCACACCGTTATCGCGGAAAACGGCAGCGTCATCGAGCTGAGCCGCAAGACCGCCAAGATCGCAGACCACGTGCAGGCGGGACGCGTCTTCGTCGACGGCAGCCGAGTCGGAGACGTGGGCAGCGTGGTGCTCCGCGACCGCAAGCACCTGGCCGAGGACGGCATGATAGTCGTCACCATTGCGCTCTCCAGCCTGGACAATTCGCTGGTGGGCGGCCCAGACGTGCTCACGCGCGGATTTATCTACGAAAAGGACAGCGAAGACCTGATAGAGGAGGTCAAGCGGGTGGTTCATGAGAGCCTTGCCAGCTGCCGCCATCAGAAGATCACCGACGCCAACGGCATAAAGAACAAGATACGCACCAACCTCACCGGCTACCTCTATAAGACGACAAAACGCAGTCCGATGATACTGCCCATGATCATAAGCATCTGAGGAGGGTGCCATATGCCCGTCGCGTATTTTGACGCGCACTGCGATACGCTCACCGCCGTACTTGAAAACGGCGGTGGGCTTTTTGAAAACCGCTTCCACGTGGACTTCAGGCGCCTCGCCGCCTACGCGCCATGCGCGCAGGTGTTTGCGATATGGAACGGACGCTACGAGGAAAAGGCAGCCCTGCTGCGCCGCGAGTGCGCCGCGCACGCCGATGCCGTGGCTCTCTGCCGCTCGGGCGGCGAAGTCCGCGCGGCGAACTCGGCGGGGAAAATAGCGGCGCTGCTGTCCGTGGAGGGCGCCGAGAGCCTGGGGTGCGACATCGGATGTCTGCGTGAAGCGCGCAGGCGGGACGGCATAGTGATGCTGAACCTCTGCTGGAACAGCGACAACGCGCTCTGCGGCTCCGCCTTCGGCGCGGGGATCGGCCTGACGGAAAAGGGCAGGGAGTTCGTGCGCGAGTGCCAGCGCATAGGCGTCGCCGTCGACATGTCCCACGCCGGAGAGCGCACGTTCTGGGACACGCTTGAGATTGCGGAAAAGCCCGTGATCGCCAGCCACTCCGACAGCGCGGCGCTGTGCTCCACCTTTCCGCGCAGCCTGACCGACGCGCAGTTTGAAGCCCTTGTCCGCTGCGGAGGCGGCGCGGGGATAAACCTCTGCCCGGATTTCCTCAGCGACGGCGGAGCGGACATAGAAGACGCAGTCCGGCACATAGAGCACTTCCTAGCCCTCGGCGGAGAGCAGGCCGTGTTTATCGGCGCGGACTTTGACGGCATAGACGCCACGCCGCGCGGCATATCCGGAGTGCAGGACATGGAGCGGCTGTACGACGCGCTGCTTGCGCGCAACTACCCGGATGAGCTGGTAGGAGACATATTCTACGGCAATCTGCTGCGCATACTGGAGAGAACGGGAGCCACACAGGAGGAGAGCACAAGATGAACATACAGATTTTCGGCAGGAACAAGTGCTTCGATACGAAAAAGGCGGAGCGCTATTTCAAAGAGCGCAGGATCAAATACCAGCTCATAGACCTGCCGCGCTACGGCATGAGCCGGCGTGAATTTGACAGCGTGAAGCAGGCCGTCGGCCTGGACGCGCTCATAGACCCCAAAGCTCCGGACGCGGATCTGATAAAGTACATGGCCACGGACGCCGACAGGGTAGAGCGGCTGCTGGAGTACCCGGACAATATCAAGACCCCCGTCGTGCGAAACGGCAAACAGGCCACAGTGGGCTATTGCCCTGAGGTCTGGAAGACATGGGAGTGAATTGAGAGAGGGTGGAAGTGGAGATACCGATGCTCACTCTCTTTGTCTTCCCGGGCGGGACAGAGCTGCCGCAGCCGGCTGTTTTCATGGACGGGGAACTGAATAAATGCGGGAGCAGCGGTCAAATCCCGAGCGCGTGATTTGAGTGAACACCGGCCACTAATATGGCCGGTGTTGCTTTTTGGGGAAAGACGGTAAGAGTTCATGAAAAATTCACAAATAATCGGAAGCACAGCTATATAATGTGCTTTTAGCTGGGACTATCCACACCAGCTTGAGGAGGAATCTTTCTTGCGCGTCGGGCTTGATATTGGGTCGACAACTATAAAATGTGTTGTGCTTGATGACATTGGCAACCTCGTTTTCAGCGATTACGAGCGCCATTACAGCCACATATTGGAGAAAAGCGAAGAACTCCTTTGCCGTGTCTGCGGCAGATATGTCCCGGGAGGAACTGCAAAGCTGGCCATATCCGGCAGCGCGGGCATGGGCATGGCGGACAGCGTGGGCGTCCCTTTCGTGCAGGAGGTCTTCGCCACGCGCGTGGCCGCGAACCGGCTCGCGCCCGGCACCGACTGCATAATAGAGCTTGGCGGAGAGGACGCCAAGATACTGTTCCTCACAGGCGCGATGGAAGTCCGCATGAACGGCTCCTGCGCGGGAGGCACGGGCGCGTTCATCGACCAGATGGCCACGCTGCTGAAGCTGTCGGCCGAGGACTTGAACGAGGCGGCCAAGCGCGCCGAGAAGACCTACACCATAGCGTCCCGCTGCGGCGTCTTCGCCAAGAGCGATATCCAGCCGCTGATAAACCAGGGCGCGCGCACCGAGGACATAGCGGCGAGCATCTATCAGGCGGTCGTGAACCAGACCATCGCCGGTCTGGCGCAGGGACGGCCTATAAAGGGCAACGTGCTGTATCTGGGCGGACCGCTGACGTTCTCCGACGTCCTGCGCGAGAGCTTTGACGCCACTCTGGGCGTCAAGGGCGTGTGCCCGGAAAACAGCCTGTACTTCGTCGCCATGGGCGCGGCGTTCTATTCGGATCAGGAGTTCGACCTCAGAGAGGTCGCCGAGCGTATGCGCCGCCGCGGCGCTGCGGCAAACTACCGCTCCATGCCTCCGCTGTTCAAGTCGCGCGAGGAATACGACGCCTTCAAGGCCAGGCACGAGCGCGCCAGGGTCGCGCGCTCCGACTTCCCGGCGGATTACTCCGGCAGAGTGCACATAGGCATAGACTCCGGCTCCACCACCGTGAAGCTGGTGGTCATAGACGAGGACGCCGGCATACTCTTTACCGATTACCGCCCGAACCTGGGCAACCCCGTGCCGCTTATACGCGACACGCTTTTGAAGATACTCGGCGAGCACCCCGACGTGAAAATAGGCTCGGTCACGACGACCGGCTACGGCGAGGAGCTGGCACAGCACGCGTTCCACTGCGACTTCGGCCTGGTGGAGACGGTGGCTCACTTCACCGCGGCGCGCCACTTCCTGCCCGACGTCGACTTTATCATAGACATCGGCGGCCAGGACATGAAATGCTTCAAGATAGCCGACGGCGCTATCAGCGACATCTTCCTGAACGAGGCCTGTTCCTCCGGCTGCGGCAGCTTTTTGCAGACCTTCGCTCAGGCGCTGGGCTACAGCGTCGAGGACTTCGCGAAGCTGGGACTGTTTGCCGAGCGCCCGGTCGACCTCGGCAGCCGCTGCACCGTGTTCATGAATTCCAGCGTCAAGCAGGCGCAGAAGGACGGCGCGACGCTGGAGAACATCTCCGCGGGTCTTTCCATCTCCGTCGTGCGAAACGCGCTCTACAAGGTCATACGCGCGTCCTCGCCCGAGGAGCTCGGCCGCAAGATAGTGGTGCAGGGCGGAACGTTCTACAACGAGGCCGTGCTGCGCGCGTTTGAAAACGAGATGGGCGTCGAGGTCATACGCCCCGACATAGCAGGGCTGATGGGCGCCTTCGGCGCGGCGCTGTACGGCAAGGCTCACAAGCCGGAAGGGGAGAGCAAGCTCCTCACTCGCGCCGAGCTGGAGGGCTTCACCCAGCAGACGCGCAGCGAGCTGTGCGGCAAGTGCGGCAACAACTGCCAGCTGACCATAAACACCTTCTCCGACGGCAAGACCTACATAAGCGGCAACCGCTGCGACCGCCCCGTTACCGGAAAGACCGACACGGGCGAGCTGAACCTCTACGAGTACAAGCGCAAGCTGATACTCTCCTACAAGCCGGTCAAGGGCAGCAGGGGCAAGATAGGCATCCCGCTGGCTCTGAATATGTGGGAGCTGTTCCCGTTCTGGCACACCTTCTTCACGAAGCTGGGCTTCACGGTGTACCACAGCCCCATGTCCAGCCGCAGCCTTTACCTGTCCGGCCAGGCGACCATCCCCAGCGACACGGTCTGCTTCCCGGCCAAGCTGGCTCACGGGCACATAAGGGCGCTGGTCAACATGGGCGTCGACGCGGTCTTCTACCCCTGCATGACCTACAACCTCGACGAACACCTGGGCGACAACCACTACAACTGCCCCGTCGTGGCCTACTATCCCGAGGTGCTGGCCGGCAACTGCTCCGAGCTGGAGAGCGTGAAGTTCATCTACGACTATATCGGCCTTCACCGCCCGAAAGATTTCGTGAACAAGGCATATGCGGCTATATCCGCACACTTCCCGGATATTTCTAAGGCGGAGGTCAAGGCGGCCTCGGACGCGGCCTACGCCGAATATCAGCGCCACATGGAGCAGATACGCGCCAAGGGGCGCGAGATGATAGACGAGGCGCGCAGGCAGGGCAGGCGCATAATCGTCCTGGCCGGACGCCCGTACCACATCGACCCAGAGGTCAACCACGGCATAGACACGCTTATCACCCGCAGCGGCGCGGCGGTGGTGACGGAGGACTCCGTCAGCCAGTACGTGGAGAAGTTCCCCACAGGCGTGCTGAACCAGTGGACATACCATTCGCGGCTCTACGCCGCTGCAAAATACTGCTGCACCCAGCCGGATATGGACCTGGTTCAGCTGGTCAGCTTCGGATGCGGCGTGGATGCGATCACGACCGACGAGACCAGGGAGATCCTGCACAGGGGCGGCAAGCTCTACACGCAGCTCAAAATAGACGAGATAACAAATCTTGGCGCGGTGCGCATACGCCTGCGCAGCCTGTTCGCGGCGCTCGACGAGAGACAGGAGGAAGACCAGTGACCGAAACGCAAAGCTATCCCCGGTTTACTCCGGACATGAAGAAGACGCACAAGATACTGATACCGAACATGGCACCGGTGCAGTTTCGGCTGATGGCCGCCATAATGGAGCAGGCCGGGTACCAGTGCGAGCTTCTGGAAAACTGCGGCAGCCAGGTGGCCGAGCTGGGACTCAAGTACGTCCACAACGACACCTGCTATCCGGCGCTGCTGGTCATAGGCCAGTTCCTCGACGCGCTTAACTCCGGCAAGTACGACCTGGATCACACCGCGCTCATCATAACGCAGACCGGCGGCGGCTGCCGCGCGTCGAATTACATACACCTGCTCCGAAAGGCGCTGGTGAAGGCCGGGTATGGCCAGATACCGGTCGTCAGCCTCAACTTCTCCGGCCTTGAAAAGGACAGCGGCTTCCCGATGACTCTGACCATGATACGCCGTCTGCTCTCCGTCATATACTACGGCGACCTGTTGGTTACGCTCCGCGCGCAGACCGAGCCCTACGAGATAAACAAGGGCGAGACTGAGGCAATGCAGGAGAAGTGGATAGGCCGCCTGCGCGAGCTGTTTTTGCAGGACAAGGGCTGGCACGGCCGCGAGGTCAAGGCGAATATGCCCAAGATAGCCGCCGACTTCGCCTCCGTTCCCGTGAAGCGCGTGCCGAAAATCAAGGTCGGCGTGGTCGGCGAGATCTACGTCAAGTATTCGCCGCTCGGGAACAACGACCTCGAGAAATTCCTCGCCAGCCAGGACTGCGAGGTGAACATCCCCGGACTCATGGGCTTCGTGCAGTACTGCGTGTACAACTTTTCCGAGACCGCGCGCCTCTACGGCGGGAACGTCCTCACGCTCAACGCCTCGTCCTTGCTGCTGAACATAATCGGCAAGACCGAGAAGGTGATGATAGACTCGCTCAAGGCCAACGGCTATCACGCGCCGATGCCCTTCCTGGAGCTGGTCAAGCAGGCCGACGGCGTCATATCCACCGGCACCAAAATGGGCGAGGGCTGGCTGCTCACGGCCGAGATGGTGGAGCTGGTCCGCACCGGATACGAGAACATCGTCTGCGCCCAGCCCTTCGGCTGCCTTCCGAACCACATCTGCGGCAAGGGCGTCATAAACCGCATACGCGAGCTGTACCCCATGGCGAACATAACGCCCATCGACTACGACCCGGGCGCTACGCGCGTGAACCAGGAGAACCGCATCAAGCTCATGCTCGCCGTCGCACGCGAGCGCATGGAGCAGCGTGAGGCGGGGAGCGCCCCGCGCGAGGTAAAAAAAGAGCGCGTGCAGCTCAGCCACGCCGTGTGACAAAAAACATCCCCCGCAGTGTCAGACTGCGGGGGATTTTCCGTTCTAAACCCTGAAATACGGCTCCTCGACCGGGTATCTGTCGTGGACGTACTCCACTATCAGCCGCAGCAGCGCTTCCGCCTGCGGGGAGATGTACGCCCCGGCCTGGGTGGCTATGCCAATGGAGCGGTACGGCGCTCTCTCTATCGGGTAGACGCGTATGTTGCCGCCGGTCTTTTGCAGCACCAGCTCGGGCATGATGCTCACGCCCATGCCGCTCTCGACCAGGGCTATTATGGAGCTGTCCTCTATTATGTTGTGCTCGGTCTTGACGGCGAGTCCGTTGGCCTCCATGAAGCTGCGCGCGTCAAAGTCCGAGCCTGCGCCGGGGATGATAAGCTCAAAGTCGCGCAGCTCGTCTATCGTGATGTACGAGCCGTTGCGCGGCACGAAGTCCGGAGGCGTGACGCACAGCAGCCGGTCGCGCAGCAGCGGCATGGGGGATATGCGGTTCCTGGTGGGTATGCTCACAAACGCCAGGTCAAGCGCGCCGACCAGCAGGCCGTTTTCCAGCGCGCCGTAGCCGTCCTGCACCAGCTTGACCACGACGTCCGGGTGCGCCTGGCGCATGCTCTGCAAAATGGCCGGCATCCAGGAGCAGCACACGCTGTTGAACACGCCTATGCGCACAGAGCCGTGCAGCTCGCCCTTTATCCGCGACACCTCGCTCTGCAGCTTGGCGTCCGCGTCCAGCGCGCCGCGTATGTGCGGCAGCAGCTCGCGCCCGTACTGGGTCAGCTCTATGCCGCTCCGGCTGCGGACGAGCAGGGGGAGGGCAAAACGCTTTTCCAGCTTGCCCAGCGAGTGGCTGACGGCCGCGGGTGTCAAATGCAGCGCGTCCGCCGCCTCGCGCAGCGAGCCGGTCTCCACTATCTTGTCGAATATCATGTAGTCCCACAGTGACATGGCCAAACCTCCGGTTTGCACGCAATTTTTTGAACCTATTATACCTGAGCGGCGGCAAATACGCCAGGACTTTTAAATTTAGTTTAATCAAATTACACTTTGCGTTAATAAAAATTTTAGCTTTATAAAGGCCGTCGGCTTTGATCGCACATACCTGCGAGCCGTAATTCCGGCTCAAAGCCAAATCTCGCGCAAAACAGAAGCGAAACGCGCCGTAATCAGTGCGATTTAGATTAAGTAAATGTTCACTAAAATTTGATTTACTTTAACGCCTGCATGGTTTAGCATAGTGACAGTGAGAGCGTGAAACAACCAGACCGCGGCTCTGTGCCCGCGGCTATAAAAATAAGATTCAGGAGGAGACAGCAATATGGCCAAGAAGAAAACCATCCTCGACCTCTACAAGATGAAGGAAAACGGCGAAAAGGCCGTCTGGATGGTCATGTATGACTCCCTGTTTGCGTCTTACGCCGAGGACGCCGGCATGGATATGATACTCTGCGGCGACTCCATGGGCATGATAGTCTACGGCTGGCAGGGCACCGTGCCCGTCACGATGGACATGAGCATAGCCCACTGCCAGGGCGTCCGCCGCGGCGCGCCGAACACCTATCTCATAGGCGATCTGCCCTTCGGCGCCTATCACGCCAGCGTGGAGGACGCCGTCCGCAACGCCGTGCGCTTCTATAAGGAGGCCGACGTCGACGCCGTCAAGCTCGAGGGCGGCGTGGCCGTGGCCGACAAGATAGAGGCCATCACCAAGGCCGGAATGGTCGTGTTCGGCCACATCGGGCTAACCCCACAGTCCAGCGCCAGCATGGGCGGATTCAAGGCTCAGGGGCGCACCACCGACAGCGCCAAGGCTGTCATCGAGGACGCCATCGCCGTGTGGAAGGCGGGCGCCCGCGTGCTGCTGCTCGAGGGCGTGCCGGAGGAGGTCTGCTCCTACGTGCACAAGATGCTGCCCATACCCGTGTACGGCATCGGCGCCGGAGCCGACTGCGACGGGCAGGTGCTCCTGGCTGCGGACGCGCTGGGCATGTACAAGAACTTCACGCCCAAGTTCACCAAGAAGTACTGCGACATCGGCGCGATAGCCACCCAGGGCATGAGCGACTACATCAGGGAAGTCAAGGAGGGCGTGTTCCCTGCGCCCGAGCACAAGTACAAGATAAGCGGCGACATAGCCGAGTTTGAAAAGCTCTTTGAGGAGATGGCTCCGCGCTTTGGCGAGTGATACCCGGGCAAGCTTTGAGGCTTGACAACAGAGAGCAGGGAACATATAATTCAAAAGCCGGAAAACATACAACCGGCGGGCATGGCCAAGCTGCATACGGCAAGGCCTTGCCGTCATGACAGAGTAGGAACGGCGCGTTAAGTGCCATGGGATGGGAAGTTGCCCATGGACGAAGGGAGTCTATCTTCCGCGGTGCCGTCTCCGCGTCCGCTGCCACCCAAGGCGCACAATGCTCCTTCCGTGGCAACTGTCACGAAAGGAGCATTACAATTGAAAAAAGTCAACCCCCGTACCATTGCCCAGCTGGCAATACTGGTGGCGCTGGAGGTAGTGCTGTCGCGCTTCCTGTCCATCAACCTCTGGAGCAATAAGATAGGCTTTGCCTTTGTGCCTATCGCCGTGACCGCCATGCTATACGGACCCGTCACAACGGGCGTGACCGCCGCCGTGGCCGACCTGATAGGCGCGCTGCTCTTTCCGAGCGGTGCATTCTTCCCGGGCTTTACGCTGACGGCCTTCCTCAACGGCATGGTGTTCAGCCTGGCGTTCCACAACAAGCAGACCGCGCCGCGCATCCTGCTCGCCGTGGTCATTCGCGAGCTGGGCTTCAGCCTGTTCCTGAACACGCTCTGGCTCTCCATCATGTACAACTCGCCCTACTGGCCGCTGCTGACCACGGCCAGGCTCTGGCAGTGCCTCATCATGGTGCCGGTGCAGTTCACGGTCATATTGGTCATATCCAAGGCGCTGCCCCGCGCCATAAAGACCATGGCCTGAAATAATGCGCACCTGCGCGGAGAACACTCCGCGCAGGTGCTTTTTGCTTGATTGCCGCTGCTTCTGTATGCGTCCAAGTTATACTGGATTTAGCAAGCGGCATTGTACTTTTTTGCCCCGGCGCTATAAAATACAGACGTAAAGACGGGCGGGAAAGCCCACAATGCGGACATGGAGCCAGCAAAAAAGGAGAGATACACATGAAGCGAGTTACTTTCAATGACGGCAACAGCATCCCGATGGTGGGCTTTGGCGTGTTCACCATCCCCGCCGGCGAGGAGACCTACAACGCCACGCTCAACGCGATAAAGGCCGGGTACCGGCACATAGACACCGCCGCCGCGTACTTCAACGAGGCGGACGTCGGCCGCGCGGTGCGCGACAGCGGCGTCGCGCGCGACGAGCTGTTCATCACCAGCAAGCTCTGGCTGCAGGACTACGGCTACGAGGCGGCCACGAAGGGCATAGACACGTCCCTCAAGAACCTGGGCATGGACTACATGGATCTCTACCTGCTGCACCAGCCCTACGGCGACGTGGCCGGAGCCTGGCGCGCGCTGGAGGACGCCAAGGCGGCGGGCAAGATCCGCTCCATCGGCGTGAGCAATATGACGCCGAAGATCTGGAACAGCCTGGTCCCGCAGTTTGACACCATGCCTGCCGTGAACCAGGTGGAGTTCAACCCCTTTTGCCAGCAGCGCGAGCTGAGAGGAATACTCGACGCCGCCGGTGTGAAGCTGGAGGCCTATATGCCTCTCGGCCGCGGCAACAGCTCCATGCTCACGAACGAGGCAGTGACAAAGCTGGCCGCTAAGTACGGCAAGAACGCCGGTCAGATCATCCTGCGCTTTGAGACGCAGGAGGGCGCCATCGTCCTGCCCAGGAGCACCAACCCGAAGCACCTCGCAGGCAACCTGGACATCTTCGACTTTGAGCTGACCGACGGGGAGCTCAATGCCCTGCGCGCGCTGGACACCGGCAAGGGCAGCCACGACCCCGACGCCCCCGGCGTGGCGGAGATGCTGCTCAGCGCGTACAAGGTGCACGACTGAGCGCCCATAGGCCGGAGCCGAGGCGCAAAGCGCTATCCGCCGAGGCTCCGGCTCGCGCGGCGGAGGGCGGAAATTTGCTGTTGACAAACGCCGGCGCATGTGTTATTTTGCTTATGTTCGGTAGGTAAGGCTCCTACAGGGATACGGGCTGTTGCCGCGAAATGGTGGAGACACCATGAGCTGGTTTGAACAGGGTACATCGAACGCAAGGTGTACCATAATACAGCTTCATCGCCCTGTAGAGTTAAAGCTCAAACGAATGTGCGAAGGTTATTTGCTCCCGTATGTTCTCCGAACATGCGGGAGTTTTTGTTTGAAGGGAGGCGCGTTCGGTGGAACACGGCCAAAGTACCAGATACGATTCGCGACGGCGGCTCAACGGGCGCCGCGGACGCGCATGTCCGCGACGGCGCCGATAGGCCAGCGCTTACGTGACCGCCGTTTGCGAGTAAATTCGCAGACAGCGGGATTTTTATGCCCTTTTTCAGGAAAACAACGCCATGCGGCGATAACATAGATATTAACAGACAAGCGAGGTGAAAGAAATGGACACGGGAAGCAGTACCGGTGCACAATCAAAAACGTGGATGAACCCGCCCGTCGGATGGCAAATGCTTTCGCGTACCATTCTCTCACGGCATTGAACTGATAAAACGAAAAGGGCGGGTCTTCGCCGGTGCACTGTACACTTCCAAATTATACCCGATTTCAGATTTGGAGGTACAGAACATGATGAAGACCAATTTGAAAATGACGAATGTCCGCGCCAACGAGGCCGCCGTCAGAGCCGCCGCGATGCGCGACCGGCTCTATGCGGCGTCGGAGTATACCGCGGAAGAACTGCTCGGCCTCTACAGTGTCCCTGCGGGAGGGCTGACCGACGCGCTGGCAGAGCGCTCGAGGGACGAGTACGGAGCCAACATACTCACAAACGGGAAAAAGGATTCAGCGGCCAAAAGACTGGCGGAGGCGTTTATCAGCCCGTTCACGCTGGTGCTGCTGGCGCTCGCGGTAATATCCGTATTCACGGACATAGTGTTTGCCTCCGCCGGGGAGAGAAGCTATGCCACCGTCGGCATCATATCGGAGATGGTGATAATTTCCGGGACGCTCCGGTATGTGCAGGAGACGCGCAGCTGCAACGTGGCGGAAAAGCTCACCGGTATGCTCCACACCACAGCCTGCGCGGAGCGCGGAGGGGTGAAGCGTGAAATACCGATAGAGGAAATAGCGGTAGGAGACCTCATCCATCTGTCCGCCGGAGACATGATCCCGGCGGATCTCAGGATACTCACGGCCAAGGATCTGTTCATAAGCCAGTCCGCCCTGACCGGCGAGAGCGAGCCGGTCGAAAAGACCGCCTGCTCCGGCGGCGCGCGCGATTCGCTCACCGACACGGAGAACCTGGCGTTTATGGGCAGCAACGTAGTCAGCGGCAGCGCGACGGCCGTAGCCGTCGCCGTCGGGAACGGCACTATGCTCGGCAATATGGCCGGAAGCCTGAACGGCGAGGCGCCGAAAACAGCCTTTGAAAAGGGCGTAAACTCCGTGTCATGGGTGCTCATACGCTTCATGCTTATAATGGCGCCCGTGGTGCTGTTTATAAACGGCTTTACAAAGGGCGACTGGGTACAGGCGCTGCTTTTTGCCATCTCCGTGGCCGTGGGGCTCACTCCGGAGATGCTGCCGATGATAGTTACGGCCTGCCTTGCCAAAGGCGCGGTGGTGATGAGCCGTGAAAAGGTGATTATCAAAAACCTAAATTCCATACAGAACCTGGGCTCCATGGACATACTCTGCACAGACAAGACGGGCACTCTGACTCAGGACAGGGTCGTGCTGGAGTACCACCTGAACGTCGACGGCGCGGAAGATGAGCGCGTGCTGCGCCACGCCTTCCTGAACAGCTATTTCCAGACGGGGCTGAAGAACCTCATAGACATAGCCGTGATGGCCAGACAGCAGGAGCTGGGAACCGGCGACCTGACAGAGCGGTACACCAAGGTCGACGAGATACCTTTTGACTTTGAGCGCCGCCGCATGAGCGTGGTAGTCCGGGACAGAGCGGGTAAGACTCAGCTGGTGACCAAGGGCGCGGTGGAGGAGATGCTCAAGTGCTGCTCCTTCGCCGAGTGCGGCGGCAGCGTGCTTCCGCTCACGGACGAGGTGCGCTCGCTGGTCACAAGCAGGTCTGACGCAATGAACGAGCAGGGGATGCGCGTAATTGCCGTGGCTCAGAAGACCAATCCTGCGCCGGCGGGGGAGTTTTCGGCCGCAGACGAACGGGACATGGTGCTGATAGGCTTCCTCGCATTCCTCGACCCGCCGAAGGACACGACCAAGGCCGCCGTACAGGCGCTCACCGAATACGGGGTCAGCGTTAAGATACTCACCGGCGACAACGAAAAGGTCACGCGCGCAATCTGCTCTCAGGTGGGGCTGGACGCGGAAAACATGCTGCTTGGCTCCGAGATAGATGCGCTGACCGACGCGCAGCTGGGCAGGCTGGCCGCCGGCGTCACGGTATTTGCCAAGCTCTCTCCGGCTCAGAAGGCCAGGATAGTGAGCGTGCTGCGCGAGCGCGGCCACAGCGTGGGCTTCATGGGCGACGGAATAAACGACGCGGCCGCCATGAGGGCGGCCGACGTGGGTATATCTGTGGACACCGCCGTGGACATTGCAAAGGAAACGGCCGGCGTCGTGCTGCTGGAAAAAGACCTAATAGTGCTGGAGCGCGGCGTGATAGAGGGACGAAAAATATACGCCAATATGATAAAGTACATAAAGATAACGGCGTCGTCCAATTTCGGGAACATGCTCTCTGTGCTCGCGTCAAGCGCATTTCTGCCGTTCCTGCCCATGGCTTCCATACACCTGATACTGCTGAATCTCATATACGACGTCTCCTGCACCGCCATGTCCTGGGACAACGTCGACGCGGAATATCTCAGGTCGCCGCGCAAATGGGATGCCGCCGGCATCAGCCGCTTCATGCTCCGAATAGGCCCCACAAGCTCCGCCTTCGACATAGCGACATTCCTGCTTATGTACTTTGTCATATGCCCCGCGTTCACCGGAGGCGAGCTGTACACGAGCCTCGCCGATCCGGCGAGCCGGGCGCTGTACGTCTCGATCTTCCAGACAGGCTGGTTCGTCGAATCCATGTGGAGCCAGGCGCTGGTTATACACATGCTGCGCACGCCGAAGCTCCCGTTCGTGCAGAGCCGCGCCGCTGCGCCTGTGACCCTGCTCACGCTTGCCGGAAGCTGCGCCGTCACGGTCATACCGTTCACTCCGCTTGGCACGGCGCTTGGCTTCACGGCTCTCCCGGCGGCGTACTTCCTGTGGCTGGCGGCTATAGTGGCCGGGTACATGCTCCTGGCTACCGCTGTCAAGAAGTCCTATGTGCGCAGGTACGGCGAGCTGCTGTAAAAAAATATCAGGCCGGGATACCGGCCTGATACTGCTTTGAGATTTGTCAGCCCTCGATCACTACGCCGGGGCCGTTGGGGATGACGGCGACCTTGGCGTCGCGTCCCTTTATGGCGAAGGCCATTTCCAGCGCCTCGTCAAGCGTCGTGGCCAGCTGCATGTGCAGGCCGGAGATGAGCGCGGGGTTGACGAGGTCGGAGACGAAGATGAGCGGGTGGCGCACCAGCGTCCTGGCGAGGATCTGGCTGGTCCACTGCTCGGGAGCCGTGTCGGTGTAGGGCGTGTGTATGGCCTTCTCCAGGAATTCGGCGGGGTCGGCGGCCTTGGCGACGTTGTCGTAGAAGTCCTGCCCGCCGTGACCGTCGCGGCAGCCGGCAACGAGGATGATAACTCCGCCCTCGGGCAGCGCGGCGTCGGCGGTGGACATGGCCTTGGTGGTCTGGTAGAGGTTCTGATCCAGCGGGAAGCCGCCGTTCGTCACGACGGCGACGTCGCAGTCGGCCTTCTTGACGCTGACCAGCGAACGCAGGAAATCGCAGCCGCGCTCATGGGCGGCCTCCATGTCGCCCGCGAAGGAGCCTATGACTTTTTTCTCACCGTTGAGCACGACGTTGACTATAAAGGCCAGATTGGCCTTGCGCGCGGCGTAGACCATGTCTTTGTGCACCACGTTGTCGCAGAGGTTGCCCGTGCGGGTGTTGGGGTCGTTGAGCGAGCCGCCGCAGTGGTTGGCCATTATCGTCTCGTAAGAGGATACGCCCGGCAGCACGGACTTGCGTCCGCCGGAGAAGCCGGCAAAGAAGTGCGCCTCGATGAAGCCCTCGGATATCAGCAGGTCGGCCTCGGCGGCGATCTTGTTTATAACGCACCTGCCGCCGCTGGGCAGGGTGCCTATCTCCTTTAGGCCGTCGGCGTTGCGCGCGTCGTGAAGCACTATCTCCTCGTGCTCGACTATCTCCTCGCCGAACTTGCTTATCAGCTCCTCGCGCGTCGTGCTGCGGTGGGAGCCGGTGGCTATGAGCAGGCGTATGCGCGCCTCAGGGCTGACGCTCCTGATCCTGCGCAGGAGCATCGGGGTTATCAGCCGGGAAGGTATCGGACGGGTGTGGTCGGAGCAGATTATCACCACATCCTTCTTGCCCACAGCCAGCTCCTCCAGGCGCGGCGAGCCGATGGGGTTGTCCAGAGACTCCTCGATGACTGCGGCCTGATCCTCACGGGCAGGGTAGCTGCTCTGGCGTCCGGACAGGACTCCGGCGAAGTTCTTATCCTCCAGGCGCAGGTGCAGCGTCTTTTTGTCGAAAGGCAGATCCATTTCAAACATGTTTATCTCTCTCCCTGAAAACCATATTTTATATCAAAGGTGATTCTAGTATAATAAGTATGGCAAGAGAAATAAACCACATTTGATATCATCATGTGTTAACATTTCTCCGGACATGGTGTATAATGTCCTCAGCACAGTCGGAGGAGGCAGCATGGATCACTCTTACCTTATATCCTTTCTGGATAAGCGGAGCATACCGATAATAACCCGCAAGCGCCGCACCTACCTTGCGTACTTCGGGCTTGAGCAGGAGTATACCTACGTCCTGCGCGAGGGCGTCGTAAAGACCAGCGTGATACTGCGCGACGGACGTGAGTTCAACATCTCGTACATCAAGGGACCCGACATAATATCCCTTCTGCGCGACGAGGTCAGCAGCTACACCTCCGCGCCGTTCAACGTGCGTGTGGAGTCGGAGTCGGCCTCGTTCTACCGCATACCGCGAGTAAAGTTCTGGAACTACGTGAACGGCGACGCAGAGCTGCAGAAGTACGTGAAGGAGTATTACCGCGCCAGCCTGGCCGAAGCCATACGGCGGCAGCAGCTCATGATAATGAACGGCAAGACCGGCGCGGTCTGTGCGCTGCTGTACACACTGGTCAGCCAATTCGGCGCGGAGCGCGGAGACGGCTGGCTGATAGACTTCCCGGTAACCAACGAGGACATAGCGGGCTTCTGCGGCATTTCCACGCGCAACAGCGTCAACCGCATACTGCACCGGCTCAAGGACGAGGGCGTGATAGACATACGCGACCAGCGCATACTCGTCCTGGACATGTCATATCTTCATCAGTACGTTCAGGATTGACTTATACCCACCGCCTTGCTACAATGGGGCGGAATTTGATTCAAAGGAGGCGTCGGCTTGAGCCAGGCGGAAGCGAGCGCTCAGTACGCTCAGGCATTGAAGGCCGGACAGAAGACCTACAGGGAGTGCGTCCTTGAGGGGCGCTATCCGTATTTGCAGATACTCGACGAGATACTCAGCGACCAGATGGTGGCCGGGCGCGTAGACCTGGGCGTCATAGACATACCCGCCGACCAGATCGTGGGAACCAAGAGCAAGGGGAGGCGCACTGCTTTCGCCGCCGACTTCATGCCGCTGCTGGACGCCGACACGGAATTCGCCGCCAAGTGGATAGAGCTCTGCGCCGCGCATCTCAGCGACGAGGGAATACGCGACCCTATCCGCTGCTGCGAGTACATGGGGCGCTTCTACGTGCAGGAGGGCAACAAGCGCGTCAGCGTGCTCAAAAGCTTCGGTTCGCCCTCCGTACCCGCCTATGTCACCAGGGTGATACCCCTGTACTCTGATGACGAGGCGGTGCAGATTTACTACGAATTCATGGACTTTTACCGCCTGAGCGGACAATATCAGGTGTATTTCAGCCATCGCGGCGGTTTTTCCAAGCTCCAGGCCGCGCTGGGTCACGACCCGGGCTACGTCTGGAATCAGGACGAGCGCAGGCGCTTCCAGTCCGGCTGGCACTATTTCAAGACGGCCTTCGACAAGCTCGGCGGAGACAAGCTGGGAGTGACGGTGGCCGACGCCCTGCTGGTGTGGCTGGAGTTCTACCCCATCGGCACGCTTAAAGAGCTGACCCAAAAGGAGATAAGCCGCTCCCTTACCGCCATCTGGGATGACGTCAAGGCGAGGGCTCAGGCCGAGCCTATAGAGGTCAGCGTGGACGACGAGGAGAAGTCCGCCCCGCCCAAGGGGCTGCTGGGGCGCATCTTCGGCTCTCACATGCTGCCGAACCACTTGAACATCGCGTTCGTGAACCAGATAGACCCGGCTCACAGCACGTGGATAGCCGCGCACGACCTCGGCCGGCACACGCTGGAGAAGGCCATGCCGGGTGAGACTACGGTCAGGGTGTACAACCTTGACCCCGGCCGGGACATAGACACGGTCATGAACGAGGCGGCCGAGGACGGCGCGCAGGTGCTGTTTGCAACCACGGCTCCGCTCATATCCGCCTGCCGCAAGCTCGCGGCCCGCAGGCCGGAGCTGAAAGTCCTCAACTGCTCGGTCGCAATGCCGTACCCCGGCGTGCGCACGTACTACAGCCGCGTGTACGAGGGCAAGTTCGTCACCGGCGCCATAGCCGGCGCGCTGACAAAGACCGACAGAATAGGCTACGTGGCCAGCAACCCTATATTCGGCGTGCCGGCCAGCATCAACGCCTTCGCGCTGGGCGCGCAGCTCACCAACCCGGACGCGCGCGTTCACCTGGCCTGGTCGTGCGTCAGCAACGATCCCATCAGCGAGCTGAAGGGCAAGGGCGTGGACATCATATCCAACCGGGACGTGCCAATGCCTAACATGCCCCAGGGCGAGTGGGGACTCAGCCGCGTGCTGAGCGACGGAAGCCTCAAGGCTCTGGCCTCGCCGTACTGGGACTGGGGCAACTTCTATATAAGGCTGGTCACTTCCATACTGAACGGCGGCTGGGATGCGCTGGCGTACAAGGGCGCGGGCAAGGCGGTCAACTACTGGTGGGGCATGGCCTCCGGCGCCGTGGGGCTGATGCTCTCCGACGACCTGCCCGACGGCATGCGCAGTCTTGCGAATATACTCTGCCAGGAGCTGATAGACGGCAAACTGACCGTGTTCCACCGAAAGTACCGCTCCCAGGACGGCAAGATTCAAAGCGACGGCAACCGCTGGCTCAGTCCCGAGGACGTACTGCACATGGACTGGCTGCTGGACAGCGTGGATGGCAGCATACCTGGCTTTGACGAGCTGCTGCCCATGGCGCGCGCAATCGTCCGTATCCAGGGCATATACCGCGACTCGCTCCCGCCGGAGAAGGGGGGAGCCGCAATATGAAGCTCCTCTTGCTGTCAGATAAAGAGAGTCCCTACCTCTGGGACTACTACAGACCCGGACGCCTGTCCGAATACGACCTGATGCTGTCCTGCGGCGACCTGAAAGCGAGCTACCTGTCCTTCTTGGTCACCATGGGGCGCGCACGCCTGCTGTATGTCCACGGCAACCACGACGTAAACTACAGCCGGAACCCGCCGGAGGGCTGCGACTGCATCGAGGACAAGCTCGTCACGGTAAACGGCCTGCGCATACTCGGCCTCGGCGGAAGCCTGATGTACAGCGGTGCGCCGCATCAGTACACCGAGCGGCAGATGCGCCGCCGTCTGTGGAAGGCGGGCTGGGCTATCCGCCGCGCCGGGGGCGTGGACATAGTCCTGACGCACGCGCCACCGAGAGGCTACGGCGACGCGGAAGACCTGGCTCACCGGGGCTTTGAGGCGTTCATGCCCTTCCTGGATAAGTACAAGCCCAAGTACCTGATACACGGCCACGTGCACATGAACTACGGCCGCGACATACCCAGAACCGTACAGCGCGGCGAGACCACGATAGTCAACGCCTGGGAGCGCTACGTGCTGGAGATATAGCGAAAGACCTGAGCTGCGCTTCGTCGTCGTCGCAAGCTGCATATCCTTCGCTACCGGCTAAAGCCGAGAGCTCAGTCATTACGCTGCTCCTCCTCTCCCATGAAGTGCAGAATGCACTTCGTGGGTTCCCAACCGGCGCTGCGCTTCGTTGCAAGCTGCATATTCTTCGCTCCCGGCTAAAGCCGAGAGCTCAGTCATTACGCTGCTCCTCCTCTCCCACGAAGTGCATTCTGCACTTCGTGGGTTCCCAGCGGCCGATGGGGATCGGCACTGCGCTTCGTCGCAAGCTGCATATCCTTCGCTGCTCCTCCTCTCCCGATGAGTGCGATTCGCACTCATCGGGAACCCGAAGTATTTTCGGCGACGTACACGCCGCCGCCAAAAATGATCCCAGTCCCTTTCGCGCCCATAGGGTGCGAAACTCTACGAGGTTTTTGATAAGCTGAGACCTGAGCTGCGCTCAGGTCTTTTTTTGCAAACGCCGAGAAACATACGGCAATATGGCCAATTTGCCGCCGGAGCGCTTGTATAATACCTACAGAGTTGCGGTCTTTGCGGCAAAAGAGCAAATAAGTGGTTGACAAAGTCTGCATGCTGAGCTAGACTTAACATAAACTCTAACGTGTTAGAGTAATCTTCGCGCCAGGCGTTGCAAGGGGAGGGAGAGGCATGGCAGGCGCTTTCATAAAGCTGCTGAATATGAGCATAGCCGCCAGCTGGCTGGTTCTGGCTGTCATACTGCTGCGCTTCGTGCTGAAAAAGGCGCCGAAATGGGTGAATCCCCTGCTGTGGGGCGTGGTGGCGCTGCGCTTGGTCATGCCGTTTTCGGTTGAGAGCGTGCTGAGCCTCATACCCAGCGCTCAAACCGTGAGCACCGTGCCCGCCGGGATACAGTCACAGCCGGAGGCCGTGCGCCCGGTGATAGACAGCGGCGTGCGGTTCATAGACAACGCATTCAACCCGGTCATATCCCAGGCGTTTGTGGACGCTCCCTCGCCGGAAGCCGTGGCGGAGCCGGTGCTGCGCGCCGCCGATGTGGCGGCGATAGTGTGGGCTGCGGGGCTCGCGGCGCTTCTGCTGTACGCCGCTGTGAGCTGGCTCAGGCTGAGAAGCCGCGTGAGCACCGCCGTGCGGCTGAGGGACAACGTGTACCAGAGCGAGTTTGTCTCCTCGCCCTTCGTGCTGGGAATGTTCAGGCCGAAGATATACCTGCCGTTTACCATAGACAGCGCGGACGCGGAGTACGTCATCGCGCACGAGCAGGCGCATATAGCGCGCCGCGACACCTGGATAAAGCCGGTAGGCTATCTGCTGCTGTGCGTCTACTGGTTCAATCCCGTCATGTGGCTGGCGTATGTCCTGCTGTGCCGCGACATAGAGTACGCCTGCGACGAGCGCGTGGTCAGCGCCTACACCCCGTCCGAGCGCGCGGACTACTCCGAGGCGCTGTTGACGTGCAGCGTGAAGCGCGCTCACATCACCGCGTGCCCCGTCGCCTTCGGCGAGGCCAGCGTGAAAGACCGCGTCAAGCGCGTCCTGAGCTACAAGAAGCCCGCGTTCTGGATAGCCGCAGCCGCCGTCGCGGCGGTGGTCGTAGTGGCGGTGTGCTTCCTCACTGACCCGGTGGGCGAGGAAGGGGCAGGCGTGCAGGGCACATCCGAGCCTACTGTGGGCGCAAGCCCGGACGAGGTGACCATGCTCTACGAAGACGCCGGGAACCTGCCCGGCGAGGTGGTGCAGTCCGTGCGCAGCTACGTTTCGGACATTGCCGGGGAAATAGGCGCGCTGGGCGAGAGCGGCGACGCAGGGGAGACTTTCACCGTCTCGGCAGCCGGCGTTTTGTACACCAACTGGCACCTGACTGAATACGGTGAGGCCGAGATTGCGCTCTGCCGTGTGGACTACAGCATAGATATAAGCCCCGCGTTGAGCTTCGACTACAGCGGCTGGAGCTTCACGGACGGGCAGTTGTCGGAGCGCATCTATCTGTTCTTCTGCCGGGACGGGGACAGCTATGTCTTATTCGACACCGCCGCGCAGGAGTACATAGACGGCTTCGGCAGCGGACAGGGCATTGAAAAGTACGACGAAGCCGCAATAGCGCTGTTTGACGAATACCAGAGAGCGATGTATTACGCCTCGGCGAGCTTTACCCTGCCGGAAGGGCTGACGCCAGGGCAGTTTGACCGCAATATAGGCTACCTTGGCGGCTGGGTGCTCGGCTCTGACGCCTACGAGTTCCACTACACAGGCAATAATTCCGGCCGGGAGTACGCCTACTCGGAGGGCAGCATCCTCACTTTCAACGCGGCCGACTACCCGGAGGGCATAGTCGAGCGCTCGGGCACGTCTATCGAAAACATAGTGCTGAGCTCCAACCACACCTGGCTGGAGGACGGACACGCCGTGAGCCGCGATTACCACATGAAGTACTCGGCCTACGCCGCCAAGCAGTATTACGACCTCTACGTCGCCTCAGACCTTGAGGAGCTGGCCGATATGGGCGTGGACGTGAAAACCATACCGACGCAGAGCGAATACTGGACGGTATACATAGTGCATCCCGCCCTGAAAATTGGGTATCAGGTGTCGCTGGCCGCCAACCGCTACAGTCTGGAGGACACGATTTACTTCGCCCGCAGTCTGCTCTACCACGGCGATAAGTATGTCATGCCGGAGGATGTGGGCGTGGGCAATGAGTTCAACGACTCAATCGGCGTGTATTACGGCGCGCGGGAGTATGTGGCCGAGCAGGCCAACCGCCTTATGGCCGACGGAGGCGACTGGGTGATCTACGCCCGGACGGAGAGCGTGGCGAAGCGGATAGAGACGGGCGTGACCGTCACGGAAAACAGCGCGGACTACGACCTGGTGTTTTACCGCTTCGACTATTCGATACGCACCGAGTCCGCGCCGGACGGGGACGGCATACGCAGTGCGCTGGCTCTGTTCAAGTCCGGCACCTACGGAGAGGAGTACCTGGGCGGGATCGAGGAGTCCGAATTGAGCCTTTACGGAGATCACGCCACGGCGGCCAGGCTGCTCTACCTCAAGTCCGACGGCTCCGAGCGAATCGAGTACCTGGCAATAACGCCGCTCAGCTCCGACGGCGAGACCAAGTGGGTCGCGGACGAGGCCGACGCCGGCAACCTTCTGACAGACGTGCGCAGCAACTACCAGTACGGAGGAGAGCGCGCCTACCGGCTGGACTTTTACCTGCTGGCCTCGAGGCGCGGCGGATTCGACACCACTGAGAGCTACACCATAAACACCGGCAGCCCGCACTATGAGCGCGTGGACGAACTCTACAAGGCCTGAACAGGCCGGGAAGGAGCAGAAATGAAACGATTTATCCCAGTCGCAATGGCGCTCGCGCTGTTGCTCGCGGCCTGCGGCGAGGACGCGCCCGCGCCTACAAGCGTGCAGACCGAGGCTGTGACGCCCGCCGTGACTGAGCCGGCTGTGCCCTCTGACACTCCGCAGCCCGAGCGCGGCGGACTCTCGCCCACGGCCGTGGCGGCTTTGAACGAGCTTGAATTCATCCGAGGCTCGGAGCTGGCAGGCGAAGACGACGAGCGGCTGATACGCGAAACGCTCACGTACTATTTCCTGATGCGCAACGACATGCTCTGCGAGCGCGGATATGACGTGCCCGACTTCACCACGTTCTTCGACACGTCCTCGCCGGATTACGACAATCTGGTGTACAACGTGGACAAGGCACGCTACTTCGCCATGCTCGCGCAGGTGAACGGGTCGCCGGAGTATGTGTGGTACAACACGACCGTCACTTTCAGCAGCCTCAAAATAGACGGCGACACGGCCAGCGCGGAGGTCTACGACCTGCTGGATATGATTTACGACGGCTCGGACAACATGTCCGCGCAGGGCACGACAAATTACGTGGACATGCGCTGCGTGGACGGCGTGTGGCTCATAACTGACATAACCCCGACAGACACCTTCGACGGAGCCGTAAGCCACGAGGAGCTGCTTGAAGACATCGCCGAGCTGGAAGCTCAGCTTGAAACCTGAGGAGGAGAAAACATGAAGCGATTATTCCCGGTAGTTATCGCACTCGCGCTGCTGCTGTCCGCCTGCGGTGCGGCTCAGCCGGCGCCTACGCCTGCTCCGACGCCCTCGCCCGTGTCAACTCCGGCCGCAACGCCGCAGCCAACGCCCGAGACGGACGCCGCCTCGTCGGAGCTGTCTCCGCTGTGCAGCTGGGCTCTGCAGGAGCTGGACAGACTGCGCCAGATCGATTATGCCAGAGACAATAACGTCACGCACATAAAGGATACGGTCAGGCTCTTTCTGTATATGCACTACGACATGTTCGCCGAGCGGGAATACCAATTCCCGGACTTCTCGCCCTTCCTCGACCCGAACGGCGAGGGCTATGAAAAGCTGCTGTACTTCGTGGCTGAGACGCAGTACATACACCTTGACGATGGCTTTGACGAAGACGTGCAGTGGTACAACGTCGACCTGGACTTCGAGAGCGTAGAGGTGGACGGAAACAGCGCCTCCGTCACGGTGAGAGCCGACTATGACATCGTGCGCGGCGACGGCTCCTCCGGCGGGATGACCAACATCTCCTTCTTTAAGTTGAATAAGCTTGACGGCGTCTGGTACCTCTCGGACATGGAGCCTGACAGCATTTACGGCAGTGACAGGCACGGCACCTATGAGGAGCTGCTCGAGCAGATAGCCGCCCTTGATGGCGCGGACTGAGCCGATAAGCGCCGCAGCGGGCGGAAACGTGAAAAAATATTTACTTTCCGGGCAAAATAGCCCTTGCATTATGCCGCACGCTGTGGTATTATACTTTAGCTTGCGCGGCATGTTCCGCGCTCAATCAGGTCGGTCCGCTGCCGAGGCGTTTGCCCGCCGGTATGAACGTCCGTATCGAAAGAGGGATTTACTATGGATCTGGTCAAGGCTCTGACCGAAAAGTACATGAAGCCCGAGCTTCCCGAGATGAACGTGGGCGACACCGTCCGCGTCACCGTCCGCGTCAAGGAAGGCAACCGCGTCCGCAATCAGGCGTTCGACGGCACCATCATCGCCAAGAAGCACGGCGGCATCAACGAGACCATCACCGTCCGCCGCATCAGCTACGGCGTCGGCTGCGAGAAGGTCTTCCCGGTGCATTCCCCCACGATCGTCTCCGTCGAGACCATCCGCCGCGGCAAGGTTCGCCGCGCCAAGCTTTACTACCTGCGCGACCGCGTGGGCAAGAAGGCCAAGGTCAAGGAGCGCATCTGACACAGCGTGTCCGCAAAATCCGCCGCATAAGCGGCGGATTTTTGCGTATGATGCGGCTAAATTTCAATTTTCTGTTGCCACGCGGGCGCGCGGACTGTATAATAAAAAGACAGCTTTTTTGATCGAGGTAATACGATGAACGAAACTATCAAACGGAAGGACGCCGCCCCGGCGCCTAAGGACGACGATAGAAGTCTGACTCGAGATATATATGACTGGATGCAGTGCATCGTGGTCGCCATCATAGTCTGTGTGCTGCTGTTCAGCTTCTGCGTCCGGCTGGTCGACGTAGTTGGCGACAGCATGAATCCGACGCTTGTGAACGGCGACAAGATCATTGTCTCCAACCTGTTCTATGACCCCAAGCCCGGAGACATCATAGTCTTCCGCAAGGACGAGTACCGCGACGAGCCGCTGGTAAAGCGCGTGATCGCGGTCGAAGGCCAGACGGTCAACATCGACTTCGAGCGTGGTATCGTCTACGTGGACGGCGAGCCGATCGACGAGCCGTATATCGCCGAGCCGACCACGGAGCCGCTGGATTTCACCGGCGAGATAACCGTCGATGAGGGCTGCGTATTTGTCATGGGCGACAACCGCAACCACTCCACCGACAGCCGCTACTCGCTCATCGGCCAGGTGGACGAGCGCTGCATAATGGGCAAGGTGTACTTCACACTTTTCCCGATCAAGAATTTCGGGAGCGTGTATTCCTGATGGACAACGGCCTTGAAAAGCTGAATATACAGTGGTACCCCGGACACATGACCAAGGCCGGGCGCATGATAAGCGCCAATGTGGCCAATGTCGACGCGGTCTGTGAGATACTGGACGCGCGCATACCCACGGCAAGCCGTAACCCGGACATAGACAGCCTGGCCGCCGGCAAGCCGCGCCTCGTGCTGCTCAACCGCTCCGACCTGGCCGACCCCTCGGCCAGCGCGCAGTGGAAGGCGCACTTCAAGGCGCAGGGCATGGCCGTCCTGGAGACGGACTGCAAGTCCGGCAAGGGCGTGGGCGCGTTCTCCGGCGCCGTCAGGTCGCTGCTCAAGCCGCTGCTGGAGCAGCGCGCCGCAAAGGGACAGGCCACGCGCGCCCTGCGCGTCATGGTGCTCGGCATACCCAACGTGGGAAAGAGCACGTTTATCAACCGCGTCGCCGGAAAGAAGGCCGCCGCGGTGTCCGACCGCCCCGGCGTCACGCGCGGGCGGCAGTGGATAACCGTGGACAGGGGGCTCGAGCTGCTCGACACCCCGGGCATACTCTGGCCCAAGTTCGACTCTCAGGAGGTAGGCGAGCTGCTTGCGGTCACCGGCGCGATAAAGGACGACGTCCTCGACCGCGAAACGCTGGCTGCCAACTTCCTGGTGCGGCTCTCGCGTCTCTACCCGGACGCGCTCCGGCAGAGGTACAAGCTCGACCCCGACGCGGGAATGGCAGGTTGGGAGCTGCTGGAGCAGGCGGCGAAAAACCGCGGCTTCCTCGCCGGGCGCGGCGAGTACGACACCGAGCGCATGAGCGCCGTGCTCCTGGACGAGTTCCGTGGCGGCAAGCTGGGCAGAATAACGCTCGAGCGGCCTCCGGAGCAGGGGAGCGACGGGCAATGAGCGGCGGCATCGACCTCTGGGAGCTGGAAAACGCCGTCCGCGGCGAGGGCTACGGCGTCGTGTGCGGAGTGGACGAGGCCGGACGCGGGCCGCTGGCAGGCCCCGTGTGCGCCGCCGCAGTTATTTTGCCGCGCGGCCTCGTGATAGAGGGCTTGAACGACTCCAAGAAGCTCACCGAAAAGCGGCGCGAGTCGCTCTATGTGGAGATCACCTCCTCCGCCGAAGCCTACGGCATCGCCTTCGCAAGCGTGGAGGAGATAGAAAAGCTGAACATACTCGGCGCGACCTACCTCGCAATGAACCGGGCGATAGCCGCGCTGGGGCGTGAGATAGACCTCGCGCTGATAGACGGCAACCGGAACGCCGGGATAGAATACCCCAGCCGCACCGTGGTCAAGGGCGACAGCCTGTGCGCCTCTATCGCTGCGGCGAGCGTGCTGGCCAAGGTCACCAGGGACAGATACATGACCGAGCTGGATGAGCGCTACCCCGGATACGGCTTTGCAAGGCACAAGGGCTACGGCACCAAGGCGCACTACGCCGCGATACGTGAGCTGGGCGCCAGCCCGGTGCACAGGCCGTCCTTTTTGAGGAAGATGCACTGATGGACGCCCGCAAGCTGGCCGGACGCGAGGCCGAAGCGCGCTGCGCGGAATACCTGCGCGCGCGGGGATACAAAATACTGGCCATGAACTACGCCTGCCGCGGCGGAGAGATAGACATAGTCGCCGCAAAGGGCGCATATCTGGCCTTTGTAGAGGTCAAGGAGCGCGCAAACCGCCGCTTCGGCGAGGCGCGCGAGGCCGTGACCAGGACTAAGCAGGCGCGACTGCGCCTGGCGGCCGGCATGTGGCTCTCCACGCATGACACGGATTTGCAGCCGCGCTTCGACGTGGCGGAGATATACCCCGGCGAGGGCAAGCCGGAAATACACTATATAGAAAACGCTTTTGAATAGGAGTGGGAGAATGCAGTACCACAGCACCCGGGGGCTGAAAGAAAACATTTCCGCGGCGGAGGCCATCATACGCGGCCTCGCGCCCGACGGTGGACTCTACGTGCCGGATAGCTTTCCGCACATAAGCACGGATGAGATCGAGGCGCTGTGCAGGCTCGATTACCGCGAGCGCGCCGCACGCATAATGGCGCCCTATCTGGACGACTTCACCGCCGGGGAAATACGCACATTGTGCGAGCAGGCCTACGGCGCCAACTTTGACAGCGAGGAAATAGCCCCCACGCGCTTCATAGACGAGACCACCGCCTACCTGGAGCTGTGGCACGGTCCCACCAGCGCCTTCAAGGACATGGCGCTGCAGATGCTGCCCAGGCTGCTCACGGCCTCCCTGCGCAAGCGCGGAGTGAAGCCCGGCGTCTGCATACTCGTCGCCACAAGCGGCGACACCGGCAAGGCCGCTCTGGAGGGCTTCGCCGACGTGCCCGGCACCCGCATCCTGGTGTTCTATCCGCGCGACGGCGTCAGCGACGTCCAGCGCCTGCAAATGGTCACGCAGTCCGGCGACAACGTCGGCGTCTGCGCCGTCGAGGGCAACTTTGACGACGCCCAGACCGGCGTGAAGCGCATCTTCTCCGACAAGGAGCTCGCAGCCGAGCTGGAGCAGCGCGGCTGGTTCCTGTCCTCGGCCAACTCCATCAACTGGGGACGCCTGCTGCCGCAGATTGCCTACTACTTCTCCAGCTACTGCGACTTTGTCAACGCCGGGCTCATACTCCCGGGCGAGCCCATGAACTTCTGCGTTCCCACCGGCAACTTCGGCAACATCCTCGCCGGCTGGATAGCCAAGCAGATGGGGCTGCCGGTCGAGCGCTTCCTGTGCGCCTCGAACGAGAACAACGTCCTCACGGACTTCATCAACAGCGGCGTGTACGACAAGCGCCGCGCCTTCCACCTCACGAACAGCCCGAGCATGGACATTCTGGTGTCCAGCAATCTGGAGCGCCTCCTGTACTTCATGACCGGGGACGCGGCCAAGGTCGCCGGGTGGATGGCTCAGCTCTCCGAGCAGGGGCATTACGACGTCGGCGAGGAGCTGCTCGGCCGCATATCCGCCGACTTCTCCGCCGGGTTCTGCACCGACAGCGGCGCGAGCGTGGAGATAGCCCGCGTCTGGGTCGAGCACGGCTACCTGATGGACACCCACACCGCCGTGGCCAGCGCCGTGCTCTCCGCCTACCGCTTCGCCACCGGCGACGAGACGCCCACCGCCGTCGTGTCCACGGCCAGCCCGTACAAGTTCTGCACCAGCGTCCTCAACGCCCTCGGCGTCAACAGCAACGCCCCCGGCCACGAGCTGATACGCGAGCTTGAGCGCGTGACCGGCACCAAGGCGCCGGCTCCCCTGGCCTCGCTGGGCGAAAAGGCTGAGCGCTTTGCGGACTGCACGGCTCCAGAGGGAATGAAAAAAGTGGTGGAGGACTTCCTGTCCTGACATATGTACGGCGGGCGCTGCCGCCCGCCCGGGTATAAACGCCTCTCGGATGTCAGAATTTTGCGCTTTTCTGCTTGAAGGTGGAGCAGCAGGTCTCGCCGGTGGTGTGAGCGGTGCGGCCGTCGACCTTGATGCGGTCGGCGTTGCAGCCGGTGCCGTGCTCATTGTACTCGCAGTTGGCCGCGTCGCAGCCGATAACGGTCTTGCAGGAACGGTTTTTGTTCTCAGTCATGACATTGCCTCCAAAAGCTTAGTAGGGCTGTCGCCCGAAAATATTATTTACGCCTATTAACTCTAATATACGGAGGTGCGCTTTTGGCGCTTTACGCAATCGGAGACCTGCATCTCTCGCTGGGCGCCGACAAGCCGATGGACGTGTTCGGCGGCAGGTGGATAAATTACGTGGACAAGCTGGTCGAGGGCTTTTCGCAGCTGACCGACGGTGACACCACCGTGCTGTGCGGCGACCTCACCTGGGGCATGTCCCTGGAGAGCGCGCGGGAGGACTTCCTGTTCATCGACCGCCTGCCCGGCAGGAAGGTCGTGCTCAAGGGCAACCACGACTACTGGTGGAGCACCGCGTCCAAGGCCAAACGCTTCTTCGCCGAAAACGGTATTGACACGATTGATATACTGTATAATAACAGCATCCTCTACGGCGACACGGCTCTGTGCGGCACGCGCGGCTGGTTCTACGAAGAGGAGCGGGGAACCGAGCACGACAGGAAAATAATGCTCCGTGAGATCGGCAGGCTGGAGGCCTCGCTGAAAGCGGCGGGGGACAGGGAGAAAATAGCCTTTCTCCATTACCCTCCCAAATATTTGAATTACGAGTGCCCGGAGATACTGGAGATGCTGGAAAGGTACGGCGTGCACGAGTGCTATTACGGGCACATACACGGCAAGGGCTGCCCCGCAGCCTTCCAGGGAGAGAAAAACGGCGTCCGGTTCAGGCTCGTCAGCGCCGACCATGTCAATTTTTCGCCCGTGAAAGTGCGGGATTAAAAGAATAGTCATTGCTTTTATTTGCGCTATCTGCTATAATGCTATGCGCGTTAAATTCTGAGGAAACTTTTTTCACCGATAAATAACTAGGAGGAATCCACCCCATGGTCGTCAAGAACGTAGAAAAGAAAGACAACAACACCGCTATCTTCCAGGTCGAGATCGACGCCGACGCCTTTGAGCAGGCTGTCAACAAGGCCTACAAGAAGCTCAAGAACAGCATATACGTCGCCGGCTTCCGCAAGGGCAAAGCCCCCCGCGTGGTCATCGAGGGCATGTACGGCGCCGACATCTTCCACGATGAGGCCGTACAGGACATGGCTCCCGAGGCTTTTGAGTATGCGGTCAAGGAAGAAGACCTCAACACCGTGGGCACCCCCTCCGTCGCCGATTACAACGTCGACGAGAACAAGGTCTGCACCATTACCTTCACCACCGACCTCTACCCGGTCGTCACTCTCGGCGAGTACAAGGGCATCGAGGCTCCCTACGCCGAGCCCGTCGTGACCGACGAGGAGATCGACCAGCAGGTCGAGGATACCCGCAAGCGCAACGCCCGCTACATCGATGTCGAGCGCCCCGTCAAGGAGGGCGACACCATCGTGTTCGACTTCGAGGGCTTCGTCGACGGTGTGCCTTTCGAGGGCGGCAAGGCCGAGAACTACTCCCTGGAGATCGGCTCCGGCATGTTCATCCCCGGCTTCGAGGATCAGCTTGTCGGCATGAAGGCCGAGACCGACGGCGAGGTCAACGTGACCTTCCCCGAGCAGTACGACCCGAAGCTGGCCGGCAAGGACGCCACCTTCAAGGTGAAGATCCACGCCGTACGCGAGCCGCAGCTGCCCGAGCTTGACGACGAGTTCGCCAAGGACGTCAGCGAGTTTGACACCCTCGACGAGTACAAGGCCGACCTCAAGGCCAAGACTCTCGAGCGCAAGACCGAGGGCGCTGAGGCCGACTTCAAGAACGCCGTTATTTCCAAGGCCATCGAGAGCATGGAGGTCTCCATCCCCGAGAGCATGATCGCCGAGAAGATAGACGAGTTCCTGATGAACTACGCCGACAGCATGGGCGCGCGCGGCATGTCCCGCGAGAATCTGCTCAAGGCCATGGGTCTCGACGACGCCACCTTCTCCGCCATGATGCGCCCCGCGGCTGAGCGCCAGGTGCAGGCTGACCTGCTCCTCGAGGCCGTCGCCAAGGCCGAGAATATCGAGGCCACCGAGGAGGACAAGAACGAGTTCTACAACAAGCTCGCCGCCGACTACGGCGAGGAGGCAGAGAAGATCAAGGGTATGATCGACGAAAACCTCATGGTGCAGGATATAGTCCACCGCAAGGCTGCCGACGTCATGTACGACAGCGCAGTAAAGACTGAGCCCAAGCCGGATGAGGAGACTCCCGCCGCGGACGAGGCTCCTGCCGAGGAGACGGGCGACTAATCCGCCTTCAAACCGGTTAAGCTCATTTAACAGCGTATACTAACCCAAGGAGGAACAAATAAATGAGTTTGGTACCGTATGTAGTGGAGCAGACCTCGCGCGGCGAGCGCTCCTATGACATCTTCTCCAGGCTGCTGAACGACCGTATCGTCATGCTCTGCGAGGAGGTAAACGCAACCACCGCCAGCCTCGTCGTGGCGCAGCTCCTCTATCTTGAGGCGCAGGACCCCGACAAGGACATCCAGTTCTACATCAACAGCCCCGGCGGCTCCGTCACCGACGGCATGGCCATCTACGACACGATGCAGTACATCAAGTGCGACGTGTCCACCATCTGCATCGGCATGGCCGCCAGCATGGGCGCGTTCCTGCTCAGCAGCGGAACCAAGGGCAAGCGCCTCGCGCTTCCCAACGCGGAGATAATGATCCACCAGCCCAGCGGCGGAACCCAGGGGCAGGCCAGCGATATAAAGATCCAGGCCGAGTGGATGCTCCGCACCCGCGAGAAGCTCAACCGCATCCTGGCCGCGAACACCGGCAAGAGCATAGAGCAGATAGCGATAGATACCGAGCGTGACAACTTCATGCCCGCGGAAGATGCTGTGAAGTACGGCCTTATCGACAAGGTCATATACAGCAGATAAGGGGTGCGCACTTTCGCACCCGTTGGCGCGGAAAACCGCGTGTGAGGTGAAATATGGCAAGAAACGACAACAGGGAAGTGCCCCGGTGCTCCTTCTGCGGCAAGCCGCAGTCACTGGTTCACAGGCTCATAGCCGGCAACGGCTCTTATATCTGCGACGAGTGCGTGCGCCTGTGCATGAATATACTGGGCGAGGACTATTCGGTCGCCGAGGCCGGCAGCACGAAGCCTGCGGAGCAGGCAGTGGACTTCTCCAGCCTGCCCAAGCCGGCGGAGATCCATGCGCATCTGGACGACTATATAATCGGACAGGAGCAGGCCAAGGTCGTGCTCAGCGTGGCGGTGTATAACCACTACAAGCGCATACTGCACCTTGACGCAAATCCCGGACAGAACGAGGGCGAGAAGGTTGAGCTGCAAAAGAGCAACATTTTGCTGATCGGCCCCACCGGCTCCGGCAAGACCCTCTTTGCGCAGACGCTTGCCAAGATGCTCGGCGTACCCTTCGCCATTGCCGACGCCACCACGCTCACCGAGGCCGGCTACGTGGGTGAAGATGTGGAAAACATCCTGCTCAAGCTGCTCCAGGCCGCGGACTTCGACGTGGAAAAGGCCGAGCACGGCATAATTTACGTCGACGAGATCGACAAGATAGCCCGCAAGAGCGAGAACACCTCCATCACACGCGACGTTTCCGGCGAGGGCGTGCAGCAGGCGCTGCTGAAGCTGCTCGAAGGCACCGTGGCCTCGGTTCCGCCCCAGGGTGGGCGCAAGCACCCCCACCAGGAGTTCATCCACGTCGACACGACGAACATCCTGTTCATCTGCGGCGGAGCCTTCGACGGCCTGGACAAGATCATCGAGCGCCGTACCGACCGCAAGAGCCTGGGCTTCGGTGCCGACATCAAGTCCGCCGCCGAGCGCGACGTGGGCGAGCTGCTGGGTCAGGTGCAGAGCCATGACCTGCTGAAGTTCGGCATAATACCCGAGCTTATCGGCCGCCTGCCCGTGGTCACCAGCCTCGAATCGCTCAAGCGCGACGATCTGGTGCGCATACTGACCGAGCCCAAGAACGCCCTCACCAAGCAGTACAAGGTGCTGCTCAACTACGACGGCGTACAGCTTGAGTTCGAGCCGGACGCGCTCGGCGCCATCGCCGACAAAGCAATCGAGATGAAAATCGGCGCGCGCGGCCTGCGCAGCGTAATGGAACAGGTCATGACGGGCATAATGTATAAGGTGCCCTCTGACCCGAGCATAGAGAAGGTCGTCGTGACGGCCGACTGTGTGCGCACCGGTACGGAGCCTATGGTAATCCACAAGTCCGGAGCCGGGGAGAGCGCCTCGTAACAAAAGACAAACACATGGGGGACGGAGGGTATCCGTCCCCATATGCGTATTATGGCGGCAATACTGCGCCGCATGATACGGCAATTTGCGTTTTGGCGCTTATTACAGGAAGGAGTGCTAAATGAGCGAATATGAATTCAGTACGCAGCGCGCAATGCCTGTTCTTACGCTGCGTGGGATAAGCATCTTTCCCGGGATGCTTCTGAACTTTGACGTGGAGCGTCCGGCCAATATCGCCGCGCTCAATATAGCGATGGGGGAGGACAGGATACTCTTTCTCACCGCGCAAAAGGAAATCACCAAGGACTTGCCGTTCCTGGACGACATATATGCCGTCGGTACGGTCTGCCGCGTGAAGCAGATGCTCCGCCAGCCCGGCGGGCAGAATGTGCGCATCATGGTCGAGGGGCTGGGACGCGGCCGCATAGTGTCGCTTATAACCGATTCCCCCTGCCTCTACACCGAGGTGGAGCCGCTGCCCGACGTGGACGAGCGCATGACCGTGCGCACGGAGGCGCTGTGCCGCCGCTGCGTTTCGCTGTTCAGCCAGTACGCCGAGGCCAGCAGCGGCTCTTTGCCGACTGAGGCGCTTATAAACATCGCCGACAGCACCGACCCCGGCTACGTGGCGAACTATATAGCACAGAACGTCTATATGAAGCCCGAGGAAGCACAGCAGCTCCTGGAGGAGCTGCGCCCCTCGCGCCGTCTGGCCAGGCTCACTCAGATCGTCACGCGCGAGCTGACGCTCCTCGGCATAGAGCGCGACATAAAAGAGAGCACGCAGGAGCAGATGAACCGCAACCAGCGCGAATACTACCTGCGCGAGCAGCTCAAGGTCATCCAGAGCGAACTGGGCGAGGACGACTCGCCCCAGGAGCTGAACGAATACCGCGACAAAATACGCGCGCTGCACCTGGACGCCGATGTGGAGGAGAAGCTGCTCAAGGAAGTCTCCAGGCTCTCCCGCCAGCCCTTCGGCTCCGCCGAGGCCAGCGTCATACGCGGCTATCTCGACACATGCCTGGAGATACCCTGGAACAAGCGCACCAGGGAGACCCTGGACGTGGCCAAGGCGCGCAAGATACTCGACGAAGACCACTTCGGCCTTGACAAGGTCAAGGAACGCATAGTCGAGCTGCTGGCTGTCCGCCAGCTCGCCCCGGATATACGCGGAACCGTGCTCTGCCTGGTGGGTCCCCCGGGTACCGGCAAGACCAGCATAGCCATGAGCATAGCGCGAGCCATGAACCGCAAGCTCAGCCACGTCGCCCTGGGCGGCGTGCACGACGAGGCGGAGATACGTGGCCACCGCAAGACCTATATCGGCGCCATGCCCGGCAGGCTCGTCTCCGGACTCATCCAGGCGGGCAGCATGAACCCCGTCATGGTGCTCGACGAGATCGACAAGCTCGGCAGCGACTATCGCGGAGACCCGTCCAGCGCGCTGCTCGAGGCGCTCGACGGCGAGCAGAACAACAAATTCCGCGACAACTACATGGAGCTGCCCATAGACCTGAGCGACGTGCTGTTTATCACCACCGCCAACACCACGGACACCATACCGCGCCCGCTGCTCGACCGCATGGAGGTCATTGAGCTGACGAGCTACACCGACGAGGAGAAGCTCATGATAGCCAAGCAGCACCTCCTGCCCAAGCAGCGCAAGCGCCACGGCCTCACCGGCAATACGCTGAGGGTGAGCGACGACGCCATACGCGAGATAATCTCGCTCTACACCCGCGAGAGTGGCGTCAGGCTGCTCGAGCGCGAGCTGGCCACGCTCTGCCGCAAGTGCGCCGCCGGCATAGCAAAGGGCGAGTACAAGTCGCTCAGCGTGCGCGCAGGACGCCTTGAGACCCTGCTCGGCGCGCCGAAATACAAGCCAGACAGCGTGTATCCGCGCGACGAGGTGGGACTTGTCCGCGGCCTGGCCTGGACCGCCGTGGGCGGCGAAGTGCTGGACGTCGAGGTCGGCGTGGTAGAGGGCACCGGCCACCTGGAGCTGACCGGCAACCTCGGCAGCGTCATGAAGGAGAGCTGCAAGGCGGCGATAACGTATATCCGCTCCCGCGCCGGAAAGCTGGGCATAGACCCCGAGTTCTACAAGAACCGCGATATACACATCCATTTCCCCGAGGGCGCAGTGCCCAAGGACGGACCGAGCGCGGGCATAACCATCTGCATCGGCGTCATATCCGCGCTGACGGGCATACCCGTGCGCCGCGACCTGGCCATGACCGGCGAGATAACCCTGCGCGGGCGCATCCTGCCCATAGGCGGGCTGAAGGAGAAGACAATGGCCGCATTGCGCGCCGGCGTCAGCACCGTCATAATCCCCGCCGGGAACGAGGCCGACCTCGACGAGATAGACCAGACCGTGCGCCACAGCCTCAAGTTCGTGACCGCCGACCACGTCGACGCAATACTTGACGTCGCGCTCAACCGCCTGGATGCCGGGCAGCCTTCCGGCGCAAGCCCTGTGCCGCCCAGACCCGGCAAGCACGAGACCGCGAGAATAGGACAGTGACATGGCTATAAACCTTAACCGTGCCGCCTTTGTCAAAAGCGCGGCCAGCAAATCCGACTTCATACGCGACGGCAAGCCCTGCATAGTTTTTGCCGGCAAGAGCAACGTGGGCAAGAGCTCGGTGATAAACCGGCTCCTGAACCGCAAAAACTTTGCCCGCGTCGGCTCCCAGCCCGGCAAAACCGTGCACGTCAACTACTTCGACATAGACGGAGCCTGCTACTTCGTCGACCTGCCCGGATACGGCTACGCCGCCGTCAGCAAGGCCGAGCGCGATCGCTGGGGCCGGCTGATGGAGTCCTACTTCGCCGAAAGCGAGCGGATAACCCTCGGCGTGCACATAGTCGACGCCAGGCACAAGCCCACCGGCGACGACATCACCATGTCGGAGTGGTTCAAGTCCTCTCAGAGACCCTTCGTCGTCGTGGCAAACAAGACGGATAAGCTATCCAAGAGCGCAGTGGAACCGAATCTGGCCGTAATACGGGAGACCCTGCAGCTGGAGGATGAGGTCAAAATCATCCCATTCTCCGCCGAAAAGGGCTCGGGCAGGAACGAACTGCTCTCAGAGATAATATCGCAAGTGTGAAAAGGGGCGGCTCCGAGCCGCCCCTAATTTTATCTGTGCAAACCCGGCGCAGGCCACAAACCTTGGCCGATGTGTATCAATGTGCTCTTGTAATCAGACGTGTAAATTGTTATAATAACAAACGAGGTGTCATATGGACGGATTTGGAGAAGTTCTGCGCGGGCTGGACTGGTCTGTGCCCATACGTTTATTGCTGTCGGTTCTGCCGGCGCTGATATGCATAACCCTGCACGAGTGCGCTCACGGCTACGCCGCCTACCGTTTGGGCGACGACACGGCTAAGCGCGCCGGCCGGCTTACGCTCAACCCCATAAAGCACATAGACATTGTGGGTCTGATAATGCTTGTCACGCTTCACTTCGGCTGGGCAAAGCCCGTGCCGGTGAACATGAACAGATTCAAAGACCCCAAGCAGGGCATGGCTCTGACCGCCGCGGCAGGGCCGCTGGCCAACCTGCTCATAACCATCCTGGCTCTTTTCATTTACGGGCTGCTGTTCTACCCGCTCAGCCGGTCGCAGGCCGGGGACTATGTGCTGCAAACAGTGTATATTACGGCGTATCTGAGCCTTACGCTGGCCATATTCAACATCATACCGATACCGCCCCTGGACGGCAGCAAGGTGCTGTACTCGTTCATATCCGAGCGGAGCTACCGCAAGCTGATGTACTACGAGCGCTACGGTATGCTCGCCCTGCTGTTGCTGGTGCTGCTCATGAACCGCCTGCCTGTCGACCCGCTAAGCGCGGCGGCGAACTGGGTGTTTGACCGGCTGTTCTTCTTTGCCGAACTGGGATTCGGCCTGGTGAGGCTGTTTATATGAGCGACCCTACGTTCCGCCTTGAGGGCGTGGTGCACGAGCGCGATTCGCTCGCCGACTTTGAAGGACCGCTGAGCCTGATATTGCAGCTGCTCAGCAAGAACAAAATAGAGATACGGGACATATCCGTCTCCGAGATACTCGACCAGTACCTGGCCTACCTCGACGAGATGCAGCGCATGGATCTCGAGGTCGCCAGCGAGTTCGTGCAGATGGCGGCGTACCTGCTTTACATCAAGACGCGAACCCTGCTGGCCGCGGACAAGGAGGTCACTGAGCTGGAACAGCTCATGAGCAGCCTGGAACAGCTCAAGGCCAAGGGCGCCAGGGAGGCGGTCAAGTCCGTGCTGGAGCAGTTCGGCGCTATGAGCGAGAACGGCAAGGACTTGTTCACCCGCGCGCAGGAGCCGCTCTCTCCCGCGGCGAAGGTGTACGACTACCGGCACGAGCCGTCGGAGCTTCTGGGCGCGCTGTATCAGGTGTTCATGCGCCCGGACGTCAAGGCTCCCGCGCCGCGCGAGCTGGCTCAGCTCGCACCAAAGCGCATCGTCTACGGCGTGCGCGACAAGTCCCGCGAGATAATCACCCGCCTCACGGCGCGCGGCACGGCCACGCTCGGCGAGCTGTGCGCCGAGAGCAAGAGCCGCAGCGAGGTGGTGGCGGTGTTCCTCAGCATACTCGAGCTTTGCTCGATGGGCAGTCTGAGCATAACAGAGCGTGGCGCCGACCTGGTGCTGGAATTCACCGGCGGCGACACGGAGAAGATACTTGAAGCCATAGAGGAAGACTGATGGACAACAACGTACTCAATAGCGCGCTGGAGGCCGTGCTCTTTGCCTCCGGCGAGCCTGTACCGGTGGCGAGGCTTTCGCTTGTTTTCGGCGTGCCCGAGGAGGATATACTTGAAGTGGCGGCGTCGCTCGGTGAATACTACGAGGAGGGCAAGCGGGGCATACGCCTGCTGCATCTGGGCGGAAGCCTGCAGCTGTGCTCGGCGCCCGAGCACGCAAAGCTGATTTCAAAGGTGATAGAGCACCGCGCCGCGCCGAAACTCTCGCCCAGCGCGCTTGAGGCGCTGGCGATAGTGGCCTATTTTCAGCCGGTCACGCGCGCATATGTGGAGCAGGTGAGGGGCGTGGACAGCTCCTACACGGTGTCCAGCCTAGCCGAGAAGGGACTTATAGAGCCGTGCGGGCGCCTCGACGCCCCAGGCCGCCCGACGCTCTACCGCACGACCGAGGCGTTTCTGCGCGTAATGGGCATCAGCTCGCTGGACGAGCTGCCGACGCTGCCGGACATGAGCGAGTCCGACGGACTGGAGAAGCTCCAGGACGCCGTCGAGGCGCTCAAGGGCAGGGGAGAGCAGCTTGAGATAAAGGACGTAGGCGTCGAAGACGCTGAGTAAATAAAACTGCCGGCCTTTGGCCGCTGGGGGTGATGTATCTGATTGGATGGATAATACTTGCGGTAATAGCGGCAATACTGCTCTTGCTGCTGTTCACGCCGCTGGGCGTCTCGGTGGACTACTCCGCCGGGCAGCTCAAGGCGGCGGCGCGGGTGATGTGCTTTGACCTGCAGGTCTATCCAAAGCCGGAAAAGCCGGAAAAAGAGCCGAAGCCCAAAAAGCCGAAGAAGGAAAAACAGCCGAAGCCTGAAAAGGCAGAGGCGGCCAAGAAGGAAAAAGCCCCACTTGTCACAAAGGACATGCTGCCGGACTTGCTCCGGCTCGCCGTGCGCACGCTCTCGCGCTTCCGGCGAAAGCTCACGGTTAACAGGTTCGTGCTGCACGTCACCGTGGGCGGCACAGACCCCTACAACACGGTGATGACCTACGGCGTCCTGAACTACGCCGTCGCCACCGTGGGAGGAGCCGCCGGGCATGCGTTCAACGTCAAGAGCAGCGACGTGCAGACGGGCGTGGACTTCTCCAGCGAGAGCTGCACTCTCGAGGCAGGAATCACGATCACGATAAACCTCGCGCGTATAATCGCCGTCGCCGCCGTGGCGGGCGTCGGCTTCCTAAAGATCAAACGAAGTGCGGACAAGGCCGCGAAGGCCGCCGCTCAGGAAAGGAAGGACAATGATGGAACAGATGCAGACCCCGATGGCCGAGTTTCTGAAGCAGAGCATAGCCAAGATCAAGGAAATGGTTGACGCCAACACCGTAGTTGGCGACCCGGTGACCACTCCCGACGGCGTTACGCTGGTGCCCATATCCCGTGTGAGCGTGGGCTTCGCCGGCGGCGGCGGTGACTTGGTCAAGCAGCGCGACGGCTGCGTCGGAGGCAGCGGCGCAGGTATCCGCATCGAGCCCATCGGCTTCCTGGTGGTCAAGGACGGCGTTGTTCGTATGCTCAACATCCAGCCCCCCGCGATGACCACGCTCGACCGGGTGATAGACCTCGTCCCCCAGCTCATCGACCGGGCGGAGGCCTTCATCGACAAGAAGAACGCGCCGGCTCCCACCGAGACTGTCGCGGAATAAGCGCCTGACGTATCCTGCTCTCCCGCGCTCTTGAAGGGTGTGGGAGAGTTAAATACGGCTTTCTTACATAACTTCAGGCCAAACGGCAGACACTAGCACCACCCTGAAACTGTGGGTGGTGCTGTTTTGAAAAGAACCCTTGCCGCGATGCTTGCCGCGGCGATTCTGGCGACCCCGGCGCTGGCCGCACCGGCGACCGGCGCGCACTCTGCGATACTGATACACGCGGACACCGGCGAGGTGCTCTACGAGCACAATGCCGACGACCGTATGCTGATCGCCAGCACGACGAAGATCATGACCGCCATCGTCGTGTTGGAAAACTGCGCCCTGGACGAGGAAGTGGAAGTGGACAGCCGCAGCGCGGGCGCGGAAGGCTCGTCCATGTACCTCAAAGCAGGCGAGCGCTACACGGTCGAAGACCTGCTTTACGGGCTGATGCTGGTTTCCGGAAACGACGCGGCTCTGGCGCTGGCCATACACACGGCGGGCAGCGTGGAGGGCTTTGCGCGGCTCATGAACGAGAAGGCGCGAGAGCTGGGCATGACCGGCTCTCACTTTGAAAACCCGCATGGCCTCGACGCTGAGGGGCACTACTCCACGGCCAGGGACATGGCCGTCCTGGCCGCGCACTGCATGGCCAACGAAGACTTTGCGCGCATCGTGTCGACCCGCCACGCCGTCGTGGCCGGGCAGGACATTTATAACCACAACAAGCTGCTGGGGCTGTACGACGGCTGCATCGGCGTCAAGACCGGCTACACCATGGCGGCGGGGCGCACACTTGTGACCTGCGCCGAGCGCGACGGAGCCAGGTACATCTGCGTCACGCTCTGCGACCGCAACGACTGGGCGGATCACGCCTCGCTCTACGACTGGGCGTTCGAAAACTACAAATACGTCAAGGCTGTGGACAGCAATACGCTCTTTCGCGTCAGCGCGGTGAACGGCGGCGGGCAGTACGCGCCCGTGCGCGCGGAGCACGACGGCTTCGCGCTGCTCGAGACCGGCGCGGAGTACGAAGTCCGGCTCGAGCTGCCGCCGTTTGTGGTATGCCCCGTGCGCGAGGGCGAGAGCGCCGGGCGCGCGATAGTTACAAGCGATGGCGAGACGGTGTGCGAGGTGCCGCTGGTGTACGTCGGGGACATGCCGGCCGCAAACGGCGGCAGCGGTATCTGGGGAAGGATCGCGGACTTCTTCTCAAATCTGGGCAGCCCGCTCTATCTGACGGAGGACTAGACATGAAGGTAAGACTGCAAAAGCTTATATCCGGCGCGGGGATAGCCTCGCGCCGCGCCGCCGAGGAGATGATCCTCACGGGGCGGGTGTGCGTGAACGGCGAAACAGCCACGCTCGGTATGGCCGCAGACCCGGAGTTGGACACAGTCACCGTGGACGGCGCGCCGGTCAGCGCGCCGGCGGAGCGCATGTACATAATGCTCAACAAGCCGCGCGGCTATGTCACCACTCTCTCCGACGAGCGCGGGCGCAAAACGGTGGCGGAGCTGGTCTCGGACGCAGGCCGGAGGCTCTACCCGGTGGGCAGGCTGGATCTGAACAGCGAGGGGCTGCTGATAATGACCGACGACGGCGAGGCGGCCAACGCGCTTATGCACCCTGCGCACGACGTGGAAAAGACCTACAACGTGACCGTCTCGGGTCGGGTGACGCCCAGACAGATATCGGCGATGGAGTCGCTGAGAGCCGTGAACGGCAAGCCCATACGCCAGGCTCGGATCAAGCTGCTCGCCTCCGGGGAGACGTCCAGCAGGCTGCGTTTCGTCATTCACGAGGGGCGTAACCGCCAGGTTCGCCGCATGTGCGAGAGTGTGGGACTGACCGTCACCCGCCTGGTGCGCGTGTCCGAGGGCGAATTGAAGCTCGGCCGTCTGCCGTCAGGCCGCTGGCGGGAGCTGACCAGGCCGGAGATGGAGTATATCAAAGCCCTTATAGGCGCAAATCGTTAAAGTTTGTTTACGTAATACCCCTTGTAATATCCGCAGAAACTGTGTAAAATAATCTAAGCTTCGCCTTCCGTCGGAGAATGGCGCACCGGCGGGATTTATATAGCAGGTATGGGGGCAGAAAAATGGACAAGGACATTCTCACGCTTATTTCCCGGGACAATTCGGGCTTTTCCAAGGGGCAACGTCTCATAGCGAAATACATACTGGAAAATTACGACAAAGCTGCCTTCATGACGGCGGGCAAGCTCGGCAAGACCGTGGGCGTGAGCGAGTCCACGGTCGTACGTTTCGCCGCCGAGCTGGGGTTCGACGGCTATCCGGGCATGCGCAAGGCTCTGCAGGAGATGATACGCTCCCGCCTGACGAGCGTGCAGCGCATCGAGGCCGCAAAGGACATGCTCGACGACAAGAACATACTCAAGAGCGTGCTGAGCGACGACATAGACAAGCTCCAGACCACGCTTGAGGAGATAGACCAGGACAGCTTCAACCGCGTGGTGGACAGCATCATAGTGGCGAATGAGATATATATTTTCGCCTCGCGCACTTCTCGCAGCCTGGCAGATTTCCTGGCGTATTACCTGGGTCTGCTGCGCCCGGGGGTGCATCTGGTGGACGACAACAGCGCCGCCGAGGCCTACGAGCAGCTTCTTCGCATAGGCGAGGGGGATCTCTTTATCGGCTTCACCTTCCCGCGGTATTCGTCCCGCTCCGCCAAGGTCATGGGCTTTGCCAAAGACCGCGGCGCGTCCACCGTGGGTCTGACCGACGGCGAGAGCTCGCCGTTTTACGGCATGGCGGACGTGTGCCTGTTCGCAAAGAGCGAGATGGTATCCTTTGTGGATTCGCTCGTAGCTCCCATGAGCCTTGTCAACGCGCTCATAATCGCCGTCGGCGCCAGGAGCCGCGGCGCGCTGAGCGAGACGTTCAAGAAGCTCGAGCAGGTCTGGAGCGACTACAAGGTCTTTGAGAATGTCGATGGCTGACGCGGTAGTGATAGGCGGCGGAGCCGCCGGTACCCTCTGTGCCGCGCTCGCGGCCGGCAACGGCGCGCGCGTGGTGCTGCTCGAGCCGAACAGGGAGCTGGGTCGCAAGCTGCGCATAACCGGCAAAGGGCGCTGCAACGTCACCAACGACTGTACCCCGCGCGAGTTCATAGACGCCATACCCGGCGACGGCAGGTTCCTCCGCAGCGCGATATACAGGTTCACGTGCCAGGACGCCATGGCGTTTTTTGAGAGCCTCGGCGTACCGCTCAAGACGGAGCGGGGGAGGAGGGTTTTCCCCCAGTCAGACCGGGCGGGAGACATAGCCGGGGCTCTGACCAGATTGTGCCACAAAAACGGTGTCGAAATCCAGCGGGAAAAGGCGAAGGCCATAAAAGTGGGAGCGGACGGCGTCGAGGCCGTGCTGACCTCCGCCGGTGAAATCCCCTGCCGCAGCGCGGTCATCTGCACCGGCGGCCTCAGCTATCCCGGAACAGGCTCGACCGGCGACGGATACAAGCTGGCGGAGGCGCTTGGTCACACCATCAACAAGTGCCGACCCAGCCTGGTGCCGCTGGAGTCGCCGGACGAGTATTGCAGGGAGATGCAGGGCTTCTCCCTGCGCAACGTCACGCTCTCGGCCTATGAGGACGACAAGCTCATCTACCGCGAGCTGGGCGAGATGCTGTTCACGCATTTCGGCGTGTCCGGCCCGCTGGTGCTCAGCGCCAGCGCGCACATGCGCAATTTCGGCAGCGCAAAGTACAGGCTCAGCATAGATCTGAAGCCCGGCCTGGACGAGAAAAAGCTCGACGCGCGCATACTGCGCGACCTAGAGAAGTACCAGAACCGTGAGTTCCGCAACTGCCTGGGCGACCTGGCCGGGAAGGCCATGATACCCGTGCTCGTAAGGCTCAGCGGCATACCGGAGACCGAGCGCGCCAACTCTGTCACGCGCGAGCAGCGCCGGGGTCTGGTGCGGCTTTTCAAAGAGTTTCCGGTAGCGATCTCTCGCCCTCGGCCTATTTCCGAGGCAATAGTCACTGCGGGCGGAGTGAGCACGCGCGAGGTAGACCCCCGAACCATGATGTCGAAGCTCGTCCCCGGACTCTACTTCGCCGGAGAGGTGCTGGACTTGGACGCATACACGGGCGGATACAATTTACAAATAGCCTGGTCAACGGCCTTCACGGCCGCTAATTCCCTCAGGACGGAGGATATGTAATGCAAGGTAATTATTCGGTGGCGATAGACGGCCCCTCAGGCGCGGGCAAGAGCACTATAGCCCGCGCCGCAGCAAAGCGCTTCGGCTTCCTGTACGTGGACACCGGGGCGATCTATCGCACTGTAGGCCTGGCCGTGGAGCGCTGCGGCTTTGAAGCCGGCGACGAGGCGTCCGTTAAGGCGCTGCTGCCCAAGCTGGATATCACGCTCGGCCGCGACGGCGGCGGAGTGCAGACCGAGTGGCTCAACGGCGAGGACGTCTCCGGGCTTATCCGGACGCCCGAAATCTCCCGGCGCGCGTCCGAAGTCTCCGCCATGCCCTCGGTTAGGGGCTTCCTGCTGGACATGCAGCGCTCTCTGGCCGCGAGCACAAGCGTGATCATGGACGGCCGCGACATCGGCACAGTGGTGCTCCCCGATGCGGACTTGAAGGTGTTCCTCACCGCAAGCCCCGCCAAGCGCGCCGAGCGGCGCCTGGCGGAGCTGCTTGCCGCCGGCTGCGATACGACGCTGGAGGAAGTCCTGCGCGAGATAGCCGAGCGCGACGAGCGCGACACAAGCCGCTCCGCGGCGCCGCTCAGGCGCGCGGAGGACGCCGTTGAGGTCGACACCAGCGCGCTCACGCTCGCCGAGAGCATAGACGCCGTATGCCGCCTCATATCCGACAGACTGGGGGTGAAGGCCTGTGACTGAGAACAATACGAAGACCAAGCAGCGCACTCAGAAGCCGGAGGACGAAAAGCGCTGGTTCAACTTCATCTATTCAATTGTTATCCCCGTTGTCAAGCTGATATACCCCATCCGCTGTAAGGGCAGGGAGAACATCCCCGAGGGGCCGGCCGTGGTGTGCGCCAATCACTCCAACCTGGTGGATCCGCTTCTGGTCGCCGCCGCCTTCGGCAAAAAGACCTTCATGCATTTCATCGCCAAGCTTGAGCTGAGGAGCGTGCCGGTCGTCGGCAAGGTGCTGGAGCTGTGCGGCGTGTGCTTTGTCAACCGCGGCCACAGCGACATAGGCGCGATGCGCTCCATGATGCGTTATCTCAAGCGCGGCGACAAGATTTTCATGTTCCCCGAGGGCACTCGCGCCGGCGAGGACAACATGGTAGACGCCAAGACCGGAGCCGTGCGTCTGGCCAGCAAGATGAACGCGCCCATCGTGCCCGTCTACATCCCGAGGCGCAAGAAGCTGTTCTCGCGTGTGCAGCTCCTGATAGGCGAGCCGTACAGCGTGGAGGGACACAACCACAACGAGTACGAGCAGCTCGCCGACGGCATTATGGAGCGCATATACGAGCTGAGGGACGGAGAGAGCGCATGAGCAAAGTTATAGTAGCCAGGAGCGCGGGCTTCTGCTTCGGCGTGTCCCGCTCCGTCAAGATGGCGGATGAACTGCTGAAGCAAGGTCCCTGCCTGAGCCTGGGGCCGCTCATTCACAACGAAGACGTGGTGCGCTCGCTCTCGGAGCGCGGACTGACCGTCATCTCCTCGCCGGAGGAGGTCAGGCCGGGGGACAGGGTCATTATCCGCTCCCACGGCGTCTCCGCCGAGTGTGAGGATGCTCTCCGCGCCGCCGGCGCCGAGATAACCGACGCCACCTGCCCGAATGTCGCGCGGATACACCGCCTCGTCTCCGCGGCCTCCTCCGCCGGCAGGCAGGTCGTGGTAATCGGCAAGGCCGACCACCCCGAGGTACAGGCCATCTGCGGCAGGTGCGAGGGTGCGAAAGTTGTCGGAAACGCACAGGAACTGGAAATTATGCTGAATGCGCACCCCGAAATGCGCTCAGAACCTGTTACAGTTGTTGTTCAAACGACGCAGACGGAGAAAAATCTTCGCGAGTGTGAAAAATTAATAAAAAAATTGTGTACAAATCCGGAAATATTTGATACAATATGTTCTGCTACGTCCACGAGGCAACAGGAGGCCATTCGGCTGGCCTCTGAATGTGACGCGATGGTTGTCATCGGCGGCAGGGACAGCGCCAACAGCCTGCACCTTGCCGAGCTGTGTGCCGAGCGCTGCGCCAACACTCAGTTCGTAGAGAATGCGAAGGCGTTGGACATGCCTGCGCTTTCCGAAGCCGACACCATAGGAGTCACAGCAGGGGCAAGCGCGCCTGCGTGGATAATCAAGGAGGTACTGGATAAGATGAGCGACGAGATCCTGATTCAAGAGAACCCGGCAGATGAGGCTGCGGAAACCGCAGTCGAGCAGGCCGAACCCGTGACCGAAGCGGCTGTTGAGACCGCTGCCGCGGAGGAAGCCGCACCCGCTGCTGAAGAAGCGGCAGCCGCCGAGAAGCCTGCGGCCGAAAAGAGCTTCGATGAACTGCTGGAGGATTCTCTTAAAACTATATATAATGGCGACAGGGTATCCGGCACAGTTGTGGCTATCACGCCCACCGAGGTGAGTGTTGACCTCGGAACTAAGTATTCCGCTTTCATCCCGACTACTGAGTTCACCAACGACGGCGCTGTCAACGTTGAGGACGCCGTCAAGGTCGGCGACACGGTCGAGGCCATTGTCGTCCGCGTCAATGACGTCGAGGGCACCGCGCAGCTCAGCAAGAGGCGTCTCGACGCCGCCAAGACCTGGCAGGTCATCGAGCAGGCTCAGGCCGACGGCGAGATAGTCGAAGGCGTTGTCACCGAGGAGAACAAGGGCGGCGTTGTCGTCAGCGTCGGCGGCGTGCGCGTGTTCGTGCCCGCCAGCCAGAGCGGACTGCCGAAGGACACCCCGATGACCCAGCTGGTCAAGACCACCGTCCGCCTGAAGATCACCGAGGTCAACCGCGGCCGCCGCCGCGTCGTCGGCTCCATCCGTTCCGTCCTGCAGAAGGAACGCCGCGAGAAGGCCGAGGCCGTCTGGAACGAGATCGAGGTCGGCAAGGTCTACCACGGCGTTGTCAAGAGCCTCACCAGCTACGGCGCCTTTGTCGACATCGGCGGCATTGACGGCATGGTTCACGTCAGCGAGCTCAGCTGGGGTCGCATCAAGAACCCCGCCGAGGTCGTTTCCGTCGGCCAGGAGATAGACGTTTATGTCATTGGCTTCGACCGTGAGCAGCGCCGCATCTCCCTCGGCTACAAGAAGGCCGAGGACAACCCCTGGACCAAGTTCGTCAACACCTGCTCTGTCGGCGACGTGGTCAAGGTCAAGATCGTCAAGCTCATGCCCTTCGGCGCCTTTGCCGAGGTCATGCCCGGCGTTGACGGCCTGATCCACATCAGCCAGATTGCCAACCGCCGCATCGGCAAGCCCGACGAGGTTCTCAGCGTGGGCGACGTTGTCGACGCGAAGATCACCGCCATCGACACCGAGAAGCAGAAGATCAGCCTGTCCATCCGCGCTCTGAGCGAGCCGGAACCGGCTCCGCGCCGTGAGCGCCGCGAGCGCAGCGAGCGTGAGCCCCGCGAGCCGCGCGAGCGCCGTCCCGTCGTCCCCGAGGAGGACGCCCTCGTCTACGAGGTCAGCGAGACCGGCGAGGCCAAGGGCAACATCCCTGACTTCGGCTTCGACGACGAAGAAGAATAAAAGTGTTCAAAAACAGCGCCGGATTGCGTATCCGGCGCTGTTTTTACATGTATTTTGCCGGTTATTCTTCCGATTTTCCTTGCTTAATTTTCAAAAACGGTGTATAATTTATACGATAATGAATGTGTTGAGCAACTTTGAGGGAAACGGAGGTTAAAATGACATTCCGGGTAGGCGACCGGATAGCTCATCCGATGCACGGTGCCGGAGTTATCGAGAGCATCGTGACCAAGAGAATCAACGGGATGGACAGGGAGTATTATGTCCTCAAGCTACCGACCGGCGGTATGCAGGTCATGGTGCCGGTTGAGACCAGCGACGTCATAGGCGTGCGGCCTATTGTCGACCCAAAACAGGCAGAGGCCATTTTGGGCGCGATTCCTGGCATACACGTGGAAATGACGTCGAATTGGAACAAACGCTACAGGGAGAATATGCTCCGCATAAAAAGCGGCGATTTGATGGAAGTCGCATCCGTTGTAAAGGGACTCACTCAGAGGGACAGAGAGCGCGGCCTCTCCACGGGAGAGCGCAAGATGCTCCACTCGGCCAAGCAGATACTCATTTCCGAGATAGTCCTCTCCGAGAGCTCCAGTTATGAAGAAGTCGAGGCCAGATTGGACAGTGCCATGTGCTTATAAGGCGCACACGCAAAAGGGACGGGAACAAATGAGACGGTTTCCCCGTCCCTTTTGCATACCCAGAGAAGTATAAATCGGGAGGTATTGCTATGAAACGTATGATCCCATTGCTGCTTGTCATACTTATGCTGACGGCCTGCACGGCTCAGCCGTCGGTCACACCCACTGCCGCGCCCACGCCTGAGGCGACGCCCGCGCAGACCGAGTCTCCGACGCCGGCGCCCACGCCGGAGTCAAACGCGGTTCCCGTGGAGTTCGCCCTGCCCGACCCCGGGTTCGAGGCGGACAGCTGGTGGTTCACCGACGCCTACGGGGACGATGGCAAGGCGCTGATGCTCACCGCGACGGATGAAGACGGAGTCATGCAGCTCAAGTGCTGGTACGACTTCCACGCCGAAGTACGCTCCGGCGGCAGAACTGAGCGCGACCTCATGTGCGGCAGCTTTTCCGCAGCTGACTACAGCGGCGGCAGCTTTGAAATCAGCGGCACCGTGGCGGGGAATGCCTCCGTCAGCGTCGACGGCGACTCGCTGACGGTCGCCTACACCGGTCTGGAGGAGGGCACGGAGATGCCCGCGGGCTTCAAACGGGTGACCGAGGACGCAGCGCTGGAGGCGTTCCGCGACATGCCCTACAACGACGAGGCCGAGCTGCCCATTCCCCCGACCATGACCGCCGAGGAGTTTGAGGCTCTGCCCGGTCTGGAGCAGACGGGCGAGGAGACCTATCTGTACAACGGCATGGAGATAACCCCGGGCGCGACCTCGTTCAGCGGCGACATAACGCTCTGGTCCGTGCGCGCCACCGACCCTGAGAACATACCGGACATACGCGGCGTCAAGATAGGCTCCGCGGTCAGCGACGTGCTGGAGTGCTTCCCCGGCGAGGCCGTTGAAATCGCCGACCTTACGGGAGAAGTGCAGCTCTACGGCACCGACGGCATAGAGAGCAGCAAGGGCATGCTGGCGGTGAGCGAAGACGGCAGTCTGACGCTGTCCTTCACTGACATGTACTCCAACGTCTCCTTTGAGTTCGACACGGACGGCTACGTAGAGGCCATAAGCTGGTCTCAGGCCGTCAAGAGCCTGGAGCTGCCCTGAACGCCTGTGACCGGCGGGGTCGAGGCTCGCAAACAGCCGTATCCTGACATATACCGCCGCGCGCTTTACAAAGAGGCGCGCGGCGCTGTATAATGGCCGTATCAAGCCAAAAGAGGTACTTACCATGCGAAATAAAGCGAAAAACGCCGCAGACCGCCTGTTTTGCTCTGCGGTTATCGTGGCCGGCGGCTCGTCCACGCGTATGGGCACGGACAAGCTGCTGATGGAGCTGCGCGGCCGGCCTGTGATAGAGCGCACGCTCACGGCCTTCGAGCGCAGCGCGTACGTAGACGAGATAGTCGTCGTGACGCGCGGCGAGATAATTCCCACGGTTGCAAACATCGCGCGCGAGGCGGGGATTCGCAAGCTCAAGAGCGTCGTCACCGGCGGAGCCGACCGCACCGCGTCAAGCTGGGCGGGCGTGCAGGAGTGCTCGCAGCACGCGGGGCTCATCGCCATACACGACGCCGCCAGGCCGCTGGTGACCCAGGAGATAATAGAAAACGCCGTCAGGGCGGCGCAGCAGCGCGGAGCCGCCGCCCCGGCCATACATGTGAAGGACACGGTGCGCCAGGCACGCGGCGGCCGCGTGCTGCGCACGCTGGAGCGCGACGAGCTGTACCTGATGCAGACGCCGCAGGTCTTCCGCGCCGACCTGATACGCGCGGCGCTGGCCGACGCGGCCCGGCTGAAGATCTCGCTCACTGACGACTGCGCGGCGGTGATGCTTCTGGACGCCGAGGTCTTTCTCACAGAAGGCTCTGAGGAGAACCTAAAGCTCACAACGCCCTCGGACGTCTACGCCGCCGAGGCGATACTTGCGGAGAGGGGAGAGGACTGATGTTCAGAATAGGCCACGGATACGACGTGCACCGCCTGGTGGAAGGCCGCAGGCTCATCCTGGGCGGGGTGGACATACCGTTTGAGCGCGGCCTGCTCGGCCACTCCGACGCGGACGTGCTTGTCCACGCGATAATGGACGCCATATTGGGCGCGGCCGCGCTGGGCGACATAGGCAAGCTCTTTCCCGACACGGACGAGCGCTACTCCGGAGCCGACAGCCTGGAGCTGCTGGGCGAGGTCATGCGCGCCCTGCGCGAAGCCGGGTACGAGCTGGGGAACGTGGACTCCACGGTCATCGCCCAGCGGCCTAAGCTCGCGATGTACATAGAGCTGATGCGCGGGAACATCGCCCGCGCCGCCGGCGTGGACGCTGCCCAGATAAGCGTAAAGGCCACGACGGAGGAAAAACTCGGCTTCACCGGCGAGGGCGCGGGCATCGCCGCCCACGCCGTGGCGCTGATACATACGCGCGGAGCGTAGGGCTATCAAAAGCCGGGGCGCTGCATAGAATGTTCTAGGGTTTTACCTTCAATGCCTTTTATGCGGAGGATGTTTTATGCAGCGCTATTTGATCATGTGCCGCTCATTGACCTATGCCCAGCGCGCCAATTCGGCGTTGGAGCGCGCGGGGATAACCGCGTCCATCTCACGCGCCCCACAGGGCTTGACCGGAAACGGCTGCGGCTACTGCATCCGCGTGGCCGAGCGCCATTTCCAGAGCGCGCTGAACGTGCTCAACCGCGCCAACGCGGCCTACGGCAAGCTTTACCGCGCTGAGCCGGACGGCAGATACGTGGAGGTGGCGCGATGATATACCTCGACAGCGCGGCCACCACGCTCCAAAAGCCACGGGCTGTCGCCGAGGCGATGGTCGCAGCGATGAGAACCATGGCCAGCCCCGGCAGAGGCGGACACCGCCCGGCCATGCTCGCGGCCGAGAAGGCATACGAGTGCCGTGCCGCACTGGCCGAGCTTTTCAACGCGCCTTCACCAGAGAACGTAGTGTTCACCATGAACGCCACGCACGGTCTGAACATAGCTCTCTCCTCGCTCGTGTCCCCGGGCGACCGGGTGGTCGTCTCCGGCTGGGAGCACAACGCGGTGACGCGCCCACTGACCATGCTGGGAGCTGAGCTGGACGTTGTGCGCACGCCGCTGTTCGACGTCAAGGCGGCGATAGAGGGCTTCCGGAAAGCCATACCGGGCGCAAAATGCGTGGTGTGTACCCACGTCTCGAACGTATTTGGCTTCGTACTGCCGGTGTACGCCATTGCCGCGCTCTGCCGCGAGCACTCGGTGCCTTTTGTCCTTGACGCTTCGCAAAGCGCGGGTGTGCTCGAGGTGGACATGGGGAGACTGGGCGCAGAGTTCATAGCCATGCCCGGACACAAGGGTCTGCTGGGGCCGCAGGGCACCGGCGTGCTGCTCTGCCGCCGGGAGGTCCAGCCGCTGATGGCGGGCGGAACCGGCTCGAACAGCCGCTCGCAGGCCATGCCCGACTTCCTGCCGGACAGGTTGGAGGCGGGGACGCACAACATCCCCGGCATCGCCGGGCTGCTCGCAGGCGTACAGTACATCCACCGGCGCGGCCTTACCTCGATCGAGGCGCACGAACGCCGCCTGATACGGACGCTGGCTCAGCAGCTGCGCAGCGTGCAGGGGCTGGAGGTGTTCCTCGCCGGAGACGAGGGCGCGCAGGCCGGGGTTCTCTCGGTGAGGCACGAGCGCATAGGGAGCGAGGAGCTGGGCTCGGCGCTGGGCTCGCTGGGCGTCTGTGTCCGCGCGGGACTGCACTGCGCCCCATTCGCCCACGAGAGCGCGGGGACGATAGAGACGGGCACGGTGAGGCTGAGCGTGTCGCCGTTCAACAACATCCAGGAGATACGCCGCGTGCCGTCTCTTATGCAGCGAGCAATAGCGCTCTCCGATATGTGAGAAGCGTAACGGTACCGCCCGGAGCGGTACCGTTACGCCTCGTTTTCAGCAGAGCGAGTTATACAAACCGCCGAGCCAAAGTCTACATAATTTCGCCTTGCTATTTTCGCTCTCGTATTGTATAATATCATGAATTGACATGCGCCTCGCCGGGCAGGCGGGGCAATGCGCATTGAATCGTAGGGGACAAGCCCATGGGTATATCTGAAGTAATTTCCAACGGCATAACATATCTGCTGACTATGAGCATATCCGACATCGTCGATGTGCTCCTTGTTGCTGCGCTTATTTACGGCTGCATAGGTCTCATCAGGCGTACAAACGCCATCCGTCTTGCACGGGGCATCGTATTCGTACTGCTGGTGCTGGTGGTTTCCGACCTGTTGAACCTCAAGATGATAAGCTCTCTGTTCCAGCGCATAGTGGAACTCGGACTGATTGCGATATTCATCATCTTCCAGCCCGAGATACGCCGCCTGCTCGAGCGCATGGGCAGCGGCAAGTTCGCCTATTTCTTCGGCGCGCCGACCGACCCGGCGACGATGGAGGCGGTAATCAACCAGACCGTGTTGGCCTGCGCCAGCATGTCCGAGTCCAAGACCGGCGCCCTGATAGTCTTTGAGAGAACCAGCAGTCTTAACGACCCCATACTCACCGGCACCATCGTCAACGCGGAGATATCCAGCGAGCTGCTGAGAAACATCTTCTTTGTCAATTCGCCTCTGCATGACGGAGCCGTCATAGTCAGGGACGGGAGGCTTGCCGCCGCAGGCTGTATGCTGCCGCTTTCCAAGAACGCCTCGCTCAGCTCCGACCTCGGAATGCGCCACCGCGCCGGCATAGGCGTGAGCGAGCACTCCGACGCCGTCGTGGCCATAGTAAGCGAGGAGACCGGCTCCATATCCATCGCCATAGACGGCATGCTCAAGCGCCATCTCACACCTGAAACGTTCGGCAAAATCCTGCGCTCCGAGCTTATCCCGGACGCCGACGGTCAGCCGAAGAAGCGCGGAGTCGCCGGCATCATAGACTCCGTCAAAGGCCTCAAGGTGAAGAAAAATGACAAAGAAGAAAATAAGTAAGCTTTTAAACAACAAAATATTCTGGGCAGTTATATCGCTCATAGCGTCGCTGTTCATATGGGTCTACATGACCGGCACGCAGGAGGAGGTCATATCCCGCGACCTCAACGGCGTCGAGGTCGTGTTCACCGGCGAGGACACGCTGCAATCCCAGCGCGGGCTGGTTATCACGGACGTCAGCGATCTGACGGTCGACGTGACCATCAGCGGGACAAGGCTCAACATCGGGCGCCTGACGGCCGACGACGTGAAGGCCGTAATAAACGTCGCGAATATCACAAGCACAAGCGTCTACAACGTCAGCTACACTCTCACTTTCCCTGACAGCGTCGACGCAAGCGCAGTCACGGTGACCAACCGGTCTCCCTCGACCGTGGGCTTCCAGGTCACCAGGATGGACAGCAAGCAGGTGCCGGTAGAGGTGCAGTTCAAGGGCAGCGTGGCGGAAGGCTACTTGCTCGGAGACCTGGAATACGAGCCGACTACAGTCACTGTCAGCGGCCCGCTCACAGAACTGGAGAGCATCGATCACGTTTACGCCGAGGTAACCATAGACAATCTGACCGAGACGCGCACGGTCGACGCCAACTTCGACATAGTAGACGCGGACGGCAACGTTCTGGACAAGGACGGCCTTGAATTCGACGTGAGCACGATCTCCGTCACAATACCTGTCAGCGTGATCAAGGAAGTCCCGATCTACGTGACGCTCATAGAGGGCGCCGGGGCTACCCGCGAAAACACGATAATCACGCCGGACGTACAGACAATCACCATCGCCGGCGACGCGTCGGAGCTTGACGGCATCAACAGGATAGAGGTCGGCCCCATAGACCTCACCGAGTTCGAGCTGACCAACGAGTACGACCTCCCGATAGCGCTGCCGAACAACGTAGAGAACATCTCCGGCATCGAATCCGTACACGTCACGGTAGAGATCACCGGCCTGGAGGTCAGGAGCTACACGGTCACGAACATAAGCTACACGGGACTTCCGGAGGAATACCAGGCGGAGCTTGTGACGCACTCGCTCACCGTCCGCATACGCGCTACAAGCGAGGTGCTAGACAGCCTCAGCTCGTCCAACCTGCGCGCGGTGGCAGACCTGTCAAATACGACTGCCACGGGCACTATGGACACGTCTAACGTCGAGATACGTGTGGACGGCTTCACAAACGCCGGCGCAGTGGGAACATACAGGCTGACGTTCAACGTTACGAGAGCATAAAAAACAGGAGGCATGTTATGACTCAGTTTGCAATCATAAAAAAGCTGACCGCTCCGGACAAGGCAGAGGTAGAAGTGCTCCGTGGCACCGCCTGCGGCGATGACTGCGGCAGCTGCGAAGTCTGCCATTATGCCAGCAAGATACGCGTGGAGGCCAAAAACGAGATAGGCGCCCAGCTCGGCGACCGTGTGGAGATCGAGGCGCGCACCTCGCGCGTGCTCGGCGCGGCCGTGCTGGTGTACGTGGTGCCGTTCATACTGTTCTTCATCGGCTACGCCATTGCCGCCGCCATGAGCCTGAGCGAAGGCCTGTGCATGGTCATGAGCTTCGCGGCCTTCGCCGTCGGCCTGCTGATAGTGGTCATAGTCGGGCGCAGGCACAAAAAGAATCCCATCACCTACGACATAATCAGCGTAGTCGGACACGAGGCAGCGTGATATGATAAAAAGCATGACCGGATACGGCTCTGCCAAGGGCAGCGCTGCGGGGCTGGTTCTGAGCGTCGAGCTGAAAAGCGTTAATAACCGCTATCTCGACGTCTCGGTCAAGCTCCCGCGCACGCTGATGTTTGCGGAGGAGCCTGTGAGAAGCGCGGTGGCCAAGCACATCACGCGCGGCAAGGTCGACGTCTTCATAACCGCCGACGCCAGCCAGAGCGACAGCACCGAGGTTCGCGTGAACGAGCCGCTGCTGCGCGGATACATCTCCGCGCTGAGCGAGGTCAGGGACAAATACGGACTTACGGACGACATGAGCCTCATGTCCCTGTGCCGTATGCCCGACGTGCTCAGCACCGAGCGGCGCGAGCTGGACAGCGACGAGCTTACCGCCGGACTGCTGGCCATACTTGAAGAAGCGCTGGCCGGCTACGACGCCATGCGCGAGCGCGAGGGCGAAAAGCTCAGGAACGACGTGCTCGGCCGTATCGAGGAAATAGGACGCCTCACCGGTATCGTGGAGGAGCGCGCGCCGCAGACCGTTGCGGAATACCGCGCCAGGCTGGAGCAGAAGCTGCGAGAGACGCTGGACGGAATGTCGGTTGACGACTCACGTATACTCACGGAGTGCGCCATCTTCGCCGACCGCGTGGCGGTGGACGAGGAGACGGTAAGGCTGCGCAGCCACCTCTCCCAGCTCAAGACCATGGCCAGCGGCGAGTCTCCGATAGGCCGCAAGATGGACTTCCTGATCCAGGAGCTCAACCGCGAATCGAACACCATCGGCTCCAAGTGCCAGAGCGCGGACATAGCCCGTGTGGTCGTGGATCTGAAGGCCGAGATAGAGAAGATCCGCGAGCAGATTCAGAATGTGGAGTGACGCATGGCGCTGATCAACATAGGCTTTGGAAGCTTTATTTCGGCCGATCGGCTTGTCAGCGTTCTGAGTCCTGATTCGGCGCCTATAAAGCGCATGGTTCAGGACGCGCGCGAGCGCGGAAGCCTGATAGACGCCAGCTATGGACGCAAAACGCGCTCCATCCTCGTGACGGACGGGGGATATATCATACTCTCGGCGCTGACCAGCGAGACTGTGGCCGAACGTCTGGGGTATAATGTGGAGGGAGACTATGCCGATGAAGTCACATGAAAAGGGCAAGCTGCTCGTGATCTCCGGCCCCTCGGGGGCGGGCAAGAGCACGGTCATCGGCCGGCTGATGGAGCAGCGTGAAGACCTGTGCTTCTCAGTGTCGGTCACCACGCGCGCCCCCAGGCCGGGCGAGGAGGACGGCAGAGACTACTTCTTCGTCAGTCCGCAGCGCTTCCAGGAGCTTGTGGAGGACGGCTATCTGCTGGAGCACGCGGAGTATGTGGGCAACTACTACGGCACGCCGCGCGGCTATGTGGAGCAGCGCCAGCTCGAGGGCAAGAGCGTCATACTCGACATAGAGGTGCAAGGCGCAAGCCAGATTGTCCGAAACTGCCCGGACGCGGTCACCGTGTTCATCCTCCCGCCGAGCGGCGAGGAGCTTGAGCGCCGGCTGCGCCACCGCAACACCGATTCGGACGAAAAAATTCGTGAACGTCTTCTCCAGGCCAAGCGCGAGTGCGCCGAGGCAGGGAAGTACGGCTATATAGTCATAAACGACGACCCCGACGCCGCCGCGAGGGAAGTCAACGCGATACTCACCGCGGAAAAATGCAAGGCGGCAGACAGACTAAATCTTGTAACAGAGGTGCTTATATCATGATGCTCTATCCCCCCATGTCCGACCTCGTCGACAAAGTCGGCAGCCGCTATCTGCTTGTGAATCTCGTCTCCCGCCGCGCCAGGGAGATTTCGCAGAAGGCCGAGGAAGAGGGCGAACCCCTTGACCGCAAGGCCATCTCCATCGCCGTTGACGAGGTTTACACCGGCAAGCTGAAAGTCAAGGAGGAGCAGTGACGGCTCAGCCGCCACTGCCCTTTTGCGCGTATTGACTTGCTTATGTCCGGGATGAATGTGGCCAGAATAGCCGTCTCCGGCGTGCCGTACAGGCTGGACAAGCCCTATGATTACAGCATACCGGAGAGCCTTGCGGGCAAAGTCGTCCCAGGAGCGCGCGTCGAAGTGCCGTTCACAAACGCCAACCGCCGGACGGAGGGCATAGTGCTTGCTCTGTCCGAGGGCAGCGCGTTTGAACGGCTCAAGCCCGTGGCAGCGGTGTTGGACGAGGAACCAGTGCTGGACGCCAAGCTGCTCAGCCTGGCCATGTGGATGCACGAGCGGTTCTTCTGCACAGTCTATGAGTCCGTCAAGGCCATGCTGCCCGCCGGACTGTGGTTCAAGGGCGGCAAACGCCGCGTAAGCGAGAAATACGTCACCATGGCGGAGCTGGACGTCCCCGCCGAGGAGGCCGCCGAGGCGGCAACGCGCAAGCGCCGCCGCGCGCCGCTGCAGTCGGAGATACTCGCCACGCTCTGCTCAATAGGGCGAGCCTCCGTTCCGGAGCTGCTTGAATTCACCGGCGCGTCCCGGCAGAGCCTGAACGCGCTTGTGAACGCGGGGTTCATCCGCCTCGCCGACGAGGAGGTCTTTCGCCGCCCGGAGGTGGACGTGGAGCCCGCCGCCCTGCCCGAGCTGAACGAGAGCCAGCGCGCCGCCTATGAGGGCATATCCGCCCTGGCCGACGGCAAAAAGGCCGGAGCTGCGCTGCTGTTCGGCGTGACCGGCTCCGGAAAGACGACCATATACATCCGGCTCATAGCGGAGCAGCGCGCCAAGGGCCGCAGCTGCATACTGCTGGTACCGGAGATCGCGCTCACGCCGCAGATGCTGCGCACCTTCACGGCGCACTTTGGTGACGACATAGCCGTGCTGCACTCCAGCCTGTCGGCAGGGGAGCGCTATGACGAGTGGCGCAGGATAAAAAACGGCGACGCCGGCGTCGTGATAGGCACGCGCAGCGCGGTGTTCGCGCCCGTAGCCGACCTCGGCCTCATAATCATAGACGAGGAGCAGGAGGACACTTACAAGAGCGAGAACGCGCCGCGCTACCACGCCCGCGACGTCGCGAAATACCGCTGCGCCAAGGACAACGCCCTGCTGCTGCTCGGCTCGGCCACGCCCGACGTGGAGAGCCGGTATTACGCCGAGACAGGCCGCTACGGCTACTTCACGCTCCCGGGTAGGTACAACGAGCGCGCGCTGCCCTCGGTCGAGATAGTGGACTTGAAGCGCGAGCTTCGCCGCGGCAACGGCGGCTCCATAAGCGAGCGGCTGCGCGAGGAGCTTGCGGGCAATATCGAGCGCGGCGAGCAGAGCATACTGTTCATAAACCGCCGCGGCGCGAACAAGCTGGTCACCTGCGTGGAGTGCGGCTACACCTACCGCTGCCCGAACTGCTCGGTGAGTCTCACCTTCCACAGCTATGGCCGCAAGCTGATGTGCCACCAGTGCGGCTACAGCCGCCCGCTGGACGAGCGCTGCCCGGAGTGCGGCGGCACGTTCAAGTTCGTCGGCGCGGGCACGCAGAAGGTCGAGGAGGAGCTGACGGAGCTGTTCCCCGGCGTGGACATCCTGCGCATGGACACCGACACCGTCTCAGGCGCCGGAGGCCACGACAAGCTGCTGGAGCGATTCAGGGTCGAAAAAATACCCATCATGGTCGGCACCCAGATGGTGACAAAGGGTTTGAACTTTGAAAACGTCACTCTGGTGGGCGTCATCTGCGCCGACCAGGGGCTGTACGCCGGAGATTACCGCGCCAGCGAGCGGACGTTTTCGCTTATAACGCAGGTCATCGGCCGCTCCGGACGGTTTGAAAAGCCGGGGCGGGCGATAATCCAGACATATACGCCGCTCAACGAGACTATCGTACAGGCGGCGAACCAGGACTACGAGAGCTTTTTCAAAAGCGAGATAGAGCTCAGGCGGCTCCAGCTGCTGCCGCCGTTTACCGAGCTGCTGAGCATTACCGTCTCCGGCATGAACGAGACGCTCGTCCTCGACTGCGCGTCCCACATACGCTCCGAGCTTGCGTTTTCGACGCGGAGAGAGTCCGGGACAAGGGTGCTCGGCCCCGCGCCGCTCTCCATTTTGAAGGTCAACAACAACTACAGATACCGCGTCACCCTCTGCGCCGCTCCCGGCAGCGGTATGCGCAGGCTTGTGGCGGACACGGTCACACGTTTTTCCGCCGACAAGCGCTGGAGAGGCGCGGCGGTATATGCGGATACAAATCCGTCAGATTAGGAGGCAGAACAATGGCATTGAGAACAATAGTGCTCGAAGGCGACAGCGTGCTGCACAAGCGCTGCCGTCCGGTCACTAACTTTGACGAAAGGCTCCATCAGCTTATCGACGATATGCGCGAGACACTCATCGATTCTGACGGCGTGGGTCTGGCCGCGCCGCAGGTCGGTGTGCTGCGCCGCGTTGTGCTCGTGCTGGAGACCAACGTCCCTGAGGGCACGGAGCCGTATATCATCGAGCTTGTGAACCCCGAGATCATCTCCCGCGAGGGCGAGCAGGACGGCCCGGAGGGCTGCCTTTCAGTGCCCGGCCGCTTCGGCCTTGTGGAGCGCCCGATGGACGTCACGGTCCGCGCGCAGGACAGGAACGGCAACACCTTCGAGGTCTCCGGCCACGAGCTGACCGCGCGAGCCTTCTGCCACGAGCTGGATCACCTTGAGGGCGTGGTCTTCACCAGCCTCGCACGGCGTATGCTCACCGACGAGGAGCTGGAGACCGGAAGCTGGAGGGACGAGGTGGAGAACGCTTGAGTATGCGTGTCGTATTCATGGGTACGCCGGACTTCGCAGCTGCGTCGCTCCAGGCTGTGATAGACGCCGGATACGAGATCGCGGGCGTCTTTACCCAGCCGGACAAGCCCAAGGGTCGCGGCATGAAGCTCGCGCCCTGTGAGACAAAGCAGCTGGCGCTGGCAAACGGCCTGGAGGTCTACCAGCCCGCCAGCGTGCGCACTCCCGAGGCGCTGGAGCTTATGCGCTCGCTCGCGCCTGACATACTCTGCGTGGTCGCATATGGCAAGATACTGCCGGACGAGCTGCTGGCCGTGCCCAGGTACGGCGCGGTAAACGTCCACGGCTCGCTCCTGCCCAGGTACCGCGGCGCCGCGCCGATACAGTGGTCGGTGCTCAACGGCGACGAGTACGCGGGCGTCACCACGATGTACCTCGCCCACGACATGGACGCGGGCGACGTCATATTCCGCGAGGCCACTGCCGTCGGCGAATATGAGACGGCGGGAGAGCTTTTCGACCGCCTGGCCGCGATGGGCGCAAAGCTCCTTGTGAAGACGCTCGGCGCGATAGAGGACGGCTCGGCTCCGCGCGAGGTGCAGAACCACGCCGAGGCCACCTATGTGGGACAGCTGGACAAGAGCATTTGCCCGATAGACTGGGAGAAGTCCCCGCGCGAGATAGTCAAGCACATCTGCGGACTCAATCCCTGGCCCGTGGCCACCATGGAGCTTAACGGCGAGACGATGAAGGTGTACATGGCTCGTTACACCGATACGGCCACGGACAAGGCTCCGGGCAGCGTGGTGAGCGCCGGTAAGGCCGGGCTTGAAGTCGCCTGCGGCGGCGGCAAGACCGTCATGATAACCGAGCTTCAGGCTCCGGGCAAGAAGCGCATGAGCGCGCACGACTACCTTATCGGCCACCCGGTGAGCGTGTCATGAGCAGCGCCAGGCTCGCCGCGCTGGACGCCATGAACATGCTGCGCCGCGGCACGTTTTCAAGCGACGCTCTTGACGCCGCCGTACACGCGGCGAAGCTGGAGCCGCGCGACGCCGCGCTGTGCCAGCGCATAGTGCGCTCCACGGTCCAGAATCTGACGTATATAGACTATGTAATAGGCCTCTGGTGCTCAACTCCGGTGAAGAAGCTGGAGCGGACTGTGCTGGACATCCTCAGGATATCCGCCGCGCAGCTCCTGTTCCTTGACCGGGTGCCCGCCAGCGCCGCGGTGAACGAGGGCGTGAACCTCTGCCGCGAGCGTGGCAAGGCTCGCGCCGCGGGGCTTGTAAACGGCGTGCTGCGCCGAATTGCCGAGAACCGTGACAGCATACCGCCTGTTCCGGGCGCAGGCGCCGCCGAATATCTCAGCACGCGCTACAGCCATCCGCTGTGGCTGGTGCGGGAGTTTGTGTCCCGCAGGGGGTATGACGGAGCCGAGGCCGTCCTTGCCGCCAATAACGCCGAGCCTCCGCTCACGATACAGACCAACACGCTCAAGACCACGCCCGACGCGCTTGCGGCCGCGCTCTCCGAGGCCGGGTACATGTTTGAGAGCGGGCTTTGCGCCGGCTCGTTCGACCTGGCCGGCGCGGGCAGCGTGGAGCGCATACCCGGATACGCCGGCGGACTGTTCTACGTGCAGGACGCGGCGGCGCGCATGGCGGTGGAGAGCATAGGGCTCAAGCCCGGCATGAGCGTCCTGGACGCGTGCAGCGCCCCGGGCGGCAAGAGCTTCGCCGCCGCCATGCTCATGCGCGGCGAGGGGCGGATACTCGCCTGCGACCTCAAGGAGAAGCGCCTCAGGCGCGTCTGTGAGGGCGCCGGGCGACTGGGCATAGACATGATAGATACGCGCGCCATGGACGCAAGAGCGCCGTCTGAGGAACTTCACGAAGCGTTTGACGTCGTAATAGCTGACGCGCCATGCTCCGGCTTCGGCGTGGTACGCCGTAAGGCCGAGATACGCTTCAAGAGCCCTGAGGAGATAGCACCGCTGCCGGAGATACAGCTCGGCATACTGCGCGCCATGGCCGGGTGCGTCAAGCCCGGAGGTACGCTTTTATACTCGACCTGTACGCTGCTCGCGCGCGAAAACGAAGACGTCGCCGCCGCCTTCCTCGGCGAGCACGGTGAGTTCACCGTGGCGGAGGAGCGCACACTCTGGCCGGACACTGACAAAACGGACGGATTTTTCATATGCAGGATGGTAAAATCAACATAAGATCGCTTCTGCCGGAGGAGATATCCGCCGAGCTTAAGGCCATGGGTCAGCCCGCCTACAGAGCCAGGCAGGTGTTTGAGTGGCTCACGCGCGGCGTGGAGAGCTATGACGAGATGTCGAACCTCCCCAAGCAGCTGCGCGCCGCGCTGGCCGAGCGCTTCTATTTGGGCGCGCCGCAGGTGGAGCGCAAGCAGGTCTCGGCCGAGGACGGCACCATAAAGTACCTGTGGGATCTGCGCGACGGAAACGCCGTGGAGACGGTCGTCATGCGCTATCACTACGGCAACAGCGTGTGCATCTCCACGCAGGTCGGCTGCCGCCAGGGCTGCGCCTTCTGCGCGTCCACGATAGGCGGGCTGGTCAGGAACCTTGACGCGGGCGAAATGCTGGAGGAGGTCATGTTCTCCGAGAAGGAGTCGGGCTTGAAGATAGGGCACATAGTGCTCATGGGCATAGGCGAACCGCTGGACAACTTCGACAACGTCATGAAGTTCCTAAGGCTCGTGAACCACCCGGAAGGCATGAACATCGGCATGAGGCACATTTCACTTTCTACCTGCGGGATAACAGAAAAGTTTGACAAACTGGCCGAACTTAATTTACAATTGACTTTATCGGTATCCCTGCACGCGCCGGACGACGAGACTCGCTCGAAGATAATGCCGGCGAACAGGGGCAGGGGAGTTGTGAAGCTCATAGACGAGTGCGAGGCGTATTTCAACCGCACCGGGCGGCGCATCTCCTTTGAATACGCAATGATAGATGGTGTGAACGATTCGCCCGCGCAGGCGGCTCTGCTGGCCAAGCACGCGAAAAGGGCGCATGCGCACGTGAATCTCATACCGCTCAACCACGTAGACGAGCGCTCGTTTGAGCCGACTCCGCCCGAACGCCTGAGCGCGTTCCGCAAGGCTCTGGAGCGCGAGGGCGTCAACGTGACCGTAAGACGAAGGCTGGGTGGCGACATCGACGCCTCGTGCGGCCAGCTAAGAAAGAAGACAGCGGACGCCGCAGCCGCAGGAACGGGGAGCTAATGAACAGCTTTGGCATCACAGACAGGGGAGCTGTGCGCAGGGACAACCAGGACAGCTTCCTAATAGAGAGGCTTGACGAGCAGGAGTGCATCATAGCCGTATTGTGCGACGGCATGGGCGGTGAGAAGGCCGGCAACATAGCCAGCGACCTCGCCGCAAAGACGTACATTGCCGGGCTGAGGGAAAAGATACTCGCCAACAAAAAGCGCAAGCCGGATATCAAGACCATGATGTCCGACGCCTGCGACACGGCAAACCACATGATCTACTCATATTCCTGCTTTGACACCGACTACACCGGTATGGGTACAACGCTTGTCTCCGCAGTCATCTACGGGGACGCGGCGTATGTGCTGAATGTGGGGGACAGTCGCTGCTACAAGCTGACGCGAAAGCGCATGACCCAGGTCACACGGGATCATTCGCTGGTTCAGGATCTGGTTGACAGGGGGGAACTCACGCCCGAGCAGGCGCGGACACACCCGCGCAGGAACGTGATAACGCGCGCTCTGGGCGTGAACGAGCTGGTTCCCTGCGACATATTTACACCCAAGCTTCAGCGCGGCGAAATGCTGCTGCTGTGCTCGGACGGACTGACAAATATGCTCGAGGACAAGGAGATATTTGCAATTTACCGCAGGAACCCAGACCCCTTGTCGCTTGGCAGGGCGCTCATGGCCGAAACGCTTGAGCGCGGAGCCAGGGACAACGTCACGATAGTCATCATATCCAAATAACCCCGGAACGTTTGGAGGCACCCATGGACAACAATATGGACAAGTATTTGGGCACCTGTTTGGACGACAGGTATGAGATAGTTGAAGTCATCGGCGCCGGAGGCATGGCGGTGGTCTACAAGGCCATCGACCAGCGCCTGAACCGCTTTGTCGCCGTCAAAATACTGCGTGACGAGCTTGCCCGTGACGAGGAGTTCAGAGCCAGGTTCCAGATCGAGGCTCAGGCCGTCGCCATGCTCTCGCACCCGAACATCGTCTCCGTCTACGACGTGAGCCACACGGCGGGCGTGGAGTATATAGTCATGGAGCTCATTGAGGGCGTCACGCTGATGCAGTACATGCAGAAGAAGGGCGCGCTGAGCTGGAAGGAAGCGGCGCACTTCTCGACGCAGATCGCAAAGGCGCTTGAGCACGCCCACTCCAAGGGAATAGTTCACCGTGACATCAAGCCGCAGAATATCATGATACTGCGCGACGGCACCATAAAGGTCGCCGACTTCGGCATAGCCGCGCTGGAGAGTGCGCAGGAGCAGCGCAGCGACCAGACGGTCGGCTCGGTGCACTACATCGCGCCGGAGCAGGCCAGGGGCGAGACGCCCGACACGCGCAGCGACATATACTCGCTCGGCGTGGTTATGTACGAGATGCTCACCGGGCAGATGCCCTATGACGGCGAGACCGCCGAGCAGATCGCCCTCAAGCACATAGCGGGCGTCGCCGTGCCGCCGCGCCAGCTCAACGCCGAGATCCCCGAGGAGCTTGAGCGCATCACGCTCAAAGCCATGAACGCGGACATCCGCGAGCGCTATCAGAGCGCGAGCGAGCTGCTGACCGACCTGGAGGAATTCAGGAAGCAGCAGGCCACCCTGGGCAGGGACTCAGGCGAGGAGTACGAGGACTACGAGGGCGTCATACCCGACGTGAGGCCGATAGGCACCACCGGCGAGATGAGCCAGGCAAAATACGCCCGCCGCAGAAAACGCTCCCGCAAGGTGAGCATCATGAGCGGCGCCGTCGGCGTGCTGGTGTTCATGATAGCCGTGTTCGTCTTTTTGTGGAACTACTGGCTGCGCGACATATTCAGCGTCGCCGAGCGCATAGAGCTGCCCAACTTCGTGGGTCAGAACTATGAGAGCATCGTGAACGACAGCAGCTACAGGGATCTGTACAATTTCACCGTCACCTACTCCATCGACCCGGAGGTCAGCGAGGGCGTGATCATTTCCCAGGACCCCGAGGCCGGGCGGAGCCTGATGATAGTCCCGGAGGGCATAGACGTGACCCTCACGGTCAGCACCGGCGTGCGCCAGACCACGGTTCCCGACGTCCTCAACGACCCGTACAGCGAGGCTACCGTGACTCTGCAAAACGCAGGCTTCAAGGTAGAGACGCAGTACGCGGCCAGCGACACGGTCACAGAGGGCTATGTCATATCCACCGACCCGGCGCCGGGAGAACAGCTGGCTCAGGGCTCCACGATTTTCGTCACGATAAGCAGCGGCCCCGTTGAGCGCACCGTGAGTATGCCGAACCTGGTCGGACGCACCGAGAGCGAGGCCAAGAGCATACTCAACAGCAACAACCTCGCCTACGCCGACACGACGTATATCGAAAGCGACCAGGAGGAAGGCACGGTCATACGCCAGAGTATAGACGCCTACGAGGAAGTGCCGGAGCACACTCGCATTTACCTCTGGGTCTCCACCGGCCCGGCTGAAACGCCCGAGCCCACGGACACGGCGCCGCCGGAGACCACCGGCGCAGAAGGAGAACAGTAAGTATGCCTGAGGGCGTTATAGTAAAGGCTCTGAGCGGGTTTTACTACGTCAGAACCGGCAGCGAAACGGTCGAGTGCAGAGCACGCGGCCGTTTCCGGCTGGACGGCACCAGCCCGCTGGTCGGCGACAGGGTGGAAATCTCGCTCGACGCGCAGGGCAAGGGCAGGGTGGATAAGCTACTGCCCAGGAAGAACTTCTTCGTGCGCCCGGCCGTCGCCAATATAGACGTGCTCATCTCGGTCGCAAGCGAGGTGGAGCCTGTCACCGACCCATTCCTTATCGACCGGGTCACCAGCACGGCGGAGCACAATGGCTGCGAGGTAATCATCTGCATCAACAAGTCGGACGCCTCCGACTCCCGCCGCCTTGCGGACATATACGCCGCAACGCCGTACAAGGTGATAGAGACCAGCGCCGTCACCGGCGCGGGTCTGGACGAGCTGGCCGAGTGCATCAAGGGCAAGGTCTGCGCCTTTTCCGGGAACTCTGGCGTGGGCAAGAGCAGCATAATGAACGCACTGGAGCCGGGTCTGGACTTGAAGACGGGCGAAATCAGCGAAAAGCTCGGGCGAGGACGGCACACCACCCGCCACGTTGAGATTTTCCCCGTGGCCGGGGGGTACTGCGCCGATACGCCGGGCTTCGCCTCCTTCGACGTGGAGCAGATGCCGCCTATCCCCAAGGGCGAATTGCAGCACACCTTCCCGGAGTTTGAGCCGTACATAGGCCGCTGCCGCTTTGACGACTGCGCCCACATCAAAGAGCCGAGCTGCGCCGTGCGCGCGGCGATCGAGGCCGGCGAAATATCCCACAGCCGGTACGAGAGCTATTGCAGGCTCTACGAGATAAGCGCCCAGTACAAGGAGTGGGAGCAGCGCTGAACAAACGCCGAAAGACGCGCCCCGGAGCACGCGCTCCGGGGTGTTTTTGCGCCCTGCGGCCTTTTGCGCGAGTAACACTCCTGGCTCGACCCGCATATACTACAAGCGGGGGTGAAGCTATGTGCGGGCGTAGGCGGCGCAGGAGAGGACCTGCGGTGGGCTGGCTGGTGATACTGGCCGGTATAGTTATCATACTCGCGCTCATACTGCCGGCAGGGTTTTGGTGGTTTGCGCTCGCCATAGCGCTTATTGCCGGCGGCATATGGCTGCTGCGCAGCTGTAATTAGGAGGTAGACTATGCGAATACTTGTCATCCGGCTTCCGGCCTTTTTGTCGAGGCTGATACTGAAGCTGAGCGGAAGAACACAGTCCGAGTAATATGTCAGACCAACCCCTCATAGGCTGTACAGAAACTTCTTACGAGGGGAGATACCATGGATCTGACTGTCAAATGCAGCGGCATTGCCTGCTGTGAGAGGGTTTTTGAGTACGCCATGCCTGTTGAAGATGCCTCAGAGACCGTAGTGCCGGATACCATGCCGGATGTTGAGCGCATCCTCTGCGCCGAAGGCATGGTAATGATACGGAGCAAAGAGGTGACGAACGAGCGCGTGAACGTATCGGCCGTTGTCGGAGCCACAGTGCTGTATGCTCCGGAGGGCGGAGAAGGCGTGTGTACTCTGGGCGCGTCGATACCGATAGTGGTGGATGTGGACGCCACGGGTGTCACGGAAGACAGCTCTGCAGTCGCCTCGCTCACCCTGTCCAATGTCGAGGCGCGTATGCTCAATCCGCGCAAGCTGCTTGTCCGCGCCGTTGTAAATGTGGAGATAGAGTGCTACAACCGCTCCGAGCTGTCTGTGACCACCGGGTTGGACGGCGACGGAGCCGCGAGCGTGGAGACCCTGTGCGAAGCCGCGTCCATCAGCCCGGTCATCTGTGTCAGGGAAAAGACCTTTGTCGTCTCGGACGAGTACCGCCTACAGCCCGGACTGCTGCCCATCGGTACGCTGCTCTGGCACACGGCGGAGATAATCCCGGGCAGCGTGAGGAGCGTGGGCGCCAAGCTCATCTTTAACGGCACGGTTAGGCTCTCTGCGCTCTATGAGGCGGCCAACAGCACGGAGCTGTGCCCCGTCAGCTTCGAGACGGAGTTTTCTCAGATGATCGACGCGGACACGGACTTCGCCAGTCCCGATTGCAGCGTATACTCCATGCTCACCGCCGAATACGTGGAGCCGGTCACGCTTGCGGGAGGGGAGAGGGGGATCTCCGCAGAGTTCCACCTGGTAAGCCAGTGCGTCTGTACGGACAGCGTAAGGGTGCAGTGCATGACCGACTGCTACAGCAACGCCTGCGAGCTGGAGATCGGCCGCTCACAGACTGAGCTGAGCTGCATCCAGCGCAGGAGCACGGTGCGCGCCTCGGTGCATGAGACTCTGGCCGCATCTCCGGCTCCGGTGAACATATGCAGAGTTATATGCCGCACCGGCGCCGCCGAATGCGAGGGCGGCATGCTGCGATGCCCGGTGAGTGCGACGGCCATATACACCGCGAGCGACGGCGGCGTGTACTCCACGTCCCGGCGGCTGACCTGCGAGGCTCCCAGTGAGCTGGCGGAGGGCGAGTACGCGATGAGCGTGCGCGCGAGCTGCGCCGAGTGTACCTCAGCGATAGCGCAGGGCGGCATTGACGTCCGCGTCGTTGTGGACTTTGAGCTGGTGAGCGCCAAGCGCACGGTGTTCACGCAGATCGCCGCCGTGGAGCCGGCGGAAGCGCAGGAGAACGCCGACTATCCGTCGATAACCGTCATCCGCGCCGGGGAGGCCGACACCCTCTGGTCGCTCGGCAAGCGATACCACTCCACAGGCGCGATGATAGCCGAGCTGAATTCCCTCGCCGACGGCGACAAGCTCACAGGCCGTGTACTGCTGATTCCCTGCGCACGGCTTAAAGGCTGATACATAACTAACTCAAACAAAAAGAGCCTCCGGCGAAAAATCGCCGGAGGCTCTTTTATATACTCTCTCAGTTATCCCAGTTGTGCCAGACGTTCTGCACGTCGTCATTGTCCTCGAACATGTCTATCATTTTCTGCATGTTCTTGATGTCGCCCTCGTCGGTGAGGGTGATGTAGGTCTGAGGCACCATCTCGGCCTGGGCGCTGAGCAGCTCATAGCCGTGGCCGGTGAGGTACTCGGCTACAGCCGCGACGTCGTCAGGCTCGGTGTAGACGGAGAAAATCTCGCCGTCCTGCTCCATATCGGAGGCGCCGGCCTCGAGCGCGTCTTCCATCATCTTGTCTTCCTCGATGTCGCCGTCCTCGTTGTTGACGACGATCACGCCCTTCTTGTCAAAGCTCCAGCTCACGCAGCCGGTCTGACCCATGTTGCCGCCGTTCTTGTCGAAGGCGTGGCGGACGTCGCTGGCCGTGCGGTTGCGGTTGTCGGTCATGGCCTCGACTATGACGGCGACGCCGCTCGGACCGTAGCCCTCGTAGGTGACGGACTCGTAGTTGTCCGTGCTGCCGCTGCCGAGCGCCTTGTCAATGGTGCGCTTGATGTTGTCATTGGGCATGTTGGCCGCCTTGGCCTTGGCAATGACGGCGGCGAGGCGGGAGTTGTTGGCAGGGTCGCCGCTTCCGCCCTCTTTGACCGCGACTATCATCTCGCGGGCTATCTTGGTAAAGGCCTGGGCGCGCTTTGCGTCCTGTGCGCCCTTGGTCTTCTGTATATTATGCCACTTGGAATGTCCCGACATATTGTCAACCCCTGTATCGTATAATTTGCGCCAATTATTTTAGCACTTTTCGCGACAATTTGCAATATATATTCTCGAGCGCGGCGAAGTAAATTTGCGTTTTATACACACTTTAGCGCGTTAAATGCCGGACTTGCAATTCATGAACTCGTCTGCTATCATTATTTATAGTTTTTTCCGACTCAAAGTCGGCGCAGGGGACGGTGACAATATGTCTGATTCGTATGTGGGATACCTCGGAGGAGCCAAAAATATCGTTTTTTTGGGCGAAGCTGGCTCAGGAAAAACCGAGACGTCCGTCAACCTGGCTCTCGGCCTTGCGCGCGAAGGCGTAAGGAAGGTACACTTTTTCGACATGGATCAGACCAAGCCGCTGTTCCGCGCGCGCGACTGCGAGGACGAGTTGGAGCGGGAAGGCGTCGTCTTCCACTTCCAGAGCCAGTACCTTGATGCTCCGACGGTGGCCTCCGGCGTCATAGAGACGCTGCTGGACGCCGAGAGCACGGTGCTGATGGACGTGGGCGGCGGCTCGCACGGCTCGCACATGATAGGCCAGTTTTCCCATGTGCTCAACCGTGACGATGCCAGGGTGCTGTACATAGTCAACCCCTACCGGCCGTGGTCGCGCTCGCTTTCCGACATTGAGGCCACCGTCGGCCGTGTGGCCGGCGCCGCAAGGCTCAGCAAGCTCCATCTCGTTGCCAACCCGAATCTTGGCCCTGACACGACCGCCCAAGACGTTGTGGAGGGTCTGGAGAGGTTCAAAGCCCTGTTCCCGGAAGAAAAACCGGACTTTGTCTGCGTTCTGGACAGGCTTTGCGCCGAAGTGGCAGAGCTTGTAAGGGAGCCCATCCTTCCCATACGGCTCAACACCTTGCCGGAGTGGTTGGGAGGTTCCGGCGAGGTAGACACCCACAAATAAGGATAGGAGAGTGGTCAACATGCCGAAAGGCAAAGTGGAAATTTACACCGAAGCCTGCAAGAGCTGCCTCTACTGCGTCAACACGTGTCCCAAGCACGTCCTGGGCACCACCAGCGCAGTGAACTCCAAGGGCTATCAGTACGCAGTGCCCGTCAATCCGGACGACTGCATAGGCTGCGCCATGTGCGCTACGATCTGCCCCGACGCGGCGATCACCGTCTACAGGGAGGCGAACTGACATGGCTGAGAAGATATTCATGAAGGGCTGCGAGGCCGTCGCCGAAACCGCCATACGCGCCGGCTGCCGTTTCTTTGCCGGCTATCCCATCACTCCGCAGAACGACGTGCCCGAGTATTTCGCCCGCCGTATGCCCCAGGTGAACGGCGTGTTCATCCAGGGCGAGAGCGAGGTCGCCTCCGCCAACATGGCCTACGGCGCTGCCGCGGCCGGCGTGCGCAGCATGACCAGTTCCTCCAGCTGCGGCATATCCCTCAAGAGCGAGGCCATCTCCTGGATGGCCGGCGCGCGTCTGCCCGTAGTCGTCGCCAACTTCCAGCGCGGCGGCCCCGGCATAGGCACCATCCAGCCCGCACAGCAGGACTACAACCAGGCCACCAAGGCCAGCGGCAACGGCGGCTTCCGTATGCTCGTGCTCAGCCCTTCCACACTGCAGGAGGCCGTGGACATGACCTGGGAGGCCTTTGAGCTGGCCGACAAGTACTCCAACCCCGTCATCCTCCTCATGGACGGCTTCACCGGCACCATGATGGAGCCCGTGGTCCTGCCCGAGCCGCTCACGGACGAGCAGGTGGCCGCCATCCGCGCGACCAAGACCTGGGCCGCCCGCGGCAAGCACGGCGCCAAGGAGCAGCACAAGGTCATGTGCGGCCCCGGCCTCGACACCCGTATAAGCCAGATGCAGATGAACATCCAGGCCGACGAGATGTACAAGAGCTGGCAGACCACCGAGGTAGACTACGAGGAATACCTCACTGAGGACGCCGAGATCATCATAACCGCCTACGGCATCTCCGGCCGCATCGCCAAGAGCGCCGTCAAAATGCTCCGCGAGGAGGGCATCAAGGCCGGACTCATCCGTCCGAGAAAGGTGTATCCGTTCCCGGCCGTCGCCTATGAGAAGCTCCCGCTTGAGAAGCTGCGCGGCATAGTCTGCGCCGAGATGAGTATCCCGGCACAGTTTGCCGACGACGTCGCAAATGTCGTCCACGGCAGGACAAAGATAGTCACCGCCCTGTCTTCCGGCGGCGATGTGCTCGACCGCTCCACCATTCTGGACGCGGCTCGCAGCCTGATGAAGTAAGGAGGTCTGTGCAATGATGGAAAAAGTCTATTCCCGTCCCGCGGGAATCTTTGAGGGCGCAGTCACCGGCTTCTGCCCCGGCTGCATGCACTCCAGCGTGTGTAAAATAGTCTGCGAGGCTCTTGAAGAACTCGGTCAGCTCGACAACGCCTGCTACGTCCAGGGCGTCGGCTGCTGCGGCCTCGCCGTGACGTATTTCGATATGGACACTGTCGCGGCTCCTCACGGCCGCGCCTGCGCCATCGCCAGCTCCTTCAAGCGCTGCAGCCCCGAGACGCTGGTGTTCACCTATCAGGGCGACGGCGACCTGGCCGCCATCGGCCTGGCCGAAACCATGAGCGCCGCCAACCGCGGCGAGAACTTCACTGTCATCTTTGTCAACAACGGCATATACGGCATGACCGGCGGCCAGATGGCGCCCACGACCCTGCTCGGCGCCAAGACCACGACCACGCCCTATGGCCGCAACGAGGCCGAGCACGGCGCGCCCATGCACATGTGCGAGCTTATAAACCAGCTCGACGCTCCCGCCTACATCGCCCGCGTCACCGCCGCCGACGTGCCGAACGCCCGCAAGGCCAAGGCCGCCGTCAAGAAGGCCTTCCAGTACCAGCTCGAGGGCAAGGGCTTCAGCTTTGTCGAGTTCGTCTCCAACTGCCCGACCAACTGGGGCATGAGCCCGCTGGAGAGCCTTGACCACGTCCACAACGTAGTGCTCAAGGAGTTCCCGCTCGGGGAATTCCGCGCGAAGTGAGAGGGGGAGCGAACATGGAAAAATCCTTCATCATTGCCGGTTTCGGCGGTCAGGGCGTCATGGTCGCCGGCCAGCTCCTGAGCTACACCGCCTGTGAGACTACCGACAAGTACGTCACGTATTTCCCCAGCTACGGCGCTGAGATGCGCGGAGGCACGGCCAACTGCTACGTCGTCATCTCCGACGACCCGGTCGGCGCGCCCAAGGTCAACCAGGCAGACTACGTCGTCTGCCTCAACGACCCGAGCATGGCCAAGTTCAAGGACGCGGTCGTGCCCGGAGGCACCATCTTCACCAACAGCTCCGTCGTCACGATAGAGCCTACCCGCGACGATATCCACGTCGTCAAGGTCGACGCCGGCTCCATCGCCATAGAGCTGGGCAACCCCAAGGTGCTGAACCTCGTGATCGTCGGCGCGATAATCGGCTACACCGAAATCCTGCCCACCGAGAACGTGCTCCAGACCGCTTTCAAGAAGCTCGGCTCCAAGCGTCCCGAGCTGAACCCGATAAACGAGGCCGCGTTCCGCCGCGGCTGGGAGATCGGTCACGCCACAAAGGAAGCCCACGTCTGATTATTAAGTGAATAAAAATTCCGGGTCAGCCGACCCGGAATTTTTTATTTGCCTCCGTGCAAAAAAAGCTTGACGCGGACGCGGGAGTATAGTAGAATCAAAACATAAATTAGTCGCCGCTAACCATATGGCGGCAATTCATTTGATATATAGTTAGATATCACTAACTAATATGCCCAGCTATAGAAAGGAAGGGACTATGAGCGTCGTTATTGTTGGCGGGAATGAACGCATGGCCGGACAGTATGAGAGCATCTGTCGCGAGCACGGATACAAGGCAAAGGTGTTCACCAAAGAGCACGGTTCACTCAAGAAGAAGCTTGGAACGCCGGATCTGCTGATACTTTTCATCAGCACTGTCTCGCACAAGATGGTGCTCAGCGTCACACAGGAGGCGAAGAAGAACGACGTGCCCGTGGCTCGGGTCATGACCAGCAGCGCCACGGCTCTGCGTGCAACGCTCCAGGAGTACGGCAGGGCGGTGTGATATATGTGCCTTGAGAAATATCTTGTCGAACAGTGCGCGCCGACTCTGGCCTCGCTGAAGACCGGATCGCTTTTCGGCGTGATCGAGGACGACGCCGGCGAGCTGACGCGCCAGGTGGCCGAATGGCAGGCGCAGCTGGCTCCCAAGGGACTGATACTCACCATATTGAGATACCGCCGCGGGAGGGCGCTTATCTACATGGGACGCCTTTCGCAGCTCAAGCGCGACCTGGCCTGTCCCGGCGCTGAGGAGCTGCTGCGCTCCTGCGGCTATGAGCACGAAAACACCGAGGACATCCTCCGCCAGCTCCGCAGGCGTGTCTGCACCTGTGAAAGCTTTCCGCACGAAATCGGCCTGTTTTTGGGCTATCCTCTGACAGATGTGCTGGGATTCATACAAGACGGCGGAAAAAACAGCAAGTGTACGGGCTACTGGCAGGTGTACGGAGATGAGCAGGACGCCCAGCGGCGCTTCAAAAGCTATCGCAAGTGCAGCGAGGTCTACATCCGGCTCTGGAACCTGGGCAGGAGCGTGCAGCAGCTTACAGTAGCGGCGTGAGAATACATAGTATTCGTACGCCATATTCATCAATATCAAGAAAAGAGGTACAAGAATGAGCAAAATTGCAGTCGTATACTGGAGCGGAACCGGCAACACCGAGGCCATGGCCAACAAGGTTGCCGAAGGAGCCAGATCCGCTGGAGCTGAGGCGGCGGTCTTGACCTGCTCCGAATTTGACGCCGGTAAGGTGGCGGATTACGACGCCATAGCCTTCGGCTGCCCCGCCATGGGCAGCGAGCAGCTGGAGGAGGATGAGTTCGAGCCTATGTTCGAGTCCTGCAAGGCCGCACTCAAGGGCAAGAGGATAGCTCTATTCGGCTCCTACGGCTGGGGAGACGGGGAGTGGATGCGCACCTGGGAGAATACGGCGAAGGGCTATGGCGCCGTCCTGGCCGGCGAGAGCGTGATATGCACCGACGCCCCCGACGAGGAAGCCCAGGCCGCCTGCGAGGCGCTGGGAAAAGCGCTCACATAATACAACGCGACACAGCCGCCCTTGTACAAAGGGCGGCTGTGTCGCATTTTTATACACTAAATATCCACAATGAAAGCAAACGCCCCGAACGGAAAAAATCGGGGCTTGTTTTTACGCCTGCCCGTCGCCCTTTTCTTTAAGCAACTCGCTCATGGTGGTGACGTGGCGTTTGAGCGCGTCAAAAGTCTCGCTGCTGATAACGTGCTCCATACGGCAGGCGTCCTCGGCGGCGACCTCAGGGTCGACGCCCATTGAAGCAAGCCAGGAGGAGAGGAGAGTGTGACGCTCATATATCTTCTCGGCAATCTCCAGCCCCTTGTCGAGCAGGGTAATATTGCCGTCGTCATCGACCTTGATATATCCCCCGAGGCGGAGATTCTTCATCGCGACACTGACGCTGGGCTTGGAAAAATTCATCTCATTTGCAATATCTATGGAGCGCACTATCCCCTTGCGCTTGTGAAGGACGAGAATTGTCTCGAGATAGTTTTCGGCTGATTCCTGAATTTTCATTTGCTGAGCCTCACTTGCAAATTTTTAAGTATTTTAGCACAATATACTCCAAAACGCAAGCACGCCGGAGAATTACTGTCCATATAAAAAGTCCGCTTGTCCAAAGGCGAGAGCCGAGGTATAATTTTACTGTAGTTCGTACCTCTCCGCAGGGCGGACGGAACAAACGGGATTGACAAGAGGGAGCCCGGAATATAAACTATACGCTGTTAAAACTCAGGAGGGATGCTCTTGTTCAAAGTAATAAAGCAGGAGGGGCGCGCCCGCAGGGGCGAGTTCACCTGCCCGCACGGCACCGTGCAGACGCCGGTTTTCATGAACGTCGGCACGCAGGGCGCGATAAAAGGCGCGCTGTCCGCGCGGGACTTGAAGGAGATAGGATGCCAGATAGAGCTGTCGAACACCTATCATCTCCACGTCCGCCCGGGAGACGAGCTCATCAAATCGCTCGGCGGGCTGCACAGATTCATGACCTGGGACGGACCGATACTCACGGACAGCGGCGGCTTCCAGATATTTTCCCTGGCGGAGCTGCGCAAAATAGGGGAGGACGGCGTGCGCTTCAACTCCCACGTCGACGGACGGCACATATTCATGGGTCCTGAGGAGAGTATGCGCATACAGGCCAACCTGGGCAGCGACATAGCCATGGCCTTCGACGAGTGCATCAAGATACCCTCGCCCTACGACTACGTTAAGGCCTCGTGCGACCGCACCGTCCGCTGGCTGGAGCGGTGCAAGGCCGCGCTGGAGCGCTATAACGCCGAGCCTGATGCCGTCAACCCGGGACAGGTGCTTTTCGGCATCAACCAGGGCGCGGTGTTCCACGACATCCGCGTGGAGCACATGAAGCGCATAGCCGAGCTGGATCTCGCCGGATACGCCATAGGCGGACTTGCGGTTGGCGAGACCGCGCAGGAGATGTACGACACCATAGAGGCCGTGGAGGAGCACATGCCCAAGGACAAGCCCCGCTATCTGATGGGCGTCGGCACGCCCGGCAACATCCTGGAGGCCGTCAGCAGGGGAGTGGACTTCTTCGACTGCGTTATGCCCGCCCGCAACGGCCGCCACGGGCACCTGTTCACCTGGCGCGGCATCATCAATATCAAGAACGCGAAGTACGAGCGCGACGAGTCGCCCATAGACCCGGAGTGCGGCTGCCCCGTGTGCCGGCGATACTCCAAGGCGTACCTGCGCCACCTGTTCAAGGCCGAGGAAATGCTCGCCATGCGCTTCGCCGTGACGCACAATCTGTGGTTCTACAACAACCTCATGCAGCGCATCCGCGACGCCCTTGACGCCGGAAGCTTCGAGGCCTTCCGCAGGCAGTACAGCGCAGTCCTCGACACCAGAATATAAAATCCTTGCAATTTTGAAAATAACGGGTTATAATCTACACACTGTATCATTTGGCTGGAGGTAAGCAAACACATGTTCCACAACATACTCACTGGCACATCGGCCGCGGGCGGGATGTCGTCCATCCTGTTCCTGGTCATCATCTTCGTGGTGTTCTATTTCTTCCTGATACGCCCGGAGAACAAGCGCAAGAAAAAGCTCACCGAGATGCGCAACAACATCTCTCTCGGCGACGAAATAGTCACCATCGGCGGCATTATGGGCAAAGTCGTACAGGTGACCGAGGACACCGTCACCTTCGAGACCGGCGAAGACCGTGTCCGCCTCCAGGTGACCAAGTGGGCTATCTCCTCCAATGTCCGCGAGGAGAAGGAACGCGCCGCCCAGGAGGCCGCCGCCCGTGCGGCCAAGGCCAAGAGCAAGAAGAAGGCCAAGACCTCCGGCGAGGAGAACAGCGTCGACGAAGCTCCCAAGGACTAATCACTGATATCACGAATTAAAATCCCTCCGACGTAATAGGATGTACAAACACCTGCGTCGGAGGGATTTTTCTATGACTGTGCAAGCCGAGCGCCGCGCGCGGCGCAAGACCAAGCTGAAATGGTATATACTCGGGCCGCTGCTGGCGGTGATAAGCCTGCCTCTGCTGCTGTACCTGTGCTCGCTGCTGCTGGCACACGAGGTTCTGCCGTTCGGCCTGATGGAAGAACTTGTTATCACCTGCGTCTTCCTCGCCGGTACGGCAGGGGCTGCAGCGGCAAGCGGAGCGAGAGGGCAGATGGTCATGCAGACAGGCCTTATCACGGGGGGCATCCTGGCGGCGGCGCTGGTGATAGTCTCCCTTGCGGTCCCGGGGCAGGGAGCCTTCAACGCTCAGTGCCTCAGGCACGTGATAGCGGCTCTGGCCGGAGGCGCCTTCGGCGGCGCGCTGCGCATAAAGCGCGTAAAACGCAAAAACAAAAAGCGCAGGCACAAATAATATAACTATCTGTAATATTCGTCTCGGTAGACATAAGTCGTGTTTTATAACCTAGATACAGTGTGAGAGAGGAAAACACACCCACTAAATATAGTGTCACACGGTGAAAATGCTGAATTTTTCTTTTTCGCTGGTAGACGAAGTTAACATAATATTGTTGACATAAAACATGGGCATAATTCACAAACTTACGCTTATTTTGACAAAGGACTTGATTACTGATGAATTTTGTATTATATTGTGCCTACTTGAATTATGTAAATTGCCGTCCTGCGCCACACGCAGCCGCGACCCTCGTGGGTCGTGATCCATGAAGCTCGCGCGCGGACTTACACATATAGACACCACGCGCCTGCTCGGGCGCGGGCGAGAGCTGGTTGTGCTCTTGGTTCTCGCCGGCTTCTTTATTGCCGGCGCAATTGCAGGAGCCGTGGCGGGCAGCGAGCAGCTCCCCGCCGGAGAGGCTCTTATACCAGGAGATGGAAGCATCTACGGCTACAGCACTTATGCCGGACTGCTGTTCTCCTGTGCACGATATCACCTTTTCGTCTTGCTTTTTTCAACCTCACTCTTGGGGGTTTTACTTATTCCGGCGGCGCTGGCCTTCAGGGGCTTCGCGCTTGCCTGCTCCACCGCATATCTCACCGCGAATTATCCCGAGACCGGGACTGTAGTTTCGCTGCTGGTGCTCGGCTTCCCGGCGCTCTTTACCGTGCCGGCGCTGTTTGTCGCGGCACACTGGGGTGAGATGTTTTCGATGCGTCTGCTGGCCGGGTTCATGCGCCGGCCTTTGCCTCCCGTCAGGCGCGGACGCGACAATTGCGCGCTGGCAGTGGCGCTGCTGCTGTTTGCCGCCGCAGCGGTGGAGTGCTATATCGTGCCGCCGCTTGTGCGGCTGCTGATTTAAAAAGTGGGACAGAAGGGGATGAGACGGTGCAGGATTCGGTTGCTCTTGCCCAGTTCAGCGATTATCTGAAAAACGAGCGCAAGTCATCGGACAACACAATATCGAGTTATATGCGCGACATGCGCCAGCTCAGCGAGTATCTTGACGAGCACAATATGCCCAACTTGCTGGATGCCGGTGAAAAGGAGCTCGGCCTGTACGTCGACTGGCTGCGCCACATAGGCAAGAGCCCGGCTACTATATCACGCTGCATTGCCACATTCAAGTGCTTTTACAAGCATTTCTTCGCAATCGGCCAGATAGTGCAGAATCCCGCCGCCTCGCTCATATCCGAAAAGCTTGAGAAAAAGCTGCCGCAGATCCTCACCAGCAAGGAGGTCGAGCTTCTGCTCGAGCAGCCCGAGTGCACCGACGCCAAGGGCTATCGCGACCGCGCCATGCTCGAGCTGCTGTATGCCACGGGCATCCGCGTCACCGAGCTGATATCGCTGAACGTGTCGGACGTGAACCTGCCCCTCGGCATTATCCGCTGCCGCAAAAAGGATAAGGAGCGCACGATACCGCTGTACAGCAAGGCGGTCAAGGCTCTGGCCGAGTACGTGGAGTTCATACGCCCGAACATGATAGCCTCCGAGAACGAGCAGGCGCTGTTCGTAAACGTGAACGGCGCAAGGATGACTCGTCAGGGCTTCTGGAAGATAGTGAAGCACTACCAGGCCAAGGCTCACATAGACAAGGACATCACGCCGCACACGCTGCGCCACTCCTTCGCGGCGCACCTGCTGGAAAACGGCGCAGACCTCCACTCCATACAGGAGATGCTCGGTCACTCCGACCTGTCCAGCACACAGATATATGCGCACCTGGTCAAAAAGCAGATCAAGGACGTCTACAACAAAGCTCATCCGAGAGCGTAAATATGGTCGAGCGAGCCGCGACAAGCAGCGGCTCGCTTGCTTTTTGTCATCCCCGTACGGTTCGCGCGCACACTTGCGCACAGGCGCGCTTCATGGTACAATACGCTCGTTGGGAGGCGAGAATATGCGCAAGCCGGACATGATATTTTTTGACTACGGCCACACCCTCTGCTACGAGCCTGTGCAGGACTACCAGGCCGGATGGTCGGCGGTCATGGAGCACGCCGTGGAAAACCCGCGCGGCATCACAGCCGTGGAGCTGAACGATCTCTGCATGGGTACGTACAGGAAGCTTTTCTCCCAGATGCGCCCGCTGGAGCTGGAGACAGACGGCTTCAATCTGGACGCGACCATATACGATTACCTCGGCCTAAAATTCGACGTGCCGCTCGAGGAGCTGGAGTACATACGCTGGTGCGCCACCGAGCCTATCTATCCTATGGAGGGCATAGAGCGCTTCCTGAGCCTGTGCGCCGGGCTGGGTATACGCACGGCCGTCATAAGCAACATCTCGTTTTCGGGCAACGTCCTGCGCCGCAGGATAGATGAGGCTCTGCCGTTCCACAACTTTGAGTTCGTCGTGGCCTCCAGCGAGTGCGTGTTCCGCAAACCGTCCGAGTGGATCTTCCGCCGTGCCATGGGCTTGGCCGGCGTGGAGCCGGAGCAGTGCTGGTTCATAGGCGACGACGTGCGCTGCGACATAGAGGGCGCCGCGCGCGCCGGCATCTGGCCGATATGGTTCAAGTGCCCGCTCAAGTGCACCTACAAGCCCGAAGCCAGGATCCCGCCCCAGTGCATGTACAAGCGCGTCTCCGGCTGGGACGAGCTGGGAGACATTCTGCGCTCCTTGATTTAGTCCCAGTAATGTGTTAAAATAACAGTTTGAAAGAAGGTCACAGCTTGCGAATATTGGGGATAGACCCCGGGATTGCCACGGTTGGTTTCGGTGTGATAGACACCGAGCGCGGCAGGCACAGCTTTGTGCGCTGCGGCGTCATAACCACGCCGGCAAACACGCCCCTGTCCAGCCGGCTGGACAGGATATACTCCGACCTGGGCGAGCTTATTTCGGCGTTCAATCCCGACGTCGCCGCGGTCGAGGAGCTTTTCTTCAACACGAACATCACCACAGGCATCTCCGTGGCCGAGGGCAGGGGAGTCATTCTGCTGGCCTGCTTCCACGCGGGGGTGCCTATTTACGAGTACACGCCGCTGCAGGTCAAGCAGGCGGTCGTCGGCTACGGCAGGGCGGAAAAGCGCCAGGTCATAGACATGGTCAAGCGCCTTTTGAACCTCCCCGCCGCTCCCAAGCCCGACGACGCGGCCGACGCCGTCGCCATAGCGCTGTGCCATGCGCGGAGCGTGACGTCCAGGCTGCTGAACCAAGGAGGAAACGGATGTATTACCATTTAGAAGGCACGATCGCCGAGCTTGCCAACGGCCTTGCCGTCATAGACTGCGGCGGCGTCGGATACGAGCTGAGCGTCAGTCTGAACACGCTCTCCCAACTGCAGGTCGGGGAGCACATAAAGCTCTATGTGGCCGAGTCCGTCAAGGAGGACGCCTTTGACCTCTACGGCTTCACCACCAAGAGCGAGAAGCGCGCGTTCCAGCTCCTGATAAGCGTCTCCGGCGTAGGCCCCAAGGCCGCGCTGAGCATACTGTCCTCGTCGACGCCCGAGACGCTGTCCATGGCCATCCTGGCCGGGGACGAGAAGGCGCTCACCGTCGCGCCCGGAATAGGCAAGAAGATAGCCCAGCGCGTGATTTATGAGCTGAAGGACAAGATTGCCAAGGAAAGCGGCGCCTTCGTGCCCGTGAGCAGCGGAATCGTGCAGACCACCGTCCAGGCCACGGACAAGCTGACGGACGCCAGCGCGGCGCTCAGCGTGCTCGGCTACAGCGCCGCGGAGATAAGCGCCGCCCTGCACGGCGTGGATCTGGAGCCGCTGAACACCGAGGGCATAATCAAAGCCGCCCTGAAAAATATGATGAAGTGAGGTGACGGGCATGAGCATAAGCTTTTCAGACGAAGGCGGGGAGAGGCTGATAACCTCGACCTCGATACTGCCTGAAGACGCCAACGAGAACTCGCTCCGTCCCCGCACCTTTGACGAGTACATAGGCCAGGAGAAGGCCAAGGACAATCTGCGCGTCTTCATCCAGGCCGCCAAGATGCGCGGCGAAGCCCTCGACCACGTGCTTCTGCACGGTCCCCCGGGACTGGGCAAGACCACACTTGCGGGGATAATCGCCAACGAGATGGGCGTAAACCTGCGCATAACCTCCGGCCCGTCCATCGAAAAGGCGGGCGACCTCGCCGCACTGCTGACCAACCTGCAGGAAAACGACATACTGTTCGTGGACGAGATTCACCGCCTCGACCGCGCGGTGGAGGAGATACTCTACCCCGCGATGGAGGACTACGCCATAGACATCATCATCGGCAAGGGTCCGAGCGCGAACTCGATACGTCTCGACCTGCCGCACTTCACGCTGATAGGCGCGACGACCCGCTCCGGCCAGCTCACAGCCCCGCTGCGCGACAGGTTCGGCGTGACGCTCAGGCTCGAGCTGTACACGCCGGAGGAGCTTGCGCGCATAGTTACGCGCAGCGCCGGGATACTCGGTATAGAGATAGAGCCGGGCGGCGCGCTGGAGATAGCCTCCCGCTCGCGCGGAACGCCGCGTATCGCCAACCGTATGCTCAAGCGCGTGCGCGACTTCGCCCAGGTGCGCGCAAACGGCGTCATAACGCAGGAGGTGGCCAACGACGCGCTGCTTCGCCTGGAAGTGGACAAGCTGGGGCTCGACGGCATCGACCGCCGGATGCTGAGGAGCATCATCGAATACTACGGCGGAGGCCCCGTGGGACTCGACACCCTCGCCGCCACCATCAACGAGGAGGCGGTGACGCTCGAGGACGTCTACGAGCCGTATTTGATGCAGCAGGGCTTCCTGACGCGCACGCCCCGCGGCCGCTGCGTGACCCGCAAGGCGTACGAGCATTTGGGCATAGCGTTCACGGGTCAGGAGGAATTATCACTCTGATTGACATTTAATAGCAAATATTTTGTCAAAAGAGCTAATATCATCCTCAATTTGAGTTAAAATCTTATAATTTAACTTGACTTTCCAGAAGCTTGTAATATAATTTACATGTAAGTATGAATTGGTCGTGCTATGACAGACTACACTTATTTGTCAAAAATGAATGACGAGGAGCTGTGGCGACTCACCGTCTCGGGCGATGCCCGCGCGGAGGAGGAGCTTATAGAGCGCTACACCCGTCTGGTGAGGATTTGCGCAAGGCCGTATTTTCTCGCCGGCGGCGACAGCGAGGATCTGACGCAGGAGGGCTTGATGGGTCTCATCAAGGCCATCCGCAGTTATGACCCCGACACGGGGGCGCAGTTCCGGCCGTTCGCAGAAGTCTGTATACGCAACCGCATACTGGAAGCCGTAAGATCCGCATCGAGAAAAAAGCACGACCCGCTCAACGGCGGGGTGTCACTGGAATATGTAATCCTCTCGGAAGAAGAAGTCCGGCAGTCCAGCGAGATAAAGCCGGAGGTTTTCAGTCGTTCGCCCGAAGAACAGGTTCTTGCCAGAGAGAGCGAAAAAGAGTTTTATTCCACGTTTTCACGGTGCCTGTCCTCCTTTGAAACGGAGGTTCTGTTTCTATTCCTCGACGGGCTGACCTACAGGCAGATAGCCACCGAGGCAGGCAGGACTGAGAAGGCCGTGGACAACGCAGTCCAGCGGATTCGCCGCAAGCTGGCGAGGCAAAAACCATTCCAAGGCGACATCAGCAGAAGCTGAAAACGCATAGAAACTATCTAAAGAGAGGGTACAACATGTTTGAAGACAAAGTGCTAGTGTGCAAAGAGTGCGGCCAGGAGTTCGTGTTCACCGCGGGTGAGCAGGCTTTCTACGCCGAGCGCGGCTTCCAGAACGAGCCGCAGCGCTGCAAGCCCTGCCGTGACGCGCGCAAGAACGCCGCCCGTGGTCCCCGCGAGTATTTCACCGCCACCTGTGCGATGTGCGGCGGAGAGGCCAAGGTTCCCTTCGAGCCCAAGAGCGACCGTCCTGTTTACTGCAGCGAGTGCTTCGCCAAGATTCGCGAGCAGCAGAACAACGTCTGAGCCGTAATCAATTCCGTAAGAAGCGGTTGGGATTCCGATGCGGCGTCCCAGCCGTTTTTTAAATGACTACCACGGAGGTAAATTCAAGAATGGAAATCAAGCGCGATACTATGATTGCCGATATCATAGAGCAGTGCCCCCAGGCCATGCCGGCCTTTATGGCGATTGGTATGCACTGCATGGGCTGCGCCCTCGCCAGCGGCGAGACTGTCGAGCAGGCCTGCTATGTGCACGAGGTAGACCCCGATTTGTTCCTTGAAAAGCTCAAGGAGTATCTGGCCACCGTGTGAGATAAAAAAGCCGGTCATGTGACCGGCTTTTTTAAATCCAGACCCGGCGCGTCCGCGCCGAACATACTGTGATCTATGACTAGACTTAATCTCTCACCGCGCCTGGAGCTATGTGCTCGCTTTGCCTCCGGCGCACGTATGCTGTGCGATGTTGGCACAGACCACGGCTACCTGCCGATAAGCCTGCTGCTGGACGGAAAAATCGAATACGCCGTCGCCGCGGACATACGCCGCTCCCCGCTGGAGAGCGCCCGCCGTCACGCGCTGGAAGCAGGGTGCGGGGACAAAATGCGCTTTGAGCTGTGCGACGGCCTGGACTTTGCCGGCGCCGTGGAGTGCGACACCGTCGTCTGCGCCGGTATGGGCGGCGAAACCATCATGGGCATACTCGAGCGCGCCCCATGGACGCTCGGCGGAGCGCGGCTCGTGCTCCAGCCCCAGAGCAAGCTGGACGAGCTGTGCCTCTGGCTGCACAGCCGCGGCTACGGCATCCGGGACGCGGCAGTCGCCGCGGAAGGGAGGAGGCTGTACATAGCCATGCTCTGCGAAGCCGGGTCTTCGGACTCTCTGTACGCCGAGGACGCGCTTTTCGCGCGCGGCAACCCGCTGCTCCCCGACTGGGTAAATGCCCGCTCACAGCGCATCGAGCGCGCTCTGGATGGGATGCTGCGAAGCTCGTCCGGCCAAAGCGAAGTTGAAGACGCAAAAGCCACTCTTGAGCGCCTGCGCCGGTACACGAAGGAGGAACAACATGACCACCGTTAAAGACATCTTTGCCTTCCTCTGCGAGAAGGCTCCGCTGGAAACGCAAATGAGCTTTGACAACGCCGGATTCCTCGCCGGACGCGAGGACAGCGCCGTCACGTCGGCGCTCGTGGCGCTGGATATAACCGACAGCGTCATAGCCGAGGCCGCCGGCTGCGGCGCGGAGCTGATAGTTTCCCACCACCCGGTGTGCTTTACGCCGATGAAAAGCGTCACTGCCAACGACCTCACGGGCAGGAAGTTCGTCGCCATGCTGCAGTGCGGCATATCCGCAGTCTGTATGCACACCAATCTCGACGCCGCGGCGGGCGGCGTGAACGACGCGCTGTGCGCGGCGCTCGGCGCGGAGAACCTCGGTCTGCTCAGCCCTGAGAACGACACTATGAGCAGGCTCTGCCGCTTTGACAAGCCCATGGAGTTCTCCGATTTCCTGGCGCACGTGAAGGCCTCTCTGAACGCCAACGGGCTGCGGTACTCGGGATCTGAGAAGCCCGTGCAGCTCTTTGGCATATGCGGGGGCGCGGGTTCGGACTCCATCCCCGACGCGAAGGCTCGCGGCTGCGACGCTTTTGTGACCGCCGACGTCAAGCACCACCAGTTCATCTGGGCTGACGAGCTGGACATAGACCTCGTGGACGCCGGGCATTTCAGCACGGAGAACGTAGTGGTTCCCGTCCTGGCCGGCTGGATAGCCGATCGCTTCCCCGGCGTGGAGGTGCGGATAGCCAAGAGCTATACGCAGCCGGAAAAGTTCTACGTCTGAATACCGATACGCAAAGCCGGAGGCTCGCAAGAGCTTCCGGCTTATCTTTTGCCCGGCGATTAGCATTATGCTCCCTGCTACATACAATGTATTGGCGCGGGCGCAGTGCGCCTGCGGCTCTTCAAACCATGGCGAAGGGAGTAAGCACATGTCAAGATGCTACAACCAGTGCCAGAACAACAGCTCTGGCACGAGCAGCGGCGCAACAGGTAACTCCGGCTGCTGCAACAATAACAAAGGCTGCTGCGATTCCGGCGACTCCTGCGGGATGAACATTTATAGATATTGCAGTCCGTGCCGCCCGATTATCCCCGGCGGCGGAGGAACAGGTCCCACCGGACCGACCGGTCCGACAGGCCCCACGGGTCCAACAGGGCCTACGGGCGCAACCGGCGTCGGGCTGGAGACGGTTCAGGAGTTCACGCCGGATACACGCTATGCCCAGGGAGATCTCGTTTTCTATAACGGCGGCCTATACATGGCGGATATAAACGACCCGACCGGGATTCCCGGACTGAGCCCAGATTACAGCCTCGTGACTGTTGCCGGCCCCACCGGCGCTTCCGGCGCTACCGGAGCTACGGGTGCGACAGGCCCGACCGGCTCCACAGGTCCGACGGGTCCCACCGGGGCGACCGGCGCGACAGGTCCGTCCGGCACAGGTCCCACCGGCGCGACAGGTCCTACCGGCCCGACGGGTCCCACCGGCGCGACAGGCCCGTCCGGCACGGGTCCCACAGGCCCGACCGGCGCTGCCGGAGCTACCGGTGCTGAGGGGCCTACGGGTCCGACAGGCCCCACCGGCCCTGCCGGCGCTGCCGGTACGCAGGGGGCGGAGGGACCCACTGGCCCGACCGGCGCCTCAGGCGCTGCCGGAGCCGAAGGCCCCACGGGTCCGACAGGCCCCACCGGCCCGAGCGCCACTATCACGCCGGCCGCTGCTGTGACCGATGCGTCCAGCACCTCGGACATCGTAACGCAGTTCAACCAGCTGCTGGCCAACATGAGGACAGCCGGCCTGCTGGCCACCTGATTCCAGGCTGCAGCAGGTTCCGGGAAACGACTTGAAAGAGCGCCGTTAAAGCGTTAGATATGTCGGGGCTGTAAACTGTTTTTGGGGTATTTCCCGGCATCTCCCGGGAAATACCCGCTGTTCCTTCAACTGAGGCTGGGAGGTAGAACTTTGAAAGTCTGCGTGTATGCCATATGCAAGAATGAAAGCCAATTTGTCGACCGCTGGATGGATTCGATGTGCGAAGCCGACGCAGTATATGTCCTGGACACCGGCTCTACGGACGACACCGTGGAGCGCCTCAGAGCGCGCGGAGCCATAGTGGAGACCGAGACGGTATCGCCGTGGCGCTTTGACGTGGCTCGAAACCGCTCCCTAGAGATGGTGCCGGACGACGCGGACATATGCGTCTGCACCGATCTGGACGAGTACTTCCACCCCGGGTGGAGGGTTCTGTTTGAGCGCGCCTGGATTCCCGGCACGTCCAGGGCGGCATACCGCTACACCTGGAACTTCAACCCCGACGGCAGCGAGGGATACGTTTTCTGGACGGAAAAGGCTCACACGCGCTTCGGCTACCGGTGGACGCACCCGGTGCACGAGGTGCTCAGCTGGACGGGAGACGGCAGGGAGGGCGGCAAGGTCTACATAGAGGGCGTGCAGCTTGATCACCGTGCGGACAACACAAAGCCCAGGTCTCAATACCTGCCGCTGCTGGAAATGTCGGTTTTGGAAGACCCTGACGACGACAGAAATATGCACTATCTGGGCAGGGAGTATTATTTCCACCGCCGCTGGAACGACGCCATAGTCACGCTCAAGCGCCACCTGACGCTGCCCAGAGCCACCTGGGTCGATGAGCGCTGCGCCTCGATGCGCTACATATCCAGATGCTACATGCAGCTCGGCGACAGGAAGGAGGCCGTGCGCTGGCTGCTGCGCGCCGTGGCCGAGGCTCAGCACCTGCGCGAGCCGTATCTCGAGCTGGCCGAGCGCTTCTACGAGGAGGAAAACTGGGACGGCGTGGTGTTCCTCTGCCGGGAGGCGCTCAAAATCACCGTCCGCCCGCGCACCTACATATGCGAGGCGTCGTCCTGGGGAAGTATGCCCTGGGATCTGCTCTCGCTCGGCCTCTATTACACAGGCCGCTTCGCCGAGGCGTTGGATGCCGCCGAGACGGCCGCGCGGATATCGCCGTCCGACGAGCGCTTGGCCGCGAACGTGCACCTCATCAAAAACAGGCTGGAAGAATAGCAAAACGGGTTCGCGCGCAGGGCGCGAACCCGTTTCCTTTACCAGACCTGCCAGCGCAGGACAAACATTATTGCGTAGCAAACGGAGAGGATACCGCATACTATCGTGAGTATCTTGTCCTTTTTCGGCGTATTTGCAATCAGAGACACGCCCAGGAAGAAGGGCAGCAGGCTTATCATGTACCTCGGCGCGCTCAGCAGCCAGGTGGCGCCGATGGCAACGAAGTAGTAGGCGATGAACCAGGCCACATAGCCGGGACGCATTTTCTTCGCTGCGTACACCATTACGGCCAGCGCCGCAAAGTCGAACACCACGTTCGGCAGCCAGAGCCCCAGCAAATTGGTGATGTTCCCCGGCCAGCACGCTATCACGTTGTCCAGCTGATACGCCGCCGTGTTGAAGAACAGACCCAGCTCCTGACCCCAGTGCTCACGCTGATAGACCATGTACTGGAAGGGGTTGCCCGAAACCTGCCAGTTTATAAAGCAGTAGGCGGCAAATCCCGCCGGGATGAGAAGCAGCCAGAGGAACCGCCCGAGCCGCCGCTGTCCGCGCGGAGCGTTGACCGCCTCGTGCACCAGCTCCATGCACACCGGCACTACCAGCATCAGCCCCAGCGAGCGGGTGAAGGCCGCATAGGCGCCCAGCAGGCAGCCGAGACCGACCTTCCCGCGCCTCGCGAGGTACACGCAGCCGACCGACAGCAGCAAGAACAGGCTCTCGCTCATGGGCGCTATGAAGAAGAATACGCCCGGGATGATGCAGAGGTATTTCACCGCCCGCAGGCCCTGCTCATGGCTGTAATCAAGCCTGAGCAGGGAGTAGGTCACGCTGCCGGCTCCGGCAAAGCTCAGCCAGGACACCAGCAGCCCGGAGACGACATAGTCGCCTATGAGGTAGTTCATGAGCCTTATCGCGATCGGGTATCCCGGCAGGAACACAAGCTGTACAAGCCTGTCGCGTATTCCCTCGGAGAGGTACCAGTCGCGAGCTATGTCCACGTAGTGCCCGCTGTCCAGGCACAGCCAGAAGTCCCTGTAGTCCGTCCACGAGCGGCCTCGGCCGCTGAGAAGATAGATTAAGTAGATAAATATAAAGAGCGCCAGGCACCACAGCAGGACGCCGGCAAAGATCTTCAGCCGTATGCGCGCCGGTTCGCCGTCGACGCGCTCCGCGTCCGCATACGCCCCGGGAGTCCAAAACCGCATCCACCCGGGCACGAAGCGCAGGCACACCGCCACGAACAGCGCTGCGCTTGCCAGCGCGGACAGCCGTCCCCAGGCGCTTGTGCCGGTATCGGCGAACCACAAAACGTACAGCACAGCCATGACAGCCAGCCCGGCGGAACAGATTATCATGCCGGGGAGAGTGTATTTTTCGCGAATACGGTTGAGCATTTAGTTTCCTTTCTGGTACAGCGCAAAGTCCGCGCAAAGAACAAGCCGCCCTTCCGGGCGGCAGGCTGATTATAAAATGAGCGGGCCTGTAAGCCGGGTTCTGTAATCGACGGCCATCTATCTACGCCTTACGTTGCCGCAAGGCTTTAGCCACCTCCTCTGGGACGGCCGGGCAGGCCGTATTGTTCCCATCCACGGTGTTGCTCCGGATAGAGTTTACAGCATCCACCTGTCTCCAAGCGATGGGTGAGCTCTTACCTCGCCTTTCCAGCCTTACCGGGCGAGCGCGAAGCTCCTCCCGGCGGTATATCTCTGTTGCACTTGTCCGAGGGTCGCCCCTGGCGGGTGTTACCCGTTATCCTTGCCCTGTGGAGCCCGGACTTTCCTCACGCACAGGCTTTCGCCTTATGCCCGCGGCCGTCCGGCCCGCTCGTGCGTTATTCTATACTATTAAAAACCCAGCGTCAACAAAAATGTTGTATTTGCGCCGGCAACGGGATATAATCAGCATGGCAAATCATCAAGGCCAACCATGTGAGGTGAAAGAATATGACCCTTCAAGAATATGTGGACTCCCTGCGCGGCAAGCGCGTGGCCGTCCTTGGAATAGGCGTGAGCAACACGCCGCTGATAGACCTGCTTCTGGACAACGGTCTGCCCATCACCGTGTGCGACATGCGCGACGAGTGTACGATGGAAGACGAGGCCGAGATACTCTCCACGCGCGGGGCGGAGCTTCGGCTCGGCTCCGGCTATCTGGACGGTCTGGAGGGCTTCGACGTTATCTTCCGCACCCCCGGACTGCTGCCCACCGACCCGCACCTCGTGGCGGCGCGCGAGCACGGAGCCACCGTCACCAGCGAGATGGAGGCCTTCTTCCAGCTCTGCCCCTGCCGCACCATAGGCATTACCGGCTCCGACGGCAAGACCACGACCAGCTCCATAATAGCCGAGCTGCTCAAGGCCGGCGGGAAGCGGGTGCACCTCGGCGGCAATATCGGCAAGCCTCTGCTCACCGAAATACCCGACATTCACCCCGACGACGTGGCGGTGCTGGAGCTTTCCAGCTTCCAGCTGCACAGCATAAACATCCGCCCCGACGTCGCCGTGATAACCAACGTGTCGCCCAACCATCTCGACAAGCACCCGACCTACGAGGACTACATCGAGTCCAAAAAGCGCATCTTCCTCAATCAGACCGGAGACGACCTGCTCGTATTAAACCGAGACAACGGCATAACCGCGCGCTTTGCCGAGGAGGCCGGGAGCCGCGTGGTGCAGTTCTCGCACCGCGAAACCGTGAAGAACGGCGTCTTCTGCCGCGACGGGATGCTCTACTACTCGCACGATTACGCCGTCGAGGCCATCATACCCGAGACGGAGATACTGCTGCCCGGTGAGCACAATGTCGAAAACTACATGGCCGCGTTCGCCGCGGTGGACGGCCTGGTCTCCCCGGAAATGTGCCGCCAGGTTGCCAGGACATACGGCGGCGTCCGCCACCGTCTGGAGCTTATACGCAAGCTGGACGGAGTCTCGTACATCAACGACTCCATCGCCACCAGCCCCACGCGCACCATAGCCGGGCTGCGCGCCATGCGCACCAAGCCCATACTCATAGCCGGCGGCCACGACAAGCACGTGAGCTTCGACAGGCTTGCCGACGAGATAGCCGAGCGCGTAAAAGCCCTGTACCTGACCGGCGACACCGCGGAGCAGATCGAAAAGGCCGTGCGCAAGAGCGTGTTCTTCGACCCGTCACGCCTGCCGATCTATGTCGTGCCGGATCTCAAAACCGCCGTGGAGGAGGCCAGGGCGCACTCCATCCCCGGCGACGTGGTTCTGCTCAGCCCGGCGTGCTCGAGCTTCGACCGGTTCAAAAACTTCGCCGAGCGCGGCGACACTTTCAGAAAAATAGTATTGGAGTTTGAGGGCAATGAAACCGAGTGAAATACCGCAGAGCGTGAGAGACCTCGCCGCGAAGTGTGAAATACGCCTCGCGCCGCGCTTTGCCGAAATAGACGAGGTGAGCATGAAGTGCACCGAGCGCGTGATGGAGGCTTTTCAGGAGTTCAAGGTCTCCGACAGCTGCTTTGCCGGGACCACCGGCTACGGCTACGACGACCTCGGACGCGAGACGCTGGACAAGGTCTGGGCGCGCGTCTTCGGCGCGGAGAGCGCCCTGGTGCGCATCGGCTTTGTTAACGGCACCCACGCCATAGCCAGCGCCATATTCGCCGCGCTCAAGCCCGGGGACACGCTGATGTCCACGATGGGCGCGCCGTATGACACGCTGAGGACGGCCATCGGCATCTCCGGCGACGCCTTCGGCTCCCTGCGCTTCTACGGCGTTGACTACCACCAGGTGAACACGCTCGACGGCGCGCCGGACATGGCCAGCATACGCCGGGCGGCAGAGGGGCTTCAGCCCGCCGCCGCGCTGATTCAGCGCTCGCGCGGGTACGACGCGCGCAGGGCGCTGACTGTGGATGAGATAGGGGAGATAGTGCGTACCATCAAGTCCGTTTCCCCCGACACCGTCTGCATCGTGGACAACTGCTACGGCGAGTTCACCGATGTCATAGAGCCTACGATGGTGGGCGCAGACCTGATAGCCGGCTCGCTTATCAAAAATCCGGGCGGCGGCCTCGCCCCCACCGGCGGATACATAGCCGGCAGGGAAGACCTGGTCAGCAACGCCGCGAACCGCCTGACCGTGCCCGGCATAGGCGGCGAGTGCGGCTCCACCCTCGGCAACAACCGCGCGCTGTTCCAGGGCTTGTTCATGGCTCCGCACACCACCGCCCAGGCGCTTAAAACCGCCGCGCTGTGCGCCGCGATGCTTGAGGAGCTGGGCTTCAAGACCGAGCCGGGCGCCATGGAAAAGCGCAGCGACATCATACAGACCATCACCCTCGAGACGCCGGAGAACCTCAAGCGCTTCTGCAAGGGCATCCAGTCCGGCTCCCCGGTGGACTCCTACGTCACGCCCGAGCCCTGGGCTATGCCCGGCTACGAGGACGAGGTCATCATGGCCGCAGGCGCATTCATTCAGGGCTCGTCCATCGAGCTGAGCTGCGACGGACCCATGCGCGAGCCGTATTTCGCCTTTTTGCAGGGCGGACTGACCTACGAGTCCGGCAAGCTCGGGATCATGAACGCGATAGCCGAAATGCTGGACAAATAGGACAAATACCCGGCATATACATAGTCTGGGGGGTGAGCAGCCGTGCCCAGACGAATCCGCAGGCGGCCTGTCTATCTGGACGTACATCTGCCGCACATGAGCCGCCGCACAAAGCTTGCGGTCGTGCTGACCGTTGTAGTGGCCATACTTGCGGCAGTCACGATAAAAAGCATTGCCTATTTCCGCGAGCTGTCGTGCCAGATGGTGCTGTCCGACGCCACGGATCTGATGACGCTGTGCATAAACGACGCCATCAGCCGGAAGTTCTCGGACGAGGACTACGACTATGACTACTTCGTCGATCTGGATTACGGGGACGACGGCACCGTGAACGCCGTGCGCACCAATATGGCGCGCATAAACGCGCTTAGCAGCGAACTGCTTTCGGACATAGTCCACGCCGCCGACGGCGGGGAGCTGTCGCTCTCGATACCCATAGGCAACGTCCTCGGCTCCAGCCTGCTGCTGGGCAAGGGACCGGATATACCGGTGGACATCACCATGCTCTCCAGCTCTCACGTGGACTTCCAGAACGAGCTTTCCGACGCCGGAATAAACCAGACAAAGCACCAGATAAAGCTTGAAGTCGTGATAGACATAGACGTCATCATGCCCTGGAAGACCGTCTCGACCCAGGTGATAAGCGAGATACTCATTGCTGAGACCGTCATACTCGGCGACGTGCCGGACACCTACCTCAATTGGGGTAATACAAACTGAGAGGTTATACAATGGACGATGTAAAACGCGAGATAGAAGCTCTGCGCGCAGAGATAGAGGAGCACAACCGCCACTACTACGACGAGGACGCGCCGGTGATCTCCGACTTTGAGTACGACGCGCTCCTGCGCCGCCTTGAGGAGCTTGAGGCCGCCCATCCGGAGTTCTACGACCCAAAGTCGCCCACGCAGCACGTGGGCGGCACGGCCAAGAGCACCTTCGCCCCCGTGACGCACGAGGTGCCGCTGGAGAGCCTGAACGATGTGTTCTCCTTCGAGGAGCTCAAGGCCTTTGACGAGCGCGTGTCCTCGGCGCTCGGCGAGCGCGAATACAGCGTGGAGCCGAAAATCGACGGCCTTTCCATGTCTCTGGAGTACGAAAACGGCGTGTTCGTGCGCGGCGCAACGCGCGGCGACGGCGTGATCGGCGAGGACGTGACCGAGAACCTCCGCACCGTCCGCAACCTGCCCAAGACGCTCACGAACGCCCCGCCGCGCCTTATCGTGCGCGGCGAGGTGTACATGTCCCGCGCCGTGTTTGAGGAGCTGAACGCAAAACGCGCCGAGCGCGGCGAGCAGCTGCTTGCAAACCCGCGCAACGCCGCAGCCGGCTCCATGCGCCAGCAGGATCCCAAGGTCGCCGCGGCGCGCAAGCTGGACATCTGCGTGTTCAACATACAGAAGGCCGAGGGCGTGAGCTTTTCCACACACAGCGAGACGCTTGAGGCGCTGGCAAGCTACGGCTTCTACGCCGTGCCGCACACCGTGTGCACGGACATAGACGAGTGCTGCCGGCGCATCACGGAGATAGGGGAGAATCGCGACCAATTCCCCTATGACATAGACGGCGCGGTCGTGAAGATAAACTCCCTGGCTCAGCGCGAGCAGCTCGGCAGCACGGCCAAGGCTCCCCGCTGGGCGGCGGCTTACAAGTACCCGCCCGAGGTCAAGGAGAGCGTCGTGAAGGACATAGTCTGCCAGGTCGGGCGCACCGGCGTGCTCACGCCCAAGGCCGTCATCGAGCCTGTGCGCCTGGCCGGAACCACCGTCACCAACGCCACGCTGCACAACCAGGACTTCATAGACAAGCTGGACGTGCGCATAGGCGACACCGTGCGCGTGCGCAAGGCGGGTGAGATAATCCCCGAGGTGCTGGAGGTGGTGAAGGAAAAGCGCCCGGAGGGCGCCGAGCCTTACCACCTGCCCGACACCTGCCCGGAGTGCGGCGCGCCGATAGTCCGCGACGAGGACGGCGTGGCTCTGCGCTGCACCGGCGCGGAGTGCCCGGCTCAGAGGCTGCGCAACATCATCCACTTTGCCAGCCGCGAGGCCATGGACATAGAGGGGTTTGGCGAAAGCGTGGCCGCCTCTCTGGTAGCCGCCGGATTGCTGACCACCCCCGCCGGGATATATTATCTGGATGCAAAAGACATAGCAAAGCTCGACAGGATGGGCAATAAGTCGGCGGAAAACCTCATTAACGCCATAGAAAACAGCAAGTCCGCAGGACTTGCCCGGCTGCTGTGCGCCTTTGGCATCAGACAGGTCGGCTCCAAGGCCGGCAAGGTGCTGGCCGCCCACTTCGGCAACCTGGACGCCCTGATGGCCGCCGGCGAGGAGGAGCTGCAAAACATCCCCGACATAGGCGAGATAACGGCCAGGAGCATCCGCGAGTGGTTCGACAGCGAGCAGTCGCAGCACCAGATAAGGCTGCTGCGCGAGGCCGGAGTCAGCTTTGAGAGCACCGAGACCGTCCGGGACGAGCGTTTTCGCGGCATGACCTTTGTCCTCACCGGCACGCTGCCGACCTACACGCGCGACCAGGCCGCCCAGATCATAGAGAGCTTCGGCGGCAAAGTCTCCGGCAGCGTGAGTAAGAAGACCACTATGGTTCTCGCCGGAGAGGCCGCCGGCAGCAAGCTGACCAAAGCCCAGGATCTGGGCGTCAGGGTGATAGACGAGGCCGAATTCAACGAACTTATCAAGTGAGGCGATAAGATGCGCGCATACACATACTACGGCAACGGCGAGCTTCGTCTTGCGGACAAGCCCCGGCCGGCCATAGCGGGCAGAGGCGACGTAGTAGTCCGCGTCACGCTCGCCAGCATATGCACCAGCGATCTGCACATCAAGCACGGCAGCGTGCCGCGCGCCGTGCCTGGCACGACCATAGGCCACGAGATGGTGGGCGTGGTCGAGGCCGTCGGCTCCGACGTCAAGTCCGTCAAACCCGGCGACCGCGTTGCCGTCAACGTCGAGACCTTCTGCGGCGAGTGCTTCTTCTGCAAACACGGCTGGGTAAACAACTGCACCGACCCCGACGGCGGCTGGGCGCTGGGCTGCCGCATCGACGGCGGCCTGGCCGAATACGTCCGCGTCCCGCACGCCGACACCGGCCTGAGCCGGATACCGGACGGCGTCAGCGACGAGCAGGCGCTCTTTACCGGCGACATCCTCGCCACCGGGTACTGGGCGGCCAAGATAAGCGAGATAGGCCGCGACGACACCGTGCTCATAATCGGCGGCGGCCCCACCGGCATATGCACGCTCTCCTGCGTGCTGCTGAAGCAGCCGCGCCGCGTCATAGTCTGCGACCGCCACAGCGAGCGGCTGGAGCTGGTGAGAAAGCACTTCCCGGGCGTGCTGACCGCAGAGCCGGAGGCTCTTGCGGACTTCGTCCTCGCAAGCAGCGAGCACGGAGGCGCCGACCGCGTGATCGAGTGCGGCGGCTCGGACGAGAGCTTCCAGTTGGCCTGGCAGTGCGCAAGGCCGAACGCCGTCGTCACGGTCGTCGCGCTCTACAACAACGCCCAGACGCTGCCCCTGCCGGACATGTACGGCAAGAACCTCACGTTCAAGACCGGAGGCGTGGACGGCTGTGACTGCGACGAGATACTGCGGCTCATCTCCGATGGGAAAATCGACACCACGCCGCTCATAACCCACCGCTATCCGCTGAGCGAAATAGACTCCGCCTTCGACCTTTTCGAGCACCGCCGCGACGGCGTGATAAAGGTCGCCATAGATACTTCGAGGTGAGCAAGTGAACTACCGGGAGAAAGCCGAAAAGTGCATAGAGTTTACCGCCCTGCCCGAGATGCGCCGCCAGTTTGAGGAGTGCGGCTGCAGTCTGGACGCGCAGTACGCCAAATACGGCGACACGCCATATTTCCACGGCGAGGTCGTGGAGCCGGGTCACGTGTACATAGTGGGCTACCCCTGCTGCGTCTGCTCAGAAGCGGCAAACAGTGAAATATCAGACCCGAATTTTTGCGAGTGCTCGCGCCAGAGCGTGCTGTACGTGCTGGAAAACCTGCTCCCGGGCAGGAAAATCGAGGTCAAGACCCTCCACACCGCGCTCTTTGGCGGCGAAAACTGCCGCTTTCTGGTCACGGTCGAGTGAAGAAAGCCGTCTCCCGATACGGGAGGCGGCTTTGCTGTAAAATCACTGTTGACAGACGTAAACAATGCTGATATACTTGTTTACAAGAGTAAACAACAGGGAGGCGGTCTAAGTGACTATAACCGACGCCGAGTGGGCGGTAATGGAGCTGGCCTGGGCGAAGCCCGGCATGACGGGCAGGGAGTTTGTCTCGTCGCTCACGGACAGCCGGGGCTGGAGCCGAAGCACGACTCTCACCCTGCTGCGCCGTCTGGAGGAGAAGGGCGCGCTGCGCTCGGAGAACGTGGGCAAGGTGCTTGGCTATTATCCGCTGATAGAGCGGGAGGACGCCGCGATGAGCGAGACAGCGGACTTGATAGACCGGGTCTACCGCGGCAGTCTCAGCCAGCTTGTGAGCACGTTTACAAAGCGGCAGAGCCTTTCCAAAGAGGAGATAGACGAGCTTTACGCCATGCTCAGGCGAATGGAGGATGGCCATGCTTAAATGGTTCATCACGTCCAGCGTGCTTATCCTCGCCGTCGTGCTGATAAGACGCTTTTCTCGGGGCAAGGCCTCGGCGCGGGCGATATACGCGCTCTGGCTGCTGGTCGCGCTGCGGCTGCTAATACCCGGCAGCATAGGCGAGAGCCACGCCAGCGTGACCGCCGTGGTGGAGCGCGCGCCGGTAGTCCGGCTCAGCGAGCGATTGCAGGGCGCCGAGAGCATAGAGCGGCAGCAAGACGGCAAGGTGGAGGCGCACTATCCCGGCGGCGGAAACACGGCCGTAATAGCCGAGAGTGCCACGGAGCGCGAGTTCAACTTCATGAGCGCTTTGCTTAGCCTGAAAAAGCTCGTCATGCCGCTCTGGCTCACCGGGACAGGCATCATGGCGCTTGTGTTCGCCGGCGCATGGCTGAGGTTCACGCTCACTGTCAGGAAAAGGCGGGTAGCGCTGCAAACAGGCGCATCTCCCGTGCCGGTCTATGTCAGCGGCGCGGTGGACTCACCCTGCCTGTTCGGGCTGGTGAGGCCGGTGATATACGTGACGCCGGAGGTGGCGGAAGACGCCGGACTGCTGCGCCACGCGGTGGTGCACGAGGTCTCCCACTACAGGCAGCGGGATCACATCTGGTGCGCGCTGCGCTGCATCTGCCTCGCGCTGCACTGGTATAACCCGCTGGTCTGGCTGGCCGCGTCGCTTTCAAAGCGCGACTGCGAGCTGGCCTGTGACGAGGCGGCGGTAAAGCGTCTGGGCGAGGCCGAGCGCGCGAGCTATGGCCGCTCGCTGATACGCCTGACCTGCGAGCGGCCGCGCAGCGCGGCCGTCGCCACTACCATGTCCGCGAAGCCCGGACAGCTCCGCGAGCGCATATCCATGCTGACGCGCAACCGGCACAGCGTAATAGCCATCGTCCTGGCCGTGCTGCTGACCCTGACGGCCACCGCCTGCTCCTTCGTGGGCGGGGAGCCGGCCGTGACGACAGCGCCCGGCTCGCTGAGCTACGTGAGCGTCATAAACGACATGCACATATACGACTTCACGGCTCCGGAGGGCACGGGCGCAATAGAGGTCACCGCCTGGCGATATAACGGCAGCAGGTGGGAAGCGCGCGAGGTATCCTCACAGATCTGCAACGCCGCCGAGGGCAGTATCGCCATCGACGTGGATCTCGGCCTGGACAAGTACAGCTGGGCGGCTGAGTTTTCCGGCACAAGCTATTCCTCGCCCGAGTTCGATTTTGACAGCATCGCCGCAAGGAGCGGACTGAACTGGTCGGACATAAACTGGCTGCCTGCCGAGGTCGAGGCCAGGCTCAACGAGGCCGTTCCGCTCGCCATGCTCAGCGGGGTGGAGGGGGATACATACGAGGTCCATTCATCCCTGAGCTATTTTGACGACCCCCGGCTCATAGAGGACTCGAACCAGGAGTACATCTGCATCACCGCGACCTTCCTGGCCGCCGACGGCAAAATGTCCTTGAGAGGACAGGACGAATCGACGGATGAGCCGTGGGTGAGCATATTCGACTTCACCGCGCCGTCCGGAGCGCAGAGCGTTATGCTGAGGTATTACCGCTACAATAACGGCGCGTGGGAGTGTCGCCGCTTTTCCGAGTTTCCGTGCAGCACCCGCTCCGGGTATCTGACCTTTGACCTGGAGCCGGCGTTCAGCAGCTCCGTAACCTTCTCCGACGGCACCGGCTCCGGCGTGGAGCTTACCGCCCCCGACGACATCGCTCAGACGGGGAGCTACGACTGGGGCGCGGCGCTGAACGATACTCGCAGTGAGGCTATCGGGCTTCAGGAGGAGGTACCGCTTATACTTTTCCGCGGCGCGCCTCACGGCGGGGAACGCGACGGCAACGCGCTGCTGTTTGACTATTTCGAGCACCCCGAGCACATCGGCGACACCAGTGACGCGCTGGTCATTGTCACCGCCGCGTTCCTCGACGGCGGCCACACAGACATCTCGCCCGCGCCGGACGGCGAAGCTTCCACGTCGGAGCCTGAGCCTGCGGCCGCTCAGGGCGCAGAGCCGGTCGGGTTCCGCGCCGCCTACGAGGTCGGCGCGAGCTACGAGGACATAGCCGGCGCCTGGGTGCACGCATACGCCGAAAACCTGGTGCGCGGCCTGGACGCCTCCGACCCGGCAAGCTGCTCGAGCGTGAGCATAGAGGAGTACACAGTTCTGTACGCCTCGCTGACGCAGCCGGAGAGGATAGTTGTGCGGTTCAGTCTCAACTGTGTGCCGCGTGACGAGGCGGCTTTCACAGACTATTTCGGCGAAGTGGTGTACGGCGTCCCGACAGTGGAAAATGCGTCCGACCCCTGCGAGCTTATCCTGTTCCGCTACCTGGTGCTGAGCCTGAACGGCGGCACAGCCGAGTGCATCACCGCCGGTACTGAGATGCCGGACACCTGGGGCTATCAGTGCCTGGCAGAGCGGGACGATTTGGACGGATACTTCCTGGATCTCGCAGGAACGGCGGGCGTGACCCCCGAGACGCTCGTTTCGGCGGTGAATTACGCGCAGCTGCGTGAGCTTTCTTCCGAGAGCTGGATGCTCTTGCTGGAGGCAATGGATGCCGTGGCCATAGCGCCTGAGGGAAGCGACGATCAGCTCGTCCGCGACATGTACGCCATGCTGGCGGTGAACGGCGCCGACGGCGCGTACAGCGTGTGGGTAGGCAACGTGCTGCGCGAGCAGCGCGAGCACGACCCCACGACGTTCGGTCCGGCGCTCTCCGCCTTTGACGAGGAGACGCAGCAGCAGATACTCTACCTTGCCGACACGCCGCTGTAACGCGATGTGTGCGCCGGGGCGGAAAACCGCCCCGGCGTTTCGCATATTGGCAAAGTCCGCGCCGCCGTGATATAATATGCGCAAAACTGCATGGAGGCTAAGCCGGTATGAAATACGATTTTACGTCAATAATAGACCGCCGAGGATATGACGCCCTGGCCGTCGAGGGCATAGGCGGCAAGTTCTGGGGCAACGAACCCAGCGCGCCGCGCGAGGGCTTTGACGCCATCCCCATGTGGGTAGCGGACATGAACTTTCCCACCGTACCCACTATTTCCGAGGCAATTATAGAGCGCGCCAAGCACCCGCTCTTTGGCTATTTCGCGCCGAGGCCGGAGTACTTTGACTCCATAATTCGCTGGCAGGAGACGCAAAACGGCGTTGTCGGGCTGAAGCCGGAACATATCGGCTATGAGAACGGCGTCCTCGGCGGCGTCATAAGCGCGCTGAACGTGGTCTGCTCCAGGGGCGACGCCGTGCTGCTGCACTCCCCGACGTACATAGGCTTCACCGGCTCGCTGGGCAACAACGGCTACAAGATGGTGCACAGCCCGCTCGAGCTGGACGAGGACGGCGTCTGGCGCATGAATTTCGAGGATATGGAGCGGAAGATAGTAGAGAACCGCATCCACGCGGCCGTGTTCTGCTCGCCGCACAACCCCACCGGCAGGGTGTGGGAGCGCTGGGAGATCGAGCGCTTCATGGAGCTGTGCGAGAAGTACGACGTCTACGTGGTGTCCGACGAGATATGGTCTGACATAATCCTCGGCGGCCACAGGCACATACCCACCCAGTCCGTCAGCGAGGACGCACGCAGCCGCACCGCGGCCATGTACGCGCCCAGCAAGACCTTCAACCTGGCAGGACTTGTGGGCAGCTACCACATAATCTACAACAAGTGGCTGCGCGAGCGGGTGGAGAAGGAGAGCTCGCTGGCGCACTACAACGACATGAACGTGCTGAGCATGCACGCCCTGATAGGCGCATACAAGCCGGAGGGCTACGAGTGGCTCTCCGAGTTGCGGCAGGTGTTGACCGGCAACGTCGACTTCGCCTGCCGGTACACAGCCGAGCGCTTTGACGGCGTGCGCGTTTCCAAGCCGCAGGGCACCTATATGCTCTTCCTCGACTGCAACGACTGGTGCAGCCGCCACGGCAAGACCCTGGACGAGCTTATCCAGGCCGGCTGGGACGTCGGCGTGGCGTGGCAGGACGGGAGAGCCTTCTTCGGCCCGTGCCACATACGCATGAACCTGGCTCTGCCGCTCAGCCGAGTGCAGGAGGCCTTTGAACGCCTGGACAAATTTGTCTTCAACGCCTGAACAAGCAAACCGCCGGAACGTAAGTCCCGGCGGTTTGCTTGTTCTAGGTGAATTATTTGGTATACTTATGAAATACATCCAGCATCTCTTTAACAACCTGACAAGGGCCATCAGTCATATCGAGCTCTGTATCTATTGCCGTAGCATTAGTCCATTGAGATTCAACGCCTTCTCTAAGCAGCAAATGCGTTCCACTATTATATAGTTCGCAGAAACACCATCCGAGCTCTTGTTCCTCAAATATTGCCATCATCGTGTCGTAATAAGATGTTACCACATCAATATCCCAATCAGCATTTGCAAAGATGCCGAATTCTCCAATCATAAAACCTACGCCATGTTGTTGGGTAATTCTCTGATAAGGTTGAATAGCTTTATTATAAATTTCCTCGCCGGTTATCACGGTGTCGGCCGTGTTGCTGTAACTGTTGTCCTCGTGAATCACAATGGGCAACGGGTCGGTGTCGGTTTCTTCGTCACTGCTAAAGCTTATTGAGGTTTGATTACCTGCATCTTTCACGACTACCGTATCAATATGCGCATCTTCTTCACGCACCCAGATTTGTACTTCGCTTATTCCTTCCGGCAGTGAACAGGTCAGCATATCCTCACCGTACCAGCATTCACCATTTTCTTCCCAATTAGGTTTTGGCATACTAAAACTCTTCACCAGTTTACCGTCTGCCAAAACCTCTACGATAGCATTTGAACCGGATTTTCCTACATGGATTGCCAACTCTGCTCCGTCGATTTTTCCCTGTAGAATCAATGGCGCTTCTCGAGTAGCAATTCTCCATGCAGGTAAAACTGGCATAGGCCAACATGGGTCAAAATAATCTCCTGTTCCTGCACCAGTGTCTCCGGTACTAATATTCACCGGATAGTAAGGATGGCAGCCTACAGCAAGGCCTAACGAAGCTGTAACCTCCATCCACGCGGTATCTGGATTGCCCGGGAAGGAATAGAGTAATACTCGATCAGCATCTACCGAGCGAAGTGAAGATACCATCTTGCTCAGCTTCTCCGCCTGATAGTCAAAATTCTCGCCATCCGGCTGAATCTCATTGCTCAAGTCAAAAGTAAGGTAGCGGCTGGGGATGCCGGCATAGCGTTTTGCCAACATCATCCAATAATCATTTATTATCGCCCATTCAGCATCATTTTCCGGCATCATGCTATCCGGCATATTATTAGGATCATCAATTTTGCAATTTCCATCTTCGCCCAGATAGAAACTCATAGAAATTTGGATATGCACTCCATGTTCTATTCCCCAAGCAATAAGCTGATCCAACTCTTTCAACTCATTCTCGTTGACCAGTCTCCCATCTTTGGGATAGTCGGGGAAACGGAGCGTATCAAATCCGTAGAATAGACGGAGAAAGTTGAACCCGTTTTTCGCCAAAAAAGTCACATCAGACTCTCTAAAATGACGATATATATGTCGCCCGTCTTTGCAACTGCTTAGACCAGCGCCCTTCCATGTGGATGGGAGTTGAGTATGCGTTACTTCGGGCAAGTCTGAATCTGCCGACAAGAGTTCGTTGGTAATAATTGATTGATCGTAAGTGCCTACTTCCGATAATGGCACATAGACCGGAGTCTCCGCAGTGATTTTGGCATTGGACTCCACCAATCGAGTTACTGCTCGAACAGCTTCTTCAAAGCTCACATCTTTCCCAAAGCCATAAGTCATATCCTCTTGAGGTTCTAACGGCAGCAGACCGGAAATCAATGAAGGGGTCTTTTCAAAATACCATGCGGAATGATCTAAAATACTAAAATCTTGATTCCCATCAAGGGCTGTATAAGTTTCATGCCAGTTGGGAAACAAATCATAATCCATAGTTCTCCCTGCCCACCAATCTCCTTCGGCTAGACTCTCATCCCATTCATCCAACTGACTTTCATCCCGATCAATACCCATTACCATAGATGCCTCAAACATGGCCAATAGGACATCATCTCGCTGCATGGGTTCGTTAGAGCTGAGAGCCGCTTCAGCCACTTCCTTCCATGCAGGTACAAATTCCTCTCCACGCATGGACACAACATGTGTTAAAAGTTCACAGAATTGTTTGTAAGTAACCGTTGCGTCCATGTTGGCAAGGTTGTCTTCTGTAACAATACCATATGCAATAGCTCGTTCTAACTCTGCATCGATGTCTGGGCGATTATTTGATTTATTGGTTCCACCACAAGCAGCAAGTGACAGAATCAAAACCACTGTTAACAGCAGTGCAAATATACGTTTCATCGCTTTATCACCTCGCGAATCTTGTTTTATTGTTTAACAGAAATCACTTGCACGGCAGAGCGAAAACTATATGCAAATCACTTCGAAATTGCTTTCCAATCAAAGTATTTTCTCATTTTCTATTTTATTAGCTTTAAAAGCGGCGCATCATCCACGCCCGGGCACAGCTCGCGAAGGCGCGAGATGAGCTTGACCTTGGACTCCTCCGGCTTACGGCCGTAGGCGCTGCGCGTCATTTCCTCGCCGAAAACGCTCTCCGTCAGGGCGTATCTGGCCACGCCCCAGCCGTAGGGCTTGCCGTGCCTGTCGCGCATGTACTCGAAGTCCGTCACCGTGATGTAGGTCTGCATTTGCAGCCTGGTCAGGCAGGTCTCAAAGCCCTTGTCCACGCCCGAGGCGCGTCTCAGCTCACGGGTGAGCAGCGGCCCCTCGCGGGTAAGCGCGTCGATTATCTGCTTGTCGCGGTGGTTTGCCAGCCCGTCCTCGTACCTGGCGTCGAAGTCGTAGCCGTCACGGCGATAGTTGGCCAGGTCGGGGTAGTATTTCCGCGAGCAGAAGCCGGCCTTCCCGGCGAACAGCTTGCCATAGGCCACTTTGCCGCGCCGCGCCACCTCCATGCGCCACTCCCAGGGGCCGTCCACGTCCCCGGCGAACCAGTACCTGGGCGGCGTCATGGCCTCTACCGAGAACCCGGGTACACCCGAGTCAAAAAACGGCAGAAGCCCGTACAGTTCCGCCGCCCGCTCAAGACCGGCGGCGTTTTCTATGTTCATAAAATCAACTCCCAAATCAGACCGGCGGCCACGTGAGGCTCTCAGCGCGGCGCGAGCGGGGTGTACGTCATGCCCTCGCGCAAGAGGACGAGATAGTTATGCTCATCCTCGGCCGCGACGCCTACAGGGTAAGCGAGAAGGCCGCCGCTAGGCGAGCCGAGCGCTTCACCGGTGTTCCTCCGCACAGTCAGGGCAGGTTATCTCAACAAGCTCCTCTATTACGTGGTGCAGCAGACGCGCCTGAGCGGTGTCGGCGGCCTTGTAGTAGACCTCCTTGCCCTCGCGCCGCGAGGTTATCAGCCCGCCGTTTTTAAGCTGCCTGAGGTGGTGCGATACCGCCGGAGATGACATATCCACCAGGGCGGATATGTTTATCACGCACTCCTCGCAGTGGCACAGCAGCCAGAAGATGCGTATACGGCTGTTGTCATCCATGAGCTTGAATATGTCCGAAACTATCTGAAAAGACTCGGTCTTTGGCATGTGCTCCACGACATGCTCAACATCGCCGCCGTGGTCGTGGGGCAAGGCTGCATAGGACATGGTCATTCCTCCTTATTACATTAAAGCATAGCACAACGCCGGAAAAATTACAAATCAAGTTCTAAAAAATTTTGCTCACCCACTTGACATATGCGCGCAATGTGTTATACTTCAATTAACGATTAAGCAATCGTTTAATTATAATAACAAAACGAGCGAGGGAGCTGTAACCATGAAGAAAAGCTATAAGATCGAAGTCGACTGCGCCAACTGTGCCAACAAGATGGAGACCGCCGCGAAGCAGACGCCCGGCGTCAAGGATGCGGTCGTGAACTTTATGACCCTGAAAATGAACGTGGAGTTTGAAGAAGGCGCCGACCACAAGGCGGTCATGCAGCAGGTCTTGAAAAACTGCAAGCGCGTCGAGGACGACTGCGAGATCTATCTGTAAGCAGCTGACATAAAGCATAGCATTCTTTTAAGAGAGGAGGGACGGCATATGAACCGCAAACAAAAGAAGATGTTATTGCGGATACTGGCGTCCGCCGTGCTTTTGGTGGCGCTGCACTTTGTCCCGGTCACCGGCTGGGCGCGCTTTATTTGCTACATGGTTCCATACCTTGTCATAGGCTATGACATACTTATAAAGGCCGGAAAGGGCATAGCGCACAGGCAGGTCACGGACGAAAACTTCCTGATGGCCGTGGCCACCGTGGGCGCGATCGCGCTGGCGCTTTACGAGCGGAGCGGGGACTATACCGAGGCCATAGCCGTCATGCTGTTCTATCAGGTCGGCGAGTGGTTCCAGAGCTACGCTGTCGGCAAGTCGCGCCGGAATATCTCCGAGCTTATGGACATCCGCCCGGACTACGCCAACGTAGAGTCGGACGGCAAGCTGGAGCACGTCGACCCGGACGAAGTTGAGATAGGCACGATAATAGTGGTTCAGCCCGGAGAGAAGGTGCCCATAGACGGCGTTATCGTCGAAGGGGAGAGCAGCCTCAACACCTCCGCGCTCACCGGCGAGAGCCTGCCGCGCGACGCCAAGGCCGGAGACGAGATAATCAGCGGCTGCATCAACATGACCGGCGTTTTGAAGATACGCACCACCAAGGAGTTCGGCGAGAGCACGGTGAGCAAGATACTCGACCTCGTCGAAAACGCCAGCTCGCGCAAGAGCCGCAGCGAGGCCTTCATCAGCCGCTTCGCCAGGATCTACACCCCCGCCGTGTGCCTCGGCGCGCTGGCCTTGGCCATAATACCGCCGCTGGTTCGGATAGCCTTCCTGGGTCTCGGCGGCGAGTGGGAGACGTGGATCTACCGTGCACTGACCTTCCTCGTGGCCAGCTGCCCCTGCGCGCTGGTGATAAGCATCCCGCTCAGCTTCTTCGCGGGCATAGGCGGTGCGAGCAACGCCGGCGTGCTTGTGAAGGGCTCCAACTACCTTGAGACGCTCAGCCAGACGCGCATCGTGGTGTTCGACAAGACCGGCACGCTCACAAAGGGCGTGTTTGAGGTCAACGGAATACACCACAGCCCGTATTCGGATAAGCAGCTTGTGGAGTACGCGGCTCTAGCCGAGAGCGCCAGCAGCCACCCGATAAGCAAGAGCCTGCAGGCGGCATACGGCAGGGAAATAGACCGCAGCCGTGTTAGCGACATCCGCGAGATAAGCGGCCAGGGAGTCACCGCCCTTGTCGACGGCCACCGCGTCGCCGCCGGAAACGACAAGCTCATGGACGCAGAGGGCGTGAACTATATCGAGTGCCACAGCGTGGGCACCATCATCCACATGGCCATCGACGGCGAATATGCCGGTCACATAGTCATTTCCGACGTGATAAAGCCCGACGCCCGCGAAGCTGTAGCGGCGCTCAAAAAGTGCGGAGTGCGCGAAACGGTCATGCTCACCGGAGACGCCGAAAAGGTGGCCAAAAGCGTCGCGGCCAGTCTGGGCATAGACCGGGTGTACAGCGAGCTGCTTCCCGGCGACAAGGTCGACAAAGTCGAGGAACTGATAAAAAACAAGGGCGATAAGTCCAAGCTGGCCTTTGTCGGCGACGGGATAAACGACGCGCCCGTACTGTCCCGCGCGGACATAGGCATCGCGATGGGCGCCATGGGCTCAGACGCGGCGATCGAGGCCGCCGACGTAGTGCTCATGGACGACGACCCGATGAAGATATCTAAGGCGATAAAAATATCGCGCAAATGCCTGCGCATCGTGTACGAAAACATCGTGTTCGCCATAGGCATAAAGCTGGCCTGCCTGCTCCTGGTTGCCATCGGCTCAGCCAATATGTGGCTCGCCATATTTGCCGACGTCGGCGTCATGATCCTCGCCGTGCTAAACGCCATAAGGGCGCTGTTCGTAAAGAAGCTGTGATAGCTTGACACCCCGGCCGCTGTTGTGCTACAGTTGCCGGGGTGATTTTCATGCCTTTTGAGCTTAATATGGTCAATTCTCTGCTGAAAACCACGGGGCTGCGCCTGCGCTACGTCGAAGAAACCGGTTCGACAAACGCCGACCTTCTGGAAGACGGGAGCGCTGCGTCCGGCTCCGTGCTCATAGCGGGACGTCAGAGCGCCGGACGGGGGCGTATGCGCCGAGCCTTCGCCTCGCCGGAGGGCGGACTTTATATGAGCGTGCTGTTCAGGGATATTTCAGCCGCAGACGCGCTGCAATTCACTCCTCGCGCGGCCGTCGCCGTTGCGCTCGCAATAGAGCGCTCAAGCGGCAGGCGCGCGTACATAAAGTGGGTGAACGACGTGCTGCTGGACGGCCTGAAGGTCTGCGGCATCCTGGCCGAGGCCGTGACACGCCGCGGGCTCGACATGGTGCTAGGCATAGGCGTGAACGTCGCGGAGCCGGGCGGGGGCTTCCCCGAGGCTCTGCGCGGCGTCGCCGGAGCCGTGTTTGAAGACCCGATCGAGTTTGCCCGGGAAAAGCTGGCCGCCGGCATACTGAACGCACTCTTTGACGAGAGCCTTGACGTGTATACCGAGTACGTCCGTCGGAGCGCCGTGCTCGGCCGGGACATCACCGTACGCCGCGCCGGCGCAGCTTACGAAGCGCGGGCGCTGGAGATAGATCGGGACTACCGCCTGATTATAGAGCGAGGCGGACAGCGTGAGACGCTGGATTCAGGCGAGGTCAGCATACGGCTTTAAAAGGCCTGGAGCATATTCTGCTCCAGGCCTTTTTAAATAATATCAGTCTCGATTTCGGCGTTTGGCGCCAGTATGCGAACATAACTCACCAATTTATCGACAGCTGAGGATATCAGGTTCCTGTCCATATCGGGAGTGCCGAAAACAGGGTAGAAGACATGGCTGCTGTCCGGCCTGGCGCAGGTGCGGTCATCGGCTCCGGCGATCTCGCTGAAGATTATACCCGCTCCGTCCCTGCCTACGAAGTCGCCGGGATAGGTGTGACGTTCGCGTCCGTGCATACCGGCGAATGGCGTCCTGTCCGTGCCGGAATACAGCTCCACTCCGCCTTCGATTCGGTCGATGTCGTGCGTACCGGAGAGCATACAGGTCGTCAGCTCCAGCAGATAAGGTATCTCGGTCACCGGGTCGCACAGCGGGAACGGCAGGCGCTTTATGATGATGGACTCGAATTGCAGCATGACCGTGTAGGTCTTCTTGAATTTCTTGAAGAACCGCACATATGGGTCGGAGCCGAAGACCGCCTTGCGCTCGTAGTCCGGATAGCTCTCCCTAGCGCGCTCCAGCTCTCCCTGAGCGAAAGCCCTGAATTCATCGACGCGCCACTCCTCGCGGGGAGGATAGCGCACTTCCACCACGCCGAAGGGTATATTGCGCGCGGCAAGCTCCTCGGTCTTTGTGATTTTCAGCATATTCGGCCTCCTTCTCTATAGCTATGCCCGGATTATGATAACTCCCCGCGCATTGCGCTGTCAACCGGGTATATCTAATTTTGTACTCGACGAATGGCTGCGTTTCTGATATGCTACAATAAGATTGAAAGAGATAACTACGGAGGGAATATGAACGTATTTGACATTATCGGTCCTGTGATGATAGGTCCGTCCAGTTCCCACACGGCGGGCGCAGTCCGCCTGGGGCGGGTCGCTTACAAGCTGCTCGGCACGGAGGCGGTGTCGGCGCGCATAGAGCTGACCGGCTCCTTTGCCCAGACCTATCGCGGACACGGCACGGACAAGGCTCTGGTGGCCGGGATAATGGGCATGGACTCCGACGACGAGCGCATACGCCGCTCTCTCGAGCTGGCGTCGGAAGCCGGGATGGAGGTCGCTTTTGTCGAAACCAACATCCCCAACGCGCACCCCAACACGGCACGGATCACCCTTGCCGGCAGGCACGGAGAGAACGCCGTGGTACAGGGCGCGTCAGTCGGCGGCGGCAGCATACTGATAACCGCCATAAACGGCATGTCTGTGTCCTTCACCGGGCAGTACAATACCATTCTGGTTAGGCATTTGGACAAGCCCGGCGCGATAGCGGCTGTGACCCAGTTCATGGCCGGTTCCGGCATGAACATCGGCAACTTCCGCCTCTCGCGCGAACACCGCGGCGGCGAAGCGCTGATGACCATCGAGGTGGACGGCGACGTGTCGGACGCCGTGATGGACGCGCTCAACGCGCTGGAACCGGTTCAAAAGGCAGTGCTTATACGCGCAATGTGAGGTGACCTGCGATGTTTGAATACAAGAGCATATCCGAGCTTGTAAACGCCGCAAGCTCTGTGGGGAGGACTATATCCGAAGTGGTGCTGGCCGACCAGGCAGAGCAGCTGTGCATATCGCCCGAAACGCTTTTCGAGCGGATGGACGCGCGCCTGTCAGTCATGGAGGACTCCGTAAAGGCGGGCATGAACCCCGCTCTGCGCTCCACTTCCGGCCTGACCGGCGGGGATGCGTCCAGGATGTGGGATCACGCCGCATCGGGCGGAATATGCGGCGGGTTCACCAACCGCGCAATGGCTCGTGCGCTCGCGGTGAGCGAGAATAACGCCGCAATGGGCAAGATAGTGGCCGCGCCCACCGCCGGTTCCTGCGGTATCCTGCCCGGCGCCGTAGTGTCCATGCTGGACGAGAGCCGGTGCAGCCGCGAGGCCGCCGTTATGGCGCTGTTCACCGCCGGAGCCTTCGGCATGGTGATAGCCCAGAACGCCTCTATAGCCGGAGCCGAGGGCGGCTGCCAGGCCGAGTGCGGCAGCGCCGCCGCAATGGCCGCGGCGGCGCTTGTAGAGCTAATGGGCGGCACGCCGCAGCAGTGCGCGCACGCCTGCGCCATGGCCATAAAGAACCAGCTCGGGCTGGTCTGCGACCCGGTCGCGGGACTGGTGGAGATACCGTGCATTAAGCGCAACGTCTCCGGCGTGGCGATAGCGTTCAGCTCGGCCGAGATGGCGCTCGCCGGCATTGAGAGCAAGATACCCGCAGACGAGTGCATAGGAGCCATGCGCGAGGTCGGATGCTCCATACCCACCGCGCTGCGCGAGACGGCAAAAGGCGGGCTTGCAGCCACCCCAACGGGAGAGCGGCTTCGCGAGCAGGTGTTCGGCTCCAGGCAATGAACCTTATGCGCCCTCATGGCATACGATGTCCATGAGGGCGCTGCCGCCCTCTAAGCTTATCTGGGAGGCAGAAACTTTGGACAACAACACCACCGAGTGCACCTATAAGCAGGGTGCGCTGCCCGGCTGCTCCGCTCTGGGATTGGCGGTCATGCCGTCTCAGGCTTCCAGCCAGCCGGCGTATGAGAGCGAAGAAGCGCTCTCGCGAGGCACGCTTTTCCCCGGGCTGGATCTGCCCTTTATGAATATCGTGAACAAGATGCCCGCCAAGACCACGCCTCTGCGCGAGCTGATGGCGCTTGACTTCGTCTGCAACGAGCTGGCGCTGTACCTGGACACTCACGCCGAGGATACGGAGGCCTTCGCCACGTATCAAAGCATGCTCAAGCTCTACGAGGAAGGGCGCAACACCTACGCCTCTGCCTACGGACCGCTGCAGCGCAGCGACATGGCCTATGCGCCGAGCTTCACGTGGCTCAACGAGCCGTGGCCGTGGGACTACGTCAAGGAGGGCTGAGCCATGTTCATGTATTCCAAAAAGCTGCAATATCCCGTGCGTATCAAGAACCCAAACCCTGCGCTTGCCAAGATAATTATCAGCCAATACGGCGGCCCTGACGGCGAGCTTGGCGCAAGCCTGCGCTATCTCTCCCAGCGCTACTCCATGCCGTATCCCGAGCTGAAAGGACTGCTGACCGACATAGGCGTCGAGGAGCTGGGTCACCTGGAGATGATAGGCGCAATCGTACACCAGCTCACGCGAAACATGACCGTGGAGCAGGTAAAGGCCGCCGGGTTCTCCGACTACTTTGTCGACCACACCGCCGGCGTCTACCCGGTCGCTGCCAGCGGAGCGCCGTTCAGCGCCGTCTGCATGGCCGTCAAAGGCGATGTAATAGCCGACCTCACCGAGGACATGGGTGCGGAGCAGAAAGCCCGGGTCACCTATGACAACATTCTCAGGCTGAGCGACGACCCGGACGTGAACGACGTCATACGCTTCCTGCGCGAGCGCGAAATAGTGCACTATCAGCGTTTCGGTGAGGCTCTCCGCCTGGCCAGCGAAAAAATGGATCAGAAGAACATCTACGCCGTCAACCCGGCGTTTGACAGGTAAAACAGGCAGAAAAAAGCTCCCCTCACAGGGGAGCTTTTTTGTATCCTTATTTCGCCAGGACTTTCTTGAGCCTTGCGTAGCGGGGCAGGCCGTTCTCGGTGGGGCGGTCGATCTCGCCCTGGATGAGGGGGAGTGCATAGTCGATGAAGTCCTGGGTAACGCCGGTGCCGTCGGGAGTTATCCACTCGGCGGGAACCTTCTTCTCGTAGTTGGCGACGCTGGTCAGCGGGACGAGCACGTATTCGCACTTGTAGACGGCGCTGTCCTCGGCGCGCTTAAAGGCGACCATCTTGCCGGTCTCACCGGCGACCGCGCTCTCGACGGCGACCTTGCCGGCCATGAACGCCTCCTCGACGTCGACCGCGCTGGCGCAGTGGGCGCCGCAGCGCTGCAGCAGGCTCAGCTCTATACCGCGAACCTTGGCGCCGGTGCGCTCCTTGATGACGGCGGCAAGCAGGCTGGCCAGTCCGCCGAGCTGGGCGTGGCCAAAGCCGTCGGTGGCGCTGGTCTTGGCCTCGGAGACGAAGCTGCCGTCGGCGTAGTGCACGCCCTCGCTCACGGCGACGATGCAGTTGCCCTTTTCACGGTAGACGCGCTCAACGGATTCCACGAACTTCTCCATGTCAAAGTCCGTCTCAGGCAGGTAGATGAGGTCGGGCGCGCAGCCGGCGAGACCGGCCAGAGCGGCGCTGGCGGTGAGCCATCCGGCGTGACGACCCATGATCTCGATTATGCAGACCATGCCGGTGTCGTAGACGTGGGCGTCCTTGTATATCTCGGTGCAGCTGGTGGCGATGTATTTCGCAGCGCTGGCAAAACCGGGGCAGTGATCCGTGTTATAAAGGTCGTTGTCGATGGTCTTGGGGACGCCTATCACGCGGCACTCGTAGCCGGACTTGGACATGTAGCGGCTGATCTTATCGCAGGTGTCCATGGAGTCGTTGCCGCCGTTATAGAAGAAGTAGCGCACGTCGTACTTCTTGAATATCTCGAGTATGCGCTTATAATCAGTGTCATCAACGTCGGGATCGGCCATCTTGTACCGGCAGGAACCCAGCTCGGAGGACGGAGTGTTGGTCAGAAGCTCGAGCTCCTCGGCGTCTTCCACGCCCATGTCATAGAGCTTGTCCTCGAGCACGCCCTTGATGCCGTGAGCCGCGCCAAAAACGCGGGTGATGTTCTCGTTGTCGAGCGCAGTGCGGATTACACCGTACGCGCTGGCGTTGATAACTGAGGTCGGGCCGCCTGACTGTCCGATGATGCAGGCGCCCTTAAGTGCTTTTTCCATGTTGCTGCCTCCAAAAAATGAAGTTTGTTTGAGAATGTGTTATTGATTATAACACATGATTGAGATATAATAAAGAAGCAATAGCATAAATTTACCGCTAGCGAAGGAGATAATTTTATGGCCTTAGTAACAACAAAAGACATGTTCCGCAAAGCTTATGAGGGCGGTTACGCCATTGGCGCTTTCAACGTCAACAACATGGAGATAGTCCAGGGCATCACCATGGCTGCCAACGAGCTGCGCGCTCCGCTGATCCTCCAGGTATCCAAGGGCGCCCGCGCCTACGCCAGCCACACCTATCTGATGAAGCTGGTCGAGGCCGCCGTCGCTGAGACCGGCCTGCCCATCGCGCTCCACCTTGACCACGGCGACAGCTTTGAGCTCTGCAAGAGCTGCATAGACGGCGGCTTCACTTCCGTCATGATAGATGCCAGCAGCAAGCCCTTTGAGGAGAACATCGCCATCACCAAGCAGGTCGTCGAGTACGCTCACGACCACGGCGTCGTCGTCGAGGCCGAGCTGGGCACCCTCGCCGGCATTGAGGACGAGGTCAAGGTCGAAGAAGGTCACGCCAGCTACACCCGCCCCGAGGAGGTGCAGGAGTTTGTCGAGCGCACCGGCTGCGACAGCCTTGCCATCGCCATCGGCACCAGCCACGGCGCCTACAAGTTCAAGCCCGGCACGAAGCCGCAGCTGCGCTTCGACGTGCTCGAGGCCGTTGAGAAGAACCTGCCCGGCTTCCCGATAGTCCTGCACGGCGCCTCCAGCGTGCCCCAGAACTTCGTCGAGGAGATCAACAAGTACGGCGGCAATATGCCCGGCGCCATCGGCGTTCCCGAGGATCAGCTCCGTCAGGCTGCCAAGAGCGCGGTGTGCAAGATAAACATCGACTCCGACCTGCGTCTCGCCATGACCGCCACCATCCGCAAGTTCTTCGCCGAGCATCCCGACAAGTTCGACCCCAGGGAGTATCTCAAGCCCGCCCGCGAGGCCATCAAGCAGATGGTCGCCCACAAGATAGTCGACGTGCTCGGCTGCGACGGCAAGGCGGAATAAACTTTCGGCATAAAAACCCCAGCGCCTTTGGCGCCAAGACGTTAGGAGGGGTGCAATGAATTTCACTGAATTACTCGAAAAGCTTGCCGGCGGCTCCACCGCCGCCGGCGGGCGCCTTGCCGCGGGCAACATCGGCGCGGGGATCATCCTCGTTGCCCGGCTTGCCGTCTGCTGCGTGGCCTTTGCGATTGCGCTGCTGGTAGACGCCATACCCGCTGTGTGGGTCACGGTCATACTCGTGCTCTGCGCGCTCATAGCCGGATATGACGTCATAGCCGCCGCCGTGCTCGGCATAATGCGCGGCGACTACCTCAACAGCGGTGCGCTGGTCATAATAGCCGCCCTGCTGGCGTTTATTTTCGGCGCTGAGATAGAGGGCTGCGCGCTCATTCTGCTCTATCAGATAACCGGCATCTTCATAGACTACGCCGTGGAGCGCACGCGCCGCACCGTGCTGGACACCATCTACTGCGACACCGCATACGCCAGCCGCGTGGGCGAGGACGGCAAAGAATCCACCGTCCCGGCGGACTCGCTGCAGCCCGGAGACATAATCGTCATACGCCCCGGCGAGACGGTTCCCTGCGACTGCATCGTCCTCGACGGCAGCTCGAAGCTCGACCTGGCACCGCTGGGAGACGACTCCGGCTATGTCAACGTCAAGGAGGGCGACGAGCTGTTCTCCGGCTGCATAAACGCCTCCGGCGAGCTGAGGTGCGAGGTCTCCTCCGTACAGAGCGAGTCGACCGCCGCCAGGCTCTACGCCGAAATCAACGCAGCCCCCGGCAGGGGAGAGGTCGTGCCCGAGGCTCTGCAGAGCCTGCGCAAGTATTTCCCGCCCGTCATAACGGCCATCGCCGTGCTCATCGCCGCGCTGCTGCCTATTTTCCTGGACATCTCGGTCTCCGAGGCTGTCAGGCGCGCGTCGATGTTCCTGGTAATAGCCTCTCCGGTCTCGATGTTCGCGGCGATACCCGTCATACGCCTGTGCGCATGCTGCGGCGCCGCCCGCGCAGGCGCCGTGTTTGACAGCTGCGCCGCCATTGACGGCGTCGCATCGGCCAGCACCGCGGCCTTCAACGAGACCGGCACGCTCACCGAGGGCAAGCCGCGCGTGGTATCCGTCAGCGCCGGGCGCATGGGCAAGGACGTGCTGCTGAAGATAGCCGCTCACGCCCTGTCCTACTCAAACTCTCCGCAGTCGCGCTCCATCATCGAGGCCTATGGCGGCACCATATACATAGACCTGATCGAGAATTTCAACGAGGCGCCCGGCTACGGCGTCGAAGTTCGCGTAGACGGCATACCCATCCGCGTGGGCACGCGCGAGCTGATGCGCATCGGCCATGTTGAGATTCCGGACAGCGACCTCTATGTGGACGACGGCGCAACCTGCGTCTATGTCGCCATAACCGACGAGTACGCCGGCTGCATCGTGCTCAGCGACCCCGTCCGTGAAGACGCCGCCGCCGGGATCGACGACCTGCGCCACAGCGGCGTTGAGAACATCGTGATGTTCAGCTCCGATTCCCGCGACCGCACGGCCAAGCTGGCCAGCAGCATGGGCATAACCGAGTACTACTCCGAGTGCTCCCGCGACAAGCTGCGCGGCTCGCTCTCCACGCTCAAGCAGGGCTGCGCCCCCGGGCGCACGCTCATGTACGTGGGCAGGGGAGAGGACTTCGGCGGCTCGCACACCGCCGCTGACGTGGATGTAGCCATGTCCGGCGCCGATACGCTGAGCCTGCGCAGGAGCTGCGACGTGACCATTCTCGGCGGCAAGGTCGGCAAGATAGCCGTCGCCGTAGGCGTGGCTCGCTATGCGCGCATGCTCTCTTACGCCACTGCCGGCGGAGCCGCGCTGATAAAAGTCATACTGCTCATTCTCGCAGCCTTCGGCATAAGCACGCTTTGGTTCTCGATCTTCATCGACGCCATTGCCGCCGTCGCCGCCTCGCTGGTGTCCATCCTGGCCTTCAGCGGCGAGCTGTACAAGTAATAATATACCCCATATTGAAACGCTAAACGAGCCGGGACAGACCCGGCTCGTTTTTTTGCAATCTGCGTTAACACATTTGGTGCGCTCAGGTTGGTTGAACTCGCCGCAATATCGTGTAGAATTAGGCGTGAAAGGTGTGAATTGTATGAACAATCAGAGCAATCTCGCGCGCAACCTCACATCCCTGCGCAGTCTGAAAAGGCTGACGCTCGAGCGCGTGGCCGAGGCCGTAGGCGTGACGAGGCAGGCGGTGGCGAAATGGGAGAGCGGCGAGAGCGCGCCGGATATTCTGCACTGCGACGCCCTGGCCGAGCTGTACGGCGTGAGCCTCGACGATTTGATCCACTTCGACCAGGCCAGGGAGGGCATAACGCCGCCGCCCAAGGGCAAGCACGTGTTCGGCACCGTCCAGGTAGGAGAGCGCGGTCAGATAGTCATTCCCAAGAAGGCGCGCGACCTGTTCGGCATCAAGCAGGGGGACACGCTTATTGTCCTGGGCGACACCAATCCGGGGAGCCAGGGAATAGCTCTCATGCAGAGCGAGTTGTTTCTCAACATGGCTCAGCTTCTGGAGGCCGCATACAGAAAGGACAGAGAAGATGAATGTTCTGACCGTTGAAGGGCTGACGAAGCGCTATTCCGGCTTCGCGCTCGATGATGTCTCCTTCACCCTCGGCGAGGGGCGCATAATGGGGCTGATAGGCCGCAACGGCGCAGGCAAGACCACCGCACTCAAATCCATCCTCGGCATGATAAAACCGCAGAGAGGGAGAATAACCGTCCTCGGACACGAGCTGCCCGGAGGCGAGGCGGCGTGTAAACAGGAAATGGGCGTCGTACTGGGCGGAATTGACTTCTACATGCAAAAGCGCCTCTCCGACATAACCTCTGCCACCAGGCGCTTTTACCCTGCCTGGGATGCCGGGGCGTACTCCCGGCATATGGCGCGCTTCGGCCTGGACGAGCACAAGCGCGTGAACGAGCTCTCCGCCGGTATGAGGGTGAAATACCTTATCGCTCTTGCACTCTCCCACGAAGCCGGACTGCTCATCCTTGACGAGCCGACCAGCGGTCTTGACCCGGTGTCGCGCGACGAGCTGCTCGAGCTGCTCCGGCACCTGGCCGACAGCCGCGGCATCAGCGTCCTTTTTTCCACGCACATCACGTCCGACCTCGACAAATGCGCGGACGATATAACCTACATAAAGGATGGCCGGGTGCTGGCCAGCGGCGACAAAGCCACATTCGCGCGTCATTTCCTGCACCTCAGGCAGCCGGGCGAAACCGGCGAGCTGTCCCTCGAGGATATAATGCTGCGCACCGAGAGGAGGACGTATGATGATTTCTAAGCTGCTGTACAAGGAGCTAAGACTTGCGGCTCACCCCACCATGTACATATTCACGCTGCTCGGCGCCCTGGTGCTTGTCCCGGCCTATCCCTACGGCCTGGTGTTCATGTTCGGCTCCCTTGCGCCGTCCATCACATTCATGTACTGCCGCGAGACCCGGGACATGTACTACACGCTGCTTCTGCCCGTGCCAAAGCGCGCCGTAGTCGCCGGCAAGTGCGCACTGACTGTGTCCATGCAACTGGCCATGCTCGCCGTGGCGGCTATCTTTGCACTGCTCCGGACGGTGATCGGCGCGGATTCCAACCCTGTGGGCATCGAGCCGAACGCCGCGTATTTCGGCTTCGGACTTATGATCCTCGCCGTGTTCGACTTTGTCTTCCTGACTCAGTTCTACAAGACCGCCTACAAGGTCGGCAGAGCCTTCGCCCTGGCGATGGTTCCTGAGATAATCCTGATCCTGGCGATGGAGACAGCCTCGCACATACCGGCGCTATCCTGGATAGACGGCACGTCTGCCCCGGAGCTTATGACGCAGCTCCCGATACTTGCAGCCGGGGTGATAATTTATGCCGCCGGTCTGCTCGCCGCCTATCGAATTTCGGCGCGCCGCTTTGAATCGGTCGATGTATAAAGAAAAGAGCCTGCATATTGCAGGCTCTTTCACATTGTTTACCGCCCCATGAGGAACAGGTTGGTATCGGTCGCGAAGGTCGACACGCTGTACGCGACAAGCACGTTGTCGAAGTCGTGCTCGGCGATGTACTCGGACACGCTCATGCGGTAGTAGCGCAGGTCGACGACGTGTATCTCGGAGAAGTCGTCCAGCAGGAAGGGGATGAGGCTGTCCGTGTAGGAGTCGCGGATTATCAGCAGGGAGGGTCCCTCGTTGCCGGTTACGATCTCGTGCAGCGGGCAGTTGCCGCCCATGAACATGGAGTACTTGTCCTTCTTCCCGAGGTAGCTCTCATCGTAGAGCTGGCCTTCCTCGGGGCTGCCGGTGGGATAGCTGGTTATCTTCAAACCCTCCGGCTCGTTCACAAAGACCTCCATGCTGTCGGGCTTTACCCAGCTGAAGCCGCTCGACGACCAGGTCGTGCCGTAGAAGCTGTCGGAGACGGTGTGGCGGTCGGTGTAGCTGTCCAGCGCGGGGACGTCTATGCCCATCGCCTTGCCCAGCGCGGTGAAGCCGTAATAGGCGCCCAGGCTGGTCCAGTGGTGGTCGGTGCGGTAGTAGATGTACTCGTCCGCGTGCTCGCGCAGGGGAGCGAGCATGTCCACGTTGTTGGCGTTGGACAGGCCGTAGCAGTACTCTATCAGCTCCGCCTGGCTGTCGTTCGGCGTGAGATTCGGCAGACGGTCAGACCATATCTCGCTCTTTTCAGGTATAAGGGCAAAGTAAACGTTCGCGTCCGTGTTCTGAACCAGCTGGTTCACGTAGCTCATGTTCGTATCCAGGGTGCTCTTATCCGGGGCGTCAAACCCCTCTATGAGCGTCTGTTCCTTGCCGTAGGAGACGTCGTTGTTCTCTTTCTTGCCCAGCGCAAGCTCGCTGGCGGCCTTCAGAGTGATCCACTCGTCGCGGAAGATGAACTGGTCAGAGGTGTAGTCTTCAAATTCCGTCGTAAACTCCTTGTTGAAAAGCCGCTCAAACGTAAAGCGGGGCATCGTCTGCAAAACGCGGTTTTCCTGCTCGGAGAAAGTCCTCTGGGGCGTCAGCATATTGGCCACGAAAAAGCCGCCGATAAACAGAAGGAATATGAGGACTTCCGCCCACATTGCTTTTTTGCTCATGCGCAGTCCTCCTTAGAAATTGAAGTACAGGAACGGGTTGTACGAGGCGTCCACGAGATACGCGGTGGACAGGATCAGCGCCAGAAGTATAAGCGCGGGCGCTGCAATACGCACAAAACCGTTCGGCAGTTTATGCCAGAGCTTCTTGCCCAGCGGAGTGCAGGCAATGATAGCGATGACGATAGTGACGCCGTACGTCATCAGGTAGTACAGATCCTCGCTCCTGATAAAGCCGTTTGCACCGAAGCCGAGCATCGCGCTGGTGTACTGTCCGGCCAGGCCTATGTCGTTGAGCTGGAACAGCGGCCAGACCAGCATGACCACAAGCAGTGTGTAGACGTGGCTCCACACCTTGGATCTCTCCAGATATTTCAGGAGGAAGGTCTTTTCAAGCAGCAGCCAGAACGCGTAGTACAGACCCCAGATGAGGAAGGTCCAGTTGGCGCCGTGCCAGATGCCGGTCAGCGCCCAGACGACGGTGATGTTGAATATCTGCCTTGCCTTGCCGCACCTGTTGCCACCCAGGGGAATGTAGACATAGTCCCTGAACCAGGTGCCGAGCGACATGTGCCAGCGCCGCCAGAACTCGGTTATGCTCTTGGAAATGTACGGGTAGTTGAAGTTCTCCAGGAACTCAAAGCCTATCATGCGGCCCAGACCGATGGCCATGTCCGAATAGCCCGCAAAGTCAAAGTAGATTTGCAGAGAGAAGGCCAGGGCGCCAATCCAGCTGCCCACAAAAGTGAGGTCTCCGCAGCCGGCGGCGTAGACGTCCCACAGTGCGCCGATGTTGTTGGCTATCAGCACCTTCTTGCCGACGCCTATCATAAAGCGCTCCACGCCGGACGCGAACTGGTTCACACTGCTCGCGCGGAATCCCAGCTGATCCGCAACGTCCTTATAGCGGACTATAGGTCCGGCAATGAGCTGCGGGAACAGCGCGACGAAGGTACCAAAGCTTATATAGTTCTTCTGCACGTCCGCATCGCCGCGGTAGACATCGATGGGATAGCTCATCGTCTGGAAGGTATAGAACGAGATGCCGATGGGCAGTGTGACATTCAGCTCCGGCAGGTTGATGAACGGTATGAGGTTCAGGGTATCTGCAAAGAGGTTGTAGTACTTGAAGAACCCAAGCAGAGCCAGGTTGAGCACTACGTTGACGACAAGCACGATTTTTGCCTTTTTGTCATCTACGCCGCGCCATTTACCTATAAGTATGCCGTTGATATAGTTGATGGTTATAGAAACCAGCATCAGCAGGATATACACAGGCTCGCCCCAGCCGTAGAATATCATGTTGACAACAAACAGTATGGGGTTGCGCCACTTTACCGGCGAGATGTAGTACAAAAACAGTACCACCGGTAAGTATATGAACATAAACAGTATGCTGGAAAATACCATAGGCGGTTTCCTCCGGGTGAGTTATTTTTAATGGTCAGGCGAACAGAGCGTAAAAGTCCGCCGCTATGTCCTCGGCGTTCGCATGGCAGACAAGCATGACATAGTTGCCGCTGACACATATCTGAGCGTTGCTCCACTGCTCAATGGTCGCCGGATACCAGGCTCCACCGTCGGCCTGAGCCTGCTTGCGAGCCTCGAATATAGTACGTACCGTATCTACATCGGAGGCGTTCTCGCACTCTATAAGCACGATTTCGTTGGCCGAGGCCGTTATCATGGCCATCTGTGCGACCAGCTGCTTGGCGGCTATCGCGCTGAGACCCGGATAGAAGTTGTCCAGCAACGTAGCGTCGACTTCCGTCATGCCGGCAAATTCATAAGTCGAAGTAAGCGTATTGAAGAACGCAGCCAGATCAACACTGCCAGGCTCTCCGCTCGGCGTGGGAGACGGCTCATCGCTCGGGTCGGAGGTCGGCTCAGGGCTGACGCTTGGCGTCACCGGCACAGTCGGGGTCGGGGTAGGCGGCGCCGGTGTCGGGGACGGAGTCGGCGTCGGCGTAGGAGTCGGGGTCGGGGTCGGCGTAGGGGAGGGGGAAGGGCTGGCCGACGGGGTCGGGGCATAAGTAGAAGACACGTCGCCGATCGGCTCACCTGTATTCTTGCCTTCGTCCTGTTGATTGCCGCAGGCAGTCAGCGCCATGAGCATTACAAGCGCCAACGCCAACGCGGTGATTCTCAGGTGCGTTTTCATTACGTTTTCTCCTTGCTCTTTTATTATGCACTGCCGCGTCTCGCCGGAAACCGAGACACGGTTTTATATTGACGATGTAAAATTGAATTTGTTGCGAAAAAAACAGAAAACTTTTATGATTTCTCAGAATCATTTTCACCGGTACGCGCCCCGCCATCCGGCTTGAACTTTGCGAGAGGGTTTGCGTCTGCGGCAATGTGCAGTTCCGAGTTGTCCACGTGCGTGTATATCTGCGTGGTATTCAGATTTGAATGTCCGAGAACCTCCTGAACCGTGCGAACATCTACGCCGTTTTGTATCATCAGCGTTGCGGCGGTGTGGCGCAGCTTGTGAGAGGAATACTGGCTGGCATCCAGCCCGGCGCGGGTCAGCGTTTTTTTGACCATTGCGTGTACACTGGAGCGGCTCATGCGCTCGCGCCTGGTGGAGACGAAAAACGCCTTGCACCCCGGCGCGGCCATAAGCTTCCTGACCGACCTGTACGCGTTCACCGCGTCTATACATGCGTCGTTCATATAGACAATGCGCTCTTTTCCGCCCTTGCCGAAGACACGTATGTTGTCGTCTCTCACGTCGTTTTCATCCAGGCTGATAAGTTCAGATATTCGCAGTCCACAGTTCAAAAACAGGCATATTATGCAGTAATCTCGTTCCTTGTTTATGCCTTCTATTGAGGACAGCAGCCGCTGCGACTCCTCCAGCGTCAGATAGCGGGGGAGAGTTTTGTTGATTTTGGGGGAGTCCAGGTCGGCCACCGGGTCGTGGTCGAGCTGCTTGGTCTTGACGGTCAGATACTTGTAAAAGCTCCTGAGCGTCGAGATCTTCCTCGCGCGGCTGGCGGCGTTGAGGCCGTACTCCGGCGAACGGCTCTGTTCGTTTTTGACCTTGTCGCGCGAGAGAAACGCCAGATAGTCGTACACCTCGCTCATAGTTACGGAGCCGACAAAGTCCAGGTCAACGTCGGATATGGAGACCTCGTCAAGCTCGGTCGAGCGAGGCGCCAGTCCGCGCTCGATTTTCAGATACCGGAAAAAATTGCGCAGGTCGAGATAATACTCATCGACCGTCGCGCGGGAGTGTCCCTTGATAGTCTCGTGATAAATCAAAAAATCGCGCAACACCTTGGGAGCTTCGCTGCGATAATCCAAAACGTTCACCTCCAGACGAATCCAACTTATTTTATAGTAAGCAGGGGAAAAAGGCAAGATGCAAATACAGAGATAATTGAACAAAATAAAAATTTTGTTCAATGTAGGGGAGGCTGAAAGCCCGATTTGGGGGCAATCGGGCTTTCGTGGCTGGCTATCATATCAGTCGAGGTATCTCAGGCCGTCTATGCCGCTTATCCCAAGTCCGGGCGCGTCGCTCAGCTCAATGTACTTGCCGTTGAAGCTAGCGCCGCCGGTTACCGGGTCTGAAGCGCACAGCGCAGGTCCGTCCAAGTCTATGCGCGTTATCTCGCCCTTGGCGCATGCCAGGTGCGCCGCCGCAGTCACGCTGACTTTGGCCTCTAGCATGCAGCCGATCATGCACTCGACGCCGTACACTTCAGCGGCGGACACTATCCTTAGCGCGTTCGACAATCCTCCGCACTTCATCAGCTTGATATTCACATAGTCGGCCGCGTGCAGCTGCATTATCTTCAGCGCGTCCGCCGGTGAAAACATGCTCTCGTCAGCCATGACGGGCACCGGTGAATTAGCCGTAACAAACTGCAATCCGTCCAAATCTTTGGCCTTGACCGGCTGCTCGACCAACTCAATATTCAGACCTTCGGCCTGCATGTTTTCCAGCAGGCGCACGGCCTGGCGCGGAGTCCACGCCTGGTTGGCGTCAATCCTTATCGTGGCGTCCGGAGCCGCAGCGCGGACGGCCTTGAGCCGCGCCAGATCGAGCGCAGGATTCTCTCCTACCTTGATTTTCAGCGTCTCATATCCGCGCGCGAGCGCGTCGGCTGTGTCCTTAGCCATAACCTCTGGGGCGTTCACACTTATCGTTATATCAGTTACCAGTGTATTCCTGCTGCCGCCGAGCAATTTGTACAAAGGTATGCCGCAATTCTGGGAATACAAGTCCCAAACAGCGATTTCTGCGGCAGCCTTCGCGCTGCTGTTGCCGACTATGCTGCGGTCAATGGCCGCGAGCGCGTCCTCAAGTCCGGCCACGTCTCTGCCAGCTAACGCCGGCGCGATATGACCTCGCAGCGCGGCTTCGATGGAGCCAAGGGTTTCGCCTGTGACGGCGGCGGTGGGCGGAGCCTCTCCCCTTCCTATGCGCCCGTCCGAGGTGTGGATTTCCACCACTATATCCTCGACATGGCTGACCTCTCTCAGCGCCGTCCTGAACGGCACGCGCAGGGGCGCCGAAAGCACTCCCAATCTTACTTGAGTGATCCTCATTTTTGCCTCCGGTTCAACTGTGGTGCTTGCTGCACTGTGAGTAGCTCTCAGAGAGCGGCTTTGCCACAGAGTCATAGTTCTTGTTGCACAACGTGGTGAACAGCATGTCCACCACAAGCAGCGCGGCGATCCTGCTGCTCATGGCTCCGCTGCGGAACTCCAGCTCCGGGGACGAAGTCGGGAGCACAAAATCGGCCAGTTCCGCAAGCGGATTGGCTCCGTACTTTGTCACTGCGACGATGCACGTCCGGCGCTCTTTTGCCGCAGCGGCCAGCTCCAGGATATCCGACGTATTGCCGGAGTTTGAAAAGAATATAGCCACATCTCCGGGCTTCATGGACGTGATATAGGTGAGTTGTACATGCAAATCCGCGCAGAAAAGCACGTTCATGTCTATTCGCAGCAGCTTCTGGTACAAGTCCTGAGCTACCAGTCCGGACGCTCCCACGCCGAACAGGCGCACGCTCTCAGCTGAAAAGATACGCGACACGACTTCGTCGAGCACCTCGGTTCTCTGCACCATCGCCGTGCTCCTGATTGCGTCCAGCGCGCCGGCCTCTACACCGCGTATAATGTCGTCGGTTCCCGCGTACACGCGCGTGTCCAGAAAGTCCATGCTGCTGGGAGTCTGAGCGTCCGTTCGGTCTTCCCGGAGCTGTGACACAAGGTTCTTTTTCATATCCTTGAGTCCGGAGTAGCCGAGCGATTTGCAAAAGCGCACCCACACCACCTGGCTCACTCCGCTTTTCTCTGCCAGCAGAGCTATTGGATCGTCGAAAACCGAGCCGAGGTTCTGCAGAAAATAGCGCGCCACCTTTTGCTCCGCAGGACTGAGCCCGTCGTAAACGCTTCGGGTCTTAATCTCGATTTCTGTCATCAAATACCTCCCCTGTCGATGCGCGCTGTCAAAATAGGGATACCTGCGCAAAGTATCCCCAAAACAATTATAGCTTTCTGTTATAGAGCCCATACCCGCGGCCGACGCTTCCTCCTGCAAGGAGACGGCGGCGGAATATTCTCTGCAGCGAAGTGTTCTCCGGAAGCGCAGAGGCATCTCCCGTCCAGGGCACCCCGAAGATTATCCACATGTCCGAGCACTGCGGGTCGTCTATCACATACAGCAGCTCGTAGTCCGCGGCGAAGCGCCGTATACCGGACGCCTCGTCAAGCCCGGAGCACAGAGGGTGCAGCAGCCACGAGTCGCATACGAACGGTACGGACTTTTCCCTGCCGCAGCCGAAGAAGCTGACAGCCCTTGCATACGCCGCTTCACAGTCCTCATGCCGCAGCGCTCCGCAGGACGGTATGTGCACATTTATCACGCGCTGTCCCGGCGAGAGCGGCGCATCGGCCTTGAACGATGCAAACTCAAATTGCAGTCTCCCGAGCGCAAAGCACTTCAGCTCGAAGAATCTGTAGAACCACGGCGCCACAAACGAGCCGTATACGCCGTAAATCCTCTTGCACTCGCGCGTCTTCCACAGCAGATCCGCAAAGGAATCAGTGTAGACGTCTTCGCCAATGCCGGCCGACGCGTATCGCTTCTCCGCGCCTTCCAGCATACAGAGGTACGGCAGCATTCTCATTGTGTAGTTACTCTCGCCGCACGCCTCAGCGAAGCCATCCATCCCGGAGAGCACGTCCCTTATGGGCACATCTCCGCCGTGCTCATATCTATAAGTCACACTCTCGAGCAGAGACGCCGCATCACGGTTGCGCATGGCGGACTCCAGAGCGCGGCCATAGGCTTCGACAGCCTCCGGAGCGTAGTCCCAGCGGGACAGCAGCCGCGCCACATCGTTATAGCTACGTATCACGGCTTCTCTACCTCCGCAGCGGACAAATCCTTGAGCATGACATGCTCGGCGATTCCGGGCTTGGAGGCGTCAGGTATCACGCCGAGCTCCCAATAGCCGAGCGAACGGTAAAACTCCATCGCGTGCAAATTGAAGTCGCTCACAAGCAGGCACGTGCGCAGACATCCGTCTGCGCGCGCCATGCTTTCAAATTCGTTCATTAGGAAGCGGCCGGCGCTACGTCCACGGTGAGCCGGTGAGCTGCCGATGAGCGCAAGGTAATGATAGAGACCGCAGAAGCCGCGTGGCACAACTCGCATTGCGCCGGCGATGTCCCCCTCCGGGGTAAACGCGCACCACAGCTCTCCCCTCTCGGCGGCTTTGCCGAGAGAACGGCGAAGCCTGTCGTCTTCCGAGAAGTAGCGCTCCCATATGAGGCTGCCGCGGAAGACTTCGATGCACTCTTCAATTCTCTCGGCTCCACACCTTTTCAGGACAAGCTCAGACATGTCATCCCTTTACGCCGCCGAGAGCTATGCCCTCGACAAACTGTTTCTGCATGAAGCAGTACAGCACAAACGGCACAAGGAAGGACAGCGTAGCCGCAGCCATCTCAGGGCCGTAATTCGTCGAGAAGTAGCTGGTCAGGGAGCTGGTCGCCACAGTCAGGGTGTTCATTTGCTCCTTCGTGGTGGCAATCAGCGGCCAGAGCAGGGCGTTCCAGGCGGAGTTGAAGGTGAATATCGCAAGCGTGATCCTGGCGGGTCTGACCATCGGCAGAACCACGCGAGTGTAAATACGCAACTCACTGCAGCCGTCGATCTGGGCGGCCTCGATAAAGTCATTCGGCACGCTGCGGATGAACTGCCGCATCATGAATATGCCGAACGCACCTACCAGAGGTATGACCAGCGCGATATAGGTGTTGAGCAGGTGCCAACTGCGCATCATGACGTACAGCGATATGAAGACGACCTGGGTGGGGATCATCATAGTGGACAGCACAATGTTGAACAGCCCCTTCTTGCCGGGGATCGGCTTCTTTTCAAAGCCGTACGCCATTGTGCAGCTCACGAGGTCGACGGCGATAACGCTTATTACGACAACTATAAGGCTGTTGATTATCGGGCGCGCAAAGTCGCGGTTCTGGAAAAGGTAGGCGTAGTTTGAAAAATCAAAAAGCTTTATGTCGTCCCACTTGATGTACATGGTGGACGTGTCGGCAAAGGAGACAAGTATCATGTATATAAGCGGCACAACGCAGAAAAGCGCAAACAGCGTGACCATTATTACGCCCACTACAAAGCGCCAGCTGCGGCGTTCATTTTTAATCATGGTCAGTCATCCTTTCCCTCGAAGAAGTGCTGCTGGATCATATGGACTGCCAGGATAACTATGAGGAGCAAAATGGCGACGGCACTGGCGTAACCGATACGGAAATCCTGGAACGCATATGTATAGATTATGTAGGCTATCGTCGTCGTACCGTTGTGCGGTCCGCCGCCGGTAAGCTTGTATACAACGTCAAATGCCTGGAAGGACCAGATTATGCCCAGAGTTATGTTCATGTAGGTGATGGGCTTGAGCTGGGGTACGGTTATCTTCCAGAAGCGCTGGCGAGGAGTCGCGCCGTCAATCAGCGCAGCCTCTCGGATATCCACAGAAATGTTCATTATACCGGCGTAGAAAATAATCGTAAAGTAGCCGACGCTTTTCCACACCGCGACCAAAGACACGCATATAAGAGCCAGCGTGGGTTCGCCCAGCCAGTTTATGGGCGCGATGCCGAATATCCCGAGCACCTCGTTGAGCAGGCCGCCCCTGGAAGAAAGAATGACCTTCCACACGGTGGCCGCGGCAACATAGGAAGCCAGGGTAGGTATAAAGATTACGCTGCGTATTACACGGCCATATCTGTTGTTCAGATACTCGGCCAGGAAGTTTGCCACAAACAGAGCAAGCAGCGTTTGCAGCGGAACTGTGATGATGACATAAATCACCGTGTTCCACAGAGCTCTGCGAAGCTGTGAATTCGTGAGAACCTTCTCATAGTTCTCCAAGGCAATCCAGTCGGGGGATTGGGCGAGATTGTAGTCCGTGAAGCTGTAGTACAGTGTCATGATGATAGGCACTATACAGAATATGAGAATAATAATCATGCCCGGAGTGATGTACGCCACGCCATATCCGGCCTGGCGGCGCATCAACGGGGACATTCTCCTTCTTTTCGTCTTGTTCATTCTTTCATCACCACGCCTTTAATAAGGAGAACCGGTTTAAATAGGAGAAACCGGGCATTGTCGGTTTCCGGCCATGCCCGGTTTCTAAAAACTTACGTCAGGAAACTATCTGCTCGTTGTAGTAGGTCATAGACTCGTCTATAACCTCCTGCGGGGTCAGCTGACCCATGAGCATGCCCTGCACGTTCTGCTGGAAGACATCCGCGAAGGTAGCGCTGCCCTCATAGGAGGGGACGGCATACATGACGTCGGAGTACTCCTCGTACATGCTCTGGAACGGTTCGGGCTCGGTGTAGGTGGCATCCGTGGTGAGGGAAGGCATGCCGTAAATCTGCTCGTGGTAATCGTCCATTACCTCGGCGCTGGTCATGTACTTGATGAGCTCAGCGGCCAGCTCCTTGTCCTCGCAGTAGGAGGAGATAGCCAGGGAGTCGACGGACATGTTGGTGGCCAGGCCGCCAGGGCCCTCGAGACCGAGCTGGCACTGCCAGTTGATGCCCTCCTCGGTGAAGGTGGAGGCGTTGCCGGTGCCGTTGATGATGATGGCGGCCTCGCCGTTGACGAACTTGCCGTTCGGGTCATCCATGCTGACGATGCTGTCGTCAAAGATGCCGTTCTCCTTGAAGCTGTTGATGTAGGTCAGAGCTTCGAGAGTGGCTTCGCTGTCGAGGTTGAGGTTGCCCTCCTCGTCGAGGACAGTGCCGCCGGCCTGGAAGAAGAAGGGCCAGAAGCCGGCCAGCATGGCGGACACGCCGTTGGTGGCGCCCCAAGAGGAGATGAACGGCCACACGTCAGGATTGGCCTCCTTGAGGGTGAGGCAGACGTCCATGAACTCGTCCCAGGTGCTGGGCAGCTCGGTGATGCCGGCGGCCTCAAGCATGTCCATGTTGTAGAAGATGACGCAGGGGTTGCCCGCCATCATCGGGAAGGTGCAGAGCTGACCCTCGGAGTTGTAGGCGCCCTGATCGAGGTACACGTACTTCTCGAAGTCTTCCTCGGTCAGATACTCGTCCAGGGGAGCGAGCAGGCCGGCGTCAATGAGGTCGTAGGTCTCGGTGACGTAGACAACGTCGGGACCCTCGTCGGAGAGCAGGCCGGTGTAGATGTTGGTGGCGTAATCAGCCCAGGTCTGGATCTCGACGTTGATGACGCAGTTGTGCTCAGCCTCAAAGGCGTCAAACTTCTCGTTCCAGAAATCCGCGTCGCTGATGCCGTCTTCGGCGAACTGGTACACAGGCACCCAGACGCTCAGCTCAACGGGATCGCCGGAAACGTTGGAGCCTCCGGAAGTGGACGGGGCGGGATCTTTACCGCAGCCCGCGAGCAGGCCGACGCACAGCACTGCCACGAGTACGATAGCAAGAACTTTCTTCTTCATGTTTTCCTCCTTATAAATGATACATTTTCTCTTAACAGGCGCCCCTCTGCGCCTTAATTAAGGACATTATAACATTGTGTTCACACAATGTAAAGAAATAAAATTTCCTTTATGCAATAATCACTGTTTTATTCTTTCCGTATTGTGAAAGAAGTCAAAAATCAAAGTTTGCAAGCGGCATAATGCCAGTAAATGCCTTTTCCCGCTTCAGGAAGGGCGCCAGCGCCTCAAGGGATCTGGCAGTGTACTCCCAGGCCGCGACGCCTGCGGCGCCAGCCGGCATGTACAGCAGATCGTATGGGTTGCGGAGCGCGACCACGGCCATTGGTTTGCCGGTTTCGCCCAGCGCGCGCATAAGCTCAAGCTGACCCGGCTTCAAATGGGCGTTGCAGGTTCCAAGCACTATGCACGAGCACTCGGACGCAGCCGAGACCGCTTTTGCTATCTCCTCGCCGTCCGGGTTCTCGGACACGACCAGCGCAGTCCCTCCGATGCGGTCGGCCATATACCCTGCGAACGCCGGGGTCTCCCTCACCCTGCTGGAAACCAGGCTGGCGCGAATCGGCTCGCAGCCGGTAAAGAACGGCCTTTCGCCCAGCGGCGGCATGTCGCAGCCGACCGGAGCAAACGAGCGCTCGAGCATCTCGCGAGCTTCATCGGCCGCGCTCTCGGACACGCATATGGAGCGTCCTCCGCCGGTCAGGCTGCGCTTTGCGGACTCTATGCGCCTGACCGAAGCCTCAAGCTCATCGAGGCTGAGAGCCTTGCTCTCGACGTCGCGCCTCAGTCTCTCGACCGTATCACGCGCCAGAGCGGACGTGTGCGAAATGCAGACTATGTCCGCGCCGGCCATGATGGAGGCCTCGGCGCCCTGGGCGGTGCCGTAAAACTTAGCAATGGCCTGCATCTCCATGCAGTCGCTGATTATAATTCCGTCGAAGCCGAATTCACCGCGCAGTATGCCGGTGAGTATGCGCCTGGACATCGTGGCGGGTATTCTCTCGGGTTCCAGCGCCGGGAAAAGCACGTGGCTGGTCATTATCGCGGGTATGCCCGCCTTTATGGCGGCTCTAAAGGGGTAGAGCTCGCAGCGCTCCAGCTCCTCCCTGCTCTTTTCCACCAGCGGGAGACCCAGATGGGAGTCCACGGCGGTGTCGCCGTGTCCCGGGAAATGCTTACCGCAGGCCATCACGCCCCCGTCAAGTGTGCCCCGCATGAACTCCAGCGCAAGCGCCGAGGCGCGCTCCGGCTCATCGCCGAAGCTGCGCACGCCTATCACCGGGTTCTGAGGGTTCGAGTTCACGTCCAGCACGGGCGCGAGGTTGAAGTTCACGCCTGCCTCGCGCAGCTCCGCGGCCGTGATAGCTCCGGCTCTGTAGGCCGAATCCCCGCCCGCCGCGGCGAGCGCCATCGCGCCCGGGGTGTTTATCATGTCGTCGGAGAGGCGCGTGACCACGCCGCCCTCCTGGTCTATCGCTATCAGCGGTATCGCGCCGGTCTCACGCTCGATAAGCTCCGTGAGCGCTTTGCACAGGCGGGAGAGCTGCTCGCGGCTCTCAATATTGCGCCGGAACAGTATGACGTTGCCCACCTTGTACTCGCGGACGAGCGCGGCAAAATCGTCGTCTATCTCCGTGCCGGGAAAACCGGCCATAATGCGCTGGCCTATGGCATAGTTGATGTCCACTTTCAAGCCTCCCCGAGAGCTCTCGCTATAACGCCGCCGTTTTCATCCAGACGCCGGCGCGCCTCATCGGCGCTCAGGCCGCGCACAAGCATGACTATGGCCGTTTTGACCGAGAAGCCGCAAGACTCGAGCGTGGACTTGGCGACCGCTTCGTCAACGCCCGCCGCCGTGGAGACTATGGAGATGGAGCGGCGCACCAGCTTCTCATTTGTGGGCATGACGTCTACCATGAGGTTTCCGTACACTTTGCCGAGCTTTATCATAGCTCCGGTGGACAGCATGTTTAGCACCATTTTCTCCGCCGTACCGCTTTTCATCCTGGTAGAGCCGGTTATGACCTCAGGACCGGTCTCAACGCCTATGGAGATATCCGCCGCGGCGTTCATGTCGGAAGCCTTGTTGCAGGTGAGCGCCACGGTCTTCGCGCCTATCTCATGGGCGTAAGCCATAGCGCCGAGCACGTAGGGCGTGCGCCCGCTGGCCGCGATGCCTACGACTATGTCGCGGCTGTTGAGACCCAGCTTTTGCATGTCCTCTCGCCCCGCGTCGGCGTTGTCCTCCGCGCCCTCCGCGGCCTTGAACATGGCGCGCTCTCCGCCCGCGATGATGCCCTGCACCATTTCGGGGTCGGTGGAGTAGGTGGGCGGACACTCCGCCGCGTCCAGCACGCCCAGGCGTCCGGAGGTGCCGCAGCCGCAGTAAATCAGGCGTCCGCCGGAGCTGAGCGACTCATATATGGCGTCCACGGCCTGAGCCACACTCTCCAGCTCGCGCTCTACAGCGAATGCGACCTTCTTGTCCTCGTCATTTATGCGGCGAACCATCTCCAAAGTAGAAAGCCGGTCGATGTCCGCCGTGTTGGGATTGCGCTGCTCCGTGGGCAGCTTGTTAAGTTGAATCATCGGAAAATATACCCGCTTTCCTCATCTGATTTCCCGCGCAAGCGCCTCATGCACCCGTGCGCGGAAAGAATTCATGTTAGCCTGCGGAGGATGGTCGAAGTACAGCCGGTTGGTCAGCAGCACAATGCCCGCTCCCAGCTCGCGGTCTACCCAGAGGCTGGTGCCTGTGAACCCGGTGTGTCCGCACCCCGTCGGGAACGCTCCTCCGGTGTGGAACACCAGACATCTTCCCTCACAGCCCGGCTGCGGCGTCACCGCGCCGAGGTAGTCCGGGTCATCGGTGTTCAGGTAGAACATACCCAGCTGCGCGACGGCGGAGCGCGTACCGAACAGCCCCGCGTGTCCGCTCACGCCTTTGAAATAATAGTAGGCGTTTCCGTCGTTCGGCTCGCCGATAACATCCGTGCAATGCGCCCTGAAGCCGTCGAAGCTCATGCCGCGCTCTGCGCACATGCGCTCCTCCACCGCGTTGTCCCTACAGGACGGGACAAGCGGCAGGCTCCTGTCCGGGTTAAAGCAAAGCTCACGTATGCCAAGCGGCTCCATGGCATGCCTGCGGATGACCTCCTCAAACGCAAGGCCTGTCGCGGCGCAGAGCACTTCGCGCAAAAGCATGTAGCCGATGTCACTGTAGACCATGCCGTCGACGCAGGAGATACCCTCAAGTATTTCAAAAAAAGGACGTCCGTCGGCATAGAACGGATACCACGCAGGCCAGTGCGCCGTGTGCGTAAGCAGCTCACGCAGCGTTACGCTCTCAAGCCGTCCGGCAAGAGCCCCCCTGACATTTCTCAAGACTCCGACGGCCGGTGTGTCGAGCGTAAAGTCGCCGCGCTTGACCAGCGTGAGTACAGCCGTGGCCGTAAACGTCTTTGTGAGAGACGCCAGGTCGAACCATCGCCCGCCGGAGCCGTCTGTCGCGCCCTCCTCAACTATACCGTTCCGGTCAAAAAGCGTCCACTCGCCATAGGGGAACACCCCGTCGCGCACGCCGCCGGACATGAGAGACGCAACGACACTCACGAAAAAAACCTCTTTTCATTTGCTATGAAATATTGTATCATAGTATTCAGTGATTTGAAAACATTATAACATGCCATTTACATTGACGCAATTGTGCAATATACTCAGAATAGCAATTATGTTTTTAAGCAATACATCAAAGAAAAACTCACAAGGAGCGATAATCATGCCCGAAATATCCGCAATCAAGCCGAAACGGCTGGCCGTGGGTCTGATGTCCGGCACTTCTGTGGACGGAATAGACGCGGCTCTCGTTGAAATCAGCGGCGACGCCTCCAGTCCCGAAGTCAAGCTTGTCGCATTCAAGAACACCCCATACCCCGCCGCAGTGCGTGAAAAAATATTCGCGATCTTCAAACCGGAGAACGCGACTGTAGACAAGCTGGGCTATATGAACTTCCTGCTCGGCGAATACTTCGCCATGGCCGCGCTCGCGGTGATCGAGGCCGCCGGAGTCGCCCCCTCAGACGTGGACTTCATCGCCTCGCACGGCCAGACCATATGGCACGCTCCGGAGGCGGACTGCTCGGACGGGTTTGAAATCAGGTACACTGTACAGATCGGCGAGGGAGCCGTGATAGCCGAGCGCACCGGCATCCCCACCATATCCGACTTCCGCGTCGCCGATATGGCCGCGGGCGGACAGGGCGCCCCGCTGGTACCGTTCACCGAGTACATACTCTACAGGCGCGAGAGCGAGACCATACTGCTCCAGAACATAGGCGGCATCGGCAACATGACAGTCCTCCCCGCCGGAGCCAGGCCGGATGAGCTCTACGCCTTCGACACCGGCCCGGGCAATATGATAATAGACGCCGTCATCTCCGCCGCAACCGACGGCAAAGAGAGCTTTGACCGCGACGGCGCGGCAGCCGCGCGCGGAAAAGTGTGCGAAGAACTGCTCTCGGAGCTGAAACGCGACGAGTACTACGCCCTTCCCCTGCCCAAGACCACCGGGCGCGAGCACTTCGGAACCCAGTACACCGGCCGCCTCTTTGACTACGCGCGCGGGCACGGCCTTACGGCGGACGACCTCGCCGCCACGGCTACCGAGCTGACGGCCTGGTCCATCGCCGACGCGTATGAGCGCTATGTCATGCCCAAGTACCGCGCATCCGAGCTGATAGCCGGCGGCGGCGGAAGCTACAACCCCACGCTGCTCGCCGCGCTTTCCAGGCGCATGAACGCCCTCGGAGTTAAGGTGCGCACGCAGGAGGAGCTGGGCTTCAGCAGCGACGCAAAGGAGGCCGTGGCCTTCGCCATTATGGGCGACAGGTTTATGGCCGGTCTGACCAACACCCTCCCCTCGGTCACGGGAGCCGCTCACGCGGCCATAATGGGCAAGCTGTCCCTGCCCGCTAGCGCACGGTAAGCGGCAGCACCGAGCCGACGTCGAACGCGGTCTCACCGGTCAGGAACGTCGCGCCGACGCCTCTCCCGGCCAGGAAGTCCATGATAGCCCCAAAGTCCGGGTGAGCGTCCATCCTGCCGGTGAAGGCGAGCTCGTCCGCCGACAGCTTGAACGACGCGCCGCCGATAAAGCCGTAGTCGAAGCCCTCCAGCTCTATGTACCCCGGCCTTATTTGAAGCACCTCCAGCCCGCACGCCCTGCACGTGCGGGCTATGCCTGGGTCGGAGGTCATCACCGAGCGCTCATCCACGACGCAGGTGCAGCACTTGGCATAGCCCTGAGCTATGTTGACGCTCTCCAGGCCGCCGAGGTTGTCGAGCACCGCCTGCGCCGTTATGTCCAACCTGTGAAAGAGCTTTCCGCCCGCGATGCAGGCGTTCAGCACGCAGTCGCGTGGATAGCTCTCTCCCGGCTCCGGCGAGGGTATCACCTCGAAGCCGAGCCTGGCGAGCGTTCCGTCTGTGTCGCCGCCGCAGGCTGAGACTATGCGGTGTCCGCCGAGGTGCAGCACTCTCAAATCTGCGTGTCCGGCCAGGCGTGGGTCCACGCTGCGGGCGTCCGGCAGCCACAGCGCCTCCACGCCCAGCGCCTCGAGCGCGCCCGCCAGACGCGCGCGGTACCTCTCCCCTATTACGACTAACCCCACCCTCCCTATCGGAAGGTGGGGTTTAATTACATACTTGACCATCACAGCGCCGCCTTTATAGCTTCACGGACGTTTTTAACGCGGATCAGCTCCAGCCCGTCCGGCTGCAGCACGTCGCCCTTGACGTGCGCGGGAATGATGCATCGTCGGAAGCCAAGACGCGCGATCTCGCTCAGGCGCAGGTTGAGCTGCTGCACGGAGCGCACCTCTCCGGACAAGCCCACTTCGCCCACGGCGGCGACGTCGGAGCTTATCGGCATGTCCCGGACGCTGCTGGCCACGGCGAGCAGCGTCGCCAGGTCAGCCGCAGGCTCGTCCAGCTGCAATCCGCCGACGACGTTGATGTACGCGTCGCAGCCAGACACGCTCATACCGCCGCGCTTTTCCAGCACGGCCAGCAGCAGCATGGCGCGGTTATACTCGATACCGTTGGAGTTGCGGCGCGCAGAGCCGTATCCGGACTGCGCCACAAGCGCCTGGATCTCGGCCAGGATGGGTCTGGAGCCCTCCATGACGCAGGTCACGCAGGTTCCGGGCGTGTTTATCGGGCGGCCGGAGAGCAGGGTCTCGGACGGGTTCGGCACCTCTTTCAGGCCGGTGTCGGCCATCTCGAACACGCCTATCTCGTTCGTCGAGCCGAAGCGGTTCTTCGCCGCGCGGAGGATGCGGTAGCTCATGCTCTGCTCGCCCTCGAAGTACAGCACGCAGTCGACCATGTGCTCGAGCACTTTGGGGCCGGCTATGTTGCCCTCCTTGTTGATGTGTCCCACCACGAAGGCGGTAAAGCCATCGGACTTTGCCCGGCGCATTATGGCCATGGTGCTCTCGCGCACCTGGCTGACACTGCCCGGCGTGGCGGAGACCTCGGCGTCAAACATGGTCTGAATGGAGTCGATGATAACTACGGTCGGCTTCAAATCCTCGGCCACGGCCAGTATCTCGCTGACCTGCGTCTCCGCCAGCACGTATATGTCTCCCTCGGACACGCCGAGGCGCTGCGCGCGCAGCTTGAGCTGCCTGCGGCTCTCCTCGCCGGTGACATACAGCACGCGCTCGCTCCGGCCTATCAGGCCGCAAAGCTGCAGCAGCAGCGTGGACTTGCCCACGCCGGGGGCGCCGCCGACCAGCACGACGCTTCCGCGCACGGCTCCGCCGCCCAGGACTCTGTCCAGCTCGCCCACACCCGTGGTAAAGCGTATCTCCTCCTCGGCGTCGAGGTCGGAGAGCTTCTCCGGAGCCTGCCTGGCTCTGTGCGCGGCAGCAGTGGCCTTGTTCTCGTTTTTCGGGCGCGTCGGCGCCTCGGTAAGCGTGTTCCACGCCCCGCAGGCCGGGCACTGTCCCGACCATCGCGCGGTCTCGTTACCGCATTCGGTGCAATAAAATAGTGTTCTCTGCTTCATACCCTCATCGTTTCCGCCGCAGACCGGTACTGCAAGTAGGACGTCAGCAGCAAGGCCGCAAGCTTTGTCTGATATGTGCCGCTCCGGAGCTTTTCCAGCTCGCCGGCGTTGGAAATAAACCCGCACTCCACAAGAATGGCGGGACATTTGACGCTGCGCATGAGAAAGATATCCCGGGAAATGGGCGCCGCGACCCGGCGGCTGTCCGGGCAGAGCGCGGCCGTTATCGCCCCGTGAGCCAGCTCCCCCAGCTCCTGACTGCCGTCCGTGGCCGCATAGAGCACCTGCGCGCCGCTCGGGCGCGAGTCCGGGTAGTAGTTCTGATGTATGCTTATCAGCACGCCGTCCGGCACCGAGTTTATCAGCTTGACGCGTGCGTTCTGGTCGGCCTGTTTCATCTTTGAAACCGTGTCGGCCTCCTCGGGGTAGTCTATGTCCTCGCTCTCGCGCGTCATCACCGTCTCCACGCCGAACAGCCCGGCGAGCGCCTCCAGCCGCCTGGCTATGGTCAGGTTGATTGTGCTCTCAACCGAGCCGTCCGCCGCGACCGCTCCGCCGTCCGCGCCGCCGTGTCCGGCGTCGATTATGAGCACCGGCTCGCCGGCGGCGAACACGCTGACGGCCTCCTCCCGCTCCGAAACCGGATACTCCGGCAGCAGGAAAACCACGAATATCAGCATCAGCGCGACGCACAGCGGTATGGCGTCTTTAAACTTGAAAGTAACAAACATGCCCGTCCCTCCTCCCTTGATACTATGCGGGACGGGCAGTTTTAATTATTGAACCAGGAACTTTTCGAGCCTGTCGAGGCCTTCCTTGATGTTCTCCATGCTCGTGGCGTAAGTCCAGCGCACGAAGTTCTTGATGCCGAAGCCGGAGCAGGGCACCACTGCGACCAGTCCCTGCTTCAGGAACGCCTCTGCAAACACATCGTCGTCGGTGATCTCTACGCCGCCTATCGTGCGCCCGATAAGCTTTTCTATGTTCATCATGATATAGAAGGCGCCGTCGGGCATTATGCAGCTCACGCCGGGGATGGAGTTCATGCGCTCAACTATGTAGTTGCGGCGCTCCTCAAAGACCTTGCGCATGTCCTCTATCGTCTCCTGCTGGCCGCTGAGCGCTTCGACGGCAGCCCACTGGCTGATTGTAGAGGGGCCGCCGGTGGAGTGGCTGAGGTAATTGCTCATGACCTTGGCGATCTGCTTGTTCGCCGCGGCGTAGCCTATACGCCAGCCGGTCATGGCATAGCTCTTGGACACGCCGTTTATGATGATGGTGCGCTCCTTGACGTCCTCGCCGAGGCTGGCAAAGCTGGTGAAAGGCTTTCCGTCATACACAAGCTTGTAGTATATCTCGTCCGCGAGCACATAGAGGTCGTGCTTGACGCATACGTCGGCGATCGCGCGAAGCTCTCCCTCGCTGTATATCATGCCGGTCGGGTTGGAGGGGTTATTGAGCATCAGCGCCTTGGTCTTGGGCGTGATGGCCGCCTCGAGCTGAGCCGGAGTCATCTTGAAGTTTGCATCCTCGGTCGTCTCTACGACAACGGGGACGCCGTGGAGCATACTGACCATCTCGCAGTAGCTCACCCAGTACGGAGCGGGCACGATAACCTCGTCGCCCGGGTCGAGCAGCGCGGCGAGCGCGGCGTAAACATTATGCTTTGCGCCGGAGGCCACTACGATCTGCGTATAGTCGTAATCCAGGCCGCAGTCGGCCTTGAGCCTGTCGGCGGCCGCCTGTCTAAGCTGCACGATACCTGCGGCGGGAGTGTACTTGGTCTTGCCCTCGCGTATGGCGGCGATGCCGGCCTCGCTTATGTTTTCGGGGGTCATAAAGTCCGGCTCGCCGGTGCCAAAGCCTATGACGTCCATTCCGTCGGCCTTCATCTGTTTGGCCAGGGCATCTATAGCCAGCGTGGTGGAGGGATTAACTTTCATTGCTGTCTTGGAAAGCTCTTTCATGTTGTCTACCTCTCTCAAACGAGTGTTACATTTTGCCCATACATTATATAGCTGTTTTTTTGTGATTGCAACCGTAAAGCTTCGGTGTGAAGTCAGCTTCACATTTCTGTTGACAACTGCGGCTGACAGTGGTAATATGAAGCTAGCTTCACGTGAAACATACTTCACATCAAAGGGCGTGGTGAGATGAAAACCAAAGTCAGGGAACTGCGCGTGGAGCGCGCTATGACTCAGCAGCAACTGGCGGACATGGTGGGCGTCTCGTCGCGCACCATAATCTCTATCGAAAAAGGACAGTACAGCCCGTCGCTCATGCTCGCCTACCGCATGGCCAGGGTCTTTGGCGTAAGCGTAGAGGAGCTGTGCTGTCTTGAGGAGAATCTTAAAATGGAGGACGGACTGTGAAAATCTATAAGAAGTGGTATTTTATCATCGGCTGTGCCATCGCACTGGGAAGTCTTTTCGGTTCTGTTTACCTGCTTGTGCGCGGCAGCGCGGGTCTGGGTCTGGCCACACTGATAGAGTTCTTCCTGTTCGGCGCGGCGCTGGTAGCCATCAGTATGTCGTATGAGTCAACGCGCGACATATATAACCAGCCCGACGAGCGCTCACAGTTAATACGCATGAAGGCCGGTCATTCAACTCTCTACGCCATAAGCATCGTCCTTAACGCAGCAGCGCTTCTTTCCGTTCATGTTTTTGAAGACGAGCCGGCAGGCTATATACGCGTGACTCTGTTCGGCGTGTTTGCGCTTATATGGCTCATGTATGCTATAATGCTCATCTGCTATGACAGGAAGACTTGAGGCGGAGATATGAAAAGGATTAAAAGCTTTGCAGCGTTCGTCTGCGGTATCGTCCTTATAGTATTCGGAGCCGCCTTGCTCCTGTGGCGGACATTTGGCATACAGGGCGCCTTGCGCACATTGTTCGGCGTCGAAATCATTATTACCGGCGTCTCGATACTGCTCTACAGTTTGTCCTATGAAGGCACCAACAACGACCGCAAACACCCGCCGGACGAGCGCTCGGACGACATACGCATGAGGGCAAAGGCGTGGAGCTTTGATATTGTCACCTGGCTCATGATGATAATGCCGCCAATTCTGAATTTCTTCCTCGACACGCAAGCAGGTGCCATAGTGGCCGTGACGGCATACGGCATACTGGCCGTCGGCACGCTGCTCAAGGCCGCGTTGCTCATCTTCTACGAGCGGAATATGTAAAGGGGCAAAATATGAAGCTATATAACAAAAAGGGCTTGATTTTCGGCCTGTTCTGGTCGGTTCTCGGCGTATCTGCGCTGGTTCTGGAATTTGTGAGGCCGAGCGGCAGCACGGCGGTATTTGTACGGGATATTCTGCTTTTCTCCCTGCTGATACTCTTTGGCGTGCGCCAGGTCGTGCGCGCGTTCTCGCAGCCGGCGGCGCGGGAGGACGCCATTGAGGAGCACGACGAGCGCAACAAGCTGATAAAGCTAAAAACCGGCTCCACGATGTTCAAGGTGGCGGAAACCATTCTGTTCGTCTGGATCGTCGCGTCCATCGCCGCCTTTGCGCTCACGCAGGACACGCTGTGGACAATGGCCGTGATCGTGTCAGGGTTCACGCTCGGCCTGCTGTTTATAATAGAGCTTTTCGTAAGTATCCACTATGAGCGCAAGGAGTGAGGCGAGCCTATGACCGAACCACCCAGGAAACGTCCGCTGAAGGACGAGCGGGACGAGATGATAGACCGCGACGCGAAGAACTGGTCTCTGGAGCTTGTGATATGTGCCACGCAGATCTTGACCGTGATCTGCGCGATCAAAGGCAACAGCGCCTGGAAGGGCAGTCTGTCCCTCCTGTTCTTCGGCGCGGGCACGGGACTTATATACAAATACCGCATGTACAGGGAAAAGCCGTATCTGTACGTCGGCCTGGCCTGCCTTATCATAGGCGCGGCTCTGCTGATATGGTTCGCGGCGACAGGATGAGCGGACGGGAGGTATGCGCCTCCCGTCCGCTTTAATTATTGAGATTATGGGAAGTATATTTCCTTGCATACGAAGGATACTGCCCTTACGCTGAGGACATCTTTTGACGGGGAGTGAGTGTTAAAGATGTTTTTAGACAATCTCTCCGCGCGCGTACTGCGCATCATTGACGAAAACGACTATTCATACGAGACCGCCGCCGAGCTTTGCGACATGAGCACGAGACATTTTGGCAATATAGTGCGTCTGATTACGCCGCGTGAGCGCAAATAATAAACCGCAAATAAATCCTGTCTCCACAGTAAATTCACAATTGCGTGTTATACTCCGGCACGGTGATTTGCTGTGAAGAACATACTCATTGTGGAAGACGAGCCGGATATTCAGGAACTGCTCGCAGCCTATCTGCGCGAGGCGGGCTATCAGACGGAGCCGGCCGGCGACGGCGTCTCGGCTCTTGCTCTGTTCCAGTCCAAGAGCTTCGACCTCGTCCTGCTGGACGTGATGCTGCCCAAAATAGATGGGTTCGGAGTCTGCGAGCTGATACGCAGGCAGTCTCAGGTACCCATCTTGATGCTCACAGCGCTCGACGGCGAGGAGCAGCAGCTCAGGGGCTTCGGCCTGGACATAGACGACTACGTGACCAAGCCCTTCTCGATGCCCGTCCTGCTCGAAAAGATACGTGTGATTCTCCGCCGCAGCTCCGGCAATGAAGGCGTGCAACGCCTGAAATACCGCGACCTGGAGATAGACCCGGACACCCGCGAGGTCACTCAGGGCGGACGGGCGCTGGAGCTGACGGCGCGCGAATTTGAGCTGCTGCGCACGTTCATCGCCTCGCCCGGCCGGGTTTTCACCCGGGAAATGCTGCTTGCAAAGCTCTGGGGCTACGACTTCTACGGCGACGAGCGCGTGGTGGACAGTCACATCAAGAATCTGCGGCACAAGCTCGAGCGCGATTACATCGAGACTGTGAGAGGGGTAGGCTACCGTGTTGCTAAGGAAACTTGCTGAAAACCTCACGGCTCGTGTATTCTTCATCACTCTGCTCATACTGTTGGGAGCCGTCGCCGTCACGTTCGGCCTGGTGTCGTGGGCGACGCCGGTAACATACACCGCGGTAGTAAACGACGATCTTGCGCGCCAGGTCGACGAGCTGGTGGAAAAGCTGTCCGAAACGGCCTTGGATGAGAGCGGCGCGCTGCTGGACGAGTTCATACGCACCACCGGCTCGGACGCGGTGCTCATGGACTCCGCCGGGAACGTGGTGGACACCGGCTCAATGCTGGCGATTTCGCCTTTGTATGAGAACGAATCCACATCGGTGACCGTATCCGACGGCAACGACGGCACGTCAGCCAACGGCGCAAGCTTTTCCTGGGCTTCAGAGGGCAGCGGCGGCAGCGCCGTTACCGTCATGATGTCCGAACAAAGCACCATAGCCACGGAAGTGAAGTTCTCCGGAAGCGGCGAGCAGTATTCGCTCTACGTCTCGCCGCGCATACAGGCCGAAAACCTGGCCGTGCGCGCGCTTGCCCAGATGGCGCCGTGGCTGCTGCTGGCGCTGCTTATCTTCTCGCTGCTGTGCGCGCTGGTCTACTCCAGGTACATCACCAGACCCGTAGTCCGTCTCAGCGGAATTGCCGAGCGCATGGCCGAGCTGGACTTCAACTGGGAGTGCGGCGAGCGGCGCAAAGACGAAATAGGCGCGCTCGGACGCAGCCTGAACCAGATGTCGCACCGGCTTTCCACCGCGCTCACGGAGCTTGAGAACGCCAACCATGCGCTGCGCGGCGAAATGAAGCAGGAGCGGGAGATGGAGCGGCAGCGCATGGCCTTCTTCTCCGCCGCATCTCACGAGCTGAAAACCCCAGTCACCATACTTGAAGGCCAGCTTGCCGGTATGCTCGACGGCGTCGGCGTCTACCGCGACAGGGACAAGTACCTGCTTCGCTCGTTGCAGGTCACAAGGCGCATGGAAAACCTCATACAGGAGATGCTATCCATCTCGCGCATGGAATCAGCGACCGCCGTAACATGTGAAACCGTTGATCTCTCCGCCCTCACGGAGCGACGCATCAGCATAGACGGCGCGCTGTTTGAGCAGCGCGGCCAGCGCGTCGTGTCCGAGCTGGAGCCGGATGTTCGCGTCACGGGCGATGCCCGGCTGCTGGACAAGGCCATCGGGAATCTGCTGTCCAACGCGTCTCTCTACTCGCCGGAGGGCGCGGAGCTGCGCGTCCGCTGCGCCGTTATTCAGGGGAGTCCGACACTTGCGGTGGAAAACACCGAGGCGCACATTCAGGAGGATGCGCTGCCGCATCTCTTTGAGGCTTTCTACCGGGCGGAAGGCTCACGCAGCCGCAGCACCGGAGGCAGCGGTCTGGGACTTTACCTGGTGCGCATGATACTCGACCGTCACAACGCAAGCTGCAAAATAGAGAACACCTCCGACGGCGTCCTCGCCACCGTGACGTTCAACTAGGAAAGCGCCGAGCTTTAACGAAGCTCAACACGCCGTTGCCACAGGCAACGGCGTGTTGCTTGCTGAGCGCCGGAGCAGATGTTACAATTGCACCGGAGGTGCGTGAAAAATGGAAACCAAGGATTCAATAAAGCAGCTGCGCCGACAGCTCAACATGTCGCAGAAGGAGTTTGCCGCCGCCCTTTCGGTCACCAGGCAGGCCGTCTCACGCTGGGAGTGCGGCGAGGTCGTACCCAGCACGGACACGCTTAAACTCATATCCGACACATTCGGCGTCCCGGTGGACTACCTTCTGGGCATGGAGACGCCCCTGTGCCAGAGCTGCGGAGCAGCGCTCACGCGCGAGCGCGATCGGGGCACGGAGTCCGACGGCAGCCTCTCCGCGGACTACTGCGCGTTTTGCTATCAAAACGGCAGGTTCACGCAGGACTTGACCATTGAAGAAATCATCGAGCATAACTTGGCCGGTTTGGAGTCCTGGAACCGCGAAAACGGCCTGAAGCTCTCCATCGAGGAAGCGCGCGGTCAGCTGCGCGAGTTTCTCCCCACCCTGAAGCGCTGGAGGGAGTAAACCGGTGTAACCGATGTCTCGTGAGCTGAGCTGAATCTTCACACAAACACCACACTAACTACAAAGGCGCTACACATGGAGCCGGTATTCTTCGTACAGTCCCAATAGAAAGGATACCGACACTATGGACATCAAAATTCAAAAGGTCAGCATGACATACCCTAACGGCAAGCAGGCGCTGAAAGACCTCAGCTTAGATCTGCGCGCGCCGAGCCTGGTCGGACTGCTCGGTCCCAACGGCGCGGGCAAGTCCACGCTCATGAAGCTGCTTGTGGCCGCGCTTATGCCGACGTCCGGCACAATCAAGGTCGACGGACAGCCGCTGTCAAAATCGGACAAACACCTAAAGTCCCAGCTTGGGTATCTCCCGCAGGACTTCGGCCTTTTTGACGAGCTGACCGTGGCGCAGTTCCTCGACTACATGGCCGCGCTGAAAGGCATCCGCGAGCCCAAAGAGGTCATCGGTGAGACGATACGCAAGGTCAACCTCGGGGAGAAGGCAAAGTCCAAAATACGCACTCTCTCCGGAGGACAGCGCCAGCGCGTCGGCATAGCGCAGGCGCTGCTGGGCGACCCTCCGTTTCTCATATTTGACGAGCCTACGGTCGGACTTGACCCGGAGGAGCGGATACACTTTCGCAACCTGTTCTCGCAGACGGCGCAGAACAGGCTGGTACTGCTCTCCACGCATATCATTGAGGACGTGCAGTCGGTGTGCGACCGCATCGTGGTCATAAACCACGGGAGGATCCTTTTCACGGGCACGCCGGAGAAGCTGATACAGGCTGCGTCCGGGCACGTAGGCACCTTCTACGAGAGCGAATCCGAGCAGGAGAAGGGCTTGCACATCACAGCCCGTGTGAACACCGGCAAGGGCGTGCGCTGCCGCGCCGTAGCGGATGAGCTGCCGTCCTACGTAAAGCCCGAGGAGCCTTCGCTTGAGGACGCGTACCTCTACCTCATATCCCGGGAGGCTGCGCAATGAGGACTCTGAAACTGTTCCCGCTGGAGCTTGGGCGGCTGCTGCGAAGCCGTCTCACCTGGCTGATCGTGCTTCTGAGCGTGGTCTCTCCCGCGCTGGGTCTGGTTCTGTATAAGCCCGCCACGGCCGGCACGATGCTGTCCATGTACCTTGCAAACCCGGCGCTCACCGGCGGCGTGGCCGGAGGCATACTCTTCGGGCTGCTCACGGTGTTCGAGCTGGACAGGGCAAACCGCAGCCGCGTGGACATCCTGATTGACGCCGTCGTCTCTCCGCTCAGCACGGCTCTTGTGCGGCTGTGCTCTCTGGCAGTGACCGCGCTCCTGACGCTTGGAATCACTATGCTCGTCTGGCTGCCGATAAGCCGGGTGCTGATAGGCTCGGTCTTTGACGGACTGGACTACTTCCTGGCCTATTTGCTTTTCATGGGTCCGGCCATGCCGCTGGGCATACTCGCGGCGGCGTCGGCATATCAGTTCACGCGCCGAACCGACCTCTCCATCGTGCTTTTCGCGGCGCTGGCCGCGCTGAGTTTGACAGTCTGGGCGGAAAACTGGCAGCTCTGCTGGCTCAACCCCTGCGTGTGGGCGCTCTCGGACGACTTCTCCAACTTCCGTATTTTCCGCTCCGTGGCGTGGATGCGTCTCACCTGGCTGGCGGCGCTGGCCGGAGTTTGGACGCTCTCCTGGCTCTGCATCCGGCAGTACGGAAAGGGGATTTTCGGCTCGCTTGCGCGCAGTGCAAAACGCATATACCGCCCGGCGATAGCCGCGCTGCTGCTCGTCGGCTCGGTGGCCGCATACGCAGAGCAGCCCATAGTCGACAACAGCAATCCTGACGAGACCGTTATGAGCTTCTACGAGCTGGAATATCTCGACGGAGTGGTCTGCACCTCCCGAGAGGTCGACGTCCGGCCGGACACCTCCGCCGGAACCCTGTCCGGCACGGCTACGTTCCGCTTTGACAACACTTCGGGCAAGGCGCAGGACGCGGCCTTCGGCGTGAAGCCCGGCTATGACATACTCTCCGTGCGTGCAAACGGCGAGGACGTACCGTACACCGTCAGCGACTATCAGGAGTACAACGAGTCTCTGCTGGAGGTGACGCTCCCCGCAGGCGGGGAAATAGAGCTGGTAATAGAATACGGCGGCTATCCCCGTGAGAACAGAAACACCGCCACGATCCAGGGCAGCACGGAGATAAGCAGCGAGTACATCTGCCTCGAGAACGCCGCGCTCTCCCCCAGGCTCATGAACGTCATGCCGGACGAGAACATGTACCCCACGACCGTGGAAATCACCGTGCCCGGGCACATGACCGTCGTGCCCTTCAACTCCAGCGAGGCGGAAAAAGTCTCCGAAAACGGCGACGGCACCGCCACCTGGCGCTATGAGTACAACGGCGCCGGCGGCATACTCTACGCCGGAGACTATGTCTGCGAGGAAATCGAGGCCGGAGGTATAACGATAGAGTTCTACTACGGCCGCAAGCACCAGTCCGTCATGGAGGCAGCAGGAGCGACCGACGCCGTCAAGGCCGTCGTGGACTACTGCACCGAGCATTACGGTTCGCTGTCCTTCGGCACGGGCGGCACGCTCAAGCTCATACAGAGCCGTGTTTCCGGCGGCGGTTACGCCTCCAACGGCGCGAGCCTGCTGGACGAGGCGGATTTCACAGCCGAAAACCTTGGAAACGACAGCAAAGGCGCCGCGACGGGCGAGGTCATGATCCACGAGCTGGTGCACCAGTGGTGGGGTCTGGCCAACATGTTTGACACCTCTGACTCGGGCAGTCCGTGGTCTGCCGAGGGTCTGACCGTCTACACCACCTACCGCATAGTCAAAGAGCTTTACGGCGAGGATTACGCCCGCGAGCACTATGTGGAGCAGTGGCAAAGCACTGTGGACGACTACTATCTTAACTTCTACGTCAGGAATCCGGACTACCTAGCCTCCCTGCCCGAGGCGGAGCAGCTTGAAATCTCCAACAGTCTCGACTATGTGCGTCAGTACTGCGAGATGCCGCTTAAAATCCTGAAGGCCGAGCAGCTCGCCGGCGGTGAGGACGCCATGGACGAAATACTCAGCACGCTCTTTAACCGCGAGCTGGATCCCATGTACCCTTACCTGACATATCAGGAATTCCTGGACGCCTGCGATTTGACTGAGGAGGATTTGAACCTTGCGTAAGATATTTTTCTACGAGTGCAAGCGCCTGCTTTGGAACAAGTTTTTCCTCGGGCTGCTGCTGGTATTGCTGTTTTACGGCTGGCAGGTGCTCAGCGGCGCGACCATTCTGGGCGTCTCCCACACCGCGCCGTTCTCGCCCTGGAGCTTCGGCGACTACCTGTGCCGCATGGTGCCGCTGCTGTGGATAGGCGCGCTGTTCTTCCTGACGTTTTTCACTTCGCCCGGAGCAAGGCGTGCGGAGGTGCTGACAGACGCAGCGCCCGTGCCGGCGCGCAAATATGCGCTGACCCGCTGCGCCGCCGCGCTCACCGGCACGCTCATACTTGCGCTTGCCTGCATGGCTGAGGCCGCGGTGTTCTACGGCCTTTATTTCGGCTGGTACAACTGGTCTGAGCTGCTGCTCCCCGCGCTGGTGACGATGCTCCCAGCGCTGGTATTCGCCCTGGGAAGCGGCTGGGTTCTGGGGCACGTCAAGCCCTGGCTCATATATGTCTGGATGCTGCTGCCCATACTCTGCATGGCGCTGCCGCTTCCGGAGGCGCTGGGCATATGGAACGGGAGCTTTTTCACGGACTATCCTCTGAGCCTGGACACGCTCGACCCCGGATTTGCGCTCACCGCTTCCGTCGTCATAACGCAGTGCCTTGTTTTTGCCGCCGGCTCGCTTCTGCTGGCGCTGCGGACAAAGAAATAACGCTTTATCAACGGCCTCCCCTGTGTAGAGGGGAGGCCGTTTCGCACCCCTTGGCGCCAATTCTATCCCCCCTGGGGGGCTTGCGCACGCTAAATCGTGATGATATTATCGACACGAAAGGGGCTGAATGCTTTGCAGGTAAATACAAACGACGTGCGCGGATTCTTCGATTCGCTCGCCGGCAGCTGGGACGCCGACAGATGCGCCGACGCCGGAAAAATACGAGATATACTCCGCGCGGCAGACATAGTTCCGGGAGTGCGCGTGCTCGACGTAGCCTGCGGAACGGGCGTGCTCTTTCCGTTTTACCTGGAGTGCGGCGCGGAGAGCGTTACGGGCGTGGACATCTCCCCCGAGATGATAAGGATTGCGCGCGGCAAGGTGGGCGACAGCCGGATACGCCTTGTGTGCGCCGACGTCGAGGAGTTTGAGGAGTCCGGCTTCGACCGGATAGTGGTCTTCAACGCCCTGCCTCACTTCCCCGACCCGGAGCGGCTGATCCGCTCGCTCGCGTACAGGCTCGCTCCCGGCGGACGCCTGACCATAGCGCACGACCGCTGCCGCGCCGCCGTCAACGGCTGGCACGAGCAGACCGCCGGCAGCGTATCTATGGGTCTCTGTCCGGCCGAGATAACCGCGCAGTGGATGGGCAGGGTTCTCAACGTAGACACAGCCACGGACGGCGACGACCGCTATATCGTCTCCGGCGTAAAGCCCTCGGAGGCTAATTAACAATGAGAATACAGCGCACAAAGAATCTCATAGTTGCGGCCATGTGCGCCGCCCTTTGCGTCGTGCTGCCGATGGCCTTCCACGCGATTCCGAACGCGGGCAGCATTTTCCTGCCCATGCACATCCACGTGCTGCTCTGCGGTTTTCTGTGCGGGTCGTGAATAAGTTCAAAAAGCGGAGCACCGGTTACGCCGATGCTCCGCGCTCGCTTTTGTTATTCCCCGTCAGCAGTTGTTTGCGGTCAGGAACTCGTCTATCAGGGCTTTGGTCGTCTCCGTGTACTCTCCGGAGAACATGTGCCCGGCGCCGGGCAGGATGTGAAGCCGTGCGTTTTCATACCTCTCCGCTGCGCTGACAACGGTGTGCGGCGGAACGATGGCGTCACTGTCGCCCTGTACTATGAGTACCGGACCGCGGTAGTTCATGGTCTCAGCGTACTTATCGTAGTCCCACATGTCGCGCACATACCGCTTCCCGGACCAGAGCCATCCCTTGAAAAAATACCTGTCCGGCACTTCGTCCACGCTTTTATAGTCTTTGTGCATAGCATCAGGTATGGCGAAGGCCGGGTAGAGCTCTATCAGCGCGCTCACGCGCTCCGGGTGCCGGCCGGCGTATATCGCCGCCACGAACCCACCCTGGCTCGCCCCAAACAGCACAGGCCGCTCGCCATCCACGAAGTCCCAGCCGCGCACCTGGTCAAATATCTCCTCCAAGTCCTCCACCTCGGTCAGCACGGACATGTCGACCGTGTCGCCCTCGCTCTTGCTGCGCTCGCCGCCGCCGCGGAAATCCGGCGCAAAGAACGCATAACCGCGTCCGGCAAGATGTGCGGCGTATGCCCTTGAGGTGGTGTGGGTGCAGCCTATTTCGTGCGCATAAATAATCAGTTTCGGGCGCTCAACGCCATTTGGGAGGTACAGCTCGCCGTAGATGCTCCTCCCCTGCTCTCCGAACCTTATTTCTCTAACTGTGTAGTCGTTCCCGCTCAAACTTATCTCTCCCGCTCTGATTCGTACGTGGATTATGATATTCCCGCCCCGGCTGTTTGTCAAGCGGAGAGCGCCGTCACCACAGCGTGGAGGCCACGCCTGTATTGGCACACATGCACTTTTGTGCTATAATATCCATAAGAGAGGATGGTGCGGCGTGGACAAGCTGGAGGCGCTGAAGACATACTTCGGCTATGACGGTTTCAGGCAGGGGCAGGGCGAGCTGATAGACGCGCTGCTTTCCGGACGCGACGCGCTCGGCGTCATGCCCACCGGCGGCGGCAAGAGCCTGTGCTATCAGATACCCGCGCTCCTGCTGCCGGGTGTGACGCTGGTCATATCGCCGCTCATCTCGCTCATGAAGGATCAGGTGGCGGCGCTGCAGCGCGCGGGAGTCGGCGCCGCATTCATAAACAGCTCCCTGTCCGCCGCCGAGCAGCGCGAGGTCTACTCCGGGGTGCGCTCCGGCGCATACAAGCTGCTGTATGTCGCGCCGGAACGGCTGGATGCGCTAAGCTTCGCCTCCCTGGCGGCGTCGATCGAGATACCGCTCATAGCGGTCGACGAGGCTCACTGCGTCTCGCAGTGGGGGCAGGATTTCAGGCCGAGCTACCTGCGCATCGCCCCGTTCATAGCCTCCCTCCCCCGCCGGCCTGCGGTCGCGGCCTTCACCGCCACGGCTACGGCTCAGGTGCGAAGCGACATCGAGTCGATGCTGGAGCTGCGCGAGGCGTACCGCATCGTCACGGGCTTCAACCGTCCGAACCTGTACTTCGACGTGCTCAGAAACACGGACAAGCTCGCCTCGCTGCGCCGTCTCATACGCGAGCACGAGGGGAAAAGCGGCATCGTCTACTGCGCCACGCGCTCCGGCGTGGAGCGGGTGGAGAGCGCCCTCGCGGCGGACGGCGTCTCCGTGACCCGCTATCACGCGGGGCTGGAAGACGATGAACGCAGACGCAATCAGGACGACTTCCGCTTTGACCGCAAGAGCGTCATGGTGGCCACCAACGCCTTCGGCATGGGCATAGACAAGTCCAACGTGAACTTCGTCATCCACTACAACATGCCCAAGAGCCTGGAGGCGTATTACCAGGAGGCCGGACGCGCCGGGCGCGACGGGGAGAGCGCCAACTGCGTGCTGCTCTACTCCCCTGCCGACATAATGACCGCGCGCCGGTTCATTGAAATGAGCGGGAACGAGGAGCTTGACGAGCAGACTCAGGCGCTGGTACGCCAGCGGGACATAGAAAGGCTCAACGCAATGGTCGGCTACTGCAAGACCACGGCGTGCCTGCGAGGGTACATACTCGACTACTTCGGCCAGGCGCACAGCGAGCGCTGCGGCAACTGCGGCAACTGCCGGGGCAACTTCACCAGCGAGGACGTCACCGAGCGCGCGCAGATGATAATATCCTGCGTAATACGCATACGCCGCAAACTCGGCTACTACGTGGGGCGCACGCTGCTTGTGGGCTGCCTCCGCGGCAGCTCCGACGCCAGGGTTCTGTCCATGGGTCTGGACAAGCTCTCCACATACGCCCTAATGCGCCCGCTCACCAAGTCCGAGGTCGGGGAGCTTATCGACTGGCTGCTCATGGAGGACTACCTCTACCTCAACAGCGCCTTCAGCACGATCGAGCCTGGCTCGCGCGCAAAGGAGGCTCTGGCGCCGGGCGCCAAACTGCTGATGCCCCGGAGAAGCATCCCGAAGGGAGAGCAGAAGCGCTCCAAGCACCGCCGCGACGAAATAAGCATGGACGGAGTGGACGAGGAGCTGTACGAGGCGCTCCGCGCCGTGCGCAGTGACCTCGCCCGCAGTGAAAAGGTCCCGCCGTATATAATCTTCTCCAACGCCACGCTGCGCGACATGGCGCTCATCGCGCCGCGCAGCATGAGCGAGATGCAGCTCGTCTCCGGCGTCGGGCAGATGAAGGCCGAGCGCTACGGCCGGTTCTTCCTGGATGCAGTGGCTGAATACCTCCGGCACAAAAAGCAATAAATATAGCCCCGCGCATAAAGCGCGAGGCTTGGAATTGAAACGAAACCACGGGAGTTGGTAGCATTGTCTGAACACACTCACACACTGCCGGACGGCAGCACGGTGACGCACAGTCACGGCGATACGGCGCACGGCCACACACATTCGCACACGCAGACCAAGGCCGTGCTGAACCGGCTCAGCCGCGCGATAGGCCACCTGGAGAGCGTGAAGCGCATGGTTGAGGACGGGCGCGACTGCACCGAGGTGCTGATTCAGCTGGCCGCAGTTCGCTCGGCGCTGAATAACACGGCCAAAGTGATACTCAAAGACCACATAGAGCACTGCATCGCCGACGCTGCGGAGAACGGCGACACCGCCGCGCTGGAGCAGCTTGAAGAAGCAATAGAGCGCTTCATGACCTGAGCTCAGATGACCATAGCCCCATCCACGCCGAGTATCTGACCCGTGACGAACCCGGCGTCGTCGCTCGCCAGGAAGCGGACGGCGCGCGCAACGTCCACGGCTCGACCCAGGCGGCCCAGATAGGTGTTCTCGGCCATGTGCGCCTTGTCCTCCGCCGTGAAGCAGCTGAGCATGTCCGTGTCTATCGCGCCGGGCGCGACACCGTTCACGCGGATGCCGCTCGGCCCGAGTTCCTTGGCCAGCCCCTTCACGAAGGAGATTATCGCGCCCTTTGTGGCGCTGTAGGCAGTCTCGCAGGAGCCGCCGTAGACGCCGAGTATGCTGCTCACGCACACGATGCTGCCGGCCTTCTCGTGCACCATGTGCGGGATGGCAGCCCGGCAGCAGTTGAAGGCTCCGCCCACGTTCACGGCGAAGATGCGGTTCCACTCCTCGTCCGTCATGTCGGTCAGCAGCCCGCTCCAGGCTATGCCCGCATTGCTGACGAGCAAGTCCACGCCGCCCACACGCTCGAACATCTCACGCACCTGGCGGCTGTCCGCCACGTCGCACTGCACGGCCTCGCTGCCCAGCTCGGCGGCAAGAGCCTCAGCCTTGTCCTTGCTTGTCAGGTAGTTTATAGTCACGCGCCAGCCGTCTTCGGCGAGGGCGCGGGCGATCGCCGCGCCGATGCCGCGAGATGAGCCGGTTACAAGAGCTTTTTTCATGATATCACCCATATGCGAATATAATGATGTGCGCAGGCACTGCGACATTATATCACAGCCGCGCCCGGTTTGAAAGGGCGCTTTGGAGGTTATCATGCGCAAGGGTGTTTTCTCGGAGGCCGGGCTGCGCGGCTGGGCGGTAGCGGCGGCGGTGACGCTCGCCGCGGCAGTTGCCGCGCTGCTGCTGTGCATTTTCAGCGGAGCGTTCGACTTTGAACCGATATCGCGTCCGATACCCGCACTGGACACGGTAAGCAATACATATGAGGAAGTGAACTGAATGGAGATACGTCCCATCGCGCACATACGGAGCGATTTCGGAGGCAAGTTCGGCATACCGCGCCAGAGCGGCGTGGTGCCGGAGCTGGTGAGCTACGTTGTCTTTGAGCCGGAGTTTCGCAATGACGACGCCCTGCGCGGCATAGACGGCTACGACTATCTGTGGCTCATCTGGGAGTTCAGCGCCAACCGGCACGAGAGCTGGTCGCCCACGGTGCGCCCGCCCAGGCTGGGCGGGAACGTGCGGCAGGGCGTATTCGCCACGCGCTCGCCCTACCGCCCAAATCCGCTCGGGCTGTCCAGTGTCAGGCTCGACGCGGTGCTGCGCACGGATGAAGGCTCCGTCCTGCGCGTGCTGGGCGCAGACCTGCTGGACGGCACGCCCATCTACGACATCAAGCCGTATATAGAGCCGGACGTGCACGCCGGCGCGCGCTTCGGCTTCTCCGGCGGCGAGTGGGAGCGCAGCGTGGAGGTCGTCTTCCCGGACGAGCTGCTCAGTCAGGTGCCCGAAGACCGGCGCGAAGCCCTCAGGGGTGTGTTGGAGCAAGACCCCAGACCCGCCTATCAGCACGACCCCGAGCGCGTCTACGGCCTTGCCTTCGCCGGGAAAAACATACGCTTCACCGTGAGCGGCGGCAAGCTCACGGTCATCGCCGTCGAATAAAGCAGCGAACAAAGCACCCCCGCAGAGTACATCTGCGGGGGTTCTGCTTTTTGCGCTGAATTACTTTATGACGGCCTTGTTGAAGTTCTTTTTGCCGCGGCGGAGAACCACTCCGGCCTTGAGCTCGTCCTCGGTGAAGGTCTTGGCGATGTCGTCGACCTTCTCGTCGTTGGCGGTCACGCCGCCCTGCTGGACGTTGCGGCGGGCGTCGCTCTTGCTGGAGCACAGCCCGGTCTTTACCAGCAGCGTGAGTATGTCGACCGCGCCGTCGGTGAGGTCGTCGGACGTGAGCTCGGTGGTGGGCATAAGCTCGGTATTGCCGCCGCCGAATACGGCGCGCGCGCCATCGCGGGCCTTGTTGGCCTCCTCCTCGCCGTGAACGAGGCTGGTCAGCTCCCAGGCCAGGATGTCCTTGGCCTCGTTGAGCTTGGCGTCCTTCCAGGTGTCCATCTCGTCAATCTGCTCGAGCGGCAGGAAGGTCATCTTGCGCATGCAGTTCATGACGTCGGCGTCGTCGATATTGCGCCAGTACTGGTAGAAGTCGTAGGGGCTGGTCTTGTTGGGGTCGAGCCACACGGCGCCGGCCTGGGTCTTGCCCATCTTCTTGCCCTCGCTGGTCAGCAGCAGGGTGATGGTCATGCCGTAGGCGCTCTTGCCCAGCTTGCGTCGGATGAGCTCGCGGCCGCCGAGGATGTTGGACCACTGGTCGTCGCCGCCGCACTGCATGACGCAGTCGTACTTCTGGAACATGTGGTAGAAGTCGTAGCTCTGCATTATCATGTAGTTGAACTCGAGGAAGCTCAGACCCTTCTCCATGCGCTGCTTGTAGCACTCGGCGCGCAGCATGTTGTTGACGGAGAAGCAGGCGCCCACATCGCGCAGCAGCTCAATATAGTTGAGCTTGAGCAGCCAGTCGGCATTGTCGAGCATGAGAGCCTTGCCGTCGGAGAAGTCTATGAACTTGCTCATCTGGACTTTGAACTTAGCGGCGTTGGCCTGTATCTGCTCCTGGGTGAGCATCTGGCGCATGTCGGTGCGGCCGGAGGGGTCGCCGACCATCGTCGTGCCGCCGCCGAGCAGAGCTATCGGACGGTTGCCCGCGAGCTGGAGGCGGCGCATCAGGTTGAGCGCCATGAAGTGGCCGATGTGCAGGCTGTCCGCCGTCGCATCGAAGCCTATATAGAACGTTGCCTTCCCGGCGTTGATGAGGTCGCGGATCTCCTCCTCGTCCGTGAGCTGGGCAATTAGCCCTCTGGCTTTGAGTTCTTCAAAAATCTGCATCGATCTTTCCCTTTCGTATTTGATTTCCGGGAGAAAAGGCTCTCCCGGATACGAGGCAATATTGCTTTGACAACACCTCGCCGGCATGGGCGAAGGCGGTATCCCCAAAATCTTTTCTCAGCGCGTGTTCCTGCGGTACCAGACCAGGAACGCTGCAACGCTTATGAGCATGATTGCAAGCCCGGCGCACGTCAGCAGCGCCATGTGAGCTTCAAAAAAGGCGGCGGCCGTCATGACGGCAGCGCCGGCCAGCACGGCGTACAGCATACGCGATGCGCCGAGCTTCGCGCGCTCGCGGCCGATTTTCCGCCTGTGCTCCGGCGTGTCCGTGCCGTAGGGCGTGCAGACGTCTATCAGCCCGCCGAAGCGCATGGCAAGCGTAAGGGCGACGAACACGACGTCAATTATGACGGCTATCACCAACGTTACAGCAGCTTCCGTGCTCATGGCGCGCCACCTTCAGCGGTGCATAAAGCCTGCTTACTTGCCCTCTATCACCTTTGCGGCCTCGTCCGCGCACCAGGCGCAGAAGCCGTTACATACGCTGTGGTCGCCGCCGACGGCGTTGAGGAGATCCTCGCAGCGTATCGCGCCGAACTTCTCCTTGAAATCATCGGCAAACTTCTTTGTCGCCTCGGCGACAGCGCCGCCGGGCTTGCCCATGCCGTCCGCGCCGAGGGTCAGGCTCAAGGCCAGCACCGCGCCGCAATAGGCTCCGCAGGCCTCGCCGCAGCGCAGGCCGCCCCCGAGACCGGTTCCGACGGCTTTGGCGGTTTTCTCGTCCAGACCGGCGAGGTCGGCGAGCGCGACAATGACGCTCTGGCCGCAATTCAAAGTGTTTTTCAGTTCCGCAGCTTTTTCACCGTATGTCATTTCATTAGCCCTCCCTCTTTGTATGCACACGCCGCGTCGAGCTGTTCCTCGGCGCTCTTGAGCGTAGTGTCCGTTATGTTGTCGCCGCTGTGCAGTCGCGCTATCTCCCTTATGCGCCCGTCCCTGTCCAACGCGGTCACGGCTGTGTAAGTCCTCCCGCCGCGCTCGCGCTTTTCCACGTGGAAGTGCGTGTCCGCCATCGCGGCTATCTGCGGCAGGTGCGTCACGCATATGACCTGCTTTCTGCGCGAGATGTGCGCCAGCTTCTCCGCCACCCTCTGGGCGGCGATGCCGGAGATTCCCTCGTCTATCTCGTCGAAGACGAGCGTGTCCGGACCTGCGCGCTCGGTGAGCACGTCCTTCATTACAAGCATGATGCGCGCCAGCTCGCCTCCGGAGGCGATGCGGGATATGCGCCCCGGAGCTTCGCCCGCGTTAGCGCTCATCAAAAAGCGCACCAGGTCGCCGCCGGTGGCGTCAAAGCCCGGACTGCCGGGCATGGGCTTGACCTCCGCGACGAAGCGCACACCGGGCATGCTCAGGTCGTGCAGTCCCTCCTGTACCTTCTCCTGGAGGCGCTTTGACACAGCAATGCGTTTATGTGTAAGTGTCTTGGCTGCATTATACGCCGCCTTTTCCTTTTTTGCAAGCTCTAATGCCAATTCTTCTCGCATGGCCGTCGAGTTTTGCAGCCTGTCATACTCGGCCTGCGAGCTTTCCAGCAGGTCTATCAGCCCCTGCTCGTCGCACTGATAGCGCTTTTCCAGGCGGCGGAGCTGAGCCAGGCGCGTCTCGAGCGCGTCGTACTCGCCCTCGTTGATGTCCAGGCTGTCGCGCATGTCGCGTATGCGCTCCGCCGCGTCGTTGAGTTCGGCCAGGGCGCTGCTCAGCTCGTCGGCGGCCTCCCTGAGCTCCGGCGCAAATTCCGATGCGCGGCGGCACCAGCCCTCTGCGTCCCCGGCCAGCTCTATCGCGCTGCCCGACGAGGAATACAGCGCCTCGAAGGCGGCGTCCAGCGCCTCGGTCAGCTTCTCTGAGTTGCGCAGCAAGTCCCGCCTGGCGGTGAGCTGCTCCTCCTCGCCGGGCACCAGCCTGGCGCCCTGCAGCTCCTGGACCGTGCGCTCAAGCTCGAGCAGCTTCATCTCCCGCTCTCGCTCGCCCATGTCCAGCTTTGCAAGCTCGTCCCTGGCAGCGCGATAGGCGTCGTAGACGGACTTGTACTCGGCCAGATCGGACTCGAGACCCCCGAAGGCGTCCAGGTATGCGCGGTGATTGGCCTCGTCCAGCAGCGCCCTGCCGTCGTTCTGGCCGTGTATGTCCAGCAGCATCGAGCCGAGCTGGCGCAGCTCTGCGGCGGTGACGCTCGCGCCGTTGACGGTGGCCGAGCTTTTGCCCTCGGCGGACACGCGGCGGCGTATGACTATGCCGTCCTCGTCCGTGTCCAGCCCGCTTTGCAGCAGCCACTCGTCGGCCTGCGCGTCGGTGAACACGGCGCTGGCGCTGGCTCTTTCCGCGCCCGTGCGCACCAGTTCCCTGCTCACCCGCGCTCCCAGTATGGCCTGGAGCGAGTCTATGACTATGCTCTTGCCTGCGCCCGTCTCGCCGGTGAGGACGTTCAGTCCCGCAGCCGGCTCGATGTCCGCGCGCTCGATGACCGCTATGTTTTCTATGTGCAGCTCCCTGAGCATTTTGCACCTCGCTGATAGGATTGGTTTTTCCGGCCGGTATCAAAGGCCGGTGTCAGAACAGCTTGCGAACCTCCTCGCAGAAGGCCTCGGCGCTTTTGACGTCGCGCATGGCCAGGAACACCGTGTCGTCTCCGGCCACAGTTCCGACGAGGGCGGGGATATCCATGCTGTCCATGGCGCTGGAAGCCGCCTGCGCCAGTCCGGGAAGCGTCTTCAAAACGATCAGGTTCATAGCCGTATCGCAAGATATGACGCCCTCGCGGAAAATCTTGCGCAGCCTCTCGCTGTGCTCAGGAGAGCTGGCCTGGCTGGGCACGCTGTAGCGATATCGCCCGCCGGAGAGCTCCTTGACCAGGCGCAGCTCCTTGATGTCTCTGGAGAGCGTGGCCTGAGTGGAGCTTATCCCCCGCTCGTTGAGCGCCTGCATGAGCTGGTTCTGGGTCTCTATCTCCTGAGTGGATATTATCTCGAGGATGACGTTTTGTCTGACTGACTTCATATGTGCCTCCTTATTGTTGAGGTAGCTTTATTATGTCGCGGCGAGCTTGCCGAGAGCTATGTCGTAAAAGCTCCTGCCGTCCATGTCGGCCAGGATGAGTTTGTTTGCGCTGCGCTCCACACGCACCTCGTCGCCGCCGTCCAGGTCTATGGCCGGGCTGCCGTCGACGGACAGGAACACGCGCCGGTTGTCGCGGCGTATCGGCGCGATCGTCACCGAGCGCTCGGGCGCGAGGACGAAGGATCGCGCGCTCATGGAGTGGGCGCAGATGGGCGTCACCACTATGTTCTCCGCCTCCGGCTCGACTATGGGGCCGCCGGCGCTCATCGAATACGCCGTGGAGCCGGTGGGCGTCGCGGCGATAACCCCGTCGCCGGAGAAAAACGCGATGCGCTTCCCGTCCGAGGACACGGTCAAGTCCACGCAGTTTACGTCTCCCTTGACCACCGCGTCGTTCACGGCGAAGTCGGTCCTGCTCTCGCCGTTTGCGCGGGTGAGCGTGACGTCCAGCAGCATGCGCGCGCTGGGCACATAGTCCCCGGCCGCGGCGCGGCGAACCAGCTCCAGGTTCTCCGGCTCCACGGTCGCCATGAAGCCCTTGGTGCCCACGTTGACGCCCAGCATGGGTATGCCCAGCGTGACGACGTGCCGGGCTACGTGGAGCATGGTTCCGTCCCCGCCGAAGGTTATTATCATGTCGGCACCCTGCGCGGCGTGCGGCAGAGCCACCATCGGAGAGTCCGTAGGCACGTTGACAAAAGCGGGACTGACCACGGTTTCGCAGCCGTCGCGCTCCAGCATGGCCTTGGCGGCCTTTGTCAGCGTCAGGCCGCGGTCGCGATATGGATTTGGCGCGAGGACGATTTTTTTCATAGCGTGTCCAACTCCCCGTGCGAAGCCGCCACGAGCGCCGTGATGTCAGGCGCTATGGAGTCTCCGCCGTCTGCCTTCAAGTACGCCAGGTACTCAATATTCCCCTCGGGGCCGCGTATGGGCGAGTAGTCCAGACCCATGAGCGTATACCCCGCGGTCGGGAAAAACTCGCACATCTCGCGGAGCACCCGCTCGTGCACCGCCTTGTCGCGCACCACGCCCTTTTTGCCGACGTCAGCCTTTCCGGCTTCGAACTGCGGCTTTATGAGGCACACGACCTCGCCGCCGGGCTTGAGCAGACCGTGGAGCGCCGGAAGGATGAGGCGTATCGAGATGAACGAGACGTCCATGACGCCCAAGTCCATGCTCTCCGGGAACATGTCCGGGGTGAGCGCGCGGGCGTTGGTGCGCTCCATGACCACGACGCGGCTGTCCTGACGCAGCTGCCAGGCCAGCTGGCCGTAGCCCACGTCCACGGCGTAGACCTTCGTCGCGCCGTTTTTCAGCAGCACGTCGGTGAAGCCGCCGGTGGACGCGCCGCAGTCTATGCAGACCTTCCCCGCCGGTTCGACGGGGAACACCTCCAGCGCCTTGGCCAGCTTGAAGCCGCCGCGGGAGACATACGGGCAGGCGTTGCCGCGCACGACTATCTCGGCGTCGTCGCTCACCTGGGTGCCGGGCTTGTCCGACTTCTGTCCGTTGACATAGACTATGCCGCTCATGATAGTGGCCTTGGCCTTCTCGCGGCTCTCGGCCAGCCCCAGCTCAAACAGTCTCTGATCCAGGCGTTTACCCTTCATCGCGCAACAGCTCCTTCACGGCGCCTGCAATAGCGGCGGCGTCTATACCGCACTCGTGCCGCAGCTCTGCCGCAGTCCCCTGCCCGACTATTCCGCCGCGCAGGTTGAGCAGGGTGGCGCGCAGTGCGGCGCCGCGCTGGACGGAGAGCGAGAGCAGCTTTTCGCCCACGCACCCGCTCGCACAGACCTCCTCGGCCACTACGACGCGCTCCACACCTTCAAGCTCGGTCAAAACCTCGTCGGCGGGCAGCGGGCACACTCTGCCCAGCTTTACTATTCTCACGTCCACGCCCGCCTCGGCCAGCTTGCTCTGAGCGGCGAGCGCCTCGTTTATCATGGTGCCGTAGACTATTATCGCCGCGTCGCGCCCTGCTCCAAACGTGCGCACCGGCAGCGCGCCGCCGGAGCGGTACCCGCCCTCTCCGCCGCGCGGATAGCGCAGCGCCACGGGGCCTGCGGTCTCATACAGCGCCGCGGTGAGCATGTCCCGCAGCTCGGCAAAGGACGCCGGACACCAGAGCGTCATACCCGGCACGGTGGAGAGATACGCCACGTCGAAGACGCCGTGGTGCGTCTCGCCGTCCTCTCCCACCAGCCCGGCGCGGTCGACGCCCAAAACCACGTGCAGCCCCAGCAGCGACACATCGTGTATCAGCTGGTCGTACGCGCGCTGCAAAAAGCTTGAATATATAGCCGCAACGGGCAGCATGCCCTGCTTGGCCATACCGGCCGCCATGGCTACCGTGTGAGCCTCGGCTATGCCGGTGTCAAAGAACCGCTCCGGGAACCGGCGCTCAAAACCCGAGAGCCCTGTGCCGTCGGCCATTGCGGCGGTCAGCGCCGCGATGCGGCTGTCTGCACCGGCCAGCAGCTCCAGCTCACGCCCGAATACGCCGGAGAAGGTCTCCCCGCCTTTTTTCAGCACGCCCGTGACCGGGTCGTAAGGCCCCACTCCGTGGTACTTGTCCGGGTGCAGCTCAGCCATCGTATAGCCGCGGCCCTTCTGCGTTATGACGTGCAGCAGCACGGGCACGCGCATGTCCTTTGCCCACCTCAGCGCGCTCTCCAGCGCCGCGGTGTCGTGCCCGTCGACGGGTCCAAGATAGTAAAAGCCCAGGTCGTCAAAGACGTTGTTGTGAAGTATGGCGTCCTTGATGTGCTCTTTTACGGTGTGTATGGCGTCGTATACAGGCTTTATCCTGCCTACAGTGTCCCTGTAACGCCGTTTGAACTCAAAATATGCCGGGCGCACACGCATGCGGCTCAGCAATCTGGCCATGCCGCCGACATTGCTGCGTATGCTCATGGCGTTGTCGTTCAGGATGACCACCAGCGGCTCGCCCGACTGACCCGCGTTTGAAAGACCCTCGTACGCAAGTCCGCCCGTGAGCGCGCCGTCGCCAATGAGCGCGACCACATCATAGCCGGCGCCCTCACGGGTTCTGGCTTGAGCCATTCCGAGCGCCACGGACACGCTGTTGGAAGCGTGCCCGGCGATAAAAGCGTCGGTCACGCTCTCAGACGGTTTCGGGAATCCGGATATTCCCCCGGAGTGGCGCAGGCGCTCAAACCCGGCCATGCGTCCGGTGAGCAGCTTGTGCGTATAGCACTGGTGACCCACGTCAAAGACTATACGGTCTTTCCACGGGTCATATACGCGGTCTAGCACGACGGAAAGCTCCACCGTGCCGAGATTCGAGGCCAGGTGCCCGCCGGTACGCGAGAGGCTGTCTATCAAAAATTCGCGCACCTCTCCGCACAGCTCGGGCAGGCGTTCGGCGGGAAGCTCCGCCAGATCCGCGTGGCTGTGTATATGTTCAAGTATTGACAACTTACTCAACTCTCTATATTATTCTTGGTTACATCATAACAAAAACCGCCCCGGTTTTCAATAGAGCCGCGGCGGTTTTGTGATAATATTCAGAGTATATTCATTTTCTGCGCACGGCCAGGCTGCGCGCAAGCTCGGTCAGGAAGCCGTCGGCATCCGTACCCGCAACGGTATCGCAGGCCAGGTCGGTTATCTTCTTCACCATGCGCGCGCAATCGGCCTCACCGTAAAGGCTCATGAACGTGGTCTTGCCGTCACGCTTGTCCGAGCCGATGGGCTTGCCCAGCTCGCCCACGGTGCTCAGCACATCCAGCATGTCGTCGCGTATCTGGAAGGCCGAGCCCAGCTGCGCGCCGTAGCGCGAGGCCACGTCTATGGCGGCCTGATCCGCGCCCGCTGCGGCGGCTCCGAGCATACAGGCGGCGGAGAGCAGCGCGCCGGTCTTGCGCGCCTGAAGGCTGCTCAGCTCGTCGGAGGTGAGCGCGTGACCCTCGGCGGAGAGATCCATGAACTGACCTCCGCAGATACCGTCGACTCCGGCCGCTCCGGCCAGGATCTCGGCGCACTTTGCCCTGGCCTCCACCGGCAGTCCGCAGCGCAGTATGGCGCCGAAGGCCTCCGCCTGCAGCGCGTCGCCCGCGAGCACAGCCGTGCTCTCGCCGAACACCTTGTGGTTGGTCGGCTTGCCGCGGCGGAGATCGTCGTTGTCCATGCACGGGAGGTCGTCGTGGATGAGCGAATATGTGTGCAGCATCTCCACGGCGCAGGCCACCGGCAGCGCCTTCTCGGCCTCCATGCCGTTGAGCCTGGCGAACTCCAGCGTCAGCACCGGGCGGATGCGCTTGCCTCCGGCGGTGAGGGAGTAGTCCATGGCGTCCAGCAGCCCGTCAAAGTCAAAGCCGCGCTCCACGCCGAAGCTGCGCTTGAGCGCAGGCTCTATGAGCGCCAGATAGCGGTCGTACCGCTCGCGATACGTCATTGCGCAGCCTCCTCGAAGGGTTCTTCCACAGGCTCGCCGTCTGCGCCGGCGCGCAGCTTGACCACGCGCTGCTCGGCCTCGTCGAGCTGCTTAGTGCACTCCGCCACCAGGGCGGCGCCCTCCTCAAAAAGCTTGAGCGAGTCTGCCAGCGGCGCGTCGCCGCGCTCGAGCTGGCGGACTATGTCGCCCAGGCGGGTGAGCTGCTGCTCAAAGCTGGGCGTATTTTCAGTCTTGTTTTCCATATACATCCTCCACCCTGCACCCCAGCGCACCGCTGGCAAGGCGCACCGTGAGCTTGTCCCCGGCGCGCACGCCGGAGCTGTCTTTTACCGCACGGCCGTCTTCGTCCATGGCTATCGCATAGCCGCGTGACAGCACCTTCAGCGGGCTGAGCGCGTCGAGCTTGGCCGCCGCGCGCAGGTATTCGTTCTTCTTGCGCGTCATGGCCGCATCCAAGGCCGAATTCAGCCGCGAGGCGAGGTTGTCCAGCTGCGACCTGCTCTTTGAGGCGAAAACGGAGGCGGCCTCCAGCCTTACGCGCAGAGTCTCCACCTGGGAGCGGCGCTGTTCTATGAAGCCCGTGGCCGACTGGAGCACACGACGGGACGAGAGCGCCTCGAGCGCCTCGCGCGAACCAGATATGCGCTTGGCCATAGAGTTTTCCAGCCTGCGCATGGCGCTGTCGATGGCCTGCATCAGCTCTGTCACGTCCGGCGCGGCAAGCTCGGCCGCGTTGGACGGCGTAGCCGCGCGCAGGTCGGCCACGAAGTCCGCGATCGTCACGTCCGGCTCGTGCCCGACGGCTGATATGACGGGTATCTCGCAGTCGTATATCGCCCGAGCGACGCGCTCGTCATTGAACGCCCACAGGTCTTCTATCGAGCCGCCGCCGCGTCCGGTTATCACCACGTCGGCCACCTTGTGCTCGCTTGCATATCGCAGTGCGGCGGCGATCTCGCCGGGCGCCTCGACGCCCTGGACGCGGACGGGCAGGAGCATTATCTTGCCCATCGGCCAGCGGCGGCGCAGCACGCGTATGATGTCGTGCACGGCCGCACCGGCGCTGGAGGTGATGACCGCAATGCGCTCGGGATAGCGCGGTATCGGCTTTTTGTGGCTGCGGTCAAAGAGCCCCTCTTTCTCCAGCTTGGCCTTGAGCTGCTCGTAGGCCATCTGCAGGTCGCCGAAGCCCTCGGGCATAAGCGCCTCGCAGTAGAGCTGATAGGCTCCGTCGCGCGGGTACACGCTTATGCGCCCCCAGGCCGTAACGCCCATGCCGCTCTCCGGGCGAAAGCGCAGCTTGCCCGCGGCGGAGCGGAACATGACGCACTTGAGCGAGCTCTCGGCGTCCTTGAGCGTGAAGTAGTGGTGTCCCGAGGGGTAGATCTTGTAGTTGGACAGCTCGCCGCGCACGGCCACGGAGCCGAGGAAATCGTCCCTGTCGACCAGAGACTTTATGTACGCGTTGAGCTGTGATACCGTCAGAGCTTCCTGCGCGCTCATTCCGCGCTCTCCGCCGCGGCCTCGTCCTGCCCGGCCTCGCCGCGCATGAAGCCGCCGAGGACGCCGTTTATGAACGAGACGGTCTCCGGCTCCTCGAAGCTCTTTGCCAGCTCCACCGCCTCGTTTATGGCCACACTGGGCGTGACGTCGGCGTCGCCGAGATAGAGTATCTCGGTCAGCGCGCACCTGAGCACGGCCATCGCGGTGCGCGTAATGCGCTCCGGCCTCCAGCCGTGAGCATGGCGGCGCACCAGCTCGTCCAGCTCGAGCCTGTGCTCGGTGGACAGGCGCACCAGCGAGCGGATGTATGCCAGCTCCTCGTCGCCGGGCGCTTCCGCTATGGCGCCCTCCTCATCCTGCAAGGTCGCAAGATGCTCGGGCTCAAAGTATTCGTCAACCAGTGCGTCCGGGTCTTGCAGCGACGCGGCCTGGGCGTAAATCAGCCGAACAGCGGCCTCCCTTGCCCTGCGCCTGGTCATTGCTTGTCGAATGCCACGCCGGAGACGTGGACGTTGACCACGGGGGTGCCCATGCCGGCCATGGACTCCACGGCCTGGGTCACCGCATCCTGCACCTGCTGCGCGACGCCCACGACGTTGCAGCCGTAGCGCACCATGATTATCACGTCGACGGTCATCTTTCCGTCCTCTATCTGAACCTTCAGACCCTTACCGGGGTTCTTGATGCCAAGCAGCTCGGCCAGATCCGCACCCGCGTTGTTCGCGAGAGCGGCCACTCCGTCGATCTCGGAAACTGCGGCCTTTACCATGCCGGTGAGCACGTCCTCAGAGATATAGATGCTGCCCTTTTCGCCCTGGCAGGTGATGTAGTTCTCGCCCATTGCGTGAACCTCCTTATTTCGCTTGTGCCATATTGGCAATGTACTATTATAACCCAGAGAACGGCGGATTTCAACCATATATTGCGGCTCTTTTTCGCGCGGCACCAAAGGCTGGAGCCATGTAAAAACGCCCCTGCGTCTCCTTCCCGCCGTGGAGCCGCAGGGGCGCGCAGTTTTGCGCACTTATTCTGTATCTGCCGTATCAAGTGATCCGGCCGCATCGGAGGCTTCGGGCGCCGGGCTGGCCGCAGGTGAAGGAGCCGGCGTCGAGGTAACGGACGCATTGCCTCTGCCCTTGACCTCTATGACGCGTATGTCCTCGGCGGTGCAGCCCGTTTCGCCGATGACCGTCTCGGTGATCTGCGCCACTTCGGCGGAGTTCAGCCCCTCCACCGGAGCCGGGACTGCAACCGTCACTCCGTCCGAGGAGATGTAGACTACCGCGTCGGCAAAGTTCTTTGCGAGCAGGAGGTTTTCGATCTGCGTCTCCTGCATCGACCAGGTGGCCATGGCCGCTATCGCGTCCATTGAGGCGTCTATCGTCTCCTGGGAAGCGCCCTCGCTGGCCGCAGCGGTCTCCAGCAGCCCCAGCGCCTCGTCGCGCGAGGTCTGGCGCGCCAGGCGCGCCTGGGCGAAGTAGTCGTCCGTGCTGTCCTGGGTGCCGGCCGTCTGAGCGCCGTTAGCGTCGTCCGCCGCGTCCACCGGCTCGCTCTCGTCCGATGCGTTGTACGACCAGTTGAGGTACACCGCCGCGCAGACAAGCACCAGTACCGCCGCGATGATGATGTTGCGTTTTGCTTTCTTCATTGTCGTCCTCCTTAAACTATTGCTCCATTTTCAGCACCGTGATCTTGTCGCTGCCCAGGCCGGTGTAGGCCTTGACCGCCTCAACTATCGCAAGACGCACTTTGGCGTCGTCAGCGCCCTCACATACTATAGCGGCTCCGGACTCGGAGCACAGCACGCTCACGCGGCCTGCGCCGGATACCTCGCCCAGCACGCTCTCCAGCCGGGCTTCGTCGCCCTGCGCGAGCGAGTCCGGCTCGCCCGAACCCGTCGGAAGCAGGAGCAGCACGAGCGCGCACACGCCGAGTATGATCATGTACTTGTACTTTGCAAGGCTCTTGAACGAAAACGTCACTCCACCGCCTCCCAGCTGATGCGCTCGCGCGCTATGCCCAGCTCCGCCTCTATCGAACCGGCGAGCGCGTCGGAGTAGGCCGCGCCCACGGAGCACTCCCAGGGGTACCAGAATCCGTCCACGCTCCACCTGGCCGTGACGGCGGTGCCCGCGGCCTCCACCCCCAGCGCGTCCGCCCTGTCCGATATATATGCCGCGCACTCGCGCTCTATGACACGGCGTTCGTACAGCGAGGCGTTCTCCTCGGCGTCCGCCGTAACGGCCTGCGCCGCGCGGGAATAGCGCGTCGCCTCCTCGGCAAGCGTCTCCGGCTCCAGGCTGAGCACGGGCGAGAGCAGCGCTATGGCCATTATGCAGGCCGACGCCATCCGGCACACGCGTTTTGGCCTGCCCTCGGGGCAGAGCGTCACGGCCAGGGCGCAGAACACCGCCGCGCCCACAAGCGTGCGAACCCACGAGGCTATCATACTCCCACCGCCTTTACCGCCGAAATTATGGATATGTAGAGCATCGCCGCGCATGCGCCGGTCACGCCCAGCACCAGGCCGAACACTCCGCCGACGTCCCCGATAAGCCCCGCCAGGTCGCTGTCCGCGAAGCAGTGCGCCAGCGCCGCGGCGGCCTTGTACAGCAGATACCTGAGCGCGAGCGCCAAAAACGGCGTCAGGCATATCGCCGCGATGACCACCGCGCCCAGCGCACCGACCGCCGAGCGCAGCAGTCCGGCTCCGGCGACCAGCGTCCCCGCCGCGTCGGATATTATCCCGCCGACCACGGGCAAAACCGTGGATATTGCCGTCTTGGCCGCCTTGCTGGTCACGACGTCCGCCGCGCCGGTGACCGCACCGGACAGACTGAGGTACACGGTAAACGCGGTCATCACCACGGTCGTCAGCAGCGTGCACAGCCACTTTATCAGCCGGGCGGCTCCGTCCAGGGCGCTGTTGCCCAGGGCGGCGGACGCAGTGCGCACCGCCAGCAGCGCATACGCCAGCGGCAGCAGCAAACTGCGGCTGAGCGTTATGAAAACGTCCATGAACAGGCTCGTGGCCGCGTACTTCGCCGCCGCCCCGGCGGCAGAGCCGCCCGCAGCCGCAGTGGCCGCAAGGCAGGGCAGCAGCGCGTGGGAAAAGAGGTTGAGCTCCTCTATGGTCTCCGCGCCGGTGTTTATCCACGCCGAAGCGTCCCCGAAGGCCACTCCCGCCACGGCAAGACAGCCCGCGATGCTCACGTACCGGCGCGAAGCGTCCGTGGCAAAGGCCGAGCACGCGGATATGAGCGCGGCGACGGCCAGGAGCTTGACCGCCCCCGCCGCGGCCTCGCCCCAGAGGCCGCGAAGCTGCCCGCCCAGCGCCGACCACAGCCGCGAAAACAGCCCCTCCGGCTCCAGCGCGTCTTTGACTCCCACGTCGCCCAGGATGTCCTGAGCCTCGTCGGGTATGGACTCGTCCACCTCCGACGCACCGAAGATGTCGTACTGCTCGGCGTCCAGTCCCACGGCTCTCGCCGGCGCGGCCAGCAGAAGCGCCAGCAGCGGCAGAAGCACAATCAGTCTTTTCACAGCAGCCCCTCCACAGTCTCCAGCAGCGAGGTCACCAGCGGCAGGGCGCAGAACAGCGCCGCCACCGCCCCGGCCAAGTCCACCGCCGAGGCCAGCTGCGAGCTGCCCGCGTCCCGGCACGCCTCACCGGCCAGGGAGCAGATGATCCCCACGGCCACGCATTTCAGCAGCGGCGAGAACACGTTCTCCGGCAAGCCCGTAAGCTCCCTCGCGGCCTGGAGCGTGTCAGTCAGCTCCGACATCAGCTCAAAGGCGCAAAGCAGCACGACCGCGCCGCCCGCCAGTCCCAGGCAGAGCGCCAGCTCCGGGTTGGACTTTCTCAGAAGCAGAGCCATAAGCGCCGAGCACAGCCCCATGGCCGCAACCTTGACCGCGACATCCATCAGAACGAAAAGAGGTCGCCTATGAGCGAAAACAGCTCGCTTATCTTCTGCACGACCAGCACCAGGACGATCACCAGGCCGGTTATCGTCACCATCAGAGCCTGCTCCTCCCTGCCCGAACGGGTCAGCAGTATGTTCAGCACCGCGACCAATATGCCGACCGCCGCGACCTTGAATATGAGGTCGACCTCCATATCCGCTCCTCCTTCAGTATAGTATCACCGCCAGCAGCAGTCCCGCGGTCAGGGACAGCCCCAGCTTCAGCTTTGCGTTCCCCCTGCCCGTCTCGCGCTCGGCTCTCGAGCAGCGCTCCAGGGCAGCTATGCACCGGTCTATGGCAGTGTGCTGCTCCGCCGCGCTGTACCTGCCCAGGCTCCGGCCGAGGTCGTCCAGGGCGCTGTGCGCGTCTGAGGGCAAGTCCAGGGTGCTCAGGCAGGCAGACCATATGCAGGAAAACTCCAGCTCGCCGAGCGCATCCAGCGCCGCGTCCAGCCGCAAATAGAACTCCCTGCACGGCGCAGGCCCCGAAGCCGATAGCATACGCGCGCAGTCCGGCAGCGGTGTGAGCCGGGTAGCTATCTCGGCGCGCAGCAGCTCCAGACTCGAGCACATGGCCTCCACCAGCCGCTCGCGCCTGAGCGCCGCCGCGAGCTGCGCATAGCCGAACATACCGCAGGCGGCCACGAGCATGACCGCGCCCGCTATCTTCACGCGCCCACCTCCCTGACGGCATAGCGCCTGCCTGCGGAGTCCGCTGAGATCTCCACCACGCGCTCGAACACGCCCATCGCCAATATCTCGCGGTACAGCTCCCGCCGGGGCATGTCCGCGAGAGTATACGCGTGAGCTGTGGCCAGTATGCGCACGCCGCAGGCGGCGCCCGAGCGCACGGCATCCAGATCCGAGCGCGCGGTTATCTCGTCCATGGCCAGTATCTCCGGGTTCATGGAGCGCAGCAGCATGGCTGCGCCCGAGCGCTTGTCCGCGCCGGTGAGCACATCCGTGTGCGCGCCGACGTCAAACTCCGGCACTCCGTCCCAGACCCCGGCGACCTCGCCGCGCTCGTCAAGCAGCGACACCCTGTGCGTCTCCGACAGGCGGCGCACCAACTCGCGCAGCAGCGTGGTCTTCCCCATTCCCGGCGGCGAGACTATCAGCGTGTCGCGAAAGCCGCGGCGCGTCAGTTCTGCAAACACCCCGTCGGCGCAGCCCGGCACCTGTCTGGGTATCCTCAGCGCCGCGCCGGAGAGCCTTCGCAGCGTCAACACCCTCCCCGCCTCCTCGCTCACGACTCCGCACAGCCCGACGCGGCACCCGCCGCGCACCGTGACGAAGCCAGACGCCACATTCTCCATCGCCGTGTGCGCCGACGCGCGAGTCGCCGACTCCAGCAGCGACGCGAGATCCCGGGCGGTCACGCTGCGCTCTGACAGCGGGCGCTCCCCCTCCCTTGTCAGCACCGTCGCCTGTCTGCCCGCACGCAGGCGGAATTCCTCGGCCGTATCCTTTATTCTTTCCGGCAGAGCCATTGCCTCTGCCCTCCACTCGCCCGGCAGCAGCGCCGCCGCGCTTTCAAATCCACTCAGCGTCTTCATGTGGACAATCTATTCCCGGCCGGCGCGGATTATGCACGCACTGTATGCTCCCGGATACGGTCAAAGGCGGCAAAAAAGCGCCGGAACATGGTTCCGACGCCTTTTGCCGTCTTGTTCAGTTGAGCTCTGCCAGCCAGGCTTTCACATCCTCGGTGTTCAGCCGTCCGTTCATCATACGTCCGGGGAGCACTTCGGCTCCCTGCGCATAGCGCTTAATGTCTCCGGCAGTCCCGCCCAGCTCGCTGCCGCCGCTGGTTGCGAAGGGCACTATCTTCTTCCCCTTCGTGTCCACTCCCTCCAGGAAGGTGCGGATTATCGCCGGGCAGGTGTACCACCATATCGGGAAGCCCAGCAGCAGCGTGTCATATCCGCTCATATCCGGCAGCGGCTCAACTATCTCCGGCCTCGAGGCCGGGTCATTCATCTCCAGCGTAGAACGGCTGCCGTTGTCCATCCAGTTCAAATCCGCGTGGCTGTAGGGCTGCACCGGTTTGATTTCATAGATATCCGCCCCCGCCGCTTCCGCAATCATTTTGGCCACGCGGCGCGTGTTGCCGCCAGTCGAAAAATACGCCACAAGTGTCCTGCTCAACAAAATTCCTCCTATCAAACTCGCCGAAAGGCAACAATTTCTAAAGATATCATACCACGCCAGAGGCATAATTGTCAAGTAATTACCCTGACATGTTAATAACACATCGACCAACCGTTCCGGCGTTCTTCTACAGTTTAAGGCATAAAAAACAAAACCGAAGCCCAGCGTACGCGGGTTCGGTTTTGGGAGGAGACGCAAGGGAGCGAGCGAAGTTTTCGGGGGATAGCCTCAAGCTATCCCCCGGAAACGCAGTCGAGCGGACTTTGCAAAAACCCCCGTAAATACAAAACCGAAGCCCAGCGAAGCGGGTTCGGTTTTGGGAGGAGACGCAAGGGAGCGAGCGTAGTTTTCGGGGGATAGCCTCAAGCTATCCCCCGGAAACGCAGTCGAGCGGACTTTGCGTCGACGTCTGGAGCTGGCAATGTGACTCGAACACACGACCTGCTGATTACGAATCAGCTGCTCTACCGACTGAGCTATGCCAGCATCAATGCCTAAAGATTCTAGCACACGGCCGCCCCAAAGTCAACTACTTTTCTTTCAGTCAGTGCGCACGATATTACAGTGCGTAATATTGAAGGAAAAATTGTGTCTGCTGCGCGACAAGTTCCGCCTTATTCTCCCCAGGTTCGACAGCCTTCGCGGATTCCTTGGTGTAAAACGTCCATTCATACGCGGCGATTTTGCGCGAGCTTTTGGGTGTAATGACGTTTTTGTGGAGAATACAAGTTTACATAATAACGAGACAGAACTTGATTCCATTGAGTTATACACATTTTCAACAGAGTTTTCAACACCGTAAAGTCTCGCTGCCGTCGGGCTTTTCGGGATAATTTCCAGTCAATGCAAGTCCCCGTAGTTGAACCCGCCATCGGTTTCATTTTCTGTTCACATTTACATAACTGCGCGATTGGGCAGGTTTTGACCGCAAAAATTCACGCTTGACTAGATAAGATTGAGGTCTGCCATCGAGCAGTACACGCGCCCCGAGAAGATGATGTGGTCAATGAACTGTATGCCGGCGGTGTTGAGCAGCTGGGCTATGTGCTTGGTGGAAATGCGGTCGGCGTCGGAGGGCTGGGACGTGCCGTCCACGTGGTTGTGGGCGAGAACCACGGCTCTGGCGCTTTTGCTTATCGCAATGCGCAGCAGCTTTCCCGCGTCCATCTTTACGCGGTTGGCCACGCCCTCATCCAGCATATCGCAGCTTATCACGCGGGCGGAGCCGTCGAGCAGGAGCACGTACACGCGCTCGACGGTCAGGCCGCCGAACAGCGGCTGCATGAAGTCCACGATCTGCTTGAACGTGTCCATCTTCTGACCGCGCTTTATCTGGCGCAGATCCTTCCGCCTGGCGACCTCGCCTATCAGGCGCAGGTAGAGCGCGGCGGAGTGTCCGACGCCTTCGACGCTCTCCAGCATGGCTATGTCCGCCTCCAGCACGCCGTTGAGTGAGCCGAAGGTGTCCAGAAGCTTGTGTGCTACGACGTTTGTATCGCGGCGCGGGAGCGCGTAGAACAGCAGGAGCTCCAGCACGTTCACGCTGTCGAAGCTGTCCAGCCCGCTCTTTTCAAAGCGCTCGCGCATCCTCTGGCGGTGTCCGTCATGAACTCCCATACGCTCCCTCTCTCAGTTACAGTTCCAGCGTGGCGTAGGCATTGAGCGCCGTGTCCGCAGTGTGTCCGGCCAGGAACTCATAGTACGCCTGCGAGCCTATCATCGCCGCGTTATCGCCGCACAGCCGCAGCGGCGGGATGTACAGCTTGACGCTCGCACGTCCGGCCGCCTCGGTAAAGTCGCGGCGGATGCGCGAATTGGCCGCGACGCCGCCGGCCACGGCGAGCTTATCGTAGCCGAGCCGGCCGAGCGCTTCCATCGTGCGCGGAACCAGGCTCTCGCTCACCGCGCGGGTGAAACTGGCTGCGAGGGACGCGCCGTCTATCTCCTCGCCGCGCTGCTGCGCGCCGTGGACGAGGTTTATGACGGCGGTCTTCAGCCCCGAAAAGCTCATGTCCAGCGGGTTGCCGTCCACGTGCGACACCGGCATGTGGTACTTTGTGTCGTCGCCGCCCTGGCTCAGATCGTCGAGCGGCTTGCCGCCGGGATACGGCAGTCCGAGCACGCGGGCGGTCTTGTCAAAGCACTCGCCCGCCGCGTCGTCGCGCGTGGAGCCGAGGACGCGGATATCCGTGTAGTCGCGCACGTCGGCGATCAGAGTGTTGCCGCCCGAGATGGCCAGGCAGAGGAACGGCGGCTCCAGCTCCGGGAACGCTAGGTAGTTGGCCGCTATGTGGCCGCGGATGTGGTGCACGGGTATGAGCGGCACTCCCAGGCCGTAGGCCAGGCTCTTGGCGAAGTTCACGCCCACGAGCAGCGCGCCGATAAGCCCCGGCGCATATGTAACAGCCACGGCGTCTATGTCCGCGCGGGTGAGGCCGGTGACCGCGAGCGCGCGGTCGGCGAGCTGGTAGATCACCTCGATGTGGCTGCGGGAGGCTATTTCCGGCACGACGCCGCCGTACACGGCGTGCAGGTCGGCCTGGGAAAACACCTGGTCGGTGAGCACCTCTCGCCCGTCGCGCACGAGGGCTACCGCCGTCTCGTCGCAGGAGGATTCAACTGCTAATATTATCATCGGAAATACCTTCTTTACTCAAATACAGTGTCATGATCACGGCGCCCTCCCGGGGTTTTTCGTAATACCCCGGACGGATCCCGGCGTCGATAAAGCCCTTTTGCGCGTACAGACTGCGCGCGGCGGCGTTGGATACGCGCGCCTCCAACGTGACGAACGTCAGCCCCAGCTCGCGCGAGCGCGCCACGACGGCGTCTATAAGCGCCCCGGCGACGCCCAGGCGGCGGAACTCCGGCGCGGTGCAAACGTTGGTCACATAGCCCTCGTCCAGAACATAGTCCAGCCCCATGTATCCGGCGAGGTTGGAGTCCAGCTCGGCGACATACAGCAGCCTGCCGTCGCCGGAGAGCTGCCGCTCAAGCTGCTCGCGCGTCCAGGGCAGGGAAAAGCTCTCGGCCTCCATCGCGCAGAGCCAGTCCAAATCTGAGACCGCGGCGGGTCTGATTTCAATCATCCTGCTCATCCCCGCCCAAAAGCTCCTGCGTCAAGCCGCTTATCTCGGCGGCCACGGCGTCGGCTGCGCGGTTCCAGCCGCCCTGGGTGTCCAGGCGCGGAGGGCGCATATCCGTCTCCCCGAGGCACATCACGCGATCTTCCATGTCCGGCCAGCGACGGATTATCTCGCCGCACTCGTCCTCGGTCATGCACATTATTGCGTCGTAGACCTCGCACAGCTCCCGCGTCAGCTCGCGCGTCGCGCTCTCGGAGCCGAGCCGCACCTCATAGCGCTCGGCCGCGCGAACCGCCTTTATGCTCAGCGCGCCCACGCTGAGGCTGGCACTGCCGGTTCTCATATCCTCCAGCGCGGTGCCCCCGGCCTCGGCGATGAACATGGCGCAGGCCAGCTCGGCCAGACCTCTGCCGCCTCCGTCCACAAAGAGGATGCTGTCCACGTCCATCGGCTCGGGGGCTTCGTACAGCTCGGCCAGCAGCTCCGCCACGTGCTGCTCGTCCCACTTCTCCAGGCTGTTGTCCATGGCCAGGCTCTCTATGTGGTGCGTCAGCTCGTGCTTGAGCGTGTGCACCAGCTCGCGCGCGCACTTCTCCGGCGTGTCCGCGGCGTACTTGCGGCGGAATGAGCCATAGTAGATCTCCACATACCTGCCCATCTGGTTGACGTTGTACGTGCCCATTATCAGCAGGCCGTGCTCGTCCGTGCGGCTGGAGCGGATGAGGTTCACGCCGCCGTTCAGGTCACGGAATATCTCCTCCGGCAGCGCGTCCACGGCGTCATCGAGCACGCGCCCGGCTTCTTCGTATGAGATCATATCAGTGTGCCTCCGCCCATGAGCGCCCGATCTTGGCGTTTGCAGTCAGCGGCACGGAGAGCTTGGCCGCGCCGGACATCTCCTCCTCCAGCAGCGCCTTTACCCGCTCCGCCTCGTGCTCGGGGCACTCGGCTATCAGTTCGTCGTGCACTTGCAGTATGAGCCGGGACTCCAGCCCCTCAGCGCGCATACGCCTGTGCACGTTCACCATCGCGAGCTTCATTATGTCCGCCGCCGTGCCCTGGATTGGCATGTTGCGCGCCACGCGCTCGCCGAAGGCGCGCATGTTGCGGTTCGGGCTTTTCAGCTCCGGCATGGGGCGCCGGCGGCCGTAGAGCGTGGAGACGTAGCCGTTGGCCTTGGCCTCCGCGATGACGCGCTCCATGTACTCGCGCACTCCGTGGTACTTCTCAAGGTAGGCGTCGATGTACGCCTGAGCCTCCCTCGGCCGCACGCCTATGTCCTGCGCGAGCGAGAAGGCGGATATGCCGTAGACTATGCCGAAGTTGACGGCCTTGGCGTGGCTGCGCATCTGCGCCGTCACGTCCTCTAGCGGCACGCCGAACACCTGCGAGGCCGTGACGGCGTGTATGTCCTCGCCGGTGAGGAAGGCGTTTTTCATCGTCTCGTCGCCGGATATGTGCGCCAGCAGCCGAAGCTCTATCTGGCTGTAGTCGGCGTCGACCAGCACGTGCCCGGGTGCGGCGACAAACATCTTGCGTATCTCGCTGCCCAGCTCTTTCCTGACGGGGATGTTTTGCAGGTTAGGCTCCGTGGAGGACAGCCTGCCCGTGGCTGTGACGGTCATCTTGAAGTTCGTGTGTATGCGCCCGTCCGGGGATATGACCTTTATAAGCCCGTCGGCGTAGGTACTCTTGAGCTTGGTGAGCATGCGGTAGTCCAGGATGTCCGAGATTATCGGGTGCTTGCCCACAAGCTTCTCCAGCACGTCGGCGTTTGTGCTCCAGCCGGTCTTGGTCTTTTTGCCGGCCGGGAGCATGAGTTCTTCAAACAGCACCTCGCCGAGCTGCTTGGGCGAGTTGATGTTGAACTCGTGCCCGGCGTAGTCCCAGATCTGCCGCTGCAGCGCGTCTATGCCGCTGACCATGCTCTCGCCGTAGGCGGAGAGCGCGGCGCGGTCTACGAGGAAGCCCGCGCGCTCCATGTCGGCGAGCACGGCGCACAGCGGCAGCTCGATGTCGTAGTAAAGCTCGTGCGCGCCGGCCTCGCTGAGCCTGGCGTCCAGCGCGGGATAAAGCTCGTACGCCGCCTGCGCTGCGGGCTTTTCGGCGCCCAGGTGGCGGGCGGAGAGCTTTTCTATCGGGTACGCGCTCTCCGTGGGGTCGAGCACATAGGCGGCCAGCTCGGTGTCAAAGACAAAGCCGCGCAGGGATATGCCCTCCGTCATGGCCATGGCCATGAAGTCCTTGACGCCGTGGGAAACCTTTCTCACCTTGTCGGAAAACAGTTTGTCAATAATCCCATCCCAGGCCGCTCCGCACGCGAGCTGCTCGGCCTTGAACACGGCCTCGCCGTCGCACAGCGTCAGCGCGCTCATGTCTCCGGCGTGCAGCACGGAGACGTACTCCGCCTTCTCTATCCTCGCGGCTATCTCCTCCGGGCTGAGTTCAAGCTCCGGCAGGGCGCGGACTTCCCGCTCCGCTGCGGCGGCCGTGTCCTGCTCCTCGGCCAGTCCCCACTTTTCGATGTAGCGGTTGAAGCCCAGGCGGCGGAGCATGTCCAGCAGCTCGGGAGACTTTTCAAGCCGCCACAGCGCGTCGCCGGGGACAAGCTCCACGGGCGCGTCGCGCCTTATTGTGGCCAGCTCGTAGCTCATGCGGGCGCTCTCCTCCCCGGCGGCGAGCTTTTTGCGCATCGCGTCGCGGATGTCCAGCGTGTCGAGCTGCGAGTAGATGTTGTCTATCGTCCCGAAGCGGCGAACCAGCTCCATTGCGGTCTTCTCGCCTATACCGGCCACGCCGGGGATGTTGTCCGAGGCGTCGCCCATCAGGGCTTTGAGGTCGACCATCTGCGGCGGAGCGAAGCCGTACTCCTCGTGAAAATACGGCAGCGTGTAGTCTATGGTCTCAGTCCTGCCGCGCGAGCTTTTCACGTGCAGGACGTCTGTCCGCCCGGTTATGAGCTGGAAGCTGTCGCGGTCGCCCGTGACTATCTCGCAGTCCCAGCCGGCCTCCTCGCATATCCTGGCGACGGTGCCCAGGACGTCGTCGGCCTCCCAGCCCTCGGCGGCGAGCTGCTTTATGCCCATCGCGGACAGCAGCTCCTTCAAGACCGGCATCTGCACGGCCAGGTCTTCCGGCATGGGCTTGCGCTGAGCCTTGTACAGCTCGTACTGCCTGTGCCGGAACGTGGGCGCGGGCAGGTCGAAGGCCACGCACAGCGCGTCCGGGCTGTTGTCGTCCAGCAGCTTTTGCAGTATGGCAAGGAAGCCGTAGACCGCGTTCGTAGGCGTGCCGTCCGGCGCGTTGAGCATGCGCACGCCGTAGTAGGCGCGGTTCACTATGCTGTTGCCGTCAAGTATCATCAACTTCATTATTGTGTCTCGCTTTCGTCAGTGGGGAGTGTCACATTCCCGAATATGCGCTCGCAGTCGGCCAGGGCCTGTTGCAGCGTGGCGTACATGTAGGGGGTGATTATCCCGCCGCGGTCGTCGCCGCTCTCATAGTCGGCTATCGCCGCGCGTATGTCCCAGAGCCTACGCTGCCAGCCCGCCTGTGAGGCGGACACCCCGTAGTTTGCAAGGTTTATCATTATCATCGGCACATACTCGCAGCCCGTGAGCTCTGTCTCGCCCGTGACTGGGTCTTTGGTCAGCTCCAGCTGTACCATCGCGCTCAGGTCGGTGTACTGCCGCGTCTGGCAGGACAGGAGATTTCCCAGGCAATAGCACAGAAAGCCCGTGCGCGTCGTGCCGTCGGGGTTTTCTATCTCGCGTATCTCTATGGGCTCCGGCACGTGCGGGTGCCCGCCTATGACCAAGTCCGCGCCCTGCTCGAAGAAGTAGTCGGCCAGGTCGCGCTGATAGCCGTTTGCGGCGGTCAGGTACTCGGCTCCCCAGTGTACGCTGACGGCGATTATGTCCGTGCCGAGCGCCCTGGCGGCGGCCATGTCGGCGTCGAGCATGTCGTAATTCACGTCCACCAGCGTGGTCATATAGTCGTGGTTGTATATGTTCACCGCGTACTCAAAGCCGTCTACGGGTATGCCGTTGGTTCCGTAGGTGTAGTCGAGGAAGGCAAAGCTCACACCGTTGATCTCCTTGACCAGGATGCCGTTGTTCTCGTCCCGCTCGGCCTGGGTGCGGTAGGTGCCCACGTGGTCAAGCCCCGCCTCGTCCAGCACATCCAGGGTGCGGTCGATGCCCGCCTTCCAGCCGTCCATGCTGTGGTTGCTGGCCATGTTTATGAGGTCGAAGCCCACGTCCTTGAGCGAGTAAGCCAAATCGTCCGGCACGGTGAACATAGGATACCCCGTCCAGGGCGGAGTGCCCGTCATGGACGCCTCCAGGCAGCACAACGCATAGTCGGCTTCGGAGACATAGTGCTCCACGTCCTCAAAGAGCAGCGAGTAGTCGTAGCTGCCGTCGGGCTGCAGCACCTCGCTGTTGAGCTGGCTGTGCATCACAAGGTCGCCGGCCAGGGTCAGTTTGACCACGCTGGGCTCCGGCTCCGGCTCCGGCGTCAACGTCGGCTCCGGCCGGGCTGTCTGCGGTGTGACGCTCTGGTGCACCGGCTCAGGCAGCGACGCCATTCCGCCGCCGCAGGCCGCCAGCGTCAGAACCACGGCAAAGCTCAGTATCAGGGCAAGCGCTTTTTTCACTGCTTCTCACCTCGCAGCTTGATAAGCTGGTCGCGCAGCACGGCGGCGTACTCGAACTCGAGCATCTTGGCCGCCTCACGCATCTTCTTCTCCAGCTTGGCGATCTCCTCTCTGCGCTCGGCCTCGGTCATGCGCACGCCGTCCTTGCGTCTGCCGGCCTTGTCCTGCTCGGGGCTGAGCTCTATTATGTCGCGCACGTCCTTCTTGATGGTCTTGGGCACTATGCCGTGCGCTTTGTTGAATTCGTCCTGCTTCTTGCGGCGGCGCTCGGTCTCGTCGATGGCGGCGCGCATACTGGGCGTGACGTTGTCGGCGTACATGATGACCATGCCCTCGGCGTTGCGCGCTGCGCGGCCGATGGTCTGTATAAGGCTTGTCTCGCTGCGCAGGAAGCCCTCCTTGTCCGCGTCGAGTATGGCCACGAGGCTGACCTCCGGCAAGTCCAGACCCTCGCGCAGCAGGTTTATGCCCACCAGCACGTCGAACTCGCCCAGGCGCAGGTCGCGGATTATCTCCATGCGCTCGATGGCGCCGATGTCGTGGTGCATGTACCGGCACTTGATGCCCGCTCCCGCGAGGTAGGCGCTCAGATCCTCCGCCATCTTCTTGGTGAGCGTGGTGACGAGCGTGCGCTCGTTCTTCGCTATTCTGGCCTTGATCTCGTCAAGCAGGTCGTCTATCTGCCCCTCCACCGGGCGGACGGATATTCTGGGGTCGAGCAGACCGGTCGGGCGGATGATCTGCTCGACTATCTGCCCGGAGCGCGTGCGCTCGTACTCGCCGGGCGTGGCGGAGACGTACACCACCTGGCCTATGCGCTGCTGGAACTCCTCAAACTTCAGCGGGCGGTTGTCAAAGGCGCTGGGCAGGCGGAAGCCGTACTCCACCAGAGACTCCTTCCTCGCCCGGTCGCCGCGGTACATGGCGCGCACCTGCGGCAGCGTGACGTGGCTCTCGTCTATGAACAGCACGAAGTCCTTGGGGAAATAGTCCAGCAGCGTCATCGGAGCGCTGCCCGGGGCGCGGCCGGAGATTATCCGGCTGTAGTTCTCTATGCCGGAGCAGTAGCCCAGCTCGTTTATCATCTCTATGTCGAAGTTCGTGCGCTGCTCTATGCGCTGGGCTTCAAGCAGCTTGTCCACGCTCTTGAAATAGGCCACCCGCTCGTCGCACTCGCGGCGTATCTCCTTGACGGCGCGCTGGAGCTTCTCCTTGGGCGTGATGTAGTGGCTGGCCGGGAATATCGGGATGTTGGTCAGGCGGCGCAGCACCTCGCCGGTGACGGGGTTGAACTCGCTGACGCGGTCTATCTCGTCGCCGAAGAACTCTATGCGTATGGCGCTGTCCTTGTAATACGCCGGCCAGACCTCCACCGTGTCGCCGCGCACGCGGATCATGTTGCGCTCGAAGGCGATGTCGTTGCGCTCATAGCGTATCTCAATGAGGCGCTTGATGAGCTGGTCTCGCTCTATCTCCAGTCCCACACGGACGGGCACCATCATTTTCTCGAAGTCCTCCGGCTCACCCAGGCCGTAGATGCAGCTCACGGACGCCACGACGATGACGTCGCGCCGCTCCAGCAGCGAAGCGGTGGCGGACAGGCGCAGGCGGTCTATCTCCTCGTTGGTTGCGGCGTCCTTCTCTATATACGTGTCCGTCGTGGGTATGTACGCCTCCGGCTGGTAGTAGTCGTAGTAGGACACGAAGTACTCCACGGCGTTGTCCGGGAAAAACTCGCGAAACTCGCTGCACAGCTGCGCGGCCAGCGTCTTGTTGTGCGCCAGCACCAGCGTGGGGCGCTGTATGCGCTCTATGACCTTGGCCATAGTGTAGGTCTTGCCGGAGCCGGTGACGCCGAGGAGCGTCTGCTCGTCCAAGCCCGCCTCCAGACCCGAAGCGAGAGCGTCAATGGCCTCCGGCTGGTCGCCGGATGGCGAATATTCACTTACGACATGGAATTCGGGCATGATATATCCTCAACTTTTCAGGCAGTTTCAGGCGCAGGTATAAGCTCTTCTGCTCGCCGATTGAACTTTTTCCTATTAAATACGAGAAAACGGTATGTTCTTCCGTCTTTTGTTTCAATCACGGAAGATGCGCAGCTCCGCCGTGCAGGCCGTTTACACATGCGCACGTAAAAGCTCTCTTTCACATGAATCACCGCTTTCAAAACCACAGTTTATTTTAGCACACATATATATAAATTAAAAGCCCCAAAAGGCCGCGGCCTGATTTGCTTGACCGGTATATGGCGCCATGGTAAACTTTATCCAGGGGGGTGCCGCAGCTGTACTCTATCTACGTCGCCGTCGTGCCGGGAGTGGCCATGGACTCTGCCGCCGTAAACGAGCGCATGTGTCAGGCGGCCGTGATAGCCACCGGAATATGCCTCATACCCGTCGGGAGGGATCTGCGCGATACACCGTACAACAAAAACGTCGGCATCAAGACCAAGTGGAGCCTCGCCAACGAGGAGGCCTGGAGGCTCAGCCAGCGCTTCGGCGGCAACGCGTTCATCGCCGCCGGCGCTGCGATGGCAGTTCTTGCGCTTGTTCTGCCCGGCCTGAACAGCCTTTGGGCGGCGCTCGGGGTCATCATAATCATGTGCGTCGCAGACGTAATTTACAGCCGGAAGGCGTATTTGACCTCCGTCCGGGGCGGGGGCAGGGCTGACTGAGCGCGGGCTTTTTCCTCTTGACGCGGGGATTCTTTAGATTTAGAATGATATAGTGTATAATCAGAGATATGCACGATGGAGGTCGTGAGTTTGAAACGTAAAAAAAGAAAGCAGACATTCGCCAATGTCGCCCCGATTTACATCTTCATCCTGGCATGGCTGGTCTGTGCGCTTATATTCAAGATGTACACGATGGGCGGACTGCTGGCCAGTATATTCATATCCGCCGCCGCGGCTATCGCCGGGGCTTACCTGATATCCAGGTTCCGGAAGGACAAGCCTTCCGAGAGCGAGGCGGAGGCCGAGGAAGCGCCCAGGAAGGAGAAGGCCAGGCAACCCAAGGCGCCGGACAAGCCGCTCGACCCCGAGGTCGCCGCAGTCGTCGAGGAGGGGCACATGGCCATCAAGGAGATGGGCCGTCTCTACGGCTCCATACAGTCGCCGGAGGTGCGCGAGCGGATAAACGAGCTGATGCGCATTTCGGACAAGATCATCCAGGACGCCGTGGACGACCCGTCCGACGTGCCGGAAATACGCAAGTTCCTCGACTACTACCTGCCCACCACCATAAAGCTGCTCAACGCCTACGACCGCATGAGCGGTCAGGGCATCGAGGGCGAGAACCTGTCCCGGAGCATGAACAGCATAGAGGAGATGCTCGACACGGCCGTGGACGCCTTCAAGAAGCAGCTCGACAGCCTGTTTGAAGACCAGGCTCTGGACATAGAGACGGACATCTCCGTCATGAACCGTATGCTTGAGCGCGAGGGGCTGACCGGAGACGACGAGCAGGACACCATCATCAAGGCCGCACGCGGCACGCAGACTCAAGCCCAGGACAAGTAAACCGGAAAGGATTTGGACAAAATGGACGAAAACAAGGAGTTCATCCCCTCACTGACTCTCGACCCCAACGCGACGGCGACCCAGGCCGCCCCCGATTTGACGTTTGAGGAGCCCACGGCTGAGGCGGTAGCCCCCGCTAAGCAGGAGATCCCGCCGGAGAAGCTGGAGTTTGAGCGGCTCTCCCCCGCCGAGCAGGCCGCAGTGCGCGACTTCGCCGGGCAGATAGACGTCACGAACAGCGAGCAGATACTCAACTACGGCTCCGCCGCGCAGAAGAACATCGCCGATTTCTCCGGCGCCGCGCTGGGCAAGGTGCGCACCAAGGACATGGGCGAGATCGGCGAGGAGCTGTCGAACCTCGTCATTCAGCTCCAGGGTCTGGACTTTGACGAGAGCGAAAAGAAGGGCTTCCTCGGCTTCTTCAAAAAGCAGCGCCAGAGCATAGCCGCGCTCAAAGCCCAGTACGACCAGGCCGAGGACAACGTCGACAAGATAACGGCAGAGCTTGAAAAGCACGAAGTCACGCTGATGAAGGACATCGCGATGATGGACAAGATGTACGAGAAGAATCAGCAGTACTACAAGGAGCTGACCATGTACATCCTCGCCGGCAAGCTCAAGTGCAAGGAGCTGCGCGAGACCGAGCTGCCCAAGCTCCAGGCCACCGCCCGGGAGACCGGCAAGGCCGAGGACGCCCAGGCCGCCAACGACTTTGCCAACATGATTGGCCGCTTCGAGAAAAAGCTGCACGACCTGGAGCTGACGCGCATGGTGTCCATCCAGATGGCGCCGCAGATACGCATGATACAGTCCAACGACTCCGTCATGGCGGAGAAGATCCGCTCCTCCATCGTGAACACCATCCCGCTGTGGAAAAGTCAGATGGTCATGGCGCTGACGCTGCACCACAGCCAGCAGGCCATGGAGGCGCAGCGCAACGTCAACGACGTAACCAACCGCCTGCTGCAGCAGAACGCCGAGAAGCTGCACCAGGGCAGCGTGGAGATCGCCCGCGAGGCCGAGCGTGGCATCGTGGACATAGAGACGCTGCAAAAGACGAATCAGGAGCTGATATCCACTCTGGAGGAGGTTCGCCAGATCCAGGCCGACGGCGCCGCCAAGCGCGCCGAGGCCGAAATCGAGCTTGGCCGCATCGAGGGCGAGCTGAAGCAGAAGCTGCTTGAACTGAGAGGTTGACGCTTGTAAATGAACTTTTTTAAAAAACCCGTAGTTGCAATCATACTGGCCGTGATACTGTGCTCAAGCATACTCATGGTCAACACCCAGGCCAAGCTGGGCAACGAGATAGACGCCGTTGAGGACGCCTTCTTCACCAACGTCGAGGGACAGCGCAGCATTTACACCCGCCTGCTGGAAAAGCTCCAGGCCGTCAACGGCGTGTGGACCATACTCAACCGCTATGACAGCGAGGCGGCGCAATCCCTCGCCGACGAGCAGGACTACCTGCAGTGGGCGTGCGACAGCGCGTCCATAAACAGCATGTTCTACGCCAACGAAGACCTCGACGCCGAGTTCAACCGCGCCCTGCGCACGCTGGAGGGCTGCGAGCTGACCGAGGACGAACAGGCCGACCTCGACAGCTATACCGAAACGTACAACGGCGCGCAGAAGATGATAGAGGAAAACAACTACAACAGCCAGGTGCTGGACTTCACGCGCTCTACCTACAACAAGTTCCCGACCCGGGAGCTGGCCACTTTCGCGGGCGTCTATCCCCCCGACACGTTTAGCTGATGCCCATGAAGAAGTGTTTTTCGGCGCTTCTGGCGCTTGTACTTGTGTTCACCCTCGCCACGGGCGCGCTGGCCAGCGGTGCGCTGGAGCCGAGCGAGGACTTCTACGTGAACGATCAGGCCGGCACGCTCTCCGAGAGCACGAAGGAGCTTATACTCAACGCCTCCGGCCCGCTGGAGCAGGAGTGCGACGGCGCGCAGATAGTCGTCGTCACGATAAACTACCTGCCCGGCGGCTATGACAGCGAGCAGTACGCCTGGCAGCTGTTCAACGACTGGGGCGTCGGAAGCGACAGCGCCAACAACGGCATGCTGCTGCTCCACGTGGTGCAGGAGGACAGGGGCTGGCTGGCCGTAGGCCAGGGTCTGACCAACCAGATCTCCACCAGTGAGATCAACGCCATGCTGGACGAGTACTTCTGGCCGCTCTCCGACGCCGGGCAGTATGACGAGGCCGTGGCATCGCTCTTTCCGCACCTCATAGACGTCTATGAGGAGATATACGACGTCGAGCTGTACGGCGGAACCTCGGACACACAGACCGGCTCCGACCCGGGCGGCTACTACGACGACGGCTATTATGACGACTACTACGACGGATATTACGACGGCTACTATGACCGCAGCAGCTCGGCATTTTCCGTGCTTATAACCGTGGCGGTGGGGCTGATAGTGCTGTTCGTCGTCTTCGGTTCGGTCGGCTCGGCGAGGCGCAGGCGTTACGGCGGCGTGCCGCTGTTCTTCTTCTGCGGCGGTCCGAGAGGCCCGCGTCCCCCCAGAGGTCCTCGCCCGCCCCACGGCCCGGGACCGCGCCCGCCCAGAGGCGGCGGCTTCGGCGGCGGAGGTTTTGGAGGAGGCGGCTTCGGAGGAGGCGGCTTCCGTGGCGGCGGCTTCGGTGGAGGCGGCCGCGCCGGCGGCGGTGGCGGCCGGAGATAAATAAAGCGCCCGGCGTTCGGGCTATCAAAAACTAAAATACCCTCTGATGCAGTAGTTTGCCTGCATCAGAGGGTATTTCATTACACATGCGTTCAAGCGCCGCTCTAAACTCAGGCTGCGGCGCCGGAAGGCGCATGAGCGCCCTGGGTGATTTCATAGTTGATGTTTACTATTCCTCCATCTCTACCAGTCACTACTTTGAACACGTATTCCGTATCTCCGCCCCACAAGCCCTGCGTCACTTCCGCATAAATATTGCCCTGGTCGCCTGGCTTGAAGGTTTTGGAACTGTTACCGTTGATGGTCGCCACAACGTCATTAGGACCTTTGTTTTCAATATACAGATTAACGTATTTACCTCTGCCCATATCCAGATTGTAGGCCGCATTAAGCCCAGTATTATTGCTGATATTGCCGCTGTCAATCACTGCGCCAACCGGCGTTGTCTCCTCAGCTCCCGCAGCGTCTTTAGAAGCGTCGTTATCTTTCACCTGTGTTGAACAGGATGAGGTGACAAAGATTACGCAGACAACAGCGGTTGCCAACAGTGCAGAAAGTACTGATTTTTTCATGTAGATTCTCTCCAATTTAAACTTTGCGAGCGAGGCTAAAGCTTTGGAGGCGACGCATAGGCTCCGCCTCCACGCTTAAACTTGATGTTTCCTGAATGGGCTTTATTCCGCCGGCCGCTTATTTTTCGCGTCGATCAGTTCAGCGGCAGCCTTATCTCAGCCTTGAAGAGATCTCCGTCCACGCTCAGGCTGAACTTGCCGTGCATGAGGTTCACAAGGCTCTGGGCGATGTTAAGCCCTAAGCCGCTGCCCTCAGTGTGGCGTGAGCTGTCGCCGCGCACGAAGCGCTCCATAAGCTCGTCGGCGGAGACGTTGAGCGGGTCACGGGAGATATTCTTTATGGAGATGACCGCTTCATTTCCCTCTATGCCGGCGTCAATATAGACGCGCGTACCGGCGAGGGCGTACTTGCAGACGTTATTGAAGAGGTTATCCAGCACGCGCCAGAGCAGCCTTCCGTCGGCCATAGCGCGCGGCGCTTCATCAGGGATGTTCACGATGACCGTGAGGTTCCCCTGCTCCATGCGCCGTCCGTACTCGGCGAGGCTCTGCTCGATTATCTCGCGCGTATTCGTGCGCTCGAGGTTAACGTTCATGTTGCCCGTGGACGCCTTGCTCGCCTCAACGAGATCCTCGGTGAGCTTCTTGAGGCGCTTGCTCTGACGGTCGAGCACCTCTAGGTACTCAGACTCCTGCTCGGGAGTGTGCGGCTTTTGGAGCAAATCCACATAGTTGACGATGCTGGTCAGCGGCGTCTTGATGTCGTGGCTGACGTTGGTAATTAGCTCGGTCTTGAGCCGCTCGGACTTCATGCGCTGCTCGACCGCCGCGGCCATGCCGTCGCCGATGGAGTTGAGGTTCTCAGCGTGCTTTTTGAACTCCCAGTACATTTGCTGTGTGTCTATCTTCTCGTCGATCTCACCTCTGGCCATGCGCTCGCCCGCCGCCTTGAGCGTCTTCATCTGCCACGCGCCGAAGCACAGCGCAACGAACAGCGCAACGTTGTACACGATTGCGATTAAAACCGCCAGGCCATCATAGTAACCGTAACCGAAGGCCAGCGCGCAGAAGAACAGTTCCAACACAATCGCTATACCGGCTATCAGCGCCGTGCGCGGGACTATGGGTATCTTCCTCGTCATGTACCATATCCAGCCGCAGAAGCGCTTGACCAGACTCCAGCACCACTTGACGGCACGCCAGCAGAGCCTGCACACCCAGCATATAAGCGTGTTGCGCCACCAGATGCCTCCGCCCAGCTTCACGCGGGTCGCGAGAGAGAGGAACGGCGCGAGGGCGACGACATAAGCGATGTACCAGATTACGCACGAGGACACGGCGAATATCACGGCGGGCTCGGAGTAGACGAACATGCCGTAGGTGATGGGCACGAGGGCGTAGACGTAGGCGACAATTATCAGCACTCCCAGCGCGCAGCATATCGCGGCGTAGACATCCAGCGGGATTTTGTCCATTACCAGCGGCACGACATCGTCGCGTCCGTTCCTGCGCCCCGCTCCGCACATGAGGAACGCCGCGCAGGCAATAAGCCCGAGCGCGCCGATGATTATAAGCGGCACGGCCCAGCTAGAAAGGTTATATATGATGTTCATAAGCCCGACGGCGTATTCGTATTCGCTGCGGCTTATCACATCAGTGCCCAATTCGTCATCCAGCGTGGCTGTAAATTCCCCCGCGCTCGAAAAACGCCACAGGTTGTCATAGCTCAGCAGCGCTTCAAACACGCCGAGCACCAACGTCGCGAAGAATATGAGCATGAGCACATAGACTATAGCCTTGACCCAGGCCATGCGGCTTATATACTGCCTGCCCGTTTTCGGCTTTTTTGCTTTTTTCTCTTTTCTGAGCCTCTCCGGCTCCGGCTTCTGCTCTGTTTCTACCCTGTCAAGACTTTCATTCATTTCCTGGCCTCCATTTTGTACCCCTGGCCCCAGACAACTTTCAGGTATCTCGGCTCGCTGGGGTTTATCTCGATCTTCTCGCGGAGGTGTCGGATGTGGACTGCGACGCTGCTCTCGTTGCCGAGGGCGTTCTCGTTCCAGACGCGCTCGTATATCTGGCCGGAGGAGAACACGCGGTTGGGGTTGCGCATCAGCAGGTGCAGTATGTTGTACTCGATGGGCGTCAGATTCACCGGCTCGCCGTCTACCATCACGGACTTCTCAGCGTCGTTCAGCTCGATGCCGCCGATGCTGAGCACGTCCTTTACCGGCTCCGGCTTGAGCTGCCCGCCGAGGCGCATATAGCGCCGCAGGTGGCTGCGCACTCTCGCCTGTACTTCCACGGGGTCGAAGGGCTTCGTCACGTAGTCGTCGGCTCCGACGTTCAGACCCAGGACTTTGTCGCTCAGCTCGCTCTTGGCCGTGAGGAAGATAACGGGGATGTTGTACTCCTCTCGCAGCTTCACGGTCGCGGCTATGCCGTCCATCTCCGGCATCATGATGTCCATCAGCACGAGGTCTATGTTGTTCTGACGTATGCAGTCCAGCGCCTCGCGGCCGGTCGAGGCGGTGTAAAGCGTGTAGTCCTCGTTAGTGAGATAGATCTTCAGCGCCGCAACAATGTCCGGATCGTCGTCGCATATGAGTATCTTTGCCATGTCCTTCACCTCGTGTTTATTATACGCTCAGTGCCGTTTAAGAAAAAAGACGCCTAAAGTTTAAAATCTGTTTAAGATGCCGCCCGGTCTTTAAAAAATGCGGAATAACCCCACGAATCCTGTAGAGTTATTCCGCTGATCCCTGCGTCAGGATATGAACATCGCATCGCCGAACGAGAAGAAGCGATAGCGCTCCCTGACCGCCTCGGCATAGGCGTTCAGCACGTGCTCGCGTCCGGCGAAGGCGGAGACGAGCATGACAAGCGTGCTCTCGGGCAGGTGGAAGTTCGTCACAAGCGCGTCCATGCACTTGAATTCATAGCCGGGGTAGATGAAGATGTTCGTCCAGCCGCTGGTCGGCTCCATGCTGCCGTCGGGCTTGGCGAAGCTCTCGACCGTGCGGCAGGAGGTCGTGCCCACGCAGACCACTCGCCCGCCCGCGGCCTTTGTCTCGTTTATGATGCGCGCGGTCTCCTCGGGCATTATGCAAAACTCGCTGTGCATGTCGTGGTCTTCTATCTCGTCCTCCTTGACGGGGCGGAAGGTGCCCAGTCCGACGTGGAGGGTGACAAAGCACTCGCGCACGCCCTTGGCCGCTATCTTGTCAAGCAGCTCCCTGGTGAAGTGCAGTCCCGCCGTCGGCGCGGCGGCGGAGCCGAGCTCGCGCGAATACACCGTCTGATAGCGCTCGGCGTCCTGAAGCTCTTCCTTGATATAGGGCGGCAGGGGCATCTTGCCCAGGTGCTCGAGTATTTCGAGGAAAATGCCGTCGTAGTTGAACTGTATTATGCGGTTGCCGCCCTCTGCCACGCTGAGCACTTCGGCGGTCAGCTCGCCGCCGCCGAAGCTCAGGTGCGTGCCGGGCTTGGTCTTGCGTCCCGGGCGCGTGAGGCACTCCCACTGTCCGCCGCCCAGGTCGCGCAGCAGCAGCACTTCCACCGCGCCGCCCGTCTCGCGGCTGCCCAGCAGCCTGGCGGGCAGGACGCGCGAGTCGTTCATGACCAGGCAGTCGCCGGGGTTTAGCATATCCGCCAGGTCGGTGAACACGCGGTGGGTGATCTCGCCGCTGTACCTGTCCAGGCACATCAGGCGTGAGGAGTCGCGCTTTTCCAGCGGGGTCTGGGCGATAAGCTCCTCGGGCAGGTCAAAGTAAAAATCCGATTTCTTCATTTCACACCTCAACGCACTACTCCGCGCGAAAGCTCGACGCCGGTGTAGTAGAAGTTGATAATCTGGTCAAAGGTAAAGCCGTAGGTGTCGGCCATGGCATAGGCGCCGTACTGGCTCATGCCCAGGCTGTGTCCCCATCCGCCGCCGGTGAAGGTGAAGCCGCCGGAGGCTTCGGAGACGTCAAAGTGTATGCTGTTCAGCCCCAGCACCGCAGTGACGAGGTTGTAGCACTCGCTGCGGCGGAACGTGGCCGTGCGCCCGTCGGAGTCGGTCATGGTCAGGCCTATCACGTTCCCGCTGCCGGACAGCTCAAGCTCCACGTCCGTGACATTTGAAAGCGCGTAGCCGTACCTGTTCGCCGCCGAGGCGAGCTGCGAGCCGGTCACGGTCTTCGTCCAGCTGCTGTTGGCGTTCAGGCTGTTGGACGCGGCCTCGTACGGGTCGACCTTGCCCACGAGGTAGGGCACGGCAGAGTACATGACGTTCTCGCTGTTCTCGGTGGCTCCGCCGTTGGACGAGCAGTACAGCGCGTCTATCGCCTTGCCGTCATAGGTTATGTACAGCCCCTCCGTCGCCTCGACGGCCGCGTCCGTGCCCGATGTGGAGGCGTTGGTGCCGCGGTAGACTTGGCTGTAGGTGTCGTTGGTCACGTCGCAGTTGTAGGTGCTCAGGGCGTTGAAGCGGCTGACAACGTATGTACGCGCGCACATAGCCTGCGCCTTCAGGGCTTCCAGCGGCCATCCGTCGCTCATCTCATATGGGAGGACACCCTTGACATAGTCCTCTATGTCCACCACGTTCACGACGGTCAGCCGCTCGCCGTCGCGCCGCGTGTACTCAAAGCCGCCGCGGTAGGTATAGCCGCGGAACCAGGTGAGCGCGTCGCCGCGCGTGCTGCGCGGCTCGACCGCCAGGCTGTGCTGGCTGCCGCAGTCGAACTCGAACAGTATGGACGCGTCCTCGGTTCTGGTTACCACCACGCAGCGGTCGCTGGCGGTGTATACCTCGCCGTAGCCGCCGGCGGCGTCCAGCGCGAGCTGCGCCTCGCCCGCCGTCTCAAACTCGCCGTAGAGGGCGTAGAAGCGGCCGTTATAGTACGCGGGGAAGCCGTCGGAATACTCGCTCGCCGACAAGAACGCCTCGTCATAGGTGGAGTACGTGCCGGGCAGGCGTATGTGATAGCAGCCCACGGCGCCGCCGCCGGTGGAGGTGTTGCGGTCTATGACCATCGTTATCTCGGTCTCGTCCGTGCCGCCGAGTGCGTGGAACTCGCGCTCCGGGTCATAGTAGCCGAAGTCGTAGCCGCTGCCGACCTCGTTTTCAAGGTTCGCGTAATCCAGCGTGGGGTTGCGCACGCTGCTCTCGTCCGCGTAGTAGTAGAGCGCGACGCGCACCTTGTCGTAGGGCAGCTCCAGCGTGCCGGTGACCTCCAGGTGCTCGGGGTCGCCCTCCGGCACGGAGGCGCCGCTGCCGAGCTGTGCAAGGCCGTTTGCGGTCATGACATACTGCCCAGAGCCGCTAAGCTGCGTCACTCCGCCGGAACCGAGGGCGTACATGCCGTCCAGCGTACCGGGCTGGGGCGAACCGTTTATATACACCTCGTCGCCGGACGCCAGCGCCCCGACGGCGCCCAGGCTGAGCGCAAGAGCAGCCGCGAGCGCGGCCGCCAGTATATTCTTCCGATATTTCCCTGTCTTCATACTTCCACCTTTGGATGTTTTCATTTTGACGATTTATTGACTGAAAGCGCGTTGGGTGATAATATAAGTAGAAAGCCGGACGCATCGTCAGCAATCGACAAATTTACATCCATTATAGTAGCTGACGGCCGCAATTGCAAGCACGGCTTGTACCGGCATTATTCAGCACACATACGAATACTCTTATCGTATGGCGAAAGGAAGGTCTTGCAATGGAAAAACTTAAAGTAGGCGTCATTGGCGGCACCGGTATGGTGGGTCAGCGCTTTGTAACCCTTATAGCGAACCACCCCTGGTTCGAGCTGAAGGTCATCGCCGCGAGTAAGCGCAGCGCGGGCAAGACCTACGAGGAGGCCGTCTCCAAGCGTTGGGCGCTGGACGTCCCGATGCCCGAGTGCGCAAAGAGTATCGTCATCAAGGACGCCTCGGACGTGGCTTCCGTCGCCGGCGAGGTGGACTTCGTCTTCTCCGCCGTGGACATGAAGAAGGAGGAGATACTTGCGCTCGAGGAGGAGTACGCCAGGAGCGAGACTCCGGTCGTCTCCAACAACAGCGCCAACCGCTGGACCCCGGACGTGCCGATGGTCATCCCAGAGATAAACCCTGAGCACCTGGAGATCATCCCCGCGCAGAAAAAGCGCCTGGGCACCACGCGCGGCTTCATCGCCGTCAAGAGCAACTGCTCCATCCAGAGCTACGTCCCCGCCCTCTCACCGCTGAGGCTGGAGTACGGGCTGAACAAGATCCTCGTCTGCACCTATCAGGCCATCTCCGGCGCAGGAAAGACCTTCGAGACCTGGCCTGAAATGGTCGACAACGTCATCCCCTACATCGGCGGCGAGGAGGAAAAGAGCGAGCAGGAGCCCATGAAGGTCTGGGGCAGGGTCGACGGCGACCACATCGCCAACGCCGAGAAGCCGGCCATCACCGCGCAGTGCCTGCGCGTCCCCGCCTCCAACGGCCACATGGCCGCCGTGTTCTGCTCCTTTGACAAGACGCCGTCCATGGACGAGATGAAGGCCGTCTGGGCGGCCTACAAGGGCAGGCCGCAGGAGCTGAAGCTCCCCAGCGCGCCGGAGCAGTTCCTCAAATACTATGAGGAGCCCGACCGTCCCCAGACGCGCCTCGACCGCATGAACGAGGGCGGGATGCAGATCTCCATCGGCCGCCTTCGCCCCGACACGCAGTACGACTACAAGTTCGTCTGCCTGAGCCACAACACCCTGCGCGGCGCCGCCGGCGGAGCGGTGGAGCTGGCCGAGCTGCTGGCCGCCGAGGGCTACATCACCAAAAAGTAAAAGTCCGAGACCGTCCCCGCCGCCCGCAGACGGGCGTCCGGGGGACGGAGAACATACTTCATCAAACTGAGAAGGAGGATAAGCAATCATGGCCAAGACACCTATATTCACCGGCTCGTGCACAGCCATCGTCACGCCGTTTACCGAGACCGGGGTAGATTACGCCAAGTACGCCGAGCTCATTGACTTCCAGTACGCCGGCGGAACCAGCGCGATACTGGTCTGTGGAACCACGGGTGAAAACCCCACGCACACCGAGGAAGAACACAACAAGCTTGTAGAACTCACGGTCGAAAAGTGCGCCGGGCGCATGAAGGTCATAGCGGGCGTCGGCTCGTACAACACCGAGCACGCGCTTGAGCAGGCCAAACAGGCCGAGGCCGCCGGAGCCGACGGCATCCTCATGGTCACGCCCTATTACAACAAGTCCACGCAGAAGGGTCTCATCGAGCACTTCACGTATGTCGCCGACCGCGTGAACGTACCCATGATACTGTACAACGTCCCCTCTCGCACCGGCATCGGCATCAAACCCGCCACGTACAAGGCGCTCAGCCAGCACCCGAACATCAACGGCGTCAAGGAGGCCAGCGGCAACATAGGCGAGTACTCGCTCACGCGCAGCATGTGCGGCGACGACCTCGTGTTCTGGTCCGGCAACGACTCCGACACCGTGGCCATGATGGCGCTCGGCGCGGTAGGCGTCATCTCCGTCGCCTCCAACATCATCCCGGCCGACGTCGCCAAGCTCTGCGAGCTGTGTCTCGCCGGCGACTTCAAGGCCGCCACGCAGCACTATTTCAAGCTGGCCGACTTCTTTGACAAGCTGTTCATAGAGACGAACCCCATCCCGGTCAAGACCGCGATGAACCTCGCCGGAATGAACGTCGGCAAGCTCCGCCTCCCGCTGGTCGACATGGCCGAGGACACCAAGGCCAAGCTTATCGAGAGCATGCACGGCGTCGGTCTGAAGACCGTATAAGGCGAGGGCGCGGCTATGCTAAAGATAATCGTCTCAGGCTGCAACGGCCACATGGGGCAGAGCGTGGTAAACCTCTGCTCCGGTATGGACGACGTGGAGATACCCTGCGGCTTCAACCGCACGCCGCTTGAGAAAAACGGCTTCCCCGTCTACTCTGTCCCCGGCGACTACGCCGGAGAGGCCGACGTGGTCATAGATTTCTCCAACCCCGCCAACCTCACGGCGCTGCTGGAATACTGCGTCAGCCGTCAGATACCCGCCGTGCTGTGCACCACCGGTTACTCCGAGCAGCAGTTCGCGGAGATCGAGGAGGCGGGAAAGAAAGTGCCGCTGTTCAAAAGCGGCAACATGTCCCTCGGCATAAACCTCATGATGCGCCTGGTGCGCAAGGCCGCGGCGGTCCTGGGCGAGAACTTCGACGTGGAGATACTCGAGCGGCACCACAACCGCAAGCTCGACGCGCCGAGCGGCACCGCCCTCATGCTGGCCGACGCCGCCGCCGAGGCTCTGCCCTATCAGCCGGAGTACGTATACGAGCGGCACAGCGTCAGGCAGAAGCGCCGCCGCGAGGAGATAGGCATCTCGTCCATACGCGGAGGAACCATAGTCGGCGAGCACGAGGTGATTTTTGCCGGCACCGACGAGGTGTTCACTCTCCGTCACGAGGCGCTCAGCCGCGAGGTGTTCGCCTCCGGCGCCATCGCCGCCGCGAAGTACATCGCCTCCGTCAAGGAGCCGGGCATCTACGACATGGACGACCTGCTCGGAGATATTTGAGAATACGGATACAACAGCAAAAAGCGGACCGGAGATTTACTCCTGTCCGCTTTTTGATTACTCCTGCCTTTTTCTCACGGGTATCCAGACCTCGTAGGCGGTGTTTTCAGGGTTCGGCTCGAAGTACACCTCGATGTCGGGACCATTTGTAAACTCATAGCCGGAGGTTGGCAGCCACTCCGTCACTATGCGCCCTTCCAGCTCCTGAATTGACTTCCCCGTCCCGGAGCCGGGGAACACAGCCCAGGTGCAGCCCGGGACGACATACTCCTCCAGCGCGTCGTCGATTTCGGCGGCGGACGAGACCGCTATATAGTAGCGCCACTCCTCGCCGTCTGTGCACACGCTCACGCCCAGGACTCCGCGCGGCTCGCCGTTCATCAGCGAGACGATTTTTTCTATCGTGCCGTCCTCGACCGCGCCCTGCCACATCTGCGGCACCTCCGCAAAGTTGCGCTCGATCTCCCGGCTCAGCGGGAAGGACTTTCCGACGATGCGAAACGCCTTCCCCGTCTCTATACGGTAGTTCATTTCCTCCACTCCCTTGACGGTGACTTTGATGGTTATTGGGGGAAACGACTTTATCGGGACGCCCTCGCCCCTGACCGCGGACGGGCTGACGCCGTGGACGGAATGAAACGCCCTGTTGAACGCGGTCGGCGAGGCGTAGCCGTACTTAGCCGCCACGTCTATTATCTTCGCCTCCCCGCCCTGTATGTCCACCGCCGCAAGCGACATCTTCCTCCTGCGGATATACTCGGACAGGGGCACGCCGGCGATATAGTTGAACATCCTCTGGAAGTGGTACGCGGAGCAGCAGGCGATTTGGCCGAGCTTCTCGTACTCTATCTCGCCGGTCAGGTTGTCTTCAATGTAGCGCACGGCTTCGTTCAGCCTGTCGATCCAGTCCATAGCCGCTCCCCCTTTTGCAATTACATTTTATCAGCCCGCCGAGGGCTTGTCCTCTCTTTTCCTGCACCAAAAAGCGAGCTTGGCACTGCTCACATAACGGAGAAACGGCACAGCGTGGCTGTGCCGTTTGCCGTAGGTAAGGTACCAGATACTTCTTTCTTTTATTTATTCAGTGAAGAGCGCAAATCATGTATTTTCCCGAACCAATTTTACATATTCTCCAACACTTCAACAGCGCCGATATTCACGGCGGTGAAACCCCGGTACACTACGCGGTAGTCTATGCCGGCGCCGTTGGAGCCGGACGAGGAGCTGTCCTCGGGCAGGCTCTCAGGGTCGTCCGGAGGCGGAGTTGCCACGGTGTGCGTCCGCGCGGGGCTGGGGTCGGTGTTCCCTGCCGGCTGTCCGCAGGCCGTAAGCAGCAGCGCCGCCGCGAGGGCTATGGCCGCCGGTATCAAAAAACGCCTGTGTTTCATTACGCCACCTCCTTGTGGGTTCGCATATTGGACGAACCGGGCGGCGGCGATGTTCCCGCTCACAGGCAGAGGCGGAATATCTCCTCCACTTCCCCCCTGCCTATCGGCACGATGGCCGGGAAGGTGACCGAGCCTCCTGCGGTACACTTGCCGCTCATGGTGGGGATGTCGGCCTCGGTCAGACCAAGGTCGCCGAGCGTGCTCGGCATACCCAGGCTTTCGAAATACGCTCTCGTGGCCTCGATGCCGGACTGGATGGTGCGTTCCGGGTGCTCAAAGTCCGGCTCTATGCCCCAGATCTGCACTGCGTAGCGCATCAGCCGCTGCCCGGCGGCGCCGTGTCCGGCGAGGAACTGGAGGTAGGCCGGCCAGACCACCGCAAGCCCCGCTCCGTGGGCGATGCCGTCGTCCAGGCCGCTCATTTCGTGCTCGAGCTTGTGCGCCCACATGCCGCAGTCGCGCCCGGCGCCCATCAGACCGTTGTGCGAAAGGCTGCCCGCAAGCATGAGCGTAGCCCGAGCCTCGTAGTCGTCCGGTACATTGTACGCACGCTTTCCCGCGTCTATGACCGCGCGGAGCAGCCCCTCGCTGAGGTTGTCCACAAGGGCGTTGTCCGTATTGCGGCACATGTAGCGCTCCATCGTGTGCGACATGATGTCCACGACACCGCAGGCCGTCTGGTACGGCGGCAATGTGATGGTCAGCTCGGGGTCCATTATGGCGAAGTCCGGGCGGTTCAAATCGCTGCTGTAGCCGCGCTTGAGCCCGTCGCAGGTCAAAACGGCGCTGTTGCTGGTCTCGCTGCCCGTGGCCGCGATCGTCAGCACCACTCCCAGCGGGACGCGCCCGGCGGGCACGGCGCGCTTCATGGTAACGTCCCACGGCTCAAAGTCCGCGTGCACGCAATAGGCCGCCATCTTGGCGGAGTCTATCACGCTGCCGCCGCCGACGGCCAGGAGCATGTCGCAGCCGTTTTCCCGGGCAAACCTGGCCGTGTAGGCCGAGAACTCAGCCGTGGGATTCGGCTGGACGCCGCCCAGCTCGGCGAAGTCAAGCCCCGCGCCGCGCAGGCTGCGCTCCACCCTCTCCAGCAGTCCGCTTCGCACCGCGCTGCCGCCGCCGTAGCAGATAAGCGGCTTCTTCACGCCCAGCTCGCGCACGGCCGCGCCCGTGTCGTCCGCACGGCCGCGGCCGAAGTATATCTTTGTAGGGGTATGCAGGTCAAAGTTGAGCATGTCTCTCCTCCGTCGTATCAGCGCACACTCTCCTCGCGTCCGGCGAGGCAGGCGCAATGGCCGCTCAGGCGCGTCACCGCCGGTATGAGCAGCCCGCCCACCACGTTGCCGAGCGTATTTACAAGGATGAACACAAACGGATCAGTCATTCCCGCACCGGCTCCGAACCAGGCTCCGGCCGCAGTGAAGTAGTACATGTTGGCTATGCAGTGCTCAAAGCCGCACACGACGAACACGGTCACGCCGAAGAACACCGCGAGGTATTTCCCCAGCTCGTGCGGTATGGAGCGATAGCCCTCTACGGCTATGTAGATGAGTATATTGCAGAATATGGCGAGAACAAACACGCTTAACAGGCTGTCGCCCAGCTTGGTCGCCGCCAGAGCCTGCGCTCGCTCCACCACGCCGGTCAGGCGCGTGAGGCGCACGAGCGCCCCTCCGGCGGCGGCTCCGGCGAAGTTGGACAGCCACACCACGGCGAGGAAGCCGATATATCGCCAGCCCTTGCCGAACGAATAGCAGACCTTGCCCGTGAACAGGTTCCAGCCGAAGGAACATATGGCGAACAGACCGACCGTGAACATCAGCGCCCCGGCCATGGTGCTCTCCAGCGACAAATAGGCCGTGGATCCCAGCGTTATGACCAGCCCGGCCAGGAAGCCCAGCAGCGCGTCAGACAGCAGCTTCATAGCGCACCGCCCGCCGCCAGCACAACGTGCCTTGCAAGTATGGCTGTGGTCACACTGCCAACTCCGGCCGGCACGGGACTTATGGCTCCGACTATCGGCTGCACCGAGTCAAACTCCACGTCGCCCACCAGTCTGCCCTTGGCCTCGGAGTAGTTTATGCCCACGTCCACGACCACCTGCCCGGGCGCGAAGTAGCGCGCGTCCAAGGCCTCGGCCTGGCCAAGCGCGGCGACAACTATGTCCGCGCCGCGCGTGAGCTGCTCCAGATCGCGCGTCCTGGAGTGGCACACGGTGACGGTGGCGTCGGCGCGCATGAGCAGCATGGAAACTGGTCGGCCTATAACCATGCTGCGGCCTACCACGACGGCTCTGCGCCCGGCAGGCTCCACGCCGTAGTGCTCCAGCAGCGCGATGACCGCCTCCGCCGTGCAGGGCGCGAAGCCCTCGCCGACGCCGGAGTAGACAGCGGCGGCGCTGCCCGTGGTGATGCCGTCCACGTCCTTTTCAATCATGAGCGCGTTGCACGCCTCGGTCTCGTCCAAATGCGGCGGCAGCGGGCGGAACATCAGCACGCCGTGCACGGAAAGGTCGGCGTTGAGCCGGGCTATCTGGGAGAGCAGTGCGCCCTGCATGACGTTCTCCGGCAGGGTGACAAGCCGGGTGTCTATGCCCAGCTTGGCGCAGCGCCTGACCGCCGCCTGTTCATAGGCCACGTCGTCAGGCCGCTCACCCACACGCAGGATCGCCAGCGCCGGCTTAACGCCGCGCAAACGCAGCTCGTCCACGGCTTTGGCGGTGCGCACATCCAGCGCATTGGCCACCGCAGCGCCCTTGAGAATCTCAGCCATCAGCTCAACCTCCCCGACACATCGTTGTATATCTCTTGTGAAAGCACGAAATATTTTTGGAGCAATTCGTTCGTTTCTGCGTTGATATTATCGGCAACCGCTCGATTTTTCATGCTTTTCGTATTGATTTTCACATTCAGCGCCGCAGACTCCATCGCCGCGCCGCACAGCGCGGCGGCGCAGCCGGCGTCGGATATGGCCAGAGCGCTGCCCTTGGCCGCGTACCCGGATATGAGTTCGAGCGCTTCGGCGCACTTTCGCATGATCTCCAGCGGCGCCTCCGCGGCCTTCAACAGCGCAGGCTCCATTATCTCGTCGCGCGCCGGGTCGTCCTTGGGGATGGAGTAGGCGCGGCTCAGCGGTGCGAACGCCTCGGCGTCGGCGTCCACGAGCGCGACGAATCCGGCTCGCAGTGCTTCCGCTTTGGCGTTCAGCTCCGCGATGTCCTTCTGCACGTCCGCGTACTTCTTCTTGCCGAGCGTGAGGCTGCCAACCATGTTGCCGAGCGCTATGCCCAGCGCGCCGCAGAGCGCCGCCGCGCCCCCTCCGCCCGGAGTGGGGGCGGAGGAAGCGAGCGCTTCCAGGAACTTGTCTATGTTCTTTTCCATCAGAACAGTCCCGTGATAACGCCGTTTTCGTCGACATCTATCTTTTCGGCGGCAGGCACCTTCGGCAGGCCGGGCATGGTCATAATATCGCCGGTGAGGGCTACGATGAAGCCCGCGCCCGCGCAGACCTTGAGGTTGCGCACCGTGACCGTGAAGCCTTTAGGCGCGCCGAGCAGCGACGGGTCGTCGGAGAACGAATACTGCGTCTTGGCCATGCAGATGGGCAGGTTGCCGAAGCCGAGGTCTTCAATCTGCTTTATCTGCTTTACCGCATTGCCTACGAGCTGTACGCCGTCGGCGTGGTAGATTTTCGTGCAGATGGCGGTCAGCTTGTCCATGATGCTGCTCTCAAGCTCGTAGCTCTGGTGGAAGTCGTTGGGCTGCTCGCAGAGACGCACGACCTCGGTGGCGAGAGCCTTGCCGCCTTCGCCGCCCTTGGCCCAGACTTCGCTGAGCGCGACGTTGACGCCGAGCTCGCGGCACTTTTCTTCCACCATGTCCAGCTCGGCCTTGGTGTCGGTCGGGAAGGCGTTGATAGCCACCACGCAGGGCAGGCCGAACACGTTCTTGATGTTGCTGACGTGCTGCAGGAGGTTCGGCAGACCCTTCTCAAGGGCGCCGAGGTTCTCGTTGTTCAGCTCGGCCTTAGGCACCCCGCCGTGGTACTTGAGCGCACGGACGGTGGCCACGATGACAACCGCGCTCGGCTTGAGGTTCGCCATGCGGCACTTGATGTCCAGGAACTTCTCCGCGCCCAGGTCGGCGGCGAAGCCGGCCTCGGTGACAACATAGTCCGCGCACTTGAGCGCCATGCGGGTGGCGGTGATGGAGTTGCAGCCGTGGGCGATGTTCGCAAACGGGCCGCCGTGGATGAAGGCGGGAGTGCCCTCAAGCGTCTGCACCAGATTCGGCTTGAGCGCGTCTTTGAGCAGCGCGGCCATCGCTCCCTCGGCCTTGAGGTCGTGAGCCGTGACCGGCTTGCCGTCGTAGGTGTAGCCAACGATTATGCGCGCCAAGCGCTGCTTTAGGTCGGTGATGTCGCTGGCCAGGCACAGCACGGCCATGACCTCGCTGGCAACGGTTATCTCGAAGCCGTCCTCGCGGGGCACGCCCTGCATCCTGCCGCCGAGGCCGTCGACGATGTGACGGAGCTGCCTGTCGTTCATGTCCACCGCGCGCTTCCATGTGATCTGCTTGGGGTCGATGCCGAGGGCGTTGCCCTGCTGGATGTGGTTATCCAGCATAGCGGCGAGGAGGTTGTTCGCCGCGCCTATGGCGTGGAAGTCGCCGGTGAAGTGCAGGTTGATGTCCTCCATGGGCACGACCTGGGCGTAGCCGCCGCCGGCCGCGCCGCCCTTTACGCCGAAAACGGGGCCGAGGCTCGGCTCGCGCAGGGCGACCATCGCGTTCTTGCCTATCTTGCGCAGGCCGTCGGTGAGGCCGACGCTGGTGGTGGTCTTGCCCTCGCCCGCGGGCGTGGGGGTAATCGCGGTCACAAGGATGAGCTTGCCGTCGGGCTTGTCCGCGTGGTTCCGCATGAATTTGTAGTCTATCTTCGCCTTGTAATTGCCGTAGAGCTCGAGGTATTCCTCCGGAATCCCCGCGCGCTCGGCTACGGCGGTTATCTTCTCCTTCTCACACGCCTGAGCGATCTCAATGTCGGTCTTGTATTCCATTGTCTCCTCCACATTAGCATAGTACGGGTGCTGACCCGCTGTCTCTCACTACTAATAATACAGTTTCGCCGCCGGTTGGTCAATAAAAAATGCACGGCGGCGCCGTGGCTCCTGCCCGCGGCGCGCCGTGCGCGTACACGTATATGCGATCTCAGTCCTCGTTCCCATCGCTCTGCCTGTAGCGGTCTATCATCGCCTGCACCTCGTCCCACTCGCTGCGCGAAAGCCTGCCGGTGCGCGCAAAGGCGTTTATGAACGCGCTCGCGGAGCCTTCAAAGCGGCTGTCGACCAGCTCGTCTATCTCCGCCGCCTGCGCCTCCTCCTTGGACACCAGCGACGTGACTATCGTGTTCTCGTTTTTGAGCACGCCCCGCTCGGACAGGCGCTTTATCACCGTATAGGTCGTGGACTGCTTCCAGCCCAGCTTCTCCTGGCACAGCGCCACAAGCTCGCCGCTTTTTATCGGCTCGTGCTCCCACAGTATAAGGCAGAAACGGTATTCGCTCTCAAAAATCTTGGGTGACGGCATATAAATCAGTCCTTACAGTGTAATGAAACAACTACAGTCTAGCGCAGTAGACTGTAGTTGTCAATAAATCTCGCAAAAATTTTCAGACGCACTGCGGATTGGGCTTGAAGCCGTTTGCGACGAACAGCAGCGCACGCAGTAAAAACTCCGGGACTCTCCCGCTTATCTGCATGGAGCGCAGCGGAGCCATAGCGCTGCTGGTGAGCATCATGCGGCACTCAGGCCGCCGCAGTCCGTCCCGGCCGTAGCCTATCCTGAAGGCCAGGATTATCGTGTTGTAGACCATGCGCATTATGACCGAGTGCTCGCGCATCTCGTGCGGAGTGTTGTTCATGGTGAAGAAGCCCTTTTGGGGCGTGTACGGCTCGTACTTCCGGCCGAGCAGCGCCTCCCAGGACGCCGTGTCCGGCTTTCCGGCAAGCGTGGCGTACCAGCTTCCGGCGAGCGGAGCCGGAGCCGTCTCCTCGCCCTCTGCGAATACCGCGGCGGAGAGCGGAAGCACAGCGCTGGAGCTGCCGACGCGGACGGTGTATTCCCCGGTCCGGACGCGCCAGCCGTCGCGCCAGAACGCAAAGCAGCGCTCGTCCAGCTCAAAGCTCACCACGGCGCTCTCACCGGGCTTGAGCGTCAGCTTTTTATAGCGTTTGAGCTCCAGCTCCGGCCTGCCGGAAGTGCCCTCCGGAGGCGAGACGTATAGCTGTACGACCTCGGGCGCGGCGACCGCGCCCACATTTTTCAGCTCCACGCTGACAGTCCGGCCTTCGACGCTGAGGTTTGAATACTCGTACTTCGTGTACCCCAGCCCGTGGCCGAACGGCCAGCGCACATGTACGCGCGCGCTGGAGTAATAGCGATAGCCGACGTACACGCCCTCCATGTACAGCGCGTCGCGGGTCTTGGAGTAGATCCCGCTCGAAGGGCAGTCGGAATAGCGCACGGGCCAGCTCTCGGCCAGGCGGCCTCCCGGGCAGGCTCTGCCGTAGATAACCTCGGCCACCGCCTCGCCGCCGGCCTGTCCGGGCAAGCCCATGTAAAGCACCGCGCGGACGCCGTCCGCCCAGGGGCACTCCACGGGCGAGCCGCAGAACAAAACCACACACGTGTTGGGATTTGCCTCGGCCACGGCCTCTATCATGCGGTTCATGCCGTCGGGCAGGCGCATATTGTCGCGGTCAAAGCCCTCGGATTCATAGGTGTCGGGCAGCCCGGCAAAGACTATGGCCGCGTCCGCCCCGGAGGCGGCGAGCCGCGCGTTGGAGAGCAACTCCGCATCCGTGTCCCCGTTGACGTCGCAGCCCTCGGAGTATACGGCGTATGGCAGATTGTCTATGGGCTGGGTGAGCCTGAGCGGGTTTATGTGGCTGGAGCCAGAGCCCTGGTAGCGGATGTCCCGCGCCATATGACCTATCACGGCCAGGCGCGTCCCGGGCTTGAGCGGGAGCATGTCTCCGTCGTTTTTCAAAAGCACCGCTCCGTCGCAGGCTGCGCGGCGAGCCAGCTCGTGGTGCGCGCCCACGTCGAACACGTGCGCGCCTGACAGGGCGCTGCGGGCGCGGCGAGCCATCGCCGCGACGCGGCTCGCGCTTTTATATATGTATTCGGCGGGCAGTTTACCGGTCTTGGCGGCCTTCAGTGCCGCCCTCTCGCCGAAGTGGTGTCCGCCGGGCATGTTCAGGTCGCAGCCGGCTCGGAACGCCGCAGTCCTGTCGTGCATGGCGCCCCAGTCGGTGACCACCATGCCGTCAAAGCCCCACTCGTCGCGGAGTATGTCCGTCAGCAGGCGGCGGCTGTCGCTGCAATACTCGCCGTTCACCTTGTTGTACGCGCACATGACAGAGCCGGGACGGCTCTCGCGGACGGCGATCTCGAACGCCGTCAGGTAAATCTCCCTCAATGTGCGCTCGTCGATAATGCTGTCGGAGATGAACCGCTCGCGCTCCTGCGAATTTGCCGCGTAGTGCTTCAGGCAGGCGCTGACGCCCGTGCCCTGCATCCCGCGTATGAACGCGGCGGCAAGCTTTCCGGAGAGGTACGGGTCTTCGCTGTAGTATTCAAAGTTACGTCCGCACAGCGGGCTGCGCTTTATATTGACGCCGGGGCCGAGCACCATCCCCACGCCGTGGCTCAAAGCTTCCTCGCCTATCGCACGGCCCACGTCCTCCAACAGAGCGTCGTTCCACGAGCCGGCCAGCGTCACCGCGGTCGGGAAGCACGTGGCCGGTCTGGCCGGATGGACGCCGAGCATGTCAAAGCCGCCGCCGTGCTCCTGCCTGCGCAGCCCGTGTGGGCCGTCGCACATGAACATGGACGGTATGTCATAGCGCTTCATTGAGCGCGTGTGCCAGAAGCCTGCGCCGGTACAAAGAGCCACGGCCTTTTTAAGCGGAAGCTCGCGCTGCTTTTCAGACTTTTTCACCTGCTCACACCTGCTTTCACGGGGCTTGTCCCCTGCGTCCGGCGGCGCGGTGACGGCTGCGCCGGAGCAGCGGCTTTGGAAGCATTATACCACATCCGTCAACCCATGCGCACAGATTTTCGGTAGACAAAATACGCCACGGCCGCGCTCAGAAGCTCGGTTATCCAGAAGGCGTGCCAGACCCCGTCCGCGCCGAAAATGCGCGACAGTATGAACGCAACGGGTATGATAATCAACACATACCGGCAAAGGGATATGACCAGCGAGGGCGTACCCTTGCCCAGACCCTCCAGGGCTCCGGAGCTGGTAACGCTCACCGACGAGATGATGAAGCCCGCGCTTATTATTCTCAGCGCCCTCTCTCCCGTGCTTATCGCGTCGGTCTCGCTGGCGAACAGCGACGTCAGCCAGTCCGGCACGGCCAGGAACAGCGCCGTGCCGAGCGCCATGATCGCCGCGGTCATTATGAGGACTATCCTGTATATCTTCTTGACGCGGCCGTACTCACCCGCGCCGTAGTTGTATCCGACCAGAGGGCGCATACCCTGGACGATGCCGTTTGCCGGCAGGTACAGGAAGGTCTGGAGCTTGTAGTATATGCCCAGCACCAGCACATAGGTCTGGGAATACGCGGCCAGGATGGCGTTGAGCGCGGAGATGAGCACACTGGGCAGAGCCAGGTTCAGCACGGCGGGGATGCCGATGGAATAGAGCCTCGCGACCATCCGGCCCTCCAGCCGGAACAGCTTGGGAGTGACGCGCACGCCTATCGGGGATGCCAAATACACTACCACATATATCGCAAAAGAGAGGGTCTGGCCTATGCCCGTCGCCAGCGCGGCGCCCTCTATGCCCATCTCCGGGAAGGGACCCCAGCCGAAAATCAAGACCGGGTCGAGTATAATGTTGGCCACGCAGCCCGCCATGAGGCTTATCATGGAGACGTTCATCTTGCCCGCGGCCTGGAACACCTTTTCAAAGCCGACGCCGAGGGAGACCATGACGCCGAACAGGAACACGATAGTCGAGTACCGCAGCGAGAGGTCTATCAGGTTTTCATCGTTGGTGTACATTCTCAGGAAGGACGGCATTATTACCAGACACACGGCCGAGAGCACCACGCCCTGGATGGCGGACAGCAGCATCCCCTGAGAGGCCGCCTTGTCGGCCTTCAGTTGCTCCTGCGCGCCCAGATGCAGGGCTATGACGGCGTTTATGCCCACGCCGAAGCCGATGCCCACGGCGTTTACGAAGTTTTGCAGCGGATACACCAGCGACAGTGCGGTCATGGCGTCGTCGCTTATCTGCGAGACATACCAGCTGTCAACGATGTTGTAGAGCGAGTTGACCAGCATGGACACCACCATAGGCAGCGCCATGGACACTATCAGCGGCAGCACCGGTCTTTCCTTCATGAATGTCTGTTCCATAAGATCCCCTTTCACGCAAAAAAGCCACGCGGCAAAGTGCCGCGTGGCGAAAAGCAGTCAAGACTTGACCGGGAAAAATCCACGGGATGGTTTTAACGGAGTGATTCTAACATATATGCTCACGCGCGTCAATAGAGAAATCAGTCGATGCGCTCCACGCGGTACCGGCCGTCGAACTCGACCACAGCGCGGATGGTCTCGTCGCTCACTTCCCCGTCCATGTACGCCTCGAGGAAGCCGTCTCGGTGCCAGCAGACGCGCGTCACGCCGTCTATCGAGGCGACCGCCGCCGCCAGGGACTGCTGTCCCTGCCTACAGCTGCACTCCGATACGCGGATGGCCTTGTAATCCAGCCGCTCCAGCTTGAAGATCACCGGTCTGGTGCCGTCGGAGCAGCAGCAGATCATGACGCGCTCGTCGTTCATCCAGCCGCGCATCACGCTCCCGCCCTGGAGCGCCGTGTATATGTATCGCGAAATCGCATCCCAGGCCTCGGAGCAGTGCGGCTTGCCCTCGGAGCCTGCCGCGCCGGTCTCCCCCTTCACCAGCGTGCCGGCGCCCATGTGCCAGAAGTCGTCGCGAGAGCCGTAGCGCTCGAACACGTACTCGTCCCCGACGCTGTAGCACGGACAGGCTCCCGCCTCCGGGTCGGCGCAGTAGCGGCTCTGCAGCTCCGGGTACAGCTTCTTGTCCAGCACTGTCATGCGACACTTGTGTTGCATTGTTATTTTCTCCCCAATCTTTAAAAGCTGGGTACATTATATCTCAGCGACCTCCGCTTTGTAAACCACACCGCCGCATTTTGTCCCGCATTTTCGACACGCCTGTCCCGTTTTCCCGCCGGTTTAAAACCGGCGGCGTCAACTTGCGCCCGGCTCGAAAATCAATGTGCACAATACACAAATTGCTATCCGTAATTTTCGCAATATAGTTGATTTTGACTGCCGCCGGCATTATAATGAAGGCATGTAATGGAATGACATTTGAGAAAGCAAGACTAAATATGTTGCTCGTCGAGAGCAAAGGGAAAGCTATGAATAACACGTGATAACGGATCATATCTAATGAAAACGGCAAAAGACCGTCGACGAAAGTCGACGGTCTTTTGGTTGGTCGGAGTGGCGAGACTTGAACTCGCGGCCTCATGGTCCCGAACCATGCGCGCTACCATCTGCGCTACACCCCGATGAAGCTTTCTTATTATAAGTGTTCCTGGCTCACTTGTCAAGAAATTCTTTCAAGAATGTATAAGCCCGTCCCGGGGAAAATATAATCTTCGTATGAAGGTCTCTCAGGCGAAAAACTTAAAAGTGCTGTGCGCCGCGGTCATCTTCCTGCTCATAACCGCCATAAAGCTGCTTTTCCCCGAGCAAACCGAGCCGGCGTGGCAGGCGCTGCACGAGCTTATCGCGCGCGACGTCGACTACATCTCCGTGTTCCGCGACGTCGGTCAGGCGCTCAGCTCCGACGGCACGGTGACCGAGGCGCTGATGCGTCTGACCGGGCAGAGCGAGCCGGAGGAGGAAGCCGCAAAGTACTACTCCCCCGGGACGGTGCAGGATCTGCGCGACGAGCTGACGGCGCTGCTGCCCAAGTCCACGCCCCGGGCGGATGCGGAACCGACGGCTGAGCCGACCGCCGAGCCTACGCCGGAGCCGACCGCCGTTCCCACGGAGGAGCCGGTGCCGGAGTCGGTCTCCGCGTTTTTGGAGCAGCAGGCTGAGTTCTCCGACTACGCCGTGCCCTCCAACGTGAGCTACAACTACCCCGAGCTTCCCTTCGGCTATGTCAGCCCGGTCGCGGGGATGACCAGCAGCGGCTTCGGCTACCGGCTGCATCCGCTGCGCAACGAGGTGCTGTTCCACTACGGCACAGACTTTGCGGCGTGGACTGGTACGGAGATACTCGCCTTCGCCGACGGCACGGTCGGCATGGTCGGCTGGGACGCGGGCTACGGCAACTATATAATAGTCCAGCACGCCGGAGGCTGGCGGACGCTCTACGCGCACTGCTCGGCGGTGTACGTCACAGGCGGGGACACCGTCACGGCCGGACAGTGCATCGGACTGGTCGGCGCGACCGGAAATGTCACGGGGCCGCACCTGCACCTCGAGCTGACCTGCGAAGGCGTGTACTACAATCCGGAGTTCTGGCTGTCATGAAGCGCATACGAATAAGCGCCGGGGGCGTGCTGCTGCTCGCGGCGCTGTACTTTCTCCTGACTTTGGACGAGTTCATGGCGCTGATGCTCGCCTGCGCGGCGCACGAGCTGGGTCACATCGCGGCCATACGCCTCACCGGCGGCAGGGTGTCCAGCCTCACGGCCAACGCCACGGGCGCGGTCATAGCCCGCAGCGCGTCGCGCTCGCGCACCGTGGAGATAGTCTGCGCCGCCGCAGGCCCCATAGCCGGACTTATATACGCCGCGTTCGCGTCCGGGCTGGGCTCGGACATGCTGCTGCTCTCCGCAGGGCTGAGCCTGGCGCTGAGCGCGTACAACGCCCTCCCCGCCCTGCCGCTGGACGGCGGACGCATACTGGAGTGCATCGCCGGGCACCGCGCGGCGGCGCTCTGCTCGCTGGTGACGGCGGCGGGCGTGCTGCTGCTGGGCACCGTACTGGCCGCCGGTGGGTACGGCCTGGCGCTGGTCATAGCCGGCGCCGCTCTCTTGTGGCAGCAGCGGGGCGTATAGCGGCCTTATATGCACAAAACCTCGCCTGACGGCAAGTGTGCGCTTGCGAAATCATACGCAATAGTATATACTTACCACGTCAAGACAGAAACGGGGTTGAAGTATGGACAAACGTCTCAGACGAATATTGCCCGCAGTGCAAAAGCCTGCAAGATACACCGGCGGGGAGTACAACGAGATAATCAAGGACAAGGCCGGCGTTAAGCTGCGCATGGCCTTCTGCTTCCCGGACGTTTACGAGATAGGCATGTCCAACCTGGGCATGCGCATACTCTACGGCGTAATAAACAACGAGCCGGACATCTGGTGCGAGCGCGTGTTTGCCCCGTGGGGCGACATGGCGGAGGCCATGAGAAAGAACAACATCCCGCTCTACGCGCTGGAGAGCGGCGACCCGGTCAGCGAATTTGACGTGCTGGGCTTCTCCATAGGCTACGAGATGGCCTACTGCACGGTGCTGGACATGCTGGACATGGCCGGCCTGCCCGTGCGGAGCGAGGACAGGACTGAGCTGGTGCCGCTGGTCTTTGCCGGGGGTACAAGCTGCTGCAACCCGGAGCCTATGGCGCCGTTCATGGACCTCATGGTGCTCGGCGAGGGCGAGGAGGCCGACGTGGAGGTGCTGCGCCTGTTCCAGCGCGCGCGTGACGAGGGCTGGAGCAAGCGCGACTTCCTGCTGGAGGCGGCGAAAATCCAGGGCGTGTATGTGCCCAGTCTGTACGAGCCGGTTTACAGCGCCGACGGCACGCTTGCGGAGCTCAAGTGCCTCCCCGGCGCGCCGGAGACCGTCACCAAGCGCATAGTGCAGGATCTGGACAGCGTCTACTATCCCACGAACCCTATAGTGCCCAGCACGGAGATCGTCCACGACAGGGTGAATCTGGAGCTGTTCCGCGGCTGCGTGCGCGGCTGCCGCTTCTGCCAGGCGGGCTATGTGTACCGCCCCATCCGCTCCAAGTCGCCGGAGACGGTGATAGCCCAGGGCATAGAGTCCATCAAGAACACAGGCTGCCAGGAGGCGACGCTGCTGAGCCTTTCCAGCAGCGACTACCGCCACCTCCCCGCCGCCTGCGACGGCCTGCTCGACTGGTGCGAGCCGCGAAACGTCAGCCTGTCCCTGCCCAGCCTGAGGGCGGACAACTTCTCCATGGAGCTGATGAGCCGGCTGCAAAAAGTGCGGCGCGGCGGACTCACCTTCGCCCCCGAGGCCGGAACTCAGCGGCTCCGCGACGTCATCAACAAGAACGTCACCGAGGACGACCTGCTGAACACCTGCCGCATAGCCTTCGAGGGCGGCTGGAACGGCATAAAGCTCTACTTCATGCTCGGCCTTCCGACCGAGACGGACGAGGACGTGGTCGGCATAGCCGACCTCGCGGCGCAGGTGCTGCACGTCTGGCGCGAATCCTCGCCGAACAAGCAGCGCGGCGTGAGGATAACAGTGTCCACAAGCTGCTTCGTGCCCAAGCCGCACAGCCCCTTCCAGTGGGAGGCTCAGGTCACGATGTCCGAGTACCGCCGCCGCGTGAACCTGCTCAGGGACAGCATAACGGCCAAGAACGTCCAGTACAACTGGCACGACGCGGACACCAGCTTCATTGAGGCCGCGCTCAGCCGCGGCGACCGGCGCGTGGGCGGCGTTATCGAGGCCGCCTGGCGGCGCGGCGCGCGCATGGAGGCGTGGAGCGATTACTTCGACTACAGGCGCTGGCTGGACGCCTTTGCCGGCTGCGGCCTTGACCCGGCCTTCTACGCCACGCGCGAGCGCGCCGAGGACGAGTGCCTGCCCTGGAGCCGCGTGGACATGGGCGTCAGAACCAGTCTGCTGCTGCGCGAGCGTCACCGCGCCTATGACGCGCAGCTCTCTCCCGACTGCCGCGTGGCCTGCTCGGCCTGCGGGGCGCAGTCGCTGCTGCCCAAGGGGGTGAAGTGCGATGGATAAGCTCAGACTTCGCTTTGAAAAGACCGGCAAGGCCGTGTACATATCGCACCTGGACCTGCTGCACGTGGTGCAGCGCATCTTCCTGCGCGCGGAGACGCCGCTCAAATACAGCGAGGGCTTCAACCCGCACGCGCTCATCTCCATATGCGTGCCGCTGTCCGTGGGCACCGAGAGCGTCTGCGAGCTGATGGACTTCCGCGTCACGCGCGACATAGACCTGGCTGCGCTGCCGCAGCAGCTCAACTCCGTCTCCCCCGAGGGGATACGCTTTATCGAGTGTTACGAGCAGCAGCGCAAGGCCGCCGAGATAAAGTGGCTGCGGGTCGAGGGCGTGTACGAGTACGACAGCCTGAGCGCGTCGGACGCACTCTGCGCGCTGGAGGCGTTCTACTCGCGCGAGAGCATACCGGTCAAGCGCCGCACCAAGCGCGGCGAGGGCGTGCTCGAGCTGGCCGGGAACGCGCGCGGCTTCACCTTTGAAGCCGTCGATGGCGGCGTGAAGGTCACCTGCACCGTCTCGGCTCAGGAGCCGACCGTCAACCCGGATTTGCTCGTCAGGGCGCTGGAGCAGCTCTCGCCCGAGCTGGCTCCGGACTTTGCCGCCTTCAAGCGGCTGGAGTTTTACGACAAGGATATGCGCATCTTCCGCTGATGCGCGCAAAAAAGCCCGCCGTACTGGCGGGCTTTTGGCTCTTTATAGGCAGAATCTTTGCATCTGACGGTTTTGGGCGCAACAGACGCCGGAAAAACCCTACTTTATCTGTGAGGTACCTCAAAGGAAGGGGCGGGGATATGGACGACAGGGCGATAATAGCGCTGTTCAACGAGCGGAGCGAGCTGGCAATAAAGGCCTGCCGCGAGCGGTTCGGCGCGTACCTGCGCCGCGTTGCGCTGAACGTCACCGGCTCGGAGCGGGACGCCGAGGAGTGCGAGAACGACGCCTACCTGGCTGCGTGGAACGCCATTCCGCCGGAGCGGCCGCTCTCGCTGCGCGCCTGGCTGGCGCGCTCGGCGCGCAACAGCGCCCTCACTGCCTTGGAGCGCAGCAGCGCGCAAAAGCGCGGCGGCGGAGAGGCCGAGGTCGTCCTTGACGAGCTGAGCGAGTGCCTGCCCTCGCCGGGGAGCGTGGGCGACCGTCTGAGCGCGATGGAGCTGTCGCAGGCCATAGACGCCTTCCTGCGCGCACAGGACGAGCGCACGCGCCGGATTTTTGTCCAGCGCTGCTTTGAGTGCGCGCCGGTAAGCGACATTGCCGCGCTCAGCTCCATGTCTCAGCAGGCGGTGCGCTCGCTGCTGCACCGCACCCGCTCCAAGCTCCGAAAGTATCTGGAAAGCGAGGAACTGATATGAAGAACCAGGATATATTCAAGGCCGTCGGGAACATATCCGACGAGCTGATAGACGAGGCCGCTCGCCCTGCCGCAAAGCGCGTCCGGAGGCGCATATTCGCCGGAGCCGCAGCTCTGGCCGCGTGCGCCGCGCTGGTCTTCGCCGTCTGGCAGCCGTGGGACAGCGCGGCCTTGCCGGTCGCGCCGGCGGTTACGGAGTCAGGAGCACAGGCCACGCCGGTCAACGGCGTCATGATTCCAGCCCCGGAGGAGGACGGCGTCTACATCCCGCCCGAGCCGATGCCTGAGGCTCCGGAGCCTGGCGTCAGCGCGGACATGGTGGCCTTTTTCATCTATAACGGGCGGATGTACACGCAGACCGGGCAGTACGCCGACGCCTCGCTGCGGGGCGACTACATGTGCACGGTCACTGGCAGCATAGACGAGTGGTCGGGCGCGGACGAGTATGTCGAGGGCGCTTCCAGCGTCGCGGGCGACGTATACAGCGTGACGGGCTACAACCCCGGCTTCCGGCTATGCATGGCCGACGGCGACGGCACGGTGCAGTTCTACGACAGCATGAGCGACATTGCCTTTATCACGGGCGCCGACCTTTTCGGGGCCTGCCTGCACGTCGAAAACTGCGTTGGAGCCTACTACGTCACCGACTCCGACTGGGAGAACCTCGCCCCTGACGAGGCCGCCAGGCACCCCCTGAGTGCCGAGAGTCTCGAGCCCTTCATCGCCCTGCTCATGGCCTCGCCCATGCAGGACTGGAGCGAGTCGGGCGAAAACGGGGACATCTACTCCTACGGCTACGCCGAGGCTCACCTCTACCTTGAGCTGGCCGACGGCACCGCCGTGCCTCTGCGCCTCTTTGAAAACGGCTGCGTGAAGTATGACGGGAGCGCCGCGCGCGTCTGCGTCTACATGCCCGGCGCAATATTTGACGCCGTGTTTGAAGCCTGCGCGTGACGGCTTGACTTGCGGTGTTACAATGTTAGGTGAAGGAGGCATCGCAATGTCAACTGCTATAGTATACTTCACCCGCAGCGGTATCACGCGCGCCGCCGCTGAGTACATGGCCGGAGCGCTCGGCGCCGACACGTTCGAGCTGGAGCCAGCGGAGCCCTACCCCGAGGAGTACCGCGCGGTTGTCAACCGCGCGCTGGCCGAGCTCAAGGGCGGGGTCAAGCCGCCCCTCGCCGTGATGCCCGATGTGAGCGGCTACGACACGGTCATCGTAGGCTCTCCCAACTGGTGCGGGAGCTTCGCCGCGCCCGTGGCCACGTTCCTTGCGCAAGCGCCGCTCTCGGGCAAGCGTGTGGCGCTCTTTTGCACCAGCGGCGGCAGCGGACTCGGCCGCATGCCGAACTATGCGGCTGAGCTGGCTCCCGGCGCGGACTTCCTCCCTCCCCTCGCCCTGCGCTCCGCCGGCGAAACGGACAAAGTCGACGAGTGGCTCAAGACGCTGGCTTGACTGCCGCAGACGCGAAAAACAAAACGGCACAGCAGAAAGCTGTGCCGTTTTCGTATTTCTCGCTGGTTTCTCAGGTGCCCAGATAGGCCGCCTGGACTGCCTCATTTTTCAGCAGCTCCTCGCCGGTACCGGTGAGGGTTATGCGTCCGGTCTCCATGACGTAACCGGTGTCGGCGGTCTGGAGAGCCATGTTGGCGTTCTGCTCTATGAGCAGTATGGTCGTGCCGCGCTTGTTTATCTCGCGGATGATGTCAAATATGCCGCGCACGACGATGGGCGCGAGACCCAGGCTGGGCTCGTCCATCATTATGAGCTTGGGGCGGCTCATCAGGGCGCGCCCCACGGCCAGCATCTGCTGCTCGCCTCCAGAGAGCGTGCCGCCGGCCTGCCAGGAGCGCTCCTTGAGGCGCGGGAACAGGCTGTACACCCACTCGATGTCGTCCTTGAGGTCGTCGTGGCGCAGGTAAGCGCCGATGCGCAGGTTCTCAAGCACCGTGAGGTCGGCGAAGATGCGCCTGCCCTCGGGCACGAGAGTCACGCCCTGCTTGACTATATCCGTCGGGTTCTTGCCGGTTATATCCTGCCCCTCGAAGCTTATCGAGCCGCCGGAGGGCTTGACCAGGCCGGATATGGCGCGCAGCGTGGAGCTCTTGCCCGCGCCGTTTGCGCCTATCAGCGTCACGATCTCGCCCTGCCTGACGTCGAAGGATATGCCCTTGACGGCCTCGATGCCGCCGTAGCTGACCTTCAGGTCCTTTATACTCAGAATTACGTCGCTCATTCGACCACCCCCAGGTATGCGTCTATAACTCTCCTGTCCGCCTTTACCACGTCGGGCGTGCCGGAAGAAATCATCTTGCCGAAGTCTATGACGTAGATGCGGTCGGAAAACTGCATGACGAGATCCATGTGGTGCTCTATCATGAGTATGGTCAGGTCGTGGTTCTTCTTGATCTCGACGATGTACTCGCCCAGCTCCTGCGTCTCCTGCGGGTTCATGCCGGCGGCAGGCTCGTCGAGCAGCAGCAGCTTCGGGCTGGTGGCCAGCGCGCGGGCGATCTCCAGCCGGCGCTGGATGCCGTAGGGCAGGCTGCCCGCCACCTCATCCTTGAGGTGGTCGAGACCCTGCTCGGCCAGCAGCTCCATGGCTTCCACACGCATGCGGCGCTCCTCCTTGTGGTTGAGGCGCAGCGTGGCGGAAAACACGTTCTGCTTGGCGCGCATGTGCTTGGCTATCAGCACGTTGTCCAGCACGCTCAGCGCGCTGAACAGGCGGATGTTCTGGAAGGTACGCGCGATGCCGAGGTGGGTTATCTTGTCGGGCGTGGGCGCGTAGACCTTGTTTGTCCCGACGTCCGGGTCGACGCTGCGCCTGAGCTCCATCCTTGCGCCAGCCCTGTCCTTGAGCTGCACGAGCAGCTTCTCTCGCGGCTCGGCATAGCCGGCCTCGATTTCGGCCTTTTTGGCATCGGCCTCGGCGTAGAGAGCCTTGCGCTTTTCCTCGTCCTTCTCGGAGTCGAGCTTCTTCACTATCGCGTCCTCGGCCTCGGCGACCTTGGCGGCGCACTCGGCGTTCAGCGCGTCCAGAGCGGCGACGGTGTCCGGGTCGTCCTCTCCGTCGTAGGCGTTGGTGTAGAGCTTGGCGTCCTCGCCCAGGTACTCTTTGGCCATCTTGCCCTGCGGGTGGTTGCGGATGATGGTGTTGCCCATGAACTCTATGCGTCCGTTCGTGGGCTGGTATACGCCCGTGACGCAGTTGAAGGCAGTGGTCTTTCCTGCGCCGTTGGGGCCTATGAGGGCGACGATCTCGCCCTTGTTGACCTCGATGGAGAGGTTGTTGACGGCGACTACGCCGCCGAACTGCATGGTGACGTTTTCCATGCGCAGGACGTTTTCAACGTTCTCACTCATTGGCGCCGCCCTCCTTTCCGTTTGCTTTGGCGACGGTCTTTTTGCCGCCCATCAGCAGCCGCTTGAAAAACGCGGCGATGCGCTTTGCGATATACGGCAGCTCCTTGTCGCCGAACAGACCCTTGCGGAAGAACAGCACGACGACCATGATTATGACGCTGAACACGACCATGCGGAAGCCGGAGCGCAGGAACGGCACTTCCATGCCGCCTGTTATCGCGTAATATATATCCCAGGCGAGGACGACCACTCCGATGATACAGGCCGTCCACAATTCACTGAACTTCTTTGCACCGTTCTTCTTTCTGCGGTAGATAAGCAGCGCGGTAAGCGTGACGGCGAGCACAGCGATGACAACGATAAACGTCCAGCGGCTGCCGACGCCGGAGAAGGTGGCTGTATTGTCGAGGAAGCGGAGCCACCACTCGCTGCTGGCGACGTACAGGAAGGCCGCGATGACGCTGCCGGAGACGGAGCCCATGCCGCCGAGCACGACTATGAGCAGAAGCTCATAGGTCATGGCGGAGTTGAAGGTCTTCGCCTGCACCTGGTTGACGTACATGGCGAACAGCGCGCCTGCGACGCCGGTGAAAAAGCTGCTGATGATAAAGCTCATGCGCTTGTGCTTGGCCAGATTGATGCCCATGGCCTCGGCGGCGACCTCGTCCTCGCGGATGGCCTTGAGCGCACGGCCGTAGCTGGAGTTTATGAGCAGCACGATGAGGAAGATGCACAGTCCGGCGATGGCGAACACGACGAAGGTCGAAAGCCTCAGCACGACCTGGCCGTCCGCGTTGGTGATATTGAAATCAGAGAGCGTCGGGAAGCGGTTGAGGGCGTTCGCGCCGTTGGTGATGCGACCCAGGTTCTGCCACTGGAATATGGCGCGGATTATCTCGGCAAAGCCCAGCGTGGCTATGGCGAGGTAGTCGCTCTTGAGCTTGAGGACGGGCAGGCCTATCAGCCAGGCCACGAGCGCGGCCACCAGACCGGCGATTATAATTGCAATCAGGACGCCGAGGACGAGTCCCACTGCGCCGCCCACACCGCCGCCGCCAAAGAGGTTCTGCAGCGTCTCGGTTATGGAGAAGTTTATTGCGGAGCCGTTGTACATGTAGTACACGCTTTCACGCTGCGCGCTGGGGATGGTGAGTATGGCATAGGCGTAGCCACCCAGGAGCATGAAGCCGGCCTGGCCGAGAGAGAAGAGGCCGGTGAAGCCGTTAAGAAGGTTCATGCTGACGGCGACGAGGGCGTACACCGCGCCCTTCTTGAGGGCGGTGAATACTATCAGGTTGCGGTTGGGGTCGAGGACGTTCTCGAGCACTATGACAGCCGCTAGGACTATCAGCACGCACAGGAAGGTGACGATAGCGCCCTTCTTGCTCTTTTTTTCAAGTGTAACAGCAGGCATAGGGCACCTCCTCAGACCTTGTCGGTGGCCTTCTCACCGAACAGGCCGGTGGGCTTGACCACCAGGATGACGATGAGCAGGACAAATGTGACGGCGTCGGAGAAGATGGAGTAGTCGGGGAAAACCTTGACTATGTTCTCGCAGATGCCGATGATGAACGCGCCTATAACTGCGCCGGGGATGGAGCCTATGCCGCCAAACACCGCCGCAACAAAGGCCTTCAGGCCGGGCATGGAGCCAGCCGTGGGCATGATAGACTGATAGTTTGTGAAGTAGAGTATAGAACCTATGGCCGCGAGGGCGCTGCCTATGATAAACGTAAAGCTGATGACGGAGTTTATCTTGATGCCCATGAGCTGGCAGGTCTCAAAGTCCCTGGCGGCTGCGCGCATGGCGAGGCCTATCTTAGTGTGGTTTATGAGCAGTTGCAGGACAATGATAAGGGCAATGACCAGGAACGGCGTGATAACGGTGACCCAGCGTGTGGTCGCGCCCATGATGGTGACGCTATTGCTCAGGAAGGGGATGGTGGGATACATACGGGCAAGACCACCGGTATAATATGTAGCAAAGTTCTGTATGAGGAAGCTGACACCGATGGCGCTTATCATGACGGACATGCGCGGCGCGCTGCGGAGCGGCTTGTATGCCACGCGCTCTATAACGAAACCAAGCGCTACGATCAGCAGTATCATGGCAGGCAGAGCCACGTAGAGCGGCATTGAAGCCGAAAGGTAGATAACCAGGAGGCCGGCTACCATAAAGACGTCGCCGTGGGCGAAGTTTATCAGGCGCAGTATGCCGTAAACCAGCGTGTAGCCTATGGCAATGAGCGCATACTGACCGCCTGCGGATATTCCGGACAGCAGTGTAGAAACAGCGAGTTGCACTTAGGACTTCATTCCTTTCATAGCTGGACTGCCTCGTAAAGGGCCAGAGCGCAGCCCCTTACGAGACAGCCCATGTCTTGCTTTAGCACTGTTTGGCGAGGGCTCAGCGCCCTCGCCAAAGCAATGCGGGATTATCGTTGGTGCCTTGCAGCAATTACGCAGCGGTATCGACAGTCTGGCTGCCGCCGTTGATCCAGGTGTTGTTTGCGGTATCGGCAATCTTTATGTAGGCAAGATCGCGGATAGCGTCACCGTTGTCATCAAACTGAATATTGCCGGTGATGCCGTCCCAGTTGGTCTCCTTGAGCGCCTCATAGATGGCGCTGGCGTCGGTGCTCTGAGCACGCTCGATGGCGTCAAGAGCGACGTTGTAGGCGTCATAACCCATGACGGAGACAGCCGCGATGGTGTCGTTGCCGCCGTTGTTCTCGAGGTTCACGCTGTTGGAGTTGATGAACTCCTTGAAGCCGGCGTCGAACTCGGGATCGCCGCCCTCGTTGTAGAAGGTGGTGACGTAGAGGCTCAGGCTGGTGCCCTGGATAGCTTCGAGAACGGCGTTGCTGTCGAGGGTGTCGCTGCCGAGGATGGGCATCTCAAGACCGAGGCTGCCGGCCTGGTTCATGATAAGGGTGCTGTACTGGATGGACACAGGGGTCAGCATGGCGTCGGCGCCGTCGGCGACAGCAGTGTTTATGTAGCTGGTGAAGTCGGAGTTGTTCTCAGGGAAGTTGCCCTCGGTGACGGTGCCGCCCATGGCGGTGAAGGCCTCCTTGAAGTAGTTGATGACGCCGGCGTCGTAGTCGTTGCCGCTCTCGCCCAGGCAGTAGACGTGGCGGGCGCCCAGCTCATTGTAGGCGTAGGCCGCGAGGACGCTGCCCTGGAAGGGGTCAATGAAGCAGGTGCGGAAGTAGTACTCGTTGCCGACGGTGACGTTCGGGTTGGTGCAGGTCACGCCGATGGCCGGGATCTGAGCCTCATCAAAGTACGGGGCGGCGGCGATGGCGGCGCTGGAGCCGTAGGTGCCGAGCACCACGCTCACGCCCGCGCTTATAAGGGTGGTCGCCGCGCTGGGAGCCTCGTCGGCGCTGGAGGCGTTGTCGCCTTCGACGAACTCGATGGTGTACTCGACGCCGTCAATGGTGACGGTGGGACGCAGGCTCTGGGCATACTGCATGCCCAGGTACTCCTGACGTCCGCCGGCGCCAGAAGCACCGGTCAGGGGCTCGAACACGCCTATCTTGATGACGTTGTCGCTGGCCTGGGAGTTGTCAGACGTTGTCGGGTCACTTTCACCGCCGCAGGCGGCGAGAGCAAAGACCATGACAAGCGCAAGAAGCAGTGCAAGAATCTTCTTCATTTTTATTCCTCCTATATTCCTTGGCCGAACTGTCCACAAGCTATGGACAAATGTATTTCTCAGCCTTGCGCTAAATTATACTCCATGTTAAGCCAGATTGCAAGGGTATTTATCGATATATTGCGCTAAATTTGTTGTTAAGTTTATGTCATAATCCTCCTAAGGGCTGAAATGCCGCAAAAAACCGCCCTGCTCGGGATACACATACACCCAAAGCAGAGCGGTATTTACATTATATATCACGCGCCGTCGACTGCCGGAGTAGCTCGCCAGTCGCCCCCGCCGCGGCGCTCGGACACCGCCGGGCAGCCCAGGACCACCAGGTCGTGCGCGGCGGCGTTCAGCTCGAAGCACTCGCGCGCCTCGTGCGGGAGCTTGCGCCCCATGGCGCTTTTGGTTATGACCGGAACCTGGCTACAGCCCTCTATGCGGCGCAATATCTCGCGTCCTCTGGCGCTGGCCGCAAGCAGGCGCGCATACGGCGGCACGCCCTCATTCATGCCCGCCCTGACGCCGGTGCAGGCGCACATGCACATCCGGCGCAGCCGCGCGAGGGCGTAGCGCTTGCTCTTTGCGGCGGCGAGTATGCCGTCTAGCGTCGTCTCCTCCTGCGCTGCGGCCATCAGGCGGTTTTCCAGCCCCTCGCTCGCGTCCGGCAGAACGGCGAAGTCGGCCTTGCCGAGCATACGCAGCCGGCTCAGCAACGCCGGCTCAAGGTCTCGCATCAGCACGGGCCCCCTCCCCTGCCGGCGCTCGCGCTCGAGTATCTCGCCGGCCTTGCGTGGGATGAACTGCGCTATCGGCTTGCCCACGGCGGTCATGGTGCGAAGCTCGCTGGCCGAGCGCACGCGACCCTCCGCCGGTTTGTCATGGAGCGCGCCGGTGCGCCGCACGGTCAGCGGCCTGATGCGCGAGCCGAGGTCGTATATGGCCTTGATGTATTCCACGGCCAGGATGTTGTTCGGCGTCTCAATGAGCCGCGCGTCGTCTCCTATGTGCTCCTCCAGCACGCGCTGGCGCACCACCGCGTAGCTCTCGCCCGAGGCGGCGCAGCGCTCACGTATGGCGGCGTTCACGGCGGGACTGAGCAGCGCCTCCGCCACGCGCTCCAGCGGCTCGACGCTGCCGCACTCGCTGCCGAAGGAGAGATAGTCCACCACGCCCAGGCTGTCCAGCAGCCCCACGCTGCCCCGGGCGAAGCCCTCAGCGCTGGATAGCGACCACTGCACGGGCAGCTCGAACACCAGGTCTGCCCCGCACTTGACGGCGCACTCGGCGCGCGCGAACTTCGACCACTGCGCCGCCTCGCCGCGCTGGACGAAGTCGCCGGACATGCAGCAGACTATGCCCGTATCCGCGCCCAGCTTCTCGCGCGTGGACTCTATGTGCAGCTCGTGGCCGTTGTGAAATGGATTATACTCGGCGACTATGCCGGCGATTACCATGATTCTTCCTCCTGTCCGGTGCGCGCCGATGCACACGCCGCGCCAATGTAACAAACCTCTTGCGTTTTTCACCGATTCAGGCTACAATGTATGTGTATGCTCTAATATTACAATCTCACAGCGAATTTGACAATAGCAAAGAGAGGTAATCAAAAATGAAAGTTCTGGTCATCAACGCGGGAAGTTCTTCTCTGAAGTATCAGCTCATCGACATGGAGAATGAGCAGCTTCTCGCCAAGGGTCTGTGCGAGCGCATCGGCATCGACGGTCATCTCAAGCACACCCCGCTGGTCGGAGACAAGCCCGTCTTCAACGAGGATATTCCCCTCCCCAGCCACGCAGAGGCCATCGCTGCGGTCATCGACAAGCTCACCAGCCTGGAATACGGCGTTGTGAGCTCCATGCACGAGATCGACGCGGTCGGACATCGCGTCGTCCACGGCGGCGAGAAGTTTGCCGGCAGCGTGCTCATCACCGACGAGGTCATGAAGGCGCTGGAGGACTGCACTCCCTTCGCCCCCCTGCACAACCCGGCCAACATCACCGGCATCAACGCCTGCATCGAGGTCATGGGCAAGGACGTGCCTCAGGTTGGCGTGTTTGACACCGCGTTCCACCAGACCATGCCCGCCAAGGCCTTTATGTATGCCCTGCCTTACGACTATTACACCAACGACGGCGTGCGCCGTTACGGCTTCCACGGTACCTCCCACCGCTATGTCTCCGGCCGCTGCGCCGAGCTTATGGGCAAGCCCATTGAGGAGCTGAAGATCATCAGCTGCCACATGGGCAACGGCTCCTCCATCTGCGCCATCGACGGCGGCAAGAGCGTCGACACCTCCATGGGCTTCACTCCGCTGGTCGGTCTGCCGATGGGCACCCGCGTCGGCGACGTCGACCCGGGCGCGATGCAGTTCATCATGAACAAGTACGGCATGGGCATCGACGAGATGCTCAACGTCCTCAACAAGAAGTCCGGCGTGCTGGGCGTCTCCGGCGTCAGCAGCGACTTCCGCGACCTCGAGGCCGCCGCCGAGGAGGGCAACGAGCGCGCCAAGCTCGCCCTCGACATGTTCGACTACTCCGTCGCCAAGGTCGTCGGCAGCTACGCCGCCGCGATGAACGGCGTCGACGCCATCGTCTTCACCGCCGGCGTCGGCGAGAACGCCCCCACCACCCGCGCCGGCATCTGCCAGTACCTCGGCTTCCTCGGCGCCGAGCTGGACGAGGAGGCCAATGCCAAGCGCGGCGACGACCGCCTCATCTCCAAGCCGGGCAGCAAGGTTCAGCTCTGGGTCATCCCCACGAACGAGGAACTCGTCATCGCCCGCGACACCCGCGACATCGTCAGCGCCCTGTAAGCGCGGACACACGACAAAAGCGCCCCCAGCCGGGGGCGCTTCTTTATTTTGTGCTTCGACACTCATTAGATCCCGGCAGCTTTTGCGCGCCGGGGCTTTGAAGCGCCCCAAATGCTTTTTGGCGAAAAAATAAAATAAGTGCTTGACAAATCCCTGTCGCCATAGTATACTAATCAAGCCGTCAGCGAGGGCGACAAAAACGGCAGCGAGAAAAACGAATGGACGATTAGCTCAGCTGGTATGAGCATCCGCTTGACGTGCGGAGGGTCACAGGTTCGAGTCCTGTATCGTCCACCACTTGAAAAGCCTTGAAACATGCGTGTTTCAAGGCTTTTTGTTTTGCAAGGGCAGAGTTTTCCCGCTCACCGGCGGACTTTCAGGCAGTTTTAAGCGCGGGATGGTATCCCGCGCTTTTGTTTTCAGTTCAGGTATGCGGACGGGTCTAGGCTCTCGCCGTCGGCGTACAGCTCATAGTGCAGGTGGCAGGCCATGGCGGACTCGCAGATCGCCGTCGTGCCGACCGAGCCTATGGTCTCGCCCGCCGTGACCGAGTCGCCTATCTCCACGGCGGGCGCAGCCGCCAGGTTGGAGTACACGGACTCATAGCCGCCGCCGTGGCTTATCACAACGGTAGTGCCGTACAGCGGGTCGTCGTACACGTCGGTCACAGTCCCGTCGGCGCTGGCCATGACGTAGGCGCCCAGGTCGGCGTCTATGTCCACGCCGGTGTGCGTGCGCCAGTCGCCCATCGTGTCGTCATACACGAGCGTGTCCACGCTGTGCTGCCTTGCGATCGCGCCGTACACCGGCCACAGCCAGCTAGTGGGCGCGGCGTCCGCCGGCTCGGGAGTGGGCGTGGGAGCGACGGTAGGCTCGGGCGTAGGCTGCACCATAGGCGTCTCGCTGACCGTCTCAGGCGGCTGGGCTATGACGTCCTGGGCGTCGCCGTCGTCCTCGTCCCAGGCCTGCTTAGTCGGCGCCGGAGCGGTCACGGCGGGCCGGTAGTCGTCCATGGTCTCGTCCACAGCCCCTTCCCTGCTCAGCAGCGTCCACGCCGAAACGCCTATCACCGCGGCACACAGGAAAAGGACTATGTAGAAGCCCTTTCCGGCAAAGAATTTTTCCAGGGCGCTCTGTTGCGCGCCGTCCTTGTTTGCCATTTCAGTACCTCCGTACATAATTTGTCTACGCAGCCTATTATTGCCGCGCCGCCGGAGGCTTATACACGCGGGTGAGATTATTTTTGAATGGTGATTCGGCCAAATTGTCTTGACACGCCGCCAAACATGCCTTGTGGAGGGCGAAATCACGAGCACGCCGGCGGTAGGATTTGAAGACCTGGAGCTGAGCGCCGACGGCGCGTGTTTAGAATCCGCGGCCAGAGTCAGTTTGTACAACGAGGCGGAGCCTCAGGACTCGTCGGTGGCGTTCAGGTGGACGTACGACATATACGTGAACAACAAGTACAACTCCTCCCGCGTCCTCGGCACGTCCCTGCCGATCGCCGTAAAGCCCCTATAAGGCAGCAAAATCCCCGCCGTCCGGCGGGGATTTTGCTTTGTGGCGGGAGACTTATCAGAACTCCTCGACCAGCACGGGTTCGGCCTCGGCGTCGTCGGCGGCGTCGGGGTTGGAGCTTATTGCGAAGCGGTGCTCAACGCCGTCGGCGTCGGTGTAGCTGAAGCCGTAGCCAGGCTCGGTCTCCGGCCAGGTCAGGGTGATGACCACGGTCTCGCCTTCGGCGATCACGTCCACGGTGTAGAGCGTCTCGCCCACGGTGTACTTGTCGCTGCTGTCGGTAGTAACCTCTCCGGTCGCCGGCGCGTCGCCGCTCCCGGCCGTATCGTCCGTATCCGTGGTACCAGAGGTATCGGTCGTCTCGGCGGTGTCGGCAGCGTCAGCAGTGTCAGACGTACCGGCGGTGTCGCCAGTGTCGGACGTATCACCGGACACATCGCCGCTCAGGTTGAAGAAGTTGAAGTTAGTTATGTCCTCACCCGCGGTGAAGACTATCTGCACGCCGTCTTCGTCAACGGCGTACTCAAAGTCGGCAGTCGTGCTGTCGTCGGCAGCGCCGATGGTAAACGCGCCGGCCTCGGTGGCCACGCCTCCAGCCGCGCTTGTATCCTCTGTGGGCTCTACGGTCTCCTCAACCTCCTCGGTGGGAGTCGCGGTCTCGGCAGTATCGTCTTCTCCGCATGCCGTGAGCGCAAACAGCATCGTCAGTGCAAGCAGGATGGTCAGTGTGCGTTTCATCGTTCATTTCTCTCCTTGTATATAGATTGAGGGCTGTCACCCTCTTGCTATATTTATAATATACCGCCGCGGAGAGATATACTGCATTTTTATAAACTATCCATTAAAAGTTTGTTAATTAACTTAATTTGTGCCTATAATGCGGTATTTAGCTACTATTAAGTAAAAATTCCCCGCGCGTCTTTACGGGCGCACGGGGAATGCTTTGCATATTTCAGGTGTTGTCCATGATTACGCCTTCGACCACGTCGGCGACGTTCTCGCAGGCGTCGGCGCAGTTTTCGATGTACTTATAGACCTCGCGCCAGGCGATGATGTCTATGACCTCGGCGCCGGAACGGTGCAGGCTGGCCATGCAGCTTATGAAGCGGCGGTCGGCCTCCTCCTCCATGGTGTTGATGCGTATGATGTGATCCTTGAGGGTCTTGGAGCGCTTGAAATTCGGGAACTCGATGAGCATCTCCTTGACGCTCTCGCAGCAGTGGATGACGACCTTGGCCATCTCCACGGCGTCGGGGTGCATCTTGCGTATATTGTTGGTGTAGAGGCGTATCAGCACGTCCTCTATCTTGTCGGTCATGTTGTCGATGCAGTGGGACAGCTCTATGATGTCCTCGCGCTCAATGGGCGTTATGAACGCCTTGGCCAGCACGTCTATCATCTTGTGCTTGCACTCGTCCGCCGCGTGCTCCAGCTCGTGCATCTCGTCCAGGCGCGCGGGCAGGGCGTCCGGGTCGAAGTTGTCCATGACGTCCTCGAGCAGGTGCGCCGCCTTGCAGGCATAGTCCGCGCACTCGATGAAGTTGTTGAAGAAGAATTCGTCCTGCTTCTTAGACATGTATCTTTACCCCTTTATAATTATATGTAAGCGCGCGTCAAACGCCCCAGAAGAAAATGAACGCCTTTGCAACCAGGAAGCTTATCAGGCCGCAGCCAGGGAACGTGAACACCCACGTGAGCACCATGTCCCGCACCACGCCGAAGTTGATGGCGCTTATGCGCTTGACGGCGCCGACGCCCATGATGGCGCTGGTCTTGGTGTGAGTGGTGGACACGGGGATTCCGAACACGCTGGAGAGCAGCAGGCAGAACGCCGCGGAGAGGTCGGCGGAGAAGCCCTGGTATTTCTCCAGCTTGACCATGTCCATGCCGACGCTCTTTATGATCTTCTCGCCGCCCACGCTGGTGCCGAGTCCCATGACCAGCGAGCACAGCAGCATCAGCCAGACGGGTATGCTCATCGAGCCGACGTCGTTCTGGCCGTTGCAGAAGGCCAGGCCGAGGAACAGCACGCCGATGAACTTCTGTCCGTCCTGCGCGCCGTGCATGAAGCTCATGGCCGCCGCGCCGGCTATCTGCGCCCATTTGAAGAAGCCCTGGGTCTTGTACCTGTCTATGCGCCGGAAAACAAGCGTCACCAGCTTGCAGAACAGCCAGCCGCTGCCGAAGCCCAGTGCGAGGCTGAGCACCAGGCCGTAGAGAACCTTCGCCCACTCGTCAAAGTTTATGCCGCCAAAGCCGTTGTGGATGGCTATAGCCGCGCCAGTGAGTCCGGCGATAAGGCTGTGGCTCTCACTTGTGGGTATCCCCAGGAAACTGGCGCCCGTCGAGTACACGACGATCGAGAACAGCGCCGCGCACAACGCTATCAGCGCCTCCTGCGAATTGCCGCCGAAGTCGACCATGTTGCTTATCGTGAACGCGACGGAACTGTTGATGTGCGTCATTATAAAGACGCCCAGGAAATTGAAGATAGCGCTCATGAGAATAGCCGGACGCACGCCCATGCATCGCGTGCTGATGCACGTGGCAATCGCGTTGGGCGCGTCAGTCCAGCCATTCACGAAAATGACACCTATTGTAAGCAGAGTCGTTATTAGCAGAGCCGGGTCAGACCACATCTGCTGAACAAAATGCCCGAAGCTTACATCCAATTGTAAGAACACTCCCCTCCGCAGGCATAATACAAGCTAAGCTTACCGTAACATGGCGTCGTTTGTCAATAGAAATGTTAATTTGACGTAAAAATAATGTAAAGTCGCGTCCGGCAGGGCACGACAAAAAACCCCGGACAAAATGTCCGGGGTCTGTGGAGGCGCCATCCGGATTTGAACCGGAGAATCGGGGATTTGCAGTCCCCTGCCTTACCACTTGGCTATGGCGCCGTCGTCGGTTTGTTTCTGCGGATTCCGATTTCCGCCTGTGTCGGGAGGCGAAAATCTGCATTCCGGGGTGTTAGCAAGATAGCCGCTTGCGCGGCTATCCAGCAACATTCTGGAGCGGGCAACGAGATTCGAACTCGCTACCTCCACCTTGGCAAGGTGGCGCTCTGCCAAATGAGCTATGCCCGCATATGGTGCCTCAGGCCAGAGTCGAACTGGCGACACGCGGATTTTCAGTCCGCTGCTCTACCAACTGAGCTACCGAGGCATATTTGACCCTGCCGCGCGGGTAAATTGTGGTGGGAACAACTGGACTCGAACCAGTGACCCCTTGCTTGTAAGGCAAGTGCTCTAACCGGCTGAGCTATGCTCCCGGATAAGCGGCTTTGTCATTATACGATACGACCCTTAGATTGTCAAGGAGTTTTTAAAAATTTTTTCGAGAAATTTTCAAGGCTCCGGACAGCCTCTGAAATCAGGCCGACGGCCTCCCCGGAGCCGGCGCAGGCCGGCTCCGGGGAGTGTCTCAGATAAGCGCGAGCAGCTCCTCGGGCGTGAACCTGTAAATCCTGTCGCAGAACTGGCAGCTCACCTCGGCATCGTGTCCCTCCGCCGCCATGGAGCGAAGCTCCTCCTCGCCCACGCTGCGCAGCGCCTCAGCCACGCGCTCGCGCGAGCAGGCGCAGCGGTACTCGATGGGCGTGCGCTCCACCGTCTCGTGCTCCAGCCCGGCAAGCACCTGGTCGATGACGGTGTCGATGCCGTCCTCGTCCAGGACGGTCGTGAGCTGATCCATCATGAAGATGTTGTCCTCCAGCTTGGTTATAAGCTCCTCCGGCGCGCCGGGCATGAGCTGGACTATGAAGCCGCCCGCGGCCTTGATGCTCCTGTCCGTGTCGACCAGCACGCCCAGGCCGACGGCGGCGGGTATCTGCTCGCTCTCGACCATGTACTGCGCCAGGTCCTCGGCTATCTCGCCCGTCACAAGCTCCACGGAGCCGATGTAGGGTTCCTTGAGTCCCAGGTCGCGGCTGACCGTCAGCATGCCGTCGCGGCCTACCAGGCCGCCCACATCCAGCTTCCCGTCGCCCCTGGTGGGCAGGTCTGCCTGCGGGTTTGTGACGTAGCCGCGCACGTTGCCGCCGCTGTCGGAGACGGCTATGACGCTGCCTATGGCTCCGCCGCCGTTGACGCGGATGGTCAGGCTGGCGTCGTCCTCCTTCATCAGCTCGCCGAGCATGGACGCGCCGCAGAGCGTGCGTCCGAGCGCCGCGCTGGCCGTGGGGCTGAGCGCGTGAATCTCCCGCGCACGCTCCACGGCGGCGCGGGCGGTGACGGCGGATATCTTCACAAAGCCGTCGGTCGTGACGGCTCTCACGATTTCGTCCATATTTATTCTCCTCTTACTGCTTCAATGAACACTCTGTCCGCGCCGGCCATGGGGCCGTCGGGGCGCGTGCGTATGTCCGTAAAGCCGTGCCCGGCAAGCAGCGCGGTCACGGCGTCCAGATCGTGGGCGTATTCGATGTGCTCCTCGTTGGCATGGCTGTACGTGTCGCCTTTTACCCGGGAAAAGATGTCCATGCCGTAGCGCAGAGCCTGCGCTTCCTCGTCAAACCTGCCGCGCCAGACGCAGAAGACGTCGTCCGTCTCGTCCACCGAGACGCTGCCGTCCATGCCGCGCAGAAACTCCGGCGTGCGCAGGTCAAACACCAGCACCCCGCCGGGGCGTATGAACAGCCTCAGCCGCCGGAAGCACTCGTCCAGCTCGTCCAGGGGCACGTAGCTGAGCGAATCCAGCGAGGAGTACGCCGCGTCGACCGTGCCGTAGAGATCCAGCTCGCCCGCGCGCTGGCATATGAACAGCGGCATGGGAACCGCCGCGCCGTATGCCTTTTCTCTGGCGCACATGAGCATCTCCTCGCTGCCGTCGGCGGCGATCATGTCATATCCGCGCCCGGACATCATCAGCGCGAGCGTCCCCGTGCCGCAGCACAAATCCAGCAGCAGCTTAAATTCCCCTTCCCTGCCGGCGAACACACGCTCATAGAAGTCGGCGTACTGTTCGTAGGGCACGTCGGGGGTCAGCGCGTCATACCAGGGGGCGAGGGCGTCGTAAGCGCTCATTCCTCCTTCTTGTCCTCCGCCAGCTTACCGGCGGCGCGCAGCCGCTCAAAGGCCACCTCATAGCCGTCGGCGCCGTATTGCAGCGAGCGGTTCACGCGGGAGATGGTGGCGCTGGAGGCGCCGGTCTTCTCGAGTATCTCGTTATAAATCATGCCCTGACTCAGGTAGACAGCCACCTGATAGCGCTGCTCCATGGCCTGCAGCTCGGTCACCGTGCACAGGTCGTCAAAGAAGCGCTTGCACTCCTCTACCGTCTCCAGCGTGAGTATGGCCTCGTACATATCGTCGCGCCTGGGCTTTTTATTCTGTTTATTCATTTCACACCTCGTTTTAAAGTATGATAACTACGATGACATTTTACACCTTTAGTGCGTAAAAGTAAAGAGGGATTATGAGCATTTGACGAAAAGTTCATAATTGGGACATGTGTCATATTACTATTGCCAATCGTGCTGATTTACGGTAAAATGAAAAGGGTATAAAGCCTTCTTATTTTGAAAGGAGCGGCCTATGCTTGATCTGATAATTCAAAACATGTCTATAGTCTGGCTGGTGCTCATGGTACTGCTGTTTATCATAGAAGCGGCCACGGCGGGGCTCACCGTCATCTGGTTCGCGCTGGGGGCGCTTGCCGCGCTCATAGCCGCGCTGTTCGGCGCGCAGATATGGCTTCAGGTGCTGTGGTTCCTGGTGGTCAGCATCGCCACGCTGTGGTTCACCCGCCCGCTCGCGCTCAAGTACCTGAACGGGCGCAGCGTTGCCACGAACGCCGACCGGGTCGTTGGCATGGAGGGCGTCGTGTGCGAGGACATCGACAACCTCGCCGGCACCGGCGCCGTAAAGCTCGACGGCAAGGAGTGGACTGCCCGCAGCGACTCCGGCGCCAATATTCCCAGCGGCTCCGTAGTCAAGGTGCGCCGCATAGAGGGCGTCAAGCTGATAGTGGACGCCGCCGGCTGACAGCGCCGTTTCAAGGCTTCAAAACGGGGGCGTTTTGTTTTGCAGCCGCGTGTATGACCGCATCTCCCAGGTATGGCGCACGCCTTTTTCGGGGGATGTATCAAGTATTCCAAGCCAATTCACAATACAGGAGGAAAAAGACTATGCCACCCATTGGAACTATCATTGTCCTTGCACTGCTGATTCTTGTCATCGTAGTCGTCCTGGTACGATGCATCCGCATTGTCCAGCAGTCGAAGGCCTACATCGTCGAGCGTCTCGGCGCGTACAAGACTACCTGGAACGTAGGCCTGCACTTCAAGATGCCTTTCATAGAGCGCATTGCCAAGGTCGTTTCGCTTAAAGAGCAGGTCGCGGACTTCCAGCCGCAGCCTGTCATCACCAAGGACAACGTCACGATGCAGATAGACACTGTCGTGTACTTCCAGATAACCGACCCGATGCTCTACACCTACGGCATCGAGCGTCCTCTGGTGGCCATCGAAAACCTCTCCGCCACCACCCTGCGTAACATCATAGGCGACCTGGAGCTTGACCAGTGCCTCACCAGCCGCGACGTCATCAACACCAAGATGCGCTCCATCCTCGACGAGGCCACCGACCCCTGGGGCATCAAGGTCAACCGCGTGGAGCTGAAGAACATCCTCCCGCCCAAGGACATCCAGGCGGCAATGGAGAAGCAGATGAAGGCCGAACGTGAGCGCCGAGAGGCCATACTCCGCGCCGAGGGCGAAAAGAAGGCCGCCATACTGACCGCCGAGGGCGAGAATCAGAGCGCCATACTCCGCGCCGAGGCCAAGAAGCAGGCGCAGATACTCGAGGCCGAAGGCAAGGCCGAGGCCATACTCGCCGTTCAGAAGGCTACCGCGGACTCCATCAGGCTCCTCAACGAGGCCGGCCCCACCGACCCCGTCATCCGTCTGCGCGCGCTCGAGGCCTTCGCGGCTGCCGCCGACGGCAAGGCCACCAAGATCATCATTCCCAGCGAGATCCAGGGTCTCGCCGGCCTGGCGGAAGGCATCGTTGAGAGCGTCACCGGCGCGCCCAAGGCCGAGTAACGCCGTCCCGGCTCGCTAGAGAGGCAGGTCGAAACGCATGACACATTATGAGAAGGTAGAGACCTTCCTTAAAAACCACGGCATGCACCCGGAGCGCGTCCCGCTCACGGAGCTGACCGAGGCCATAGCTCAGGAGATGGAGCGGGGTCTCGCCGGCGAGCGCTGCTCGCTGGACATGATCCCCACTTATCTCAGCAGCGGCACGGTGCAGCCCGGGCGCACAGCCGCGGTCATCGACGCCGGAGGCACCAACTTCCGCGCCTCGCGCGTGCTGTTCACGCCCGACGGCTCCACGCTCGAGCGCGTGGAGCGCGCGCCGATGCCCGGAGTCGCCGCCCCGGCCACCTGGGACGAGTTCATAGACTTCACGGCGCGCAAGCTGATCGAGGTCATGGAGGACGCAGAGGGCGTCGGCTTCTGCTTCTCGTACCGCGCGGAGATAACTCCCGAGCGCGACGGGCGCGTGATACTCATGAGCAAGGGCGTAAACCTGACCGGGTACGAGAACCACCTGCTCTGCGCCGACCTGAAGGCGGCTCTGCGCCGCCTGGGCGCCCCGGAGATCCCTGCCGTACTGGTGAACGACACCGCCGCCGTCGCGCTCTCCGGTGCCAGCCTGCTGCGCACGGGCGGCTATGACAGCCTCATCGGCCTCGTGGTCGGCACCGGGCAGAACAGCTGCTGCGAGATAGACACGGCGCGTATACCCAAGCTCGGCACGGCGCCGGGCGGCAAAATGCTCGTCAACCTTGAGAGCGGCTGCTTTGACGGCTGCCCCGCCGGCGACTTTGACCGCGAGCTGGACGCCGCGACGAACAACCCCGGGGATCACCTCTTTGAAAAGATGACCTCCGGCGCGTACCTGGGCGAGCTCTGCCGGCTCACGCTCCGCGCCGCGGCACGCGAGGGACTGTTCTCCGACGAGGGCGCGGAAAAGCTGCTGGCCATGTCCGAGCTCGCCAGCAGCACCGCCGACATGTACGCCCTGGGCGAAACGGCCGGCTTCTCAAAGGCCGACGGAAACTATGTCCAGTCCATATGCCACGCCGTTTTTGAGCGCGCGGCTAGGTGCGTATGCGCCAACATCTCGGCCATACTCCTGTTCACAGACACGGGCAGCGATGCGGCTCGCCCCGCCTGCGTGTGTGCGGACGGCTCCGTCGTGCGCTACAGCAAGGCGTTTTCCTCGTCCCTGAGACGTTATCTGGACAGCTTCACGCGCGCCATACTCGGCCGCCACTGCGTGCTGCACAGCACCGAGGAGGCCACCACGCTCGGCGCCGCAGCAGCCGCGCTTTTGAACGGCTGACACCGCCACGGCGGTTTAGCTATAGACACACCCCACAAGGAGGACACATCAATGCCGCTTGAACCAGGACTGAAGTTCAGCGTAAACTACACCGTTACCGATAAGGACACCGCGGCCGCCTACGGCTCCGGCGGACTCGACGTGCTCGCCACGCCCAAGCTCGTCGCGCTGATGGAAAACGCCGCGCTCAACTGCGTAAAGCCCCACCTCGACGAGGGCATGGACACCGTCGGCACCCACCTCGACGTCGCGCACCTCGCCGCCACACCGGTGGGCATGAACGTCCGCGCAGAGGCCGAGCTCATCGAGGTCGACCGCCGCCGCCTTGTCTTCTCCGTGAAGGCCTACGACGAGGTCGAGCTGGTCGGCGAGGGCACTCACGAGCGCTTTGTCGTCAGCATGGACAAATTCGTCGCCAAGTGCAACAGCAAGCTCCAAAAGTGATATACCGGCTTTATTAAGTAACGCCCCGGCCTTTCGGCCGGGGCGTCGTCTTTATTTCCTGCTGAACGGTTTTGTGAGGCTCTTTATGGCTATGTTGCCGTAGCGCTTCATCACGTGCGGGGCGAGGCTGGGGACAAGCTTGTCGTAGTCCAGACCCTCCACATCGCGCACGCGCTCCAGGTGGATGGCGTCAAACTTGCACTTGGTGGTGCAGATGCCGCAGCCGACGCACATGTACTCGTCGAGCACGACCGCGCCGCAGCCGAGGCAGCGCTCCGTCTCCTTCTTCATCTGCTCCTCGGTGAAGGTGCCGCGCAGATCGTGGAAAGTCTTGATGGCCTCGGCGGGGTCTGCGTTCGCGGCCTTCTGGCGCGCCGTGAGATTCAATCCGCGCACCGCCACGCGGGCTTCGTCCTTGTCGATGGAGAGGTACTCCTTGACCGCACGGCCGATGACCAGGCTCTGACCCTCGTGCACGAAGCGGTGTATTGAGATGCTGGCCTCCTTGCCGGCGGCTATGGCATCGATGGCGAAGCGCGGGCCGGTGACTATGTCGCCGCCTGCGAATATATCGGACTCGTCGGTCTGGAGAGTGATCTTGTCGACCTCCACGGTTCCCTTCTTGGTGAAGCGCACCGCGGTTCCCTTGAGCATGTCGCCCAGGTCTACGCGCTGGCCGATCGCGGCCACGACGCAGTCGGCAGCAAGCTCCTCGGTCTCGCCGGTGGGCACGCTGCTGCGGCGGCCGCCCTCGTCAGGCTCGCCGAGCTGCATAAGCTGCACCTTTATGCCGGTCACGGCGTCTCCGCCCAGAACCTCGGCGGGCGCCGCGAGGAACTTGAACTTCACGCCCTCGGCCTCCGCCTCGGCTATCTCCTCGTCGGAGGCGGGCATCTCGTCACGGCCGCGGCGGTAGACCACGGTGACGTTCTCCGCGCCCAGGCGGAGCGCCGCGCGGGCGACGTCCATGGCCGTGTTGCCGCCGCCGATGACGGCCACGCTCTTGCCGACGGACGGCTTATTCTCGCCGTTGACGGCGGTGAGGAACTCTATGCCGCCCCAGACGCCGCTCTTGTCCTCGCCGGGGACGCCGAGCTTGACGCTTTTCCACGCGCCGGCGGCGAGATAGAACGCCTCATAGCCGGCCTTGCGCAGCTCGTCGAGCGTCACGTCCTTGCCCACGTCGACGCCGCACTTGAACTCCACGCCCATCTGACGCAGGACGTCGATCTCGGCCTCAACCACGTCTTTCTCGAGGCGGAAGGACGGTATGACGCGCGTGAGCATGCCGCCTACGCGCTCGCCCTTTTCAAACACGGTGACGGGATAGCCCTTGACGGCGAGGTAGTACGCGCAGCTCAGGCCGCTCGGGCCGCCGCCGATGACGGCGATCTTGTTCGTGAAGGGCTTGCCGGTCTGGTTGAGCATCGGCGGGACGTAGCGGGTCTCGGCGTTGAGCTCCTTGTCGGCGATGAACTTCTTTATGTCGTCTATGGCGATGGGCTGGTCGATGTCGCCGCGGGTGCAGGCGTCCTCGCACTTGCGGTTGCATATGCGGCCGCAGACCGCCGGGAACGGGTTCTCCTTCTTTATGAGCTCCAGAGCCTCGAGGTACTTGCCCTGGCTGGCGAGCTTGATGTAGCCCTGCACGGGGATATGCGCGGGACACTCCATCTTGCACGGCGCCGTGCCGGTATCCACAACCTGGGTGCGGTTGGTGCGGTAGTCGACGTTGAAGTGCTTTTCCGTCCAGGGCTGGTCGAAGGGCGTGCGCGTCTCCGGCTCCGGATTGGAGCAGAGCTTGGCGCCCAGCTTGAGCGCGCCCATCTGGCAGTTCTCGACGCACTGTCCGCAGGCGACGCACTTGTCGCGATCCACGCGCGCGACGTAGTTCGTGCGGAGCATATCCGGGTCGTTGAAGTATTCGCCCAGGCGCAGAGCCAGACATGAGCAGCCGCAGCAGTTGCAGATGGCGGTCGGCCCGTCATAGCCCTCGGCCTCGTTTATCTCGTGCACCAGGCCGTTGTCCTCGGCGCGCTTGAGTATCTCCTTGGCCTCCTCCTTGCTGACCAGGCGGTGGCTGCCCTGCTTGGAGAAGAACTTGGCGTTGTCGTTTATGTACATGCACATGTCTTCTTCCAGGTGGCCGCAGCCCTCGCCCATTATGCGCCGCGTACGGCGGCAGGAGCAAGGTCCGACGGAGATGGCCCAGGCGTTGTCTATTATGCGCTCGACCTCGTCATACGGGGCGGCATGGGTGTCGTTTTTGATGGCGCTGCCGACCGGCATGACGCGCATGGGACCCATGCCCACGGGGAAGTTGGGCACAAGGATCGGCGTGCGGTAGCGAGTATAGCGCTCAAAGCACTCGGCAATGACCGGGTATTTCTCCACCTGAGACTTGACGGACAGCATGCCCTCCATGATGCCGGGCACCCAGATGGGATAGTAGTACGTCTCCTCCTCCCCGTCATAGACGCAGCGGACTATACCGCAGTCGGCGAGCTTGTTCACCTGCTCCTGCGCGTACTCGACGCTCACCCCCGCCTTGCGGGCGATCTCCTCTATGTGCCTCGGACGGCGCACTTTTACGTGCATGCCCACGTCCGCCATCTCGTCGGTCACGACCGGGTCGAGTATCATGTACTCGGGGTCGGTCGGAGTGACGCCGGTGTAGGTTCCGCATTCAAGGCTTATTTTGGTCGCCAGAAGGAGAATTTTTTTCCTGAACGCCATATTGTCCCTTCCTTTCATATCTTATTGGGTAAACAAATTTCTAACTTGTACTTATAAACATTATAAGCTTCATCTGTCTGTTATTCAATTAACACGTTTGTCAAAGTCTCACTTATTCTTTTGTATAATTTAACGTATGATTGTGGTCTGACCAGCTAATTTCAGGAGGTATTGACCAAATCGGCGCCCCGTGATATGATAATTGCAGCCGGGAGGTGAAGGTATGCACGAAATAGGCGTGGTACGGCAGATGCTCAAAACGGTCGAGGAATTTGCCGATGAAAACAAGCTGGACGAGATAGTGTCGATAGTGCTGGAAATAGGCGATCTGTCGATGATAATACCAAAGTATGTGGAAGACATTTACTCTGTCATAGTCAAGGGCACGCGCTTTGAGCACACGGAGCTTGTCATAGAGACCGTCGAAGGCCAGGGCGTTTGCAGACAGTGCAAGCGCGCCTTTCCCATAGTCAAGAATGAGGGCTACTGTCCGCGCTGCGGCAAACGCGACGCCGACATAATAAGCGGCAGGGACTTTATAATCCGCGAGATCGTGGTTCCATAGGGCATTATTTGTACAACATGTTGCAACAGTTATCTTTGCTTTCATCTAAGTTGTGCGTATTTGTGCGTTGACTTTTACGCCGCAAAGCGTTATCGTATATCCATCAAGAAAATTCGGCGCCCAGCCGGAAAGGAGACACGAGGCATGAACACTCTCACCACCAAGCGCCAGAACAATATGCTCTCCGTCTCCAGCTATGCTCAGGCTCGCAATGCTTTTGCGGGCTTCTTTGGCTTTGTCTATTTTTACTTTTACTTTTTTATCCAGACAATCCATAGAAGCCTGACAAGACCAGCGGCCTGCTGACCATCATTTTAGCAGCAACGCCCCTCGCCTTGAACGGCGAGGGGCGTTTTTTTGTTGCCAACCCAAGCTTGAAGGAAAAGGAGACAGACAAGATGAAAATGAAGAAACTGCTCTGCATCGCCATTGCGGCGATAATGGTTCTCGCGCTGGCCGCCTGCGGCAGCAACAATCAGAACGGCGACCCGTCCTCCGCCCCCACGTCCGACCCCGCCGCGAGCCCCAGCAGCGGCGCTTCCGCCGAGGCGCAGTACGTGGTCGGCATAGCCCAGCAGATGACCCACGACGCGCTCGACGCCGCCACCCAGGGCTTCAAGGACGCGCTGAATGAGATCATGGGCGAGGGCGTCGTGGAGTTCAAGGACGGCAACGCCGGCGGCGAGCAGTCCAACTGCCCGACCATAGTCGACGGCTTCGTGGCCGAGGGCGTGGATCTCATCCTCGCGAACGGCACCTGGCCTCTCCAGGCCGCGCACGCCGCCACCGGTGACATCCCAATACTCGGCACCTCCATCACCGACTACGCCACCGCGCTGAACATCGAGAACTGGACCGGCACCGTCGGGAACAACATCTCCGGCACCAGCGACCTGGCTCCGCTCGATCAGCAGGCTGCGATGATCCAGGAGCTGTTCCCGGACGCCGCCAACGTCGGCCTGCTCTACTGCTCCGGCGAGCCCAACAGCGTCTACCAGATAGAGACCATAAGCGGCTACCTCGAGGAGATGGGCTACACCTGCACCCCCTACGCCTTCACCGATGTGAACGACCTCAGCAGCGTCACCCAGACCGCCTGTGACAACTCCGACGTCATCTACATCCCGACCGACAACACGGCGGCCGGCAACACCGAGACGATTGCCAACGTGGTTCTCGCCGCCGGGGTGCCCGTAGTCGCCGGCGAGAGCGGCATCTGCTCCGGCTGCGGAGTGGCGACGCTCTCCATCGACTACTACGACCTGGGCTACACCACCGGCGAGATGGCCGCGCAGATTCTCAAGGGCGAGGCCGACATTTCGACCATGCCTGTAGAGTACGCTCCCAGTGTCTCCAAGCTGTACAACGCCGCCAACTGCGAGACGCTCGGCCTCACGATTCCCGAAGGCTACGAGGCCATAGCGTAATCTAAATACCAAAGCGCCACGGGGAGGCTTGCCTCCCCTGTGAGCGCGAAATTCGGAGGACAACATGGAATTCTTGCAATCTATAGTAAACTCCCTGCCCGGAGTGCTCGGTCAGGGGCTGATATGGGGTCTTATGGCCATGGGCGTGTATATCACATACCGTGTGCTGGACATAGCGGACCTCACGGTCGACGGCACTCTGGGCTTTGGCGGAGCGGTGTGCGTACTGCTGACAGTCAACGGCGTCAACGTCTGGCTCGCCACTCTTGTGGCGATGCTTGCCGGTATGCTCGCCGGGCTTATCACGGGGCTGTTTCACACCAAGTGCGGAATTCCTGCCATCCTCGCCGGCATACTGACCCAGCTGGCGCTCTATTCGGTCAACCTCCGCGTGATGGGCTGGGGCACCAGCGCCGGGACTCAGGCCACGCTGGCCGTAAGCGTAGACAAGTACGACCTCATACTCTCGAGCCGGTACGTCCGTGACTGGGGCGAGCACCTGCTGAACAACCCCATCGTCGTCATGATACCGGTCACCGCGGTAATAGTCGCCATACTCTGGTGGTATTTCAAGACCGAGAGCGGCAGCGCCCTCCGCGCCACCGGCGCCAACCGCCAGATGTCCCGGGCGCAGGGCATAAACACCTCGACGGCCACCGTCATCGGCCTGATGATTTCCAACGGTATGGTCGGCCTGGCCGGCGGCCTGCTTGCACAGTACCAGGGCAGCAGCAGCGTGGACATGGGCAGAGGCGCCATTGTCATCGGCCTCGCCGCCGTGATAATCGGCGAAGTGCTCCTGCGCAACCACGGCAAGGTGCTCACCGGTCTGATAGGGTGCAGCGTAGGCGCCATCGTCTACTACTTTGTAATCCAGATAGTGCTCAGGCTCGGCCTCGGCACAAACGACCTCAAGCTATTCACCGCACTCATAGTCGCGCTCTTTCTCGCCATCCCCTACTGGAAGGGCAAAGCCGCAGCTGCGCGCAAGCGCTCCGTCAATCTCAAGGAGGAAAAGAACAATGCTAGAGCTTAAAAACGTCTCCAAGACCTTCAACCCCGGTACTATAAATGCCAAGACTGCGCTCAGCGGCCTCAACCTTCGCTTGAATGACGGCGACTTTGTCACGGTCATAGGCGGCAACGGCGCCGGCAAGAGCACCATGCTCAACGCCATAGCCGGAGCCTTCGAGATTGACGGCGGGAGCATAAGCATCGACGGCGTGGACATCACCCGCCAGAGCGAGCACAAGCGCGCCGCCATGATAGGCCGCGTGTTCCAGGACCCGATGCTGGGCACGGCTCCGACCATGACCATCGAGGAGAACCTCGCCCTGGCCGCGCGCCGCGGCCGCCGCCGCACCCTGGCCTGGGGCATCAAGCGCACCGAGCGCTCGCACTACCGCGACCAGCTCGCCCGCCTCGGTCTCGGCCTTGAAGACCGCATGACCTCCCGCGCGGGTCTGCTCTCCGGCGGACAGCGCCAGGCGCTCACGCTGCTCATGGCCTCGCTGGTCAAGCCCAGGCTGCTGCTGCTCGACGAGCACACGGCAGCGCTCGACCCCGGCACCGCGGCACGCGTGCTCGAGCTCAGCGACCAGATCGTCTCCGAGGGACGCCTGACCACGCTCATGGTCACGCACAACATGCGCGACGCCATCGAGCACGGCAACCGGCTCATAATGATGAACGAAGGCCGCATTGTCCTCGACATCTCCGGTGAGGAGAAAAAGCGCCTCACCGTCGACAGCCTTCTGGCCAGGTTCTCCCGCGCCGCCGGCGAAGACATGCTGACGGATCGCGTGCTGATAGGCGCATAACAATACTCTAGGGGGAACCAGTTCCCCCTAGATACGCGGCATAAATGCCGCGATACCCCCTCGCCTTGCACGGCAAGGCGGTTGCGCCCCGATGGGCGCAAGCTATGGTATCGAGTCGAGGCGAAGCCCCGACTCGATGAATTGGACTCGATGAATACGACTTGACAATGTCACAGGGAAGTTTTCGTCCACCTTTTTCAAAAGGTGGCGGGTTCCAAGGGCAGAGCCCTTGGTCGCGCTCCACAGAGTGCGAAACACCTTTTATTATGGGCAACTATGCACCCCGGGGGTTGTTGGTAGGTTGCATTTTATGCTGCGTGCGACGGCCGGAGGTGTATTTTTGCGGCCAAATTTAGGCCGGATACGGCAATTTCAAGAAAAGAGGTACCCAAAATGCACAAGAAACTGCTCTCTGCCGCGATTGCGGCGACGATGACGCTCACGCTTGCGGCCTGCGGCTCCGCCCAGGACGACGGTCAGAGCGCCGACAACCCCGATGCCTATATCGTGGGCATCTGCGAACAGATGGAACACGTGTCCCTCAGCGAGGCCACGCGCGGCTTTAAGGACGCGCTGACTGAGCTTCTCGGCGAGGACAACGTGGTCTTTCGTGAGCAGAACGCGAACGGAGAGCAGACCAACTGCGGCACAATAATCGACGGCTTCGTCTCCGAGGGCGTCGACCTGATACTCGCGAACGCCACCTGGCCGCTCCAGGCCGCGGCGAGCGCCACCGCCGACATACCCATCCTCGGCACTTCCGTCACCGACTACGCCACCGCGCTGAACCTCGAGGACTTCGACGGCACCGTCGGCGGCAACATCTCCGGCACCAGCGACCTGGTCGACCTCGAGGCGCAGGCGCAGATAATTAAGGAGCTGTTCCCCGACGCGGAGAACGTCGGACTGCTCTACTGCTCCGGCGAGCCTAACAGCGTCTACCAGATAGAGACCGTGCGCGGCTATCTTGAGGACATGGGCTACACCTGCGAGGTCTACGCCTTCACCGACGTCAACGACCTCGCCAGCGTTACCCAGACCGCCTGCGACAACTCCGACGTCATCTACACCCCGACCGACAACACCGTCGCGGCCAACACCGAGACCGTGGCCAACGTCGTGATCCCCGCCGGCGTGCCTGTCATCGGCGGCGACCCCGGCATCTGCTCCGGCTGCGGCGTGGCCACCATCGCCACCGACTACTACGAGCTGGGCCGCCTCACCGGCGAGCTGGCGGCGCAGATCCTCCGGGGCGAGACGGACATCTCCACATTGCCCATACAGTACGGCGCGATGCAGAAGCTCTACAACAGCGCCAACTGCGAAGCCCTCAACATAACCGTCCCCGACGGCTACACGGCCGTGGAGGGATAAGGAACCGCTTCTGTCCACATCTTCCCCGGCTCAGACGAGCCGGGGAATTTTCAACGATTCCGGCGAATTTTTATACCAGAAAAAGCATTTCCAGATTATTTACAAATCGTTCGCTGTTTTTTACATGTTTCGGCTTGCTTTTAGGTCTGAGATAGGTTATTATATATAAGGAATGAGGACTAAAACCGTGTCCGGAGCAATTTTAAGGAAGGAGGCGTACACAAAGGCGACGGCGCGGTTAAGCATTTTATTTCAGTCAGGAAGGTCAAAAATGAACATTCCTAAAATTCTCACACCCAAGGCAATGACCGCTTATCTGAGCGCGGACGACACCGTGCGTCAGGGCTTGGAAATCATGAAGCGCTACGGCTACACCGCCATCCCGGTGCTGAACGACCGCGGCGAGTACATAGGCTGTATCACAGAGGGCGACTTCCTCTGGCACATTCTCAACACCGGCAGCACCTCGATGAAAAGTCAGGAGCAATACCGTATATCCGACCTCGTGAGGCGGGACTTCTGCCCGCCGCTCGGCATAGCCGCCGATGAAGACGAGGTCATTGACGCCGTCATGCAGCAGAACTTTGTGCCCATCGTCGATGACCGCGGCTGTTTTTGCGGTATAGTTACCCGCCGCAGCGTAATAGGCGCTCTGGCCGGTGCAGAGGTCAGCGTGATCGGCAAAGCTATATGAGACAATCACCGCATATGCGGAAATGATATGAATGGCAAAAGTCCGGGGAAACCCCCGGACTTTTGCTGTTTTTTCGCGCCTCAGGCCTCGTCTCTGTGCGCTTCCTTTTTCTCCGGCAGCAGCCTGGTCATGCTGTGCAGGCTCACGCCCAGCGTAGACAGGTTGTGCAGCGTCGCTCCGGCGGCCGGCTGAAGCAGGCCCATCAGCCCCAGGGCTATCAGGCCGCCGTTGAAGCCGATGACGAAGCGGTAATTGGCCTTGATGCGCGCCATGAGCCTCATGGCGACCTGCCGCAGTGTCACCAGCTCGGCCAGGTCTCCTTCGGACACGGTTATATCCGCTATCTCCCTTGCGATGGCCGCGCCGGAGCTTATCGCCACCCCGGCGTCTGCGGCGGAGAGCGCGGGCGAGTCGTTTATCCCGTCGCCGACCATTATGACCGTGTGTCCTCGCGCCCTCAGCTCCTGTACATATGCGGCCTTGTCCTCAGGCAGAACCTCGGCGCGGAAGTCGTCTACTCCCACTTCGGCGGCGATGGCTCCGGCCGTTCGCCGGCTGTCGCCCGTGAGCATGACGCAGCTGCTGATGCCCAGGCTGCGGAGCTGCCCGATGCAGTCTCCGGCCTCCTCGCGCAGCGGGTCTGAGATACATATGACCGCAGCCAGGCGGCCGGCGATAGACATGTACAGGTGCGAATAGCGCTCGGGTATGGCGTCGAAAGCCTCCCGCTCGTCCGCCGGTATCTCGCAGCCCTCGTCCTCGAAGATGAAATGCGCGGAGCCTATCTGCACCGTCTCATCGCCGACCCTGCTGGATATGCCGTGGGCGACAATGTACTCCACCTTGCTGTGCAGCTCGTCATGGCTGAGCCCCAGCTCCTGCGCCCTGCGCACCACGGCGTTGGCCATCGAGTGCGGGAAATGCTCCTCCAGGCAGGCGGCCAGCCGCAGCATGTCGTCTTTTTCCTTGCCGCCGAAGGTCACGATGTCCACTACCTCCGGGCAGGCGCGCGTGAGCGTGCCGGTCTTGTCGAAGACTACGGCGTCCGCCTGCGCCACGGCCTCCAGGAACTTGCCGCCCTTGACCGTTATGTGGTGGGCGCCGCACTCGCGCATGGCGGAGAGCACCGCCAGCGGCATGGCCAGCTTCAGCGCACAGGAGAAGTCCACCATCAGCACGCTCAGCGCCCTTGTGACATTGCGCGTGAGCAGGTATCCGGCGGCAGAGCCCAGCAGCGTCCACGGCACCAGGCGATCCGCCAGACCCGCGGCCTTGCTCTCGGCCGAGCTTTTCAGCCGCTCGGATTCCTCTATCATCGAGACTATCCTGTCATAGCGCGTGCCGCCGCTCATGTGCGTGACGGTCAGGACGCATTCGCCCTCCTCCACCACCATGCCGGCATAGACGGTAGTACCGGCGCGCTTGACCACCGGCTCGCTCTCACCTGTAAGCGACGCCTGATTTACCATCACGTCCGCGCCGCAGACCACGCCGTCCACCGGTATTACGCCGCCCATGCGTACGATGACGGTGTCGCCCTCGCGTATCTGCGCGACCGGAACCAGGCGCTCCTCCCCGCTCTCTGCGCGCACCCAGGCTCTGTCCACGTTGAGGCTCATGGTTCGGGCGAGCGAGTCCACGCTGCGCTTGTGCGTCCACTCCTCCAGCAGCTCTCCTATCTCCAGCAGGAACATCACGCTGCCGGCCGTGCCGAAGTCGCCGCGAGCCATCGACACGCCTATGCTGAGCGCGTCGAGTATCTCCACCTTCAGCCGGCCGCGGCGCAGGCAGCGCAGCGCGCCGCGTATAAACGGCACCGAGTGCCAGATGCAGCGCGCGATGCGCAGCGGCTTTGGGAAAAGTATCGAGCTGACCGCCTTTGCGACGCACTTTCCCACAAGCTTCTCCTCGTAATAGCGGTTCAGCTCCCGCGCGCTGTGCCCGCTCGCCAGGAGCTGTATGTCAGGGTCGGAGTACGAAAAAGCGGCCACGTCGGCAACGACGCAGGCTCTCTCCCCCTCCCTGTAACGTATGATGGCGCAGCCCGTGCGCTCATGCACGGATGCGCTCACGCACCAGGGGCGTGACTCCAGATAAGCCTGGAGCAGATCCGCCTGGGCTATAGTCATTTTCCCCCGGGCGTCGCAGATGCGCATACGTCCCCGGGACTCATGCAGGATTCTTGCTCTCATAGTACCACCGGAACAAAACTCTGTTTCATGAAAACTTCACCCGTTTCTCCGGGACGCGCCCAAAGAAACGGGTCATGCACGCTCATTCCGCGCCGTCCTCTATCACGGCGCTCTCCGCAGCTTCGCGCCCGGCGTTTATGTCCTTGGCTCCGGCGAGGATGTCGGCCACATTCTCCTGTGCGGCGGTGACCGTCTCCATGACGGAGTCCTTCACGCGGAGTCCGGCAGCGGCCATATGGGTGTAGGCCTTCTTGGCGTCCTTGCTTGTGAGCAGCTTTATTCCCACGCTGCCGAAAATCACGCCGCCGGCAAACAGCGCGGCGCACTTGCCATTATTAGTCATTGTTCGTACCTCCTGTGTTTTTTCACTTGTGCCTGTACCCGGTGATCATCACCATGACCATGCAGATCACGGCTCCCCAGGCCCAGAATCTGTGCTGTTTCACAAGTGTTCACCTCCACTCGAGTTCATGCTCGGTCGAGCATTGTCGTATGATACCACAAGCCCCGGCGCAAAGCTGCTTTATTCGGACGCGGCTCACGCGGAATCAGACATTTTTTTCGCGCGCGCATCTGCGGTACATCAGCGGAGACATGGCGTAGCGCCGCTTGAACTCCACGCCGAACTGGCTGGCCGAGCCGTAGCCCACCGCCTCGGCTATGCGGAACACGGGGATGGAAGTGCTTCTCAGCATCTCGCTGGCGCGCTCCATGCGGCGGTCGAGGAGGTAGGCGTGCACGCTGTCGCCATACAGCTCGCGGAAGCACTCCTTGAAGGAAGTCGGCGCTATATGGAATGCGGCCGAGAGCTCGTTTATCGTCAGCCTGTCGCCCAGGTGCTCCATCATGTGCTTGTGTATCCTCCGCACCGTGTCCACCATGTACGGGTCGCGATAGCGCGTCCTCGCGCCGTCAGAGGCGCTCTCACGCCGGCGTGAGAGCAGATACAGCAGCTCGCTTGCCTTCACGGCGCAATAGCTGCCCCTTTCGCCGGCGGGCAGCTCCCGCAGCGCCGAGAAGGCGGCCTCGCTCCAGGCGCTCTGCCCCGCCTCCATGGCTCCGCCGTGGCCGGCGAGCAGCCTTATAACTGCGTCATAATCGGCTCTGCCTCCGCCGAACAGCCCCGCCAGGCTGTCGCCGCAGGACATATCCGCGCAGACCAGGACGCCCTGCAGCCTCCCCGACCTCATCGTGAGCGTGAACCTTCCCTCCCAGAGCAGCAGCACCTGCCTGGCGGAGCATGACGCCCCTCCGTTCCGCCCGGATACGGACATCCCTCCGGACACACAGAAAAAAAGCTCCAGGCGTCCCGGTCTGTGCTCTGTCACATACGGCTCAGTCCCCGGACGCACGTCCAGCTCGCAGCACCATACATTCTCACACGGCGACACCAGCTCGGTATACCCCGGCGCGCCCAGCACCAGCTCCTCCAACATCGCGTCCAACCCTCCTTCGGAGTCCACAGCAGATAGTTAGTCTTTACTAACGTTTAGATTATACGCCGCTAACTCCCACTTGTCAAGCTCGGCTGTCCGCAACGCGCAGAGTTCCCCCGGCAAACGAAAAGCATCCCGCCCGGATTTCCCGGGCGGGATGCTTTTATAGGTCTATTTGCGTTAGCTTTGATACGGGCGTGTGAGCGTACGGTATCAGTCGTCTATGTCGCGCTCTGCCTGGAGCACCGCTCCGGTGTAGGCGTCGATCTTGTACTCGTACTCGGTGTAGCCCACGCGGAACTCTATCTCGTAGAGCACGTAGCCGTCGTCGCGGTCGAGCTCGACGCGCATACGGCTGGCGTCGGCCTCGCTGACTCCGGCGTGGCTGAGCGCCGCGGTCTTTGCCGCCGCCTCGCCTATAACGCTGCCCGTGCCGGTCTGCGTGCCGCCGTTGCCGGCGTTGAAGGTCTCGCTCTCGAACTTCACGACATCGCCGCTGGCGGCGTCGACCTTGTACTCGTACTTGGTGCCGTTGGCCGTGAACTCCAGCTCGTAGACATAGCGTCCGTCGTCTCGCTCGAACTGAGCCTTTATCCAGACGGCGTCGGAGCTGCTCACTCCGGCGTGGGTCAGCGCGGCGTTCTTGGCCGCAGTCTCGCCGACGTAGTCGTTGCTCTCCTGATTGGAGGACGGAGGCGCGGTGACGCCCGTGGGATAGGTCTCGCGCTCGGACTTCACCACCTCGCCGGTAAGGGCGTCGATGTCGTACTCGTACTCGGCGCCGGAGGTGTACATGTCAACCTCGTAGACAAGGCGTCCGTTTTCGCTGTCGAAGTCCACGTGGCTGGCGGAGAGGCTGTTCACGTCGATGCCCGCGTGGGCGCAGGCGGCCTCCAGCGCGGCCTGTGTGCCGATATACGCGCCGTCGCTGGCGGTACCGGTGGAGGTCACGGAGCTGTCAGTGATTCCGCGGCTGCTTGCAATGAGGGCTATGTCGTTCACGGAGAGGTTCACAAGGCTCTCAGCCGTGAGCGTGGGGTCGGCGGCCACGAGCTTGCTGATGAGCGCGGCCTTGCCCTCGGTTATGTTGTAGCTGGCCGCGAGCTCGGTCACGGCGCTGTCCGGCGTCACGGTCTGCGAAATGACCGCGCCGTCTATGCCTCCGGTGCCGAGAGCGGTCTCTATCATGCCGCTGACGGTGTTCTGCAGCGTGCTGGCGCGCACGGCGTCGCCGTCGGTTACGGAGACGAGGATGGAGTTGCGCAGCTCGTCAAGATAGCCGTTTTGCAGCATGGAGCCGATGAGTGCGTTGACCGTGACATCGAGGCTGCTGCCGGCGAAATCCATGGAGCCGATAACTATGCGCGCGTCCTCGTTCAGGGGCGTCAAGGCGGTGACGGTGTCGTTGGCGTCTACGTCGATCTCTATGCTGGGGTTCACATCCAGGGTTATTACGCTCTCCACAACGGAGCCGGGGTTGGCGCTCCCATCCGCGGGCAGGTCGTTGCCGCGTCCGTTGCCGAGGCTGTAGCCTATGAATCCGCCTACTATGGCCAGCACCAGCGCGGCCGCTATGGCGATGGGGACAAAGCGATTTTTCTTCCTCTCGTTCATATTGATAACCGTTCCTTTCCTGTCCTCGCAGGAGGCCAGGATCTCGTCCAGGCAGTCGGGGGCGGCGTGCGAAAGCGCCGTGCGTATCTGCTCATTGAGCCTGTTCTCGTCCATGCCTCAGCCTCCTTGCAGTGTAGATTTCAGTTTTTTCAGTGCGCGGTGGTACTTGCTCAGCACGGTGGGCAGCGCCAGATCCAGCATTGCCGCTATCTCCCTGTGCTTCAGCCCTGTCAGCGCGTGGAGCGAGACTATCTCGCGCTCCTCGTCGCTCAGGGCGTCCATCAGCATGGAGACCGTAACGGCGTCCTCGTGCGTGAAGTCCGGCCTGTCGGCGAAGGTCTCCATCCAGTCCTCGGGGGACATGGCGATCGTGCGTTTGCCCTCACGCAGCTTCATGAGCGCCAGGTTGCGCGCTATGCGCATCAGCCAGGCCGTGGGCTTGCCCTCGGCCTTGTACTGAGCTGCGCCCAGGTGGGCGCGCACGTAGGTCTCCTGCATGACATCCTCCGCGTCGTGCGCGTTCTTGAGGATGCTCAGCGCGTAGCCGTACACCGCTTCACGGGTCAATTCATACAGCCTGCCCAGCGCGCCGGTGTCGCCGTGCGCCATGCGGGCGAGGCATCTCTCCATTTCCTCCGCGCCGCTCCCGGACAGCGGCGTCGTGTGGGTCAAGAGTAAGGTAAGCATTTCTTTTTCCCGCCTCTACACTAACAATGCTCCGGCAATGCGTTTTATTGCACGCCGGAAAAAATTTTTAATGGAAAGGTTATCGGAGACATTATAACACCCATTATTCACCGCTACAACGGTTAAATAAGACATAAGCGCATATTTCTGTACCCTGCGCAGAAACTATGCTTACATCACACAGGAGGTATGCTTACATGAATAGACGCAAACTCATCGCCGCGGCGCTCGCCCTGGCCTTGGCGCTCGCCCTGCCCATCGGCGGAGCCTTGGCCGCCAACGGCGCGCCCGTGGCCGAGAACCTCAACCTCACGACCTATCGCAACGTCTGCGTCGGCGGACAGCTCGCCGCCGTCGACCCGGAGGGCGACACCATGACCTTTGAGATCACCACCCAGCCCACCAAGGGCAGCGTCGAAGTCACCGACGACGGCAGGTTTGTCTACACGCCCGACACCAACCGCAAGGGGCGCGACTACTTCGGCTACCGCGCCGTGGACGAGACCGGCGCCCGCAGCCAGGAGGCCACGGTCATCATAAACATTGAAAAGCAGAAGACCCAGACCACCTACTCCGACATGGCCGGCCACCCCGGCGCATACGCCGCCACCGCCCTGGCCGAGAACGACATCTTCACCGGCGAAAAGCTCGGCGGCGTCTGGATGTTCCAGCCCGAGCGCGAGGTCACCCGCGCAGAGTTTCTCTCCATGTGCATGGAGCTGACGGGCGAGCAGCTGCTCAGCGGAGTGTCGGCCACCGGCTTCGCCGACGACGCGGACATCTCCGACTGGCTGAAGCCCTACGTCGCCACGGCACTGATGGACGGCATCGTCAGCGGCTACGGCGTGACCGGCGGCGCGGTGTTCGAGCCTGACGCCTCCATCACCACGCAGGAGGCCGCCGTCATGCTCGACAACGTCCTGGACACCACGGACGTCACGGCCACGGCGCTGACCGGCTCTGTCGCCGACTGGGCCGCTCAGGCCACCAGCAACCTCGCCGCCTGCGGCGTCATAACCGAGGGCACCGCCTTCTCCGAGGCGCTCACGCGCGCAGACGCCGCGGAGATGCTTGTCCGCGCGATGGAGGTACTCTCCGCCAGGGAGGACTGACGCGCAAAGCCCAAAGCCCGGGAGCCAGCCCGGGCTTTGTTTTTTACCACTTGTATGAAAATCGTCCATTGATTTTTGACGCCAAACTTAGTAAGATATTAACCGCGTTTCTGCGCGCTTACAGGAAGGAGCAATTTACTTGAGCATAAACATGATACTTTTCGACCTGGACGGAACGCTGCTGCCGATGGACAACGACGAGTTCACGCGCGGATACTTCGGCCTGCTCGCCAAAAAGCTGGCGCCCCGCGGCTACGAGAAGGACAGCCTGATAGACGCCATCTGGGCAGGCGTGGCGGCGATGGTGAAAAACGACGGCTCCCGCAGCAACGAGGAGGCCTTTTGGGACAGGTTCACCGCTCTGTGCGGCGAGCAGGTGCTTGAGGACAAGCCGCTTTTCGAGGAGTTCTACGCCGTAGAGTTCTGCGGCGCAAAGGCGTTCTGCGGCTTCAACCCAAAGGCCGCCGAGGTCGTGGAGCTGGTCAAGAGCCTTGGTCTGCGCACCGCGCTGGCCACGAACCCGCTCTTTCCCTCCGTCGCCACCGAGCACCGCATAGGCTGGGCGGGACTCAAGCCCGGTGACTTCGAGCTTTACACTACATACGAAAACAGCAGCTACTGCAAGCCCAACCCCGACTACTACCGCGACGTGGCCGCGCGCCTCGGCGTGGACTGCTCCGAATGCCTGATGGTCGGCAACGACGCGGCGGAGGATATGCAGGCCGCTCAAAGCGCGGGCATGAGCGCGTTTTTGCTCACCGACTGTCTTATACGCCGCGACCTGCCCGTCGACTGCCCGCACGGCGGCTTTGACGAGCTGGCGGCGTATCTGAAAACGCTCAAAAACTGACAAAAATACGCCGGACGCGCGTTGCGTCCGGCGCTTTTTATTTCTCAATCGTCAGATTGTCGATGCCGTTTTGCTCAAACTCCGTGAAGTATTCGTCCATGCGGTTCGTCAGCTCGGTCACGTCGTCCGGGTCTGTGTGCTCCAGCGTCATGTCGCGCCTGGCAAGCTCCTCGGCGAGTATGTCGTAGAACACCGCGTCCTCATAGTCGGCGATCGCCTCGTGTATGCCGCCCTCCTCAAAGGCTTTGGACGGGAACACGTGCCCGTACCAGGTCGAGTACAAGTCCTTCATCCCGAGCTTGGCGCACTGGGCAAACATCTTCTCCTGTATGTCGTCGTAATCTGAGAAGCGATCCTCTCCCCGGGTCGAATTCAGCACCCAATTGCCTATATATACCATGTCCAGCAGTCGCCGGAACTCCTTGGTGGTAAGCTCTATATTCATTTTGCAAGCCTCCTATCACGCGCCGGGTGCGCTATAGCTCCGCACTTATATTATATCACAGCTGTCAAGCAAGACGCCACAAAAATTATAACGTGAATATTTGAGAGCAAAAGCGCGAATACTGCTGCTGGTGATTCTATGCGTGAGCTTACAAAAGAACAGTATGCCGAAATATGCGCGAAATACGCGCCCAAGTCCAAGACCTGGCCGGACACCTTAAAGGCCTTCGCCTCCGGCGGGCTTATATGCGCGCTGGCTCAGGTGATAATGTACCTCTGGGAACTGGCCGGAGCCGGCGGGGACGCCGCAACGGCCACGAGCATGACCCTTGTATTCATCGGCGCGCTGCTTACGGGGCTGGGCATATATGACGACATCGCCAAGTTCGCCGGCGCGGGCGCGCTTGTGCCCATAACGGGCTTTGCAAACGCTGTCGCCTCCCCGGCGCTGGAGTTCAAGACGGAGGGCTTTGTCACCGGCCTGGCCTCCAAGCTCTTTATAATCGCGGGGCCGGTGATAGTCTACGGCACGCTGGCCAGCATAGCCTACGGGCTTATACTGTGCCTTTTCATCTGACCGGCGCCGCGGCCTCCTTTGCAACGCCGTCTTTTGTACGCAGCTTGACCGTGTTTGCCATAAACGCGAAAATCCCTGAAGAAATAAGTACCTGCGCAATCAGTACGACTGCTGCGGCAAAAAGGCCGTAGAGCCAGTCATACTCCTGCTTACCTCTTGCGTTTTCCGCTATGAAAAGCATGACGGGATTTGCGGCGGCTATTGCAGCTGCGGCAGTGATCATGCCCAGCGCCGCCCCAAGCACATTGCTTTTGCAGCGAAATCCGAGCGCAAAACGGGAAACCCGGCCTTCACCGTCGTGCCTGGCGGCATTGTACGCCGTAATAAAGGAAGCCAGTACAGCGAAGAAAAGAAATACAGCGAGACCGAATGCACCAAAGCCGCGATAGAACTTCATGCCCTCGTTCCAGACAAAACCAACTATGCTGTATTCCCACAGCATACACCCGAGAAGATTCAGTGCAAGAGCATATACTCCGCAGCGAATACGTTTGCCGCGCTGCTTAAGCGCTGCCGAAAGGATAATCAGAGCCACAATGACAAGCCCAAACAACATCAGCATCGGGAAGATCATGACCTGCCCCCCTCTAAAACTCCGCGCCCGGCGCGGAGCTTTACGGCGTTGTACGTCACGCTGACGGAACACGCGACGGCTATGGCCAGGTAGAAAAGATAGGACGTAATTCCAAGGTTGTACACGATGCTCAAGCCCTCGTGCGGGACGTTCGAGAGCAGCATGGGCAGCGTGGCACATGCGAGGATGATATCGGCGCAGAGAGCCGACACGCCGAATATCATCCGGTTCACCCGCTTCTCAGCGGAGAAGGAGAATACGGCGAGGAATATCATCACCCCTGACAGACAGACGCAGAACATTACACATACCTCCTAATATAATGTCCCCAGGCACGATACCTGAGGACATTATACCTCTTTCCCGCATCCAATGGCAACAAAAGCCACCATGACACACATGTAAACTTTTCCTGAACGCGCCATCGCGCCCACACCTATCCGAGACCGCGGACAAATACAACAAGCGCCATGATGGGCAATACTGTCCAGGAGATGTACCGCGTCATTATCTCCCACTCCGACGGCTCCGCCCGGTCGGCATTTCTTATGCTGAAGGACAGATTCCAGCGGAACAGCTCGTCCGTGAACAGTATAGAGACGGCCGTGGCGATGCACACGAACATACCGAGGAGCCACATGCCCCAGCTGCCCTTGTGCGTCAGCTCCGGGCCGTACATGAGCTCGATCACCGTGTAAACGTCAGGTTCCAGCAAGTCGACGGGATTGCCGTCCCCGTCGTAAACAGTGCCGTCAGAATAGGTTACGAAAATGGAGGCTCCGGGCATGCTCCCGTCCTCGTTGAGCAGCACAAATCTGTCTCCAAATCTATCGACGGCGCCGCGGAATATGAGCTCACCGCTCTCGAACAGCTCCACGCCGGTCACGTCCGGCTCCGAGCGCATGTCCTCGGGAACTGCGTCCGGGGCTTCGCGGACGGTGTACGAGCCGTAGTAACTGCCGCCGCAGCTAAACTCAACCGTCTTGTCCTCCGACACGGTGAAGCTCGCCTGCTCACCGCCGATGCGGCCTGAGTAGACCGTGACGCCGTCAGCCTGCTCCGGCACAAAGATCTTGTCGTTGTACTCAAAGCCCACGCGGGAGATGGTTACGAGATACAACACCGAGAACACGGCGGCCATGACGGCCAGTATGAGCAGCACGGCCTTCTGGTATCTGCCGAGCCCGACTATGCGCTTTTTTATCCCCTCCAAAGCCATTCCTCCCCCGTCCTGAATTCCGGCCGGTAGTTCAAATATATCATATGGGAGCGTGGAAATCTACCCCAAAATGACAATGTCCCCGGCTTTGACCCGGGGACATCGCCCTCCCAATCCCATATCCGTAGTGTCAGTCTATACCGCCTTACGTCTTGTACTCGTACTTGGGGTATTTGTCAACGTCGTATTTGAGTCCCATGACGTCCCTGCGCGGCATGTTGTCGTAGTGCTTTTTCAAAAACGGCTCCACGACGTAGTAGAGCAGCTTGCCGTCCAGGTCAAAGTAGAACACGGCGAACAGCCCGGCGTACAGCGCGCCCAGGCCGCCCAGTGCGGCTAGCAGCAGCTTTTTACCCTTCTTCATAGCAAACCCTCCTTACCAGCTCATGGAGTCGTCAAACTCCAGCAGCGAGGGGTCAAGCGGCTCCTCGTGCATGACGGTGGTCATATAGTCGTTTATTATGCGGCGTATCTCCATGCGGCTGACCGTGCGGCTGTCGGGCAGGGCGTGCGGCATCCAGATGGCATGGATATTGCGCTTGCGGAACTCGTCTTCAAACATGCCGGTTATGCCCTGCATACCCTTGCACTGTATCTGGTCATACATCATGACCATGTCGCAGTGGAAGCGCTCCATGTTCTCCCATATCTCAAAGATGTGCTTGTGTCCGCCGACAGCCATGCGGCGCATGGGCGCCCACTCGTTGTACAGCGCGAAGTCCTCCATCAGGTGCTCGTAGCTGTCGGTGCGCATGTCTATGTCGAACATGAGGCTGTCCATGTTTATGACCACGTTCAGACCCCAGCAGTTGTACGCCCAGGTGCACCAGTTGGAGTAGTAGAGCGGCGCGCAGCTCCAGGCCAGGACGCGGTGGCGTGTCTCGGGGAAGGTGTTTATCTTCTTCTCCACGCAGCGGTTGAGTATCTTCCTGACCTTCTTGTCGGTCTTCGCCCAGATGTCGCGCCAGCCGTCCTGGGAGTAGTAGATGCGGTAGAGCGCCTGGGCGACGCCGTTGATGGGGTAGTACGGCGTGTTCGCCGCGACGTCCCACTTCTCGCGCTCGAAGCGCGTCAGCTCGTTGTAGCGCTCGATGTATTTGACGAAGCAGTTGTAGTCGAACGGCTCGCCCGTCTGCTCCTCGATGAACTTCCAGCACTCCTCAATTTCGCGGCGGCAGTGCTCCTGCACCAGCGGGTCGTCGAACTGCATGGGCTGCGGCATGGCGAAAAGCGGCTTGTCGTAGCACCAGTCCTGGAGTATGCTCGTACCCACGGAGCCGTCGCAGGCCTCGTTGCTGGTGATGAGGAAGGGGAAGTAGTCCGGCATGTCGTCCAGGATGGAGAGTCCCGCCTCGGCCTGGCACATCGGGCAGGGGTCGCCCGGCAGGCCTATGCTCTGCGCCGCGTCTATGTAGTTGAGCACGGTGTGGCAGTTGACGTGGCAGGTGACGAAGTACGGCACCATCTGCAGCGGCACGTCGTCCATGCGGTCGCGCCAGGGGTAGAAGATCGCGCCTGCGACGGTCTCGTCGTGAGCCATGGTCTTGTGCCAGAGCTCACCCCGTTTTCCCTTGTGCAGGTTGGCGTCCGCGGCGAACATGCGCATGAACTGACGTATCGTCTCGTTGGTCATCGCGCGGTAATGCCACGCGCTCGCCCTCAGCGCGGGGCCGCGCATACCCTCAAAGCCGCGGTCGAACCAGTGCATGACAGTGAGGTAGGTCTGGCCTATCCAGCGGTAGCGCCACACGCCCTTGGCAAAGAGCACCGGCCCGCCGTAGCGCATGATGTCGTAGACCATCATGCCGTAGTTGTAGAGCCAGATGCGGTTGAAGTAGTAGAACGTGTCCTTTATACCGCGCCACTCGCGGTGCTTGTAGAGGCCGGTCTTGTCTATGTACAGGTCTCCGAGCCGCCTCTCGCCGTGGGGCTTGCCTTTTATGAAGTCACGGAGCTTCTTTTTGAAGTTAGCCATCACTTGCCCTCCTGTATCTTCTTGATCTCGATACTCTCGATAAAGGCCTGGAAGCGGGTGCGGAGCTGGCCGGAGGCGCTGTTCACGTACTCCTTCTCTATCGAGCACACCGGGATGCCAAAGTCGCGGTTGAGGACGATGGTGTCGATCGTGCGCTCGTAGCTCCAATACTCGCAGAACTTGTTGCTCTCGACGATGATGCCGTCGGCATGGTACTCCTTGACCAGGTCAGCCAGGTACTGCTTGCGCGAGCGCATGACGTGCTGCTCCATAAAGCGCGGACACATGCTCGTCTCCAGGTAGTGCCGGGCGATGGCGGCCAGCGGTCTCTCCCCTTCCCGCACCACTATCTCCTCGCGCCCGGGAAGGGAGCCGTAGCAATAGCGGTCGGCGACGACCATCGCGCCGCAGCTCTCTATGAGCTGGGTAAAGCCCGGGTCGTCGTTCTCGCTGCCCGCGAGCACGACCTTACAGCGGAACCAGGGCTTCTCCTCCGCCTCCCTCGTGCGCAGCTCCTCGGCCGTCTCGCGCAGGTACGGCAGGATCAAGTCCTTGGGGCACACCAGGCTGACAAGCTGTATCACGTGGAATTCGTATCCGGTAATGTTGGGGTTTTCCTCCTTGCGGTGCGCGCCTATCTCGCTTATCAGCGCGCAGACTTCGTTGTGCCGGGCTATGGCCTTCATCAGCGCCTCGTCCGAGGTGTCTATGCCAAACTTGTCGGCCAGCGGCTCCAGCACGTGCGCACGCAGCTGCTTTTCGTAGTGCTCGACGCTGTTGGCGGTCTTCTTGAACGGCACGTCCGTGAACTCGCAGAAGAAATCCGGGTTCTGTATGACGTCCATCATCTGCAAATGCTCCTGGAATCGGCAGGTGACGGTGCAGGTCTCCGTGGCCATCTGCGCGTCCAGGAAGTTGTATCCGCCCTCCAGCGCGCGCTCTAAGAGGCTGCGGCCATAGTGGCAGGTGCGCCCTGACATGTAGTATGTGGCGATGTCCGGCGAGGAACAGCGCGGCGCGCGCAGCCTCACGCCGAAGCAGCCCTCCAAGTCCAGCAGTACCTCCGGCATGAAATAACAGGTGTAGCCCAGCGCCCTCCTGCCGGACGCCTTGGCCTCCTTTACCAGAGTGTTGTTGGCCTCTTGCAGCAGGTCCTCAAAGTAAATCAAGTGCTTCAGATCTCGCAATTTTAACCCCCCTGTCTACATAATTGCCTAAACCCGTCCTGTCCGGGAACGTCTCTATAGTCAGAATACCAAACACTTGGTTAAAAGTCAAACTAATTGTTGAACAAGTTGCAATATTTGTACTATTTATCGGCACGTTTGGGCATTTAGTGTCGGTTTTACAGGCAATAGGAAGGCAAAATATTGAACAAACCAGCTCTGGTCAAATCTGTGCCAGCACTTTGGATGCGGGAAAATAAAAAAGGACAGCTCATAGAGCTGTCCTTTTTACTTGTAGCGTTTCAGTTGTAGCGCCTCTTGTTTTTGCGAGCGGCCTCGCTTTTCTTGCGGCGCTTGACGCTGGGACTCTGGTAGTACTCCTTCTTGCGAAGATCGGCCAGCACGCCGGCCTTGGCACAGCTGCGCTTGAAGCGCTTGAGCGCGTTGTCCAGAGACTCGTTTTCCTTGACGTAGATTTCAGACATTGTATTCCCTCCCTCCAAAACGTCCGAAGACGCTCTTAAGGGGCTTCTATCCCATTGCGGGGCATTAACCCTTTAACATATGCATTATAAGTGTTTAACCGGCTGTTGTCAAGCTCAATCTCACTTATGGGGCTTTGCAATGATGTTTACGAGCTTGTTCCTGACCACGATGGTCTTGACTATGTCGCAGCCGTCGGTGAACTTCTTCACCTTCGGCTCGGCCAGAGCGGCCTCCACGGCGGCGTCGTTTTCGCTGTCAATGGGGATGCGCACGGTGCCGCGGAGCTTGCCGTTGACCTGCACGGCTATCTCGACCTCGTCGTCGAGGGTCTTGGAGTGGTCGTACTCAGGCCACGCGGACAGCGAGCACAGTCCGTCGAAGCCCTGGAGCTCCCACAGCTCCTCGGCCATATGCGGCGCGAAGGGGCTGAGCAGCGCGAGCAGCGCCTTGATGTCGCCGCGGCTGGGGGCGCTCTCGTAGAACTTGTTCACAAGCACCATCATGGCGGCGATGGCGGTGTTGAACTTCATGTTCTCGATGTCCTCGCTGACCTTCTTGATGCAGCGGTGGACTTCCTTCTCGTTGGCGGCGGAATAGCTCTCGTCGCCGTCGATGCGGTTCTCGGCCAGCGCCCAGATGCGGTCGAGGAAGCGCTTGCAGCCCTTGACGGCGCTGGGGTTCCAGGGCGCGGCCTTCTCAAAGTCGCCGATGAACATGATGTAGAGGCGCAGCGTGTCGGCGCCGAACTCCTTGACCACGTTGTCGGGGTTGACGACGTTGCCCAGGCTCTTGCTCATCTTGACGATGGGGTGGTCGGCCATCTCGCCGTACTTGTGGCGGAGGTACTTGCGCACTTCCTCCTCGCTGCCGTACTCGGCCAGCAGCTCGTTGCGCTCGGTCTCGTCGAGGTTGGCGTAGTTGTGCGGGTTGAGGCCGAGGATCATGCCGTGGCTGGTGCGCTTGGCGTAGGGCTCCTTGGTCGGCACGACGCCGATGTCGTACAGGAACTTGTGCCAGAAGCGGCTGTACAGCAGGTGGAGCGTGGTGTGCTCCATGCCGCCGTTGTACCAGTCGACGGGGCTCCAGTAGTCGAGCGCCTCCTTGCCGGCCAGCGCATTGTCGTTGTCGGGGTCGATGTAGCGCAGGAAGTACCAGCAGCTGCCGGCCCACTGGGGCATGGTGTCGGTCTCACGCTGGGCGGGACCTCCGCACTTCGGGCAGGTGGTGTTGACCCAGTCGGTCATCTTGCTCAGCGGGCTCTCGCCGTTGTCGGTCGGCTCGTAGCTGTCCACGTCGGGCAGGAGCAGGGGCAGCTCGCTCTCGTCTATGGGCTGCCAGCCGCACTTATCGCAGTGCACCAGGGGGATGGGCTCGCCCCAGTAGCGCTGGCGGGAGAACACCCAGTCGCGCAGCTTGTAGTTGACCTTGCTGCGGCCTATGCCCTTCTCCTCCAGCCACTTGGTCATGGCGGGGATGGCGTCCTTGACGCTCATGCCGTCCAGGAAGCCGGAGTTGACCATGATGGCGTTCTCGTCCTTGCTTATCCACGCCTCCTTGGTCACGTCGCCGCCCTTGACGACCTCGACTATGGGCAGGTTGAACTCCTTGGCGAACTCCCAGTCGCGCTGGTCGTGGCCGGGGACGGCCATGATGGCGCCGGTGCCGTAGCTGGCGAGGACGTAGTCGGAGAGGAAGATGGGGATGACTTCGCCGTTGACGGGGTTCACGGCGTCGACGCCGATGGTGCGCACGCCGGTCTTGTCCTTGTTCAGCTCGGTGCGCTCGAGGTCTGACTTGGCGGCGGCCGCGGCCTGGTAGGCCTTGACCTCGTCGGAGTTCTGTATTGCGCCGCTCTCAAGCCAGCGCTTCACAAGCTCATGCTCCGGCGAGAGAACCATGTAGGTCGCGCCGAAAAGCGTGTCGCAGCGGGTGGTGAAGACGCGTATCACGTCTCCGGTGGTGGCCTTGAAGTCGACCTCGGCGCCGGTGGAGCGGCCTATCCAGTTGCGCTGCTGGATCTTGACGCGCTCGATGTAGTCGACGTCGTCCAGGTCGTCTATGAGCCTCTGCGCGTACTCGGTGATGCGCAGCATCCACTGGCTCTTTTCCTTGCGTATGACGGGGCTGCCGCAGCGCTCGCACACGCCCTCGACGACCTCCTCGTTGGCGAGGACGCACTTGCAGCTGGTGCACCAGTTGACGGGCATGCTGGCCTTGTAGGCGAGGCCGTGCTTGTACATCTGGAGGAAGATCCACTGCGTCCACTTGTAGTACTTCGGGTCGGTGGTGTCCACCACGCGATCCCAGTCGAAGCTGTAGCCCAGCATCTGCAGCTGCTTGGAAAAGCGCTCTATGTTGCGCTTGGTGACGTCGCGCGGATGCATGTGGTTGGCTATGGCGTAGTTCTCCGTGGGCAGTCCGAAGGCGTCGAAGCCTATCGGAAAGAGGACGTTTTCACCCTCCATGCGGCGCTTGCGCGCCACTATGTCCATGGCAGTGTACGGCCTCGGATGGCCGACGTGCAGGCCGTCTCCGCTCGGGTACGGGAACTCGATGAGGGGATAGAACTTCTTCCTCGTCTTGTCGCCGGTCACGGCCTTGTAGGTCTTGTTCTCAAGCCAGTAATTCTGCCATTTCTTCTCTATGCGTGCGAAATCGTAGCCCATGTTTTTGCTTCTCCCTTTACTGTAGTTTGCTTTGTCAGTCGGCCCCTTTGACCCGGGCGTCACGCCTCAGGCCATAGGGCCTCAAAGGGATGAGAGGGGCACCTCCTGCGCGTCTCCCCAGAGGTGCTCGAGGTTGTAGAACTCGCGCAGATCCTCCTGGAATATATGGACTATGACGCAGCCAAAGTCCAGCAGTATCCAGCCGCCGCCGCGATAACCCTCGCGGCGAAGCGGAGGCTCGCCGACCTCGCTGAGCACACGGTCGACCTCGTCGGTGAGGGTCTTCACGTGAGTGGAGCTGGTGGCGGTGCAGATGATGAAATAGTCCGCAAGCACGGTGACGTCGGAGGTGTGCAGCACCTTGATGTCCTTCGCCTGCTTATTCTCCAAGGCCTTTGCTGCCTCGGCGGCTATTTCTCTGGGTGTCAGCATTGAGCAAAACTCCTTTTCTTTATCCAAAGCTTGCAAATGAACCTTCTCCGCCCTCAATGTACCCCTGCGTCATCGTCCAGACGCCGTCGATGTAGGAGATCATGTTTATATTCTCCTCAGTGATCTCCACGTCGAAGGGGTTGAGGTACTCGTTTAGCATGACGAGCCATTTGTCTATGATGGGCATGACGTAGTTAAGGCCGTTTATCATGCCGTCCATACGGTTGGGGATGGTCTGGAATGTTATATCCTCGCTGTCGAGCTTCATGAACTGCTCCAGCAGGTAGGCGATATTGCCCAGCGAGACGTTGGTCTCCGTGTTTTCCATGACTGCGCTGTATATCTGGCCGATGTTCAGCACGTTGCCTATCTGCAGCAGCTGCTGAGCCAGCGCCATCAGCAGCTCCTGCTGGAACTCGATGCGCTCTATGTCGCCGCCCGCGTAGGAGTGCGAGCCGTCGTTGGACATACGGAAGCGCATGGCGTTGACGAAGTTCTCGCCGTTGAGCGTCTGCGGGCCGGCCTTGATGTGGATGTACAAGTCCTGATCCGGCGCGTCCCAGTCCATGTCGAACGGGATGGTGAAGTTGACGCCGCCTATGGCGTCGACTATGTCCGCCGCCGCCTGGATGTTGACGAAAGCGTACATGTCGACCTCGTAGCCCAGAATATCCGCCACAGTGTCCAGCAGCGCCTGAGTGGCGTCCTGGTTGTTGTTCTTCGCCGCCGCATAGGGCTGGTTTATCTTCTTGATGTTCAGTCCGATGTTGACCAGCATGTCTCGGGGCAGGCTGACTATGTTCAGCTTGCCGTTGACGGTGTCGAACATGCCCACCAGGTTGGTGTCGTTGTGATAGCCCACGACGTCTATTCCCGATACCAGGAAGGTGTAGACGCCGTCGCGCTTGTTGCCCGTGCTGTCGGGGGCTACGGCGGCTATGCCCGTCTCCTCAGGAGCCGGGGTACCGTAGTCGTTCAGCCCGCCGCCGGCTGTGTCCGGTGCCTTGGCCCAGCTGCGGTACCAGGCGAAGGCTCCGATTATTACCACCGCCAGGATACCGAGGGTCACCGCCAGCCTGCGCGGCCAGCGCGGCCTGGACGCCCTGCGCTCCTCGCGCGAGATTATGTCATCGCTTGCGAAGCGTCTGCGCCCCTCGTCGTTGTACGCCGCCTGGCGCGAAGCATACCGCTGCTGCCGGGCTTTGTACCTCCGGTCGTAATCGTAGTCGTCGTCAAGGTCGTAATCGTTGTACTCGGAGTACTCTCCCCGTTCATATTCCTGCCGGCCGTATTCGCGCCGGTCATGGCTGCGGTCGTCGTAATACCCGCCGTCGTAGGGTTCGCGGCCGGCGTTGCTGCCGGAGCCGCGGCCGGAAGCGCTGTGCTTCCCGCCCTTTCCGTTTCCGCCAAAGAGGTGCATTAAGTTCTGTCCTTTCCGTACCACCTGAGCGCCTCGACGGTGGCGCTGTGCGGCACTATCCCGCCGGCCTTCAGCTCCTCGAGGCTCATTTTCAGCCCGAGCGCCATGGCGGCGTCGATGTCCTCATAGGCCAGCGCGCGCAGCGGCTCCACGCCTTCAAAGTCGCGCGTAGGCTCGATATAATCTGCCAGATATATCAGCTTCTCCAACAGTGTCATATCCGGTCTGCCGGTGGTGTGCCAGCGTATGGCGCCGTACACCTCGTCGGTCACGCCGAAGACTTCCCTGGACAGTGCTGCGCCCGTTATGGCGTGCGTGAGCTTGAGATTCTCGCGCTCGAGCGCGTCAAACACTATACCATATTTTTCTGCCAACTTCAACTGCTCCGGCATCGTAAGTTTTTTGGTGATGTCGTGCAAAATACCGGCTTCGGCCGCGTCTCCGGGGTCTGCGCCCCAGCGCTCAGCCAGCTTTACGGCCTCGTGCTCGCAGCCCGCCACATGCGGTATCCTGCCGGGCTTCAGGTACGCATAGGCTCTCTCCCTGAGCCAGTCAAGCTGCGGCTTCGCGCCGTAGTCGCGCGTCCTGATTATCCGCTCGTACACCTCGCCGTCCAGCTCGCCGGCGCCGCGGCGGTTCACCAGCAGCTCGCGCATGCCGCTGCTGGACATCGGCAGCGGAGCCACGTCCAGCACATAGACGACGGCGCCGCAGCTTATGCGCAGGTGCTCAGCCATGCGGCGTATTGGCTCCAGGTCGCCCTCGTCCCTCGGCAGCACGGCCAGGCTGGCCTCCGAGAGTATATAGCGCCACTCGTGCCAGGTCTCAAAGCTCAAAAGCATGTCCGTGCCCATGATCATCACGAGCTCCGCGTCCGGATACTCGCGCCTCAGCTCGGACACCGTGTCGGAGGTGTAGCTACGCCCCGCCCTGTGCAGCTCCATGTCCGAGACCTCGGCCTCGGGGAGATCGCGGAAGGCAATGCGGGTGAGCGCCATGCGCTCGTTGGCGTCCGGGCTGCCCTCGGGCAGGGGCTTGTGCGGCGGCGTGGCGGCCGGGATAACAAGCAGCTTGTCAGGCTTCAACGCCTCGCAGGCGAGGCGGCAGGCGCGCACGTGCGCCGGGTGCGGCGGGTTGAAGCTCCCGCCGTAAAAGGCCAGCCTCATTTCTTCTTCGCCGCCTTCGGCAGCTCGATCACGGGCTTTTGCTCGTTGCGCTTGTAGAGCACGAACTTGCTGCCTATGACCTGTACCTGCTCGGCGCGGCATCTGGCGGACAGCGTCTCGCAGGCCTCGCGGGCGGTGAGCATGGAGTTCTCCAGCACGCGGCCTTTGACCAGCTCGCGCGCGCGGAGCATGTCGCTCATCGTCTCCGCGGTCTTTTCGGTTATGCCGTCCTTGCCTATTTGCAGTATCGTGTCCTCCTTTGCGGCCAGGCCGCGAAGGTAGGCTCTCTGTTTACTTGTCAGCATCGCAATACTCCTTTAACAGCCGGGCGAACTCGCGCAGGGCGCGTCCCCGGTGGGATATGGCGTTTTTCTCGTCGGCGCTCAGCTCCGCCATCGTGCGCTCAGAGCCTTCGGGTATGAACATCGCGTCATAGCCGAAGCCGTTTTCACCGGCCTCGCGGGTGGCTATCTCGCCCTCGCAGGTGCCGCGCGCGCGGAGCACGTCGCCGTTCGGGAAGGCACAGCATATCGCTGAGACGAAACGTGCCGAACGATGTTCCACGCCCTCGAGCTTTTTCATCAGGAACGCCCTGCGGTCGGCGTCCGAGTCCTCGTGGCGGCCGGTGTAGCGCGCCGAGTGCACCCCCGGCTCGCCGCCCAGCGCGTCCACCTCCAGCCCTGAGTCGTCGCTCACGGCCGCAAGGCCGGTGGCCTTCATCGCCGCCTCGGCCTTTATATAGGCGTTCTCCTCAAAGGTGACGCCCGTCTCGTCGGCTTCGAAGTCGCAGCCCGCCTCGCTCTGCGTGACTACCTCTATGCCGAGCGGGGCGAGTATCTCGCGGAACTCCTTCGCCTTGTGCGCGTTGTTGGAAGCGAGTATCAGTTTCATGACAGCAGCGCCTCCGCAAAGCTCTTGGGCTCGAAGGGCATCAGGTCGTCGACGCCCTCGCCGACGCCGATAAACTTGACGGGCACGCCCATTTCGTTGGCGATGGCGAACACTATGCCGCCCTTGGCCGTGCCGTCCAGCTTGGTCAGCACGATGCCGGTGATGGCGGCGGTGTCGGAAAACTGCTTGGCCTGGATAAGCCCGTTCTGTCCCGTGGTCGCGTCTATTACCATCAGCGTCTCCAGCGAGGCCTCAGGCAGCTCGCGCAGTATGATACGGCGGATCTTGGCCAGCTCGTTCATGAGGTTGGCCTTGTTGTGCAGCCTGCCGGCCGTGTCGACTATCACTATGTCCGCTCCGCGCGCCTTGGCGGCGCTGACGGCGTCGAACACCACGGCGCCGGGGTCGGAGCCTTCGCCGTGCTTGACTATCTCGCAGTGCGCGCGCTCTGCCCAGACGGTGAGCTGCTCGGCGGCGGCGGCGCGGAAGGTGTCCGCCGCGGCCAGGAGAACCTTCTTGCCCTCGGCGGTGTATTTCGCTGCCAGCTTGCCTATCGTGGTCGTCTTGCCCACGCCGTTCACGCCCACCATGAGTATGACGGAGGGCTTGGTCTCCAGCTCCAGCTCGAAGCTGCCCACGCTCAGGTGCTCGGCCAGGATATCCACCAGCGCTCCCTTGACCTCGTCCGCGCCGCGCAGGGCGTTGGCGCGCACGCGCTCGCGCAGCTCCTCCACCGCCTTCATGGCGGTGTCCGCTCCGGCGTCGGCCAAAATCAGCGAGTCCTCCAGCTCCTCAAAGAACTCCTCGTTCTCGCCGGTGAACTCGGCGAACAGTCCGCCCATCTGGCGGCGGGTCTTTTCAAGCCCCTGCTTTATCTTGTCGAAGAATCCCATTGTCTTCCTCCTCTATCTGCTTTGTAGCTTCGTCCAGATCCAGCTCTATCACCTTGGAGACGCCCTTTTCCTGCATCGTCACGCCATAGAGCCTGTCGGCCTCCTCCATCGTGCCGCGCCTGTGGGTGATGACTATGAACTGCGTCTTGTCGGCCAGCTCGCGCATATGGCTGGCGAAGCGGTTGACGTTCGCCTCGTCCAGCGCGGCCTCTATCTCGTCCATCACGCAAAAAGGCGTGGGGCGTATCTTGATTATCGCAAAGTACAGCGCTATGGCCACAAAGGCCATCTCGCCGCCGGAGAGCAGCGTCAGCGTCGTGACCGCCTTTCCGGGCGGCTGGACACGGATGTCTATGTCGCCGCCCAGCACGTCGTCAGCGGGGGTTATCGTAAGCTCCGCGCTGCCGCCGCCGAAAAGCTCCGTGAACGTCTCCTTGAAGCTCTCGTTTATGGCGGTGAACTCGCGCGAGAATATACTTCTCATTTCCCCGGTTATGTCGGTAATTATACCCAAAAGCTCATTCTTTGCCTTTTCAACGTCGTCGCGCTGTCCGGCGAGGAACTCGTAACGCTCGCTCACGCGCGCGTACTCGTCGATGGCGCCGATGTTCGGGTTGCCCAGCGAGGTCATCTCGCGGCGCAGCTCAGATATGCGGCGGGCGGCCTTCGGCCGGCTCTCCACCGGCTGGCGTATGGCCTCGGCGGCGCTGTGGCTCAGCTCGTAGCCGTCCCAGAGCTTGTCCGTCAGCTGCTTCTCCTCCATCTCGGCGGAGAGCTTCTTCTGCTCGGCGCGGGCAAGGGCGCGCTCCAGGTCGAGTATGGCGGCGTTCTTCTCCTGCGCGGCCTTGTCGGTGCGCGTGCGCTCGCCCTCGACCTCCAGGCGGCTCGACGTCGCTTCGCTGATGGAGGCGCGTATCTTGTCGGCCTCGGCGTTCAGGGTGTCTATGGCGCTCCGAACCTCGTCCAGCTCGCGCCGGTAGCTGTCCGCCGCCGCAAGCACGTCGCTTATCGCCTTCTCTCGCGCGGCGCTGTCGCCAGTCAGGCCGGCCATCAGAGCCTCAAACTGCCCGGCGGCGTTCTCCGTCGTGCGGCGCTCGGCGGCCAGGGAGGCCAGCTCGTTGTTTATCGTCTGTATCTCCTGCGTGGCGACGTCCAGCTCATATCGCGCGGCGGTCAGCGTGCGCTTGAGCTCGTCCGTCCTGGACGTCAGCTCGTCGCGGCGTCTGGCCAGCCTACCGCGCCCGGCCTGGAGCTTTTCAAGCTCGCTGCGGCGCGAGAGGATGCCCGCGTTCTTCCCGGCGCTGCCGCCGGTCATGGAGCCGCCCGCGTTCATGACCTGCCCGTCCAGGGTGACTATCTTCACCCTGCCGCCGTTGCGGCGGGAAATGGCTATGGCGTCGGTCAGCGTCTCGGCTATCAGCGTGCGTCCGAGCAGGTTCTCGAACACGTTTTTGTACTTCGCCTCGAACTCTATCAGGTCCACGGCCAGGCCGAGACAGCCCTCGTCCCCGCCGGGTATGGCGTCCAGCCTGCCGCCGCGTATGGCGTCCAGCGGCAGGAACGTGGCGCGTCCGGCGTTTCGCCGCTGCAGGAACTCTATGGCGCGCTTGCCGTCGTTCTGCGTGTCGACGACGACGTTCTGTATCGCCGCGCCCAGCGCGGTCTCGATGGCGAGCGCGGTGTGTTCGTCCGTGCGCAGCAGCTCGCTCACCGTGCCGTGGACTCCGCGCAGCGCGCCGCGTTTGGCCTCGCGCATGACGGCCTTGACGGCCCCGCCGAAGCCCTCGTAGTCGCGCTCCATCTCCTCGAGCATGTTTATGCGCGAGTCGGCGCTGCGCAGCTCCACTATCTGCTTGGTCAGCTCGTCGCTCAGCTCGTTCAGCTCGCGCTCGCGGTTGGCTATGCGCATACGGCGGCCTTCGGCGACGTTCCGGGCGCTCTGCGCGTCCTCCTCGAGTTTCTTCTTCTGTGCGTCTATCTCGGCTATGCGCGCGCGGCCGGCCTCTATCTGGCCTTGAATCTCCTGTACGCGGCCGGTCAGCTCGCTCATCTCGGTGCGCATACGCGCGGCGTTCTGCTCGGAGCTTTCGATGCGGCTTTGCAGCGCGGCGGCTCTGGCCTCCTGCTCGGCTATGCGCGACTGGGCGCCGCTCAGCTCGCTGCGCCTGGCCTCGGCCTCGACGTCCTTGGCGCGCATACGCTCGGTAAGCACCTCGCTGCGGGAGTACAGACCCTGCAATTCGCGCTTTGCCGCTTCCAGCGCGGCCTTTGTCTCGTTGTACTCGCTCTCGAGCGTACCGCTCTGCTCTCGCAGGGTGTCCAGGTCGCTCATCCACAGGCTGACCTCGGCCACGCGCAGCTCGTCGCGCAGCGTGAGGTAGCGCTTGGCCACCTCGGCCTGCTCCTTGAGGGGCTTGACCTGCAGCTCCAGCTCTTCAATCTTGTCGTTTATGCGCAGCAGGTTCTCGTCCGTGCGCGCAAGGCGGCGCTCGGCCTCCTCCTTGCGGTAGCGGTAGCGGGAGATGCCAGCCGCCTCCTCGAGCACCTCTCGGCGCTCGGCGCTCTTGCCGCTGACTATCTCCGCGATGCGCCCCTGGCCGATGATGGAGTAGCCGTCGCGGCCGAGGCCGGTGTCCATCAGCAGCTCGTTCACGTCGCGCAGGCGCACCTGCTGGCGGTTGATGTAGTACTCGCTTTCGCCCGAGCGGTAATACTTGCGGGTTATCGTGACCTCCTCGGCGTCCACGTCAAAGATCCCGGCGGAGTTGTCCAGGATGAGCGAGACCTGAGCCACGCCCATGCTCGGGCGCTTGGCAGTGCCGCCGAATATGACGTCCTGCATCTTGCCGCCGCGCAGCGTGCGGCTGCTCTGCTCGCCCATGACCCACAGTATGGCGTCGGAAATATTCGATTTGCCCGAGCCGTTGGGTCCCACGATGGCAGTTATGTCCCGCTCGAACGTGAGCCTGGCGCGCTCGGGGAAGCTCTTGAAGCCGGATATTTCCAGCGCTCTCAGATACAAGTCACATTACCTCACAAAAATCATCCCATGTTTACGGACACGGGCATAATATTATATTACGCCAAGCGCCATTTTGCAAGAATTTGCGGCGCATTTGGGCGTAAAAAGACCCGGGAAAACCCCGGGTCTGACTGTTCAATTTGCGCGCCGGAATTCAGGCTCCCCAGTGCCCGGCGCAGATTAGCCGCTCGGCCAGGGCGCTGACGCCGCCGGTTACGATGTTGGTTATCAGCAGCGTCCAGATGAGCCGCATATACCCCGCCTTCGTGTCCTTCTTGAGCATCTCCGGCTCTATGAGCACCTCGAACGTGAAGCTGACAGCGCAGAACACCCCGCCGATGATGTACGGCGGCCAGGCATGTCCGGGGAACTCGTCGTCGTTGCTCCAGAAATAGTACACGCAGGCCGCGCCGTAGGCGAGTATGTTACCTATAAGCACTATGGCCAGGGTCTTCCACGGCTGCTCCACGCGGGCTATAAACGTCAGCGCCGCGTACTCGGCGGCCACTGAGAGCGTGAAGGTAAACGGCAGCACGTGGAACGGCCGCCAGTCCGTCTCCCATATGAAGGACGAGTGGGCAAGCGCTCCGAAGCTGAGGGCAAAGGCCAGGCTCAGCCCCGTGAGTACGACAGTTATGCCCTTTCCGGTCTTCACGCTCTTTACCCCCCGATGACGCACGTCAGAAGGACAGCGAGATGCCCGGCTCCTCGGCTTCTTCGCCGCATATCACGGCTGTCACGGCATAGTTATCCTCCGCCGGCGCAGGGGCGGGCTTTGCCATATTGAAAACATTCAGGATGAACGCGGCGCAGCACACGACGCTGAGCAGCAGAGATACCGCAGCCGTTATAATCGTAAGCCTTATGGCCTTCTTCCTCGAATCACTCACACAAACCGCCTCCCTTATCAGGTGGCCTTAGCATAGCATGGAAATGTATCGTAATTGCATCTTAGAAGTTACAATTTGGTCACATTCCGAAAAAAGTTTCGTAAAAATTGTCAGTCCAGCTCGATACAGCTCACTCCGGCGTCCGGTTTCACGCGCAGGCGCTTCAGACCGAAGCGCTCAATGAGGTATGCGCGGTTCGCCCCGTGCTGACCCACGAGCTGGCTCATAAGCCGGGGGTTCACGCGTATCACGGCCTCGCTCCCGGGCTGCGCGCCGGAGAGCAGGGCTTCCGCCTTTTCGCGCATTATGCGGCTCTTTACCAGCTCGCCCAGCGCGGGGTGGTAGGCTCCGCCCACGGCGTCGCCGCCGGACAGGTCCTCGGTGGGGTTCAGACCCAGGCGTATGACGGGTATGCCCGCCGACTCGAATATGGGCAATATCCGCGCGCAGACGCGCACGGCGTCCTCCACGGTGTGCTCACTGTAGCGCCCGGCCTTCCAGAGGTCGTAGAGCGCGGTGTCGCGGACTATGACCGTCGGGTACACGCGCACGCCGTCCGGCTCGAGCGCCGCGATGGCGCGCGCCGAGTCCACGTCGCACTCGTCGTCCGCGCCGGGCAGGCCGGTCATCATTTGCAGTATCAGCTTGAAGCCCGCGGCCTTGACGGCCTTCGCGGCGTCGGCCACGTCCTGAGCCGTGTGCCCCCTGCCCGCGAGCGCGAGCACCCGGTCGGACATGCTCTGCGCGCCCAGCTCTATGGTCTCCACGCCGCAGCGGCGCAGCCGGCTGAGCACCTCGCCGTCTATCGCGTCCGGCCTGGTGGACAGGCGTATGGCCGCTATGTCGCCGCTTTGCAGGTACGGCTGAGCCGCGCCCAGCAGCGCCTCCTGCTCACGGACGGGAATGGCGGTGAAGGAACCGCCGTAAAACGCCAATTGGCGGCGCCCCTCCGGCTCCGTGAGCGTTTTTGCGCGCTCGATCGCCGCGCGGACGTCCTCTGGCGTCGCGCTGGTGACGGAACCGGAGATGCGCCGCTGATTGCAGAATACGCAGTCGTTCGGGCAGCCCAGGTGCGGTACAAAGACCGGGATGATGCTCTCTCGCGCGCTCATTTGCCGTTCAGCTCCCTGAGCGCGGCGTGCGCGGCGGCCTGCTCGGCCTCCTTCTTGGTCCGGCCGGAGCCGGAGCCGATGGGCTTGCCGTTGAGGCTGACCTGGCTGGTGAAGGTCTTGTCGTGGTCCGGCCCGCTCTCGCCCAGCAGCTCGTAGGTGAGCACGCTGCCGCTCTTGCGCTGCACCAGCTCCTGCAGCTCGGTCTTGCTGTCGCCGGAGGCGACATATCCGCCGTCGAGCGCGGAGAGGATGTGCCCCGTGATGAACCTGCTGGCCACGTCCATGCCCCCGTCGAGGTACATCGCGGCTATCAGCGCCTCCACGGCGTCGGCCAGGATGCTGGTGCGGCTGCGGCCGCCGGTGTGCTCCTCGCCCCTGCCCAGGCGCATGTATTCGCCCAGACCCAGCTCTGAGGCCACATGGTGCAGACTCTCCTCGCAGACGAGCTGCGCCCTCATGCGGGTCATGCGCCCCTCGGGCATGTCCGGGAAACGGCGGTACAGCGCGTCGGCCACTACAAGGCCGAGCACGCTGTCACCCAGGAATTCCAGACGCTCGTTGCTCTCACAGCTCCTGCCGCGGTTCTCATTGGCGTAGGAGCTGTGTGTGAGCGCGTTTACAAGCAGTCCGCGGTTCTTGAAGCTGTAGTCTAGTTTTGCTTCTATGGCTTCCATCTCAGTTGTTGGACGCCTTCTCAACATAGTCCACGAGGTCGCCGATGGTGCTGATGCCCTTGAGGTCGTCCTCGCTTATCTCGCCCAGGTCGAACATCTCCTCGATCGTCATGCTCAACTCGACCACGTCGAGGCTGTCGGCGTTCAGATCGTCGGTGAAGCTGGTGTCACGGCTGAGGCTTTCGGCGTCGACAACAAACTGCTTTGCCACCAGGTCGCGAATCTTCTCGTAAATCATTTTGTTTCCTCCATTTCCGCTGCCTCCTCCGGGTCGAGGCGCATGTGTTCTATGTTTTTCTCTATCTCCTCAATGACGCCGGCGCGGGAGAAATTGACCGCCTGGCGTATTGCGCTGAATATTGCCTCCTCATTGGAGGAGCCGTGGGCTTTGATGACCGGCTTGGAGATGCCCAGCAGAGCCGTGCCGCCGATCTTGTTGACGTCCAGGCCGTCCTTCATGCCCTGCAGGTCGTTCTTGAGCACGGCGGCAGCCAGCTTGTTCTTCGTGCTGGCATAAAACACGCCCTTGAGCTGGCCGAGCGCGAACTTTATCATGCCCTCGCTGGCCTTCAGGAACACGTTGCCCGTGAAGCCGTCCGTAACTACGACGTCCACGCCTCCGGCCATGACGTCAGTGCCCTCTACGTTGCCGATGAAGTTTATCCTCCCGGCGTCCGAGGCCTTTTTCAGCAGCTTGAAGCTCTCCTTTTGCAGCGGCGCGCCCTTTGTGGGCTCCGTGCCGTTGCTGAGCAGACCCACGCGCGGGCGCGGGCAGCCCATGATCTTGTCGGCGTAGAAGCTGCCCATGTAGGCGAATTGCAGCAGGTACTCCGGCGTGCACTCCACGTTGGCGCCGCAGTCTATGAGCATGACGCCGCGCGCGCCGTTTGGCAGCACGGGCGCGAGAGCGGCGCGGCGTATGCCGGGGATGCGCTTGGCAGTCAGCGTCGCGCCAGTGAGCAGGGCTCCGGTGCTTCCGGCGGACACCACGGCGTCACCTTCGCCGGCGCGCAGCATTTTGAGCGCCACGGCCATGCTGGAATCCTTCTTGCGCCGCGTGGCGGTGCTCGGGTCGTCCTCCATGGTGATGACCTCGCGCGCGTCGACTATGTCCGCCTTCGCGTCGCCCACGAGAGGTTCTATCCTCTCCTTCTGGCCGATGAGCGTGACCTCCACGCCCAGCTCCCTGGCAGCCCTGAGCGCGCCCAGAACCGGCGAGCTCGGCGCGTTGTCGCCTCCCATGGCGTCAATAAGTATCCTCAATAGGAAAAAACCTCCTTTGCTTTGAGCCGGTCTATTATCTCGAGCGAGCGCGCGGATATCTCCGCATTCTTGTTGCGCTTGCCCTTGACGCGATAGCCCAGCGGTGTGATTATGCCAAAGTTGATGTTCATCGGCTGAAAATCGCCCACGCTTCCGCCGGAGACATACTCCGCCAGCGCGCCTATGGCCGTCTCGCGCGGGAAGTCCACGCTCTCCAGTCCGAGCACGCGCGCGGCGGTCTCGACGCCCACCAGCAATCCGCTGGCGGCGCTCTCGACGTAGCCCTCCACGCCGGTCATCTGCCCGGCGAAGCTTATTCGCGGCTCGGCCTTCAGCCGGTAATAGCGGTCCAGCAGGCGCGGGGAGTCGAGATAGGTGTTGCGGTGCATGACCCCGTAGCGCACAAAGTCCGCCCCGCGCAGGGCGGGGATCATGGAGAATACGCGCTTCTGCTCGCCCCAGGTGAGGTGGGTCTGGAAGCCGACGAGGTTGTAGAGCGTGCCGTCGGCGTTGTCCTGCCGCAGCTGGACTACGGCGTAGTCCTCCGCGCCGGTGTTGGGATTCACCAGCCCCACGGGCTTCATCGGCCCGTAGCGGAGCGTATCCTCTCCCCTGCGCGCCATGACCTCGACGGGCATGCAGCCTTCAAAGACCGCGCCGTCGTCAAAGCCGTGCACGGGAGCCTCCTTCGCCTCGCGCAGCTCGGCGACGAAGGCGGTGTACTCCTCGCGGGTCATGGGGCAGTTTATGTAGTCCGCCGTGCCCTTGCCGTATCGGCTGGCGCGGTAGGCGATGGTCATGTCCACGCTCTCGAGCGTGACGATGGGCGCGACGGCGTCGTAGAAGTGCAAATCGAACTCCGGACACAGGGACTTTATCCTCTCGGCCATGGCGTCGCTGGTGAGCGGTCCCGTGGCTATGACCACCTCGCCGTCGGGGATGTCCGTTGCCTCGGCTCGGACTATCTCAATGTTCGGCTCGGCCTCGAGCTTTTCGGTTATATACCGCGCGAAGCCCTCGCGGTCAACGGCCAGCGCTCCGCCGGCGGCCACGCGGTGCTTTTCAGCCGACTCCATTATCAGCGAGCCGAGGCGGCGCATCTCCTCTTTCAGCAGCCCGACCGCGTTGGACAGGTCGTCGCCGCGCAGGGAGTTGGAGCACACGAGCTCGGCGAAATACTCGCTCTTGTGCGCCGGGGTGTACTTCTCCGGCTTCATCTCGATAAGGCGCACGTGTATGCCGCGCCTGGCGAGCTGCCACGCGCACTCGCTTCCGGCGAGTCCCGCGCCTATGACGGTGACGCTGTTCATCATACGGCCTCCCCGGCGGACGCGGCCTTGCCGCGCGCGGAAGTCTTCTTCGCCGCGGGCTTTTTGGCCGTCTTGGTTTTCTTGGCCGTCGTGGTCTTTTTGGCGGTCGTCGTTTTCTTGGCCGCAGTCTTTTTGGAGGCGGGCTTTTTCGCTGCTGCGCCGCCGTCGGCCTCGGCCGCCTCGGCGTTGTCCTCGGCCTTCTTTACCTTGTAGCCGCGCTGCTCGGGCGGGAGATAGTTCGCGCACTCGGGGTTAATGCAGAACGGCTTGCTCCTGCCGCGGCCGGAGCGCTTGAACAGCGTCTTGCCGCACTCGGGGCAGACGTCCTTGGTGGGGACGTCCCAGGTCATGAAGCCTATTATCTCCCTGCCGTCGGCGCCCGTACCGCGCCAGGGGCAGTCCTTGCCCCGCTCGCAGGCGTAGTAGGCGTAGCCGTTGCGGGAGGTGCGCTTGAGCAGCCTGCCGCCGCAGGCCGGGCACTTGCCGGGCATCTCCACGACGATAGGCATGGTGAACGTGCAGTCCGGATACCCGGGGCAGGCCAGGAAGCGCCCGAACCGGCCGGACTTATACACCAGCTTGCGGCCGCAGTTGGGGCAGATCTCGTCGCTCTCCTCGTCGGGGACTTTGATGCGAACGCCCTCCATGGCCGTCTCGGCCTCTTTCATCTCTTTTTCAAATCCGCCGTAGAAGTCGGCCAGATAGGTCTTCCACTCCTTCTCGCCCTTTTCTATCTCGTCCAGGCCGTCTTCCATTCGGGCCGTGAACTTCAGGTCGACGATGTCCGGGAAGCGCTCCTCCATCAGGCCGGTCACCACCTCGCCGAGCGAGGTCGGGCGCAGGTACTTGCCCTCCTTGACCACGTACTCGTGGCTGATGATGGTCGTTATGGTGGGCGCATAGGTACTCGGACGGCCTATGCCCTTCTCCTCCATCGCGCGTATGAGCGTGGCCTCGGTGTAGCGGCTGGGCGGCTGGGTGAAGCGCTGCTCCTTATCCAGCTTTTTGCACCTGGCGCTCTCGCCCTCGGTCAGGTTGGGTATGCGCTTGACCGGCGCGGCGCTCTCGTCGTCCTTGGAGTCCTCGTAGACCGCAGTATAGCCCGGGAACACAAGCTCGGAATAGCTGGCGCGGAAGCTGTGTCCGGCGCAGCCGGCGTCCACGGTGACGTTGTCGTACACGGCATTGGCCATCTGGCTGGCGGTGAACCTGCCCCAGATGAGCCTGTAGAGCATGTACTGCTCGCGCGTCAGGTCGTGGCGCACCATCTCGGGCGCCAGCGCGGCATTGGTCGGACGTATGGCCTCGTGCGCGTCCTGTGCGCCTGCGCGAGCCTTGTAGCGCCTGGGCTGGGCGGGGCAGTACGCCTCGCCGTAGTGGTCGGTTATAAAGCTGCGCGCGGCGGCGAGCGCCTCCTCGCTGAGACGCAGCGAGTCGGTGCGCATGTAGGTTATGAGGCCGATGGTGCCCTGGCCGGTGATGTCCACGCCCTCGTAAAGCTGCTGGGCTATGCTCATCGTGCGGCGGGGCGTCATGCCCAGGCGGCGGCTGGCCTCCTGCTGCAGCGTGCTGGTGATGAAGGGCGGCGAGGGGCTGCGCTCCTTCTTGCCGCGCTTCACGGCGTCTATCGTAAACGTGTTGTCCTTTACGTCGGCTATGATGCCGTCGACCTGCTGCTCGCTTTTGATGTCGACCTTTTTCTTGCCCTCGCCGTAGTAGCGCGCGGTGAACTCGCTGCCGTCGTCGCGCAGCAGCGTGGCGTCGAGCAGCCAGTACTCCTCGGGCACAAAGGCGCGTATCTCCTTTTCGCGGTCGACCACCATGCGCGTGGCCACGCTCTGCACGCGGCCGGCGCTGAGGCCGCGGCGGATCTTCTTCCACAGCAGCGGACTCAGCTCGTAACCCACGATGCGGTCGAGGATGCGCCGCGCCTGCTGGGCGTCCACCAGGTCTATATCTATGTCGCGCGGAGACTGGATGCTCTCCGTGACCACTTTCTTCGTTATCTCGTTGAAGGTCACGCGCACGGCCTTGTCGTCGGGCAGGCCGAGCAGCTCCTTCAAATGCCAGGCGATGGCCTCTCCCTCGCGGTCAGGGTCGGTCGCGAGGTAGACGATGTCCGCCTTTTCCGCGCTCTTTTTGAGCTCGGAGATGATGTCCTCCTTGCCCTTGACCGGGATATAGTGCGGCTCGAAGCCGTTTTCTATGTCCACGCCCATCGTGCTCTTGGGCAGGTCACGCAGGTGACCCATGCTGGCGAGAACCTTGAAGTCCTTGCCCAGATATTTCTCTATGGTTCTTGCTTTCGCCGGCGACTCGACGATAACGAGCGCCGTCTTTCCTTTCGCCATTAAAACGTCCTCACTTCTGACTGGATATGTTCAGGGAAAATCTTTTCCCGGGTTCTTGAAGCACGTAGCCCTTTATCTGCAGCATCGTCAGCTCGCTGAGCACCTGTGTAGCCGGGAGCGCGGTGCGCTCGATGATGTCGTCTACGTGCGTGTGCGGCTCTGTTATCGCCGTGACTATGGCGAGCTGGGCGCCGTCAAGCTCGGAGAGCTGTTTCTTCAAGTCAATATATTCCTCAGCCTCCGGCTTGTCAACGTCTTTTTTATCGAACAGGCGCTTCACGATGGGCTTTTTCCTGCGCGCTTTCCTGCTTTTTTCCGCCTTGCCCTCCTTTGGCTGGGTCTTGGCCGAGGCCATCACGGTCTTCACGCTCTCGGCGGCGGACTGCTCCAGCTCGCCGGAGAGCTTGCTCTCGCGGCCGTTCTCGTCTATGTCGGGAAAGCGCTCGGCAAAGCCGCCCAGCACGTCCCAGGCGGTCAGCGCCGGGTGCGCGCCCTCTATTATCAGCCGGTTCGAGCCGGCGGCGGTGACCGAGTCGGCGTTCGCGGGCACGGCGTACACCTCGCGCCCCTGGCTGAGCGCCTCGTCCACGAACAGCAGCGCGCCGCTGCGCTCCGGCGCTTCGACCACCAGCGTGGCCACGGACAGCCCGGAGGTTATGCGGTTCCTGGCGCGGAAGTTGGACGCGCGGGTCGGCGCGCCTGGGGCGTACTCGCTGACCAGGGCGCCGTAATACGCCACGTCGGAGGCCAGGGTGTCCCTCGGCGCGTCTATCGCCGTGCCAAGCACGCCGATGCAGCCGCCTCCGGCCAGCAGCGCTCCGCGCGCCGCGGCGTAGTCTATGCCGCGCGTGAGGCCGGAGACCACCAGTCCGCCGCACTTTGTTATGCCGTAGCCCATGCGCTCGGCCATCTTTATGCCGTAATCGGTAGCGCTGCGCGTGCCGATGACGGCCACGGCGCAGCGGTCGTCCACCACGGGGAGCTTGCCGTCGACGTACAGCACCAGCGGCGGGTCGTAGATCTCGTTCAGGCGGCCGGGATACGCCGCATCCTGCATCGTTATTACGCTTATGCCCTTTTCGGCGCACACGCCCAGGGCGCGGTTGGCCGCGTCGGTGCTCTTGTTCTCCAGCGCGGCGCGCTCGTCGGCGTTGAGGAAGTCCAGGCGGTCATAGTCCGCGCGCCGGGCAAAATACGCCTCCCGCACGCCGCCGAAGTGCGCGATAAGCAAGCTTTTCGCGCGGTAACGCACTCCTCCCAGCGATGACAGCCAGACCCAGTATTTCAAATCCGACACGCCGTCACCTCCTATAGCACGCTGCGCGCAAGCTCCCACATTATCACGGCGCCCGCAGCCGCCGCGTTCAGCGACTCGCTGCCAGGGCGCATGGGTATTATCAGCGTCCCGGCGCACATGGCCAGCAGCTCCTCGCTCAGGCCGTGACCTTCGTTGCCTATGGCCACAGCCGCGCGGCTCAAGTCCGCCGTGCGCAAATCGCGCGCCGTATCGCTCAGCGCCGCGCCGTACAGCTCCAGCCCCAGCCGCTCCAGCACGCCGGGCAGCTCCGCAACCGAGCACTCCGTCACGTACTGGCGGAACGCCGCGCCCATGCTGGCGCGCACCGCGCGCGGCGAGCTGCGGTCGGCACAGCTGCCCGCGAGAATGACCGCGTCCATGCCCAGGGCGTTGGCCGTGCGTATGAGCGTGCCCACGTTGCCGGGGTCCTGCATGTTCTCCAGCACCACGGCGTGCCGCGCCTGCTCAGGCGGCGCGATCTCCGGCAGGCGCAGGCTGAAAACCGGCCCCGGACTGTTCTTCACCGGCGAGGCGTAGCCCACCAGCTCCGCCGGAGCCTGATACACCGGGCAGGCGAGTCCGCCCGGCAAGGCAAAGCCCCCGGCGCACAGCACGCCCGTTATCTCGGCCTTCGCCGCCATGGCCTCGCCCAGCAGCTTCACGCCGTCGAGCACCGTCTCGCCGTTCTCCCGCCTGAACGCGGCGTCGGAGCCAAGGGCGCGCAGACGCGCGACATATGGATTTTTCCTTGAAGTTATCCGCTCCATACACACGACCATACATCTAAATAAGAATTCTTTTTTAGCATATTCGCAAACGCCGGATTTGTCAACCTAAACGTGTAAATTATCACTTTCGTCACATTTTCCGGCCGCCTCTTGCCCCGCCGGGGAGATCGCGGTATAATCATACGCGGCAGGGAAAAATCTTTGGAGGTATCGCCATGGTAATCATCTACTGCGAAATGCACATCGCCCCCGAAAAGCAAGCGGAGTACATAGCCCGCGTGAACGAGGCCGGCATCGTCGAGGCCACCAACCGCGAGCCGGGCTGCGTGAGCTACGAGCTGGCCGCTTCCGCCGGCACGCCCGGCAAGCTCTACATAGTCGAGCGCTGGGAGAGTCCCGCCGCGCTGCCGGCCCACATGAAGGGCGCCAACTACGCCGCGCTGATGAAGATAAACGCCGAATACGGCCTCAAGGGCGACGCCGCCGTCTACACGGCCGAGCCGCTGAAGATGCAGTAACTCCGCAAAAACGCCCCCCCGATGCAGCTATCTGCACCGGGGGGTGTTTCTATGCGTGATCCAAGGCCGGAGCCAAGTCGAATGGGCGGCCACTTGTATAGGTTTATCCTGCCGTTTCCCGCCTGCGTGAGCGTCTGTTTGCGGCAACGATGTCTGTAAAGACGGCAGTCACGCCCGCGCAGATATATATGAGCCAGGGATTTTCGATTACAAAGATGTACCATTTCAGCGGCATGGGCGGAAAGTACGAAAACCTGATGCCGCCCAGCACAAGGTAGAGCAGCAGTATGGAAAACACCACAAGCGCGACCGTGGAGAACTTTACAAAGCCGCGGCTCAGTTTTACCTGTGCAAAAGAAGCCGAATGGAGGATACCCAAAACGAGAAACACGGCGGAAAAGCTCAGCGCAGTCCTGAACGTTGTGATATTGAGGATGAACCACAGCCCCTTGCTGATGCCCAGCCCCATCCCATCAGTCCAAAAATGATTTGTCAGTCCATGGATTCCCGGACTTATTATCACCAGCACCAGGCAAACGGCAAAAAACACGCCGCGGCGTATGAGCATATGCTTAAAGCCCGCACCGGTCATGCGATCACATCCTCGCTATCAGAGCTTAAGTTACTTCGTGCTGTATGTATCCAACCCACGTTGGATTTGGATAATTGTCTGTGTAATAAATATCAAAAGCATAACTAAGGCCAATTATAGGATTATCATAAGGATGGACAGGCATCCACTCTCGGCCGCTCCAACTGTTACCATCCTCGTCAATGCTATATCCAGGTACATATAACTTTGTGTTAAAAGGTGGATTATAATAGTATCCAGTAAAATCAAATGTTTCCCAGCCGCTCGGTTCGCCATCAGTGCCGACTTGTATCATTTTGGCCTCTACATCGGGTTCTTTCCAAAAGGGTGCCATGCTTTCGATATTCTGACTTATTTCAAACCAAACAAGATCAAGGAACAAAACTCCATTTTCGTAATATCTCAAATTAATAGTGCTATAATACCATATAAAACCATCAACAGCAGGAATAGTAATCCAACTCTCGTTCTGCGGCGATACCATACCTTCGAAAACATCACATAGCTCGCTTACTATATTGTTTGACGTATTGGGATTTAGAAGTGAAAGTGCCCGCTCTTTGGATTCGGGTATCAATGTGGCTTTTATAGAAGTTACATTTTCAATGCTTACAGAATCACTCGCAGAAGTATTTGTAATCGGATTAACAATCTCATATTGTAGATATGGTAGCTCAATACCGTGTCCGTCTACATATATCTGAGATGTAGAAAACTCTATATTATTTGCCGACATAGAAAACTCATTATCAGCATAAGCTGAAATAAAGGTCATGGATAGCACCATACAGAAAACAACTATTAATGACAAAACTTTCTTGATTTACATGTTTCGCTCCTTTCTGCCAAATTAAATTCATTGTCATGATAACTGCGGCGAGAACTCACCATCACATCGTTGATCAACTGACAAAGCGCGGAAAAGAATGAGCTTAAGTTATCCCCCCATAATGCCAGTTGTAATTATTATATAATAATGCCAATAAAATGTCAACAACGGCGCATATGATTGCCATAATGCACAACAACCTGCAAAGCCAAAGCACGGAAAAAGCGGGCAGCCCCTTGTATGGGCTGCCCGCTTTGCGGTGAGTTATTTGCGGCTCAATACAGCTTTGCGCCGGCGGGGATGTTGTCGTCGAGGATGATGAGGTTGAGGCGCTCCTCGCCCTCCTCCTTGTGCAGCGCGGAGATGATCATGCCGCAGGAGTCTATGCCCATCATCTTCCTCGGCGGGAGGTTGGTGATGGCCAGCAGGGTCTTGCCGACAAGCGTCTCCGGCTCGTAGTAGTCGTGGATGCCGCTGAGTATGACGCGGTCTTCGCCGGAACCGTCGTCGAGTGTGAACTTGAGCAGCTTCTTGCTCTTTTTCACGGCCTCGCACGCCTTGACCTTGACCACGCGGAAGTCGCTCCTGCTGAAGGTCTCAAAGTCCACAAAGTCGGCGAACAGCGGCTCGACCTCGGCCTTGGAGAGGTCGACGTGCACCTTCGGCTGGATCGGCTCGGCGGCCACGGCCTGCGCCTCGGGCGCGGCGGCGCTGTTCTTAGGGGCGTCCAGCGGCTTCATCGTGGGGAACAGGATGACGTCCCTTATGGAGTCGCTGCCGGTGAGCAGCATGGCGCAGCGGTCTATGCCTATGCCCAGGCCACCCGTGGGGGGCATGCCGTACTCGAGGGCGTTGATGTAATCGTAGTCCATCATGCCGGCCTCGTCGTCGCCCTTGGCGCGCAGCTCGACCTGCTTGAGGAAGCGCTCCTTCTGGTCGATGGGGTCGTTGAGCTCGCTGAAGGCGTTGCCCATCTCGCTGCGGCAGATGAACAGCTCGAAGCGCTCGGTGAGGCGCTTGTCCTTCGGGCTGCGCTTGGCAAGCGGGCTAACGTCGACCGGGTGCATGGTGATGAAGGTCGGCTGCACGATCTTATCCTCGACCTTCTGGTCGAAGCACTCGTACAGCGCGTTGCCCCAGGTCGGCTCCTTGCCGTCCATGTCCACGCCTGCGGCCTTCGCGGCGGCCACGGCCTCGGCGTCGCTGTCGATGGCCATGAAGTCCACGCCCAGGTACTTGTTGACAGCCTCGGCCATGGTCATGCGCGGCCAGCCGGGAGCCAGCGAGACGTGCTCGCCCTGCCAGTCGACCTCGTAGGTGCCGAGTATCTCCATCGCAGCGCCGCTGAGCAGGTCTTCAAACAAGTCCATCATGTCGTTGAAGTCGGCGTAGGCCTGGTACAGCTCGACGGTGGTGAACTCGGGGTTGTGACGGGTGTCCATGCCCTCGTTGCGGAAGATGCGGCCGAGCTCGTAAACACGCTCGATGCCGCCGACGATAAGGCGCTTGAGCGGCAGCTCGGTGGCTATACGCAGATACATGTCCATGTCCAGCGTATTGTGGTGGGTTATAAAGGGTCTCGCCGTCGCGCCGCCGGAGATGGTGTTCAGCACCGGCGTCTCGACTTCCATATATCCGCGGCCTTCAAGGAAGCGGCGGACATAGCTCACGAACTTGGAGCGAATCTCAAAGTTGCGGCGGCTCTCGTCGCTCATGATGAGGTCGACGTAGCGCTGGCGGTACTTGAGCTCCACGTTGGTCATGCCGTGGAACTTCTCGGGCAGCGGCCTGAGGCTCTTGGACAGTAGAGTGACCTTCTCCGCGTGGACGCTTATCTCGCCGGTCTTGGTCTTGAAAACATAGCCCTCCACGCCGATGATGTCGCCGATGTCGTAGCGGCGGAAGTCCTTGAACTCCTGCTCGCTGACGGCGTCGGAGCGGACATAGAGCTGGAGCTGGCCGCGGTCGTCCTTGATGTGGCAGAATATGGCCTTGCCCATGCCGCGCTTGGACATGATGCGTCCGGCCACGGCGACGTGACGGTTCTCGTACTCCTCGTAGCCGTCCCTTATCTCGCTTGTCCAGGCGCTGCGCTTGAAGCTGGTTATCTCAAAAGGGTCGCGTCCCGCGGCGCGCAGCTCCTCGAGCTTCTCGCGGCGGACACGGAGAATTTCACTGAGCTCCTGCTCCGGAGCCTCGTTCACGTTGTTCTTTATGTTCTCCCCGCTCATAGTGCCCCGCTTTCTTTATTCGTTGCTCACCGACATGATGGTGAAGCGCATCTGTCCGGCAGGAGCCTCGACAGTGACCGTCTCACCGACGCGGTGGCCTATTATTGCACGGCCGATCGGGCTCTCGTCGCTGATGCGCCCCTGCATGGGGTTGGCCTCCTGAGAGCCGACGATCTGATACTCGATCTCATCGTTTTCGTCCAGGTCGCGCAGTTTGACATGACTGCTGAGACTGACGGTATCGGCGTCAAGCTCGGTCTTTTCGATTATTTCGGCGTTCTCGATGAGCACCTTCATCTCGGCGATTTTGGAGTAGAGCTTGCCCTGCTCCGTCTTGGCCTCGTCGTACTCGCTGTTCTCGCTGAGGTCGCCGAAGCTGCGGGCTTCCTTAATAAGCTCGCTGACCTCTTTTTCGCGGACGGTCTCAAGGTAATGGAGCTCCTTGACCAGATCGTCATAGCGCTCCTGGCTCATCTTGTACTTGCTCTCAGCAGTCATTGCTATCTTCCTTCCGTTAATTGTGCGGCGCCTGCCGCGCCGTTTATTTTAATAGTGACACCTTAAAATGTCAAGTGATCAGGTCATGAGCTGGACTGCGGCCAGCGCGGCGTCCCGCTGCGCGTCGCCCTTGCTCGTGAGCGCGACTATCTGATCCGGCACTATGCCGCCCTGCTCGGCCAGGTCTACGCGCATCGGGGTGAGGTATCTGGCCGTGGAGACGTGGATGGCGCTGCCGTCAGAGAGCTCTATCGTCTGCTGGCTGCGGGACTTGCCGGTGGTTTGCGCGCCTATGATATCCGCCCAGTTGTACTCCTGCAGCGCTGCGGCAAAGAACTCGGCCGCGGAGTAGCTGTACTCGTTGACCAGCACCGCCATGGGCATGTCCAGGCACACGCTGTCGGACTCGGTGGCCGTCTCGTTGCCGTCCTTGTCCACGCTGATGAAGATGGTGCCCGAGGGCAGCAGATAGTCCAGCAGCGCCGTCAGCTCGCTGACGAGTCCGCCGGGGTTGGAGCGCACGTCGAAAATAAAGCCCAGCGCCCCCTGGTTGAGCAGCGACTCTATCGCGGATATCGCGGACTCCGCCGCGCCGGATTGGAAGTTGGCTATCTCGATATATCCTATATTGCCGCTGAGCATCTCGTAGGTCACGGGGTTCGTGTAGACCACGGCGCAGTTGACCGAGATGTCCGACTGGTTGCCGTCGCTGTTCTGGATGTGGAGCTGCACGGTCTCGCCCGTGTTGGCCTCTATGACGCTCTGCGCGTCGCCAACCGTCATGCTGGTGATGTCGGTGCCGTTAATGGTGAGTATGATGTCGCCGGCTTTCAGACCCGCGTTGGCCGCGGGGCTGTCCTCATACACGCCGGTGATCTTCATTCCGCCGGTCGAGGCGTCCTTGTCTATCGTCACGCCCAGACCCACGTACTGGTTGGCGCTGTAGAGCTTGTACGCCTGGTACTCGGCGGGGCTCATGTAATAGCTCCACTGGTCGCCCAGCGCGTCCACCATGGCCGCGAAGGCAGCCGTGGACACGGCGTCCTCGTCGACGGCGCCGACGTAGTATTCGTCGAGCGTGTTCTTTATCTCCAGGTACTTCATGGCCTGGTTGTAGTTGTCCTCTGAGCCGATGCGGTTGCGCTCGCGCTGCACCGTCAGTCCGTAGGTCACCCCGACACACAGCACACAGGCAAGTATAAACGCCCAGAACCTGATTTTTATGCCGAAAAACGCCCTAACAAGGTTTCCCAGTCTGCCCTTCATAAGCGCCTCCTTTGGGTCATATGCAACGGCGTCGGCGCTTCGCCGACGCACTTATGCGGGCGGCCTTACGGCCGCCCGCCCTATTGATTTTTATTCCGCCTCAGGCGTCCGCAGAGTAGGACAGCCCGGAGAAGTAGGCAGTCGGGTCTTCCGTGCCGCCGTTGGCGTTGCGTATCTCAAAGTGGAGATGCGGTCCGTTAGACCAGCCGGTGGAGCCGACGTAGCCGATGGTCTGCCCCTGCGTCACGGTCTGGCCGGCGCTGACGGCCAGCGAGCTCATGTGCGCATACAGGGTGTACGTGCCGTTGGTGTGGTAGATCATGACATAGTTGCCGTAGGACGAGCTGTATGTCGCGACGGTGACGGTGCCGCCGTCGGCCGCGAGCACGGTGGCTCCCTCGTTTGCGCCGATGTCTATGCCGGAGTGGAAGCGCTCGGTGCCGAATATCGGGTGGATACGGTTGCCGTACCGGCTGGTTATGTAGGTGCTGGACGGGCAGGGCCAGATGTAGGTGCCCGTGGCCGCCGAGCCGGAATCGCCGCCGGTGCCGGAGTTTCCGCCGGTGCTGCCGCTGTCTCCGGTGTTGTTATTGTTGTTTTCTTCTTCCTTCTGAGCCTGCTCCTGCTGCCACATCTCCCAGGCTATCTGGTTCATCTGGTCGTTGAGCGCCTGCTCGGCCGCCTCGTTGGCCAGATACTCCTGCTGAGCCTGCTCGATGTCCTCGTCCAGGTCGGCGATGAGAGCCGTGGCTTCCTCTATCTTCCGCTCAAGCTCGGCGCGCTTGGTCTCCAGCTCGCTCTGCTTGTCGTTCAGGCCGGAGAGCGTATCCTCGTACTCGCCCAGCACCTTCTCGGTGTTCTCGCGGGCGGTCTTGTACTGCTCAAAGAGGCGCTGGTCGGCCTTCATTATCTCGCTGATGTCGTCCATAGCGGAGAGAAGCTCGCCTATGCTGCCGCAATTGAAGATCATGTCCAGGTAGGTGTAGCTGCCGTTCTCCTCCATCGCGCGCACGCGCTTGCAGTACAGGTCGTACTGCTCGCTCTCGGCGGCCTGGGCGTCTTCCAGCTCGGCCGACTTTTCCTCGAGCAGATTGTTGTATAGGGAAATCTGCTCGTTTATCAGCTCTATTTCCTCCTGGGCGTACTGGTTCTGCTCGTCCAGCAGCGCCTTCTGCTCCAGAGCCGTCTCCCGCTCGGCCATGAGGCTGCTTAAATTGGCCTCCATGTCCTCGCGCTGACTCTGCAGCTCCTCCTTCTGCTTTTCTATCTCGTCTATCTGGGACTGATAGTCAGAGCCTGAACTGGAGCTTGAGCCGGAGCCGGAGTCCGACGCCAGCGCGCCCATGGAGCCCATCGCAGAAAGCATGAGCGACATGACGAGCAGGAACGCCATCACTACGGCTATGACAGATACTAATGTTTTCTTCTTCATGCTGTTTCTCCTGGGATGCCGGGGTTAGACCTTGAGGTAATTGCGTATCGCGCTCGACCCGCCGAATATGCCGACGAGGATGCCGACGCCCAGGAAGGCTATCAGCAGCGGCCACATGACGGCCGAGAACGGTACAAGCGAGATCAGTGTGCTGGCCACGCCGCCCATGACCCTGTTCAGCAGCAGGGAGTACAGTCCCCACTCGATGATGAAGGCCAGCAGGCTGCCGAGCACGCCGAGCACCAGACCCTCTACTATGAACGGGCAGCGGATAAAGCCGTTGGACGCGCCGACCATGCGCATGATCGCTATCTCCTCGCGCCTGGTGAAGGTGGCGAGCTTTATCGTGTTGGTCATGATAAAGAAGGAGACGATGATGAGTATGACGATAAGCGCCAGGGACACTATGCTGACGATGTTCCTCGCCGTTATGAAGCCCTGGGCATAGTCGAGGTGCGCGTTGACGTCGGCGACGCCGTCGACCGCCTCGAGGTCGGTTTTCGTCTGGGCGGTGAGGCTTATGTCGGTGAGGTGGATGATATACCTGTGGCGGAACACGCTCTCGTCCAGGCTGTCAAACAGCTCGGGGTCGTAGTCCTCCTGGAAGTTCTCCATGGCCTCGGCGCGGCTCATGAATTCCGCCCCTGCCACGTTGGGCACCGCCTCGATAAGCGGCTCTATCGCCCTGGCCTCCTCCTCGGTGAGGTTCTCGTCTATGAAGGCGACGACCTCGTTCTCGCTCTCCAGGTCGGCGATCATCTCGTTTATGTTCACGACCAGCAGGCCGAAGCTGCCCATGATGATAAGGCAGGCCATGGTTATCGTGACCGTGGCAAAGCTCATCAGCCCGTGGCTGAATATGCCGGTGAAGCCGGACTTTATCAGATAACCGAGTCTACTCAATTTCATAGCTGTAATACCCGTCCATTCCGTCGCTGATGATCTTGCCGCCGTCTATGGCAACAACACGCTTGGAGAAGGCGTTGACAAGCTCCTTCTCGTGTGTGACGACAAGCAGTGTGGTGCCCAGCTCGTTTATTTTCTCCAGCAGAAGCATGAGCTCCAGGCTGCGCACAGGGTCGAGGTTGCCGGTGGGCTCGTCGGCTATTATCATCCGCGGGCTGTTGACCAGCGCGCGGGCTATGGCCACACGCTGCTGCTCGCCGCCGGACAGCTCCTGGGGATAGCGCTTCTCGCGCCCCTTGAGTCCGACCAGCTCCAGCACGTAGGGCACGCGCTCCTTGATAGACGCGTTGGAAGCGCCGACCACGCGCATGGCAAAGGCCACGTTGTCGTACACCGTCATTTTGTCTATGAGGCGGAAGTCCTGGAATATGACGCCGAGCGTCCTGCGCAGGAAGGGCAGCTTGCGCCGCTTTATGCGCATCATGTCGAAGCCGTTGACAGTGATCTCGCCGCTGGCGGCGTGGACTTCTCCGGTGAGCAGCTTTATTATCGTCGTCTTGCCCGAACCGGACGGTCCGACCAGGAACACGAATTCGCCGTCGTGGATGTCGAGGTCGACACCGTGGAGCGCCTCCGTGCCGCTGCTGTCATAGACCATCTTGACAGAGTTCATCTGAACCATGGGTATATTTCCTCCGTTCGCTTATCGGCAGCCGATGGGAGTCGTTAAGTAAGCGCTGGACAGTGTCAGCGCTTACCAAAATCAGAATCTCGCGGAGTTCTGGCTGTCGAGGTATTTTTTGACCATCATGGCGACCTTGAACACTATGGCGTGGTCAAACTCGCGCAGGTCGAGACCGGTGAGCTTCTTTATCTTCTCCAGCCTGTACACAAGCGTGTTGCGGTGGACGTAGAGCTTGCGGCTCGTCTCAGAGACGTTGAGGTTGTTCTCGAAGAACTTGTTTATGGTCTCAAGCGTGTCGTCGTCGAGGGTCTCGATCGGGTTCTTCTTGAAAACTTCGGAGAGGAACATCTCGCACAGCGTCGTGGGCAGCTGATAGATGATGCGGCCTATGCCGAGGTTCTCATAGTTGATGATGGTCTTTTCCGTGTCGAACACTTTGCCGACTTCGATGGCCACCTGCGCCTCCTTGTACCTGTCGGCCAGCTCGCGCAGGTGATAGGCGGTGGAGCCGATGCCAATGACGGTCTTGACACCCAGCTCGCTCTTTATCGTGTGCTCGATCTGGCGGGCAAGCTCGGCGACGTCGTCGGCGCCGGGCTCTCCGGTCAGCTCGCGTATCACGACTATGTCCGTCTCGGTGACGGAGAGGACGAAGTCGCGCTGGCGGTCGGGAAACAGGTTCTGCACAACCTCGAGCGCCGCAACGTCGCTGTGATCCACCTGGCGTATCAGGTAGACCACGCGGGGAACGTCCGTCACGAAGTGCAGTTCCTTTGCGCGGACGTACACGTCGCCGGGCAGGATGTTGTCGGAAATTATGTTCTTTACAAAGGTAGCCTTGTTGTGCTTCTCCTCGTAGTTTATCCGCGCCTCGCCCATGGCGACCGCGGACAGGATGCAGATGCTGCGCGCAGCATCGTCATGCCCGGAAACAAACACGGCGTAATCGAATCTGGAGCCTACGACACCCAAAAGTTTGTAGGTTCTGACGTTGGAAGCAAAGATTTGTTCCTGATCTTCCCCCATCGCAGCCTGCATATCGTCCAGATGAGAGCCTATCATGGAGAGCTCGCTGCAGGCTATGACAAAGCCCTGCTCGTCAACGACGCCTATGGTTCTGTCCGTGGCTTCCTTCATCTGTATAATGACGCTCTGAAATACCCTGCTTGACATCTTTTATCCTCCCTGTTTTCATTGCATGGCGGCTGTGTCCGGCTTACGGTCTCTCTCCCGGTGCGCCGTTTCCGGCCTTTGGTTATTATAGACAAGAGCGCTCAATCATGCGTCTTACATGATAATACAGATATGTGCAAATTTCAATAGAAAAATGTGATGTTTTTGTGAACAATTAAGATTCCTATAGTTAAAAGCCACAAATACAAGGGTCGAATATCTTACGACAAGCCAAAAACCTTGCTCGCTTCAAATTGACGAAGCTCTTTGAAACCGCCGGATCCCAGGCTCTCGTCCAGTTCCAGCTGCCCGATTCTGACCCTGCGCAGAGTCTCCACGTTCTTTCCCCTGCTGGCCAGCATGCGCTTGACCTGGTGGTACTTCCCCTCCGAGACCTCCACCTTGCACGTGTTGCCCTCCAGAGGCTCCAGAACCGCCGGCAGGCACCTTGTGCCGTCGGCAAGGGTCAGACCCTCGCGAAAGGCCTCGACGTCCTCTGCGGTCACAGGGAGCGCCGTAGAGGCAATGTACGTCTTGACCACCCCGTGCTTGGGCGAGATCACCCGGTGCGCGTAGTCCCCGTCGTTGGTCAGCAGCAAAAGCCCCGTCGTGTCCTTGTCGAGGCGCCCCACGGGAGAGAGCCCCAGCGCGCGCAGCTCCCGCGGCAGGAGATCCAGCACGGTGGGCTGTCCGGGGTCTTCGGTCGCGCTGAGCACGCCCGCCGGCTTATCCAGCATGAAGTATCTGTACTCGGCGCAGTTCACCTGCGCGCCCAGCACGGTGATGACAGCCGATTCGTCGGCCTTTGCCTCCGGCTTATCCACGGTCACGCCGTTTACGGCCACGCTGCCCGAGCGTATCAGCGCCCTGGCGTCGCTGCGCGAATACAGCCCGCTTTGTACTAGGAGCTTATCAAGTCTTGTCATGTGTCACCTGCTTTGTAATAATCCCGGGACGGCGCAAATATAATGCTCCGGGAGGGATGTCCCGTGACGGGTGAAAAAAAGCTTACCAGGAGAGGCGCTGTCTTCATCATACTGGCCTGCGCCGTGATATTGGCGGTGATCGTCCTGCTCTGCTCCGAGCCTGAAGGCTCCGGCCTGGACAGCACCGAGGCGCGCGTCGAATACCTCGCCGGACTGGGCTGGGAGGTCGACGCCGGCAGCGAGACGGCGCGCACGGTGACGCTGCCGGACGAGGTGAGCGGCGTCATCGCGCAGTACAACGCCCTGCAAAAGCAGCAGGGCTTCGACCTCGAGCCATACGCCGGCAAGGAGATCGAGAGCTACACGTACGAGCTGATGAACTATCCCAACGGAGAGGAGGGCGTGGTGGCTCAGCTGTTCGTGTACAAAGGCCGCGCCATCGCCGGAGACATACACTCCTCCGCCCTCGGGGGCTTCATGCACAGTATCAAAAATGTCTAGGGGGGAATTCTTCCCCCCTAGATACGCGGCGCTTGCGCCGCGTTACCCCCCTCGCCGCGCACGGCGCGGCGGCCGTGGACACGCGTCCACGGGATAAGGTATCTAGCCGAGGCAAAGCCCCGGCTAGATGATTTTGATTGGGGGCATAAGGGTAGCACATAATTACGCATAAAGGCTCGGCCGGTGCCGAGCCTTTAGTTTGCTATTCATCGAGACGGGGCTTCGCCTCGGCTCGATACAATAACCTGCGGACACGTGTCCGCAGCCGCCGCGCTGTGCGCGGCGAGGGGGGTATCCCGGCATTTATGCCGGGTATCTAGGGGGGACAACGTCCCCCCTAGAGAGTTTTATTACTCGTTGATGGCGATGACGACGCCGGAGCCGACGGTGCGGCCGCCCTCGCGGATAGCGAAGCGGAGGCCGTTCTCGATGGCGATGGGGGTGATCAGCTCAACGTCCATGTCGACGTTGTCGCCGGGCATGCACATCTCAACGCCCTCGGGCAGGGAGATGACGCCGGTCACGTCGGTGGTACGGAAGTAGAACTGAGGACGGTAGTTGTTGAAGAACGGGGTATGACGGCCGCCCTCGTCCTTGCTCAGGACGTAGACCTGGCCCTTGAACTTGGTGTGGGGGTGAATGCTCTTCGGGGCAGCGAGAACCTGGCCGCGCTCGACGTCCTTCTTCGCGATGCCGCGGAGCAGGGTGCCGACGTTGTCGCCGGCCTCGGCGAACTCGAGGGTCTTGTGGAACATCTCGGTGCCGGTGACGACGGTCTCCTGGGTCTCCTTGATGCCGACGATCTCAACCTTGTCGCCGACCTTGACGCGGCCACGCTCGACACGGCCGGTGGTAACGGTGCCGCGGCCGGTGATGGTGAAGACGTCCTCGATGGGCATCAGGAACGGCTGGTCGGCCTTGCGCTCGGGGGTCTCGATCCAGGTGTCGACAGCGTCCATGAGCTCCCAGATGCACTTGTACTCGGGGGCGTGAGGATCGGTGCTGTTGCTCTCGAGAACCTTCAGAGCGGAGCCCTTGATGATCGGGGTGTCGTCGCCGGGGAACTCGTACTTGTCGAGCAGCTCGCGGACTTCCATCTCGACGAGCTCGAGCAGCTCGGGATCGTCGACCTGGTCGCACTTGTTCAGGAAGACGACTATATAAGGAACGTTAACCTGGCGGGCGAGCAGCAGGTGCTCACGGGTCTGAGCCATGGGGCCGTCGGAGGCGGCGATAACGAGGATGGCGCCGTCCATCTGAGCAGCACCGGTGATCATGTTCTTGATGTAGTCGGCGTGACCCGGGCAGTCGACGTGGGCGTAGTGGCGGCCCTGGATCTGCTCGCCGTTCAGGCCGGTGCGGTCATCGGTCTGGTACTCGACGTGAGCGGTGTTGATCGTGATGCCGCGGGCGCGCTCTTCGGGAGCCTTGTCGATCTGGTCGTAGGCGGTGTACTCGGCGGCGCCTTCGTCTGCCATGTGCAGAACCTTGGTGATAGCGGCGGTCAGAGTGGTCTTGCCGTGGTCGATGTGGCCGATGGTACCAATGTTGACGTGGGGCTTGGTGCGGTTAAACATCTGCTTTGCCATTTTGATATCCTCCTTAGTAATCGATGGATGGTAATGGATTTACCGGAATGTATCGTAAGCGAGGCTCAGCCCCGGTTTCCGATAATCTTGTCTTGCAGGCTCTTGGGGAGCTCTACGAAATGTCTGGGCTCCATGGAGTAGTTGGCGCGACCCTGCGTCTTGCTGCGCAGGTCGGTCGCATAGCCGAACATGGTGCTCAGAGGCACGTTTGCGGTGACGATGACGGCGCCGTTGCGGATGTCGGTGCCGACGATCTGGCCGCGGCGGGCGTTGATGTCGCCGACGACGGTGCCCATGTAATCCTCGGGCGCAGTGACGCTGACCTTCATGATGGGCTCGAGCAGGGTCGGGCCGGCCTTGGCCATGGCCTCCTTGAAGGCCATGCTGCCGCATATCTTGAAGGCGTTCTCACTGGAGTCGACCTCGTGGAAGGAACCGTCGATGAGCGTGGCCTTGACGTCGACGACCTGATAGCCGCCGAGGATGCCGGCCTGCATCGCACCCTGGATGCCCTGATCCACACAGGGGATATACTCCTTGGGGATCGCGCCGCCGTGGATGTCGTCCACGAACTCGTAGCCCTTGCCGGACTCGTTTGGTTCGATGGTGAGCTTGACGTGCGCGAACTGGCCGCGGCCGCCGGTCTGGCGCACAAAGCGCGTGTCGACGGTGGCGGGCTTGGTGATGGTCTCCTTGTAGGAGACCTGGGGCTTGCCGACGTTGGCCTCGACCTTGAACTCACGCAGCAGCCTGTCGACGATGATCTCCAGGTGCAGCTCGCCCATGCCGGCGATGATGGTCTGACCGGTCTCCTCGTCGGTGTAGGTCTTGAAGGTCGGGTCTTCCTCGGCGAGCTTCGCGAGGGCTATGGACATCTTCTCCTGGCCGGCCTTGGTCTTCGGCTCGATGGCGACGCGGATAACAGGCTCCGGGAACTCCATGTTCTCCAGGATGATCTGGTTCTTGTCGTCGCAGAGCGTGTCGCCGGTGGTGGTGTTCTTCAGGCCGACGGCCGCAGCGATGTCGCCGGAGTAGGCGGTCTGGAGATCCTCACGGTGGTTGGCATGCATCAGCAGGATGCGGCCGAGGCGCTCACGCTGTCCCTTCGTGGCGTTGATGACGGTCTCACCGGCGTTGACGGTGCCCGAATACACGCGGAAGAAGGCGAGCTTGCCGACGTAGGGGTCGGTCATGATCTTGAAAGCCAGAGCCGAGAAGGGAGCGTCGTCGCTGGCCTCACGGGTCTCTGTCTCGCCGGTCTTGGGGTTCACGCCCTCGACGGCGGGGATGTCCAGCGGGCTGGGCAGGTAGTCGACGATGGCGTCGAGCAGCTTCTGCACGCCCTTGTTCTTGTAAGAGGTGCCGCACACCACGGGAACCATCTTGACCGCGACGGTGGCGCGGCGGATGGCGGCGCGGATCTTGTCGGCGGGCACTTCCTCACCCTCGAGGTACATCTCCATGATCTCGTCGTCAAAGTCGCTCACAGCCTCAAGGAGGTTGGTGCGGTACTCATCGGCGAGGTCACGCATGTCCTCGGGAATCTCCTCAACGCGCATGTCCTTGCCCAGGTCGTCATAATAGACGTCGGCCTTCATTTCGACCAGGTCTATTATGCCGCGGAAATCGGCTTCCTTGCCTATCGGCAGCTGGATGGGCACCGCGTTTGCCTTGAGGCGGTCGTGCACCATGTCGATCACGTTGTAGAAGTCCGCGCCCATTATGTCCATCTTGTTGACGTAGATGATACGCGGGACGTTGTAGTGGTCGGCCTGACGCCAAACGGTCTCGCTCTGCGGCTCGACGCCGCCCTTGGCGCAGAGAACCGTAACGCAGCCGTCCAGGACACGCAGGCTGCGCTCGACCTCGACGGTGAAGTCGACGTGACCCGGGGTGTCGATGATGTTCAGGCGGCAGCCGCGCCAGTGACAGGTTGTGGCAGCGGAGGTGATGGTGATACCACGCTCCTGCTCCTGCTCCATCCAGTCCATAGTGGCGGTGCCCTCGTGGGTCTCGCCTATCTTGTAGTTGACGCCAGTATAGAACAGGATGCGCTCAGTCGTCGTGGTTTTGCCCGCGTCGATGTGAGCCATTATTCCGATGTTTCTAGTGTTCTCCAGTGAATACTCTCTGGGCATATAATGCTACGCTCCTAAAATTCTAAGCTTCTTTCTCTTACCACCTGAAGTGCGCGAAGGCCTTGTTGCTCTCGGCCATCTTGTGGGTATCCTCGCGGCGCTTGACAGCGGCGCCGAGGTTGTTGCAGGCGTCCATGATCTCGCCGGCAAGGCGCTCCTTCATAGTCTTCTCGCCGCGCTTGCGGGCGAACATCGTCAGCCAACGCAGGCCGAGAGTCTGACGGCGCTCGGGACGAACCTCGATAGGCACCTGATAGGTGGCGCCGCCGACACGGCGGGCCTTGACCTCCAGGCTGGGCATGATGTTGTTCATGGCCTCGGTGAACGCCTCGAGGGGGTCTTTGCCGGTCTTTTCCTTTATAATGTCAAACGCATCGTACACGACCTTCTGTGCGACGCCCTTCTTGCCGTCCAGCATGATGCTGTTGATGAGCTTGGTCACCAGCACGCTGTTGTATACCGGATCAGGCAGGATCTCTCTCTTGGGAACGTTACCTCTTCTGGGCACTATGCTTCCCTCCTTCATTAAAAAATGACTTCATCGGTACTCGAGGGGCGGTCTGTCCCCCCGCTGCGCCCAGCGGTCTGAGCGATACGCTGTAATATCAATCAAACAGCTTGGGCTGTGCTGCCGGAATTATTTCTTACCGGCCTTGGGGCGCTTGGCGCCGTACTTACTGCGGCCCTGCATACGTCCGGAGACGCCCTGGGTGTCCAGAGTGCCGCGGATGATGTGGTAACGCACACCGGGCAGGTCCTTGACACGGCCGCCGCGAATCATGACGACGGAGTGCTCCTGCAGGTTGTGGCCAACACCGGGGATGTACGCGGTGACCTCGTAGCCGTTGGTGAGGCGCACACGGGCGATCTTACGCAGAGCGGAGTTCGGCTTCTTGGGAGTCGAGGTACGCACCGCGGTGCACACGCCGCGCTTCTGGGGGCTGGAGAGGTTGGTCTCGCAGTTCTTGAGGGTGTTCAGACCCTTCTGCAGAGCGGGGGACGTGCTCTTGTAGGTCACCTGTTCCCTGCCCTTCCTGACGAGCTGGTTAAAAGTCGGCAAATTGCATTTCCTCCTTTCCCGGGAAAAAATATTCTGATTTTGCGCAAAAACACAGCCATTTTCGCGCGAAATCCGCCACGGGCATAATTATACCCGGGCGGAAATTGATTCTAGCATATTTCACAAAATTAGTCAAGAAAAATTTATAGGCGGAACAGAGCCCAAATGTGTGCAAAATTGCGGGATTATTCGACTTTCACGCTTCACATCGGGCGGCAAGACGGCCGGCTGCCGGAGCGGCCGGCCGTCTTACGGTCTCACGGCAGTGCTTTAGTCGTACAAATCGACAAATTGCTCGAGGCAGAGATTGTTCTCCATGATATACTGCGCCGCCTCGACGCCGACATAGCGGAAGTGCCACGGCTCGTTGATGCCGGTTATGGACTCGCGCGAGGCCGGGTAGCGGAGTATGAAGCCGTACTGGGCGCAGTTCTCGCGCATCCAGGTGAGGAAGTTCTGATCCATCTGCGTGGCGTCCATGGTGTTGTAGTAGCGGTCTGTAATGTCCACGCCCAGACCCGTCTGATGGTCGCTCTCGCCCGGGGGCGCTACGCTCTTTGCGGCCTCGGCGTAGTCCTCGGTCGTGGGGTACTCCGGCCATGCTATCTGGCTGGCGCGGCCGTTATATATGTAGTTCTGCGCGCTGTAGCTGCGGTAGGCCGTCATTATATACGGCGAGTATCCGGCGCTGCGCGCGCCGTTGAGGAACTCCACCAGCGCGTCTACCGCGCGCTCGTCGAAGTACTGCGCCGTGCCCTCTATGGAAGCGACGTACGGGGTGTAGGAGCCGATGTTGTGGTCGCTGTTCGCGAGCCGGTATTCCCAGGACGTGATGTCGATGTCCGGCTTGTCCGTGCCTATCTCCGGACGTTCCTCCTTGCTGCCCGGCAGAGTTGTAGCCTGCGGCGTCGGCTGAACCACGTAGGAGAGGTCTCCGTCTATGTTCACGCCGTTGTCTGCCGTGGCCGCCTCGGAGCTCCGGGAGGCCACGACGAGCAGCAGCAAAATAGTGAGCAATGTAAAAGCAAAGGCCGAGAATATGCGCTTGGTCTGCATTATCGCCGCCTCCTTTCTGCGTACTTGCCGCATGATGTGCGCTTCGTGGGGGAAGCAGACTTTTAGGAGAATATTATAGCACTAAAAGTGGGGAATGACAAGCGGTATATTTGCACGGCAAAGAGGCGGCGCTTATGCGCCGCCTCTCGGGGTTTGTCAGTTTTGCGTCCAGCTTGTTACTAAAGTAGTAACGTTCAGGTGCAAAGCAAATCAGGCCTTCTTGTTGTGGATCTTGGGGAGCAGCAGGCAGACGACCATGCCGACAACGACACAGACGATCTGGACCCAGGCCACGCTGTGCATGGAGGTGACTATGCTGGTAGCGACGGGAGCGCCGGAGGCCTCATACTGGATGGCGTTGGTGAACATCGGGACGAACACGGCCACGCCGAACGGGGCAGACAGGTCACGGAACACGGTGTAGGTGCCGGAACCGGCGCCGGCGATCTGCGGATCGAGGCCGGACAGAGCGACGTTCATGAAGATGGTGGTGTTGCCGCCGAGGCCGAGGCCGATGAAGAACAGGCTGGCAGCGAACATGACGAAGCCGGACTCAGCGGTGTAGAGCAGCTGCAGGGCAGCGCCTATCAGGCAGAATACCAGCGCGCACACGGAAACGATGCGGGGCTCCTTCTTGTTGGCGAGCGGAGCCACGACGATGTTGCCGATGGTCATGCCGACGTACATGATGGAGGTAGCATAGCTGGCCACGGAGGTGGTCGGGTCGAACATCATCGCGAAGCGGATGGTGTTGGTCATGCAGGCCTGCATGAGGCCCTGGGTGAGGAAAAGAACGACAACGGGCAGGATGAACTGCTTGCGAGCCATGAACTTGCCGTTGAGGATGGGGTTCTTGGCCTTCTTCTCAGCAACGAACAGGATAACAAGGCAGACAACAGCGGCGCCGAGCACGACGAGAGTGGAGGTGCCGAGCCAGCCGGCCGTACCCTGAGCCAGGTTGGGCACGCAGAGAGCCAGGGAGAAGAACAGGATGATGAAGATGCCGCCGAAAACGTCGAAGCCGGACATGCCCTTCTTCGGGCCGGTCTCCTTCTTCATGGTGAACAGGCCGACAACAAAGCAGAGGGCGGCCAGGGCAGCGCAGATGTAAAGGATGAGACGCCAGTTCTGGGTGGTCTGGAAGATGATGCCACCGATGGTGGGTCCAAAGATGACCATGCCGCTGGAGAGAGCGGCGTACACGGCGAAGCCGTTGCCCATCTTGGCGGGCGGGAACTCACTGGTGATGTAGGCGATGACGGTCGGGGAAATGGCGGCTGCGCCGACACCGACGACAAAGCGGCCAATGATGACCATCCACACCATTCCGTCCGGAGCGATGCCGATAACGAGCTCGCCGATGGCCATGAGAGCCATGCCGACGAGGGAGGCGCCGCGGCGGCCGAAGATGTCGCCCAGCTTGCCGAGGACAGGCGCGCAGGCGGCCATGCCCATGCTCATCGAAAGGGTGATCCAGGTGAGCCAGGACGGATCAAGCTGCCAGTCGCTGACGATGTTGTTGGGGATAGACGCCGTGAAACCACCGGCGAGGCTGACCAGAGCTGCAGCCATTGCGAAGGGGATAAAGCCCTTCATGTAGTTTTTGTTTACTGTAGCATCCATACATTTTCTCCTTTTGCCATGACCTTTGGCAGCGGCCGGAAGGCTCCCGCTAACCGCAGGCGCTCGTTTAACTCCTTCCGGGGCGCTTTTCCCCCGCCCCGGAAGGAGTCCATACAGTTACAGGTTGTACGCGACCTCGAAGCCCTCCCACATGGCATCGCTGGACTGGCGGGCCTTGACGGCGTCGCCGATCACGTGCACTTCGGGGACGAACTCTTTGAGCTTCTCGCTCAGCGGGTCGTAGTTGCGGGCGCCGAGGCCGAAGATTATGTAATCGAAGCCGCGGAGCCATTCCTCGGTGCCGTCCTTCCGCTGGACCTTGACGTCGTGGTCAGTGACCTCCAGCACCTTGGTGTTTACATTGATGTCAACCCCGTTGGCCTTCAGGGTGCGCATAAGGGGTGCCCTGTTGGGCATGCACACGCCGGTGAGGATCTGGGGGAGCATCTCGATGATGGTGACCTCGACGTCGCCGATGCTCGCGTCAAAGCCGCGGGTGAACGCGGTGGGACGGGCGTTGGCGAGTATCGTCTCGGCCGTCTCGCAGGCGACTTCGCCGCCGCCGAGTATGCACACGCGACCCTTCGGGATGACGAACTTGCCCTTGAGGAAGTCGTGAGCGGTGCGGACGGGGTAGTCCTGCGTGCCCTTGATGGGCGGGATCAGCGGCTTCGCGCCGGTGGCGACGATGACCGCGTCGGGGTTGAATTCCTTGACAGCCTCAACAGTGGCCTCCTTGCCGAACTCGAACTTGACTCCGGCCTTCTTGGCGCGATAGTTGAGGTGGACGAGCCACTTGGTCATCTCCTGCTTGCCGGGGCTGGTGACAGCCAGGTTGAGCTGGCCGCCGATCTTGTCGTCGGCTTCCCAGACGGTGACGTCGTGGCCGCGCTCGGCGGCGGTGACGGCAGCGTACATACCGCCGGGGCCGGCGCCGATGATGAGGGTCTTCTTGACCTCCTCGGCCGGCTTGTCGGGGTAGTCGTACTCGTAACCGACGCGCGGGTTTATGTGGCAGCGGCACTGGGGACGCTCGGCAGTGCGGGTGATGCAGCTTCCGCCGCAGCTTCCGCAGGGGGTGATGTCGTCAAAGCGGTTCTCGTAGGCCTTGTTGCAGAGGTCGGGGTCGGCGAGCAGGGGACGACCCATGCTGACGCCGTCGACCAGGCCGCGCTCGACGATGTCGGCGGCGTAACGGATGTCGTTGATCTTGCCGACGACGAATACGGGGATGTTGACGACCTTCTTGATTTCGCTGGCCTCATAGACGTTCATGCCTATGTGCTTGCCGTGGCTGGGGATGATGTTCTCCAGACCCTCGTACTGGGTGCCGCCGGAGACCTCGATGAGGTTGACGCCGGCCGCCTCGAACTTGGGGGCGAGGTAGAGCATCTCGTCGAGGCTGTTGCCGCCCTCGACGCGCTCGCTGCCGGAGACGCGCAGGAAAATCGGGAAATCGGGGCTGACGTTGGCGCGCACCTCGGCTATGACCTCGAGGATGAAACGCGCGCGGTTGTCGATGCAGCCGCCGTACTCGTCCATGCGCTTGTTGCGCAGCGGGCTGAGGAAGGCGCCGGGCATCATGTAGGCGTGGGCGCAGTGCAGGCCGATGGCGCCGCAGCCGGCCTCCTCCACCCTTCTGGCAGCCTGGCCGAACTGCTTGATGACCTCGTGGATCTCATCGATGGTCATCGCACGGGATACGTGACAGTTGGCGTTGGTGTTCACGCTCGGACCCAGGGGAGGAATGCCGCGGAAGCCGCAGATGCTCTCGGGGCCGGGGTGGATGATCTGGGGCACCAGGGTGCTGCCGGTGTCGGAGACACGCTTGGCGAAGTCGCGGAACTGCGGAACCAGATCGTCGGAGTCCAGGCAGGTGGTCTTGCCTATGTACTGATACTTGCGGTCAACAGTGACGGCGTCGATCATCACATAGCCGGTGCCGCCCTCGGCGCGGCGGACGAAGATGTCCGCGAGGCGCTTGGGGACGGTGCCGTCCTTGGCCTCATAGTCCATGCTCATGGGAGCCATGCCGACGCGGTTGCGCAGCGTCAGGGAGCCCACCGTGAGCGGGGAAAACAGCTTAGAATTTTTCATGTCCATGTTTAAAGTCCCTCTCGGATAATTATTTTTTGCCGAACCGGCGTCCCTCTCACAGTCATCGCCGGTCCTGCTGACGGTCAGATCTCCTCGAAGAAGGTGTAGGAGAGGTCTTTGACCGTGTCACGACCGTTGTTGTAGTCGTCAAAGTACTTGGGAGTCAGCATGAAGGTGTTGTCGCCGGCGACCACACGCTCGGTGATCACCCACACTCCGTCGCGCTTTTCCCACTTGTCGATGTCGCGGCACCTGGCCTCGACGACGAAGCTGGCCTCGCCGGCCTTGTTCTTGTACTTGCACGCGGCGTACATGTACGTCTCGCTGGCGGCGCGGGTCATGTCGTCGTTGAGCTTTATGAGGATGTTCGTCATCATGTGATGAGTGGAGACCATCCTCCTGTGCTGGTCGAGCATCATGTCTATGAAGCCGCGGCCGGTGCCCTTGTAGGTCGGGCCGTAGTCCACCTTCGCGTCTTCCGCGAATATGGTGTAGCCCAGTTCGTTGTCTATGCGGTCAAGCGCGCGGCAGTAGTTGTATATCTGCTCGCGAATGGCCTCTTTCTCAATGAGCTCGGCAAGTTTGCGCTCCATTTTGCTTCTCCTTTCAGCGCTTGTTGTTCATCAGAAGCATGTCGCCGTACACCGGGCTGCCAAGTCCAAACCCGCCGTGGACGGCGAGCACCTGTCCCGTCGTGAAAGGCGCGGTGGCAAAGTAGAGCGCCGCGTCGGCCATCTCCTGCGGCGTGGCCATCCTCGCGATGGGCGTGTGCTTGAGGAAGAACTGCATGAACTCCGGTGTCAGGTTGTTCATTACCGCTTCCGTCGCAGTCATGCCGGGGCACACCACGTTGCAGGTGATGTTGTCCTTTGCAGCGTGCAGCGCTATCATCTTGCTGAGGTGGATGATCGCGGCCTTGCTGGTGCCGTAGGCGACCTGGCTGGTATCGGGAGTGATTCCGGCGACGGAGCCGATGTTGATTATACAGCCGCTCTTTTGCTTCTCCATCGCAAGGCGTATCGCCTCCTGCGAAGCTATGAACACGCTCGAGAGATGCATGTCGATGTACCCGGCAAACTTCTCGTAGTTCGTGTACTGGAACGGCAGGTCATCGCGCGGGCTCGTTCCGCCGAAGTTGTTGACAAGTATGTCCAGCCTGCCCTCGTTCTCGACGGCGGTGGCTATCATGTCCTTCATGCTCTGCTTGTCATGTGCTTCAAAGTAGACGGTCTTTACGGTGCAGCCCTCGGCGTTGAGCGCCGCGGCCTTCTCGTTCGCTACTTCCAGGTTACGGCAGGCCATGTAGACTATCGCGCCCTCGCGCGCAAACGTCTCGGCTATCGCATAACCTATGCCGCGGGTGCTGGCGGTGACGAGCGCCACCTTGTTTTCAAGCTTCTTCATTATTTACCTCCCGTGGCCGTACCCCGGTTCCCTTGCGGGGAACCGGGATATATTGACTTGTACTTACTTGTTTTCGGGCAGACCCTTCCAGTCCGGACGCATGTGAGGAATGACCTCGCGCAGGCGGTAGCGCTTGATGGTGGTCTCGAGGTCAAACTCATTGACTATGCCGCGGTCGTAGAAGTCCTGCACCTGCTCGTCGGTGTAGCCGAGGTCGCGCAGGATGTCGCGGTTGTCCATGCCGAACAGCGGCGCGCCGCGCCACAGCTCGCTGGGGTTGCGCTTGAACTTGCTGGTGAAGCCGAGTCCCTTGACGTGGCCGAGCATGGGGTCGTCCCACTCGGTGAGGGTCTCGCGGGCCTGCCACTGGGGATCGGCGGCGCAGTCCTCGAGCTCGTACACCTTCTGGTTCGGGATCTGGGCGGCCATAAGGGCGGCCTCGACCTCGTTGACAGTGTGCTCGGAGACGAACTTCTCCACGGCGCGCTCTATGCGCTGGCCGACGGGGCTGTTGATCATCCAGCCGGTGAAGCCTTCGGGGAAGTCGGGGTCGCCGGTGCCGGGCACGGGCAGGCCGATGATGGGATAGCCGCGCTTGCAGACCTCGGCACCGGTCATGCCTATGAAGATAACGCCGCCGTCCTTGCAGGTGTAGAAGCTGAAGCTGGCAGCCTGGGCGTCCTTGTTGCCGGTGCGCGGCAGCTTGACGCCGTCGGTCAGGTACTGCATGAAGCGGCCGTCGGTGATGCGCGCCAGAGCCTCATACTGGGACACGTCGACGCTCTCGCCCTTGCCGGTGAGCGTGGTGCTGACGTAGCAGGCCAGCATGCTCCAGCAGGTGGTCAGGCCGCAGACGTAGTCGCTCAGGTAGGGGTTGGTCTTCAGGGCGTAGTCGATGCCGTTGAGGGACATGTAGCCGGAGAAGGCCTGTCCGGCGGCGTCGTAGCTGGCCTTGGTGATGTACTCGGGCACGCCGGTCTGGCCGTAGCCGGAGACGTGGCAGATGGCGAGCTTCGGATTTATGCTCCAGATGAACTCGTCGCTCAGGCCCAGGCGGTCGTACTGGCCGCCCTTGGAGGACTCCACCCAGATGTCAGCCCACTTTATCAGCTTGAGGAAGATCTCGCGGCCTTCCTCAGTCTTGATGTCAGCGACCATGGAGAGCTGGTTGCGGTGGTTCTGCGGATAGCCGTACCAGCCGCGCTGGTTGTCGGGCTTCTTGGGAGCCTCAAAGTGGATGACAGTGGCGCCGGCCTCGGAGAGGAGGCCGCCGGCGAAGGGGCCGGCTATGTTAGAGCCGCTGTCGAGGATCTTAAGTCCGGAAAGAGCGCCGAACTTGGGGAAATCTTTCAATCCTGCCATTTGAAATTTGTCCTTTCGAGAAAATTGGATCAACCGCTCAGTGCAGCGGCACGAAGCTCGGCCTGTATCCTCCGTCGACGTTCAGGGTCGCACCGGTGATATAGGACGCGTTGTCGCTGGCGAGGAAGAGCATGGCCTTGGCTATGTCCTCCGGCTCTCCGAGCCTGCCGAGCGGTATGCTTCTGGCGCAGCTTTCGCGCTCCAGCTCATTGAGGTTGGAAACCATTTCGGTGTTGACGACGCCGGGGGCGACCGCGTTCACGCGAATGTTCCACGGAGCGAGCTCCATGGCCAGAGAGCGGGTTATGCCGAGTATTGCGGCCTTGCTGGCGCCGTAGGGCGTGCCCATCTGCGTACCGAACTGCGCAGTTACCGACGAAGTGTTGACAATTGCGCCGGAGCGCTGCTTCTTCATATACCTTGCCGCATGCTTGCAGAAGTTGAACGTACCTCCGGCGTTGACGTCCATCACCCTTTCAAACACGGATTTGTCCGTGCGGGTAACGGGCATGTCCACAGTGATGCCGGCCACGTTCAGCATGATGTCGATGCGGCCGTTGAAGCGCTCGGCCACGGCGTCGACCACGGCCTTGACGGCTTCCTCGCTGCGCACATCGCACTGGTAGGACTCAAACTGCGTCCCGTACTTCTCTGCGGCTTCGGACAGGCCGGCCATGTTGCCGGTGTTGATGTCAACACCGGCGACCATGGCGCCCTCTGCGATAAAGGCAAGCGCACATTCGTGCCCAATGCCAGAGTTTGCTCCGGTTATGATCGCAACTCTATTCTTTAAAAGCATAATTTACGGCCTGTAGGCACCGTCGACGCTGACGGTGGTGGCGGTAATGCCGCTGGCGAGGTCGCTGGCCAGGAACATGTAGACGTTGGCTATCTCCTCGGGCTCGAGCATGCGCTTCATCGGCAGGTGCTTGAGGTACTGCTCCTTGATGGTGGGATCCATGTTGGCAGTGGTCATGTCGGTGTTGACGACGCCGGGGGCGACGGCAACGACACGGATGTTGCGGCGGATAAGCTCGCGGCCGAGCTCATGGGTGAAGCCGACGACAGCGGCCTTGCTGGCGGGGTAGCCGACACCGGAGGTGGAGCCAAAGAGGCCGGTGACGGAGGCGGTGTTGATGATGACGCCGGCGTTGTTGGCCTTCATGTACTGGTAAGCAGCCCAGGCGCCGTTGTAAACGCCCTCGACGTTGACTTCGAACATGTGCTCGAACTCGCCTTCCTGAATCTTGCTGAAGACAGTGGCGTGAGTGACACCGGCGTTGTTGATCATGACGTCGATGCGTCCCCACTTGGCGACGACCTTGCCCACCGCGTCGAGCATCTCCTGACGGCTGGTCAGGTTGGGGCACATGCCGAGGACATCCTCGTCGGGATAGAGCTCCTTGAGCTTGGCAAGGGCGGCGTCGACGGTCTCCTGGCAGTGACCGGCGATGGCGACGTGAGCGCCGTTTTCAATGAACTTCTTGGCCGCAGCAAAACCTATGCCGCGGGTACCGCCGGTGATAAACACGATTTTGCCTTTGACGAGATCCATGATTTTGTCATCCTTTCGTTGTATAAGAGATTTTATAGAAAACTGTTCAGGCGTTTTCGGCCAGCAGCTCGTAGATGGCGTCCATACCGTCGGTGGTGGCGTCAAGCGCGTTGCCGACGGCCTTCGCATCTCCGATCACGCGGCAGAAGATGCCGTTCTTCTTGCAGGCGGCGACGATGTCCGTGGTGTCGCGGCTGCGGGAGCCGACGGAGATGACCGCGGTGTCGCAGGGCACGGTGACCATCTTGTCGTTCTTGCTGTAGACCACGCTGTCGGCGCGGATCTCCTCGCACTTGGCCTCGCCGACAAAGTTGATGCCGTAGTCGAAAAGGTTCTTCTTGACGAACTTGCGGCGCAGCGGGCCATAGCCGATGCCGGGCTTGTTGCGCATCTCGATGACGGTCACCTTCGCGCCGCGCTCGGCGAGGTACTCGGCGACCTCGACGCCGACGGAAGCGCCACCGATAACTACGACGTTGCCGGTCGGGGTGATCTCTCCGGCGAGGACCTCGTGCGCGTTGCACACGTTGGGCAGGTCATAGCCGGGTATCCTGGGCATGAGCGGCACGGCGCCGATCGCGCAGATGACGGCGTCGGGCTTGACGCGGGATATGAGCTCCGGCGTGACCGTGGTGTTCAGGTGCACGGGGATGCCGAGGCTGAGGACAGCCTTCTGCTCCCACTCGTCCGCCTCGCCTATCTCCTCCTTGTGGGGGGCCTTGCCGGCCAGGACGAACTGTCCGCCCATGGCGTCGGTCATCTCGTATATCTCGGGATCGTGGCCGAGCTGCTTGAGGTACCTGGCGGTGACCATTCCGCCCATGCCGCCGCCGATGACCATGACGTGCAGCTTGCGCTTGGCGACGGGCAGGGGCTTGCTCTCCCTGGCGCACATCGGGTTGCGCAGGCAGGAGATGGTCTCCCTGTCGGGCAGGGTGACGGCGTCATAGCAGCCCTGGAGGCAGCCGATGCACTTGACTATCTTGTCGCTCTCGCCGCGCATGGCCTTGTTGCACCACTCGGGGTCGGCTATCTGGGCGCGGCCGATGGCGACCATGTCGGCCTTGCCCTCCTGCAGGGCGCGCTCGGCCATCTCGGGCTCGATGATGCGGCCGACGGTGGCCACGGCGACGTTGACCTTGCTCTTGAGCTCGCCGATGAGGTCGATGTTGAGACCCTTCGGCAGGTTGATGGGGGGAACCTCAAACACGTTCGCGAAGGAGAGGATGTTGCCGCGGGACACGTCCGCGAGGTCGACGCCGGCCTCGCCCGCCATGTTGACGAACGCGGCGACATCGTCGACCGTCAGGCCGTTCTCGAGGTAATCGTCCTGCACGTCCACGCGCATGAGCAGAGGCATGTCCTCGGGCATGTTGCGGCGCATCTCGCGGATGCACTCCAGCGCGAAGCGGGCTCGGTTCTCAAGGCTTCCGCCGTAGCCGTCGGTGCGGTGATTGATAGCGGCAGAGAGGAACTCGTGCGCGAGATAGGTGTGGGCAGCGTGGAACTCCACGGTGTCGAATCCGGCCTCGACGGCGAGCTTGGCGCTCTTGCCGAAGGCGGCGACTATCTCGTCGATGTCCTCCTGCGTCATGTTGTTGACATCCAGGCAACGCACTCCCTCGTAAAGGAAAGGACGGTACACGAAGCCGCAGTGGAGAAGCTGAACGCCTATCTTTCCGCCTGCCTCGTGCACGGCGGCGGTGAGCTTCTTGAATTCGTCGCGCTGCTCCTCGGTATAGAGACCGAAGTTCATCTTGGAGCGCGAGGTGATGTGTACGGCGGTGCACTCAAACATGTTGAGCGCGCAGCCGCCCTTCACACGGGCGACGTGGTAGGCTATGACCTCATCGCCGATGTGATCGTGCGCGAGCTTGGTATCCATACCGGGCATGAGCACGCGGTTCTTGAGCTCAAGGCCGCGAAGCTTTATCGGGGAAAAAAGTTTTTCAAACTGCATAAAACTCTCCTGTATAATCTTATTCTCTCAAATAGTGCGATGACTAGATGATTTGATTTTTATATGTTCAGCGCAACCTCGGCGGCCTCGCGGGTAGCCCAGAGGGCGGTGCGGGCCTGCTTGGCGTCGCCGATGACATGGCAGGGAACGCTCAGCTCGGCGCACTTGGCCTGGAGCTCCTCGCTGCCGCGGGCGGTGATGCCCATGCAGATGACGACGGCGTCAAAGTCGGCGCTGCCCTGGGTGGTCTCCTTGGTCTTGCGGTCGGTGATGACGTAGTGCACTGTCTTGCCGTTCTCTATGCCCAGAACGGTCGTGCCGCCCATACCGGTGATGCCGTAGCCCTTGAGCTGGGGCTTGAGGAACATCTTGCGGAGCATGGTGAGGTCGTTGCCGACGCCCTTCTTCTCCATGACGGTGACCTTGCAGCCCTGGGTCGCGAGTATCATGGCGACCTCGCTGCCGACGCTGCCGCAGCCGACGACGCAGACGTTGCCGGAGAGCTTGACCTCGCCCTTGACGACCTGGTACTGGTGGTAGGCGGTCTCGGCGCCGGGGATGGCGGGGGCGACGTAGTCGGAGCCGATGGCCACGATGACCTCATCGGGCTTGACCTCGGCGATCAGCTCGGGGGTGACGGCGGTGTTCAGGTGCACCTCGATGCCCATGCGCTCGATCTCTTTGACCTCCCACTCGGCGGCCTCGGTCATCTCGTGCTTCTGCGGAGCGACGCCGGCGAGCAGGAACTGTCCGCCCAGCTTGTCGGAGGCTTCGTAGATGGCGGGCTCGTGGCCGCGGGCCTTGAGTATCTCAGCCGCGAGCATGCCGCCCATGCCGCCGCCGATTATCATGACCTTCTTGGGAGCGTCGGTCTTGGGCAGACCCTTGTACTCGAGGCAAGCCAGCGGGTTGCGGGTGCAGGTGATGGTCTTGAAGCGCGGGTCGATGACGGCGTCATAGCAGCCCTGATCGCAGCCGATGCACTTGCGTATCAGCTCGGGGTGACCCTCCTGAGCCTTCTTGACCCACTGGGGATCGGTGATCTGGCCGCGGCCGACGCCGACGAGGTCGATCTTGCCATCGGCAATCAGCTTGTCGGCGAGCTCGGGGGTGTTCACGCGGCCGACGCCCATGACGGGGATGCTGATCTGGGACTTGATCCTGGCGATGTTCTCCATGTTGAAGCCGGGCTCCAGCAGATAGGGCGGAACCTCGTAAACAGTGGCGAAGCTCATGGAGTTGCCGCGGGAGAGGTCGACGACGTCGACGCCCAGCTCGGCGCTGCGGTTGATGAACTTGACTATTTCTTCCTCGGTCATGACCTCGGGCATGAGCTCGTCGACGGCGTCGCAGCGCATGAACAGAGGCATGGTGTCGGGGATGTTGGCGCGGATCTCCTTGATGCAGTTCCAGGCGAAGCGGCAGCGGTTCTCAAAGCTTCCGCCGTACTCGTCGGTGCGGTGGTTGGTGCCGGGGCTGAGCATCTCGTGCGGCAGGTAGCTGTGGCCGCCGTGGTACTCAATGACGTCGAAGCCCGCGTCGACCGCGCGCTTGGCCGCCTGGCCGAACTGCTTTTCAATCTCCTGGAGACGCTCGACCGTCAGGGTGTCAGGAGTCTCGAGCTTGTTGGTGTCGTCAAAGAAGAACTGGGGCGTGAAGCCGCCGTGCCAGAGCTGTATGCCCATCCTGCCGCCAACGGCGTGCACGGCGTCGGTCAGCTTCCTGAGCTCCTCGACGTCCTTGTCGGTGTAGATGCCCATATACATATAGGCGTGCGGCTCCGGACAGACGGCGGCGACCTCAAAGATGTTCAGGGCGCATCCGGACTTGGCCTTCGCAACATGGTAGGCGATCATGTCTTCGCCTATCTCGTGCTTGTTGCGGACCATCTTGGTGTTCATGCCGGGAAGAACGACACGGTTCTTAAGCTCCAGCCCGCGTACCTTCAGGGGGCTGAACAGTGCATCAAAACTCATAATTTCCTGCTCCTTCTTATTATTATTTTGTTTTGATTCCGGTTTATTTCTACTCTCGCTGTATATCAAGCCAGGGCTCAGCCCCGGCTCAACTGGCTTTTGAACGCCGCAAGCGGCAGATGGGGTTCACACGCCCCTGGCTATGCATTCCTTCATGATCCTCATGCGCTGGATCTTGCCGTTGCCCTCGTGGCGTATGCTCGGAACCAGCTCATAGGTCTTGGGTATCTTGTAAGGAGTGAGCCTTGTCTTGAGGAAGGACTTGAGGTCTGCTATGTCTATTTTCTCCCTGGACTCTATCACCGCGTGTATCCTCCTGCCCCACTCGGGGTCGGGCAGTCCCACGACGACGGCGTCGAGCACGTTGGGATACTGCATTATCGCGTTTTCTACCTCGACGGCGAACACGTTTTCGCCGCCGGTGACGATTATGTCGCTCCTTCGGTCGGAGAAGTAGAGGTAGCCGTCCTCGTCGACATAGCCCATGTCGCCTACGCTGCGGTAGCCGTCAGGCATGAGCTCTATCGGGGGAGCGTTTATGTATTCGGTGTAGAAGAAGTCGGCCGGCGGGGTCATGAATATCTCGCCGACGGTGCCCGTGGGCACCTCATGCCCGTTCTCGTCGCGGATGGAGATCTTGCCCCCGCCCACCGGGCGTCCGACGCTGCCGGGGTGCTTGAGCCACTGGTCGCCGCGGATGCAGCACAGGCCTATGACCTCCGTCTGGGAGTACATCTCATAGACCCGCTCGGGCGGTATGAGCTTGAACCACTCGCGCTTGAGCCACTCGGAGCAAACGCCGCCGGTGTGGCTGAAAGCCTTTATCGTCGCGAAGTCGGCCGCCGAAACGCCCGGCTCCTTCACTATCCTGTGCATGAGCGTGGGAACCATCTGCATGTACTCCACGCCGAACTCCTTTATAAGCTTGATAATGCTGTCCGGACACAGGTTGTGCGGCATTATTATCGTGTTGCCCATGAACAGGCCGTTCATCAGGCAGGAGTGCGGGGCACCGTGGAAGATGGGGCCGAGCAGCATCTGCATCATCTCGAAGCCCATGCCTATCATCTCGCACCAGCCGCGGAGCGTATCGTCCGTGTGCCCGGCGGCCAGGTTCTGGCGTATCAGCTTGGGGCGCCCGGTAGAGCCGCCGGAGAGAGTTATTATATTGGGGTTGGACACGACGTCCGGAGGCAGCGTCTCGGCGAAGCCGGCCGAGAGCTCCTCGAGCCTGGCGCCGGAGATGGCGTCGGCGTCCTCGTCCAGCTCCAAATCGGTGAGCAGCAGCTTCGGGTGCAGGGTGTCCAGCACGCCGTCGAGCTCCGCAATGGTGGTCTTGCTCGGTATGGGCACGTAGCACGCGCCGCACTTCCATATCGCCAGCATCGCCGCAACGTGCAGAATGTTGTTCGGCCAGGTGACGATGACAGTGCTGTCGGAGTCTATTCCTTTATCAATAAGTAGCCAAGCTATGCGGTTTGAGAGCTTTCTCAGACCGTCCCAGCTGATTTTTATTTCCTTTCCCTGCTTGTCAATTTCCACAATCGCCGTGCCGTCCGGTTTGGCATCAGCGACATATTCCAGCTGCAATCCCGGGGTGACGAAATCTTCCGTCCCTTTGTTAAATCTGTTAAAACGCACACTTTCCGGCATTATCTACAAACCTCCCGAACCTCTCCCGCGACTGTGTTTCCAATATTGACATTTACTCGGGTCTTCCCCACGAAGTGACCCATTTGCTTGTTAATAGATTATCTAAATTGAGGTGAAAATGGCGGAACAATATTCCCCAAATACTTTCGCTTTGCTCAGTCATTTTGGAGCAATTAGATATTGACTTATAGTCCGTTTTTTCGTAAAATACTATCAGAAAACCGCGGCTTATAACACACGCCGCAAGAACGGGGCGAGAATATTGAACAACTGGCCAGAATCCGTCGGTTTAACCGAGAATCCCGTGCGCGGATACTTCGTCGAGCTGGATCGATTCCTGCATCTGCAGCGCTTTGATATAAGCGAGCCTCTGCCTCCTATCTCCGAGGATGAGAGCGTATTGCTGTTCGTTGTCAGCGGCAGCGGGCGCATCACGATAAACGGGGTCGTGTTCACGCTCGAGCCCGGCTCGCTGGCCTGGCTGCAGAGCTATCACACGTACACCATAGAGCCGGCCTTCGGCGAGACGCTGAGCTTTGCGGTCTGCATTTACGACTACCCGCTGTCCAGCTATCTGGTCATACTCAAGCAGACGAACGAGATCTCGCAGGCCATAATGAACGCCATGCCGGTCATAGCCCTCGAGGAGAAGCGCGCGGCCATCATAGGGCGCCTGCTCCAGGAGTTCGGGGAGGAGAACGAGTCCGGCAGCCGCGGCAGCAGCATGATTAAGGTGGCCGTTATCGGCCAGATAATCACCTTTTTCATAGCCGGGTGCATACGCCGCGTCAAGCGCGAGAGCGAGTCGCAGATGCCTCTGGGCTGGCTGGCGACGCTGTACATCGCCGCGCACTACCGCGAGGACATATCCGCCAAGAGCGTGTCCGAGCATTTCGGCTGCACAAGCGCGGAGCTCAACCGCGAGCTTAGGAAGATAAGCGGGCTGAATTTTGTCCAGACCCTCGACCGGGTGCGCATCAACATAGCCTGCGGCGCGATGTTTTTCGAGGACGTGTCCCTGAGCTATCTGCTCAGCTACTCCGGCTTCTCCACCGAGGCCGCGTTCTACAGGCTGTTCAAGCGCTACAAGGGCATGTCCCCCAACGAATACCGGGCGATGCGCCTGAACAGAGCCGGCGGCGGATACAGCGCCATGATAGGCTCGCGCACGGTAATGAGCGCCATGAACTACATTCAGGAGAACTATGCGGCGCCCATAACGCAGAAGTCCATAGCCGCCGACCTCTACATTTCCGAGGCGCTTATCAATGAGCGCTTCCAGAGCATGTTCGGCATGAGCTGCCGGCAGATAATAATGCTCTGCCGCGTGCGGCACGCCGAGCCGCTGCTGCTGAACACGGATCTGCCGCTGCTGGACATCGCGATAAGGGTGGGCTTCAACTCTACCAAAGTGTTCGCCCGCGCCTTCCGGCGGGTGAACGGCATATCCCCCGGGGAATACCGTCAGAGTGCGAAAGGAGGAAAAAATGGCGCGCAGGAGGAAGAATAACGGCTTCTCACAGCCGATGATAAGCTTTGAATATTTCTTCGACGACGACCGCGCTTTGAAGATACGTACAGTGCAGCGCCGAACCTCCTCGCCCACGAACCTCAGGCACAACGAGGGCATAACCCTCCTGTTCGTCAGGCAGGGGCGCGGCGAGGTAGCCGTCAACACGCACCGACTCCCGGTCGAGCGCGGCACCCTCATGGCGCTGAGCGACTATCAGCACTTTCAGCTCATACCCGCCGGGCACTCCTCGATAGAGTACATCGAGTGCCAGTTCGAGTATTTGCTCTACCTGTTTTTCATGTCCAGCCCGTACTGTCAGTTCTCAGTGCCCGGCTTCGGCTCCATCCCCGTTGTCGCCACCGTCGGCGGGGAGCTTCTCGCCACCACGGAGCGGCTCATGGAGCTGCTGGTGAAAAGCCACCAGAGGGAGCGCAGCGGCCAGCGCGAAGTCCTGCAGGTCATGGAGCTCATGGGCGTGCTGATAAAGGCCAGCAACGCCGAGATAGAATACCCCAACCCGCCTCCCGAGGCCGTCCCGGAGCAGGACGGCACATGCGAAAGCGAATAAAAACATCAAAGGCCGGCCGCACCGAGTGCGGCCGGCCTTATTTTTTCGGCTCATGTGTTTTGCAGCATCTCCAGCAGGTTTGCCGTTGCGGTGCTTATGGCGTTTTTGGGGTAGGCGATAAGCGTCTTCGCCACCCTGTGGAAGCCCTCTATCGGAACCAGGCGTATGCCCGGCAGCCCCATATTGGCCACGCTCTCCGGTGCGATGGACACGCCCATGTCGGCGCTGACCAGCAGCACCAGGGAGTAAAAATCGTCGGCGTACACCCGCTCGTTCTCCCCCAGCCCGAGGTGCACATACATCTCGTTTATCACTTCCTCGGCGGTCTGCAGGTGATAGCTTTTCGTCAGTACGACCGGCAGCGATGTAAGCTCCTCGAACTTGATGCTCTGCTTTCGCGCAAGCGGGTTTATCGAGCTTATCATCAGCATGCAGCGTCCGAGTGATATGGGCTTTATACCGAGCCAGCTCTCGCGCTCCAGCCCGAAGCTGGAGAGCACGGCCAGATCCATCTCGCCGTTGGCCAGCTTCTCCACCAGCTCGCGGCCGGTGCCGGAGTGCAGCTCTATGCGCCTGCCCGGCTTGGCCGTGCAGTAGTTGTGCACAAGCTTTGACGCGACCCAGAGGTCGTAGGCGCCGCAGTACCCCACGCTGAGCGTGTCCGGGTCTCCCTGGGCTATGCGCCGGCTCTGATATACAGCGCTGTTGTAGCTGCTCATGACCTGGCGGCACTGGCGGTAATAGGCCTCCCCCGCCTGCGTGAGCGTGACGCCCTTGCGGCTGCGGTTGAAAAGCTGGAACCCCAGCTCGTCTTCAAGCAGCTTTATCTGCTGGCTGACCGCGGTCTGCGAAATGCAAAGCACCTTCGCCGCGGCAGAGAAATTCTTCTGCTTGGCCGCCTCCAGAAACACGGGCAGCCGCTGAATGCTCATGGCCATCCACCTCCTTGGTACATTCTACCTCAGAATGTTTCATAAGTCAAACTTATGATAAGACACGATTTTTGTATTGGACGAACAGAAATTTATGTGTTAGGCTTTGATTACGGCAAGATTGCCGCATAATTCACAAATTATTACCCAGGAGGTCAAAAAAATGAGGTTCGAAAATAAAGTCGTAATCGTGACCGGCGCCAGCTCCGGCATTGGCCGTGCCAGCGCGAAGATGTTCGCCATGGAGGGAGCCAAGGTCGTAGCCGCTGCCCGGCGCATGGAGCGCCTCGAAGCCCACCGGGATGAAGTCGCCGCCGAAGGCGCAGCCGGAGTTATCCTCCCCCTGCAGACCGACGTGCGCAAGCCCGAGGACATAGACAACATGTTCGACGTCTGCCTCAAGGAGTTCGGCAGGCTCGACGTCCTCGTCAACAACGCCGGCATGCTCGACGGCCAGCTGCCCATACACGAGACCAGCCAGGAAATCTACGACATGCTCTACGAGACCAACCAGCGCGCTGTGTTCCTCGGCTGCCAGAGAGCCATCAAGATCTTCCTCGAGCAGGGCACTCCGGCCAACATCGTCAACGTGGCCTCCGCCGCCTCGCTGCGCGGCCTCAAGGGCGGCACGATGTACGTCATGACCAAGCACGCCGTCCTCGGCATCACCCGCAACATCGCCGCCAGCTTCTACGAGCGCGGCATCCGCTGCAACTGCATCGAGCCGGCCAACATCAAGACCGAGATCAACCGCGTCCCGCGCGAGATGGGCATCGGCATCCTCGACTGGCAGATGCGCGCCGGCAACGCCGCCCCGCTGCACACCATCACCCGCCCCGGCGAGAAGAAGCCCATACTCGGCACCCCCGAGGACTGCGCCAACCTGATAACCTTCCTCGCCGACGACGAGGCCGCCCGCTACATTTCCGGTGCGGAAGTCAAGATCGACGCCGGCTTCCTCTGCATGTGAGCGCGGAGGCGTCCGGAAGCGCGTTTTGTGATCTGTTTCGCCTTTAGCGCGAAAATCCTATTTACGACTTTTTTGAAAGGGTGAATTCAATGTCCGACCACTACACCGATTACTATGGCAACCACATGAAGTTTGACGAGTATCCCCAGTTCGGCGTACTGAGCAGCGTGAAGGTGCTCATGACCGGCACGAATATCGCAGGTCCCTACGCGGCCAGCATGATGGCCGAGATGGGCGCCAAGGTCGTCCAGGTCGAGGCTCCCAAGATGCCCTGCCAGACCCGCGGCAACTACGGCTATTCCACTGACCACCGCAACACCTTCTCCGTGACGCTCAACACCCGCTCCGAGCGCGGCCGCGCCGCCCTTGAGAAGCTCATCGCCTGGGCGGACATCTGGATAGAGTCCGGCCGTCCCGGCGCTTACGATAAGCAGGGTCTCACCGACGAGCATATGTGGGAGATCAACCCCAAGCTGGCGATAGTCCACGTCTCCGGCTACGGCCAGTACGGTCCCGACAAGGACAAGGCGGCGTACGACGTCTCCGGCCAGGCCATGGGCGGCTACATGTACATGAACGGCGCCAGCCCCACCTCTCCCCCGCTGAAGGTCAACCCGTATCTGAGCGACTATGCCACCGCCATGATGGCCTGCATCTGCGCGCTGAGCATACTCACCCACGCCCGCGCCACCGGCAAGGGCGACAGCGTGGACATCTCCCAGTACGAGACGATGTTCCGCCTGCTGGGCAGCTATCCCACCGACTGGTTCAACCGCGGCTTCCCCGGCCCCGGCGAGCCTGTCAAGTGGCGCACCGGCAACGTCAGCGACCTGGCCGCGGGCTTCAGCTTCTATGACTGCAAGGACGGCGGCACCATCTTCATCGGCATGGTCGGCGCCGGCAACACCAAGAAGGGCTATCCCCTGGTCGGCCTGCCCACCCCGGGCGACGGCACCGATCCGCTCTTCCCCGAGGGCATGACCGGCTGCCTGCGCACCCTGCCCCAGGGTCAGCGCATCGAGGCCGCCATCACCAAGTACTGCGCCGAGCGCACGGTCGACGAGGTCGAGGCCGCCCTCAACGAGCTGGGCATCCCCAACCAGAAGGCCTTCGGCCCGGCGGACATCCTCGCCAGCGAGCAGTTCAAGGCCCGCGAGGACATCGTCACCTGGAAGGACAGCGTCTACGGCGACATGAAGGGTCCCGGCATAATGAACAAGTTCAAGCTCAACCCCGCCAAGCTCGTGGCCAGCGCCCCCACCTTCGGCGAGCACAGCCGTGAGATCCTCGCCGACATCGGCTTTACCGAGGACGAGATAAACGAGATGTACGCCGCCGGCGAGACCTCCACCATGGATCCCAAGGAGACCGCCCAGTACTGGCATCTCAAGGAGTGGGGCTTCTTCTGGAATCCCGACCAGGCCAAGGCACTTGACCTCTGATTTAAAAAGGAGAGTAAAAATGAAGCTTAATCCCGGCACATACGAGGGCTTCGCCCGCGGCTACCGCGGCAAGCTCTACGTAAACGTAACTGTCTCCGAGGACAAGATCCTCGAAGTCAAGATAACCAAACACCGCGAATACCGCGGCATCGCCTGGGGTCTGAACACCACCCCGATGGAGCACTTCCCGAAGCTCATCGTGGAGTATCAGAGCCTCAATATCCCGCCCGTGGTCGGCGCTGACGTAACCAGCGAGGCCATACTCGGCGCCACCGCCGCCGCGCTCATGGCCGCCGGCGCCAGCGAGGACGACATCGCCGCGCTGCGCTCCGCCCCCGGCCCGGTGCCCCCCGACTACAAGGACGAGGTTCGCACCGTCGACGTGGTGGTCTGCGGCGCCGGCGCCGGCGGCCTGGCCGCCGCCATCGAGGTCAAAGAGGCCGGCGGAGACGTGGTCATCGTAGAGAAGCAGGGCATCACCGGCGGCGCCACCGCGCGCTCCGGCGGCAAGCTCCTGGGCGCGGGCTCCGAATGGCAGAAGCGCCAGGGCATCTACGACAATGAGAACATGGTCTACGACTACCTCATGGAAGTGGGCGACCGCCAGGGCAAGTTCATGGATGCGAGCAAGACCCGCTACCTCGTGGACAACCTCAACAGCACCATCGAGTGGCTCAGCTCCATCGAAGCGACCGTCAAGGGCGACCCCGTGGAAGTCCTCGCCATGCCGTACGACAAGCTGGTAATGCCCAAGGAGAAGAACGGCGTGCTCAAGACGCACTACAAGGTGCTGGACGTCGAGGCCATACACAAGAGCCTGCAGCCGTGGCGCGTCCACAACTCCCCCGGAGGCGGCGGACAGACCAACGGCCAGGGCGGCGAGATCTCCACTCCGCTCACCCTCTACTATGAGAACGACCTGGGCGGCGAGATAATCTACAACACCGCCATGCAGGAGCTGCTGACCGACGAGAACGGCGTTGTCACCGGCGTGGTCTGCAAGCGCTCCAACGGCGCCACGCTGACCCTCTACGCCCGCCGCGGCGTCATCCTCGCCACCGGCGGCTACGCCCGCAACAAGCAGATGTGCAGCCGCTACCCCGTTGCGCACTACTTCAGCAACGTCCCGCGCGGCAACATCGGCGAAGGCCTCGTGGCCGCTGAGAAGATCGGCGCGCTCAACTATGAGCATCCCGCAGTGCAGGTCGTGTACACCTCCCTCACCTGCGGCATAGGCATCAACGACGAGAGCGGCCTGATAGTCAACGACCGCGGCGAGCGCGTGGTCAACGAGTGGACGTATCAGTACACCGTCTCCGACGCCATAGCCCGCTCGGGCAGCAACTGCGGCTGGTACATCACCAGCGGCAAGGAGCCTTACCCCGGAGTGCAGTACGGCTTCCAGCAGGCGGTCGAGGGCAAGAGCCGCGACGCCGTCGCCGACAGCATCGAGGAGCTGGCCGAGAAGATAAAGGTCGACCCCGCCGTGCTCAAGGCCACCTATGACCGCTACTGCGAGCTGGTCGAGAAGGGCGTCGACGAGGACTTCGGCAAGCCCGCCAAGTTCCTGCACCCCATCAAGGGACCGAAGTTCGCCGCACTCAGACTGCACCCCTGCGTCACCGTCACCTTCGGCGGACTGGAGACCGACGTCTCCGCGCGCGTCATGAAGCCCGACGGCAGCATCATCCCGCACCTGTACGCCGCCGGCGAAGTCGCCGGAACCGGTATGTACGGAACTCAGTACCCCACCTGCGGCACCTCCATCGGCGGCGCGCTGTTCTACGGCCGCATAGCCGGACGGGTCGCGATGGACCTCAAGATGCTGTAAGGCATCGCCAAAAGCAAACGGACCGAGAGGTATCCTGCCGCCTCCGGTTCAAATAAAAAAGAACTGCCCGGACGCTATGTCCGGGCAGTTTTACTTTGCCTAAAATAAGTCGTCGACGGCCTTTTCAGTCGGCCTTCAGGCGCTTGGCGAGGTCTGGGTCGGGCTCGGCTATGATGGTCTGGTACTCGGTGTATATCACCTTGCCGGGCAGCGCGCCGGAGGGCTTTTTCACGCGGCGCACCTGCGTGTAGTCCACCGGCACCTTGCCGGCGTCCCTGCCCTCGGAGTAGTACGCGGCCAGGCTGGCAGCCTCGGCCAGGGTCTGCGCGTCCGGCTCGGTGTCCATGCAGCGTATCACGACGTGCGAGCCGTGCACGCGCTGGGTGTGCAGCCAGATGTCCGTGCGGCGGGCGGTCTTGGTCGTCAGCTCGTCGTTCTGCGCGTTGTTGCGCCCGACCAGGATCTCGTACCCCGTGCCGGACACAAAGCGCATCGGTCCCGCCGGCTTGATTTTCCGCTGCTTGGCAGAGCCACGCTGAGCCTTGAGCACGCCCGAGCCCGTCAGCTCGGCGCGTATCTCCTGCACGTCGCGCTCACTCTCGGCGCGGTTGAGCGCGTCCAGCACGCTCTCGAGGTAGTCGAGCTGCCGCTCGCCGGCGGCTATCAGCTCGGTGAGGTGCTTCTCCGCCGTCTCGGCCTTGCGGTACTCCTTGTAAGCCTGAGCCGCGTTCTGCTGCGGGGTCTTCAGCGGGTCGAGCTTTATCTTGACCACGGGGCAGCCCTCGGTGTAGTAGTCCTCGCACTCCAGCTCGCACGCGCCCTTCTGAGCGCGCCACAGGTTGGCGGTTATGAGGTCGCCCCTGCGGCGCAGCTCCTCGCGACCGGCGCTCTTTTTCAGCTCCTCGCGCTGGGAGGCGAGTTTTCGGGCGGTTCTGTCGCGCAACGTGCGTACAGCCTTCACAGTGTCGTGCGAAGCGCGGCGCATACGTTCGGCGCGGTCGCGCTGGGCATAGAAGGCGTCCAGCAGCGCGGAGAAGCTCTCAAGCTCCACGTTCTCCGCCTCGCGGCCGTACTGAGTTATGCGCATGAACGAGAAGTCCTTGGCCTTGCCGCCGAGCTTTACCAGCGTCGGCGTGAGCTCCCGCGCCTTGACGCTCTCGTCCAGGGCGTCCATCGCCTCGGCGAGGTGTTCGTACCCGCCGGCGCGCCGGGCTATTTCCCGGGCTATCAGCGGCGAGAGCGCCGAGAAGGTGTCCAGCAGCCAGCCCGAAGGCTCCTCCTCCCCGGAGGCCGAGGCGAGAAGCTCTCGCCTTTTTTCGCTGCCCGTGGTAAAAAAGCAGGGCTTTTCCGGGCTTTGCGGGTACTTGTAGAGCATACCGGGCAGCAGGCGCCGGTAGGCCTCCTCGCCGAAGTCCACGCGGCGCAGGCAGTCTATTATCCGGCCGTCCTCGCCGCAGAGTATGACGTTGGAGGCTCGGCCCATCAGCTCTATCATCAGCTTGGGATGGCACTCCACCCCCAGCTCGTCGCGCGCGGTGAGGGATAGGATGACCATACGCTCCCACTCCGGCTGCTCCACGGAGTCTATACGCGCGCCGGTGAGGTGCTTTCGCAGCAGCATGCAGAACATCGGCGGCTTGTCCGGATTCTCGTACTTCTCGTTGGTGAAATTCAGCCGTGAGCCGGAGCCGGCCGCGGAGATGAGCAGCCGGCGCGCCCCGAGCTGCGTATATACCGACAGCAGCAGCGTGTCGCGCGCAGGCTGCTGCACCTTGTCTATCCTCGCGCCGGTCAACGCGGCCGCAAGTTCGTCTGTCAAGCCCCTGAGCAGTGGCGCGTCAAGCGGCATGGGAGGTCACTCCTTTTCTTCTTGCAAAATCCAGCGCAGGCTCGCCGTCCCCTGTATAAGGCGACGGGCGAGCCTGCCGTTCAATTCTCCTGCTCCTTGAAGCAGCTTTCCAAGATCGCGTCAAACAGCTCGTGCACGCGCAGGTCTTCCCCGGCCAGGTGCAGCCAGCCGAACACGGCCTCCAGCGCCGTGGCGGCGTGGTACTCGGCCTTGCTCGCGCCGCGAGGCACCGAGTTCACGTGGCTGTTGCGCCCGCGCTTGTACACCGCAAGCTCCTCCTCGGTGAGCAGCGGCACAATGACCGCGGCGGCCTTGGCCTGAGCCGGAGCCTTCACCATCGAGACCGTGGCGCGGTGCAGGTTCACGACCCGGTTCTGTCCGTGCCCGGCCAGGTACGTGCGCGCCAGCAGCTCGTACACCGCGTCGCCCACGTGAGCCAGCGCGAGGATGCTAAGTCCGTTCAGCTCATTCCTCGTCATCGCCGTAACTCTCCGCATCCGTGCCAAATTCCGCCTCGAGCATACTGCGCTCGGTGGGAGCGGTGCCGTTCACGAGCTGCATCTCCTGCCACTGCTGCTTGGTTATGAGCACCTGGCGGGGCTTGCTGCCCTCGAACGGACCTACGATGCCCAGCTCCTCCATCTGGTCGACCAGCCTGGCGGCGCGGGAGTAGCCCAGCTTCAGCCTGCGCTGGAGCATGCTGACGCTGGCCTGCTTGGTGTCGAATATGACGTCCACCGCCTGAGGCAGCAGCTCGTCGTAGTCGGCGAAGGCGTTGTTCGCGGCCGGCTCGTCGTCGAAGCCGGAGTCGGTGTCGGCGGACGCCTTGCCCTTGCCGCCCTTGTCCTTCTCCTGGGCGGCCTTTTCTATCTCGGCCAGAACCTCGTCGCTGTACTCGGCCTGGCTGGAGCTCTTAATGAAGTCGATGACGTCCTCCCTCTCCTCGTCGGAGACGAAGGCGCCCTGGACGCGGATGGGCTTGCCGCTGCCCAGCGGGGAATACAGCATGTCGCCCATGCCGATGAGCTTCTCCGCGCCAGCGCTGTCGAGGATGATGCGCGACTCCATCGCGCTGGACACCGCGAAGGCGATGCGGCTGGGGATATTGGCCTTCATCAGGCCGGTTATGACGTCGGCGCTGGGGCGCTGTGTGGCGATTATGAGGTGCATACCGCTCGCGCGACCCATCTGGGCGACGCGGCAGATACTCTCCTCGACGTCCTTGCTGGCCACGAGCATGAGGTCTGCCAGCTCGTCCACCACTATGACCACCTGGGGCATGGTCGGCTCGCCGACCTTCTTCTGGTGGGCGTTGTAGCCCGCCAGATCGCGCACGCCGACTTCGGAGAACAGGCGGTAGCGCTTGAGCATCTCCACGACCGCCCATTGCAGCGCGCCCGCGGCCTTCTTCGGGTCGGTGACGACGGGGACGTACAGGTGCGGTATTCCGTTATATATGCCCAGCTCGACCATCTTGGGGTCTATCATTATCAGCCTGACCTGCTCCGGCGTGGACTTGTACAGCAGGCTCAGCAGCAGCGAGTTTATGCACACGCTCTTGCCGCTGCCGGTGGTGCCGGCTATCAGCATGTGCGGCAGCTTGGCTATGTTGCCGACCACGCACTCGCCGGAGATGTCCTTGCCTATGGCGAAGGACAGCGTGCTCTTGGCGTTCTTGAACTGCGGCGACTCGATGACGTCGCGCAGGTAGACCAGGCTGACTATCTTGTTCGGCACCTCGATGCCGACCGTGCTTATCTTGTCCGGTATCGGCGCTATGCGCACGTTCATGACGCCGAGGGAGAGCGCGATGTCGTTGGCGAGGTTCGTGAGCTTGGTGAGCTTCACGCCCGCGTCCAGCTCCAGGTCGTAGCGCGTGACTGTGGGGCCGCGGGTCGCGCCGACTATGCGCGCGGCTACGCCGAAGCTCTTGAGCGAGGCGTCCAGGCGGTCGCGGTTGAGGGCTATCTCGTCTCTGCCGTCCACTGCCGCCGCCGTGCCCCGGCGCAGCAGGTCAATCGGCGGGAACTCATAGTCCGGGGTCTCCGTGGCCGCGCGGTCAAGCTCGGCGGCCATCTGGGCGTTGGCGTCCGGGTCGCTCTTGGGCTTGGACGAGCGCTGCTTTTTCACCGGCTCCTCATACGCGCTCACCGGCGCGGCTGCGGGAGCCGGCTCCGGCTCGTACTCAGGCTCCGGCGCTCTCGCGCTCTTAGGCTCGGGCTTGAAGCCGGTCATGACCGGCTGGGGCGCGGGGCGCTCCACCTCCGGCCTGGCCTCGTAGGGCATACTGACGGGGATGGGCGTGCTCGCCCTCTCGTAGCCGTACTCGGGCTTGGACTGCGCCTTTTTGCCTTTTTGCGCGACAGTTACCGGTTCATCAAGCGGATACGCGGCAAAATCGCCGTAATCTTCGTCTTCCCCTGGCTCGTCATCCATGGGGATGTCTATGGACGCGGGCACGCGGCGCTCCCGCCTGGCGGGCTGTGCGGCGCCCTTTTCCGGCGCGGCAGTCTGCTGCCTGCCCTTTCTTGTCTTCTTCGGCTCCGGTTCAGGCTCCTCCTCGTACTCGTAGTCCAGGTGCTGGCGGCCGCGCACCCAGTCCACGACCTTGGCCGGGGTGACGCGCGCGATGCACATGCACAGGAACACCAGCACTGCCAGCAGCACCGGGATGGCGCCGTAGACGCTGAACATACCCTCCAGGGACATGCTCAGCAGCCCGGCGAGCAGTCCGCCGCTGGCGAGGCGGGTGCCGCTGACGTACAGCCGCTCGCACAAGTCCATGAAGTTTCCTCCGAAGCTGAAGCCGTCGCCGGCAAAGAGCATGTGCGCAGCAGCGCCGACGAACAGCGGCAGCAGCATGGTGCACGTCACGCGCAGCACCACGGGACGGCCGCGGTGCGTGGCGAGGATGCCGGCAGAAATCAGCAGAGATATCGGGAACAGGAAGTACCCCCAGCCGAACAGCCCCTTTAAAAACCCGCAGAAGACATCGATGAACAGCGCCTCGACATCGAAGTAGCCTATCAGGGAGAAGATGCCGAGGAAGGCGCAGACAACGGCGCCCACCTCGCGGCGTATCGGGCGCGGCGCGTTCTTCTTGGCCGGCGCCCTGCTGCGCGTGGAGCCGGATGTTGTTTTCTTCGCGGTGCCGGAGGACTTTTTGGTTCCGCCGGAGGAGTTAGCCATTTATCTTAGCCTGCCTTTCTCTCAGTAGCCGAGCGAAAGCACGAGCGTAACTATGCCCGCCGCCCAGCAGTAGTAAGTAAAGAAACCGAACTTGTTCTTGCGCGAAATGAGCTTCATGAGCATTATGGCCGCTATTCCGGAGACGACAGCGGCGAGCATGCCCACGAGGTATACCGGCAGCAGCGAGGTCTCAAAGCCCTCGCTGACCGCGTTGAAGATGGAGAGTATGTTGGCGCCCAGCACGGCCGGGATGCTCAGCAGGAATGAAAAGCGCATCGCGAAGCTGCGATCCAGCCCGGTGGCGATGCCGGCGGTGATCGTGGTTCCGCTGCGGCTCAGGCCGGGGATAGTGGCCACGCACTGGCAGCAGCCGATTATCAGCGCGTCGCGTATGCGTATGTTCTTCTCGGTCTTAGTCCCCGGGGTCATGCGGTCGGAGACGTACAGCAGGCAGCCCGTGAGCAGGAAGGCCACGCCTATGAACCAGGTCTGGTAATAGAGCTGCTCGACGAGGTCGTTGATGGGAACTATGAGCACCAGCGGCAGAGTGGCGATGACCAGCATCAGAAACAGCCTCGCCGCGGGCAGCGGCTGCTTGACGCGCTCGCCCGAGACGGTTCTTCCGCCGCGAAGGACGATGAACACCTCGCGCACCATGTCCTTGATGTCTTTCCAATAGCAGATGAAGATGCTCACCAGGGTGCCGAGGTGGAGCAGCACGTCAAAAAACAGGTGCCCCTCCTCCAGAGAGTTCAGATGAAAAAGGTTTTGCAGCACGGAGAGGTGTCCCGAGCTGGAGATGGGCAGGAACTCGGCCAATCCCTGCACGAGACCCAGTAAAATTGCCGACCATATATCCACAAGTGTGTCCTCCAGAAGCGTTTTGACCGTGCGCACAGAGCGTCACATCAAATTATATTACCATATTACGCCGCAAAGAACAAGTACAAATCCGGCGGCGCAAAGCCCCGGCGGATTTCTCCGCCGGGGCGCGGTAATGTGTTCTCAGCTCTCGTACACGGCCTTCATGCACAGGTAGGTCATGTAGCAGTCGTACTTGGCGACAACTTCAAAGGGCGCGTGCATACTGAGCACGGGCACGCCGGCGTCTATCGTCGCGATGTTGCGGTTGCCCATGTACATGGCCACAGTGCCGCCGCCGCCCTGGTCGACCTTGCCCAGCTCGCACATCTGCCACTGCACGTTCTTCTCGCCCAGTACGCGGCGCATGAAGGCCACCAGCTCGGCCGGGGCGTCGTTGGTGCCGGACTTGCCGCGCGCGCCGGTGAACTTGTGCAGTCCGACGCCGTAGTTGAGCTTGGCGGCGTTGCGCTTCTCGCTCACGTCGGGGTAGTTGGGGTCGAAGGCCGCCGTGACGTCAGCGCTGATGCAGATGCTGTTGGCAAAGCAGTCGTCCAGCTCGCTGCCCGTGGCCTTGCAGAGCTTGTTCATGAACCACTCGAAGGCCTGGCTCTTCATGCCGGACACGCCGTCGGAGCCGGTCTCCTCCTTGTCCGCGAGGATGCAGACGGCCGTGCGGCGCGGCGCGCCCTCCAGGTCAAAGAGAGCCTTGAGCTCGGCGTAGGCGCAAACGCGGTCGTCGTGGCCGTAGCCGCCTATCAGGCTGCGGTCGAGGCCGATGTCGCGCACGTCGAAGGCGGGCACGGCGTACAGCTCGGAGGACACCAGGTCTTCCTCGGTGATGCCGTACTGGCTGTTGAGTATGCTCATGACGGCCAGCTTGACGCGGTCTTTGCCGTCGTCGTCATACGGCGCGCTGCCGACGAGGATGTTCATGCTCTCGGCCTTTATCGCCTCGCCGAGCTTCTTGGCCATCTGCTCTCCCGCGAGGTGGGGCAGCAGGTCGCTGACCATCAGCTGCGGGTCGCCGCTGTCGCGGCCGATTACCACGTCTATGACCTCGCCGCTCTTGAGCGCGACGGCGCCGTGTATCTCCAGGGGGATGGCCGTCCACTGGTACTTTTTGATGCCGCCGTAGTAGTGGGTCTTGAAGAAGGCCAGCTCGTTGTCCTCGTAGAGCGGGAGCTGCTTGAGGTCGAGCCTCGGGGAGTCCACGTGCGCCGCGGTGACGACCGCGCCCGCGCTCATCGGCTCGCTGCCCATGACGGCCAGCAGCAGCGCCTTGCCGCGGTTGGAGTAGTAGACCTTGTCGCCGGTCTTGAGCGCCATGCCGGGCACGTACTCCGTGAAGCCCTCGGCCTCGGCCAGCTCGATCGCGTTGCGCACGCTCTCGCGCTCGGTGCGGGATTCGTTCAGGTACCTCTTGTATCCCTCGCAGTAGGCGTCCATGGCCTCGCGGCCTTCGAGGGACAGGCTGTCATAGCCGTTCTTCTGCTCATAAAAGAGCTCTGCGCGGTAGTCTTTCTTTTCTTCCATTTTGTATTGCCTCCGTAAACGCGGCCTTGCATTTCGCCGCAAATTCTTCCACCGTGCCGTCGTTGACCAGGCACGCGGTACATGCTTCCCTATAATATTCGTCGCTCTTTTGCGCTCTTATACGCTTTATGGCGTATTCGCGCGATATGCCCTCGCGGTTCATCAGCCGCGCGACGCGCGTCTCCTCGGGGGCGAGCACTCCGAAAACGGCGGCGCATATCCTGTCCAGCCCTGCCTCGAAGATGCCGATGGCGTCCAGCGCCGCGACCGTGTCGCCCGCCATAGCCCGCTCGCGCAGTATGGCCAGCGTCTCGCGCGTGACGTACTTGTGCGTGACGGCGTTCAGATCGCTCAGCGCGGCGGGGTCGGCGAACACGACGTTGCCCAGCGCCTTGCGGTTGAGCTCATTGCCGTTGTAGACCTCGCCGAAGCGCTCTATGAGCTCGCGGCGCATCGGCTCGCTCTCGCGCGTCAGCGAGTGGTACAGCTCGTCGGCGTCTATGCAGCACGCGCCCAGCGAGCGCAGAACGTTCAGCGCCGTGGTCTTGCCGGTTCCGGAGCCGCCGGTGAGGCCGATTATGTACATATCCGCCGCCAGGCGGGCGGCGATCTCCTCCTCCGCCAGGGCGCCCCGGCGCAGAACCCTGAACGGCTGCTGAGAGAGCGTGACGATGGTGGACTCCGTGCCTATGCCGCACTCGCCGCCGTCTATCACGGCGTCTATCTGCCCGTCGAAGTATTCAAGCACCTCGCGCGCGGTCTTGGGGCTGGGCTTGCCGGAGGGGTTGGCGCTCGGCGCGGCCAGGGGCACGGCGCACTTTTGCAGCAGCTCCAGCGTCAGGGGGTGATCCGGGCAGCGCAGGCCGACGGTGCTGCCGCCGGCGCGGACTATCTCCGGTATTTCGTCCACGCTGTCGCCTATGATGGTCAGCGGACCCGGCCAGAACTCCTCCGCCAGGGACAGCGCCTGCGCGGGCACCTCCCTCCAGCACGCGGCCATGGCCGAGGCGTCGTGCACCATCAGACTCAGCGGTTTGACCTCGGGGCGGCCTTTTACGGCGTAGATGCGCTCCACGGTCTCGGCGTTCAGGCCGCTGCCGGCCAGGCCGTAGACCGTCTCCGTGGGCACGGCCACCAGGCCTCCCCGTCTTATTATCTCCGCGGCGCGGTCTATGCCGCCGGCGGTTATTATCTCAGTCTTCATCTCCGCCCTCCGATGCGCCCAGCTCGCCCGCACGCGCGGCGGCGGCCAGGGAGTCGATAAGCTCGTCAAGCTCTCCGTCCATGATGCGGTCTATCTTGTACAGCGTCAGTCCTATCCGGTGGTCGGTCACTCGCCCCTGCGGGAAGTTGTAGGTGCGTATGCGCTCGTTGCGCATACCGGTGCCGACCTGGCTCTTGCGCTCGGCCGCGCGCTCGGACATCTGCCTCGCCCGCTCCGCCTCGTAGAGGCGGGAGGCGAGTATCTTCATGGCTCTGTCCTTGTTCTTGTACTGGCTGCGCTCGTCCTGGCACTCGACGACCGTGCCCGTGGGCAGGTGCGTGATGCGTATGGCGCTCTCGGTCTTGTTCACGTGCTGGCCGCCCGCGCCGGAGGAGCGGAAGGTGTCTATCTGTAAATCGCCGGGGTCGATGTTTATCTCCACGTCGCTGACCTCGGGCAGCACGGCCACGGTGACGGTGCTGGTGTGTATACGGCCTCCGGCCTCCGTCTCCGGCACGCGCTGGACGCGGTGGACGCCGCTCTCGTACTTGAAGCGCGAGTAGGCGCCGGAGCCTTCGACCATGAAGCTTATCTCCTTTATGCCGCCCAGCTCCGTCTCGTTGACGTTGGCGACGGAGATCTTCCAGCGTCGCGCCTCGGCGTACATGCTGTACATGCGGTAAAGGCTGTGCGCGAACAGCGCGCTCTCCTCCCCGCCGACGCCCGCGCGTATCTCTATGATCACGTTGCGCTCATCGTCCGGGTCTTTGGGTATCAGCAGCTCCTTTATGCGCTCGGTGAGCGCAGCCTTGCGTCGCTTGGCGTCCTCGTACTCCTCGCGGGCCATCTCGCCCATCTCCGGGTCGGAGAAGAAGCCCTCGGCCTCGGCCATCGCCGTCTCGCAGGCGAAGTACTCCCGGGCGCACTCGGCCACGGGCGCGAGCTCCTTCTGCTCCTTCGCCAGGCGGGAATACGCCTCGACGTCGGTGTAGTTCTCCGGCAGGAGCATGAGCCGCTCAAGCTCCTCATACCTTGCTACTATTTCTCTGAGCTTTTCTGGCATAGTCTTCTCTCCTTGTCAATGGAGTATTGTACCACAGACATTTTTTCTTGTAAATATGCGCTCGCCGGAACAAAAGCATACCCGGTGCGTCTAAAAACAAAATGTAAGGAGTTGCTCCCATGAAACGTATCCTGCCCATGATCTTTGCCCTTATCACGCTGCTTTCCGCCTGCGGGATGAACCCGCCTCCCGGCGGAACGGTGCCGCCGTCTTCCGGGATCTCCCCCAGCCCGGTTTGGTCAGAGGCTCCCGTCCAGTCCGGCGAGCCGCAGTCCGGAGGGGATATAGACATACCCGACACGCCGTACTCCTACCTGGCGTTTGAAAACGACTGGCTCACCCTGCGCGACGCCTATACGCAGGCCATGGAGCCGTACAGCGTCTGGCACGAGTGCAAGTTCGACGAGGGCACCACCCTGCTGATAGAGCCTAAGGAGACACTGACCGCGCTGAGCCTGTACACGATGGACATGGACTCCGATGGACTTTACGTCCGGGGCGAGACGTTCTACACCCTCGACGAGCTGACGCCGGAGGCGCCGCTGGTGCTGGCGATACAGTTTTACGGGGACATGACGGCCTACGGCATGAGCTTCACGGACGGCGGCGGGAAGACGCACGACCTGACGCTGACCATGGGCGGCCGCGCGGCGGACGAGGCGTGCCCCTATATGCTGATGGAGGAATAAGACGTTTAAGCGCGCTAAAGCCGGGGCTTATAAGCCCCGGCTTTAGCATATTCGTTTGGCTCACACGCTCGCGGTCGGAGGTGCGATCTCCGTGTCGGAGGGCTTGGGGATGAACTGGTAGTCCAAGTCCACGTCGGCGTCGATGCCGTCCACGCGCCCGGTCATGGAGAACTGCCACAGGCTGTGCTTGTAGTAGAAGTCCGGCCAACTTCCGAGCGCGCCGACCCAGATCTCATAGTCCGCCAGACGCTCCATCATATATTCGTAGTAGCCGATGTAGCGGTAGAGGTACACGCAGGGCGTATAGCCGGCGTCCTTGACCATCTCGCAGAACACCACGGCGCTGGCCGTCAGCTCGGAGCGGTCGATGTCCTCCGCGCGGGAGTTTTCAAGCGGCTCCCAGTCGAAGGCCACGGGCATGGTTATCTCGTAGTCGGCAATAAGATCCAGGACGAAGTTGGCCTCCTCGGCCGCCTCTATCGCGCCGGTGGACTGGGAAAAGAAGTACACGCCCACGTCCAGTCCGGCGTCCAGCGCGCCCTGTATGTTGTTCTCGAACTGCTCGTCAACGACTATATCGCCCGTCTCGCTGCCGCGATAGCCGCAGCGTATCATGGCGAACTCCACGCCGTCCGCGGCCACGGCCTCCCAGTCGATTACACCCTGGTAGAACGACACGTCCACGCCGAGGCGGGTCTCATAGCGGTCGCCGATGTACTCTGGCAGGCCGTCCGCGTTGGTCTGGAAATCCTCCTCGGCGAAGTCGGAGACGGCCACACCCTCCGCCGGGTAGATCCACTCGTAGTTGGCGCCGGTGTTGACATAGGCCATGCCCTCGTGCGGGTCGGCCTCCGGCTCGTCGTTCCCGCAGGCCGCGAGGGTCAGCGACATCGCCGCGGCGAGCGAGAGCGCGCCCAGGCGTTTAAAAAGCTTTTTGTTCATGCTGAAGTCCTTTCGGCAGAATTCGACATATTATAGCATGAACATATGAATAAATCAACGCGCGGGAAATATTACGTCAGCGACGTTATCCAGTTGTACAGCGGCACGTACGCGGCCGGGAGAAAAACCGCCGGGAGCATGTTGGCGATTTTTATGGACTGCTGCCTGAGATTCAGCAAATTTATGGCCAGGCCTATCAGCAGCACGCCGCCCACCGCGCTCATCTCCGTGACGATGGCGTCGGTCAGCAGCGGAGCCAGCGCCCCGGCCAGCAGCGTCAGCGCCCCCTCCACTACGAGCACGCAGGCAAAGCTGACGGCGACGCCCACGCCCATCGCCGCGCCATAGGCCAGCGACGCGATCAAGTCCAGCACGGCCTTGGCAAAGAGTATGGAGTTGTCGCCGTTCAGCCCGGCCTCCACGCTGCCCATGACAGCCATTGAGCCGACGCAGAACATGATGGAGCAGGACACAAACGCGCTGGTGAAGCTGCCGCCCTTGCCGTCCTTGGAGCCGAACTTTCTCTCCGCCATGCGTCCGAGCGCGTTCACGCCGTCGTCTATGTGCAGCAGCTCGCCCAGCACCGTGCCCAGAGAGCAGCAGACGATGATGCACAGCACGTCCGTCGTGCCCACCGTGCTGGCCACGCCCATGCCCATAGTCGCCAGACCCAGCGCCACCATAAGTGAATCGGTGTACTTGCTCTTGATTCTGCTGCCGCACAGCATACCTATGACTCCGCCTAAGAGCACGGCGAAGGAATTGGCCAGGACGCCCAACATACGCTTTCCCCCTGAATACCATGGTTTTACTTTATAAAAAATAACGCAACAAAGTAATAAAGTCAACGCCCAGTTGACACAGCGGGGAGAAAATAGTATTATACTTAAGTCACAATATCACGCGGGCATGATGGAATTGGCAGACATGCGAGATTTAGGTTCTCGTGCAGCAATGCGTTGGGGTTCAAGTCCCCATGCCCGCACCACTACAAAGAGACTTACAGCTTTTGAACAATGCTGTAAGTCTCTTTCTTTTTCTCACAGCGTGGGCGCTATTCAGTTGTTGACGCGAGCACCACTTCGATGGTTGGATACGGGGTAAAGCGGCGCAGGTATTTAAGCAGCGGGTTGCCCTCTACCTCTACCGTGTCGCCGCCCTGTATGATGAGCTTGACACCGTAGCTGTCCAGCGTTTCGAGGACGTCGATGACTTTCAGCGCGTCACGGCCTATGCGGTCGAGGCTGGTCATCAGGATTGTGTCTATCTCGTGTCGCTCAGCTAAACGCATGAGCTTTTGCAAGCCCGGGCGGTCGAAGTCGAGGCCACTGGCTGTCTCGCGGATGATGTGTGTAACGCTCAAGTTTAGCGTTGCCGCAAGGCCCTGTAGAACTTGGACTTGCCAGTCAAGAGCAGCTTCGTTAGGGCAGGCTGTGCGAGCGTAGATTACAGTGCGATTCATTTAGCAACCTCCTTATGCGCTTGCCGTGTCAGCGGCGGGCGATGGCGTGTCCGGTTCGTAGGTGACATAGACTCCCTGTCGGGTGTTCATCGTGACGTGCGGGGCCTTAATCGTTGCCGTGTCGGGCAGCGTGATTGCGCCGACGCAGTTGTAGTGAATTGTCAGGCGCTGACGCCAGATGCCGTTCACTTTCTCTGCCTGATGGACTTCGATCTTGTCTATCAGCTCGTTTAGCATCCGTGGCGTGAGCTTGCGCGCCCTCGTGTACTTGCGCACGGCTGAAATAAACATGTCCGCAGTTGCGGCTTTGCCGTCGATGCGCTCGATGTCGGCCTGAAGTGCCTTGATTGAGCTGCGAAGCTCCGATTGCTCGGCCTCGTACTTCTTGGACATACGGACGAAACGTTCGTCGGTAATTTTGCCAGCAACATTGTCCTCGTAGAGCTTCTCGAACAGTGTGTCCAGCTCTCGGTCGCGAGCCTTGGCCTTGCTCAGTTCAAGCTGCACCTGCTTGCGCTCGGACTCCATAGCTTTCTGCGTGAATCCCATCATAAGCTTTGCAAACTGCGTCTCGTATTGGCTCACGAACTTCGTCAGGCGGCGTATCTCGCCGAGAACGACCTGTTCGAGAAAGTCCACGCGGATGTAAAGCTGTCTCAACTCCGCGGGCGTCGGTCGAGCCGTGCGCCGCAGGGCTACCCCCAAGTCTACGGGAGCGCTTGCGCGAGAATTTATTATCTGCCCGCGCTTTCATTGTGAAGCGGCTTGCCAAAGCCGTTTTTGGGTCAGCGTTCATCGCTCTTGTCATAGCAAAGCTTTGACCGTCATTGCGCTGCCTCCCATGTCGCTGGGTCTCTCGACCCACGCGGGCAGTTAACTCCTGCACCGTGTATTCAGTTGTAGAGAACTCTCAAGAAGTTTTGCTTCTCACTATATAGGCAGCGAGAAAGGCATTTTCGCAATGCTCAGCTCAAAATTTTTCTAATTCGTGCAATATGACGACTGATATTCTGGTGTGAGCAAGAAAGCATCTCAGAAACCTCCTGGCGAGTTCTACCTTCGATTGCTATCAAAGTGAGCAGCTCCAAATCTGCTTCCGAAAGCTCAAGCAGCCGATCAGCCAACTGCTGGTCGCTCACTTCGTCAATCCAGCTGTATCGCCCTGTGTCCGCTTCCGGAACCTGAATATAGCAAGAGCCGCAGGCCGTCTCCAACGGACGCCTGCGGCTCTCGTATGCCCTGTCGCGATTGAACTGCGCGAGGTCGAAGCTGTGCATCGCTTCGATGTTCTCCTCGCTCATGCCCTCTTTCCTGTACCACAACGCCTTTCGTTTCCACTCGGCGTCGAATTTCGTTTTTCTTTGGCGTAATTGTATGCCATTAAAATAACCTCCTGTTTTGATTTGGATGGGATCAAAACAGGAGGTCAGGGGTATTCAGCTATGTAGCACTCCCAACACTCGGGTAGATTGAATTGCAATACGCTTTATTAGTCTTGCTTTAGTTTTCCAAGTATCTGCAATACTGCTGTAAGGAACAGGCCCATTCCAATCGGGATTGCATACCTCAGGTTCCAAAAAATCAGGAAAACTGCGAATACAGACAGAGCCGTCAGGCACAGTATCCTTGATACTTTGGTGAACACCTTCTTTTCCTTTGGTGACAAAGGACGATTCTTTGATTCTACACTGCCAATGACCACTATACTGGCTGCTGATGTTATCGCCATTGCAGAAGCTAGTGCTATCATTTCATAGTTTATGAGCAGCCTGATAATAAAGAGCGCCACGATCAGAGTTGTCGTTGACGATATGAAGCACACGATACTATTGTGTTTGTGAAAGCCGTCCAGAATGTCTTATCACTGAGAACCTCGGCGTAGTTTGAAAAGCCAGCAAAGCCATGTTCAAATATATTGCTGCGATCCCACTCTAGGAAGCTCATGTACAGCAGCTTTATTATCGGGTAAATAGTGAATACGGCGAATACAATTATGCCCGGAAACAACAGAGCGCCGAGCTGTAATCGGTTCCGCCGTGGCTTCAGTTCCATACTCGCTCCTTTCCAATGCGTAAAGGGCGCCGCGCCAGGCGGCGCCCTTCGTCAAACAGTTGCCTTTTTAAAGGGCTTCTGGTATAATTATTTAACTGGCAAGAAGTTTGTCGACTTCTCCGGCGAGCGCGTCAAGAGTGCTCTGTACGTCAGCGCCGTTGACTATGATATCGGTCATGGCGTTGGTGAGCGCGCTGTCTATGTCAGACCAGGATGCCACGGGAGGACGCGCCTTCGCGGTCGTGATGGCCTCAAGGAATGGCGCGTAGTCCTGCTCGGCTACCGTGTCGCTCTCAAGTGCGGTGGTGTTGACCGGAATCTGTCCGACCTGCGCCATCTGCTCCTGAGCCCACTCGCTGGTCATGAACTTCATGAACTCCCAGGCTCCCTCCTTGTTCGGCGTGTCGAACATTGCTATGTCCTCGCCGCCGAGCACGCTGATGGAGCCGGCCTCGCCTGCCGGCATCTCACACATGCCGTACTCAAAATCGGGGTATGCTCCGGCCATTTCAGCTGTCTTCCATGGACCTTCGAGGAGCATCATGTAACGTCCTGTGCCGAAGCCGTCGGTCATAGGAATGTCGCCGCTGTTGAAACCTGTCATCTGGCCGTTGGCGTAAAGTTCGGCGAGAGTCTGGACTGCCGCAACTGTCTCCGGGCTGTTTATGTAGCCGGTGGCCTGGGTGTAGTCCTCGTTCGTTATCTCGCCGCCCATGCTCCAGATGTAGGGCAGGACATTCCATCCGGCGAGCGCCGGCTCATTGAGACCCCAGACCTGCTGGCCGTTTTCATTCGTGCCCGACAGGGTCTGGATAGCGGTCAACATCTCGTCGATTGTCTTGGGGGCTTCAAGCCCGGCATCGGCAAAGGCCTGGGCGTTGTAGAACATTATCTTAGTATTCGTGTTGAGGGCAAGCGCATAGTTGTGCCCGTCTACAACACCGGTGCTCATGGCGCTGGGCAGCAGAGTGGCTGCCACCTCGTCGAAGTCGGCCATCTCCTCATCCAATGGGACAAGTATTCCCATCTCCTCGAACTCAGGTACCCAGGCTATGTCCAGACGCGCGACGTCGGGCAGAGTATCAGAGCTCGAGCTTATAATTATCTTGTCGTGCAGATCTTGCCACTCGTGAGAGACGGCGTTGATCTTGTACTCAGGATGCTCCTCCTCAAACTTAGGGATGAGCACATTCATAAGGGTTTCATTCTCCGCAGACTGGGCGCTGTAGTGGTGCCAGAAATTGATGGTGGTCTGTTCTGCATTGCCTTGACCGCCGTCGCTGGTCTCCGGAGGTGAACTATTGTCTGGCGCTTCCTGGCCGCAGGCTGTTAATGCCGCAATCATTAACGCTGCGACGAGTACAAGCGCCAGCATTTTTGCAAAATTCTTCTTTTTCATGACTTTCCTCACTTTCTTTTATTGATGAATATTTTCACGCTACGGGCGGGAATATAGGCTTCGAGTATCCCCATATAACCCGCGTCGTATGCGCTTTGCACTTTTGCCGGTGAGTTTACGGCCACAGCCGTGACGCCGCCGAGCACATCTTCCCATTCGCCGGTGTACGGTACGGCGGCTCTGGCCGTCATATCCCGTGTCCCGGCGTTTATTATTACGAGCAAGCTCTCGTCCTCAAACGTCCGGCAGTAGCCGCAGGCATTGTGAGCGTCGTCGCACAGAGAGACGTGGAAGTCCCCTCGAGTGAGCGCCTTCGAGCTTTTCCTCAGAGCTATCAGCCGCCTGTACCACTCGTAAGCCCCGGCCTTAGCGTCAGCCCGTTCCCAATCCATCGCCTTGCGGCAGTCCGGATCGTTGCCGCCGTCCATGCCGACTTCGTCGCCGTAATATACGGCAGGGCATCCGGGGAAGGTCATCTGCAAAGCCACCGCAAGGCGGTGGCTATCTTCATTGCCGACGCAGTAGGTCAGAAAGCGAACCGTGTCGTGGCTGTCCAGCGGGTTATACATTCTGAGATCCACCTCGTACGGGTACAGCGAGAGCATCCTGTTGGCGCGCCCGGCGAACTCCGATGTGTTTATTTTTCCGAGCGCCAGCCAGTCACGTGCGGCGTCACGGAAAAGGTAGTTCATCGCCCCGTCGAGGCGTCCGGGTTCTACCAGCTTTCCCGCGTCGCCCCAAGTCTCTCCTATGAGTATGCAGTCCGGGAACTCGCGCTTTACTTCATAGGCAAACTCCTCCCAGAATGTCACGGGGACTTCGTCGGCTACATCCAGTCTCCAGCCATCGGCGCCGCTCTCACGCAGCCAGTACTTGCCAACGCCGATGAAATAGCATCGTGTCTCCTTGTTGGAGAGGTTCAGCTTCGGCATCCACTTGTAGTGCCCCACACAGTCATAGCATTCCGGGTCGGGCTTCACCGGATAGCGCTGGACGAAGAACCAGTCCTTGTACTTTGAGGTCGCGCTGTTTCTGACGACGTCTTGAAAGATGGGCCAATAGTAGCCGCAGTGGTTAAAAACACCGTCAAGTATTACTCGCATACCCCGTTTATGGGCTCCGTCCACAAGACGCTTCAGGTCGTCCTTCGTACCGAAGTGCGGGTCGATCTTGTAATAGTCAATCGTGTCGTACTTGTGGTTTGACAGCGACGCAAACACCGGCGTGAGGTAGATGCATGTGGCGCCCAAGTCCGCTATGTAGTCAAGTTTCTCGATGATGCCCGGCAGGTCGCCGCCCATGAAGTTTTCTCTGGTGGGCTTAGAGCCCCACGGCTCTGACTGCGGAGGAGTCAAAGAGCCGTCGCCGTTGCTGAATCGCTCAGGGAATATCTGATAGTACACCTGCTCACCGCTCCACTCAGGAGAGGCAAAGCCGTCTGCACAGTTCGGCCACAGGAACTCGAAGAAATTTGTCGAGTCCACGTCTGGTTCGATGCGCTCAAAGCCGTCTCCACCTAGCCACAGTCTCTCACCGTTCAGGCCAACCAATTCAAAGCAGTAGCGCACATACGCGGCAACGCTGTCGAACTCCATGCTCGCGGAGAAATAATCTCTCAGGTCGTCTCTAAGCCCGGCACGCATCGATACGCGCTGCCGGGCAGACGTTTCCGTCTCATATCTGCCCCAAAACAGCAAGTTCACGGCTGCCATATCGCCCCGCGCTGTAGTCAGAGAGACCTCCAGCGACTGCCGTGAACGCGGGTATATGTACTCCAGTGTCGGACGATGGAGTACTGCGGACAAGTTCATTCCTCTTTCCCTCCTTGCTCTGTGGCTTATTTCAAACGTCGTTTTGTGGAGTCACGTTCCACTACCCTTGTGGACAGAAGCACTTGGCGTATGCTGGCCTCCGGGTTTTCTATCTGGCTTATAAGTATCTCAGCAGTTTGCACTCCCAGTTCGTAAGTGTCGACATCCATGCTCGTTATGCCCGGCTCAGTTATATCTGTTATTACGGTGTTGTCGAAGCTCAGCACACCGAGATCGTCCGGCACACCAAGGCCAACCTGCCTCGCAGCCCTCACCGCACCGAGCGCTATTATGTCGCTGCTGCACAGCACAGCATCCGGCCGGTTTTCGCTCGTGAGCAAATTCCTTACCACTCCGATGGCGTTTTCTATCCCCGCCCCTGTGTGTATGATCATTTCACTGACGACGGGCAACCCCTTAGCAGCCAGCTCCCTGCAATATCCTGACACGCGATCTGCATCAAAGGTCGTACTTCCAGACTCTGAAACGAAAGCTATACGACGATATCCGCGCTGTACTAAGTGCCGCGTAGCAAGCACTCCGGCCTGGGTATTGTTCATGTCTACCCAACTTATCTCAAAGTCAGTTTCGTCCGAGCGACCCAGTATCACACAGGGAAACTTCAGTTCGTCCACCTTCGCAAGGAACTCGGGCTCTACAAGAGATACGGGAAGAATCACCCCATCCACTTTCTTACCGAGCATAAGCCGCTCAACGCCGGATATTCCGCTGGCGTTGGGCGCTCCGTTCGTAACCATCAGGCTGTAGTCATTGCGATGCGCCGCTGTCTCTATGCCAAAAACTGTACTGTTGAAGAAGTTGTTTGCATACGACCGCGCGTCTGCAACGTCTATTACGAGGGCTATTGCCCGAGGAGAGCCGTTTGCAAAGTTCCGGGCAAAGTCATTCGGTACATATTTGAGCTCCTCCATAGCTTCATGGATGCGCTTCTTCGTCTCCTCCGAAATTGTGCCCTTGTTATTCAAAACACGAGAAACGGTTGAAACCGACACTCCAGCTGCCCTTGCTACATCTCTTATAGTTACAGCCATATATACCTCCAAGCAAACGGTTGCTTTAATTAATCGAGTATATAAAACAATATCTGTCAATATTTATCTACATATTGCACAATTATTTGCCCTATTATTGTACAATATTGAAATCTACTAGCTTTATATTATGCAACCGGTTTACTAATTATAAAGTAACACTTTTAAAGAGCAAAGTCAACAGATTTTTTTGCTATTTTGAGATTTTAGTATGCAGGATACATAAAAGCCACCAGATTGATTGAAGAAATACGAATCGCATCAGCTTTACAATTACCTTTACTTTATCTAACGCTTTCTTTGAATCGCCCCATCTCTCGTCCAGAGAGGAACACCTCAACGTTGTGGCGATGGACGAGCAGCTCACGGTGCTCGTCGCGGAACCTGCGCGAACAACACGATGCCTTGTACGCATCGAAGATTTTGCGCGATTTGGCTATCTGCTTACGTCGAAAACGTTCGCCTATTGTACGTAGCCGGAATCTTTTCCCACCGTGAGTTTTGCCTCAATGTCTACTAGCAGGCCAGTGCGCTCATGCTTCCCGCGCGGATTGTGTCCCCTTTGCGCTTGATGACCGCGCGCAGCTCGGCCTCGGAGTAGCCATTGTCGAGTGTGTGGGGACGTATCGCGCGCTGGCCATCACGGTAAAAAGTTATGCTCTTACTGGCGCTTACCCTTTAGCCGTTTTCGCAGATATCTATCTCGTCCTGGGTTATGAACTGCGGCGCACTTGGCAAAAGCTCTGTGTCAGCGTGAAACTGAACTCTCGGCAACAACTGGCTTTCGAGCGAGTTGAGTATCTCATTTGTGTTGTGGTAGTTGAAGCGCAGAACGCTGCGGTCGGCTCTATATGCTGCGAGGAAGTCCCGATATTCGCCAAGCAGCGTTTCGCACTGCTTATGGTTGGACAGCCTTGCTGCGACGCGCTCTGTAACATCGGGAAACAGGCCGCTTTTTATGCCGTCAAAGCTGGGAAAAAAGTTGCTGTCCTGGCCATCCGCGAGGTCGCGGTAGAGGTAAACCATCTGCTGTGCCAGCAGTTCGCGCTCCGTCGCGGTGCTGCGCTCCAGCTCCCACTCACCCGCGTACTGCCCGGCGTCGAGCAGCTCGTCGATACGCCGCGAGGCGTCACCCCAGGTCACAAGGTGCACGTCGCGCTCATAGCGAGCCGCATTGCCTTGGGCTATGCGTATCCCATCCGTGTTCATCCACGCCGAGTAGTGCTCTCCGTCCACGCTGACGCCAACGCCACCGCGATAAACCGTCGGCAGGAACGCGGCTATCTCGTCAAGTGAACGCTGCTTCTCAAACTCCGCGGCCACGCGCTCGCGCAGATAACTCGTGTTCTCACCCACGCGGAGTACGGCGTCAATGACCTCCTGCAGGCATGAAAAAGCGGAGGGCGCTTGTGCGTCCTCCGCTTCAAACAGGTTCAGTTGTAGATTAACTCGTTCAGAACTACTTCTTCGGCTTGCTCTTTGCAGTTGTTCATGAGGCCCGTCCACTTCATTGGGTCGGCGGCTTTTAGTGTCTCCGTCGCGCCCGCCGCCTCCGCGAGTTTCGGCAGCATAAGGTCTATGCGGCTCTGCGCCGCTGTCTCTATCTCGTGCAGGTGCTCGTACAGCGTCCCCGTCAGAATGAGCCGGTTCCACAGCACCGGACGGTGCTCCTTGAGATAGCGCTGGCGCATCCTCCCGTACCGGCCTATTGGCTCCGTCTCTGGCAGGCTCAGGTTCGGGATTTGCACGTCGTTCACTGTTCTGTAGGTTATTTCTGTCATTATGCAGGCTCCTTTCGTAGCTTCGGATGCTTCTTTCAATCTCGCGCAAAACTGTCTGGTTGATACTGCTTACCGCCATACCGAGAGCGCTCGCAGCCTCAGGCGTGTTCCACTCGAAAACATCCTCAAAGTTTTCCGGCGTCAGGTAATTCTCAGGCTCGAAGCCGCAGCGCGTCAGCAGTGAGTGCGTCAGGCTCACGACGGCGGCGTTGCGGAACTTGACGCCTACCGTGAACTCATCGTACCCCTCCAGGAACGATCCGTCAACGATGCCGAGTATGTCCCCGCTGTTGTCCAGCCAGTATTCGTCCGCGAGCTGTGCCGCCACGACTTCAAGCTGTTCGGCGAGGCTGACGCGCGGCTCGACGCTGAAACAAGCCTCGAGTGCAGAGGCGACAGCGCTGGTGTTTTCACTGTTCACCTGCCATGGCTCAAACGTGCGCGAAGCTCTGCGCGCGCCGGTGTCCGACACGTCGAAAACATAGCGCAGACGTGGCGCATCGCCGCTGTAGTCCACGAGCGCAATACCTCTAGCTCCGCGCCTAACGCATCTGCCCATGCGCCCCGTCAATACGTCGTATTCTGCACACGCTGAAGCATCCGGTCGCTGCGCGTGGATAAGAACCTGGTCAGCGAAGTCGTATTTGTAGTTGCGGGACATCGTGGCAAGCAACGCCGTCCACTCCGCATAGTTGTCTGTCGCACGGGACAGCGCGTCATTACCAAGCGCAGTGATGCTGGTTAGTTTGTCTAGCGTAGGTTTTCCTCCCTTCGTGCAAAAATAATGGAGCAGCCCGAAGGCTGCTCCAAGTCGTATCACTATTCGATTATGCAGTCTGTTCTGCCGGGACGGAGTTCTCGTAGAGATATTCAGGCGCGATGTCTATGTCTCCGTCGTTCCACACTGTGACGCCGTAGTCAATGTAAACACCCCGGAACACATCCTCGTCGCTCAGCGGTGCGAACGCCGCCTCTCTGAGCAGGGGCGTGAAATTAAAGACTTTGGTCTCGCCAGTGGTAAAACGGAGCCACAGCTTATGCCCCGCCAACGGCCTTACGCCGCAGACTTTTATCTCTGGCGCGCGCTCTCCGGCGTATGCTATTCCATCAGCAACGTACATATCGGCCCTCCTTACTTCAAAGGTTCAATCTTTCCGAACGGCTTGCTGCGCACGGCGTTGTTCCACGCCGCGTACAGTTCATCCTCGTGTATGACTGCCCATGCCTGCACAAGTTTTAGCTGTTTCAGCGGCAGGCTCCCAGCGAGTAGTTCTCCGTCTATGCCGACCGACGCCTCGTACTCGTTGTAGTAGACGTGGAAGTGCGGCTTGTGGTGCTGCGAATCGTCATTGTACAGCATCTTGATGACTATGTTGTAAAAGCGGCACAGCTCAGGCATGAGGATCACGCTCCTTAGTATAAGTATTTTACCAGAAATAATGATTTACCGCAATCACTTTTACTTCTTCCCGCCCCGGGAGCTCAAATAATACGTCGGCCTTTCACCATCGTCGTGCAGTATGAGGTCGCCGGGGTAGTATTTGTCCATGCGCTGCGAATAAATCTCGTCGAGGTGAGCTCGCCCCTTGCCCAGCAGCTCGGCAGCAAGAGGACGGGTGAGGCTTATACGCTTGGCGGCGAGGAACTTGTTATCCCGCCACAGGCCGAACTTGCAGTCAAGACCCTCGCAGAAGTAGCCGCTTTTCGCCTCACTGACCACGCCGCCGCAGCGCGGGCATTTGCCTACAACCTCACGCCCGGTCGGGAACAGGATGCTCGCCTCGGCAACGGGAGCGTAGTCCGCAACGAGGCCGCTGACCATGTGCTCGATGTCCGCGAGGAACGTTTCAGCATCCAGCTCGCCACGCTCTATCTGCTTCAAACAGCTCTCCCACTCGGCAGTGAGCAGCGGAGAACGCAGGGCGTCAGGCAGCACGGTCACGAGTGACGCTCCGGTATCTGTAGGTACGAGCTTGCCTTTGACTCGCTCGGCGAAGCCGCCGTTGACGAGCTTCTCAATGGTCGCCGCGCGCGTGGCGGGGGTGCCGAGCCCGCGGAGTTCGGCGGCCTCCGGTACATCCTTTGCGCCGGCGCGCTCCATAGCGGCGAGCAGCGTGTCCTCAGTGTACACGGCGAGCGGGGATGTTTTACCCTCTTTGACCGTTGCTGCATCTATGTTTAGGGAAGCGCCCTCGGCAAGCTCGGGCAGTGCTGTCCACTCAGGTGCACCCTTGTACGCGTGCCAGCCGAGGTCGATGACGGCCTTACCACGAGCTTTGAACGTGTGACAGGCGCACTCGGCTTCGACTGTGGTTTCGGCATAGGTAAACGGTCCGGATACGGCGCAAAGGAGCTGGCGGCAGACAAGCCGCAGCACGGCTGCTTCGCCCTCTGGCAGTGCGGCGAGATTGGTGCTTGTAGCGCTCGGCGTGGGTACAACCGCGTGGTGGTCGGTGACGCGCGAGCTGTCGCAGACTTGCTCTGCGTTCACGTTTGTTGGCGCGTCAGTACCCAGCAGCTTCGCAGCAATGCTCACCAGCTCCGGCACTGTTGCCGCCATGCCATCGGTGAGATAGCGGCTGTCCGTGCGCGGATAGGTCACAAGGCGCTTCTCATATAGCGACTGGAGGTAGTCCAAAGTCTGCTGTGCCGTAAAATCCAACTCACGGTTGACCTCTCGCTGGAGGGTGGTCAGGTCGTAGAGCGCAGGCGGGTTTTCACGCTTCTCTCGGCGCTCGACCCTTGTTATGCGCACCTCGCCGTTGCAAGCGCTGGCCAGCGCGTCAGCTTCATCGCGCGCGTTAATTCGCTCCGAAGAAAGCGAAACACCGCCGCAGTTAACAGCGACGGTGTAGAAAGTCTCGGGCTTGAATTCCTCAATCTCGCGCTCACGCTCAACGAGCAGCGCGAGCGTCGGTGACACCACGCGCCCCACGTTGAGCATCCGGTGGTACACCAACGACATAAGCCGCGTGGCATTCATGCCGACGAGCCAATCTGCCTTCGCACGGCAAAGCGCGGCGGCGTAGAGGTTGTCGTATTCCGCGCCCGGACGCATATTTGCATAAGCTTTGCGTATCTCGTCGGGCTCCATAGAGCTGAGCCACAGGCGCTTGACGGACTTAGTGCAGCCCGCTTTCTCGTAGACCAGCCGGAATATGAGCTCGCCCTCGCGCCCAGCATCGCATGCATTGATCACTTCGCCAACATCAGAGCGCTGCATCAGGCCGCGCAGAATCTCAAACTGCGCCCGCTTGTCCCGCATGACGGTTGTTTTCCACTGTTCCGGCAGGATAGGCAGATCCTCGCGCCGCCACTTGCCGAGCTTTTCGTCGTAAGTCGCAGGCGTTGCCAGCTCAATAAGGTGGCCATAGCACCATGAAACAATGAGGTCGCTGCCATGTATGCAGCCGTCGCCGCGGACATTAGCGCCCAGCGCGGCGGCAATCGCGCGGGCTACGGAGGGCTTCTCGGTTATGATTAGGGTTTGTGTGTTCAATAGTCATTGCTCCTTTTCGTGACAAAATGAAAGAGGCCAGCGAAAGCTGGCCTCTCGGTTTAGGTTAAGCATTAGAAGTTGCTACGTGAATAGCGAATCGTCAGTATGATTACTTTCCGGCTCGCTTCCTCAACTCTAAATATAATGGTATAGTTCTTTACAAGCAGCTGGCGGTAACCCTTGCCCGCGTAAATGCCGATCTGCCTCTCTGGACAGCGCTGCGGCATACTGCTCAGCGAGAGCATTCCCGCCTCAAGTTCGTCTATCAGGGAAGCCGCTGTTCCCGGCTCCTGCAAATTCTTCGCAACATATCTGAAAATATTTTCGAGGTTGCGCCGGGCTTCGTCCGTCATCCCTACATGATAGGTTGCGTTCTCATCCAAGGTATTTACCTCTCAACTCGTCGAACGTCTCTTTGACGTCGTGGAGCTTACCAGTTCGTCTGTACTCCGCTTCGGACGCGGCGATGGCAGCGTCGGTCTTAGCGGTTTCAAACATTTCCTCATAGGTTTCCATGCTCATAACGACCAAATCTCCATATCCGTTTTTGGTTATAAAGACAGGCTCTCGCTTGGCGTGGCAGAAGTCCGAAATCTCGTTAGTGTTGCGCAAATCCGTAATGGGACGTATAAGCGGCATATGCGTCGCCTCCTTTGTGCATTATTATAGCATAATAACAGCAGAATAACAACATATAATATTTACTCAGGTAAAATGCAAAGTTTAACTCCAGAGCAGATGGGAAAGTGGCATTTAGTTTTGCACGAAGTTCCGGTAGAATAGGGGCGTTGTCCGTCGTGGAGGAAGGAGAACCCATGGCAAATACGCATTCCCATTTAACGCTCTCAGACCGAATCTACATCGCGCAAGCATTAGAGCGCCGTATGAAGTTCAAGGACATCGCCCTATTCATTGAAAAAGATCCGACCACAGTTTCAAAGGAAATACGTCGGCACAGGGTCGCCAAGGAATCGGGACGGAAGACGGCGTTGCGCGAAAACCGAAGCACTTGTACAAAGCAGCATATGTGTCACCAGCGTTACCGCAACAGGATGTGCGGGAAATGTACACCGCACTACTGCCATTCTTACTGCGAAGATTATTCTGCTCCGGTATGCAGAAGGCTTACTTCTCCACCATATGTTTGCAATGGCTGTGGAATTCGGAGCTGCAGACAGGACACAAAGTATTATTACCGCGCACAGATCGCCGAGAAAGGCTACCACGAATTGCTGTCAGAATCCCGCAGGGGGATTAACAAAACAGCCCTTGAATTGGACGATCTGGATCGTCTCATATCCCCGCTTCTGAAGCAGGGGCAGCCGCTAAGCCACATCTATGCAACACATGAAGATGAGATAGGCTGCTCGAGACGCTCCATCTACCAATACCTTGAGCAAGGCGCTTTTTCATCAGGGTCACTCGACTTGCCGCGAAAAGTTCGCTATAAGTCAAGGAAAGTGCGAAAACACATCGAAAAGCCGATCCCAAGCTATCGTGTTGAGCGTACCTACAAAGACTTTGAGCGATACATGGAAAAACATCATGAAGCAAATTGTTGAAATGGACACTGTAGAGGGTTCAAAAGGCAGCTCCGTGCTTTTAACGATGCAATTTCGCAGCTGCAATTTCATGCTAATCTTTTTACTGGCTAGAAATACGCGGGCTGATGTCTGTGAAATTTTCGAGGCCATCAAAACGGTGCTTGGTATTCTGTAACCCTGCCCCAAATGATACTCTGATACTCTGGCTATATGTACCAACCAGAATACCAGATGCACCACGTCGGCGCAAAGTCCGCTCAACTTCGTTTCCGGCAACAGCCAGAGGCTATTGCCGAAAACTGCGTTCGCTTCCTTGCGCCTCCTTCCAAATCCGAAGCCCACTGGCTTCGGATTTGTTTTTATTATCTAGCGGACTTCGTATCGTTCGCGACGGCGTTGAACACTTGGGGATAATTGGTATTAACAAACAAGCAATGGCACTGCGGGTGTGGTGCCATTGCTTGTTCTTACTTGCGGGACAGTGGGTTACACAAGAGTCCTATACGGTCTGTCAAGGGCGTCGCGGTAGTCCTTGTTGAGGAAAATATGTGAGCGTACGGCTGCTATCGCCCTGTCCAGATTTCTCTCGCGCAGGGCATTTATTATCTCCTCGTGGTCGCTTTGAGTGAGATAAGCCTCCCCGCGCTGCTCAGTGGTCTCCAGCACCCTCTCACGCCAGACATCTATCAGCCGCAATATAGTAGTATACAGATAGCGTATCAGCGTATTGCGGCTCAGCTGAACCATGCCCATGTGGAACTCAGAGTCGCTTTTGGCCTGCTCTTGATATCCTCCACTATAATCATAGCGCATAAGCCGCTCGAGCGCTTTGATCTCCTCGTCCGTCGCCGAGTTCACTATGTCCTTGCAGGCTTCGGTTTCAAGCAGAGCGCGAAGCTGCATGAGATTATCCAACGTGCCGTCACTGAGGGCAAAGAGCGTGCACATAGGCCGGTTTATCGTGGAGTCCGGGTCGTCGGTAATATAATTTCCGCTGCCCTGTATGCTCTTTACAACCCCCATGGCCTCCAACGCCTTCATGGCTTCACGCACCGACGCGCGGCTGACCGCCATGTCCTCCGCCATGCGTCGCTCCGTGGGTAACTTGTCCCCTTTTCGCAGGCGACCGTGTATTATTTCGTTCTCTACGTGGTCAATGATCTTCTCGCTGCTGGCGCGACCCTCGTCCTTTGCCAATATGCTCACCTCGCCAAATTGTCATTATGCATAAATTATAACCTTGAATTTCTACATTCAGAGAGTTTACACACAAAAGATATTTTGCTATCATATGAACATATTAAATTGGCCTGACCAATTTGCTGTTTAATTAACAATCTGTATTTGGAGCAGCTTGGTTGGCCGCTGTTTTTTGAGGAAATATTGGCCTGACCAATTGTCTCTCAACTTCTGTTGTCAGAATAACACGCAGAATGTTGTTTTTCAAGTACTATGAGAAAGTTGGAGGGCAAAGGAGGAATGAGAACAAAACGTAATAATTGATCCGAGAATTTGAGAGAGACATAATCGAAATGAGGAGGAAAAATATGAAAAGCAAAAACTTCAGGCGTTTCATGCTTCTGTTTGCCCTGGGCATAGCCTACGGCTTCATGTACGTTATGCCGTACATGAGCTCCAGCTTCTATGACCAAATGATAGAGGCGATGGGTGTCACGAACGAGCAGCTCGGTATGCTGAGAACATACTACGCCATCGCCTGTACAATCAGCTATCTTCCCGGCGGCTGGATAGGCGACAAGTTCAACCCCAAACCCGTCCTGCTGGCGTCCATTTTCGGCCAGGTTGCGCTCAGCTTTCTGTTCATGTTCACCTATACGAATTACACCATGGCCGTCATCATCTGGCTCGGCATGGGTATAACCGGCGGCTTTGCCTTCTGGCCTGCGGTAATGAAGGGCATCCGCATGACCGGCACCGACGAGGAGCAGGGACGGATTTACGGTATTTTTGAGGCTCTCAACGGCGTAGCTTCTCTGCTGCAAAGCCTTGCCATGCTTGGCATCATGGCCATAGTCAGCAGCACCGCCCTGAGCGTCGGATTCAAGAGCGCAATCGCCTGCATGGGCGGCATGAGCCTGATTTCCGGCATCCTCGTCCTCATATTCATGCCCAAGGAGGCCACATACGCGGCTACCGGCGGAGATGAAAAGCAGAAGTTCACCATGAAGGACTACCTGTCCGCGTTCAAGCTCCCCGGCACCTGGATAATGTCCATACTCGTATGGTGCTATGTCACCATCTCCGCAGTTTCCAGCTATCTCACTCCCTACAGCACCGGCGTGCTTGGCATGACCGCCGGAGCGGCCGGCGTCATAGGCGCCATACGCACTTACGGCTGCCGCCTTATCGGCGGGCCTCTGGGCGGCTGGATAGCAGACAAAGCCTTCCACAGCGTATCAAAAGAGCAGATGCTCGGCCAGTTTGCCTGCCTTGTCACCCTCGGCCTGTTCCTCATTATCCCGTCCGGAACAAGTTCCGCAATTCTCGTACTGCTGATGATTCTCGTCGGCATTTCCATGTTCCTTTGCAAGGGCACCTATTTCTCCGTGCAGGCCGAGCTTGGCATAAGCACTAAAATATCCGCCACAGCCGTTGCGATCGCCACCTTCATAGGCTATCTGCCAGACATGTTCACCGGACAGCTTTTCGGCGGCTGGATAGACGCCTACGGCAACGACGCCTATCCTATGATAATCGGCTTCGGCGTAGGTACTGCGGCGCTCGGCGTTGTCGCGGCCATAATCGCCCTCGTCATTTCGCGCAGAGTAGCAAAACGCGCCCAAAAGGCGTGAACATATACAGGAGGTAACAATGAGTAAGGTCAAGCTTAACATATCCCGCTGCAAGGGCTGCGGCTATTGCGTGGATGAGTGTCCGAAGAAGGCAATATCCTTCACGGGTCACATGAGCGAAAAGGGCTATGACACGATACAGGTAAACGACGAGCTTTGCATCGCCTGCGGTTCCTGCTATCGGGTGTGTCCGGACAGCGTATTTGAGATACTGGTTTAAGGGAGTGAAATTATGGCAAAAGAACTGATGAAAGGCAATGAGGCGCTGGCCGAGGCCGCAATTCGCGCCGGCTGCCGCTTCTACAGCGGATACCCCATCACGCCTCAGACGGAGATACTTGAGTACCTCTCCTGGCGCATGGACGAAGTTGGGGGCACCTTTGTACAGACCGAGAGCGAGCTGGCGGGCATCAACATGCTCCTCGGCGCCGCCGCTGCGGGCGCGAGGGCGTTGACCAGCTCCGCAGGCCCCGGGTTCTCGCTCAACCAGGAGGGCATCTCCTACCTGGTCGCGGCGGACTTGCCCGCGGTCATCATAGACGTCATGCGCATAGGCACCGGTCTGGGCGACATCGCCCAGGGACAGGGCGACTACTGGCAGCTCACCCGCGGCGGCGGACACGGCGACTACCACACGATAGTTCTCGCACCAGCCAGCGTCCAGGAGAACTGTGACATGATGGAGACCGCCTTTGAGCTTGCGGAGAAATATCGCCACCCCGTGCTTATCGCGTCCGACGCCGCGATCGGCCAGATGGCGGAGGGCGTGAACCTTCCGGAGCTGAAGGATCACGACATAAACACCTACGACTGGGCTGTGCGCGGCTGCAAGCACGGCGACGCCCCGCGCAAGATTCAGAACACCTATTACACCCGCCCTGACTATGTCGAGTACCTGCGCGACAAGTACGCAGCAATGGATTCCGAGCAGCGCTGGGAAAACTACAAGGCCGACGACGCCGACGTGGTGCTCGTGGCTTACGGCATAAGCTCCCGCGTCGCCAAGGAGGCGGTCAACGAGGCGAGAGCCCAGGGCTTCAAGCTGGGTCTCATACGTCCGATAACTCTCTGGCCCTTCCCTGACCGTGCTTTTGCCGAGTGCAAAAACGCCAAGGCGTTTATGACGGTAGAGATAAACATACTCGGCCAGATGGTCGACGACGTGCGTCTGGCCATACGCGATTCGCGCCCGGTGGATTTCTACGGCACCTTCTTCGGTCTGCCCGAGAGCGACGTGATAGTTGAAAAGGCCAGAGCCATGCTGGAAAAGGAGGGCAAATAAATGAAGCTGAAAGCACCTGAATGTGTGTTCTCCTCGGCGGGCTTCTGCCCCGGCTGCGGCCACGGCCTCGCCAGCCGTCTTGTAGGCGAAGTGGCCGAGGAACTCGGAATAGTTGAAAAGCTCGTCACCGTCGTGGACGTGGCCTGCTGCTCGTTCAATATAGACTACTGGAACTTTGACACCATAATGGCCGCCCACGGCCGCGATATTCCCACGGCTGCCGGCGTCAAGTACGTGCGTCCCGACTGTCCCGTGCTTGCTTACATGGGCGACGGCGCGGCGTACTCCATAGGCATGGCCGAAACCATCCATTCCGCCCTGCGCAACGACAACATATGCGTGATAGTTATCAATAACAGCGTCTTTGGCATGACCGGCGGCCAGATGGCTCCGACCACCCTGCCCGGCGAAAAAACCGCTACCTCCCCCAAGGGCAAAGACCCCAGCCGCTATGGGACTATCTCCGGCGTCGAACTGCTCAAGGGCATGGACATTGCATATCTCGCGCGCGCCGAGCTGGTGGGAGTCGGCGGCATGACCAAGGCCAAGAGATATATAAAGAAGGCCATGGAGCATCAGCTCAACTGCGACGGTTTCTCCCTCGTGGAGCTGCTCAGCCCCTGCCCCACCAACCTCAACCTGCCCCCTGTCAAGGCCAAGCAGTTCGTGCATGAGGAAATGACCAAGTACTTCCCGCTGGGAGAATTCATTGACAAGGGAGGAGACAAATAATGACGGAAATCATCTGCGCCGGTTTCGGCGGACAGGGCGTCCTGACCACCGGCCTTATCATAGCTCATTCGGCGATGATGCTCGGCCGCGAGGTCACCTGGTACCCCTCCTACGGCTCCGAGATGCGCGGCGGCACGGCCAACTGCACCATCAAGGTCAGCGACGGCGCCATTGCCAGCCCGTATTCCAAGGCGCCGGACATAGTCTGCGCGCTCAACGCCCCGGCTGTTGACAAGTTCGAGAGCAGCATCAAGCCCGGAGGATGGCTTTTCATAAACGACTCGCTGGTTCCCAAGGATCGCGTTTGCCGTGAGGACATCAATGTTGTCCGCGTACCGATGAGCGAAATCGCCGTCGAGTGCGGAAATCCCAAGGGTGCCAACCTTGTCCTGCTCGGAGCCGTGGCCGCGCACACCGGACTTTTCAAGCTGGACGAGCTTGAGGAGCAGGTTACCGAGTATTTCGCCCGCAAAGGCAAGATAAACCCCAAGAATTCTGATTGCCTGTACGCCGGAGCCAAGCTCTGATTACCGGGTCGGGTCGCGCCCGCACGGGCGCGACCCGGATTGGAGAGAGAAACTCGGACAGATTGGATCGGGGGAAGACATGCTAAACATATTAGATATAGCTATAATCGTGCTCTACTTTGTAGGCATGGTATTTTTGGGACTATACGCACAGAAAAAGCAAAAGAGCGTTGATGACTACTACGTAGGCGGACGCACTATGGGCTCCTTCAAGCTGGGCGCGCTCTGGATGGCAGGCTGGATAGGCGGCAGCGCCGTAATCGGCACCACCTCCAACGGATACAGCATGGGCGTAACGGCTATCTGGTACGTGACGGCCATAGCCGGAGGATGTATCATCTTTGCGCTGATAATGGCCAAGCCAATAAAACGCATAAGCAGCGTCCTGAACAACATCACTTTCCCGGAGCTTATCGCCAGCCGTTACGACTCCAAGAACGGGGTCATGTGCAGCATCACCACCATCCTAGCCATGATTGGCTATACCGCCGCGCAGTTTGTGGCCGGTGCTTCAATATTGAATGTTTTGACCGGCTGGAACCTCGGAGTATGCTACGTGGTTGCCGCCGTGGTCATAATCTGCTACGTCTCCACCGGCGGCCTGCTTGCCGTCACTTACACTGACATCGTACAGATGCTCCTCCTGGTGCTGGGCGTAGTTGTCATAGCCGTCCCGCTGATAGGCGGAACTCTTTCTTCCAACGGCCTCAGCCTGACCGCCGACCTCCCGGCCGGCTACTTTGACCTGGGCGCGTGGGGGTGGCCGACTATAATCGCCATGGTGCTGAGCACCATACTCTCATTTTTCACGTCAATGGACAGCTTCACCCGCTGCATAGCGGCCAAGGACGCCAAAAGCGCCAAGCTCGGCACCATCTATGCAGCTATCGCCGTCATGATAATTGCCGGCGCCGGCGCGTATCTGGGCATGGCCGGAAAGCTTTTGCTGCCCGACTCGCAGTCGCCGAACAACATTCTCGCCGAACTGGTGGTGACCTTTTTCCCATACGGACTCAAGGGTCTTATTCTTATAGGAGTCCTCAGCGCCATAATGTCTACGGCTGATATCTCCGTACTCACCGGCTCGGCCAGTCTGACCAAAGATATAATCCAGCGCTTCTTCATTCCTAAAGCCAGCGAAAAGCAGCTCCTGCGTCTGGGACTGGTCAGCTCTCTGCTCATAGGCGCGCTCGGCGGCATCTTTGGTTGGTTCAATCAGGACATAATGAACATTTTGCTCATAACCTTTACTATCAACTCGGCCGGTCTGTTTCTGCCGACTGTCGGAGCCTTCTTCTGGAAACGCTCCTGTGCGTCCGGTGCCTTTGTCTCTATGGTGTCGGCGACAATTATTGCCATCGTGTGGTATATCGGAGGGAGCGTCAGCGATATTGCCATATTCCAGATAGACGCGCTATGGCCCAGCTTCGGCGTCTCCGCCGTGCTGTACTTCGCGGTATGTCTCACCCACAGGCAGACGCCCGAAGAGCTGGAGAAGGCGGAGCTGTTCTTCGCCGCGAGGGGCAAAGACGGCGCGGACACAGAAACGGCCGATACGTAAAACTCAGCTTTTGATTTCACAACAAGGAGAGAGCACATGAAGATCGTATTCGCAGAATTTCCCGAAACGAGGAACCGCAACATAGACACCGAGCTTTCCTACATGCCCGAGGGCACGGAGGTCGGCTTCGCCGTGTACGACGAGAACAATCTTGATGCCTATTACAACGAGCTCGCCGACTGCGACGCCGTCATAACCGGCTTTGCTCCCATAGACGAAACCGCCATCGACCGCATGAAGAACTGCAAGATAATCTCCGTGCAGGCCACCGGCTGGAACTTCGTCGCCCACGAATACGCAAAGAGCCGCGGCATAGCGGTCTCCGCCATCGGCGAATACTGCACGAACGAGGTAGCGGATCACACGATAATGCTCATGCTTGCGCTGCGCAAGCGCCTACCCTATCTCCAGCGCCGCGTCAACGGAGAGCACATTTGGGAGACCGCCTCGCTCGAGACGCTCGGAATCAGGGGCGTCTGGGGGCAGACGCTCGGTATCGTAGGTCTCGGCAAAATCGGCAAAGCGGTCGCCAAGCGCGCCAAACCCTTCGGCATGAGGGTCATCGCCGTCGACCCCTTCAAGCCCGACGAGGACTTTGAGGCTGTCGGTGCCGAGCGCGTGGACATCGACTACCTGCTGGCGAACTCTGACGTCATAAGCAGCCACATGGATCTCAACCCTACCAGCGAGCTGTACTTTGACGCAGAGAAGTTCGCCAAAATGGAGCGCAAGCCCATTTTCCTGAACGTATCTCGCGGCGGGGAAGTTGACGAGGACGCCATGCTGGACGCGCTCAACACCGGAAAGATACTGGCCGTCGGCCTGGACGTCCTCACCAGCGAGAGCCCCGAGCTCTCCACTTGCCCGTTCATAGGCCGCGAGGACTGCATAGTCACCCCGCACAGCGCGTTCTACTCCGACGACTCCATAGAGGCGTGCGAGCGCATCTCCGTCGAGAACGCAGTATATTACATAAACGGCGAACCGGACAAGGTGTTCAAGCTTGTCCAGGACCCCAGAAAGTGAGGCATACATGGCAGAAGTTAAAATGCCCCTCGCCGGGCTGAAAGTAGTAGAACTGGCGACCGTTGTCGCCGCCCCGACGGCAGGGCGTATGCTCTGTGCTTACGGAGCAGATGTCATCAAAGTCGAGACCAAAATCGGCGACGAGATGCGCCACGCCGGCGAGTGGGAGCAGGTCGTCTGCGAGATGGACAAGAACCCCCTGTTCGCCATCCAGAACTCCGGCAAGAAGCTCACCAGCATAGACCTGAAGTCCCCCGGCGGCAAGGAGGCCATGCTGAAGCTCCTCGACGGCGCCGACATATTCCTGACCAACGTGCGTCTGCCCAGTCTGGCGCGTCTGGGTCTGGACTACGACACCCTGCACGCGCGCTGGCCGCGGCTCATTTACGCGCACTTCTCCGGCTTTGGTACCAAGGGTCCCGACGCCGCCAAGCCCGGCTTCGACTCCACGGCCTTCTGGCTGCGCAACGGTCCGCTCGCCGATTGGCAGGCGCCCGGCAGCTTCCCCTTCACGCCGACCTACGCCTTCGGCGACATGGCCACCAGCAGCGCGTTCTTCTCCGGCATACTCATGGCCGTTTTGGGCAGGGAGCAGACCGGGCTGGGCACCTTCGTGAGCACCTCGCTCATGGCCAGCGGCATATGGTGCAACGCGATAGGTGTGGTATCCCACCAGAAGCAATTCGCCGGCGACCGTGTGAGCGACCCCCTCCGCCCCAGTGACCCGTTCAGCCACTTCTACAAGTGCGGAGACGGAAAGTATATCGGCGTCTTCGACAACGAGTACCAGCGCGAGCTGGGCAAATTTGCAAATCTTTTTGGGATTCCCAAGATCCTCGACGACCCTCGCTGCGCATCCCTGGAGGAGCTTGCTCGCACCGATGCAGTGGTCGAAGTGGTGACCAAGCTCAATGAGATCTTCCTCACCAAGTCCAGCGCGGAGTGGATAGCTTATCTCGAGGAAAACAACGTGTCCTGCGAGCTTATGCGCCGGCTGAGCGACGTCAGCAGCGACCCGCAGGCCATAGCGAACGGATTTGTGGAGGAGGTCGAGTTCAAAGACGGGCTCAAGGTCATGATGCCGTGCCCGCCTGTCAAGTTCTCCGAATTCGGCACCAGGCCGTACACCCCCGCCGGAGTTCTGGGCGCTGACACAGACGAAATATTCCACGGTCTGGGCTATTCCGACGACGAAATCGCCGACCTGCGAGAGAGCGGCGCAATCATATAATTAGGAGGCAAACCATGAAAATAGTGCTCACCGAGGTTCCCTACACCAAAGACCGCGACATCAGCGTCGAAAAGTCCTGCTGCCCCGAAGGCGCCGAGCTGGTCATCGCCGTCTATGACGAACACAGCGAAGACAACAGCGCGTTTTACGAGACCATACGCGACGCGGACATAATCGTCAACGGCTACGTCTACTTCGGCAAAAAGGAGATAGACGCTCTGGAGAAATGCCGCATCATATCCTTCCAGTCCACCGGTTACAACGAAGTGGACATGGATTACGCCACTGAAAAAGGCATCGGCGTCTGCTCCATCCTCGACTACTGCACGCAGGAGACGGCCGAAAACGCCATGGCTCTCATGCTCAACCTCCAGAGGAGCATCCGCCTGTACGACAAGAGTGTGCAGGAAGACCACGTCTGGGACTACCTTGTAGCCAAGGATCAGCACATGAAGCGCATTGCCGGGCAGGTAATGGGCATCGCCGGTCTTGGCCGCATCGGTCAGAGCGTGGCTCGCAAGGCTCAGGCCTTCGACATGACCGTCATCGCCTATGACCCCTACCTGCCGCCCGAGATTGCCGAAAAGATGGGCGTCAAGCTGGTTGACCTGGACACGCTGCTTGCCGAGAGCGACGTCATCTCCATACATATGAACCTCACCGACGAGAACTACCACATGTTCAACAAGGAGGCCTTCTCCAAGATGAAGAAGCGCCCCATCATCGTCAACGAAGGTCGCGGCGCGCTTATCTCCGATGACGATCTCGTCTGGGCACTGGACAACGGCTATGTGCGCGGCGCGGCGCTCGACATGCTCGAGAGCGAGAATCCCGACCTGAGCGAATGCCCGCTCCTCGGCCGCGAGAACGTCCTGCTCACCCCGCACAGCGGCTACTACTCCGAGACCAGCGACTACCTCGTCGCCAAATACTCCATGGACAACGCCCTTGCCTACTACAATAAGGAGTACGACAAGGTCAGCGTAATGCGCAACAGCGTCCGCAATTAAGTTCTCTCCTCTCTTCCCATATAGCGGCTAGAGCCGCGCCAGTTTCGATAAGGGCACAAGTTTTTTGCTTGTGCCCTTATTTTATCCCCTCAAGCGTGCTGAAACGCCCCGGCGCTGGGGGGGCGCGGGGCGTTGGTTTATGGGGATATAAATGTATGTCCTACTCCGGGTCGTCCGCATCGGAGCCCATATATGTGGCGAAGATGCGTTCCAGCAGCAGGGACTGGAAAACTGCGGTGAGTCCGGGGAGAAAGAGGAATGTCACAGGCCAGCGCAGAAACAGCATCTGCATCAGCCACAGCCACGCGCCCATCGCTATGGTGCTGGGCAGGTGGGCAATCGCCAGCTTCAGCGAGTTTGTCACCAGAGCGCCCACGCCCATCTCAAAGCGCGACAACACCGGGAATACATAGCACGCGGCGCCCAGCGGCAGCAGCAGTAAAAATGTATAGCAGTAGTAAAACACCGTCCAGGACGTATCCTGAGCCGCGGCGTTATACGCAAGCGAGTGCAGATACACCAGCGCCACTGCTATTGCCGCCATGATGAGGCTGGTCAAAGCCCCGACCTTGAAGTTCTCCTTGAACGTGAGAAAGAACATGCTCCAGCTCTTGGTTTCGTCCCCGCGCAGGCATTTGACCGACGTCTTGTACAGCGCGGCCGTGGCCGGTCCGAGAGTGAAGACAGGCAGAGAACACACGATCCAGAACAGGCTGAGGAGCGCAGCGTCTACGATTTTGCCCGTCACGCGCCAAAAGCCGTTTTCCGGGTTGAAGATACCCCGCATGGTCTCCGCCTCCTTCTACACTCGTCTATAGTTCACCTCAACTCCGGCAGAGACGCGGCGGCGACGGACTGGCCGACACGGCGCGCCTTTTCGTCCGGGAGCGTGGGGACTATCTTGTCCGCAACCTCAGGGTACTCCTCAGCGAGCACGGCCTTGCAGGTGTCGAGGATGATGTCGCCGCCCTTGCCGGACATGACGCGGCCGAGCAGCAGCACGTATTTTAGGCCGTAGAAGCTGTGGTAGAAGGCCAGGGTGTGACCCAGATAGACGCCGATGGAGCGGTACACGGCCTCGGCGCGGCTGTCTCCGGCCTCCATGAGCGCCTGCACGGCCTTGAGCTTCTGCGCGGGCGCGTCGCCCTCGGCCAGCTCTATGCCCGCACGCGGGGCGAGCTTGATGACGCCGTCCTGCGAGAAGTACTTGACGCCGCAGCCGATGTCGCCCGACCACTCGTCGGCCATGGCCTCGGGATTGGCGTCCACGGGCGCAAAGGCCAGCTCGTTGAGCCAGCCGGTGACGTTGCCGTTCTCGTCCACGTAGCCGACCGCCTCGCTGGTGCCCATCGCGATGCCGAGGATGTTGTTCTCGCCCAGGCTCATGGCTCCGGCCAGGGCGCTGACGTCTCCGTCATTGGCCACGACATAGGGCACGTCGCCGAAGGTGTCGGTTATCGCGCGGATGTATATGTCCTTGACCTTCTCGTCAAACAGCTCCTTCGGCACCTTGAGGAACAGCGACGCGACCATCGTGCGGTTATTTATATAGATGCCCGCACTGGAGACGCCCACGGCGTCCACGCGCGGCAGGTGTTCCGCCGCGGCCTTGAGCGCGGAGACTATGCCCTCATAGTGATAGTCCGGGTCTTCGGTGACCTTGGGGTACCACACGACCTCCTCGGAGAAGACGCTCTCGCCGTCTATGACCGCGCTGACCTTGCGGTCGCTCCCGCCGGCGTCGAAGCCTATACGGCAGCCGTCCATGTGGCGGCCTACCGCCTGCGGATTGCTGTGCTCGGCGGGCACAGCGTCGCAGAGCACGACCTCGAAGGGGCGCTCGTACACGTTGGACATGAAGTCCGCGTCAAACTCGCGCGTCCCGCCCGGGCGGTATGCGTCGCGGACGGACTCGTACATCGCCTCGCTGCCGCTGACATACACCTTGAAGCCGCCCTTCATCCAGAGCAGCATCTTCACCAGGCGGTCGACGTAGTAACGGTCGGCCTCGGCCATGTCGGGAGTGCCGTGTATAAAGGTGTTGTACACGGCCACCTCTCCCCCGGCGCGCTCAACCGCCAGCGACAGCGGCCGGCGAGCATCCTTGAGAAAAGCGTCAAAAAACTTTCCGAGAGGGATAAAGCCGGGGTCAAGCTCCGGCGTGTTTGCCACAGGAACCTCTATGCCAAGGTAATTCATAATTATGTGTCCTCCTTTTTTGTTGGAAATACACAGTGCTTCTGCATATATAGACTATCAGCTTTTTTGAATCTGTCAAGAAGATTTTAGGTATTCTGAAAATTATTTTCACACATACTCTTGACGGGGGCACATCGTGCGTTTATGATGGACATACGCGGCAGTGTTTGCCGCTAATCAAAGAAAGGTCTGATGAAAATGGAATTGTCAGCTCGACTGAAGTGCCATCAGAAATGGATAAAAGAGGAGCTGGAGCGGAGCATACGCTTCTGGCTCACCAACGGCATGGACCTTGTGCACGGCGGCGTGTACACCTGCCTTGACCGCGAGGGCAAGGTCTTCTCCACGGACAAGAGCGTGTGGATGCAGGGGCGCTGCGCCTGGACCTTCGCCTATCTCTGCCACGTCTACGGCGTGCGCGACGAGTGGCTCGAGGCCTCCAGGAGCTGCCTGGATTTCATGGAGAAATACTGCATCAACCGCGCGGCCGGCAACCGCATGTACTTCACCGTCACCGCCGACGGCAAACCGCTCAGGCAGAGGCGCTACTGCTTCTCCGAGGGCTTCTACGCCATCGCCAACGCCGAGTACTACGGCGTCACCGGCGACGCCGAGTGCCTGGAGCGCGCCAGGGCGGCCTACGAGCTTATCTGGCAGCTCAACCACGGCCTGATTGCCGACCCCACCGGTCTCGGTCCGAAGACCATACCCGAGACTCGCACCGGGCGCGCCCTGGCCGACCCGATGATCTACCTCAACATCACCAGCGTCCTGCGCCGCGTGGACGCCGAGCGCGCGGAGCTTTACAACGAGCGCGCCGCCCAGTGCGTGGACGAGATCTTCCGCTACCACTACAAGCCCGAGCTGGGCTGCACCCTGGAGAGCGTGGGGCCGAATGGCGAGTTCCGCGCCGATGTCACCGAGGGCAGGGTCGTCAACCCCGGCCACGACATCGAGTGCTCCTGGTTCCTCATGGAGGACGCCAACCTGCGCGGCGACAAGAAGCAGCACGAGACGGCGGTCAGGATCTTTGACCAGGCCATCAACGCCGGCTGGGACTGCGAATACGGCGGCCTGCTCTACTTCATCGACTGCCTCGGCCGCCCGCCCGAGGCCTATGAGCACGACATGAAGCTCTGGTGGCCGCACGACGAGATACTCATAGCCAGCCTGATGATCTTCCGCGACACCGGCGATGAGAAGTATCTCACCTGGTTCGAGCGCACGCTCGACTACTGCAAGGAGCACTTCTCCGACCCCGAGTTCGGCGACTGGTTCGGCTATCTGCGCCGCGACGGCAAGCCCACCGAGCCTGCCTGCAAGGGCAGCACCTTCAAAGGCCCCTTCCATCTCCCCCGTATGCTCATCATGTGCGACACCATGATAGACCAGATCCTCGCGAAGTGACTGCTGCCTATGGCGAATACCAACATCTTTGAACAGATAAACAGCGAATACTACCAGCTTACCAGCGCCGAAAAGCGTGTGGCCGACTACGTGGCGGATCACCAGCAGAGGACGCAGTACATGTCCATCTCCGAGCTGGCCGAGGAGGCCGGCGTGGCGGAGGCCACGGTCACGCGCTTCTGCAAGCGCCTGGGCTGCCGGGGCTACAACGCCTTCAAGCTCGCAGTGGCCAACTCCGTCGCAGGCCGTGTGGAAACCCTCCCGCCCGAGAGCGAGATAACCTCGGAGGACAGCATAGAGGAGCTGGGACGCAAGCTATATGTGGCCGACCGCGACGCCATGGCTCAGACCCTGGAGCTGCTGCGCCCGGAGGCCGTGACAAAGGCCGCCGACATACTTTGCAGCGCCGAGGAAGTCCTGTGCATGGGTCAGGGCGGCTCCATGCTGCTCGCACAGGAGTGCGCGCACCTGTTTTCGACCAGCCTGCCCCACTTCCGCGCCGTGTCCGACTCCCACCTGCAGGCCATAGCGGCCGCGCATCTGACCGAGCGGGATGCCGTGCTCTACTACTCCTACTCCGGCTCGACCGAGGAGCTGCTCAAGAACCTCAAGGTCATCCGCGAGCGCAGCGCCAGGATAATACTCATCACCCGCTTCCCGAAATCTCCGGGAGCCGCCTACGCCGACGTGGTGCTCCAGTGCGGCTCGCGCGAGGGTCTGCTGCAAATGGGCAGCGTGGCCGCGCGCGTGGCTCAGCTCTACCTGACCGACGTGCTCTTTCACGAGGTCTGCCGCCGCGACCCCGTCAAATGCGCCGAAACCCGGCAGCTCGTCGCTGAGGTGCTCTCCGACCGGCATATGTAAGCTCGAATACGCCCGAAATACGCGCCCGTGGCCTCCGCCCGGGCGCGTATTTTTGAAGAAAATTTAGAAGTTTGCGATTTTCTGAAAATTTTTTTAATTTCATATTGACAAACGGCTCACAAAATTGTAGTATTCATACAAGGACGTTTGCTTGCACAAGCAAAAATTTATAAAAAATTGAGGAGGAAACAAGAAGATGAAGAAATTCCTTGCCATGCTGCTTGCCCTCGCCATGGTATTCGCCCTGGCAGCCTGCGGCGGAGAGGACACTCCCACCACCAGCGACACCCAGACCAGCGGCGGAGACGTGTCCGGCGAAAAGGTCACCATCGAGATGTGGCCGTTCAACATCGGCGCTTTCACCGACGCCGCTGCGTGGGACGAGATCATCGCGGCCTTCAATGAGGAGTATCCGAACATTGAAGTCGTGGTCAACCCCGTCAACTACCAGGACGGCGACCAGCGTCTGACCACCGCCATCACCTCTCACGAGGCTCCCGACATCGTCTTTGAAGGCCCCGAGCGCCTCATCGGCACCTATGCCCGCGAGGGTCTGCTCGTTGACCTGGGCGACCTGTGGGACGACGGCGCTGCCGACATCGCCGACGGCGTCCGCAACGTCAGCCAGCTTGACGGCACCTACTACATGTACCCGCTGAGCCTCGCCACCCACTGCATGGCCATCAACTACGAGGTGTTTGAGGCCGCCGACGCCCTCAAGTACATAGACGACGAGACCCGCACCTGGACGACCGACGATTTCGTAGCCGCCATGGCGGCCGTCCGTGACGCTGCCGCTGCCGGCACCGTCAATGTCGCCACTCCCGGCATCATCTACTGCGGCGCGCAGGGCGGCGACCAGGGCACCCGCGCCCTCGTCAACAACCTCTACAGCGACTACTTCGTCACTGAGGACGGCAGCAGCTACAACGCCAACAGTGCCAACAACGTCAAGGCCCTCGAGCTCCTCCAGAGCATGGTGGCCGACGGCAGCCTGAGCGCCAACGCCAGCTTCCAGGCCAGCGACGAGCTGCAGGCCTTCGCCAACCAGACCTGCGCCGTCTCCTTCTGCTGGAACTACTCCAACTACGGCCAGTACGCCTCCCAGACCCAGTTCACCCCCTACGCCGTGGCCTTCCCGTCCGACGACGGCACGCCCGAGCTGGAGATGGCCGGCCCCTACGGCTTCTGCGTGTTCGACAACGGCGACGACGCCCGCGCCGAGGCCGCCAAGACCTTCATCAAGTTCGTCTGCGACGATCCTGAGACCGGCGTGCTCGCCGCTCAGACCACCGGCTTCTTCCCCGTCCACGCCGACTGGGGCGACATCTACGCCGACGCCGAGGACGCCGACATCCGCGCTCCCTTCTCCCTGATGGGCAACTACGTCGGCCGCTACTACAACCTGACCGGCGGCTGGACCGAGCAGCGCGCCCTCTGGTGGCCGCTCCTCACCGACATCATGCTCAACGGCGCCGACGTTCAGACCGCCGCTGACGAATATGTCGCCGAGGCCAACGCCAATATCGGCTGAACCGCAAGCACATAAGCGAATCAAGCACTACTGTGCCCGCTCCCTGCGAGGGGGCGGGCACAGCCCTTTATCTTCAATAAAGAGGGGATCTAATGAACAATCAAGGCAGTCAGACCGGGGCGGCCGCGATAAAGATGGACAAGCACGGCAGGAGCCGTGTCCTGGCTCGCAGGGAGACCTTCAGCGCGTACATGTTCCTGCTTCCCAGCCTGCTTTTCTTCATCACCTTCGTCGTTGTCCCCATGTTCCTCTGCGTATACTACAGCCTTTTCGACTACGGCCTGGCCGGAATCAAGGGCTTTGAAGGGCTGGGCAACTATACACAGCTTTTCCAGGACGGCACCTTCAAGGCCGCCGTGATCAACACGCTTATACTCGTCGTGGTCGCAGTGCCCTGCGTTACGGCGTTTTCGCTGTGGGTGGGCGCATCCATATACAAGATGCACTCCTTCTCGCGCAGCTTTTTCCGCTGCGTGTTCTACCTGCCGGTCGTCACCGGCTCCGTGGCCATCACCGTGGTCTGGAAGTGGATACTCAACCCCTACAACGGCATACTCAACCAGGTGCTGGGAACCACGCCTTTTGACTGGCTGGGCAATCCCAACACCGCGCTCTGGTGCATCATCCTCATTTTGTTCACCACCTCCATCGGCCAGCCGATAGTCCTCTACGTCGCCGCGCTCGGCAACGTGGATCAGACGCTTATCGAGGCCGCCGAGGTGGACGGCGCCACCAAACTCCAGGTGTTCTGGAAGATAAAGTGGCCGCAGGTCATGCCCACCACGCTGTACGTGCTGGTCATCACCACCATCAACACCTTCCAGTGCTTCGCGCTGATACAGCTGTTGACCCACGGCGGGCCGTCGGACTCTACAATGACGATAATGTACCAGGTGTACGACACCGCCTACAGGCTGCACGACCTCGGCTACGCCTGCGCCATCGGCGTCGTGCTCGCAATAATCATCGCCATCTTCTCCGCCCTCCAGTTCAAGCTGGCCAAGACGGATAACTGAGGGGAGGCCGGAACATGAACAAAAGACCCAATCTCGAAGGCACCAACCCGGTGTACAAGACCATAACCGTCATCCTGCTGATAGTGGTGGTTCTGTTCTTCCTCTTTCCGCTGTACTGGATCATCTCCGGCTCGTTCAAGACGGACATAGAGATAAACGCCCGCGAGCCCGTATGGTTCCCGACCACCCCGACGATGGAGCACTACCAGGAGCTGTTTGAAAACCCGACCTTCCTGTGGCTGTTCAACATCATCTTCATCTCCGCGATGGCCATGATACTCACCTGTATCACCGCCTCTCTGGCCGGCTACGCGCTGGGCAAGAAGCGCTTCTACGGCCAGGGCATACTGTTCACCATCATCATCTGCGCCATGGCTCTGCCCAAACAGGTCATAGTCATCCCGCTGAGCCAGATGCTGGCCGACATGCACCTGCGCAATACTCTCTGGGCGGTCATCCTGCCCACGGTCGGCTGGCCGTTCGGCGTATTCCTGATGAAGCAGTTCTCGGAGACCGTTCCGACGGAGATACTCGAGGCCGCGCGTGTCGACGGCTCCGGCGAGCTGCGCACCTTCTTCAGCGTGGTCTTCCCCATGATAAAGCCCGGCATCGGCGCGCTGGCGATCTTCACCTTCGTCAACACCTGGAACGACTACTTCCTCCAGCTGGTCATGCTCGTCAACCGCGAGACGTGGACGCTGCCGCTGGCCATAGCAAACCTGCAGGGCGAAATGAGCTCGAACTTCGGCCTCATAATGGCCGGCGCCGCGCTGGCCTCCGTGCCGATAATCATAGTGTTCATCGCCTTCCAGAAATACTTCACGCAGGGTATTGCAATGGGCGCCGTAAAGGGTTAAACTATGATTTACGCGAAGAATGCAGACGCCCTGTGCTATCGGGGCATACACAGGAACCTCGACCTGGCGCTGGAGCACATCACGCCGGAGTTCCTCTCCTCGCTTGAGGACGACGTCCGCGTGCCGCTCGACGGCGACAGGGTCTACTGCACGCGCTTCACCTACGAGACCATCCCGCTTGAGGAGGGCTTCTTCGAGGCGCACCGCCGCTACCTGGACATACATATCATGCTCTCGGGCAGCGAGCGCGTGGACGTCACCCGGCCGGACGAGCTTACGCTCACGGACGCGCAGGAGCAAAACGACTTCTACGCCTACAGCGGGGACGCCTGGTACACAACCGAGCTGCGCCCCGGCGACTTCATGGTCGTTTTCCCGGGCGACGCACACCGCATAAAGCTTCAGGTGGACGGGGCAAAAACCGTCACCAAGGCAGTTTTCAAGGTGCTCATAGACGACTGAGCGCCGCCGAACACCGGCGGGGAATATCTCCGCCGGTGAAACCAACTTTATTTTGGAGACGAAATTATGAGAGATTTTAGCAAGTTTCAGGGCATAATCCCTGCCTTTTACGCCTGCTATGACAAAAATGGGGAAATTGACGCCGCCGCCGTCCGCGCTCTCACCGAATATTTCATCGGCAAAGGCGTCAAGGGTCTCTATGTAGGCGGCTCCTCCGGCGAGTGCATATACCAGAGCGTCGCCGAGCGCAAGCTGGTGCTGGAAAACGTCATGGCCGTGGCCAAGGGCAAGCTGACCATCATCGCCCACGTGGCCTGCAACAACACCGCCGACAGCCGCGAGCTGGCCGCGCACGCCGAGAGCCTGGGCGTCGACGCCATCGCCGCCATACCCCCCATCTACTTCCACCTGCCCGAGTACGCCATCGCACAGTATTGGAACGACATCTCCGACGCAGCTCCGAACACGGACTTCATCATATACAACATCCCGCAGCTCGCCGGCGTGGCGCTGACCATGCCGCTGCTCAAGACCATGCTCAAGAACCCGCGCGTCATAGGCGTGAAGAACTCCTCCATGCCCGTGCAGGACATCCAGATGTTCCACGACGAGGGCGCTATAGTCTTCAACGGCCCGGACGAGCAGCTGCTCTCCGGCCTCGCCGCCGGAGCCATCGGCGGCATAGGCGGCACCTACGGCGCGATGCCGGAGCTGTATATTAAGATACGCGAGCTGTATCTCGCCGGCAACATGGAGCTTGGCCGCGAGGTGCAGAACGAGTGCTGCCGGATAATCTACAAGATGTGCTCCGCGAAGGGCAACATGTACGCCGTTATAAAGGCCATACTGCGCAGGCAGGGCGGACCCGACTGCGGCGGAGTGCGGCTCCCGCTCGCCCCGATGGTCGACTCCGACGAGGCCATCGCCGACGAGTGCGCGGCCATGATTGCCAACGCGATTGCAAAATACTGCTGAGGAGGCAAACACATGCGAATCTACGAGTGCGCGGACGCGCACGCAATGAGCCGCCGCGCGGCCAACATCATCTCCGCCCAGGTCATAATCAAGCCCGACTGCGTGCTCGGCCTGGCCACCGGCTCCACGCCCATCGGCGCCTACAGCCAGCTGGTGGAGTGGTACAGGAAGGGCGACCTGAGCTTTGCCGAGGTCAAGAGCGTTAACCTGGACGAGTACCTCGGCCTGGCTCCGACGCACGAGCAGAGCTACCGCTACTTCATGCAGAGCAACCTGTTTGACCACATCGACATCAAGCGCGAGAACACCCACGTCCTCAACGGCATGGCCGCCGACCCCGAGGCCGAGTGCGCCGCGTACAACGAGCTTATACGCTCCCTAGGCGGCATAGACCTCCAGCTCCTCGGCATGGGTCACAACGGCCACATAGCCTTCAACGAGCCGGGCGACAACTTCGGCCTGGAGACCCACGTCGTCACGCTCAGCGAGCGCACCATCGACGCCAACCAGCGCTTCTTCGCCAGCCGTGACGAGGTTCCCCGCCACGCGCTGAGCATGGGCATCAAGAACATCATGAACGCCCGCAAGATCCTCATGGTCGTCAGCGGCGAGGAGAAGGCCGACGCCCTCTGCAAGGCCATCGCCGGCCCGGTCACCAGCGAGGTTCCGGCCAGCGTGCTGCAGCTCCACCCCGACGTCACCGTGGTGGCCGACAGCGCCGCGCTCAGCAAGCTCAAGGAAGCTGGTGTCTGCATATGCGGATAAGCGGCGGACAGGTATTCGACACGGAGCGCGGCTTCGTCAGCCGCGACGTCTGCTTTGACGGCGAGCTCATATCGGAAGGCTGCACCGGCGGCGAGGTCTACGACGCGACCGGCTGCTATGTCATCCCCGGCCTGACCGACCTGCACTTCCACGGCTGCATGGGCGCGGACTTCTCCGACGCCGACGCCGATGGTCTTGAGACCATGGCGAAGTACGAGCTTTCGCGCGGCGTCACGCAGATCTGCCCTGCGGGCATGACGCTGCTTGAGGAGCAGCTCATCAAGGTCTGCACCGTCGCCGCCGACCACCGCGACGCGCACAGGCCCGGCGCGGAGCTCGTGGGCATAAACCTGGAAGGTCCCTTCCTCTCCATGGCCAAGAAGGGCGCGCAGAACGGCGACTGGCTGCACAAGCCCGACGTCGCCATGTACCGCCGCCTGGCCGAGGCCGGACGCGGCCTGGTGAAGCTCGTGTCCCTCGCCCCGGAGGAGCCGGGCGCGATGAAGTTCATTGACGAGCTGCACGACGAGGTGGTCATCTCCGTCGCCCACACGACGGCGGACTACGACACCGCCCTCGAGGCCTATAAGCGCGGCGCCCGCGAGGCTACGCACCTCTTTAACGCGATGCCGCCGTTCAGCCACCGCGCCCCCGGCGTGGTAGGCGCGGCCTTCGATTCTCCGGAGTGCAGGGTGGAGCTCATCTGCGACGGCGTGCATATACACCCCGCCGTCGTGCGCGCCGTGTTCAAGCTCTTTGGCGCCGAACGTGTGGTGCTTATATCCGACACCATGCGCGCTGCCGGTATGCCCGACGGCGACTACACCCTCGGCGGCCAGGACGTCAAGGTCACCGGCAAGCTGGCGACGCTCGCCGACGGCACTATAGCCGGTTCCGCCACCGACCTCATGGAGTGCCTGCGCACGGCCGTGAGCTTTGGCATACCGCTGTCCGACGCCGTGCGCGCCGCCGCCGTCAACCCCGCCGAGGTGCTCGGCATCTCCGGGCGTTACGGCACGCTCGAGCCCGGCAAGGCCGCAAACGTGGTCGTGCTCGACGGCGAGCTGCGCGTGAAGGACGTCTTCTTCCGCGGCGCCGTAGTAAAATAAGCTGTCTTAACGCCTCACATGAGGCGGTTGAGCAAGGGAAAATGAAAGCGGCCGGAGCGCATCTGCGCTCCGGCCACAACTTTTGTCAGGCGGTTTTTTCAAACTGGCTCATGTAGAGGTCGGCGTAGAAGCCGCCCTTTGCTATCAGCTCGTCGTGCGTGCCCTGCTCTATTATGTCGCCGTCCTTGAGCACGAGGATGAGGTCGGCGTTCCTTATGGTGCTCAGGCGGTGGGCGATAACGAAGCTGGTGCGCTTGGACGTCAGGGCGTCCATGGCGCGCTGGGTGATAAGCTCGGTGCGGGTGTCGACGCTGCTGGTGGCCTCGTCGAGTATCAGCATGGGGCTATCCTGGATCATGGCTCTGGCGATGGTCAGCAGCTGCTTCTGTCCGGCGGAGATGGCGATGGACTCGTCCAGCACCGTGTCGAAGCCCTTGGGCAGCGTCTCTATGAAGTGGTAGATGCCGCAGGCGCGGCAGGCGTTTTCCAGCTGCGCGTCGGTGACGCCGGTCTTGTTGTACACCAGGTTCTCGCGCACCGTGCCCTCGAACAGCCAGGTGTCCTGGAGCACCATGCCGAACAGGTCGTGCACGCTCTCGCGCTTCATGTCGCAGGTCGGTACGCCGTCTATCTTTATCGTGCCGGAGTTCAGCTCGTAGAAGCGCATCAGCAAATTGACCAGCGTGGTCTTGCCCGCGCCGGTGGGTCCCACTATGGCCACCTTCTGCCCGGGTTCGACGTGGGCGGAGAAGTCCTTGATTATTATCTTGTCCGGGTCGTCAGGGTAGGCGAAGCGCACGTGCTCGAAGTCCACCTCTCCCCTCACCTGCTCAGGCGCGGAGAGCTTGCCCGGCTCCTCGGGCATCTCCTCGGCGTGCAGGAAGTCGAAGATGTGTCCGCCGGCGGCGGCCGCGGTCTGCATCTGCGTCATGCCCTGAGCCAGCGTGCTCAGCGGGGAGGTGAACAGGCGCACATACATGATGAACGCCACGATGACGCCGAACTCTATCTGCCCATCCATGGCCAGCGCGGCGCCGACCACGCACACGGCGACGTAGCCGAGGTTGCCGATCACGGTCATCAGCGGCTGCATGATGCCGGACAGGAACTGGCTGCGCCAGTCGGAGTCATAGAGCTCGTCGTTCATCTCGCCAAACTTTCTCTTTATCCCGTCGTTTGCCCGGGAAATGCGCACCACGTCGTGCCCGGAGTACATCTCCTCCACGTAGCCGTTGAGCTTGCTGAGGTTCCTCTGCCTGGACGTGAAGTATTTCTGCGAGCGCAGCATCGCTATGCCCATGATGAGGAAGCCCGCGACCGTCACCAGCACTGCGGAGAGCGCCATGCGCCACTCGGTGACGAACATCATTATGAGGCAGCCCGCGAACTGCGCGGCCGAGCTTATGATGGACGGCAGGCTGTTGGACAGCGCCTGCTGTAGCGTGCTGACGTCGTTGGTGACGCGGCTGAGTATTCCGCCGTAGGACGCCTTGTTGAAGTAGCTCATGGGCACCACGTTTATCTTGCGGGACAAGTCGCGGCGCAGGTCGCGCGAGAGCTCCAGCGTTACGGTGGCCATGATAAAGTGCTCCACATAGGTCAGTATGGCGCTTATGAGGTATATCGTCAGCAGGTTTGCACAGATGCCGCCTATGGCCGCCATGTCGATGCCCGTAAACAGCGACTCGGTTATGAGGTTGGTTATGTCGCTGAGCATGTTCGGGCCGATGATGGTCAGCACCGCGCCCGCGGCCGCAAACAGCAGCGCGACGGCCATGGGCAGCTTCAGCTTGCCGTTGTAGCTGAGCAGCTCGCGCAGTATGTCAGCGATGGTGTGTCTTCTTTTTCCGGTTTTGCTCATCTGTATTCTTCTCCCTTAAGCGCCCAGCTCTGCCTGAGAGAGCTGCGAGCGGGCTATCTCCTGATACACGGGGCAGGTCTTCATCAGCTCGTCGTGCGTGCCCATACCGACGGCCTTGCCGTCGTCGAGGACGATTATCTTGTCTGCGCCGCGTATGGTGCCTATGCGCTGGGCGACGATTATCTTGGTCGTGCCGTCCAGCTCGTCTCTCAGTCCGGCGCGCAGCGCCGCGTCCGTGCGGTAATCCAGCGCGGAGAACGAGTCGTCGAAGATCAGTATCTCCGCGTGCCTGGCCAGCGCCCTGGCTATGGACAGGCGCTGCTTCTGGCCGCCGGAGTAGTTCGTGCCGCCCTCGGCCACGGGGGCGTCCAGACCCTCCGGCAGCTCGCTTACGAACTCGGCCTTGGCCAGCTCCAGCGCGCGGCGCACGTCCTCGTCCGAGCGGCCGCCGCGGCTCTCGCCGAACAGGACGTTGCCCCTTATGTCGCCGGAGAAAAGCACCGCCTTCTGCGTCACATAGCCCACGCGGTCATACAGCGCGTCGAAGGTGTAGTCCTTGACGTTCACGCCGTCGACGAGCACCTCGCCGCTCGTCGCGTCGTAAAAGCGGGCTATGAGGCTGACCAGGGTGCTCTTGCCGGAGCCGGTGGCGCCTATGAAGGCCACTGTCTCGCCGCGCCCGGCCTTGAAGCTGATGTTCTCCAGCACCTCGCCGCCGTCGGGATAGTGGAAGGACACGTTGCGGAACTCCACGGTGCCCGTCTCGCCGGACTCGGTCTGCGTGCCCTCGTGTATGCTGCTCCCGGCGTCGAGCACCTCGTTTATGCGCTGCGCGCTGACCTGCGCCGCAGGCAGGAGCATTATAATGATGACCAGCATCATGATGGACATGACCACATACGTCGCGTAGGTGCCGAAGACAACGATGTTGCTGAAGCTCTCTATCCTCGCGGCCGTGTCCGTCGCGGGGATGGCGTTTACCAGCGCGGCGCCCACCCAGTATATGACCATGGCCAGCGTGTTCATGCCCAGCGTGACGACGGGCATGAGGAAGGCAAAGGTGCGCTGGTTGAAAAGCTGGGTGCGCATCAGCTCGGAGTTCTCGCGCGCGAACTTCTCGTTCTGGTAGTCCTCGGCGTTGTATGCGTGCACGACGTTTATGCCGGTCAGGTTCTCGCGCGCGACGAGGTTTATCCGGTCGGTCAGCCGCTGCACGCGCTTGAAGCGCGGCACGACCAGGATTATGACCACAAGCATCACCAGCAGCAGCGCCACGACGAAGGCCGCCGTGATCACGGACAGCTCCCAGCTCTTGTCGATTATCTTGAGCACTGCCCACACGGCCATTATCGGCGCCTTGATGATGAGCTGCAGACCCATTGCGATCACCATCTGCACCTGCGTGATGTCGTTGGTCGTGCGGTTTATCAAGCTGGGCACGGAGAAGCTCATCATCTCGTGCTGGCCGAAGTCGGCTATCTTGTTGAACACCCGCTCGCGTATCGTCAGCGCGAAGCCTGCGGCAACCTTTGCGGTCAAATAGCCGCAGATGACGCACAGCACCGCGCTGGCCAGCGTGCAGCCGAGCATCTCCAGGCCGGTGTGCAGTATATCTCCCATCGTGCTGCCCGGCGTCTCTATGAGCACGGTCAGGTCGCTCATGTAGTCAGGCAGCTCCAGGTCAAAGTAGATCTGCCCGAGCACCAGCAGCGAGCAGAGCAGCGCCATGAGTATGTCGTTACGGCGCAGTCGTCCTATCAGTTTTAACATTCACTCGTCCTCACTTAGCTTTGTGTTTTTATCGTCCTGCTGCAACAGCAGCGCGGCTATTGCGGCTCCGAGAGCGTTGTGCACCGCCGCCGCCGCAAAGTCCATGGCGAACTCGGCCGCCAGCGTCATGCTCTCCGCGCGCGATTCCCTGCCTGCGCCGTCCAGCCCGTCTGCGAGCAGCGAGCGAACCTCCCGCTCGTACCTCAGCTGCGCGCGGCAGAGTCCCGCGGCCATCCGCGCCCTTGACCGGGTGCCCGCCTCGAGCCTGCGCTCATATCCGGCGCTCTCCGCCTTGAGCGCGTCCAGCTCTCTGCCGAGCTGCTCGGGCGAGGCGCGCTGGCACACGCTGACATGCTCGGCCAGGGAGCGGTACGCCGACATGAGCTCGTCGAGCTTCGGGGAGAACGCCCCAAGATTATCGGCCATGTCTTTCCATCCCTTTCTCTGTTGCTGACACGTATTGTAGCAGCAGCGGGAAAAAAGCACCACTCACAATATTGGACGCATGTATAGACAAAATACCGGAAGTGTAAAAAATTTGTACACTTCCGGTATTTTGTCAGGACACTGCGGCAAAGCTGTAAGTGGTAATTTCAGCATCGCCGCGCTATCATATTATTGCGCTCCGGCAGAGAACTCCCTGCCGAGCAGAGCCGCGCGCATCTCGCCGGAGAGCAGGCGGTCTATCTGATCCACCAGGGCGTCGGTGTCCAGGTTGCGTTTGGAGTAGTTGCCTATTATGAGCCCGGTTATCCCTCCCGTGAAAAAGTCCAGCACCGCCTCGGTGTCCGCAACGGACAGCCGGGAGTTCGGGAACATACGCCCGAACATCTCCCACAGGTAGGTCTTGACCGTCTTCTGCATGAGCTGCAAAAAGTCCGACCCGTGCGGGCTGGCCAGCAGATGGCTGACAGCCGCGCGCCGGTTGACGGTGTTGGTCACGAACACCGTTATCGCCTCCCTCGGGCTTTCAGCCTTCAGGCCTGTCTCCAGGTCGTCCTTCAGCGCCTGCCGGCAGCCCCACTCCATCACGTCGATTATGTCCTTGAAGTGGTAGTAGAAGGTCTGGCGGCTTATGCCGCACTCCTCGACCAGCCGTTTCACGGTCACGTTCTCGGATTTTTCGCGGCTGAGCAGCTCAAAGAGCTTCTCGGTTATCATCTGCTTGGTATCAATGGCCATGACTTTTCCCCTTAGTGAAATAACACTTTATTATATCATGGCTTTGTGAACAAATATAGTCACGGAGGTAATAACAATGTACAAGAGCAGAAGATTAGGTGTGATTGAGCTGATAGTGAGCATACTCCTGGTGGTGCTCGGCGTTTACACACTGTCCAGCCCGGGAGCCGCGCTTGAGAGCGCCGTTATCATATACGGCATCCTCGCCGTGGTCATGGGCGTATTGGACATAGTCGTCTACGTCAGGCTGGAGCGGCGCACCGGCTTCGGCCCCGTTATCTCCCTGGTCACGGGCATAATAAGCATCCTCGCCGGCGTGATGATCCTGCTCGAGCCGGTGGCCGGCGTATTGGCGCTGAGCTGGCTGTTCCCGATATGGTTCATATGCCACTGCATCTCGCGTCTCATGAATCTTGGACTCACCCGTCTGGCGGCCGGCAGAGCGTTCTACTATCTGGCTCTCGTCCTGAACATCCTCGGGTTGATCGTCGGCATAGTTATGTGCTTCTCCCCGCTGTTCTCCGTCCTGACCCTGGCGTACATGGTGGGCTTCTACCTGATACTGCTGGGCATAGACGGCATCGTCATGGCCGTCAGCAACTTTACAAGGAGGTAAAACGTGGACACTATACGCCTGCTTTTCGCGCTGGACGCGAACTATCTGCCCCAGCTGCGCACGCTGCTGACGAGCATTGATATAAACAATCCCGGCGAGCGCTTTGAGCTTTACGTCATGCACTCCGGCCTCCCGGCGGACGAGCTTGACGCTCTGTCGGCCTGGAGCGCCCGGCGCGGCTGGAGCCTCAGCGGCGTGGAGGTCGACGCCTCGCTCTTTGACGGCGCGCCGGTCACCGAGCAGTATCCGCGCGAGATGTACTACCGCCTGCTCGCGGGCGAGCTGCTGCCAAAAGACGTCCCGCGCGTGCTCTACCTCGACCCGGACACGCTGGTCATAAACCCCCTGCGTCCGCTCTGGGAGCTGGACATGCGCTTCGCCATGTTCGCGGCCGCGGCGCACACGGGCAAGACGGAGCTCGCCAACAACGTGAACCGCCTGCGCCTCGGAACCGACCACGACTACTACAACTCCGGCGTGCTGCTCATGGATCTGCGCCGCTGCCGGGAGGAGATAAGTCCGGGAGAGCTTTTTGACTTCGTCCGCGAGCACCGGCACGAGCTGTTCATGCCGGATCAGGACTTGCTCAACGCCATGTACGGAGACCGCATACTCCCGCTGAACGACGCGGTCTGGAACTACGACGCGCGCAACTACAACAACTACATGCTCCGCAGCGCGGGCGAACAGAACGCGCGCTGGGTCATGGACAACACCGCCATCCTCCACTACTGCGGCAAGGCCAAGCCGTGGAAGCCCAACTACATATACCGCTTCGGTATGCTGTACCTGCACTACGCCAGCCTGTCGCGCCGGCAGTGGACGCAGGCTTGATTCCCCGCCTCAGGAAGCAAAAAAGCGCCCGCATATGCGGGCGCTAAGGCTGTCACGAAAGGCCGTCGACGGCCTTTTTGTGACAGCCTCATGTCCCCGCCTGGTGGAGGGGGCGGTTTTTATTCTGTGGGCTTTTGCTCTGCGGCTCCTCCGCTGCGGCGCTTGCCGCCTCGGGAGCCGCGCCGGCGCGGGCGGTGCTGCTGCGGCTGCTGCGGCCTGGAAGCCGCGCTCTCACGCTCCTCTCCCCGGCTGGCGCGGCTCTCGCGCTCCTCGCCGCGGTTTGCGCGGCTGTCGCGCTGCTTGCTGCGCCGCTCGCGGCGGTGCTCGTCGTCGCCCTTTTCATCGCGCTCGCGCTTCTCGCGCGGCTTGTTCGCAGCGGGCTTCTCATCGCGCTTTTGCTCTCCACGGCGGCCGCCGCGCTTTTGTCCGCTCTTGCGCCGGACATGAGCCGTGCTGCCCGCCCGGGTCTCGCTCTCCTCCGCCGCCGGCTCTGCGGTCTCCTCGGCGTAGTCGTAGGCGGGCGCGGACTCCTGCCCGGGCTCCTCCGGCTCGCGCTCGCGCACCTCCAGCACGTGGGGCGGGGTCTCGCCGTTCTTCGGGCGTCCGCCGGGCACTGCGGCAACCTCGTCGCCGTTGTAGGTCTTGATGACCGCCTCGCCGTCGCCGTCCAGCTTGACCTTGACGGTGCCGCGCAGCAGGTTCACCTGTATCACCGTGCCGTATCCGGCCGGAGTCTCCACGAACGCGCCGTTCTTGGGCACGGCCTTCACCAGGGACTCATAGGCCTCCTCCTCATAGCGCAGGCAGCACATGAGCCGGCCGCAGGTGCCGGATATTTTGGTCGGGTTGAGCGACAGCCCCTGGGTCTTCGCCATCTTGGTGCTGACGGGCTGGAACTCCGTCAGGAACTGATTGCAGCAGAGCGGACGTCCGCACATGCCTATGCCGCCGAGCATCTTGGCCTCGTCGCGCACGCCTATCTGGCGCAGCTCTATGCGGCTGCGGAACACGCCGGCGAGGTCCTTGACCAGCTCGCGGAAGTCCACGCGGCCGTCGCTGGTGAAGTAGAAGGTTATCTTGTTGCCCTCAAAGCTGCACTCCACGTCCACGAGCTTCATGTCCAGCCCGTGCTCGGCCACCTTTTCGCGGCATATATCCAGCGCCTCGCTCTCGCGCTTGTGGTTGATCTCCTGCACGCGGCGGTCGTTGTCTGTGGCGATGCGCACTACGGGGCGTATCGGCGGCACCACCTTGTCGTTGGAGACGTAGTGGTTGCCGTACACGCACTGCGCGTACTCCAGGCCCTTGCTTGTCTCGACTATGACGTCCTCTCCGGGCTTTACCGTTATGCCGTTGGCGTCGAAGTAGTATGCCTTGCCACGGCCTTTGAATTTTACGCTGACCACCTCGGTCACGTTGCTGTCTTCGTACATATATTATTCCTCATTTCTGTATGCCGTCCACGGCCAGGAGCCCCAGGACGCCCTTCACGCCGACATTCTGCCGGAGATACTCGCCGCAGCGCGCGAGCAGCGCGTCGAGATACGCGACGTAGCCCGGCTCAAGCGAAAACTCCGACTTGCCCAGGAGCACGTCCGCCAGCTTTTCGCGCGCGGCGGAGAACATGGCCGCGCAGCGGCGCGAGTCCATCCCCTCGTTGGCCGTGCACCAGAGCAGCAGCTCCCCTCGCGAGCCGGACGCGAGCGCGCCCAGCAGCTCCCGCGCGTCGGACTCGGCCTCCGGCGACGCCTCGGCGTCGGCGTTGGCGCGGATCATCTCGCAGCGCGAGCGCACCGTGGGCAGCAGCAGCGAAGCGTTGGCGGCCTCGAGTATGAACGCGGCGCTCTCCGGCGGCTCCTCCAGCAGCTTGAGCAGTGCGTTCTGCGCCTGGGTGTTCATCGTGTCCGCGTCCTCTATGACGTAGGCCTTGCGCCTGCCCTCGTTGGGCATTACGGCGGCGGTCGCCGCGACGGCGCGCACCTGGTCGACGGTCATCTCGCGCCGCTTGCGCCCCTGGCTGTCCAGCCCCGGAGCGACGGTTATGACGTCCGGGTGTATCCCGAGCAGCGTCTTCCGGCAGGCGCGGCAATGGCCGCAGGGCTTCTGCGGCGCGGCGTCGTCCTCGCAGAGCATCGCCGCGGCCAGCGTTCTGCCCAGCTCGGCGCGGGTATCCGCGTTCATAGACGCGGCTATATAGGCGTGGGCAAGCTTTGCCCCGCCGGGTATCCTGAGTTTATCCATACCTTATATTTTACAATCATCCGCGCGCGTAGTCAACAATATTTGCACCTTGCGGCGGCTGAACAATAGCTTTTGCCTATATCTCGCCATGCTTTGCAGGTATTTGCCATTTGGCCGCAGCGGTGCTATCATCAGTGCAGAAAAACTCGGCTTCGCGGCCGGCAGGAGGAAAAAGGATGCAGTACCGCAAGCTCCCCCGAGGAGACGAGATGATAAGCATAATAGGCCTCGGAAACAGCTCCATGGGCGCTTCCGGCGCCAAAGAGACGGAGGCCACCGTGGCGCTCGCGCTGGAAAACGGCGTGAACTACTTCGACATGGCCGCGGCGGACGCCGTGCCCTTCGCCGCATTCGGCCGCGCCGTCGGCTCGCAGCGCGGCAAGGTCTGCTACCAGGTGCACTTCGGCGCGACCTACGACTCCGAGGGCGGCATGTACGGCTGGACGCTTGACTTGGACGAGATAAAGCGCAGCGTGGACTGGCAGCTCAGCCGGCTCAAGACCGACTACATCGACTTCGGCTTCATACACTGCATAGACGAGGACTCCGACCTCGCCTCGGCGAAGGACGGCGGCACCATCGACTACCTGCTCTCGCTGAAGCGCCATGGCGTCGTGCGGCACATAGGCATGTCCACCCACACGCCGGAGACGGCGCACGCGGCGCTGGACCTGGGCATCCTCGACATGCTGATGTTCTCGATAAACCCCGCGTACGACTACGTCCGGGGCGAGTACGGCATAGGCACCGTGGCCGGGCGAATGGAGCTTTACCGCCGCTGCGAGGCCGAGGGCGTGGGCATCTCGGTCATGAAGCCCTTCGCCGCCGGACAGCTCTTGGATGCGCGCACCTCGCCGTTCCGGCGCGCGCTCACCGGCGTGCAGTGCATACAGTACGCGCTGGACAAGCCCGCGGTTTTGACCGTGCTGCCCGGCGTGTCCAACCGCGAGGAGCTGCGCGGCGTGCTCGGTTACCTCACCGCCAGCGAGGCCGAGCGCGACTACTCCGTCATCGGCACCTTCGCCCCCGCCGAGGCCGAGGGTGTGTGCGTCTACTGCAACCACTGCCAGCCCTGCCCCGCCGGACTGGACGTGGGGCTGATAAACAAGTACTACGACCTCTCCCGCGCGGGCGACGCGATGGCGCGCGACCACTACATGCACCTGGGCAAGAAGGCCTCCGGCTGCCTGCACTGCGGCCACTGCGACGGCCGCTGTCCCTTCCACGTGCGCCAGTCCGAGCGTATGACGGAAATTGCCGCGTACTTCGGAGAATGAGCACACCACGGCGCGCCATACGGCGCGCCGTTCGCTTTTCCAAAAACTAAACCCAATTTAAATAAAAGTGTGCTATACTGTGCCTGAGGTGATAACATTGGCAGAGCGCGTGTTGATAGTTGAGGACGAGGCGGCCATCCGCGAGATACTTTCGGAGCTGCTGCGCGACGCCGGGTACGAGGTCGACGAGGCCGCGGACGGGCTGGAGGGCGTGGAGAAGTTCCGCGCCGGAGACTACTCGCTGGTGCTGCTGGACCTCATGCTGCCCGGCCTGGACGGCTACGGCGTCTGCGAGATAATACGCCGGGAGAGCAGCGTGCCGGTCATAATCCTCACCGCTCTGGACGACGAGCGCAGCCAGGTGAAGGCCTTCGAGCTGAAGGCCGACGACTATATCACGAAGCCCTTCTCGCTCAAGCTGGTGCTCATGCGCGTGGAGGCGGTGCTGCGCCGCTCGCGCGAGGCGCGTTCCACGCCGGGCGCAGAGGTGTTCAGGCGCGGGGACGTAGAGCTGGACGCGGCCGGGCACTATGTGCGCCTGAACGGGAAGGACGTCACGCTCACGCCCACGGAATACGCCCTGTTGGAGCTGTTCATGCGCAACCCCGGCAGAGTGTTCACCCGCGACAATCTGCTTAGCAGCGTCTGGGGCTACGACTTTGCCGGGGACGAGAAGACCGTGAACATACACATAATGAATCTGCGCCGCAAGCTCGGCGCAGGCATCATAGAGACGGTGCGAGGGGTGGGATACAGGCTTGGTTAAGAGAGTTCGCAACAGTCTGAGCGCCAAGACCTTCATCTTCATCGCGCTGCTGCTGGTGCTGTTCGGTCTGATGATCTTCGGCGTGGTCACGCTCACCCTGCCGAGGAGCTATACCCTCGTGGCCAGCGACCGGGTGAATTCGCAGCTCGACGAGCTGGTGGACACCCTCGCCGTCACCGACTACGCCGACGTGACGGAGGTCTTGGCGCAGTTTTGCGCCGAGAACCGCGCCTCCGTCACGCTCAGCGGCTGGGGCGGCAGCATTATGATAGGTCTGTCCGACGCAGAGCTGTCCGGCGGCGACAAGCTCACCAGCGTGCTCGAGGTGCGCCTGGCCGACCGGCCGGGCACCTACACGCTCTCGGTCACCGCAGGCATAAGCGCCGGGCACGAGCTGACGATGGCCTTTGCCGAGCTGCTGCCCTGGCTGGCCATAGTGATCCTGATAATCGCCGCGCTGGGCGCCGTGGTCTGCTCGCGCGTGCTGGTGCGCCCCGTGGTGCAGCTCAGCCGCAGCGCGCAGAGCATGGCCGCGCTGGACTTGAGCGGCACTTGCAGCGTCAGAGGCTCCGACGAGCTGGCGGTCCTGGCCGACAGCCTGAACACGATGGCGCGGCAGCTGGACGCGGCGATGAGCTCGCTCGCAGACGCCAACCGGCGCCTGAGGGCGGACATGGAGCAGATGGAAGCCCTCGGTGAGCAGCGCCGCGACTTCTTCGCCGCCGCCTCGCACGAGCTGAAGACGCCCATCACAATAGTCAAAGGCCAGATCGAGAGCATGCTCCTGGGCATAGGCCGCTACAAGGACGCACGCGCCGTGCTGCCCGAGACGCTCGCCGAGGTTGAGCGCATGGAGAAGCTTGTGGCCGAGATACTTGAGATAACGCGCCTTGAGATGGACGGTCTGGCCGGGAAGGCCGAGACCGTGGACATGGCAGCGCTCTCCGGCGGGGTCATCGCCGACATCCTGCCCCTGGCGGAGGAGCGCGGCACGGACGTCAGCGCCAGCCTGGCCGACGGCGTGACGGTCACCGGCTCCGCCGCCCTGCTAGAGCGCGCGGTGCACAACATCGTCAGCAACGCGGTGCGCCACTCCCCGCCCGGCGCGTCGGTGTCCGTCACGCTCACGAGCGAGCGGCTGGACGTGCGGAACACCGGCGTGACCATCCCCGAGGACGAGCTGGAGCGGCTGTTCACCCCCTTCGCACGCATAGAGCGCTCGCGCAGCAAGGCCACCGGCGGCTCCGGCCTGGGCTTGTACCTGGTCAAGACCATCCTCGAGCTGCACTCGCTGCGCTACGAGATACGCAACGACGGCGACAGCGCCGTCGTGTTCACCGTCCGCCTGCGCCCATCAGAACTCCCCGCCGCAGCGGGCAACGCGTGAGCGCAAAAAGGCTCCGCACGGGCAAGTCCGTGCGGAGCCTTTTATATCATTCCAGCAGCAGTCCCGCCTCGCGCAGCGCGGCGGTGCAGCGCTCAAAGCTCGCCTCGTCGGGGCAGAGCAGAGTGTGTATGTGTATGCCGCCCGTCAGCGTGGAGAGCGGTGAGCCGCCGTTTTCACGCGAGCGGCGCATGAACTCCTGCACGTCGTGCCGGTTCTTGAGGTGCAGCTCGCCGGTGAGCTGGCCGTAGACGGCGTGCTCTATGACCACGTCGAGCACGACGCAGCCGTTGTCCACCATGATGTTCAGCTCGCGCTCCATGCCCTCGAAGTCGTGCACGCACGCCACCGTGCGGCGCAGCCCGGACTCCTGCCCGGAGCCGAGCACATAGCCGCGCGGCGTGGCGACGATGTCCAAGCCCTGGGCGCGGAGCAGCGCTATGTCGCCCACGACGATCTGCCGGCTGACGCCGAAGCGCTCGCCCAACGCGCCGGCTGCGACGGGCGCGTTCGCCCCGGCCAGAGCCTCCGCTATCGCGCGGCGGCGGCTGGCGGCGTCCATCAGCTGTTGTGCGCGGCGCCGAGCATCTCGGTCTTTATGCCCAGCAGCCGGTCGGACAGGTCGACGTAGTAGTTGTGCGGGAAGTCAAAGCGCAGCACCTCCGGCCAGAGGGTGGCCACCTCGCGCTTGCAGTAGGCCTGGATCTCCGGCAGAGTGGGCAGGTCGTAGACAAGCTCGCCGTTTTTGAACACGGGCACCTGCAGCTCGCGCGCGCGGAAGTTGGTCATGGTCTTCTGCTTCCAGGTGGCGTCCGGGTCGCGTATCACCAGATCCTTGGAGTCGTCCACGACCTCGTCGTAGACGGTGATGTAGTCGGCCTCGGCCATGCCGGTGTCCCGGCCGTAGAAGCGGTAGAGCCGCTTGTAGTGCGGGTTGGTTATCTTGCCCACGTTCTCGCTGACCTTGATGCGCGGGACTATCTCGCCGTTCTCCTCGACCGCGACGAGCTTGTAGACGCCGTCGAAGACCGGGCTGGTACGGCTGGTTATCAGCCGCTCGCCCACGCCGAAGGAGTCGATGCACGCGCCCTGGCGCAGCAGCTCGCGTATCAGGTGCTCGTCCAGGCTGTTGGAGCAGGTTATGGTGCACTCCGTCCATCCGGCCTCGTCGAGCATCTTGCGCGCCTGCTTGGTGAGATAGGCCATGTCGCCGCTGTCCAGGCGGATGCCGCACTTGGTTATGCCCCTGGGCTTGAGCACCTCGTTGAACGCGCGGATGGCGTCGGGCACGCCGCGGCGCAGCGTGTCATAGGTGTCCACCAGCAGCACGGCGTTGGTGGGGTATATCTCGCAGTAGGCCTTGAACGCCTCGTACTGGCTGGGGAACATCTGCACCCAGGCGTGAGCCATCGTACCCGCGGCGGGGACGCCGTAGATCTGGTCGCTGAGCACGCAGGCCGTGCCGCCGCAGCCGCCTATATAGGCCGCGCGGGCGCCCAGTATGGCCGCGTCCGCGCCCTGGGCGCGGCGGGAGCCGAACTCCAGCACCGTCCTGCCGTCGGCCGCGCGCACAATGCGGTTGGCCTTTGTGGCGATGAGGCTCTGGTGGTTGATGGTGAGCAGCAGGAAGGTCTCCAGCAGCTGCGCCTGTATCGCTGGGGCGCGCACGGTCATGATAGGCTCGCGCGGGAAAACGGGCGTGCCCTCCGGCACCGCCCAGACATCGCCCGTGAACTTGAAGCTGCGCAGGTAGTCCAGGAAGCCCTCGTCGAAGATGCCCCTCGAGCGGAGGTAGGCTATGTCCTCATCGTCAAAGTGCAGGTCGCGGATATAGTCCACCGCCTGCTCCAGACCCGCCGCGATGGCGAAGCCACCCTGGTCGGGAACAGTTCGGTAAAAGAGGTCAAAGTACGTCATCGTGTCTTTCATGCCGCTCACATAGTAGCCGTTGCCCATAGTGAGCTCATAAAAGTCGCACAGCATCGTGTAATTGTGGTTGTATTTCTGCATGCTGGATCCCCTTTTTAGGAGTTGTTACTTGATTATATTCTCTTTACGTAAATTTTGCAATGGTATCCGGACTTATTAATCTTTTGACTATCCGGAGCGCGGAAAACCGCCGGATTTCACGCGAGGACTTCGGCGAGCATCTCCACCGCCTCGCCGAGCCGCTCGCCGGAGAGGCCGGCGTAGTTGACCACCAGCACGTGCTGCCGGGCGGTGGCGCGGTCGAAGGCGTAGTCGGATAGGAAGCTCAGCCGCAGCCCAATTTCGGCGGCGCGTCCGCGCAGCTCGCCGTCCGGGACGGACGTGTCCAGGCGCATCAAAAAGTGCAGTCCGGCGCCCGGCTCGGATATGCTCACGCGCCGGGCGAAACCGCTGTGGGTGAAGGCGTCCAGCACGGCCGCGCGCCGGGCGCGGCAGGCTTTGCGCAGCCGGGCGAGGTGCCGCTCGTAGTAGCCCTCGGAGATGAACCTCGCCAGCACGTGCTGCTCCAGGCTGGGCACGGCGCAGGAGTAGAAGCCCAACCGCTCCTCCCACTCGCCGCGAAGGCGCTCGGGCAAGACGAGGTATCCCACGCGCATACCCGGGGATATGGTCTGCGAAAAGGTGTTCATGTATATGACACGCCCGGCGCGGTCTATGCTCGAGAGCGTGGGCAGCGGAACCTGGGTGAAGCCCAGCTCGCTGTCATAGTCGTCCTCGACGATGTATCCGCCGCTCTCCCTGACCCAGCGCAGCAGCTCCTGCCGCCTCGGCAGCGGCGTGACCAGCCCGGTGGGGTACTGGTGCGCCGGGGATATGTGCAGCACCGACGCGCCGCTCTCTCGCAGCGCCGCAAGGCTCACTCCCTGCGCGTCCAGGCCGACCGGCGTGCACGGCGAGCCGGTGGCTCGGTAGACCTGGCGTATCTTTGGGTAGCCAGGGTCTTCCAGGGCTATGGCCGCGCCGCGGAAGATCTGAGCCAGCAGCAGGTACAAAAACTCGGCTCCCGCGCCCACCACCACCTGCTCCGGCGTGACGGACATGCCCTTGTACCCGCGCAGATACGCGGCGATGGCCTCGCGCAGCTCGTACAGCCCCGCGTGCGGCACGCTCGAGAGCATGGCGTCCGGGTCTTCGGCCAGCACGCGCCTGGTGAGCTTCGCCCACACGCCGACGGGGAAAAGCGATGCGTCCATCCGGTTCGAGCGCAAGTCCAGCCGCCACTCGTGCTCCGGCGCGCCGCCCGCGCTCTCCGGCGCGCTCTCGGCCGCGCGCTGCGCCAGCGGCTGGGCGCAGACGTAAAAGCCCCGGCGCGGCACCGCCTCCACACAGCCCTCGGACACCAGCTGGCTGTACGCCGCGTCGACAGTTATGACGGACACGCCCAGGTGCTCGGCCAGGGCGCGCTTGCTTGGCAGCCGCTCGCCCACCGCCAGCGCGCCGGAGAGTATGTCCCGGCGCAGGCAGCGGTACAGGTATTCGTATATCGGCGCGCCGCCGCGCTCCGTGAGGTCATAGGTCAGCATATCGCACCTCTGGTATTATTAAAAAAGTCAAAAGTGAGTATTTCAATAATACCACAACTGGCGTAAAATGCAAGCACGCTTGAGAGGTGAGGACAATGACAAACGAAAAGAACGTGAGCTATCAGACACGCGCGCTGGTCATGACCGCGCTGCTGGCGGCGCTGAGCTGCGTCGCGACGCTGGTGATACGCATACCCAGCCCGACGGGCGGATACATGAACCTGGGTGACACGGTCGTGCTGCTCGGAGCGTACCTGCTCGGCGGAGCCTACGGCGCCGCGGCGGGAGCCATAGGTCCCGCGCTGGCCGACCTGATAAGCGGCTACACGGCCTATGTGCCCGCGACGCTGGTCATAAAGGCTGCGATGGCGCTGCTGGCCGCCTGGATATACCGCGCCACCGGCAAGCGCACCTGGTCGCTGGTGCTGGCGAGCGTGGCGGCGGAGCTGGTCATGATAACGGGCTACTGGCTCTACGACGCACTGCTGGCGGGTTCTCTTGTCGGCGCGCTGGCCGGGGTGCCCTCCAACGCTGTGCAGTCCGTGCTCGGCATAGCGGCCAGCACGGTGCTGGCGATCGCCCTGCGCGGCGTGAGCACTGTCAGAGCCTGGTTCCCAAAACTCTGAGCGCGGGTATACGCTTCTCCCCCGGCTCCCGTCTGTACGGGAGCCGGGGATTTTTCGCGTCTGGAAACGCGTGCGAAGCTGTGCTATACTGTGCTAGACAGTTCGGAGGTGGCACATGGATTACACCGTTGTAGATATGAGCGCCTGGCCGCGCCGGGAGCACTTTGAGCACTACATGAGCGCCGTGCCCTGCACATACAGCATGACCACGAAGCTGGATATTTCAAATCTGCGCCGCAGGCAGATGAAGCTCTATCCCACGATGCTCTACCTGCTGACCCGGACGGTCAACGCGCACGAGCCCTTCCGCATGGCGCTGCGCGAGGGCGAGCTTGTGCTCTACTCGAGCATGGAGCCGTGCTACACCGTCTTTCACCCCGAGACGGAGACGTTTTCAAACATCTGGACGGAGTACGCGCCCGACTACGGCGAATTCCTCCGACGGTATAACGCCGACTTGAAGCGCTACGGCAATTGCACAGCGTTCATGGCGAAGCCCGGCGTTCCGGAGAACAGCTTCACCGTGTCCATGATACCCTGGGCGGGCTTCGACGGCTTCAACCTGAACACCGCCGGCTTCAAGTACCTCATCCCCATCTTCACGCTGGGGCGTTACAGCGAGGAGGCCGGGCGCTGTCTGCTTCCGATTGCCGTGCAGGTGCACCACGCCGTCTGCGACGGGTATCACATCTGCGCCTTTATAAACGACCTGCAGGAGCAAATCAGCTCACTGTGAGCGAGAATAGGTCAGAGACAGCGGACACGTTTGTGCCCGCTGTCTCCTTTACTGACGCAAAATCGAAATGAGAGAGAGGTAAACTTGTTAATCAAAGGCTGGCCACAAGCTGCTCGAAGGTCGCGCCGCGCTCGGCCAGGCCGAGGTCGACGGCGTAGCCCAAAAGCTCGGCGGCAAGCGCCGGTGTGACCTCGTAGCCGGTCTTCATCGTGGCGTCGAAGCGGCGCATCTCCAGCTCGCCGGGGAGAAGGATCTCCTCCACGCCCTCGGATTTGCGGCTGGACTTGATGGAGCGCACATAGGCGTCCACGTTGGCCTTGAACTGCTCCACGGGCATGAACCGCGCGGGGTCTATGAGTATCACGGCAAAGCCCGTGTCCTCGTGCTCGCCCCTGTCCGGGAAGCCCACGCCGGAGCCGTAGCCTCCGCCGGAGAGCAGTACGGAAAGCGCCTCGATCATGACGGCCAGGCCGTAGCCCTTAGGTCCCGCGATGGGCAGGACGGTTTTGGCCGCCGCCGAGTCCGTGGTCGGCTTTCCGTCGGCGTCCAGCGCCCAGCCGGCGGGGATGTCCCTGCCCTCGCGGCGGGCGGCCTGGATTTTGCCCATGGCCGTGACCGTGGTGGAGATGTCCAGTATCAGCGGCCGCTCCTCCAGCGCCGGCACCGCGACGATTATGGGGTTGGTGCCAAGCAGGCTGTCCGCGCCGCCGAAGGGCGCGACGCAACGCACTGTGTTGCAGCAGATAAGAGCTATCAGGTTATCCCGCGCCGCCATCTGGGCGTAGAAGCTGCCGCAGCCGATGTTGGAGGAGCGTCTCGCCGTGCCGATGACTATGCCGCAGTCCGCGACGCGCTCACGCAAAAACTCGTAGGCGTGAACCACATCGACCACACCGCAGCCGTTGTGGCAGTCGAACACGACCGTGGAGCCGTTGTCCGCGGCCACTGTGACCGGCGCGTCCGGCTTCATGGCGCCGTTTGCAAAGCGCCTGAGATAGTTTGCAAAGCGCGAGAGTCCGTGGGAGTATATCCCCGTGAAGTCCGAGTGCGCGACCGAGGAGCTGAGTATTCCGGCGTCCGTCTCAGGCATGCCGCCCCCGCAAGCCCCACCGCCGCCGTGGCGTACGCCTCCGGCTGGGGCAACTCCCGGGAAATACTTGTTTGGGGGCTTATCATCATGGTCTTGCAGATTGCAGTCTGCATGGTCTGGGGTATGTCCGCCGGGAGCGTATTGGTCTAAAAACGCACAGATCCCCCGTCCAGCCACAGCTGGGCGGGGGATGTTTTTTTATTTATTTTTCATGACGGAATATCCGGAGCGGACAAACACCGGTATCGTGTCTGCGCAGTTGCGGGTGTACGCGCGCCCGCCCGGCAGGCGCTCGCCGGTGTAGAAGTCGCGCCACTCGCCCCCGGGCAGGTAGACCTCGCGCTCGGACACGCCTTCGCTCAGCACGGGGGCGACCAGAAGCGCGTCGCCGAACATATATTCGTCGTCTATACCGACGCACCGCGCGTCCCCCGGGAAGGCGTAGGCCATCGGACGCATGAGCGGCCTGCAGCTCTCCACACACTTTGCGGCTTCGGCGCGGATGTACGGCAGCAGCTCCATGCGCAGCAGGTGCCAGCGGCGCACCTGCTCCTTGTAGCCGGTCATGCCGAACGCGCGCTCTATATTCCAGGGGCTGCGCTCGTTGTTCCCCTCCATGCCGGGCTGGAGCAGCTTGAACTGCCCGCCGTCCGGCTCCGAGTGCCACTGCATTATGGGGGCAAAACAGGCGAGCTGGGTCGCGCGCAGGTACAGCTCCGGCGAGGGAAGCTCCCCGGCGAAGCCGCCAATGTCAAAGCCCCAAAAGATGACGCCGCTCGCCGACGCGCTCAGCCCGGCGTTGAGCTGGCTGCGCAGCTCGTCGAACGTGGAGACCTGGTCGCCCGCCCAGAGTATGGGCGTGGTGTGCGCTCCCACATACCCGGCGCGGGAGAAAAGCGCCTGTCCGGGCTTCAAGTGCTCGGTGTACACCCCCGTGTACATCTGCGGATAGAGGTTGCGCCCCTCCGCGCCGTCAGTGCCGTCAAAGAACCGCGCGCCGTCGCTGAGTATGAACTCCCCGCCGTCGGTCTTGAAGCCGTCCACGCCCAGCCCGGTGAGGTATTCGCGCCGGGAGAACCAGCTCTCCACCGTCTCCGGGTTGGTGAAGTCCGGCACCAGGGAGCCGGCGAACCAGTGTCCCTCCGGGATACGGTACGGAGTTCCGTCGGCGTTCTTGACGCACAGTCCACGCCGCACGGCCTCGTCCCAGTCGCGCTCGAGCTGTGCGTTCGGCTTTTCGTGCGGCTCCAGCTGCTTGTACACGGGTATCTGCCAGAGTATGAGCCGTATGCCCTTCTCGTGCAGGCGCTCTATCATCTCCGCCGGTTCCGGCCAGAGGGTGTCGCTGCGGAAGCGATAGAACGTCGCCTCGTCGCTCCACGCCTCCACGACTGCCACGGACACGGGGAAGCCGTGCTCCTCCGCCTGCGCCACGGCGCGCTCGAGCTTTTCGCGGCTGTCCCAGTGGTTGGCGGATATCCACGGCCCGAAGACCCAGTCCGGCGGCAGCACAGGCTCGCCCGTGAGGCGCATATACGCCGCGACAATCTCCTCCGGCGAGCCGGAGAAGACGTGCAGCGCACAGCCCTCCGGCAGATGCAGCGTTATCGACCCGCGCCCGAACTCAAAGCGCGTCACGCGGGCGGTCTCGGCGTACACGCCAAGCCCGGAATCCGTCCAGAAGAAGGGCATGGGGCAGTAGGTCTTGTCGCCCTGGCGGCAGAACTTCTCCTCCACGGCGTTGACGGCGGTCTTCCCCAGATAGTTCAGCGCGTCGTAGCGCTCGCCCAGGCCGAACGCCCCGGCATATCCGTGGGCTATGCGCACCTCAATGCCGTCCGAAGTCCCGGTGCACGTAAAATGCGCCGGGACTCCGTTTGAGCTGGTGACGGTGAAAGCCTCGCAAGGCAGTTTGTAAGTATAGTGGTCCATAGTCAACCCTTTATCCCTCCGGCCATAAGACCGTTTTTGAACTGCTTCTGCGCGCAGAGGTAGATGATTATTATCGGTATCATGGAGATGAGGCTGCCTGCCATTAGCACGTTGTACTCGGTGTTGTACTGCCCGTTGAGCGTGGAGAGCGCGATGGGCAGCGTCATCTTGTTGCGGTCGGTCAGCATGAGCAGCGGCCAGAGGTAGTCGTTCCAGCTCTCCATGAACGTGGTGACGGCCAGCGTGGCCAGCGTCGGGGCGCACATCGGCAGGGCGATGCGCCCGTACACGTGGAAGATGCCCGCTCCGTCCACCCTCGCAGCGTCGAGGTAGTCGTTTGGTATGGACTGCATCTGCTGCACCAGCATGAACACCGCGAAGGGCTTGAATATGCTGGGCAGGATCACGCTGGCGTAGCTGTCGATCAGGCCGAGCCGGTTCATTATCACGAACAGCGGTATCATGGTGACCTGCGTGGGGATCATCATCATGGCCAGGTACAGCTTCAGTATCACGCCGCTGCCCTTAAAGCGCACCTTGGCGAAGGCAAAGGCCGCCATGCTCGCGGACACAAGCGTGATGAGCGTGAAGGTGACGGAGATAAATAGGCTGTTGCCTATCGTCTGCAAAAACGGGAAGCGGGAGAACACCTCGCTGTATGCGCTGAGCGTCGGGTCGTCCGGTATCCACTCTATCGGTATGCTCATCAGCGCGCCGCGGCTCTTGAGCGACGTGGAGATCATCCACAGGAAGGGTATCATCGACACGACCGCGAGCAATATGGAGACAACGTAGTACCCCGTCGTACTCAAATGGCGTTTACGAATCATAGTTCACCCACTTCTTCTGTCCCTTCATCTGCAGCCAGGTGCAGAGCATGATGATTATGAACAGCAGCCACGAGAACGCCGCGGCGTAGCCCATGCGGTAATACCTGAAGCCGTATTTGTATATGCGCTCGACCATGACCTGCGTCGCCCCGTTCGGCCCGCCGTCGGTCATAATCATGATCTGCGGAAAGAGCTGGAAGGCGTTTATCAGGCTGACGATGAGCACGTAGAATATTGCCGGGGTCATCAGCGGGAGGGTTATCTTCCAGAAGCGCTGCCACGCGCCCGCCCCGTCCAGCGACGCGGCCTCGTAGTAGCTCTTGTTTATCCCGACCATGCCGGACAGGAGTATCAGTCCGAAGAAGCCCATGTCCTTCCACACGGAGACCAGGACTATGGCGGGCATGGCCCAGTTTTCATCCAGCAGCCAGCCCGGTCCCTCTATGCCGAATATGGCCAGGATGTTGTTCACCGCGCCGTACTGAGGCGAGAGCATGCTTTTCCATATCATGCTGGCCGCGACCCAGCTGGTGAGCACGGGTATGTAATAGATTATCCTGAACGCCGTCACGCCCCTGCGCTCGCGCGAGAGCAGATACGCCACGGCGAGCGAGCACACCAGCATCAGCGGGATGTACAGGACAATGTACACCAGCGTGTTCAGCAGCACCCGCCAGAACTCCTCGCCGCCCAGGATGGCCTTGTAGTTGTCAAGACCCACAAAGTGCTCGGCAAAAAAGCCCGCCTCGGCTATCCTGTCCAGACCGTTCCAGTCGGTCAGGCTCAGAAAAAACGAGATCACTATCGGCAGCAGTGAAAACACTGCCAGACCTATAAAGCTCGGCAGCAAAAACGGCGAGGCTGTCAACAGCCCGTCCTGCCCGCGTATTGGTTTTTGCTTTTTCTTGCGCACGGCCGTACACTTCCTCCCCGTTTCAATATTGAGTTTTGGGGAGGGGCTGCCCCCTCCCCAAGGCGGTTAATTTATCCCGGCGTGATCTGCGCCTCACACTGCGCCTGGGCGGCGTCCAGCGCCTCCTGCACGGTGACGGTGCCGGCGGCCGCGGCCTCAAGCTGCTGGCCGATGATGTCGCTCATGAGGGCATAGTCCTCGATGACCGGCGGGACAACCAGGTAGTCGAGGGACTCGAACACGGCCTCGCGGTTGTCGGGCGGGGTCAGGTCGAGGTAGCTGGAGAGCACTTCCTCATCGTTGATGGCGGGCAGATCCCAGCCGGCCTCGATGCGGATCTCGGCGGCGGTGGGGCTGGAGCAGAGCCAGGTTATCCAGGTCATGGCCGCTTCCTTGTTCTCGCTGGCCTCGTTGACGACGCAGGCGTTGGAGAAGAAGTGCGTGGCCTTCTGCTCCATGCCGGGCTCAACGGCGATGTCCCAGGCGAAGTCGCAGCCCTCGGCAAAGGTGTTGAACGCCCAGATGCCGGTGGGGATCATGCCCAGGCGGCCGCTCATAAAGAGATCCCAGTCGCCCATGCCGCCCATCTGCTCCGCGGTGGGCTGGACGTTGGTGACAAGCACGCGGTCGGCCATCATCTGGGCCGCGGCCACGTTCTCGGGGGAGTTGATGGTGAACTCGGTCTTGTCCTCGTTCAGCAGGCTGCCGCCGAACTGGGCGCAGGCCTTGTAGAACTCGTTGTAGGTCAGCGGCTGGTAGTAGCCGTAGATGTCGTCGCCCAGGGCGCTTATGGCCTCGGCGGCCTTCTGAACGTCCTCCTGAGTCCAGTCGCTGGTCGGGTACTCGAGATTGGCCTGATCAAAGAGATCCTTGTTGTAGACCAGCACGACGTTGGAGAAGTTGCCGGGCAGACCGTACTGCACGCCGTCCACGGTGAAGGCGGAGAGCGCGGTCTCGTCCATGCCGCTGAGGTCGACGCCCTCTATCGGGGCGAGGGCGCCCATGCCGGCGTAGGCGGCGAAGTTCTCTATGTTCATCTCGAAGCAGTCGGGGGCGGTACCGCCGACGATGCGGGTCTGGAGCTGGGTGAAGTAATCGTCCATTGCGATGGTCTCAATCTCGACCGTGATGTTGGGGTATTCCTCGTGGAACGCCTCGTACATCCGCTGCAGCGTCTCCTCGTTGCCGCCGGAGGCGTTGAAGTTGCAGTATGTAATGGTTACGGGCTCGGATGCGACGTCGCCGCCGCTGGTCGCGGGATCGGTGCCGGCAGGTGTGGGATCGGTGCCGCCTCCGCCGCAGGCGGAAAGAACCATCAGCAGCGAAAGGCATGCCGCCAATATGGCAAGCGCCCTCTTTTTCATTTCTCATTTCCTCCTTGAAAGTTATTTCATATGCTCTGTAGACTCGCGCGTTGTCTACTTATAGCCGTTTGGTCGCGGGCGTTTGACCCGCAAATATGCAAAACTCACGTGCGCGCATTGTCAGCGGGCACAGCCCGCCTCGCGCGTTGTCTACTTATAGCTCTGGTCGCGGGCGTTTGACCCGCAAATACGAAAAACTCACGTGCGCGCATTGTCAGCGGGCACAGCCCGCTTTACGCTGCCGCGCTCCACCAGGGACACGGGGAGTATCAGCTCCTGCTTGGTCAGCTCCGGCTCGTTTATGTTGCGTATCAGCAGCTCCACGGCCTTCTCGCCCTTGAGCGATATCTCCTGCTTCACCGTGGTCAGGCCGGGAGTGAGATACTGCGATATCTCGAGGTCGTCAAAGCCCATGAGCGAGATGTCGTCCGGCACGCGCACGCCGCGCTCGTAGAAGGCTTTGGCCGCGCCTATGGCCAGTATGTCTGCCGCCGCTACCACCGCCGTGACGCTGTTGCGGGAATCCATCAGCCGGTTTGCGCTCTCGATGCCGTCCTTGTAGTCGATGTCGCCTTCAAACACCAGCTCGTCGCGAAACTCCACGCCGTACTCCAGCAGCGCGTCGCGGTATCCGGCCAGGCGCTTTTTCATGACGCCGTTTTCCTTGATGCGGCCGGAGAAGAACGCTATGTCCCTGTGGCCGTTTTCCAGCACGTAGCGCGTGGCCAGATAGCTGCCGTAGGCGTCGTCTATACGCACGTTGTGGTAATAGTGGTCGTTGCAGTAGCTGTCTATGAGCACTATGGGTATCTGGCTCTTTTTCATCTGCTGATAGAACTCGTCGGGGTACATGCCTATGACGATGATGCCGTCGAGGTTGCGCTCCTTGGCCAGCATGAGATAGCTCTCATTGGCGTCCGTGGCGGAAATCAGCACGTGATAGCCCTTCTGCCTGGCGCACAGCTCTATGCTGCCGAGTATCTCGGAGTAGAACTGGTTCTGGAACATCAGCCCGCCGCCGCCCTCGGTCTGGGGCACGACCACGCCGATGAGCTTGCTGTCCCGGCTGGCGCTGGACAGAGTCCTCGCCGCCATGTTCGGCGCGTATCCCAGCTCCTTTATGGCCTGCTCCACGCGCTTGCGCGTCTCGTCGGAGATGGGGCGCTTGCCGCTTATCGCATAAGAGACCGCTGCGGTCGTAACTCCTGCGGCCTTCGCCACGTCTTTCATTGTCACTCGCTGACCAGCCACTAAAATCACCTCGTGAATTTAATCGCTTAAACTCTTTCTTGACTTAATATTAGCCAACAGTTCGCCAATTGTCAAGAGATATTTTTGCGATTTTTACAATTTCGATTGACAAGACGCAAAATTATGATATGATGTTGACAAGTTAAATTTGTTAAATTACGTTAATCGATTAAATTCACTAGAGGGGTCGACCTATGAAAGAGCTTTACTTCCCCACCGGAAACGAATACGTCTCCATCCCCACTCTGCGCGAGGAGACGGCGGCGATCGAGAGCTTTTCCTGCCTGCACATGGGCGCGAAGGGGCTGGTCGAGTTCCGCGGCGACGGTTCGGCGCCTGTGATGGCGCCGTTTGTGCGCAGCGGAGGGGCGAGCCTGCCGCTGACGGACATGGTCTGGCAGCGGCTTGAATACTGGGTGCCGGAGTTCACCGCCCACGCCGGAGACCTGAATGTGCGCGGAACCATCCTTGCCCCCGTGGGCGAGCGCGGGTTCATATACCGGCTGAGCGTTGAAAACGCCTCCGGCGCGCCCGTGGATGCCGCCTACGGGCTGGAGGGCACGTGGGCGTCCGCATGGCTGTGCGTAAACGAGGACAAGGAGATCCTGGGAACCAAGCGCGTGACGGACAGCCTCTGGAACTCGGGACCCGTGTTTGAGTTTTTCTGCGCCCTTCCGTTCCTGGCCTTCGCGCCTATGTGCGACCTCGACACCGTGTCCTCGCACAGCGAGCGCGGCGGAGCCGTCGACTACGCTCTGGAGCGCCGCGTAACGCTCGCCCCGGGCAAGAGCGAAGCCGCCTGCTTCTACTGGGGACTCGGCTACGAGGAAGTCGCCGCCGCCACCAGCGCAAAGGAGATGCTCCGGCAGGGTTGGAGCCACGAGCTGGAGGCGACCCTCGGCTATCTGCGCAGCCGCTCCTGGCACACGGATGACGCGCAGCTGCGCGCGCTGTACAACACGAACCTCTTTTTCTGCATCTTCTACTCCACCGGCCTGACCATAGACACCGAGGAGCTGGTGCTGGTCACCAGCCGCAGCCCGCGCTACTACGTCTCGGCGGCGTATTGGGACAGGGACAGCCTGTTCTGGAGCTTCCCGTCGGCAGTGGACGCCGACCTCGCCCTGGCGCGCGAAATGCTGCTCTACGCCTTCGGCCGCCAGGGGCGGAACATCGGCGTGCACTCGCGCTTCATAGACGGCACGGTGCTCGAGCCGGGGTTCGAGCTGGACGAGCTGATGGCTCCCATACTCGCGCTGGAGCGCTATGTAAGCGCCTCCGGCGACCGCTCCGTGCCGGAGCTGCCCTGCGTCAGGCAGGGCGTGGAGCGCATACTGCGCACGCTGGAAACCAAGCGCCACGCTTCCGTCGCGCTGTACGAGACCTTCCTTATGCCCACGGACGACCTGCGCACGTACCCGTACCTGACCTACGACAACGTGCTGGTCTGGCGCGCGCTGAGGGCGCTTTCGCGGCTGTACCCGGAGCGCTTCGCCGCGCTGGCCGCCGAGGCGGAAAAGGTACGCGAGGCCATATTTGAACACTGCACCGCCGAGGGCGCGCAGGGGCGCTACTTCGTCTGGAGCACGGATCTGAACGGCAGCAGCGACGTGTATGACGAGCCGCCCGGCTCGCTGCTTTTGCTGCCCTACCTCGGATTTTGCGAAAGCGATTGCCCCGAATACGTCAACACGGCGCGCATGATACGCTCGAGCGACTACGCGTACAGCTTTGCCGGATGCGAGTTTGCGGACATCGGCTGCGCGCACGCGCCGCACCCGTGGCTGCCGAGCATAGCCAACAGCCTGCTATCCGGCGAGGAGGCGCGCGCCGAGGACATACTGCGGCGGGCGTTTATGGACAACGGAATAGTGTGCGAGAGCATAGACGAGCACACGGGCGAGTGCGCCACCGGCGCGCACTTTGCCACCGCGGCCGGCTTTGTCTGCCACGCCCTGCGCCGCGCTCTGGGAGGCGTTGACTATGAGGAATGACGTAAAGCTCGACGGATGGACGCTCACCGCCTCCGGAACCGAGCGTGACCAATTTTTGGAGTCCGTGTTCTTCACCGGCTCCGGCCGGATGGGCGCGCGCGGCTGCATGGCCTTTCGCCGTGAGGAGCGGCCGCTGGACGCCGGACTTTTCGTCGCCGGCATCTTCGACCGCATCAGCGGCGGCTCGCCCATAACCGACTTCGTCGCGCTGCCCAGCCCCATCTGGTGTGACCTGGAGCTGGACGGTGTGGGCGCCGCGGTTTGCTCCCCCGTCGCGCGCACTTTGGATCTTCGCACCGGGGAGCTGCGCTTTGAGTACACGGTGGAGGCCGGCTCTCACCAGGCCAGGGTGACGGAGCGGCGCGTCTTCCCCATGGACAGCCCCGGTCAGGTGTTCCAGCGCTTCACGGTCGAGGGCGACTGCCCCGCCGCGCTGACGCTCGGCATAGACACACGCGTGAGCAACTGCCCCATCCCCGACGACCAGGTCAAGGAGAACACCGAAGTCGTGAGGATGTTCCGCGAGACCGGATTCAGCAGCTCCGCACAGACCATCGAAGCCGCCTATGAGACGCGCCACACGGGCTTGAAGCTCGGCTACCGCATGAGCTTCCGTTCGACCGTCGGGGGCGTTGCGGACGGTAAAACGCTCCGCTTCACCGGCCGCTCGCTCGCGGTGGAGTCGGTGTGCAGCGTCGCCACCAGCCGCGACGCCGACCCGAGGCTCGCCTCTCCCCTGCCGGACTCCACCGGCTACGCCTCAGCGCTGGACAGCGCGCGGGCCGCGCTCGAACGGCGCCGGGAGGACTGCGACCTCGTCATAGACGGCGACGACGGCGCACAGAGCGCCATGCGGTACGTCATATACCAGCTCCTGGCCAACTGTCCGGCGCGCGACGGCACGGTCAGCATCGGCGCGCGCGGGCTGACGCACACGCGCTACAAGGGCTGCTGCTTCTGGGACACCGAGATGTTCCTCCTGCCCTTTTACACGCTCACCGACCCCGAGGCCGCGCGCAGTCTGCTGAACTTCCGCGTGAGGACGCTCCCCGCCGCGCGCGAGCACGCCGCCAGGATGAACGGCTCCGGCGCGCGCTATCCGTGGATGGTCTCGCTGGACGGCAGCGAGCAGTGCGAGAGCTGGGACATAGGGTGCAGCGAGGTGCACGTCACCGCCGACATAGCCTACGCCGCCGGGCAATATCTGGACTGGACCGGCGACACGGACTTCTTCCTTGGCGGCGGAGCCGAGATGCTGGTGGAGACCGCCCGCTTCTGGCCGAGTCGGTACTCCCCCGCGCCGGACGGCGGCGTGAACCTGCTGTTCTGCAAGGGGCCGGACGAATACTGCGGCATAACCAGCAACAACCTGTACACCAACTGCATGGTGCGGCACAACATCGCCCTGGCCTCGGCAGCCGCCGACACGCTCTCACGCCTGGCCCCGGAGCAGTACGCGCGCCTTGCGCTCAGCGCCGGAGAGGTCGGGCAGTGGCGCGCGCTCTCCGCCGGGATAAAGCTCCCGCGCGACGGCAAGACCGGGCGCTGGCGCCAGGACGACACCTTCCACCTGCTGCAGCCCGTGGACGTGGCGCAGATAAAACCGGACGACTCCGCGGCCTACTCGCGCGTGTGCTTCGACGCGCTGCAAAGGCTCAGGGTCATAAAGCAGGCGGACGTGCTGCTGCTCATGACGCGCCTGCCGGAGCTGTTCACGGACAGCGAAAAGCAGGCCGCGTGGGAGGACTTCGAGCCGCTGTGCATCCACGACTCCACGCTCAGCTTCGCCACGCACGCGCTGTTCGCGGCGCAAAACGGCCTGACGGAGGACGCGTCCAGGTACTTCGCCAAAGCGCTGTGGCTGGACCTGCGCGACGTGATGTCCAACACGGGCAAGGAGGGGCTGCACCTTGCCTGCCTCGGGGAGACCTGGCAGACCGTGGTGTTCGGCTTTGCCGGGCTGCGTCTCAGGCAGGGCGCGCCGGCGCTTGAGCCGCACCTGCCGGACGGCTGGCGCTCGCTCGAGCTGCGCTTCCGGCACCACGGCAAACGCTACACCGCGAGCATAACGCACGACGGCGCGGAAATAAAGGAACGGGTCTGAGGCTCGCTCTCCCCGCGCAGCGCTCAGACCCGGCGGAAAACGCACATCCCCGAGCCGTGCTCCGGCTCGGGGATGGGCGTTCCTTGCTATTGTAAGATCCATTTCTGGCCGTCGGGCATCTCCCACATGGTTCCGGGAAGCACCTCGAGCACCTCCCCGGCGGGGAAGCTGCGCACGACCATTTCTTCGCGGTACTCCGGGTCTTCGACCCAGCGGCAGAAGTACAGCCGGTCGCCCTCGCGGCCTTCAAACGCCTCCGCCGCTCCGACACGGAACTCCGCCCTTTCAGGCCAGAGCACCTGGAACAGGTCGTCCGCGCCATGCCGGGTGAGCATCAGCGGACTGCGTTTGAGCATGAGATTGTAGCAGTCGCTCACTTCTCCCAGTGGCAGCTGCGCGAACTGCGACGTCCGGCCGGACTCGTCGTCATAGGCCAGCAGCCGGATAACCGCGCCCGGGAAGTCCACCATAAGTATGCGGAGCTTTCCGTCGTAAAAAACGGGCGCGCCGAAGTACTGTCCCTCGGACGCTTTTACCGGCTCCACGACCCTGCCCTCCGGGTACTTGACGAATACGAGGCGGTTTTGCCGCACGGGGTGTCCGCCCCGGAACAGCTCCTCAGCCTCGTACAGGTCGCCGCAGGCGTAGTCGCTGCACCAGTACCAGCCGGTGCAGTTCTCCACCCTCGCAAGGCTGTAAACGCCGTCCGTTTTTATGATTTTCATGTGTCGACCTCCATATAAGTTCAGGCAGGCCGGCTGCCGGCAGTACGGGCAGGCGCCGGACTTGCCCGGATTATAGCAGCCAAATGTGAACATATCAACTCGAAAGGCGGCTTCCCTCCCGCATGGACAATCCGGCCGGAATCTGATAAAATAGAGAAAGCACGTATCCCAAGGGGGCATCCTAATGGCACTTTACCGCGTCGCGGTCTGTGGGGACGAAGCGGACGTCAGGGCGCAGATATCCGCAGACTGCCTGGAGGTTCTGAGCTCACTGGGCACCGGCGCGCAATTGAGCTGGTTTTCTTCCGCCGACGAGCTGCGCGCAGAGCTTGCCGGCGGGGCGGACGCCTTTGACCTCTATCTGCTGGACATACAGATGGAAGGCACAAGCGGGCTGGAGCTGGCGCAGTGGCTCTACGACACGGGCGTGCGCAACCGCGTCATCTTCATCACCGGGAGCGCTGAATACGCCCTCTCGGGCTACAGCGCGCACCCGCTGCACTATCTGCTCAAGCCCGTCGGCCGCGAGGAGCTGGAGGGCGCGATGCGCCTGGCGCTCGAGGCCAGGGAGCCGCAGCCCGTGGTTTTCAGGCAGGGCGGCAAGACAGTGTCGCTTGCGCCCGGGGATATACTCTACGCCGAGAGCCGCGACCACGGCACCGTGATCAGGATGAACAGCGGCGAGCGGCAGTGCACGCTGGCGCTGACGGAGCTGGAAAAGCTGGTGCCGTCATGGATGTTCTCCCGCTGCCACAAGAGCTATCTGGTCAATCTGGGCGAGGTGGAGGTCGTGGGCCGCACGGAGCTGCATCTGCGCAACGGCACGGCGCTGCCCGTCAGCCGGACGTTCTACCGCCCGTTCCAGGGCGCGCTGGTGCGGTATCTGAACCGGATATGAATTCCAGGGGGTCTGTGCGACCCCCTGGAATCATTTTTTCTCCGGCAGCTTGAGCGCGGTCTGTACGGTAAAGAGAGTGTCCGTCCAGCTCACGTCCAGGATGCTGCCGTATTTTTCGGCCACCGCCCTCATCTGGGTCAGACCGAAGCCGTGCGGCTCGTCCCCTGACTTGCGGGTACGCGGCGCGCCTCGCGCGTCCGTGTCCACTCGCCCGTCAAAGGTGTTCTCGCACAGCACGGCCATGAAGCCGCCGGCGGCCTTCACGTGGAAACGTATATACCGCTCGCCCTCGCCCTGCGCGAGGGAGGCGCCCTCCACGGCGTTGTCGAGCATATTCATCAGCAGCGTGCAGACGTCCTCCTCGGGCAGCGGGAGCTCCGGCGGCACCTGCGCGGACGCGCGGAAGGCCACTCCCGCGGCCTCGGCGCGCACGGCGGCGTCCTGCATTATGGCGTTGACGGCCGCATTCCCGGTGTAGCGCAGGCGATCCGCGCCCGCGCCGTCGGAGCGCCACGACGAAAGGCTGCGCTCCAGCCCCTCCAAATCGCGCCGCCGGAGCATGGCGTCCATGGCCGCAAGGCGGTGGTTGAACTCATGCTGACGCGCGGCGTTCTCGCGCAGTCTGGACTCTATGGCGCGGTAGTTGTCCATCATGAGCTGGTTTTTCAGCGCCATCGCCCGCGCCTCGCTGCGCGCGGCGGCTATATACCGCACCAGCTCCCAGGCGGAGAGCACGGTGCAGGCCAGAACCAGGCACGAAGTCAGCCAGTACACGAGGTTCTCATAATACCCGGAGCCTATCTCCTGCAGCAGCATGGACATGAACCGCGCGAGGTAGCCGCCGGCCAGCGCCGACACGCCCCAGCAGGCCAGCAGCGCTGCAAGGCTGCACCCGGCCATCAGCGCCCACGCCAGCCAGAACCCGCGCGAGCGGTGCAGCGCCAGATACGCCGCCAGCGCCAGCACGCACAGCAGCGCCCAGCCGCGCCAGGCGAGAACGCCAAGCAGCGCGGCGGGGAAGAAATACGTCCCGAAGCCCACGGCCAGCGGATAGACCGTCAGCTCGGCCGCGGCGAATATCAGCAGCAGCTCCTTCCAGCGCGGCCTGCCCTCCGAAACGCCCAGCAGGAACAGTCCGCAGAGCAGAACCAGCGTAAGCGCCATCGCCCAGGCTGGAGCGGCTGACGCTGGATCTGGACGCCTTCGGCTACACGCTCTGCCTGGTGGACTCCGGCGCGGGGCACGAGAATCTGACGGCGGAGTACGCCGCCATAGCTGCCGAGATGCGCGCCGTCGCCGGTCACTTCGGCCGCGAAGTCCTGCGCGACGTGCCGGAGCGCGACCTGTTTGCTGAGCTTGGCGCCATACGCGCGGAGCACGGCGACCGCGCGGCGCTGCGAGCGATGCACTTCGCGGCGGAAAACCGGCGCGCACAGGAGGCTGCGGACGCGATACGTGGGCGCGACATTGCGCGGCTGCTGGAGCTGATACGCGAGTCCGGACGCTCGTCCGGGATGTATTTGCAGAACCTGAGCGTGGCGGGCGAGACGCGCGCCCAACCGCTGCTCGTCGCGCAGGCCGTGTGCGAGCACGCCCTCGCGGGGCGCGGAGCCGTGCGCGTGCACGGCGGGGGCTTCGCCGGGTCGCTGCTGGCGCTTGTCCCGGGCGGGGAGCTTGAGCGCTTCCGCCAGACGGTGGACGCCGTCCTCGGCGGCGGAGCGGTCAGGCCGCTGCACCTGCGCGAGCGCGGAATCGCGATTGAAACGTGAGCGTTACGGGCTTACAAAACCGCAGGCTCGGAGAGACAGTCTCCGGGGCTGCGTTTTTTGCTCCACATCGTTGAAATTGAACTTTTTTCATGTTTTTGCTGCGTAACTCGCTGAGCAGCGGTATAATAATTACGTATTTATCCACAATTGCAGCCGAAAAGGGCTAGCCCTTTTCCGTATGGAGTTTCTCCATACGGATAGGCTTTGTAGCGGATAAAAATATTCCCCGCGTCTGCTGCGCGGCGCAAGCCGTCCGGAGCCGGGCTTAAATAATTGTAAGCAGTTTTCGCCGGTCAGCCCCCCGGCTCCTGGCAGCAGTCCCAAGGAGGAACATATGAAAAAGAAATTGGGTTGGATATTGTCTCTCGCACTGTGCTTCGCCCTGATGATAGCGGCAACTCTTGTTACGGCGAGCGCGAGTGCAAGTGTGAGTTACATAGACGCGAACGGCACGACGCGGACCTGCGACAGCGCCACGGAGGTGACGGAGAGCGACACAACATGGAACGCAGGCTGGTACGTCGTATACGGCGACGTGACCATCGGTCAGCGCGTCACCGTCACCGGCGACAACAGCCTGACCATCTACGCTCAGTCCGCCGGGGAGGGCATGGGCAAACTGACAGCAAATGCTGGTTGGGAGAGGGCAGCCATAGGCAGCGAACAATCCCAAGCAGCCGGTAACATTACCATCTGCGGAGGGAACATCACGGCGGCCGGTGGCGGGAGTGCGGCTATTGGCAATGTAAATGGCGAAGCGGGTACGGTCACCATTTACGGCGGATGGGTCAAGGCGACTGGCGCTTACACCGACGCCGATTCTGTCAGCGCCTGGGTCGAGCCAGCTATGCGCTGGGCGGTCGAGAATGGCATCATCACCGGCGTAACCGACTCCACCCTCGAACCTTAGGGCACCGCCACCCGCGCACAGTGCGCCGCGATGCTCATGCGGTTTGCGGAACTGTAAACCCCAACACAAACAAAGCCCACAGCGTCTCAAACGCTGTGGGCTTTACTTTTTGGATAGACTGGATGTTATTTCTTGCACTGCCGCCGGGGATAGTGTAAAATAAAGTGATCAAACGGTGTACACCGTTTTCGCATTGCGCAGCAATGCGAATGACCCATTGGCCCACTCGACAGGAGGAAGAGCGTATGAAAAAACTGTTAGTGTTGGTATTTGCGATAGCCCTGTGCCTGGGCGCGCTGTGCGTGGGAGCGTCGGCGGCGGAGTACGATCAAAATGGATTTGGAAATGATGGTTCATACGAGCCTGCGACGCAGCAGAACGGCGTCTACCAGATCAGCAACGCCGGACAGCTCTACTGGTTCGCACAGCAGGTGAACAGTGGCAGCACAGGCATAAGCGCCGTGCTGACGGCTGACATCACCATCAACGAGAACGTGCTGAACGAGAACGGCAAACTCAACAGCGGCACCTTCCGCGAATGGACGCCCATTGGCACCGACTACGAAAAAGCCTACACCGGCACCTTTGACGGAGACGATCACACCATCAGCGGACTGTATTATAGCGACACCAACGGCTATTGCGGCTTGTTTGGTTACGTTGGCAACGGCGGTCAGGTGAAGAACGTTAAAGTCGATGATAGCTATATAAATGATACCGTCTACGTCGGCGGCGTGTGTGGGTACAACTATGGCGGCACGATAACGAACTGCAGCTTCGACGGCAGCGTGACAAGCACATTTAGGATGAGCTATGTCGGCGGCGTGTGCGGAATCAGCAGCGGTTCGATAATTGACTGTTACAACACCGGCAGTGTGACCGGCATCAGCGTAGTCGGCGGGGTGTGCGGGAGGAATGCCGGCACGATAACGAACTGCTACAACAGCGGTACCATAACCGGCACCAGCGAAAACGTCGGCGGCGTGTGCGGTAGGAACGACGGCACGATAACGAACTGCTACAACAGCGGTACCATAACCGGCACCAGCGAAAACGTCGGCGGCGTGTGCGGTAGGAACGACGGCACGATAACGAACTGCTACAACACCGGTGACGTGACCGGCACCGGCAACGGTACCGGCACGTTATACGTCGGCGGCGTGAGCGGGTACAACTATTTCGCCACGATAGAGAACTGCTATAACATAGGCAAAGTTAGCGGCAATTCTGCCGGCGGAGTGTGCGGGCACAACTATTTCGGTACGATAACGAACTGCTACAACATGGGAAATGTCAGTGGCGGCGGCAACAATGACAATGTCGGCGGCGTGTGCGGTTGCAATGACAACAGAAGCACGATAACGAACTGCTACTGGCGCGAAGTCTCAGGCCTAAACGGCTGGGGTATCAACAACGGTACAGTTACAAACGTTGAACCCAAAACCAATGACCAATTCACCTCCGGCGAGGTGGCCTGGCTGCTGAACGGCGAGGAGCAGATGAATGGCCCCTGGCGGCAGAATTTGGGCGACAAGAAGGACGCTTTCCCCGTCCTGGATGACGGCAAACCTAAGGTGCATTATAATGGCAACACCTACGATAACGGAAATCACACCTACTCGGAAGGAAGCAACGGCTTTTGTACCTGCGGCGCATATCAACCCGCGACGCTTGACGGCGGCGTCTACCAGATCGGCAACGCCGGTCAGCTCTACTGGTTCGCGCAGACGGTGAACGAAGGCGACTATGACGCCCACGCCGTGCTGACGGATAACATCACCATAAACTCGGACGTGCTGGATGAGAACGGCAATTTGATAACCGATAAGACTTTCACCCGGTGGACGCCCATCTGCGGGAAAGAGATTAGGCCCTACGATTATACAGAATACACCGGCACCTTCGACGGAGACGGTCACACCATCAGCGGACTGTATTACAACGACGACGGCGACTATGCCGGCCTGTTCGGCTACGTCGGCAGCAATGGCCGGGTGCAGAACGTCAAGGTCGCTGACAGCTATATAAGCAACAGCGAGAGGACCGGCAGAACCGGCGGCGTGTGTGGGTACAACGGAGGCACGATAACGAACTGCTACAACACCGGCACCGTAAAAGGCTCGTATTACACCGGCGGCGTATGCGCGGCTAGCAGCGGCATGATAATGAACAGCTACAACTCCGGCACCGTGACCAGCGTAGGATCAAATACATGCGTCGGAGGCGTGTGCGGGTATAACTACAGAGGCAGCGCAATAAGGAACTGCTACAATACAGGTGCCGTGAACGGTGAAAATACTGGTAACGGCAATTTCTACGCCGGCGGCGTGTGCGGGCGGAACTCTGACGGTGCGACAATAAACTGCTACAATACAGGCAGCGTGACCCTCACCGGTACCGGTACCAACTACGCCGGCGGCGTGTGCGGGCGGAACACCGACGGCACGATAACGAACTGCTACTGGCTCACAGGCAAGGCTAGCAGCGGCATCGGCACCGGCAGCGGCACGGCCACGGAAAAAACCGAAGCCCAATTCGCCTCCGGCGAGGTGGCCTGGCTGCTGAACAGCAATCAGGAGAACGGCCCGTGGCGGCAGACTTTGGATGAGGACGATTACCCCGTCCTCGACAGCACGCACGAAGAGGTAGTGAAGCTCACCGTAGACAGCACCGTCAGCTACCTCAACAAAGGCGACAGCTTCTCGGGAGTGGAAGGCATAGGCTACTACCTGGACGGCGAAATGGTCGAGCTGCCATACACCGTGGAAGCGGACACGGTTCTCACCACCAAGACCCTCTACGTCGTCACCGTGGACGGCGTGGTGAGCTACGTTGACCCCAACGAACCCGTCTTCAAGCTCCCCGCCGCGCCGAGCAAGTCCGGCTACTACTTTGTCGGTTGGAGCGACGGCAATAAGACGTATGACCCCGGCGACAGCGTGACCATCACCGCCGACACGACATTTACGGCCGCGTGGAAGCAGCTGTTCACCGTCACCGTCGTTTACGACAACGGCACAGCTGATACTATAGAGCAGGTGGTCGACGGTGACACTTTCAAGCTCCCCGCCGCGCCGAGCAAGTCCGGCTACTACTTTGTCGGCTGGAGCGACGGCAGCAAGACGTATGAGGCGGGCGAGAGCGTTACCGTCACCGCCGACACGACCTTCACCGCCGTGTGGCGTGAGATAAACATCCCCGACCCGAACAGCATCGCTGTGACGCAGCCGGCGAACGGCACTATCCGCGTCAACCCGTCGAACGGCAGCGCCGGGACGCTCATCACCGTCACCGCGACGCCGGATGAGGGCTACGAGCTGGCCTACATCACCGTTGACGGCGAAAAGATCACCGGCAACACCTTCCGCATGCCCGACAAGAGCGTCACCGTCTCCGCCGTGTTCGTCCCCGCGACCTTCCCGTTTGTTGACGTCAAGAGCGGCGACTGGTTATATGATTACGTTGCGTATGTGTACTCGAACGGCCTGATGGACGGCACCTCCGCGACGACCTTCGAGCCGAACGCGAACATGACCCGCGCGATGGTGTGGGCGATACTCGCCCGCATCGACGGCGAGACCGTCACCGGCGCAAACTGGGTCGAGACCGCGCGCGAGTGGGCGATGGCCAGCGGCGTTTCCGACGGCGAGAACGCCGACGGCTACGTCACGCGCGAGCAGCTTGCGACGATGCTCTGGCGCTACGCCGGCGAGCCTGCGAGCGACTACTCACTGAGCGCGTTCACCGACGCCGATAGCGTCAGCGACTATGCGGCCACGGCAATGGCCTGGGCGGTCGAGCACGGGATTATCACCGGCGTGACCGACTCCACCCTCGCCCCGCAGGGCACCGCCACCCGCGCCCAGTGCGCCGCGATGCTCATGCGGTTCGTGGAGAACGTGAAGTAAGACCCAATAACACGAGAGCTGCCCGGGAAACCCCGGGCAGCTCTTTGCTTTCCCGCGTGCGCCGCCTTTGTCAACTGCCGAGCGTCATGCACCTGCCGATGACCTCGCCGGTGCGGAGGTATTCGTAGGTCGGGTTTGACGCTGTACGTCGCGCCGAGGTATGCGACACAGATTCCAGCGCGCACCGGCGTGTATTTATTTCACTAAATCGCTGAACTCAGGGAGTAAAACGGTCAATATGGCCGCATCTTATATTCTTACAGACCCTTTCAGAACCATTAAAGCATAAGACTAGACACCTGTAATAAAAGCAGGTCTGAGAACGGTTCTCAGACCTGCTTGATTTTTCTCCGGGCTGTCGCCCTTTTATTTGCTTGCGTTCTCTATGAAGCGCATCAGCATGGCGGCGGACTGGGCGCGGGTGGCCGTGCCCTGGGGTTCGAGCGTGGACTCGGTCACGCCGGTGATTATGCCCTCGCCGCAGACCCACTGCATCGCGCTTATCGCGTACTCGCTGATCGACGCGAAGTCGCTGTAGCTGAGTATATTCGTGCTCTCGCCTATGCTCACGTCGTAACCCTTGTGCTGCGCGTAACGGTGGAGTATCGCCGCGAGCTGCTCGCGCGTCACGGCCGCGTTCGGGGCAAATTCCGTCTCGCTCACGCCGTTGACTATGCCCTCTCCGGCCGCCCAGCGGACTGCCTCGGCGTACCACTGACCCTCCTTCACATCGTCGAAGGGGAGCTTGAAGTCGCTCTCCGGCTCGCCCTCAAGGCGGTGCAGAATAGTGACTATCATTCCGCGCGTGACGGTGCCGTCCGGGTCGAACAGCGTGTCGCTCACACCGTCCATCAGGCCGTTTTCGTAGACGTACACCACGTTGTCGTAGAACCAGTCTCTGGTTTTCACGTCCGTGAAGGGCAGTCCGTCGTCCTCGGGTCCATCCGGCTCCGTGGGGGTTGACGGGACGCCCGGGTCGGGGTCAGGCGTATCGGGGAGGTCTGGCGCTTCGGGCTGCGGGGCGACGAAGCCGGTATCCGTGCCCTTGTTGCTCGCGTAGTCGTATGCCGTCACAATAATCGCACATCCGGTTTTTATATTAGTCGTTATTGTGAAGCGTCCGTTTTCGTCTGCCTTTGCATCTTCGAAAGAGGCATCGTTGCTTGAAATAGTCACTATGCCAGCCCCCGGTTCGGTGACGCCGGTGACGGTCACATTGCCGTTTGCGTCGGCCAGGAACACGTCCTGGTCGAGCGTAATGATAGGCGGTACATCATCCAGGAGGATAGTCAGGTACTTGACCGTTGTATCAGTAACCGTCACTCCGTTTTCCGTGTATGTGACCTTTGCTTCTATCTTCAGCGGCAGAGCTCCTACAAAATCAACTAACCCGTGGAAGTCAACTGACGAAAAACTGCTACTATTGGAACTGTGGATTACAACTCCGGTATCTGTTCGGCTGACAGTAAACTGATAATCACCGTTGGACACTGGGTTAATCACATCAATCTCTAACAATTTGCCATTGTCAATCTCTCTGATGGAATGTGTATACATGCCGTCGTCGTTGGCAGTGAGCGGGTAACGGTCGTACATAATCGACAGCTCCAGCCCCTTGTACTCCGGCAGATACGCCTTGGCGGACTGTGTCTCGGAGCCGTAGTACTTCGCGGTCTGGGTCTCGCCGCCGGTCGTGATTTCTGCGCTCTTGTACGCCGATACGCCGACGATGTAATCTTTCCCGGCTTGCAGCGTCACGGCCGCGCCTTCCTCGCTGCTTGCACCGCCCACGGTCATGGCCATGTCGATGGAGTAGGTGTTGCCCTCTGCTTTCAGGCCGGAGATGTGGTTCTCGCTGCTGCTTTCAAACTGCTCTGCGTCGTACTCGTAGCCGAGGCCGGTGTCCGTTCCGTCCGCATTGTAGATGGTGATTCGGTAGCCGTCCGCGCCGCTGACACCGCTCCAGCTGGCAGTCATGTTCTCGTTGCCGATGGCGGTGAGGGTGACGCTGCCGGGGGCGGCGGGGGCGTTGGAGTTGGTGTACGTAAACGTGGTGCCACTAACACCTTTACTGTCTATGGCCACAAGGACTTTCTGCTCCGTTCCATCTTCGCCGATCACAGTCTCTTGCCTCATCAGGAAGATAGTCGGATAGTAAGTGCCGCTGGGAGCTGCGGCGCCGTTCAGCGTAACATCGATTGTGAAGCCCAGCTCGCCGTCGCTGAGGTCAGCGTCCGTCACTGTCCTCTCGTCCAGGAGATAGTCTGCGCCGCCGATTTCCTCACCCAGATAGGTGCGCACAATGTACGTGGCGTCCTGCTCGGGGTTCACGACGCCGCTTGTAATCGTGCCGGTGCCGTTTTGACTGCTGATACTGGCCGAAATAGAGCTGCTCAGCTTGTCGAGCGGGGAAACCGTGGCGTCATAGCTTCCGTTGACTTGCGCAACGCCGTCAGGAAGGTTCACGGTGTATGTGCCGTTCGCTGCGTCGCCCACGCCCACGTAAACCATGACCACGCGCTCTTTTTCGTTGCTCGTCTTATTTGTACCGATGCGGCTGGCAACGGTCATTTCATCGCCGTTTTCGATGGCCTGATCGCCGTCATCGTCGGTCTTCCACTCGGGCCATACGAGGCTGACTTCGCTGTCGTCATTCTTGATGACTTTCAGGCCGCTCTTGAGCTGCTCCTCGGTGACGCTCTCGTCAAAGGTCAGCACGATATAGCCGCTCTGCTCACCGGTCACGCCGCTGACTGTAACATCTGTCGCAGCCGGATTGGCGGGGGCTGGGTCGCTCAGGAGCGCAGGCGCCTCGCCGCCGTTCGAGCTGGTGGCGCTGTACGGCACGATGCCCTCCCAGCTCCACTCGGGCAGCTCTCCGGCGAGCTTGTAGTCATAGCCCCAGTTGACACCCTCCCTGCTGTCATTGACAACGTCGGGCAAAAGCACCCACACGCGGCCCTCACTGCCCAGCAGGGAGGCCGTGGCGGCCACGCCGAGATAGATGTCTAGGTTGTTAAACGACTCTTCAAAGATGCTTCCAACGCTGCCTGTAAACGGCATCACCGTCTGCGCACCCGCAGCGGCGTTCAGCTCAGCGCCCAGCAGGTTCCAGCCGCCGATGACCGGCCAGCTGTCCGGGAACTGAATCTCCACGTCGCTCTTGGCGTTGCCGGTGACGCGCAGCAGAGCCTGTGTACCGCTGCTGTTCACGCCGCCAAAGACGCCCAGGCTAAGCGCATTGTCCATCTTGATGAAGTTCATGCCTACGGAGGGCAGTCCGGCTCTCAGCCAGACCTCGCCGTTGAAGCTTCCGCCGGTGTAACCGTCGATGGTCTGGGCGCCCAGGTATACGCCGACCCCGGCCTCCTCGATGACCTTCATGTTACCGAGCGCCTTGATCTTTATGTCGCTGCCCACCAGTTCGATCTGGCTGGGGCCGAGGGTGGCGTTGGCGGTGCCGGTGAGGAGGTTGATGATTTCCGTGCTCACCGTGCCGCGCAGCAGGATGGGCGGGATGGCGAACCAGTCGCCGTTGATGGTGGTCGCAAGGTTGTAGATACCTGCCCCGCCGCCCTTGAGCTTGGCCAGCGGCGCCGGAGGCGTTATGGGTATGCCGACCTTGGAGTCTATATTGAAATAGATGTCGTCGGGCATAAGCTCGCCGTTATCCATGCGGCTGAAATTCAGCTCCGCCTGCGCCTTGAACAGGCTGAACACGTCGAGCTCGGCGTTGAAGTTGAAGGTGTTGTTGCCGTTAAAGGTGTTGATATCGCCGCTGACGCTCCCAAGCTCAAGCCCCGCCAGTTCGGTCTTCTGGATATCGCCCGTGGCCTCCACGCCGAAAATAGTGAACTGGCTGCCGCTGTAGCCGTAGGCCAGGCGCTTCAGGTCAAGGTCGCTGTTGGTGAAAAAGTTGTTGAACCCCAGCTTGCCGCTGAACTCCAGGCCGCCGTCCCGCTTGATTATGCCGCTTTCCAGCTTCACCGTGGCGTTGGGGATGTCCACGTAAGGCACGGCGGAGTTGTTGTCGGGCGCCATGGTCATTTTGATTCCGTCTTTGGTGACTTCCAGCTTCAATTGTTTGCCTTCGACGTTTCTGTCCCTGGCCTGGTAGAACTTGAAGCTTGGAGCATTGAGGCTGACGTACTCGCCCACGCTGATCGTGCCGTTCTTGTTCACGATCAGCGACCAGTCGCTTCCCTCATAGCCTGTCCACGCCGCCGTCACCGTGGGGCTCAGAGCCGCCACGCCGTTCATGAATCTGTAGCCCGCGCCGTCATCTGTCTCCTCAAACGTACCGCGGAACACTGCCACGGCGTTCGAGGGGACATCGCTCTCGCCCAGTACGGGCTCCACCCTCACGTTCTCCCCCTCATACCAGATGGCCAGGCGGTCGGCATCGGCGGAGACGTTCACATCGTCGCGGTCGCTTGGCGGCGTGTTGGTAGTGCTGGTGTCGACGAGGTTGCGGTAGCCGTACAGCAGGGAGGCCATGTCGCTGTCGTTGACCACGCCTCCATATAACTCGTATCCCAGCCCGATCGCCTCGGACACGGTGGTGACCACGCACTCGCCGGAGGTGTCCCCGGGGGAGTAGGAAACGTAACTGGGCAGGTTCAGGCTGCGGCCTGTCTTGTCCCTAGTGTCGTAAATCTGGTCGTCGACGCCGAGGTTCGCATTCCTGTCCGGGTAGCCCGCTATTCCTTCGGGATTCTTCTCGCTGTATTCGCCCAGATCGGCATAACCGGTGTTTTTGTGATAGAAATTCGAGGTGGCGATAAACGGGCTGGCCCAGGAGTAGCCAGAGGTGTAAATCTCCGTAATCCCTCCGTAGCCGCTGTCGTCGATGTGGGTGCTGGTCATACCCAGCCCCCGGCTTATGTTGGTAGCGGTGTGGATCTTGCCGTCGCTGTAGTAGTTGTCGTCGTAAGTATAGCTGCTGAGCATGACGGAGACGGGGGCGGGCTCGTACTGATAGGCCTCGTGCCCCATGTTGGGGAATCCCTCATAAGTGGTATACACCCTCGCCGTGGCGCCTCGAAGACCCAGCTCCTCAAAGGTGTTGAACCTGACGCTGTCGCTGTCGTACTCGAACTCGCCCTTTATCAGCACGCCCCAGTTGTTTTTGCCGTCGGCATTATAGTCGATATATTGCCCGGTAATACCTGTGGCCGCGCCGGAATCCAGCGGAACAAGCGTAATTTCGGCTTCGTAGGTGATTTCCACGTCGCCCGGCGTCTTGTAGTGGTCGTTGCCGAAGTGGTATATGAGCCAGATCGTACCCTGGCCATATCTCTGCTCCAGCCTGGTGACGTTCATCTCGCGCTCATCCTGGTCGGGGTACTGGATGGTAAAGCGCATCTCCTGTACGCCCTGTCCCCAGCCGACGACCTCGTCGCTGGTCCACAGCAGCATGCCGTGGCCGTAGTCGCGCTCGATCATGAAGCGCAGGGAGCTGTTCTCGAGATATATGAAGTCGTTGTCGGCATAGGTGTCTGCGGAAAGGTCGAGATAATGCATACCGCCCACATATGCCATTGCTCTTGTTGGCATCAACGATACCACAAGACATAAAGCTAATAATATTGCAAACAGCCTCTTTTTCATCCTTCCTATTCCTCCTTAGTTTGGGTTTGCGCCTTATCTCCGCCGCTTGTCGCGGCTGCCGAGCAGGCGCCGCTGAGCCAGGCCGGTACCCCCGGCATTGCCACAGCTGCCCGGCATGTTCCTATAAGCTTAGGTACACGGGCGCCGAAAAACTCTCACCTTAAATCGAAAAAATTTTAACTCCCCTTAAAGCCGCCCGGGGGTCAATGAGTACCGAGCGGCAAAAAGCCCCTGGCCATGAGTTTATCACCCACAGCCAAGGGCTTTCTGAATAATACCTGACTTTCTTAAATCAGTCAGATCTTTATTTTTGTAACAACGAAAACCGTTGCCGCAGAGCCGGCTAAGGCTCCGGAAACGGCGTAATTACAGAGGTTTCAGCGGCGCTGAGATTATTCCCACTCAAGTCACGGCGCAGTATTCATCGTGAATATACGCACTCTCAATTCGCTTTTTGCACATTTAATCCACCTCATCTGCCTTATACACGGCGTCCACGGAATTTTTGTAGCCAAAGTGTAGCCACTCTAAGTCACCTCAAAACCAGCCGAAACTACTGTAAAGGAGTAAGTACCATGAGCAAACTCATATCCTGCGAATTTAACATTGACACCGCCTGCGTTGAGCTGCGCTATGCCGATGGCGGCGGCATAAATATCTACTGTCCAGGCGTTGAGGACAGCTTTGATACCACGCTGCCCATGCGCACTGAGATGGACTGGCTTATTTACAACGCGCCGCTCGAGTACGCGAGGATGGTGCTAGATGGAACGCTGGAGGGATACCTCCGGCTTGCCCCAAATGAACACACGCCGGACTCTGATTAAATGAAGTGTTATACACGCCTGAGTCCGCTCTTCAAGGTTTGACGCCATGATTATGCGTCAAAATACTCGCCGGCGCACAGGCTGTTTATCGGCGTAATAGCACAGGCACATCAAAGCGAGAGCAACCGCAGAACCTTAATTCTGCGGCTGCTCTTATTAAATTACGACGCCCTGTCGAATTGGCTGTTATACAGCTCGGCGTAAAAGCCGTTTTGTGCGAGCAATTGTCTGTGCGTGCCGTTAGGTGAGCCGCGCTATGGTCTGCACTGGTAGCTCGGTTTGGTATCCTATGCAGTTTAGAAACATGGCCAGTGCTTATGGCGGTGTCAATCGTCAAATTACACTCAATCTTTCAGCAATCTAAGAACCTCATTTAGATTCTCCACAGAGTTTGCAGCCAATACGGTGCTTTTTTCGTTTATCGACAACGAAGCGCCGGTCACAGTACATATAGCGCCGCCGGCTTCGGAAAGTATTATCCTAGCCGCGTTGTGATCCCATGGTGAAGAACGCAGCGTAACGAACAAATCGGCCTCACCGGACGCCACTTCGCACAGTTCCAGCGCGACAGAGCCAAGGCAGCGCACTCCGCGCACCGTCCTTGCGAGTTTTATAAGCTGCTCACGCCAATCGTTTTGATCTAAAAACGTATACTGTACGCCAGGCGTCGTCAGCAGCATGTCGTGCAAATCCGTTCGCTGCGTCACATGCAGCCGCGTGTTGTTACACCACGCTCCCTCATTGGTTTTTGCCCAATACATCGCCTCGCGCTCTACATCGAGTACCAAGCCAAATACAGGTTTGTCTCCGTCCCAGCAACCTATAGAAACAGCATAGTTTCGGTGCTGATTCACGAAATTAGTCGTACCGTCTATCGGGTCGATATACCATGTCAGTTTACCTATACCCGAAGGCGGGTACTCTTCTCCGACTATAACGTCGTTTGGGAAAGCGGTCAGGATTTCATCACGAAGCAACTGCTCAGTGTATTTGTCCCAGTATGTAACCAAATCCTTGTATCCGGTCTTGAATTGTACGTCACCGTTCTTCACCCGGCTCGCACGCAGAGCAGCCCCAGCCCTTGTGATTGCTTTAACCGCCAGTTCAAACCGCTCCATGGCTCACCTTCTCTCGGATAAAAAAGCTAATGTGCATTTAATCAAAACATATTTTCTGCCATACGTCAAGTCCTCCTCACCACAGCACATGCATTTCACCATGCTTGGAGATATAAAGAGGGCTGTGACTGCGGAGATACCTCGCTGTCAGGTCTGGCATTTCTGTTCCACCGCGCCAAAGCACACGGCAATTTCTAAGCACATCATAGCCGCCGGTACCTGTCGCACGATAATTGCTTGTAACCAGGCGGTATTTGTGCGCTCCAAGCGGCGAGCCATCTGGCAGCGTGAGCGAAACCACGCGGTCGCCGACAGGCCGGCGCAAATCGAAAATATAGGAGATACCGGCGTAAAAATCATAATTGTAGTGCTCTATTTTGGGACGCAGGAACATGTCAGATACGCGCGGGACTCCGTTTTCAAGCGTAAAATACTCCGCGCAGCGCTCGAGTGCTGCGCGTATGACCTCCTCTGTCACCTCGAGCACCACGAGTGTGTTGGCAAACAGGTACGCCGCCGTTATACTGCGCATTGTCACCGGCGAGGCAAGGCCGATTGGCTCGTTTCCAAGGCTGGTGCAGGAAAAGTCAGCGCCTGTGGCGTCGAGCTGCACCAGATTGAAAAGGTCGGCGACGCGGCTGCCGTACAGCGCGGCGTCGAGCTTCCCCTCTGGCGCTATGCTCTCGCTGAGCTCGCCCACCGGGCTGTCGAGCCAGCGCTGAACTTCACGCTCGAGTGGCAGGAGCGTGTTGTACGGCTCCGCAGCGCACTTCTCACCCGCCGGGAGCACTGTAGATGAGCAGCGCGTCAAACCATCCGAGACGGCGGCGCCAATCTTTATGCAGGCCGGCGCGTTTGCAGGCGGCTGAACAGCGTAGGTGCCGCTGAGCTCTACGCCCTCCACCTGCATGTGCTGGTGTCCGGTGAGCAGTATATCGTATTCAAGCTCTCGCGCTATCTTGCACGCGACATTCTCACCGCTGTTAGAGAGGACTTTCCCTGTGTCCAAATCCTCCTCGAAGCCGCCGTGGTAAATGCATACCGTCACGTCGCAGCGGTTTTTCAGGTATTCATACGCCCTTGCCACGGCGTCGAAGGCGTCGGTTATGCGCAGCTTTTCCATGTTGCAGGGCTGCTCCCAGACGTTCACAAAGTCCGTTACAGCGCCCGTTATGCCGACACGCAGCCCGTTTGCAAGCGTGCGCACCGTCCAGGGCCTCACGTTCAGTTCGCCGCCCAAATCGGTCAGGTTTGTACACAGGCACTCGGCGTCCATGGCGTCAATGAAGTCGCGGAGTGCCTCGTATCCGAAGTTAAAGTCGTGGTTGCCTAGTGTGAAGCAGTCCAATCCCAGCGCGTTGAACGCCGCTGCGACCGGGTGTACCGGCCACTTGCTGCGGTTTTCAAGGTAGTACTGCGTCAGTGGCGTACCCTGGAGGGAGTCGCCGCCGTCGAGAACGAGTGTGTTGCCGTCCTTTCGGATTTCACTTGCGAGGTTCAGCAAGCCACTTGCCTCGGGAAGATTCGCCGCATAGTTCACGGGGAAAATGTGCCCGTGCGTGTCCGAGGTGTAGTAAATTGTAAATTCCTTAGGCATGGTCAACCCCTCGCCAGTTTGACTCGGATTTTGGTGGAAATCCATTCGATAATCAGCACCAGCACAATGAGCCCTGCGAGGATAGCCCCCGCCTCCTCCCAGCGGTAGGCGTTCATAGCGAAGATTAGCGGCGCGCCTATGCCGCCCGCGCCCACGAGACCCAGCACCGTGGCGTCGCGCAGATTTATATCAAAGCGGTATATGGCCGTGGAGGCAAAGTTCGGCATGAGCTGCGGCAGTATGCCATAGCGTATCTTCTGCCAGGTGGTACAGCCCGCGGCGTCAAGTGACTCGAGCACGTGCACATCCAAGTCCTCAATGGCCTCGATATACATCTTACTTACCATACCGACAGAGCACAGCGACATGGTGAGCAGTCCTGCAAAAGCACCGGGGCCGGTCACGCGGATAAACATGAGTCCATATACGAAGGCAGGGACGGTACGTATGGCCATGATGGCTATGCGCCCAATGAAGGCCACCGGCTTCGGCGTGAGGTTTGAGGCCGAGATGAAGGCCAGAGGGATGGAAATTATCGCGCCCACGACCGTGCCGAGGAAAGCTATGCATATTGTCTCCAGCAGCAGGTACGGTACGCCCTGTGTCGTGAAATTGAAGAGCAAATCCGTGTCCGGGTGAAAGATGCCCTTGAGTATATTCCATGCTATTACTGCGCCGCTCTGCGTCGTACCTGCCGTCTCCACGGCCGTTCCGCTCCAGACGAGCAGCGCAATGACCACGAAGGCGACGGCCAGCTCGAATATCCAGCGCTTAGGCCGCGCCTCATAGGCCTTTGCTATGCGTTCGTTCATACTCTGCGCCTCCCATCAAACCAGACGTTTCCTGGCCGCACGGCTTATCGTCTCGATTATGAACACCGTGACGAACAGCGCCAGAAGTATCATGCCGACGCTCGCGTACTCGCGCCAGCCTATCTTCTCGTTGAGGATGATGCCGAGGCCGCCTGCGCCGACGTAGCCGAGTATGGAGGCATAACGCACATTGCCCTCGAAACAGAACAGGCAGTTGGAGAGGTACGAGGGCAGCACCTGCGGCACTATGGCGCTTATGAATGCGCGGGTCTTGGTCGCACCCATGGCCTCCATGGCTTCAAAGGGACCCATATCCACCGTCTCTATCTCCTCGTAGAGTATCTTGCCGATGTAAGCGAAGGTGAAAACGGCTATGGCCGTCGTACCCGCGAGAGTTCCGAGGCCGAATACATAGGTCGCTATGAGCGCGGACACCAGCGTTGGCAGAGTGCGGATTATGCTCAGCAGCAGCCGCACAGCGCTGACAACAATCTTGTTGTGGATTATGTTCGTGCTCGCCAGCATGGCGAAGGGCACCACCAGTACGGAACCTATGAAAGATCCGAGCAGCGACATCTTAATTGTGTCAAAGAGCGGCTGCCAAATCTGCGGCATATAACTCCACTCCGGTGGAATCATCTCATCAAGGATGACAAAAAACTCGCGTATCCTCGTCACAAGCACCGTCATGTTAAAGCCTGTGACGCGCACGGAGATTACCGTCATCGCCAGCAGAACCAGCACGACAAGCGGCATGCGTGAGCGGGGCTTTTTAATCTGCTTGCCGTTTGCAAGTGTTATCGTTTTCGGAGGGAAGACTTTGTCATAGAGCTTCATGACTCACTCTCCTCGCCGCCCTGGTAAATGGAGTCGAGCACCTGCTGCGTCACATTCTCCACCGTTCCGTCGTAGACTATCTCGCCCGCGCGTATACCGACGACACGGCTGGCATATTGCAGCGCAAGCTCCACATGGTGGATGTTTATGAGCACGGTTATGTTCATGTCGCGGTTTATGCGCTTGAAGTCGTCCATGACCTGCTTGGCCGTCACGGGGTCCAGCGAGGCGACCGGCTCGTCGGCGAGTATTATCTGCGGGTTTTGCGCAAGCGTACGGGCAAGCGCCACGCGCTGCTGCTGACCTCCGGAGAGCTGATCAGCGCGCACAAAAGCCTTGTCGAGTATACCGACCTTGTCGAGCGAGTCGAGGGCCTTGAGTTTCTCGTCCTTTGTGAAGATTCCAAATGTCGCGCGCCACCAGGGCATGTCGGGTACAAAGGCCGTCAACACATTCTTGATAACTGTCGTGCGCGTAATGAGGTTGAACGACTGGAATATCATGCCGATGCACCGGCGGAAAGCACGCAAGCTCTTTCCGTGCAGCGTCATTACGTCCGTGCCGTCGACGGTGAGCGTCCCTTCAGTGATGTCGTGCATGCGGTTTATTGTGCGGATAAGCGTACTCTTGCCCGCGCCGGACAGGCCGATGATGGCGACGAACTCGCCCTGCTCTATAGTAAGGTTTATATTTTTGAGCGCCTCAAAGCCGTTTGGATAGCGCTTGCTTACATTCTCAAATTTTATCATGTCTTCCCCTCTCGCTCTAAATAAGGGAGGAGGGCCGAGGCCTTCCTCCCTCAAACGGAGAATAATGGTGTTGTGTTTTTCTCAGGCGGCGCTGTTGAGAGACTGAATCATCTCCTGAGCCGCACGCTCGGAGTCGTAGTCGGAACTCTGGGCAGGCAGGTAGCCGTTGTGGCTGTAGATGGCAATGACTTCCTTGCCCTCCTCGGTGTTGCCGATGTTGATGAAGGCCTGGGTCAGCGCCTCCTTGAAGTCGTCGGTCATTATCGGGGAGGTCTTGCTGACGCTGATGGTGTCGTTGTAGATGGCAGGAGTGACGCCGACAACGGCGGTGTCGTCCCAGATGCTGTTGGTCATGCCGTACTCACCAGTCCACTCGTCCTCATAGTCGCGGCGGGCGTCGGCGTAGGTGCAGAGGATGTCGACCTGGCCGGAGGCAAGGCGGGCAAAGGCGCTGCCATAGGAGTCGGACTGCACAACGTGGTCAAGGTCGGTTATGTTCTTGCCGAAATTCTCCTGCAGCCAGAGGGACGGATAGATATAGCCCGCAGGGGAAGAGGAGTTGGCGACAGACCAGTTGGCGCTGTTTACATCGTCCCAGGTGAGCTCCTCACCGGCGTTTATCTTGGCAGCGAGTTCCTGACCCTTCGCGGAGGGGCCTGCAATCATAAGCGCACGGTAGCTGGTAACCTGCTCGGTGGTGGGCTCTGTGGGGGCGTTGTCGTTCCAGTCCTTGGCGCTGTCGGAGTCGATGGACAGGCCGTCACGGGTGGCGGTCAGAATAACATCGCAGCCGTCATCGTAGAGAACGTAGGTGCCGCCGGGGATCAGGCCAACGTCGGCGGTACCTGCGGAGAGCGCCTCGCCGACAGCCTCATAGCTGGTACCAACGGTGATGTCGACTTCCTTGACGTCATAGCCGAGCTTGGCAAGCTCGTCGGTGAGCAGCTGCTTGAGCGGCTCGGTGGCGGTTATTATCTCCTCGGGCTCCCTGGACGGGACGAAGGCGACGCGCAGGGTGTCGATGGTTGTGTTCGCAGCGGGTTCGCCGCTGACGGCTGCGCCGTCGTCAGTGGGAGTGGCAGACGGAGTATCTGTACCGCAGCCGGCGAGCAGTCCTACACACAGTGCTGCAATCAGCAGGAGCACAAGTGTCTTTTTCATGTCGTTCCTCCTTGAATTATACATCTTTGAGCAATCTATTGTAAGAGGCATACCTCTTGCAACCATAAATATTTAAGCCGTGTCGCCTATCTTCAAATTTGGCGGCACCATCACGGTGACGGCCTGGCTGCGTCTCTGGCTTATACGGCTGAATAACAAATCCAGCGCACTCTCCCAAACGTAGTCCGGATACATCTCAAGGCATGTTCCGGTGGGCCATGTGCTCTCCAGCGTCTGTATGTCGTGGTAGATTATAACGGCGGTGTCCTTAGGCACGCGTATGCCCAGCTCACGAAATGCCTCAAACGCACCCTCAGCGACCTCGTCGCTGCCGAGCAGCACGGCTTCGGCCAAGGTGTTATTCTCTGCCGCGCTCTTTGCAAGGGCGTAGCCGCTCTCTCGGCTTATCTCGCCGACGTGGAAAAGTCGCTCGTCATAAGAGTTGCGGCTTTTCAGTATGCTCTTGAGTCCCTCAAGTCGGTTCACGCCGATACGCCAGTTGGAACCTTCGTATATTCCACCGATATAGCCAAGATTTCTGTAGCGCTTTTTGTCCAGCAAATATTCAACAATCTGCTCATGACCGCGCTTGAAGTCTACTTGCACCTGGTCGAACTCGTAACTCTGCTGGTCGGAATTCACGAACACTATGGCAAATGACAGCGAGCGCAGAAAATCAATCTCTTCGGGACTGAACACACCCAGCGCTATAACGCCATCCACTTTTTGAGGCTGGCCGAAATCCAGGCGGGTAAAGGCGATGTCGTATTTGTCAGTCATCATCTGCACCAGGCATGACAGAGACGAAAGCCTGACATTCTGCCTGTCCGGCCTCACGATACGCCAGTCAGCAACGCCTATTACAAGGTGCGTCTTATGCTCAGCTGCTTTGCGCTGCCTCGGCGAGACATAGCCGAGCGCGTGCGCAGCCTGAAAAATGCGTACTCTTACTTCGGGACTGACGGAGATGTTCTCGTCCTTGTTGAGCACCCTGGAAACCGCCGCCGCCGAAACCTGCGCCGCTTGAGCAACATCCTTTATGGTTGCCATCAAATCCCCCCTTGCTTTTCGCTTCTATGGCTATTATAACAGGCCTCGACATGAAGTCAATATATTTTACTAAACTTTTACTAAATAATAACGCCGCCTTTTTATTCCCCTAATTCTGAACAAAACAATCTCACTTTTCCGGAGCCTCAGCAACGCAAAACATCCCGGATGCTCAGGCATCCGGGATGTTATACGCACATACATGGTAACTATGTATAGAAGTGCGCCCTTGCGCGCCGACGTCAAATCAGGTGGGTGCTTTTTCCTACAATCAGGCTCGGCAGGGTGGTAAAACTCTGAACTCGCAGCTCGGGCTTTTTCAGTTCCTGCAAAAGCTGCTTTGCAGCCACGCGACCCATGTCGCGCACGTCTATCTGCACCAGAGTCGGTTCGGGCACAATGAGCGGGCTGTACGGGTAACGGTCAAAGGTTATAAGCTGCACGCCGTCAGGGATACTCACTCCGAGCTCATGTGCCGCCTCGGCGAAGGCAAAGGCGAGCAGGTTGCTGCTGCACACCACGGCATCCGGCCTGTCCGGAGCCGTCAGCAGCTCAAAAGCGGCGGCGCGCCCAGATTGCAGCGTGCCGTCCGTGTGCTTTATCCAGCTCTCGCGATATTCGCAGCCATTCTCCTCCGCAGCGGCACGGAAGCCCGCAAGACGCTCATTGGATATGTCATCCGTCTCCAGCGCGCCTATGAAAGCCACGTCACGGCAGCCGCACCCTGAGAGGTGCTCGACCGCGATACGCCCTCCGAGGGCGTTGTCCGTATCAACCCAGTTTATGCGCGTGTCGCTCGGGTGGCCTATCACTATGTGGGGGAATTTCCGGGTGACAAGGAGCTGATGGATTGGCTTTGTCAGCGCGCCGCCGTGGACTATGAGCCCATCTGCGGCTCGCGACAGCATTATCTGCTCCACATCCGTAATCGTCGCGTCCAGCAGCATCAGGCTGTACCCTTTTTTGCTCAGTGCCTCCTGAACCCCGCACATGATGTCAAAAAGGTGCGGATTGGTGTATGGCTCAAACTCTTCGAGCTTGGCCAAAAAAGCGATGCAGCGCGCGCTTTTCCTGGCAAGCCCAGCAGCGCGGCTGTTTGGGGCATACTCAAGCCGCCGCATTATTTCCTTTACCCTCAGCGTTGTCGCCTCGGATATACCGGGCATGTCGTTTATTACCCTGCTGACGGTGGAAATACTGACCCCGGCTTCGCGGGCGACGTCTTTAATGGTAACTGGCATTTTCATCCCTCCACAGCATTATAGTATAACGTTTTCATAAATAAATCAAGAGAAATATCGCAATTTCTATTGACTTACACAAATATTGTAGTTATACTTCAAATCAAGAGGTGCGTATTGTACAAGTTTTTCACTTATATCAAGCATTATTAAGTAAAACGTTTTACTATATTGATTAGAACGGAGGATGAAAAAATGAAGAAATTCCTTGCCATACTGCTCAGCGCCCTGATGCTTATGACACTGCTCGCAGCCTGCGGAACCTCAAACGAACCCAGCGGTGAGAGCGCCGCGCCCGCATCGGAAGCGCCGGAGTCGGAAACGCCGGCTGAACCCGTAGAGCTTACAGTCTGGCACGACAACGACGAAGCCCTCATGCAGGCGATGGCCGACGCCGCAAACGCGAAGCTCGAGGGGACGGGTGTGACGCTTACCTTTGAAAAGCGCACCGGCCTTTCCGACCAGCTCAAGCTCTACGGCGGCGACGCGGCCAACGGCCCCGACATGTACCTGTGGGCGCATGACAGCCTCGGCACATTTGTGGCGATGGACATTCTCGAACCGCTCACTAACCTCATTGACGAGAGCGTACTTGCCGACGACCTGCCGCTGACCGTTGAAGCCGGTCAGATAGACGGCACTCAGTACCTGCTCCCCGTGTACTTCGAGACTCTGCTCTTCCTCTACAACAAGGACCTCTGGCAGGGCGACATACCCGCGACGACCGAGGAGCTATATGAGTACATGGTAGCCAACACAGATACCGCCGCCGGAACTTATGCAGTCGTCAACCAGCACTCGACTTCGTATAACGTCTCGCCCTTTATAAACGGTTTCGGCGGGTACATACTTGACGATGATGGCAACCCGGGACTCAACGACCCCAAAACCATCGAGGCTGTGGAGTACAACAAGAAATTCGCCGACCTGGAAGCCGACGGAGATTACAACACTGTCACGACCCTCTTCAATGAGGGCAAGGCTCAGGCCATAATCGGCGGACCTTGGCTCGTCGCCGGGATTCGTGCCGCTGGCATTGACCTCGGTGTGGCGTCGCTCTCCGACATGACTCTTCCCAACGGAGAGCCGATGGCCCCCTTCTCCGGCGTCCAGGGCATCGGCGTCATGAAAGTAGCCGCGGAGACGAAGGGTGACGCGATTGCGTTGGCTCTTGAGGCTCTCGCTTCGCCCGAGGTGGGCGTCGCCCTCGCGAAGGCCGGCGGATGCGCCCCGGCGAACTCGCTCTCTTATGATTACCCGGACGTTGCCGCCGACGAGATAATAGCGGCGATTGAGCGCACGGCAGATACCGCCCAGCCCATGCCTAACGCTGCAGAGATGAACGTTATGTGGGGTCCGGTTGACAGCATGCTTGCCGCTGTCAACAAAAACGGCCAGGACGCGGCGTCTGCTGCCGAGGAAGCTCAGGCCGCGGCTCTTCAGGCCATAGCGGATATGCAGTGAGAATGGATGAATTAAGGGGCGGCGGCTTCGCCGCCCCATTTTTGGAGGCCTTGCCATGAGCCTTAGACGCAAATTGAAACCCTGGTGCTGGTGCGTACCGGCGGTGCTGCTCATACTCATCATCATCGTCTTTCCTATCATCTACACCGGGTACATTTCACTTACCAATATGAACCTCTATCACTGGCAGGACTACGAGGTGATAGGGCTGGGCAACTATGCCCGTGCGCTTTTCAAGTTTGACTCAGGATTTCTGTCCGCTCTTGGTACGACGCTGCTCTGGACCGTGCTCAACATGGTCATACAGCTTGCGCTGGGCTTTCTCATAGCCCTGGGGCTCAACGCACCCAAGCTGAAGCTCAGCCGATTTTACAAGACGCTACTGATGGTGCCCTGGGCGATGCCGGCGTATATTTCCATCCTGCTTTGGCGCGTAGGAATGTTCAACACCGAACTTGGTCTGCTCAACAAGTGGATCACGGCGTTGGGATTTGAAAAGGTGGACTTCCTCGCTACCAACGGCATAGCCTTTGTGTCCTGTCTCGTGCTCAATCTCTGGATGGCGCTGCCGTTTATGATTTCCACGATCGACGGAGCTCTGCAGAGCGTTGACCGCAGCTTGTATGAGAGCGCCACGCTCGACGGCGCAGGATTCTGGACACGCACCTGGAGAATAACAATTCCAAGTATACGGCCCGTAATAGCCCCTGCCGCCGTTATGACGACGTTCATAACTTTTAAACAGTTCGATATCATCTATCTGCTCACGCAGCAGCGCGGCTACATGACCGGCGCGACGCTTAACACAGTGATAACCTACGTCCACCAGAACGCCTTCGTCTCGAACAATTACGGCCTGTCCAGCGCAGTGAGCATGCTGCTCTTCGTGATTATAATCATCTTCTCGCTGGCCACCAACCGAAGCCTGAGGGAGGACTGAGCATGAAACGTAAAACTAAAGAGCGCATAGGGTATATAGCCCTCAATCTGGCCTTCATTCTCCTGTGCCTGGTCACGCTGATACCGATATACTACGCGGTAAACGTGTCCTTCTCCGGGCCGGGCAGCTCGCTCTCCGGGGATTTTTCGTTTCTTCCAGAGAACCCCTCGCTGGAAAATTACCGCGCCATCCTTTTTGACGAGCCATTTTTGCTATGGCTCAAAAATTCGCTGCTGCTTAGCGTGGGTACAGTCGCCATAGCCATGCTCTGCGCCGTGACGGCGGCGTACGCCTGCTCTCGCTGGAGATTCAAAGGACGCCGGCCTCTGCTCATGGCTTTACTCGTACTCAACGCCTTCCCGCAGGTGCTCTCGCTCTTTGCCTATTACCGCATACTGCGTCTTGCCGGGCTGCTGAATTCCCACATAGGGCTGATGCTCATATACGCGGGGAGCATGTGTGTCTTTGCCGTCTGGAACATGAAGGGATACTTCGATTCCATACCGGTCGAAATAGAGGAGGCGTCAAAGATAGACGGTGCAAACGACGCGCAGATGATATGGCGTATCGTCCTGCCGCTTGCGAAACCGGCCATCGTCGTTACCTGCGTCATGGTGCTCATAACCGTCTGGAACGAGTACCTGTTTGCGACTACCTTCCTGCTGGACAGCGATTACTATTCGCTCTCGGCGGGGCTTTATCAGCTGCAAAGCAACGACTACACCCGCTCTTGGCCGCTGTTCACGGCGGCAAGCATACTCGCGTCGATACCGCTGCTGCTGATTTTCTTCAAGATACAAAAATACATGGTCTCCGGTCTCACCGCCGGCGGCGTGAAAGGATAAACATGAAAAAGGAAGCGATATTTCACCGGCCAATGAGCGAATACGCCTTTGGCCTGAACGAGGACACCACAGTATTCCGGCTGCGCAGCGCCCCCGGTGACATCGAGCGCTGCACGCTCTGGTACGGCGACACTTCAAGTCCGGAGACACCTGTGCCTGTATTTCATGCGGAAATGGCGCTCAAGTATCACGGTGAAAACTGCGACTGGTGGGAGACCGAGCTGCGCGGCACTTTTCACCGACTCTATTACTACTTTGAGCTCACGGGCGACGAGACGCTGTATTACTCCGGTGAGGTATTTTTCACTCAGCCAAGTGCAGAGCGCGCTGAATACTTCAAGTTCCCATTCAACCACCGCGCGGATATCGCCCGCGTCCCTGATTGGGTGTCGGATGCCGTGGTGTACAATATTTTCCCCGACAGCTTTGCAAGTTCCCGGCGCGCGATTGCCGGAAGTGGTACCGAAAAACATACCAGCGGCGCTCTTTCCCGCTCGCGTCTCGGCGGCACGATAAACGGCATACGCGAAAATCTCGATTACATATCCGCTCTCGGGGCCAACTGTATCTATCTGAATCCCATCTTTGCCGCCGGGCAGTATCACAAGTACGACACGATAGACTACCTGCACATTGACCCCTGCTTAGGTACGGACGAGGATTTCCGCGCTCTTGTGGACAAGTGCCACGCACGCGGGATACGCGTCATACTTGACGGCGTGTTCAACCACTGCGGCGCACAGTTTTTTGCCTTCCGCGACGTGCTCGAAAGGCAGGAGCGCAGCCGCTACGCAAGCTGGTTTTACCGTCTGCAGTTTCCCGTTGCATACCCCGAAGCAGGTGAACGGCCAAATTATGAATGCTTCTGTTATGAACGGCTTATGCCCAAGCTTGATACGTCAAACCCAGAAGTACGCGACTACCTCTGCGCCGTCGGTGAGCACTGGCTGCGCGAATTTGACACAGACGGATGGCGTCTCGACGTAGCAGACGAGCCGAACGACGGATTCTGGAGGGAGTTTCGCCGGCGCTGCAAATCCGCCAAGAGCGACGCGCTGCTCATAGGCGAAGTTTGGGGCAGCGCAAGGCATTGGCTAAGCGGAGATATGCTCGATTCCACTATGAACTACGACTTCCGCAATCACTGCCGGCACTTTTTCGCCGAGGGCAACATTGACGCGCGCACCTTCGCCGGGCGTTGCTCGGATATGCTCATGCGCTATAAACGTCAGATTGCCGCGGCACAACTGAACCTGCTTGACAGCCACGATGTCAGTCGCTTCCTTAATCTATGCGGCGGCGATGTACGGCGCTTAAAGCTGGCAGTTATGTTCATGTGCTGCTTTCCGGGTATGCCCTGCGTATTCTATGGCGATGAGCTTGGCGTCTCCGGCATAGACGAATTGGATTTCCGGCGCGCCATGCCCTGGCAGAGCGGAGACGCGGAGCTGCTGGAGTTTTACCGCGATGCGATAGCCCTGCGACGAAATCACCCCGCGCTTCGTCACGGCGAGCTGCGCTTTCTCCGCGCCGAGCCGGGTGAACGCGTGCTCGTGTTTGAGCGAAAATTGCCAAGTGATAAGCTGATAGTAGCTATCAATTCAGCAGAAACCGAGTATAATTATTCCGGTCATAAGATCCCGCCGCTCTCATGGGTAATAGTAGAGCAATAAAACCTCGCAAGTGGGGCGAGTGGCTAGCCACTCGCGAAAAACACCTTGTTGGGATTTCATCCCAAACCCTATAAAACTCAAGACGGCCCGACCAAGAGGTCGGGCCATTCTTTCGGCCGCGCGCCCTTGCAGGCGCTTATTTTATCCTCCGCGACGGTTGCAACGGTTGCGACGGTTAAATTGGCAGTACTCAGGCTATCGTTGCAACCGTCGCAAGCGTCGCGCTTTCCGATTCCGCGACTACAACAGCGCCGGTCAGCCTGATGCGCCTACCTTCATGCCGGGCCAGGCTCTGAAAAGCCGCCAAAGGATAGGGACTGGAGATGCTCCGTCTCTTTCAGCGGCACGGGTACGGAGGCCAGGCATAATGCCGTGCTGTGCCTTCTGCTTGAACAGTGGCAAGACCAACGCGAAAAACTCGCGGCGGGCAAAATCACAGATAAGGACTACGCCAACTGGAAAGACCAGACCATATCCTACTGCTCGTTTGAGCGCATTGAGCCTGTCGGGAGCAAAAATTCTGATCCCATGGGGCGTCCGTCCGATGAAGCATCCGAAGAAGCAAATGCCCTCTCCGGGGATGAAATGGCAGCGTTGCGTAATCTGCTGAGTAAATAAGCGAATTGAATACAGACCGTGACGTGGGAGAAAGGAGCGATTCATGTCAGTAACAAAGGACGGTAAAACAGACAAGTGGATGGCTCAGCTCCGCGTCAAGGATTGGACAGGCGACGTTCAGGGATTTCATTGAGCTGTACAAACGCGACATGGAAAAGCGGCTCAAACCCTCGACCGTCGCAGGCAAGAAGTGGCTCATAGATTTGAAGATAACGCCTTTCTTCGGCAAGATACCTCTCAATGAAATAAAGCCCACAGACATACGCCGTTGGCAAAATGGCCTGAGCAGCCATCGCGATGGGAACGGGAAACCATACTCCCAGACCTATCTGCGTTGCATCAATAATCAGCTCACAGCGATTTTCAACTATGCGGTAAAATACTACGGCCTGAAAGAAAACCCCTGTCACAAGGCCGGGAGCATGGGCAAGAAAAATGCCGATGAAATGTTGTTCTGGACAAAGGACGAATTTTCTCAGTTCATCGCCGCGCTCAAAGAGCGCCCCGCTTCCTACGCCGCGTTTATGACCCTGTACTACACGGGAATGCGCGAAGGAGAGCTACTGGCGCTGACTCCTGCCGACATAGACTTTGAAAAATCCACCATCATCATAAACAAGAGCTACCAGCGGCTCGGCAAAGAGGACGTAATCTCAACGCCAAAGACCGAAAAGAGCAGACGCACAGTGACCATACCCTCCGTTCTTAGCGACTGTCTCAGGGAGTATATATGCAAGTGCTATGGGCTTCAACCGACTGACCGGCTGTTCCCGTACACGAAAAGTTTCCTGTATCGCGAGATGGAATACGCCTGCAAGGCCAGCGGCGTCAAGCGCATCCGCGTACACGACATTCGTCACAGCCACGCGAGCCTGCTTGTGGAAATGGGCTGTTCCCCGCTGCTCATAGCCGAGCGGCTCGGCCATGAGCGCGTCCAGACTACAATGGAAACCTACAGCCATCTCTACCCCAACAAACAGGCAGAAGTAGCCCAACAGCTCGACGGCATATTCACCGCAGGCTGATGGCTACAGAACCTAGCAAAGTGTAGCCAATCTGTAGCCGCTAAAAATAGCAAAATCCCCGAAATGCCTGTAAGTACAGGCATTTCAGGGATGTAAGGTATATTAAATTCTTATTCCCACTCGGCAAATTCAGATATAGTAGGGTGTATTTGAGGTGATTTCGCA